>WBZP01000020.1_pt1 | contig 221075 bp, 198 predicted proteins | sample 5204301 | NCBI WGS metagenome assembly WBZP01 (sample SAMN12412401, study PRJNA552823) | activated sludge metagenome | isolation source: activated sludge from nitrification reactor of wastewater treatment plant... | place: USA: Pennsylvania | collected 2017
CATGGAAACCAGCGATGAATGGGAGACCGGAAAAGTGTATCTGTCCATGACACCCTAATCGCTGTCCGGCAGCTGCCGTTGCCGAGGAGCGCCCCCAAAAGTACAGAAGAGATGTTGACTAATCCAAGAGTACCCTTGTTTCTATAGATGCAAGCGATACGGTATCAGAGAGTATGGGCGATTCTGTGTACCCTTGCCAAATGTTTGTTGATTGTAATAATATCGATCCTGTCCCTGCTATGGCATTGAGCTACAATACCAAGAGAGTGTGCGCACGGTTGAATTTCTTTATTCCTGCAAAGCTACATACAAAAAAAGGGTTAGACTATGACCCCAACACAGCAAATTCTTGAGTATTGGCGCGCTAATCACAAGCAATTCGTCGACAGCCTAACTGTGGATGTGCATACACATGGCGGAGCCTCGTACCAGCAGATAAGCGAAACTGCGTTGCGCGAGGTTCTTGACCGGACGACACAAGTTTTGCAGGGCTTCCTCGAAAACGATGACCCGACACCAGTGGTCGAGCTCGCCAAATCAACCAGCGCGCGGCGGGCTGCCAACCAGATCGATGTACGTGAGACGATGTATGTGACCGACGCTATGCGCACCGCCGTCCTCGACTTGCTAGATCAATCCAAGTTACCACTGGATATACAGCTTGAGCGGAAGATCGAGCAGGTGCTGCATGAACAGCGCAAAGCGATCATCGGTGCCTACAGCGACGTGATGCGCGAGGCTCAGCAGATGTTGGCCGAGCGCGACTATGCGCTGGCCTACCAGGGGCAGCTCATTCAGGAGCTTTCGACACCGATCGTGCCGATTTATGAAGGCGTGCTCGTGTTGCCACTCACTGGTGCTGTCGATTCACGCCGAGCAACCCAGATTATGGAAGCCGCCCTTGAGCAGATTGTGGTTAGCCGCGCCGATGTCCTTATCCTTGATATTACCGGCGTACCCGTAGTTGATACTGGCGTAGCAAACTACCTCATTCAGATGGCGCGGGCGGTAAACTTGCTTGGTGCGCAGGTGGTGCTAGTAGGCATTGGTGCTGAAATTGCCCAAACAATCGTCCAGCTCGGCGTCGAACTGCGCAATATCGTCACCCGTTCGAATTTGCAGGCTGGTATTGAGTATGCGCTGCGGCTGCGTGGCTACGCAATTCGGCAAGTGTAGTTGCCTGGCCTACACAGACGTGAAATAACGCGTACAGTTGCGATACAACATCGGCGGCAAGCCAGAGCGCTTAGCCGCCGATGTTATAATATCAGGCATGAAATATCAGCTGTTCCGCTCGATTGTTGCTGGAGTGTTTGTTTATGTGCTGGTGAGCTGTGCTGGCCGTTCTACTGCACCATTGCCCACGCCATCGCTTACAGTAAGCTCTACCGCACAGCCTACCCCTACCCACCTAGCAACAGCTACTCCAAAACCTCCTAGCACCGCTGTACCAAATCCTTCACCACTGCCTAGCCCTTCATCATTGCCGCGCGCCACCATCGTAATCCCTACTCAAGTGGTCAATACCCCAACGGTTGCCGCCGAGCGCCGTTACACCTTCCCGGTGCGCAGTCGTGGGGCTATCCGTTATGGTCGGTACCACCACGATTACCCTGCCACCGATATTTTTTGCCCGGTAGGAAGTGAATTTGTTGCAGTTACCAGCGGCGTCGTCGATTTCGTCAGCCGCGAAGATCATTGGGTGGCGACAGTGAACGACGGTGCAACGCGCGGCGGGCTTGCGGTGGCGATCATCGGCGATGATGGAGTACGCTACTATGGCTCACACCTTTCGGCTGTGGCCGAAGACATTCAGGTTGGAACTCGCGTCGTCGTCGGTCAGCTGCTGGGGCGCACCGGCAAAAGCGGCGATGCCGCCAATACCGCGCCACATCTTCACTTTGGTATTTCGCACCCAACTACTCCCGATGATTGGGCCATGCGCCGGGGCGAAATCGCGCCATACCCCTATTTACAGCAATGGCAGCATGGTAAAGATGTAGCGCCCACACTCGCTTCATAAACGTTGCGCCTCAAGCGCTGCGCCCGAGGAATAGAGCCGATGTTCAAGCATATACTCAACAACAGGATCGGGTGTGAGGTAGCGTAATGATGTATTGGTCGCAGCTCGTTGGCGCAGCACCGTGCTAGAAAGCGACAGCTGAGGCCCGCGTAACACATCAAGTCGGCCTTTTAGTTCGGGGAGATTGGTGTACAGGTGCTCAGCATCGAGGAGGCGGCCAGGCCGCTCAATCACAATGAGCCGTGCGAGGGCAACGATTCGGCGGGCTGCGTGCCAGCGGGGCAGATCAGCCGCTGAGTCTGCGCCAACTAATAAAAACAGCAGATCATTGCTTGCTGCTTGGAGCGTTTCCAAGGTTGTGACCGTATACGAGGCGCCGCTCCGCTGTAGTTCTACATCCGAGACTTCAAAATAGGGGTTAGAAGCGCAGGCAAGTTGCACCATCGCCAGCCGTGCTTCAGCGGAAGCAACGTGTCGGCCCATTTTGAACGGTTGTTGCGCCGCAGGAATGAACAGAATGCGATCGAGCTGAAAGGCCAGCCGCGCATCTTCCGCAATCGCAAGATGACCGTAGTGAATAGGATCGAACGACCCGCCCAGAAGTCCAATTTTCCTGCTCATCACACATTACCCTAAGAATAAAAAAGGCGGGCACCGTACTGATGCCCGCCTTCCTGCATTCGTATGCGGTTTAGCGCATGTGGTATTCGATCTCCATACCCTCTTGGAGTAAATTCCACACCAGCCACGGCACGATCGAGCGATCTTCCGCAACAAGGTCGTTGGTGTAAGGGTCAATCAGATCAGCCACATCCTGACGCGTCAGGCGGTACGCACGCGGCCCAAGCCGTTGGTACAGGCGCAGCGCCAGCACATCCGTCAGCTCTTGCAGATCGCGTTCCGGTAATGCGCCACCGGTTGCATACTGTCGTCCGCGCATCGCTACACCTCGCGATCATCATCCCGTGTGCCGCGGCGGCGTGGGTCGGGCTGGTAATAGCGCGACTCACGCGGGTCGAGCCGTGGGTCGGTGCGGCGGCGATCGTCGTAGTGCGGTTCGGCGGGGGCCTGAAGTGCCATTTCGTGGCGCTCAGCATCGGCCTTGCTTGTCAGCGTCGAGCGGGTAAGACTTTCACTGATATACTCTAATACGTCGCGAATATCTTCGTTATCGTCGAGCATGCCATCGAAGGGCATGGCTACACCGCTCACAGTTTTCACCGTTTGCCCAACCTCGCGCAAGGTTCGGTCGATGCCACCAACCAGGCTGCGCATTACAGCAGCAAGTTCCTCGCGCTCATCGACAGTGAGGTTAGCAAAGCCAACCAGCGCCTTCTCTTGCGCACGCAAAAGGGTCGCACGCAGAATGGCGATATCGGCCTGTGTTTGCAGCTCGTAGCGCTTCACCAGGTGCGCCTGGCGCACTTGTTCTACCAGCTCATCCGACGATACAGGAGTCCACAGTAGCGCAGGTATGATGATAAAACCGATCATACCAACAAACACCTGCTGGTAGATCAAGCCGCTTTCGGCTACTACCTGTTGCGCGGCCCACCAGCTCCACTGTATCTGGAAAGAGTAATAGAGTAGGTAGATCGAACAGGCTATCACCACGGCGTAGCCCCAGGTTTTCGCGTTTACTTTTTGCAGCAACATCCCACCAGGGCTCCAGGGAATGAGGAAGCTCACTAAGCTGGGTGGAGCAAGCACGAGAATCGCAGTGAAGGCAAACGCCACAATTTTATTGTCGGGGATGAGGGTTGATTGAACCCCCCACCAGTATACCGCTGAGCCGCCCATCGCGATCAAGGCGAGGATCGCCAGCAATGTTTTTGAGGTAAACTGAACTCCACCGCCGCGCCGCCGCTGGCTGCGCATCATGTCAAGATACCGACTACTCACAGACGCCTCCTTGGAATGATGTAGAGTGATAGTGGGGCGTAGTATGATTATATTGAATTGTATACATAAAATCCTTTACAAAAGAGAAAGCGCCCTACGGACTACACACAATGTTAAGTCCGCCGAGCTGCATCGTAACAATTACTCATTTGATATAACGATAGACGTCGCAATTCAGCAACTCCTGCTGAGTGCTTATTGTTTTGGTACTACAAGATCAGAAAGAATAATGTATCCTTCAACACTCTCTGCATACCCGGCCGCGCGCATCCGATCTCGTAATGCTTCGGAAATAGCCGTTAACCCAAAATCGTTGTTAATCCGGTACGGTACTTCTAATGCTAGCTGGCCGTTGGCGCGCAATGTAAATTGGGCTTGCGCGGGAAATTCGCCAATCAGCGTTCCAATTTCAACCGACTGCCCAGTGACTGGATCAAACCATTGAAGCGGCACGGGCTGCCGGGCGACATATAGGCGAATTCCATCAAAAACCTGCCGATTTACCTCTTGTTCGCGCCACCGCTGCTCATTGCTTAATGGCACTGCTGTGCGCGGTACCACCACGACGGATGACGGCATAGTTGGTGATAAAGTCACGGATGGTGCGGGTACTGCGCTGGCTATTGGTTGTTGTTCGCTACTTGGCTGTGGTGATGGAATAGGTAGCGTAACTGCAACCGGTGTTTGCGTGTTTTCTGGTAGCGTACCTGCGGTACGAGCTGGTGCCGGTACAATTATTACTGGTGTTGCGCGCGCCGAAGGTGTGTTGATCTGGAGCGGTTGCCCGCACCCGATCAAAACAAAGACGCACAGGATAAACCAGCGGGAACGCACAATAGCACACACGCTATTAAAACATTTGTTCTAATTCGATAGTGTAACACTAAATAAAAAGGGTGTCAATGAAATTGTAGATTTCAAGGGCATGACTAGTTACATCCGCAACAGCCAGTTATTTTCCGCTTCACATAATACTTAGATCTGCGCGTCTTCGTAACATGACCACGGTACTAAACCACTCCAGCCATTTGTTGTTCGCTACTAGGCACACTGGGATATTATTAACAGTTTGTACCAGCGCGGGTGAATTAGATCACTTGTTCTGAATGATTGAGAAGACATAACTATCCCGATGGATTGTACTCTCTTGTGTAGCAGTTGTCAAGAACATTATCGATTTTTTAATAATTTCTCTCATTTCTGTAACAATCCTCGGCGGTACGCTTCACCAACCGCCCCCCGCCCGGTCGCGAACGCTGAGCTTGGCGTACAGATGCAATAAATGTGTTTTGGCAATAACCTGCTACCGCATAGATGTCTACTTTTTTGTGCTACAAACCACGCCTCTCAGCCAGGTAAAAAGCTACCAGTATACTCATAAATAAAGCCAGGGTGTTACATTGTCGCACGTTCTATTGACGAGCGTAGCACAGCTCGCTATACTCTCTCAGCATTGGTTTCAGCATGGAGAAGCGCTGTGCATCCGCAGATCTACCTTGGGCAGATTCCGGCTACTTCCGCCGAGCGGCGGGCGCTCCGCACACTGGCGATAGATGCCCGGGCACGGATTGAGGCCGCGCGCAGCGATGTGCCCACGGTGCTGCTGCTGCATTTCGTACCAAACCTTGATCTCGCGCCTGTCGATCTGCTCCTGCTGCAGCCAAACGCGGCAATTGTGGGGGCGGTACGCAGCTACCGCGGCCCGATTGTAGCCCAGCCCAACGGTCACTGGGTCTACCGCGACACTAATACACCAATTACCGAGACTGATGGTAGCACGCCGATTCACTATGTTGCGATGCAACGCGATGCCGTGCGCACCCGCCTACAGAGCGTAGATCCGGCACTACCTGGAGTTTCATACGATGCGCCTGCATTCGAGCGCATGGTTGGCGCTGTTGTGTGTACGCCAATCACCCACCCCGATACGCAGATTTCGCTAGCGATAGCCGACCATCGCCGCCAGCTCAAGGTGCTGGGGCTTGATGAACTTCCAGCGTTTGCGACAATGTTGCGGCCCGCCGCTGCCCTGCCCGCCGAGGCGCTACCTACCATCGCGACCAATATCTTTGGTGGCCGCCTCTGGCACGACGGCACTCGATTTCTGTTCGATCTTGCACCTGCACGCTTCCAGCTGCGGGTACTACCTACCGAAACGCGCGCCGAAAGGGTGCTGCCCTTAATGGAAGGCGATAACTTGATTGGACGGCGGCGTGCCCCCCAGCACCACGAGTATCGCCTTACACTCGCTGGCGACGAGCTGATTTCAGCAGATCATGCTTTGCTGGCGGTGGGTGATGACGACCAGATTGTGGTGCGCGATACCAGTAAAAACGGCACGTGGATGACGCCGCCGGGTGCCGCCGAAGAGCGTATTCGGCGTGAGCGCACGATCACGCCTGGAACTGAGCTGCGTATGGGCATCACCCGGCTGCGGCTCGAACCGATTGTTGCGCCTGAAGAAGCTACCAATCAGCCGTAATGCGGCGCTTGCTACCATCCCTCGTGTGAATAGAAGCTCAAGGAGCTAGCACTCATGCAATACTGGCTATTAAAGACCGAGCCAAATGATTACGCATTCGCCGACCTGACGCGCGACAGCGCAGCGGTGTGGGATGGGGTGAGCAATAACGCTGCCCTGATCCACTTGCGTGCCATGCACCCTGGCGACCTGGCGCTGATTTATCACACCGGCGACGAACGCCAGGCAGTAGGCTTAGCAGAAATAACCAGCGAACCCTACCCCGACCCGCAACAAAATGACCCAAAACTCGTTGTGGTAAACCTGAAGCCATTACAGCCGTTAGCTCGCCCGGTTACGCTCACGGCAATTAAGGCAACCCCGGCCTTCGCCGATTTCGCGCTGGTGCGGCAAGGCCGCCTTTCGGTGGTGCCGGTATCGCCCACGCAATGGGCTATGTTGCTCGCCATGGCTGGCGAAGAACAGCCGTAACATACCGGTGCCGTTGCGCTAATTGCGCAGCCACCCGATGATACGCCCGAGGCAGTGTTATAATGCACCACGCCCTGGTGGCAGGATGATCTGTAAACCGCAAGCCCGCGTAAACTGTAGGAGAGGTGCAATGACGCTACCTGAGTACCGAAACGAGCCATTTACCGATTTCAACAACCCCGATAACGCTGCCGCCATGGAGCGCGCGCTCGCCGATGTTAAAGCCCAATTTGGCAAAACCTATCCGCTGGTCATTAATGGCGAGCGCATTGTTACCGATGTGACGATCCCCTCAACCAACCCGGCCAAACCAGCGGAGGTGGTTGGGTATGCTTCCAGCGCGTCGGCTGAGCAGGCAATCGCTGCGATAGAGGCCACCAATCAGCATTTCGAAAGCTGGCGCAAAACCAGTGCCGAGCAGCGTGTGAATTACCTGGTGCAAGCCGCTGCCGAAATGCGCCGCCGCAAGTTCGAGCTGTGTGCGTGGCTGGTCTATGAAATCAGTAAGAACTGGGTCGAAGCCGATGCCGATGTTGCAGAAGCGATCGATTTCTGTGAGTTTTATGCGCGCGAGATGCTGCGCCTGGCTGGCCCACAGCCGGTGTACCAGCTTCCAGGCGAGAAAGACGAGCTGCACTATATTCCACTCGGGGCAGGCATCGCCATTCCACCCTGGAATTTTGCGCTGGCAATTACCACGAACCTGGTGGTTGCGCCATTGGTAGCGGGGAATACCGTAGTGCTCAAACCTTCGCCGCGTGCCCCGGTGATTGCTTACAAGCTATTCGAAATTCTTGAGGCGGTGGGCGTGCCCGCAGGCGTTGTCTCGTTTATCACCGGCCAGGATGCAGTTGTTGGCGATGTGCTGGTTGATCACCCGAAGACGCGCTTCATTGGCTTTACCGGCTCGAAGGAAATTGGCCTGCGCATCTACGAGCGCGCCGCGAAGGTGCATCCGGGCCAGCGCTGGCTCAAGCGCGCCATCCTCGAAATGGGTGGAAAAGACACAACGGTTGTCGATGAGACCGCCGACCTGGATGGTGCCGCGCAGGCCATTATTGCGGCAGCCTTTGGCTTTCAGGGGCAGAAGTGCTCGGCCTGCTCGCGGGTAGTGGCAGTTGCCCCAGTGTACGATGCGCTGCTGGCTAAAGTCGTTGAGCGTGCCCGTGGGTTAAGCGTGGGCAACCCGGCGCAGCGCGAGAGTGCGCTTGGTGCGGTGATCGATAATCGCTCGTTGGATAAGATTCGGCACTACATCGCGATCGGGCAGCACGAGGGGCGGCTGGTGCTGGGGGGTGAGCTTCCCACCGATGGGGCAGCCGAAGGCTATTTCGTGCCACCGACGATCTTCGCCGATATTGCACCCGATGCGCAGCTTTCGCAGGAAGAAATCTTTGGACCGGTGCTCGCCTTCATCAAGGCGGGCGATTTCGACGAGGCGATGGATATTGCCAACAACACTGAGTTCGGCCTGAGCGGTGGCTTGTTTTCAAACGACCCGGAGCGCCTGGAACGCGCCCGCGAAGATCTCCATGTTGGCAATTTGTACCTCAATCGCAAGATCACCGGTGCCATGGTCGGCGTTCATCCTTTTGGCGGGTTCAACATGTCGGGCACCGACTCGAAGGCGGGTGGGGGCGATTATTTGCTGCTCTACCTCCAGGCCAAGAGCATTGCCGAAAAGAACCGTTAGCACCTCTATTAGCACCTCTATTAGGCGTAATACATTAGACATCCTGAACTTAAGGTTCGGGAAGGCTGAGGCAAACGAGACCTCCTGTGCTTGGTGTTGGCGTGGTAACCACATCCTAGCTCAGGAGGTTTCGTTTGCCCCCAGAACAAAGCGTGGCAATGAGCGTGGCAACCAATGAAAAAGCCCCGAACGCAGCGTGCGTTTAGGGCTTTGGGACGTGGAGCCGGTGGAGGGACTCGAACCCACGACCAGCTGTTTACAAAACAGCTGCTCTGCCAACTGAGCTACACCGGCAGCAGCGCCATTGTAGCATGCACGCCGGTAGAAAGTCAACTTTATGCGAGTGCTGACGAGAGCGTCGCTGCGAGGTTTGGTGCAGAGAATGGTATAATAACCGCTAAATCACACAGTGAGGGTACTATGACTGAGCAACTATCACGCGTGCCGAATCTCGACGCGCTGGGGTTTCAGCTACCTACGCCCGAGGAAGGGCTGGCCGAAGCGAAGCGCCGCCTGGCACACACCTTTCGCCCTAACGAAATGGTTTGGTTGGTAGCCGAGCGCTACGACTCTGTGACACCAGCATGGAACCTCGATATTGTGCGCCAGGGAGCATTGGGTCGGTGGGTACGTCAGCGCGCCCGTTTCGATGAGCAGGCGCAGGTGTTGTATTACCTGGGCGAAACGCCGCTTACCGATGCGCAGTTTCGCGAGATACGCCGAGCCTATGCGCCGTTCCCAATTGCCGAATTGCGGGCCAGCTAATCGCTTGGGCCGCCTGCGCGCATTGACGTGTTGCTAGCAAAAACCCCAGGTACCACACCTTACGTTGGTACCTGGGGTTTGTTGTTCCTACCTTGTGTGAGTAAGCGAGCGACTATAGAGCGAATTGTTGGTAGTTATGCCGTTCGATACGATTGCCTGTTGGTGGGTATTCACATTGGTGAAGCCAAGCGACCGAATATAGTGTTGGGCGGATTCAATGTAGCAATAGGCCATCATCGGCGCGAAGCGAACAAGCGGGCTGCCCACCGAAATAGCGCGATTGGTATCGCATATATCAGCCACCGCTAGCGTAACAAGTAATGTCACGACTAGTGCACTGACCCGAACCGAGGGAGGGCGCATACCATCTTCTTATCTACAATTTTAGGGCTTTCGCTTCCTTGTTTATATGCCTGCGGCAGCACGGTACTTTTTCTTTTTTCTAGGTGTTTTTTTGCGCTCCGCGCAAAAAAACACCTAGAACATGAAGAATTTGCTTGAGTTAGCGAAAGTCCTAAATTTGCTGGCGAGTAATTTGCTGGCGAGTATAGTAATAAAGAGCAATAAAACCGCTATTTGATACATAGTGAAGCAAGCGGTACCGAATTTGCTATAGGTAAGCGTGACTGATATCGCGCCAATACGTCTTATCAGTCAGGGCACGGGTGGTACCTATTGCTGTGCTTGTAGTTGCACACAACCCGTGTTCGATGATACACTACCAGCCATGCCGGTGGCCGCATAGCGGCACCGTGCCAAACGCGATAGAAAGGTCTCCATGACCAGCACAAAAACAATGGTAGGTTTGTTGAGCCGCCGGAAAGTATTAACCGAGCGGCAAGAGGCGCTGCTAGAGCAGGAACGCAAGGCTCTGGCAGCGTTGCGCGACGCCCTGGCGCGCTTTGGTGCCGATGTCGCCCCTGGCGATAGCCGCACGCTCGACGATACCATTGCGCATCTCGATGAGCTGTTCCTACTCGTGATCGCTGGTGAGTTCAACTCGGGCAAATCGAGCTTCATTAATGCGCTGCTGGGTGATAAAGTGGTAGCCGAAGGCGTAACCCCTACGACCGATCGCATTACCTTGCTCCGTTACGCCCCCGAGCCGGGCGAGCACACCGCCGAGGAGTTTCTGCTTGAACGCGGCTTCCCTGCCGATGTGCTCAAGCGCCTCACAATTGTAGATACGCCGGGTACAAATGCCATTATTCGCCGCCACGAAGAGCTTACGCGCGATTTCATTCCACGCTCCGATTTGGTGCTGTTCGTCACTTCGGCTGATCGCCCCTTTACCGAAAGCGAGCGCGCCTTCCTTTCAGCCATTCAGGAATGGGGCAAGAAGATTGTGATCGTCCTGAACAAGGCCGATCTGCTGGAACCAGCCGAAGTTGAGCAGGTAGTGACGTTTATTCGCGAAAATGCCCGTGATCTGCTCGGCTTCACCCCCGAGATCTTCCCTGTCTCGGCGCGGCTGGCGCAGCGCGCGCGTGCAGGCGGCGGTGATGAGGTGTGGCAAGCCAGCCGCTTCGAAACCATCGAGCGTTATATTCTTGAAACGCTGGACGAAGAGCAGCGCGTGCGCCTGAAGCTGCTTTCACCGCTGGGTGTGGCCCGCCACCTGAACGACAAGTACCTGGCGGTTGTTGAAGATCGGCTTGGCACACTTCAGGATGATTTCAGCACGCTCGATAATATCGAACGCCAGCTTGATCTCTTTCAAAGCGATCTGAGCGACGATTTCAAATATCACCTCACCGAAGTCGAAAACGTGCTGCACGAATTCGAGCTGCGCGGCAATTCCTTCTTCGATGAAACGATTCGCCTGGGCAATATCTTCCGCTTAATGCGAACCCAGGAGCTGCGCGACGATTTTGAGAAATATGTTGTGGCCGACGTGCCACGCGAGATCGAAGAAAAAGTTCATGGCCTGGTCGACTGGATGATCGATCGGAATTTGCGCCTGTGGCAATCGGTGATGGATTACCTGCGCCGCGAGCGCGTGCCGCACCACCAGCAAGGCCTGATCGGTGATATCGGCGGCTCGTTCGATTATAATCGCGGTGCGCTGATTGACTCGGTGGCGCGGCGGGCGCAGCAGGTGGTGGCAACCTACGATCGCGAAGCCGAAGCGCAGCTGCTGATGGATGATGTGCGGGGTGCGATTGTGGCTACCGGCTTAACCGAGGCGGGCGCGGTGGGGCTGGGTGCCTTATTGATCGCGATCTTTCACACCGTCGCGCTCGATTTCACCGGCTTGCTGGCGGCGGGCCTGGTTGCTGGTGTCGGACTCTTCATTCTGCCCGCCAAGCGCCGCCAGGTGAAGAAAGAATTTCACGAGAAGCTGGTTGACCTGCACGCGCAGCTGATGGAGACCATGCGTCGGCAATTTGATAGCGAGCTTGAGCAAATGCTTACCCGCATCCGCGAGGCGATTGCACCCTACACTCGTTTCATCCGCTCGCAGCGCGAGCTGCTGGTAAACGTCCAGCGCGAGCTTTCGGATGTTGATGTGGAGCTGGGGCGACTGAAAGCGGAGATTGGCGCGTAAGCATATTGCAGCTGGGTGACATGCAGCTAGCTGCCGACGGGGAGCGTATGATTCACAATGGTGTGATCACCCTGACGACTGATTTTGGCATAACCGACAGCTATGTTGGGACGATGAAAGGGGTGATGCTGCGCATTGCCCCGGCTGCACGCCTGGTAGATATTACGCACGCCATTCGCCCGCAAAACGTTCAGCAAGCCGCCTATATTCTCCAAACGTTCTACGGTTACTTCCCGCCTGGTACGATCCACCTGGCCGTGGTTGACCCTGGCGTTGGTAGCCAGCGCCGCGCGATTGCGCTTAGTACGCCCGAGGCTACCTTTGTCGCGCCCGATAATGGGGTACTCACCTACGCCTGGCGCGATGCGCTCGATCGGTGGGGTGCCAGTGCTTGCGCGGTGTATGAACTAGCTGATCCGCGTTTCTGGCTTACCCATGTGAGCCATACCTTCCACGGGCGCGATATATTTGCGCCAGTTGTGGCGCACCTGGCCGCAGGTGCCTCCCTCGATGCGCTTGGCCCCCGCCTCGCATCTATCGTTGAAGCCGAGCTTGAGCAGCCAAGCGTCGGGCGCACAGGCGGGCTCATTGGGCGTATCATCCATGTTGATCACTTTGGGAACTGTATTACGAATATCATGCCGCAGCATTTGGAAGAGGCCCGGCTGAATGATAAGCTAAGCGTGCGTATTATCGATCAGCGCATTATGGGGTTGCAGCATACCTTTGCCGATGTACCCCTGGGGGCGCTGGTTGCCCTGATTGGCAGTAGCAGCCGGCTCGAACTCGCTGTGCGGAATGGCAGCGCAGCCCAGACATTGGGTGTGGGGCCGGGTGATATTGTGCGCGTTTACGGTGCAGGCACCGAATAGGGCGCACTCGATGCTTGCTGTATGCGGCGGGCATGCCATTCGGCGGCTTGCGTTACCACAATCGAGAAGACTAGCCAGATTAAACCTGCGAGAAACCCGCCCAGAACGTCGGTGGGATAGTGTACGCCGAAATACACCCGCGAAACCCCAATACTCACTATTAATATGGTGGCAGCCAGGCCCAGCGCAGTGCGCGCGCGAATGTTGCGCAGCAGCCGTATACCAATATAGGCGAGCATGCCGTAACAGGCGATCGCACCCATCGAGTGGCCGCTTGGGAAGCTATAGCTAGTGAGATGCAGCGGCCCATCAATAAGCGATGGCCGCACGCGCTGAAAAATTTCTTTGAGCAGCAGGTTTAGCAGCCCACTCCCCCCACCGGCCAGCAACAGCCCCGTGGCGTCGAGCCAGCGGCCACAGGCTAGCAGGAAGCAGGCTACAACACCCAGCAGTGGCACCAGCACCACCGGGTCGCCCATGGTGGTAAGCAGCAGCATAAGCTGCGAGGTTGCAGGCGTCCAGTAACCATGGAGCCACAAGATGGTGCTATTGTCGAATGCGACAAAGCGATTCGCAAAAATATTCTTTGCCAGCCACCCAAAACCAATCGTCGCAATTGTACAGAAAATCACGGCTCCGAGCAGGTAAGTGCCAAAGCAGCCAAGCGGTAGCAGCCGGTGTGCCTGAGCCGGTGAGCCCGGTTGTGGGGCAATCTTTGTTTTCTTCATTGTTGTTCCTGTAATGCTTTCAAAAATTGCCCTAGAAATGCCGAACCTGGCCTGCAATTGTGGGCCTAGTAGCATAGAATATGCCAGCATTCTTACGCAGTAGCTGCGAAGTGTATGTGTAAAGCTGCTATAATCGGCACGTATCCCCAGAGTGTGTTATCGGCTTGGAAGTTCTGGTATCTGGCTGCGGTGCCAAAGCCAAGCCATATCCGATAGATGCTGTGCGTAATGAGGACAGAGGAAGTGCTATGTCAGAGGTGATTACCAGCATTGGCGAGATCCTGATTGATTTTTTGCCAATCGTCGAAAACGGCACAACCACCGGCTTTCGCATGCACGTTGGCGGATCGCCGTATAATGTGGCGATGGGGCTTGCGCGCCTGGGGCAGCCAGTAGCCTTTGCGGGCAAGATTGCAACCGATTTCTTTGGGCGCTTTATGCGCGCCCACGTCGAGCGCGAGGGTATTGATACGCGCTTTTTGCTGAATGCTGATGCGCAGACGACCCTGGCGTTTGTGGCGTATGAGCACGGCGAGCCAGCGTATTCATTTTATGGCGACACCGCCGCCGATACATTGCTTGAAGTAGGCGAGCTGCCTGCGGCTCTCTACAAAGACACGCGTATTTTTCATTTTGGCTCAATCAGCTTATTGCGCGGCAGTACACCCGCCGCGATCGAAGATGCGGCTGCCCAGCTCAAGGGCCGCGCGCTGCTGTCGTTCGACCCAAACCTGCGGCCAGGGTTGGTTCGCGATGCGGCAGGCTATCGCGCGCTGCTTGAGCGGCTGTTCCGCCAGGCCGATCTGGTGAAAATCAGCGCCGCCGACCTGGCCTGGCTCCTGCCAGGTGATTCGGTGGAAGAGGCTGCCGCAACGCTCCGCGCCTACGGCCCGGCGCTGGTGGTGGTGACGCGCGGCGGCGATGGGGCGTTGGCTCTGCGCGCGGGTGAAAACCAGCCTTACACTGCGGCTGGGGTACCGGTGAAGGTTGTGGATACAGTAGGCGCGGGCGATTCGTTCAATGGTGGGTTGCTGGCCGCGCTCTACGAGCGGGGCGTTACCTCACGCGCCGCGCTTGAGGCACTCGATGGCGATCAGCTGGTTGCGTGTTTGCACTTTGCCGCTACTGTAGCAGCAATTACATGTTCACGCGCGGGTGCCGACCCGCCGACGCGCCCCGAGGTGCTGGCACGCCTGTGATTCCTGGGTTCAGGTTCCATCGATACGCCTGAGGCATACAGTTGTACAATTACAATTGTGTATCTCAGGCGTCGTTCGTTGGCAGATGCGGGCGGACCTGCGCTAGGGATTCACGCGCCACCATTCGCAGTCGTTGCGGGTAGCTTGGGCCATAGTGCTGGTAAGCTGCTGGAGCTCTTTGCAGCGGGTTTCGTGCCGGAAATAGCAGTTGTTGCAGCAATGCACGGCAGCATGGCACTGCCAGCAGAATGTGGCGACACTATAGACGATTGCGCCGCATTGGTAGCAAGCGACTTCCTCAACATCGTCGCTGCGGCGCGGGGCTGGCGGCACCCACTGTCCGGGCGGCGCAGGTTCGGCTAACACCGGGGCGGCGGGCGGGCGTACCTGCGCCTTCAGGTATGCGATGCCTTCGCGCGCGGCGCGGTTGTTGGGGTTGAGTGCGAGCACATTTTCCAGCGCTACCTGCTGGTCGGCAGGGTCATCCACCGCGCCGCTGAGCCACAGCCAGGCTTGCTCGTTCTGCTCGTCGCGCTCAATAACCTGCATCAGCAAGCCTTGCGCATCGGCACGGCGGTTTTCGCGCACGGCTACCGCTCCCTCGTACAGTAAGCGTGCAATGTCATCACTCATCGTAATGTTCCTCCCGATTGTTCAATGTGGTAGTGCTGGTGTAGTGTTCAGGCCTTGTTGTGCCCAGGCTTTGTTGTGCGGCCACGATGCTGGCTACGAGTGTAGCTTCCTGTTCTGCTAGCACAGTGCGCATGTCGAGCAACAGGTGATTATGCGCAATACGCCCGACCACCGGCGGCTTGCCCAGGCGCAGGCGCTGCGCGAGTGCAGTGGCCGGGCCGCTAAGCGCTACCGCAAAGCTCGGCTGCGTTTGCCCCGGCAAGGCACCGCCGCCAATCGCGCTTTCGCAGGGTACTACCTCAGCCGCGGCCCCAAGCTGTGCCACGAGCCGGGTTGCCCGGGCGTAAAGTTCCTCGGGCGGCGCTGAAATCATACGCCATACTGGAATTTCTTCAAGCGCGCGACCATACAGATACGCTAGGAGCGTCGCTTCTAGCCCAGCCAGGGTGGTTTTATCGACACGCAGGGCGCGGGCCAGCGGGTGGCTGCGCAGCTGACTCACCAGCGCCGCCCGCCCGACGATTAGCCCGGCCTGTGGCCCACCCAGCAACTTGTCACCGCTAAATGTCACCAGGTCGGCCCCGGCGCTGATGCTCTCGGGCACGGTTGGCTCAGCGGCCAGGCCATAGGGCGCGGTTGGCAGTAGCGTACCACTCCCCAGGTCATCGAGCAAGAGCAGACCGTGCTGGTGGGCTACACTGGCCATATCGGCCAGCGCAGTTTCATGCACAAAGCCAGCGAGGCGAAAGTTGCTGGTATGAACGCGCAGCAGCAGGGCCGTGCGCTCGCCAATGGCCGCCGCATAGTCGCGCATGTAAGTTCGGTTGGTGGTGCCTACTTCTACCAGGGTTGCACCGCTCTGGCGCAGCACATCGGGGATGCGAAAGCCACCACCGATTTCTACCGCCTGCCCACGCGAGATCAGCACCTCGCGGTTGGTTGCCAGCGCATTGAGCGCCAGGTATATCGCCGCCGCATTGTTATTGACGACGAGCGCGGATTCAGCCCCCGTGAGCCGACAGAGCAATGTGGTAAGGTGCTGGTAGCGCGAGCCGCGCGTTCCACTTTCTAGCTCGTATTCCAGGTTTGCGTAGCCGGTGCCAATCGCCTGCATCGCGGCCATCGCCGCAGTACTCAAGGGCGCACGCCCCAAATTCGTGTGAATAATGACGCCGGTAGCGTTGATGACTGGTTGTAAGCTGGGCTGCGCTGCCTGCCAGGCGCGTGCGGCCGTAGCCTGGGCGAGCGCGCTGGGGCTGGGCGCACTGCCGCCCTGGGCAATATGCTGGCGGGCTTCAGCCAGCGTTGCGCGCGCCGCCTCGACCACCAACGCGTGGGGCAGGGTTGGGTCAGCGAGTAGCGCCTGCGCGGCCTGGGCTAGCGTATCGACGGCGGGCAGGTTACGGAATAGTTCGGTCACGAGTGCTCCGGTCGTAGAGTTTGTTGTGGGAAATATTGTACTCTCTTTTAGTTGGGCTGTGTATACAAAGAGGCATTGTCAGCGGTGCCGAATGTCCTACATTTGTGGCACAAAAAACAGGAAGGTGACGATATTAGCAATGAACACCAGGCGCAGGCGGAACGAGACGGCGCGCACTCTGGCAGGGCGACGATCGCGTACAAGTGTCCAGGCTGCCCAGGCAACCGGCGCGAGCGAGGCGCAGAAGACACAGGCCAAGTATATCGCTGGGTAGGCCACCTGCCCCAATATGACTGCGGCCCACTGCATTGCCAGCGCCAGCAGCGCTAATCCCAAGCAAATGAGCAGCACAATGTTGGGGCCAAGTACCATCGCCAGTGTGGTGCGGCCGCCAACTCTGTCGCCCTCCATATCGCACACTGTACCAAGCATCTCACGCGCGAGCAAAAAGGTAAATGCGCTGGCAAACGGCACGAATGGGAAGGTGCCGCCCATCACCACGCAGTAGCCCGCCGCCAGCGTAAGTGCGCACAATAGCGCCACAATCAGGTTGCCAACCAGCGCGATCTTCCGTGCCCACAGGTTGTACAGTACTGAGCCTAGCAACGCGCCCAGGGCCAGCGCCCCCATGCGCACGCCTGCGCTGTACCCCAACACCAGGCTAAGCGCCCCCAGCGCAATAACAAGTGTGCGCGCCCGGGTTTCGCTAATTGCACCTGAGGGAATTGGGCGACGTGGCGCATTCACCCGATCGACCGGCGCATCGATCAGGTCGTTCATAGCGTTGGCGAACCCGATGGCACAGGCAACCGTCAGCGCAGCTAGTATAGCCTCGGTGCGAAACCAATCGAAGCGCCCGAGCGCCAGCCAGTAGCCTTCCAGCGCCATTGCAAACACAATCAGGCAGAGCGTAAACCGCACCAGTTCGAGGTATGGGCGAATACGTAGTGGCATAGCTGTGCTCACCACCAGCGCATACGGGTGAACGAGGTGAAGGTAAACCCGGCGTTTTGCTTGGCCATAGGGCGGCTCCTTCAATGGCGAGCGTGGCCTGTCGTTACCTTTAGAACGGACGCAGTTGGCGGATTGAGCTCTGGGCCGCGCGGTACGCTTTATGTTCGTTGTGGGCGGTGTTTCCGTGCTCCACGCGGAAACACCGCCCACAAAACGATCGGCAAGGACCATGCTGCCGCAGGCAAAAATCCCCCCATTGAGCTGTCGAACAACGCAACTGCGTAACTTTTAACCTTTAGGACTTTCGCTTACTCAAGCAAATTCTTCGCTCTCTTGGTGATGTTTTGCGCGGAGCGCAAAACATCACCAAGAAAAAAGAAAAAGTACCGTGCTGCCGCAGGCAAATAAACAAGTAAGCGAAAGTCCTAACCTTATTAGATGTACTGTGGTGGGCTTATTATACGGGCAGGGCTGGGCAGCGGCAAGCATATTCCAAACAGTGTTATACTGTTTGGCGAGTACAGCGCTATGACCACGCTAAAGCGCTGTGCTCGCCACCTCTACGCATCCACGATGGCATCAGAAAAGGAACTCGCATCATGATGAAACATATGGTGATGTTCAAGCGCAAACCCGATACCGATGATGCAACCGTGCACGAAATTATGGAGCGCCTGGAAGGATTGTACGGCGAAATTCGCGGTTTGATGGGTATTCGCTGTTACCGCTCGTTACCCTCCGATCGACCGGTTGTATGGACATTTCTGCTCGATTGTACGCTGGCCGATGCAAACGCGCTGCAAGAATACCTTTCGCATCCTAAGCATGTTGCCGTCAATGAATGGATGTCGCCCTTCCTTGAGAGCCGCGCCGTGATCGACTACGAGGAATAACATGAGCCAGCCGTCGCAGCTTCCACAGCTTGTGTTGCTTGAGCGGATCGCCGATGCACTGCGGGCGCTACCGCAGGTGCGGGCCGCCGCCTTGCGCAGCCTATTGTCGAGCAGCCAGCCCGATGCTTATGCCTTCGTCGATCTCTTTGTTGTGGCAGCTGAAGCTGAACCGGAGGCCTTGCTCGCACTCGGGCGCAAAACAGTGCAGGCCGCCGGGCCAGTGCAATGGCTCTCACTGCTCTCGCCACAACCGCCGCGCCTGCGCGCCCTGGTTGAAGGGCCATTTCGCATTGATATGACGGTGGTCACTCCCGCGACCGTGCCAGCGTATACCGGCTGGCGCGTCCTTTTCGATCACGATAACCTGCTGCGTGATCGCACCCGGCAGGGCGTGCAGGCCGATACCCTGCGCCCTGAGCACGTTGCCGAGCTGTGTGATGCGTTCTGGTGGCAGCTGTTCAGCAGCGTGGGCCAGCTGAAGCACGGCCAGCTCTGGCAGGCGCAGCATCAGCTCAATAGCTGCCGCGATACCCTGGCGCAGATCATGCGGTGGCGGCGCGACCCCGAGCGGCCCTTCGAGCAATACATGAATCTTGAGCGCTACCTGACGCCTGAGGATCAGCAGGCGCTCGTGCAGACGCTAGTGGGCTATGATGTGCGCAGCATTGCGGCTGGCCTGCTCCACGCCGCCGATGCCTTCGAGCCAGCTGCGCGCGAGGTCGCTGCGCGCCTGGGGGCGACCTACCCAGCCCCGCTAGCGCATGCCACGAAGGAGTTCTTCATCCGCGAGTTCTGGGCACTGATTGCCCCTGGCCCAACTATCAGCGCCTGAGTGCGTGCTATTAAACAAGAACTTTTCTTCTATTCTTTGGCGCTTTTTGTACTATGCGAAAAAGAATACTAGAACAACGCGGAGTGAAATATAACGATGCCGCCTGATGCGCGCGAACAGCTCATTGCCCAGTTACAGGCCGCCATTGGCACACGCTACGTGCTGCACCGCCACGAAGAGCTGATGCTCTACGAGTACGATGCTAGCACGCTCGATCTGGCAGCGCCCGAAATTGTGGTGGTGCCTGCCAGCACTGCCGAAGTCGTGCGGGTTGTCGATATTGCAGCGGCAGCGGGTTGGCCGGTGGTAGCGCGTGGCGCAGGCACGGGGCTTTCGGGCGGTTCGGTGCCAGCGGCGGGCGGGGTAGTCGTGTCGCTTGCCCGGCTCAACCAGGTGCTGAAGATCGACCCAGTGGCCCGGCGCGCAGTGGTGCAGCCGGGCGTGGTGAATGTTGACCTGAGCGCCGCCGCTGCGCCTTACCAGCTGCATTTTGCGCCCGACCCTTCGAGCCAGCGCTCGTCGACGGTGGGCGGGAATGCGGCTGAAAATGCAGGTGGGCCGCACTGCCTGAAGTATGGGATTACGACGAATCACATCCTGGGGGCGACGGTGGTGCTGGCCGATGGCAGTGTTGCCGAGCTGGGCAATGCTGCGCCGGATATGCCTGGCTACGATCTGCTCGGCGCGTTTGTGGGCAGCGAAGGCACGCTGGGCATCGCCACTGAGCTAACAGTGCGCCTCACGCCCGATCCTGAAGCCGTGCGCACCTTCCTGGCGATCTACGACGACCCGCCCGACGCGCCGGGGCGCGGCCTGGATGCCGCCGCCGATACCGTATCGGCGATTATTGCCGCTGGAATTGTGCCAGCCGCGCTGGAAATGCTCGAAGGGCTGGGCGTGCGCCTGGTGGAGGAATATATTCACGCCGGGTACCCCACCGATGCGCGCGCCGTGCTGCTGATCGAGATCGATGGCATGCACGAAGAGCTAGCGGCGCAGGCCGAACAGATTGCCGCGATTTGCCAGGCGCACGGCGCGCGCGAGCTGCGGGCCGCCCGCGACGAAACCCAACGCCAACAGCTATGGGCAGGCCGCAAAGGCGCGCTGGCGGCGGCGGCGCGGCTCAAGCCGCACTACCATATTCAGGATGGTGTGGTGCCGCGCTCGCGCCTGACTGAGGTGCTGCGCTTTACTGAAGAGGTTGCGCGGCGCTACGAGCTGCACGTTGTCAATATTTTCCACGCGGGCGATGGCAACCTGCACCCGCTGCTAGTATTTGATCTGCGCGAGCCACGCGCCCGCGAACGGGCAATTGCCGCAAGCGAAGAAATTCTGCATGCCTGTGTGGCGGCGGGCGGCACAATTAGCGGCGAGCATGGCATTGGGCTAGAAAAGCGCGACTACATGCGCTGGATTTTTTCCGCCGATGATATTGCGGCGATGCTTGAGCTGCGCGCCGTGTTCGATCCGGCGGGCGTTATGAATCCGTGCAAGCAGCTGCCGAGCGGGGCTTCGTGCGCCGATATTAAGCAGGCGCGTGGCGCAGCGCGGGCACTGGCGGCAGGCGCGTGGATTTGAGGCGGGTTGGCAGATGTGTAGCGACGAGCGATAACTCAACATAAACGCCCCTCTGCCTGTGCCGCCGTTTCACTCTGTATTGCCCGCCAGGAACCATTCCCGGTACGGCGTGTTTATCGCCATATGCCGGTTATAATCGGGTGCACCATCATCCCACCAGACTGGGCCGCGCTCGCCTAGCCCTACCTTAGCCTGCTGCACGCGCTGGCGCGCGCCGCGCCGCAAGCTATCGTCGTTGGTGCGGTTGGCACGGGCTACATCTGCGCGGGCGCACATCAGGGCGCGCACCAGTCGCTCGCGCTCGCTGGCGGGCAGGTGCGGGCTGCTATGCCGCCAGAGCCGCCCACGTGCGACAATATAGCGCCCGTCGGGCGTAACCCGTGGGCCTGGCGCGGCGGCTGGGGTTGATTCTGGCTTAACCATGCGCTATTCGCCTGTTTTGCAATCTGCTGCTATTATCTCGTTCATTATGCGGCTTTGCAAGAGGAGCGCCATGGAACAGCGTATCACAGAATCACGTAACCCTGCCTCTACCTCTATCGATACGCTTGATGCGCATGGAATTGTGGCTATTATCGCTGCCGAAGATGCAAAGGTTGCGCCAGCGGTAGCGGCTTGTGCGGGCGCGATTGCGCAATTGGTCGAGGCCGCAGCCGAGCGCATGTGGCATGGTGGGAGGCTGATCTATATTGGCGCGGGTACTTCAGGCCGCCTGGCCGTGCTCGATGCGGTTGAGTGCCTACCAACCTACAGCGTCGGGTCGGATCGCGTATTTGCACTGCTGGCGGGTGGCCCGGCTGCGCTCACCAACTCGATCGAAGATGCCGAAGATGATGCCAACCAGGGTGCACGCGATGTCGCCACGGCTGAGCTTGGCGCAGACGATGTGCTAGTGGGCATCGCGGCGAGTGGCCGCACGCCATATGTGTTGGGCGGCATGGCCGAGGCGCGGCGGCGCGGCGCGTTTGTGGGTGGCGTGAGCTGCGCACTGCCCACGCCCATGGCCGCACTCGCCGATGTGCTGATCGCGCCGGTGGTTGGCCCCGAGGTTGTAACCGGCTCGACACGCATGAAAGCGGGCACCGCGCAAAAACTCGTGCTCAATATGCTCAGCACCGCAACCATGATTCGCCTGGGGAAAACCTATGGCAACCTGATGGTCGATGTCATCCCCGGCAACCAGAAGCTGCGCGCGCGGGCCGCCACGATTGTGGCACAGGCCACCGGCCTTGATCTGGCCGAGGCTGCGGCCCTGCTGGAACAAGCCGGGGGCATACCCAAAACTGCGATTGTGATGGCGCTGGCACATGTGGATGCTGAGCGAGCGCAATCCTTGCTGGAACAGGCTGCCGGGCGCGTGCGCCAGGCGCTTGAGCTTGCGCCGGGCACATAAAAATATGGCTAGCAATAGCCGCTAACCTGCAATACAAGCCTTTGAACTGTAGAAATACGTTATGAATGAACTTATTCTTGGCATCGATGGCGGCGGTTCGCGCACCCGCGCGCTGCTAGCCGACCGAAGCGGTAGTATTATCGGCAGCGGCGCGGCTGGCTCAAGCAACTACCAGGCGGTGGGCTTTAGCGCGGCGACCCAGGCGCTGCTGGCCGCAATTGCCGAGGCGCGCTACAGCGCTGGCGTGCCCGATGAAGCACCAGTCGCCGCGGCGTGCTTTGGGCTGGCTGGCGTTGGTCGCCCACTCGACCAGGCGCGCTTCCTCGCCTGGGGCGAACAGCACAACATTGCCCGCATGATCCATGTCGTCAACGATGCCGAGCTGCTGCTGGCGGGTGGCACCGCCGAGCGCTGGGGGGTTGCGCTTATTTGCGGCACTGGCTCGATCTGCCATGGCCGCACCCCCGATGGCCGCACCGCGCGCAGTGGCGGCTGGGGCTACTTGCTTGGCGATGAAGGCAGCGGCCATGCGATCGCCAGCCATGCGCTACGCCTGGCAACCCAAACCGCCGATGGGCGTGCGCAGGCACCAGGGCTGTTGCGCCTGGCGCTTGAGTATTGGGGGCTAGCCGAGCCGCCGCAGCTTATCACGCATGTGTACCAGGGTGGTGTTTCGCGCACCGATATTGCGGCACTGGCCGGGCCGGTGGCCGCGCTGGCCGAAGAAGGCGACCCCGGCGCGCAGCAGGTTATCGACCAGGCCGGGGCCGACCTGGCCACAATGGTCGCCGCAGTTGTGCGCGCGCTCGACCTTCAGCGCCCGCCGGTTGCGCTTTCGGGTGGCGTGATCTTAAGCAGCAAGCGATTGCGCGCCAGTCTGGGTGCACACAGCAAGGTGGAACTGGGCGACATCACCCGCGTCGATGACCCGACCACTGGTGCCGTGGTCATCGCCCGCCACATGCTTGCCGAAGAAGCACGAACGCTAGCCTGTGACAGCGCAACGGCGTAACGTTTATCTAACGGCGGGACGCATGCTAGCGCCGAAATAGCGGCCCGATGGCCTTACACAAACATCACTGCCCGCTGCCTGTTACCAAGGGTTACAATTTGATAGGAAAGCATGTGATACCTGCTTCAGCCACCGCATACACCCCGCAATCGGTCGCCGAGCTCGCCGCGATCGTGCAGGCGGCTGCGCACAGTGGGCAGGTGCTCACACCCTGGGGCGCGGGCACGCTGCAACACCTAGGCCGCGCGCCACTGCCCGAAGCCGTACCACTATACACCAGCGCGCTCAACCGGATTGTGGAATACAACCCTGCCGATCTCACCATCACTGTTGAAGCAGGCGCAGCGCTCGGCGATATTCAGGCCGCGCTCAGCGCCCACGGCCAATGGCTGCCCTGGGAACCACCAACCTCGCAGCGCGCAACTATTGGTGGGCTGCTGGCCGCCGGGGTAAGCGGCCCATTGCGCCTGGGCTACGGCACCCCGCGCGACTGGCTGCTGGGTATGCGCGTTATGCTTGGCGATGGCAGGCTGGTGAAAAGCGGCGGTAAGGTGGTGAAGAATGTAGCGGGCTACGACACGCACAAAGCGCAGCTAGGCGCGCTGGGTACGCTTGGGGTTATAACCGAAGTAACGCTCAAAGTCGCACCGCTGCCCGAGCAGCTGGCAACGCTGGTGTTCACCTGTGGCGATCGTATGCTGGCGTGGAATCTGGCCGAGCAGCTTCGCCAGCGGCCACTGGCCCCGGTGAGCCTGGTGCTTAGCGAGGGCGAGCAAACGCCAGTTATGCTGCTCGCACGCTTCGCCGGGCTTGGCACCGCGGTTACACGCCAGCTGCACCTGGCACAAGATGCCGGGCGGGCGCTTGGTGCCGAGTACAAAGCGCTTCCTGCTGATGAAACTGTGTTGCTGTGGCAGGCGCTGGCAGGCTTCACGAACCCGCAATTGCGCCACCCGCAAGCCGGAGCTGCGGCTGCTCTGGTGCTACGAGCGGGCGCACCATTGGCCGCCCTCGCGCACATTCTCGATGTGCTCAGGCATATGGCACCGCCCGATAGTCATGTCCGTACCATTGGCTATGGCGGCATTGGGCTAGCCTATGCGCGCTGGTATCTTCCTGAAATAGCGGATAGAGCGGTGGTGCAGGCGGTTGGGTCGCTGCGCGATCGGCTGGCAACCATCGAGGGCTATGTGGTGGTGGAAGCTGCGCCCGGTGCCCTGCGTGAGCAGCTCGATCTGTGGGGGCCGCCACCGGCGACCTTCGGCTTGATGCGCGCACTCAAAGCCCGCTGGGATGCGCAAAGTGTTCTTAATCGTGGGCGCTACGTGGGCGGGATATAGTCGCGCTCTCTTTCCCAGGCTGGTAAAAGTACCTACGCACTACGCGCTACGCCGTAAACAGCATAGCATGTAGTGCGTAGTTGTTCGAAGTTCATGCAGCGTTGGCAGCAGCTCTACGCATGTTGCAATGGTGCGTTCGATGCTACTTATTGCCACCGAACAGACCACCCAGAACATTGGTGGCCTGGCTGGCGATATCGCCACCGCCCGCGCCGCCGCTATTAAGCGCCATATCGACATACCCCTGCATCGCTTCGGGCAGTTTTGATTTCAGGAAATCAACTGCGGCAAGCGCCGCCGCGCGGGCCTGATCGGCGGGTAGGCCGGTGCGCTCGGAGATGATCTTTACAAGCTCGTCCATGGGAATGCTCCTTTGTGCAGCACAGTGGCTGCGCTAACCACAATACACATAACCAGGGCAGATATTCGCCATAGACACACGCGCGCTGCGTGCCACTGTGTCCATGTGCTGAGACGCGGGCGACCAAGGAAAGTCACACGCGTGCTCATTCTATGATGTGTGGGTCTTCACCATTTGCTGCCCGCGCGAGCTGTGCTACCACCGCGACAATCAGGCGGCGCTCCTCGCTTTTGATGCGCTCGTGCAGAGAAGCTTCAGTGTCATCTAGCAAGATTGGTATTTCAGCACTTGCCAGTACCGGGCCATCATCCACTGCTGGCGTAACATAATGAACAGTACAGCCAGTAATGGGTAGCCCTAATCGCAGGGCATCGGGCACGACATGCGCGCCGCGTAGCGCTGGAATAGTCAGGCCGCTACTGGTTGTTACGGTATCACGCGGTGCTGGCGCGCTGGCCGGGTCGGGCAGCAGCGCAGGGTGCTGGTTAATCACTGGTGCGCGGCAGCGAGCCAGAAATTCGGCGGAGAGCACGCGCATAAACCCCGAGAGGAGCACCAGGTCATATTCAAAGGTATTCAGTACGTTCAGCAGCCGCCGCTCCCAGGCCGTGCGAACAGCAGCGCGCTGGTTCGGCGGTGCGTGCGGCAAAGGCACATGAGCGCAGGCAATGCCTCGCGCTAATGCGCGCTGTAACCCATACGCATCGGCGCGATCGGCCAGCACCAGCACCACCTGCGCACCGAGGGCGTTGGCTTCTTGCGCATCGAGCAGCGCCTGTAGATTCGAGCCACTCCCCGAGAGTAGCACAGCAAGCTTCATCATCGGCCAATATCGCGGCGGAATTGCATGCCAGCGAAGTTAATCAGCTCAACCGCCTCGTAGGCATGGTCGAGCGCGGTGCGGCGTGTGGCACCCAAGCCAGTTACACACAGCACGCGCCCCCCGGCGGTTACGATCGATGGGCTTTCCCAGGTGGTACCAGCGTGAAACACCAGTACATCGCCGAGGTCGGTGACCGATTCCAGGCCCTGGATGACATCGCCCGAGCGTGGGGCTGCCGGGTAGCCCGCAGCTGCAAGCACGATACAGGCCGCCGCGCTACTTGCCCAGGGCAATTCAGTGTTCCCCAGATCACCCGCAGCGCAGGCAGCCAGTGCCGCTAGCAGGTCGCCGTTGATGAGCGGAAGAATGACCTGGGTTTCGGGATCGCCAAAACGGGCGTTGAATTCAAGAATACGCGGTCCTTGCGCCGTAAGCATGACCCCGGCATAGAGTGCGCCACGAAATGGTGTGCCACGCGCGGCCATCGCATCAACCACGGGCTGCATCAGGTCGCGCACAATCAGCTCAAAAGTTTCTTCATCGATTTCGGCGGGTGCAAATGCGCCCATGCCGCCGGTGTTAGGCCCCTGGTCGCCATCGCGCAGGCGCTTATGATCGCGGGCGGGCGGTAGCGGCAGCAAGTGCTTACCATCGCAGAGTGCCAACACCGACACTTCTTCGCCTACGAGTAGCTCTTCGAGCAGCACGCGCTGGCCTGCACTGGTTGCCATAATCTCTTCGATGGCAGCAACCGTGGTCGTAACGTTCGTGGGGACAATGACGCCTTTCCCGGCGGCCAGGCCGTCGGCCTTCACCACCCAGGGGCGTTTGCTCAAGCGCGCGAACGCAATTGCATCGGCGGGGCTGCTAAACGTATGAGCCGCGGCAGTTGGTACGCCTGCCGCTTGCATCACCTGCTTGGCGAAGATTTTGCTCCCCTCGATCTGGGCGGCTGCGGCAGTCGGCCCAAACACTGCAATCCCAGCGGCGGCAAAGCGGTCGGCCAGCCCGGCCACGAGCGGCGCTTCAGGCCCGACAACAACAAAGTCGATATGAGCATTCCGCGCTACTTCAAGCAGCAAATCCTGGTCGTTCGCGTTCACGGGTACGTTGCGGCCCAGCAGCGCCGTGCCAGGGTTGCCGGGCGCAATCAAAAGCTCGCCCAGCAGCGGCGACTGGGCAAGCTTCCACGCCAGTGCGTGCTCGCGCCCGCCCGAACCAATGAGTAAGACATTCATACGATGCTCCAACACGACCGGGCGACGGGGCGGACGACGCGCGCCGCCTGCTCCATCGCCCGGCTCTGTGCAAACGCGGGCCATTATAGCACAGCGCACTGCCGCCGCCGCGAGATGCTATAATGCGCAGCTGAAACCAGTTCGCGCCAGGAGCCGCTTGAAAGGCGTTTACCTGCTCATTTTGTCTCTGCGCACCGAGCTAGCTGATCTGACGATCGGCCGCCTGGGTCGCTTTCGCTTCGCGCCCGGCTACTACCTGTATGTTGGCAGTGCACGCGGCCCCGGCGGTATTGCTGCACGCCTCGCGCACCACGAGCGCAGCTCGCAGGCGCGCCCGCACTGGCATATCGATTACTTGCGTGTGCATGCAGCCCTGACCGAAACCTGGGGCATTGCCACGAACGATGCCGAACTAGAGCGCTGCTGGGCGCGCGAGCTGGCGGGTACACCGGGCCTGAATATTCCTGCACCGGGCTTTGGGGCAAGTGATAGCAATGCGCCGAGCCATTTATTCTATGCCCAGGCCATGCCTATGCGCCAGGCACTTCTTGAAACATTATTGCATTGCGCCGAGGGGCTGGGCGCACACGAGTTCACGCTGGATATTCGTGATTACCGCGCGCGATAGATCTGCCCGTGGCTGAAAGTGCAAGACAGATGGCAAAAGATTGATAAGCAAAGGTTCAGGTATGGCGCTTTCTTCTCAGGAACCAGGCATTAGCCAATCTGATGTCGCCGCAATTTTGGCGGCACTGCGCAGCGAAGTGCGCGACCAGCGCATCGCGCTTGGTCAGCTCGAACCTACACCGCTTGAGCGTGATTTGCAGCGCAGCCTGGATGAAATCGAGCTCTACCGGGTGGTGAGCGCGCACTGGCCGTTGATTGGCAAAACCCTGCCACAGCGGGCGCTTGCGCTGGTGAATAAGCTGGTGCGGCGCTACCTGCGCTGGTACATCAACCCGATTGTCGAGCAGCAAAACGCCTATAACGAGGCCGTGGCGCGGGCGCTGCGCCTGCTGGCCGATGCCTATACAGATCTGGGCGAGCAACTGGCGGCGTTGCGCAGTGTAGGAAATATGGACGGCGGCATACAGGAAGCGCGCCACCTAACTTCTGAACCACTGCCGCCCGATCTGCCGAGCGCCGCGCTTCAGGCTCAGGTTCTGGCGCGTGCCACTGCCGAGCCACCCGCGCCGCTGCCCGATGTTGCGCTGCGTACCGCCGAGCCGCAGCTGCGCCTGCGCGAGCAGGTATCGGCGCACTGGCCGCTGGTGGGTAGCACGCTGCCGCAGCGGGCTATTGCGCTTGTGAATAAGCTGGTGCGGCGCTACCTACGCTGGTACATCAACCCAATTGTCGAGCAGCAGAATTCGGCGAATGTTGCCATAAGTGCCGCACTGCTGGCGAGTATTCGCCTCGATGCCGAGCGCCGTGCCCAGATGGCTGCGCTGCGCGCCGGGCGTATTTCCCATACTGGCACCGAGAAGACGGAGAGCTGATAGCCAAGGATTGCTCTTTACTCGGGCTGTTCTATATAGGATTCTTGCTTACTCAAGCAACTTCTTCACGTGCATGGGCAGGTTTTGGGCTACGCCCAAAACCTGCCCATGAAAAAGAAAAAGGTACCATGCTGCCGCAGGCACATACGCAGCAAGCGAACATCCTAACGGATTCTATAGTTTAGCGCTAACTCAGTGCCTCGATGTCTCTGTGGTTCAATCAACAATGCCTGAAACGATCACGATTATTGTTCCCTGGTATGGCCGCGATACCGCTGGTGGGGCCGAGACGCAGGCGCGCCAGTTGGCCGGGGCGCTTCACGCGCTGAGTGTACCAGTAGAAGTGTGGGCCAGTGATGGCCGCGATTCATTCGCGCCGCCGGTGGCATACTACTCGGCTGGCCGCGATACGCTTGATGGAGTGCCCATCCGCCGCTTCCCGATAACGCCGCCGCGCGCCGAGCCGTATGTTCCGCCCGTCGTGGCGCAGCGTGGCCTTACGCGCCACCTGCCCCCCTTCCCCGACCACGAGCTGCGCCTGCTGGCGTCGCTGGCTTCGAGCGATGCACTGCTTGAGGCTGTGACGACCGAAGGAGCAGGCCGCCAATTCTTGTTCGTCTTATACCCTTTCCCCACGAGCTTCTGGGGCGCGTTGTTGGCCGGGCCGCGCGCGCACCTGCTGCCATGCCTGCACGACGAGCCATATGCGCGCTATAGCACGGTGCGCTGGCTGTTTGAACATGTTCGTTGTTCCCTGGCCAACAGCCCGGCTGAACGCGAGCTGGCGCTGCGCTTATATAATTTGCCGCCCGCGCGCGTGGTGGTGGCTGGCGAAGGGATTGACCTGACGCCAGTGGGCGATGGTGCCGCCTTCCGAGCGCGGCATACACTGCATGGGCCACTGCTCATGTATGCGGGGCGCGGCGACCTGAGCAAAAATGTGCCGTTGCTGCTCAGCTATGTCCGTGAATACTGGGCGCGGCGTGGCGGTGCGCTGCGGCTTATACGCACCGGGCGCGACCCGCTTGATCTGCCGCCCGCCCTGCGTGAGCTTGTGCTCGACCTGGGGGATGTGAGTGTGCAGGAGCGCCACGATGCCTACGCCGCCGCCGATGTGTTTGTGCAACCCTCACTACACGAAAGCTTCTCGATTGTGCTGATGGAAGCCTGGCTGCAAGCAACGCCCGCGCTGGTGCATAGCAGCTGTGCGGTAACGCGCGGTTTCGCCGAGGCCAGCGGTGCCGGGCTGCATTTCGCGAGCTTTGGCGAATTCGCCGCCGCGCTCGATACATTGCTGCCAAATGCTGCGTTGCGCGCCGAGCTTGGCCGCCGGGGGCAGGCGTTTGTGCGCGAAACCTGCCGCTGGGACGATGTGGCGCGGCGCACGGTTGCCGCTTTGACCGCGCCCTGAGCAGGATACTTTGATAATGGTGAATAATCCAATCATCGTTGGAATGAATGCGCGCCTGTTCCCGAATAACTGGCGGCCAGTGCGCGACGAAATTGCGTTTGCGGCCCAGCGATTCTCGAAATTGGCGGGCTGCCCAAATCGGGCGGCTACAACCGCGATACTGACGCAGCGCTAGCCGATTCGCTGGCGCACTTGAACGATGCGCTATCAATTAGGAACACCATGACCGAACCAACGATTGCAGTGGCCGCGCCGAGTACGCATCGTTCGGGGCTGCTTATTATCGTGCTCGCGTATGCCGCCTTTATTGGGCTGGGCCTTAGCAATAGCTTGCTCGGCGTGGCCTGGCCTTCTATTCGCGCTACCTTCGGCCTGCCAATTGATGCGGTAGGCGCACTGTTATTTGGCAGTACCATCGGCTATATGGCTGCGAGTGCGCTAAGTGGCCGCCTGCTGACGCAGCTGCGCGGCGGGGTTATGCTCAGCCTCAGCTGTGGCCTGGGCGCGTTAGCTTTCCTGGCTTCGGGCGGCGCACCCAGCTGGGCAATCATGGTGGCGCTGGGGGTATTGGCTGGCGCGAGCGCGGGCATTACCGATGGTGGCTTAAATGCCTACGCCGCCGCGCATTTTAGCCCGCGCGCCATGAACTGGCTGCATGCCTGCTTCGGCATTGGCGCAACCCTTGGCCCAGCAATTATGACCGGTGTGATCGCGCTTGGCTTGGGCTGGCGCGCTGGCTATGGCGCTGTTGGCGCGATTTTACTGCTGCTGGCGCTGGCATTTGCGTTTACCCGCCAGCTCTGGACCGACCCTCCATCGGATACTCAGGCCGATACGCCTGCACCAGTGCGCGGTGCACCGTTGCTCGAAACCTTACGCCTGCCGATTGCCTGGCTGGGAATCCTGCTCTTCTTTATGTATACTGGCGCTGAGGTTGGCTTAGGTAACTGGCTGTTCAGCCTGCTGACCGAAGCCCGTGGAGTACGGCCTGAGCTGGCAGGAATCTGGGTGAGCCTTTACTGGGCAAGCTTGACGCTAGGGCGGATTGTGTTTGGGGTTGTGGTAAGCCGCATATCGCCAACCACGCTACTGCGCGGCAGTATGCTCGCGGCGGTGTTGGGCACGCTGCTCATCTGGGCGAATATCGCTAGCTGGCTGACGTTCGGCGGGATTGCCCTGATGGGGATTGCGCTAGCACCCCAGTTTCCTTTGCTGATCTCGGCTACGCCCGGGTTTCTTGGCCCGCGCCATGCCGCAAATGGGGTAGGGTTAGAAGTAGCATCGGCGAGTGTGGGCGGCGCACTGCTGCCCAGCGCGATTGGGGTGCTGGCGGCGACCTATGGCCTCGAAGTGCTGGGGCCATGCCTGCTGGTTGCCGCCCTGGCGATGGCTGGCCTGTTCGAGCTGCTCGTCCGGCGCACGAATGCTGCGACGCAGGCGGTATAGCGGCGTTACGGTTTTCCACACGGAAGGAGCCAACCATGATCAACCAGGAATCGCTCGATGCTGTGGCTGGCGCGCGCATGAACGAGCATTTTATTCGGCCATTGTATGCCGATTATGGCTTCATGCAGATACCACAGACGGTGCGGCGCTGCCTGGGGCTGAGCGGGCAGGGTGGTGTGCCATTTGGTGGCCGTGCCGATTTGTACCAGACATATGATACGGTGGTGCTGCTGTTTATCGACGCATTTGGCTGGCGTTTTGTCGAGCCATACCTTGAGCGCTCACCATTCCTGCGGCGCATTGCTGAACAGGGCATGGTTGCCAAAATCACATCGCAATTCCCCTCAACCACCGCCGCACATGTTACCGCCATTCATACCGGCCTACCCTGTGGCACCAGCGGCGTCTATGAATGGTTCTACTACGAGCCGCAGCTCGATGCGATGATTGCGCCGCTGCTGTTCTCGTTTGCGGGCGATAGCGAGCGTGATACCTTGAAGCGGGCGGGTGCGCGCCCGGCGGCGTTGTACCCGGCGCACACGCTGTATCACGACCTGAAGCAGCATGGGGTGACATCGACCGTATTTCAGCATAGCGCCTATGCGTTTTCGCCCTACACCAAGCAGGTTGTCGATGGTGCGCAGCTACAGGCTTATCGTTCGCTGCCCGAGGCGCTAGTGAATATGGGCCACGTCCTTGAGCAGCGGCAAGGCCCTGCATATCTGTTCCTGTACTTCGATGCGATTGACACCACTTGCCATCGTTATGGGCCAGAATCGCCACATGTGGCCGCCGAGATCGAGCTGTTTCTGATGGCGATGGAACGTTTACTGCTGCCAATTCTGGAACGCGCGCCGGGCCGCACGCTGCTGCTGATGACGGCGGATCATGGACAGACCGCACTCGACCCGGCGACGGCGATCTATATCAACCAGCAGGCACCGGCGATCATTCCAATGCTGCGCACCGATACTCAGGGCCGGCCATTGGTACCAGCTGGCTCCTGCCGCGATATGTTCCTGTATGTACGCGACGAATACCTCGACGAGGCGCAGGCGATGCTGGCAGCGGTGTTAGCAGGCCGCGCCGAGGCGCGCCGCACCAGCGAGCTGATTGCCGAGGGATTCTTTGGCACCCCGACACCTTCACCAGCATTTTTAGGGCGGGTTGGTAACCTAGTGCTGCTGCCATACGCGAATGAAGCGGTATGGTGGTTTGAAGCGAACCGCTTTTCGCAGAAACACCGCGGTGCCCACGGTGGCCTGACTCCCGATGAGATGGAGACGGTGCTACTAGCGTTGCCATTCGGATAGTCGCGCCAGCAGCACCGTGCTGCCCGAAACGACTGTCATCTTCCTTTCATCCACTATGGCAAGCCCCATGGTATACTTACAATCCCCCGGCACCGGGGACTTTGTATCTTCATAACCGCACAGAAATTGTCCTGTTCATTGTGCGCCGCCCTGGCATTTCGGCAGGTGAAAAGGAACGTATGAGTACACTCGATCTGATTGTGGTGGGAGTCATCGCCCTCTGTGGCCTATTGGGCATCTATTGGGGCTTCATCCGTCAGGTACTCTCGGTGGTAGGGTTAGTGGCTGGCCTGGTGTTGGCGAATCGCTATGGCGGGCGGGCCGCCGATGCGCTGTCGTCGTTTGTTAGCAACGATGCGCTGGCTCAGGTACTAGGCTTTGTGCTGGTGCTATTGGCGGTAAGCGCGCTGGTGAGCCTGCTGGCTACCCTGCTTCGTCGTTTTGTGGGCCTGCTCTTCCTGGGCTGGCTCGATCACTTGATTGGCGGGATCCTTGGGGTGCTGCAAGGTGCACTTGTGAGTACGGTGCTGCTGTTCATCGCGGCCTTTTTTTCAGCTGACCCGCTGAGCAGCGCTATGGCTCATTCGCGCGTCGCACCGCAGCTGGTGCGCGTGTTTGGCTCGGCGGTGCTTGTATTTCTGCCGTCACAGTTTCATCTTCCCGTACAGCATTTGCTAGCTGCCAGGTAACTGGCCGGTGGTGCTGCTATTACAGGCAATGAAGCGTGCAAAATATGCCCGGAATTCCGAGTTTACAGCGCCCGTCATGTCTGGTAGAATCTACAGCGTATCGCACAGTACTAGGAGCCCATGATTATCGAATCTTCTACAATTGCCCGGCGAGCAGTCGAATTAGCCGAAGATAAACAGGCCAGCGATATTGTGATGCTGGACTTGCAGAAGTTAAATGCGGTCGCCGATTATTTTGTTATTTGTACGGGGGAAAGTGAACGACAGCTCAAAGCGATAGTCGATGTGATTGATGAAGCGATTGGTCGCGAATTCGGTCGCAACGCCCGGATTGAAGGTACTCCCGATACTGGCTGGGTGCTTATCGACTATGGCGATGTTGTGGTTCATATCTTTTCAGTCGCACTGCGCGACTATTATCGTATCGAGCGTCTTTGGAGCAAGGCGACCCCGGTAGTGGTTGTGCAATAAGAGGCTTATTATGGACAACAACCGCAGCAAACGCTACGCATTATTTGCGCTCGGTGCAGCGCTTGGTAGTGCGCTTGGCCTGGTGCTTGGCTCGCTGCTCACCTTCTGGCTCGGCGAAGGCACGCTACGCGCTATTCAGCGTGGCCTGCGCCGCCTGACCGGTGGCGACGATCGCCCGAACTTCGAGATGCTTTTGCAATAAAACGCTACTGGCCTGGCCTCGTATCGCTTTAGCTTTGGCGTGCGCGCCAACTATTGCCGCTCTTTTTCGTTGCCCACCCACTCACTCGCGCCATCGGCCCAGATCTCTTTCTTCCAGATCGGCGCGACCTGTTTGATGCGATCCATAATGTGCTCGGCGGCGGCGAATGCTTCGTGCCGGTGTGGCGCTGCCACCACAATCAGCACCGCCGTTTCGCCGATTTCCAGCCGACCAATGCGATGATGGACTGCGATTGCCCCAGTGTTCCATTGTGCCTGCGCCTCGTTAGCAAGCTGCGCTAACACTTTCACCGCCATTGGCTCAAACGCCTCGTATTCGAGGCGGGCGGTAGCGCGCCCGCCAAAGTTATTGCGCACGGTGCCTGCAAAGGTAACGACAGCGCCAATATTGGGGGCGGCCACCAGCTCAACCAGTGGGGCCGGATCGAGCGGAGCGGTAGTAACCTGGAAGAAAGGGGGTGGCATGCGGTATACCAGCCTTTCTAGTGTGCTGAAGATTCTGATTGCCCGCCGCTAACCGGTGGAATAAAAGCAACTTCGTCGCCCGGCTGTAGCACGGTTTCGAGTGTACCATATTCCTGGTTCACGGCATAGAGCAGCCGCCCAGCATACGGGGCCAGCCGTGGGTAGCGCGTTACCAGCAGATCCCACAGTGTTGCCACTGTTGCGCGCTCGGCTAGCTCAATCTGCTCGTGGGTGCGGCCGGTAATATCACGGTGCCCAGCGAAATAGCGAACTTCGATCTGCATGCTTATACTCACTAGCAACGCGGCGGCAAGGTTATTGTCGTACCGGTACGCCCTGCGCCGCCAGGTAGTGTTTCACATCGCTCACGCTGTATTGCCCGAAATGAAAGATCGATGCGGCGAGAACGGCATCGGCGTGGCCTTCAACCAGCCCGGCGAGCATATGGTTGGGGGTGCCAACCCCGCCCGATGCAATCACGGGCACGCCAACCTGATCGGAAATGGCGCGCAGCAGGGCGAGATCGTAGCCGCTGCCAGTGCCGTCAGCATCCATGCTGTTAATAACCAGCTCGCCAGCGCCAAGGGCTACCCCACGCCTGGCCCACTCGATTGCATCCAGGCTCGTCGCCCGGGCATTGGCGCCGGTGTGCGTAAACACTTCCCAGCGTGGCGGTGCATCGTTCGCGCCAGTGCCCTCGCTCGGTGGCACGCGGCGAGCATCAATTGAGAGCACAATACACTGGCTGCCGAAGCGTTTCGCCCCATCTTCGATGAGCTGGGGATTGAGCACTGCGGCCGTATTGATCGAAATCTTATCGGCACCGGCGCGCAACATGCGGTACATGTCGTCGGTGGTGCGGATGCCGCCGCCAACCGTGAGTGGAATAAACACCTGCGCTGCGGTGCGCTCCACGACATCGGCCATAATTGCACGTTCGTCGCTGCTGGCGGTGATATCATAAAAGACCAGCTCATCGGCACCAGCAGCATCGTAGGCCGCCGCCAGTGCGACCGGGTCGCCAGCGTCGCGGTGGTTGAGGAAGGCAACGCCCTTCACCACACGCCCGCCTTTTACATCGAGGCAAGGGATGATGCGCCGTGTCAGCATAGCTTAGCCCGTTTTCTCACTTTGATCCTGGCCGCGCTCAATCTGTTCGGCTTTGAGCTGTTCGGCCTGGCTGCGCAGCGTGGAGGCCAGCGCATCGACAAATTGCACTTGGCTGCGCTCCACTTCAACAATATATTGACCTTGCTCGTGCTGAACCTGCTCCAGTCGGGTGGTGGCGCGCGCCAGCCGCTGTTCAATATCGCGCACCCACACATCGAGCCGCTCAAGCCAGGCGCTGATTTGGCGTTGATGCTGCTCGTCGGTTTCCTGCAATGCCACAACTTTATCTTCGTGCTGGTGGCGCAGCTCCTCCAACCGCTCCTGGTTCATCAGGAAGCGCTCAGTCGAAATCCGCTCGATGCGTTTGGTTTCATTGATAATATCGGGTAAGCGGGCGTCGATCGCGGTAATTTGCGCGGGCAGCTCGGTGGTGAACAGCTCGATATGCTGGCGAATTTCGTCCAATCGTGCGATACGGCTGTGATGGTCGTCGAGCACAGCTCGCACATCAACCACGAGCTGCTGTGCCTCTACTGCTTGCCGCCGCAGACTTTGCTTCTCGATCTGGAGGTCTTCGCTGATTTTGCGGCTTTCGGCGCGCACCTGGTCGTCGGCGGCATACAGCCCTTCGAGCTGGCCTGCTAAGGCGCGGTGGCGTTCTTCGCCCTCGCGAATCTGGGCTTGCCAGGTGAGGGTGCGCTGCTCGAGCTCTTCGATGCGTACCAGCCATCCGGCCACTTGGTCGCGATCCTGGCGGCGCGCTTCGCCAAGCTGGTGAATCTGCGTTTGCATTTCGCGCAGCGGTTTGCCGCCCTCATCAACTTTGATCAGCGCGCCAGCGATCTCTTTGCGCAGCGTGGCAATATCGCGGCGGTAGCCATCGAGCGATTGGCTCACTTCCTGGCGGTAGCGCTCGAACAACCCTTCGGTTTGGGTGGAGGTTGCTTCAATTTTGCGCACCTGTTCCATCGCCCAGTTATATTTGTTCGTCTGATCTTTAATCAGCCGCCGTAATTCGTCGATTTGGCCCTGGAGATAGACGATCTGCGACTGCTCAGCGGCGCGCAGGCGCTCTTCTTCAAATTTGCTGGTGACATTCGGTTTGTTCGTCATACTATCTCCATCGTTCATACGATATAATGATTGGCGTGCGGCAACGCGCAGCAATTATGCTCCCGCTGCGATCGCCTCGGCCAGATCGATATCACCAGTATAGAGTGCCTTGCCCACGATAACCGCTTCAACGCCTAGCCTGGCCAGGCGCTGCACATGCGCGAGCTTCCCCACACCGCCTGAAGCAATGATCGTCGGGCCATCAGGCTGCACCAGAGCACCAATTGCACTAAAATTTGGTTCAGAAAGAGTGCCATCGCGCGCAATATCGGTATAAATAATATGCCGCACGCCCAGGGCTGCCATATGGTCGATGAGCGTAGTGGCGGTTACTTTTGATTGTTCGGTCCAGCCCGCGATTGCAACAATGCCGTCGCGCGCATCCACGCCAATCGCAATCTCGTCGCCATAGCGCTCGACTAAGCGCGCAATTAAATCGGGCTGTTCAACGGCGGCTGTGCCAAGCACAACGCGCGACACTCCCAGCCCCAATGCAGCGACTACCGCTTTCTCGTCGCGCAGGCCGCCACCGATCTGCACCGGCACCGGCACCGACTGAACGATCGACAGAATAATATCGGTATTTACCGGGTGGCCCTCGCGGGCGCCATCCAAATCGACGACATGCAGCATCGTAGCGCCTTGGCTAACCCACCGCTGGGCAATCGCAGCCGGGTCGTTATCGTATACCGTCATACGCGCAAAATCGCCCTGGTAGAGCCGCACGCATTTTCCATCTTTAATGTCAATTGCAGGAATGATTTTCATAAATCAATTACTCTTGTCACCAGGTAAGGGGTGTTCAACTGAAACTTCGGGTAGTGTATATCGCCCATGACTTGGGCTTTGAGAACTGGCCCACGCAACAAAATTTGCTAGCAGCTGTAACCCCCAGCGCCCGCTTTTTTCGGGGTGGAATTGCACCGCCGCCAGGTTTTCGCGCAGCAGTGCGCTTGGGAATGCGAGGCCGTATTCTGTGGTTGTCGCTATCATGTGTGTATCGGTGAGGTCGCAGTAATATGAATGAACAAAGTAAAAATCGCTCTGCTCAGGAATACCTGCGAACAGCGGGTGGGCGCCGCTAGCATTTGTATAGTGTAGCTGATTCCAGCCAATTTGGGGAACTTTCTGCCCAGCAGGGAGGCGCCGCACGCTGCCACCCACAACCCCCAAGCATGGGTGCGGCCCAAACTCTTCGCTTTGTTCGCACAGCACCTGCATGCCAACGCAAATGCCCAAAAAGGGCTTGCCTGCGCGCACGCTAGTACGAATAGCCTCGATTAGCCCCAGCCGTTCCAGGCTTTGCATCGTGTCGAGGGTGGCTCCAACACCCGGTAACACCACCGCTGGGGCGGTCAGCACCTCAGCAGCGTTGCTGGTCACGTGCAATGGTGCACCAACATGGGTGAGCGCGCGCACAACGCTGCGCAAGTTACCGGCGCCATAGTCGATGACTGCAATAGGGCGTTCGAGCTGTGTGTTCATTGAACTCCTATTATACCATTTTCAGGCTAGTCCGCCCGCCAGACGCGAAAGCTGCTGGTTTGCGCCAGGCAGGTCACCTTATTAAATAATGTGGCTAGAAGCTGATCGTACCGCAGAAATTGATTTGCGACCAAAATAAACTGCCCTTTTGGCTGTAATGCCTGGCGCGTTTGTGCAATAAATGCCTGGGCAACCTCGTAATCAATCGCTTTGCCTATATGGAACGGCGGGTTACTCAGCACGATATCATAGCTATGCGCAGGCGCAGCCGGCATGCCATCGGCGGCATAGGCGCGCGCATTGCCCATAGTGTTCCGCGCGAGCGTAGCGCTGGCCGACGCAACCGCCAGCAGGTTTGCATCTACAAGCTCGGTTTGCGCAGCCCCTAATCGTGCTGCCAGCGCACCAATGATGCCCGTGCCGCAGCCCAGATCAAGCACTCGCGCGCCATGTGGCGCTGGCATTGCCTCGAGCAGCAGGCGCGTACCATCATCGAGCCGGTCGTGCGCAAATACCCCTGCTAGCCCACAAACCTGTAATTGCTGCCCGCGCGCTTCGATTGTAAATTCACGCCAGGTGCCTGGCGCAATACCCGGTGTGCTAGCCCAGGCGGGCAGTGAAGTGGTGCCAGCGCCGCGCTGGGCTTGGGCAAGGCGGTGCCCTTGCTGATAGGCGATCACCGGGGCAGCACCAAAAAGCGCTGCCGCATCGGCGATAACCGAGCGTACACCCTGGTCGTTTGCGCCAGCTAGCCAGAGGGTGCCACCTGCTTCTAGCACATACCAGGCTTCAACCAGCCAGCGCCGCGCTAACTTCCGGTCGGGCGGCGCTACAATCACCACGGCATCACAGGCATTCGCATGGGTTGGTAGCGCACTCGGTGTATCGAGCACCTGCGCGTTGACGATGCCATTTGCCGCAAGCGTGCGCCGCGCCATTTCCAGGGCAATATAACTCGTGTCGGCAAGCAGCAGGTGCCCCTGGCTGGCCCTGGGTGCCAGCGCTGCGCCCAGTAAGCCGGCACCGCAGCCTAATACGAGCAGGCGCGAATGGGCATTAACTTGCACCGCAGCCTCAAGTAAGGCGTCTGCTGGGCGAACAGCATCCCAATACGGGAGGCCCGGCTTTGTCACCAGCTTCAGCGCCTGGCTGCCCAGCTGTACGCTGAGCGTATGAACCTGCTCGTAGGGTCGAATGCGCACATCCATGTGCGCTAGAAGATTGGGTGGCGATCGAGTATTCGCCGAATGACGGTGGTAAGGTCTGGTTCGGCAGTATCGGCAGGGCCGAGCGGATCGGGGGCTGGGGCCTGCCCAAGCAGTACGCGCAGCGATGCGAGCACGCCGCCCGAAAGCGCCGGAAGGCTGTAGCCGCCTTCGAGAATCATCACAATCTTGCCGTTGCACAGCTCGTTAGCGAGCGCTACCAGCCGCTGCGTTATCGCAGTATATCCGCTAATCGAAAGCGAAAGCGGGCCAAGTGGATCATCCCAGTGGGCATCGTAGCCAGCCGATACCAGGATCATTTCGGGCCGATAGCGCCGCACGGCAGGCATAATCACTTGGTCGTAGAGCATACTAAAGCCCATGTCGCCGGTGCGGTACGGTAAGGGGATATTCAGGGTAGTGCCGTAGCCATCTTCCAGCCCGACTTCGTGCTCGCTGCCAGTGCCAGGGTAGAGCGGTGATGCGTGCGAGGAGCAGAACAGTACCGTGCTATCGTCGTAAAAACAATCCTGCGTGCCATTCCCATGATGAACATCAAAATCAATAATGGCTAGTCGTGCAATACCATGGTGCATAAACGCATGGCGCGCGGCCACCGCAATATTGTTGAAGAAACAAAAGCCCATGGGCTGGCTGGGCGTGGCGTGATGCCCAGGCGGGCGGCTGAGTGCGAAGGCATTATGCGCCCGCCCGGTCGCCACCGCATCCACAGCTGCAATTGCTGCACCCGCCGACATGCGCGCCGCTTCCCAGGTATGGCGAGTTGTGTAAGTGTCCATCCCAAACCATACATCGTCTTGCGACGCAGTCCAGTGAATCGTATCGATTAAGCGTTGTTCGTGTACTGCCAGCAGTTGTGCGCTGGTAGCGGGAATAACCGGCAGCGTACTTAATTCGGGGCGCAGCCCGCTGGTATCAAGCGCTGCTTCGATTGCCTGGAGCCGGGTTTTGCGCTCGACATGGGTTGCTTCATCGTGGGCTTCGTGGAGTGGGTTTAGCGTGATTGCGGTCGTCATAACGATGCGCTTTTCTCTATCACGATATGCGTGACATTATAGCATACTCAGGTAGCGCGAATGTGCCACATGTAGAACACTATGATGCAAAAGGAGCGCGCTGCCGCAGGCTACAAACGCCCACCACGTAAGTCGTGTAAATTATCGGATTTGCGCTATGGGCTGTAACCAAGCCACGCCAGAATCTGCATCCAGGTGCATGGCGGTAGTCAGCTGGCGGGGTGTGCCAGCTTGCAGCGCCCCTGACGCATTGAGCTGCACATTGGTAACCCAGGCATCAAAGCTATTCGAGCCAGGGCTCGCCGCTAAAAATGCCAGCCAGCGCCCATCGGCTGAGAAGGCTGGCGCGCGAGCTTCCCCTATGGTAGTGAGCTGTACCGGGCTGCCGCCCTGTGCGGGCATCGCAAAAATATCGGTGCCATTGCTGGTGCGAGCGGCAAATGCTAACCAGCGCCCATCAGGAAAAAATGCCGGATCATAGCTTTGTTGTAGCGCCCCAGGCAGCTGCTCTGTGTGCTCGGTGGCAATCGTATGGCGATAGAGTGTTGGTGGGTCATCGCCTACCGGGCTGAAGGCAAACACTATTTCGCTGCCGTCGGGTGCGTAGGCCGCCCGCCCGACATGCCCGCTGGAGTCGCCAAAAACCTGTCGCTCGTCGCTGCCTTCGGGGGTAATAGTAAACAGCGACATGCGATATTCTGCGGCGGGCGAGCCGCTGGGCGGGCCAAATTGCGAGGCGAAGGCCAGGGTGGTGCCGTTCGGCGACCAGACCGGATAAAAGGCCCAGCGGCTGTTGTAGATGCGCTCATAGCTGTAGAGTGCCGGGGCGGCAATATCATCGGTCAATGACGTTGGTGGACTGGCAGATTGCCCAGCGACGGGTGTGGCGATGCGCACGATATTGCTGCCACTGATGGCACGCTGTACATACACAATTGCTGTGCCGTCGGGCGATACCGCTGGCTGAAAAGCATCACCGCTCGATGTCAATTGTTCGCTAGCGTCTTCCTGCAAGCGCCACAGGTTACCGCCCTGTACAATAAGCAATGGCGCGGGTAACGTCGTAGCTTGGGGCGCACTGGCAGGCGCAGCTGGTTGAACGGCCTGGCTGGTAACAGACGGTGTGGGCGGTGCGGCGGTTGGCGCAAGGGCGGGCTGCAATGGCACTTCGGTGCTGGTGGTGCTACAGCCCACTAACACCGCTACCAGGCAGAATAGAAACAAGAAACTACAATAGGTGCGCGGTAATTTCATGCGCGAACGCTCACTCACTGGGTTTGTGCTGCGTGATTGGGCGGTGTGTACGGCTCAGCCCGCCGACCAGCCGCCGCCAGGCGTAGCGCGGCGGTTGCACTTCGGGCCGTACCAAATCTTCGGGTAGCGAGGGCGGCAGCAGTGCAATCAGCGCCCCTGGCACGGCCTGAAAGCGCATTGGCGTTTCGCCAATATGGTCGCCATCCACCTGTACGGGCAGCGGGCGGCGCGTGATAATGTTGATCTCGCGGGCGCGGTGATATTCAAGCTTCGGATCGAGGTTATAGCGTTGGGTTAGGATTGAGAGCAGCCGAAACGGCGCGCTCCAGAGTGTGCGCCCTTTTATAATGCATAGATCGAGCAAGCCATCGTCCAGACTGGCCCGCGACGTTACCTTCACGACCCCGCCGTAGAGCTGGCTATTGCCGAGCACAACCATAAGGACACGGCTGCGGATGAGTTTGCCATCCACCACAATGCGCGCTAGCGTCCCGCGAAAGCGCGTGGCGAGGTTGAGGGCGCGCAGCAAATAGGCGAACATCCCCAGGCGGCGTTTTTCATCCGAGCGCACTTCAGCTGTCACGGCAGCGTCGAAGCCAACACCGCACATCAGCAGGAAGTAGCGGTCACCGGCGCGCCCGAGATCGATTGTGCGTGGCTGGCAGGCGAGTAGTGCCTCGGCGGCGGCGCGCGGTTGGAGCGGCAGGCCAAGCTCGCGCACCCACACATTAACCGTGCCAATCGGTAGGGCACCAAGTGCCGTTTGTGTGCCAGCCAGGCCATTCACCACTTCGTTGACCGTGCCATCGCCACCGGCTGCGATCACCACATCGAAGTGTTGCGCGGCTGCTTCACGCGCAATACGGATGCCATCGCCGGGGCCGCGCGTGGGTTGCAGCTCAACCTGCCAGCCGTGTTCGCGCCAGATGTCGCGCGCGGTGTGAATATCTTGCTCAAGGGTTCCGGCTTGCCCGGCATTTGGGTTGAACACAATCAGTGCCCGGGTTGGGCGAGTGGCATTGTTTTGCATGGCGCAGAGTATACCATAGGCCCTGCGCCATGCACATGGACAGTGCGATTTCGGCGCAAATAGCTGAACACCGTGGGATATGTGCTACTTTGGCGCGGCCAGCGCGCGGAGGGTGTGCACATCAATTGGCTGCAACGACGCTGCAACGCGCAGTAGCTCTTCTTCCGCAAGCCCTTTGCTATACACAAACAACTTGCCCCGCGCTACGTCGAGCACAACCTCGCGCTGATCGCTGCTGGTAATCAGCGTGCCCTTGCGCGTGCCAGCTTGAATGGGCCGCGTATCGCCAGTAAGTGGCAGCACATCCTGTAGCCCGCCCCCGCCAATGGCAAGCTTGTTCCCATTCCCATTGAGCGTAATTAGATAGAAGCCCAGATCGTTCTCACCCCGCTCATTCTCACCCGAAACGCGCGATTCCTCGGGCGCGGGCTGCATGCCTGTGGGTAGATAGCTGGGCCAGAGGTAGATTGTTGGCTCGGGTGTCAGGGTGGTGGCGGCATGCGGCGGGGTGTTCGTCGGGGCGGCGGCTGGCGGCACGCTGGTAGGTTGCGGCGGGGGCGTTGGCGAAAGCACCGGCGTTGCGGGAATAATGATCGCCGCAATGGTCGGCGATGGCGTGGGTACTGGTGCGGAAGCGGCCTGTGTACCGCAGGCAACGCAAGCCACCCCGCTAAACATTAGGGCAAGCCATCGCAACGAATGGTTCAAATAGTGCATAAACAGCCTTTTCATGGGGTGTCGGTTCAGTATTGTGCTGAAGCATTGTAGCACTGCTATTGTGCATCGTTGCGTATTCAATGCTTGCCGCTGCGTAATGCGCGTGCTACAATACGCGTCACTTTCGTTTTTGCGCTTTGTCTTGCGCATTGGTAACACAGCTAGGACTTTCGCCTACTCAAGCAGATTCTTCGTGTTCTTGGTGATGTTTTGCGCGGAGCGCAAAATATCACCAAGAATACAGAAAAAAGTACCGTGCTGCCGCAGGCATATAAACCAGTAAGCGAAAGTCCTAACAGCATCTGTCACCCCAGAGCGGGCTTTTCATGTACGTTATTGGCACAGCCGGGCACGTCGATCATGGGAAGTCGACGCTGGTGAAGGCACTCACAGGCATCGACCCCGATCGGTGGGCAGAAGAGCGCCGCCGTGAAATGACGATTGACCTGGGCTTTGCCTGGCTGACGCTGCCAAGTGGCCGCAACATTAGTATTATCGATGTCCCCGGTCACGAGCGTTTCATCAAGAACATGCTGGCTGGCGTTGGTGGCATCGATGCGGCTCTGCTCGTTGTAGCCGCCGACGAAGCAATGATGCCGCAGACCGAGGAGCATCTGGCGATTCTTGATTTACTTGGCGTTACTCATGGCTTAGTGGTGCTGACCAAGGCCGATCTGGTAGATGACGAATGGCTGGATCTGGTGCGCGCTGAGGTACGCGCACGCCTGGCTGGCACCAGCCTTGCCCACGCGCCGCAGGTGGCCGTATCGGCGCGCACATGCGCGGGTATGCCCGAGCTGCTGGCCGCGCTCGATGCCCAGCTTGATTCCATCCCTGCGCGTGCCGCGCAGCATGGCGCACCGCGTATGTCGCTCGACCGCGCGTTTACGATTGGCGGGTTTGGCACGGTCGTCACCGGCACGCTGCTCGATGGGCCGCTGGCCGTAGGCGATGAGGTTGAGCTGCTACCGAAAGGGCTGCGCGCACGCGTGCGCGGGCTACAGACGCACCAGCAGAAGGTTTCCCAAGCCCGGCCTGGCACGCGCGTAGCCGTGAATCTGGCGGGCGTATCGCATCATGATCTAGCGCGTGGCGATATGCTTGCGCTACCGGGCCGGGTGCGGGCTTCCGATCTCATTGATGTGCAGCTACAGCTGGTTGCGGGTACCCGCGCGCTTCGCCATAACGAGCGGCTTGATGTCTTTGTTGGGGCGGCTGAGGCAGCCTGCCGGGTGGCACTCCTCGATGCCGACGAGCTTGCGCCTGGTGCAAGCGGCTGGGCGCAGTTGCGGCTTGAGCAGCCAATTGCTGTCGTTCGCGGCGATCGCTATATTCTGCGGCAGCCCTCGCCGAGCCAAACGCTAGGGGGCGGGCGCGTACTCGATGCCGCACCGCAACGGCACCGCCGCTTTCGCCCCGAGGTGCTGGCCGCACTCGAAGCGCTCGCGCGCGGGCGTCCGGCTGATTTGTTCCAACGTGCGCTGGACGATGGCCAACCGCACAGCTGGGCCGGGTTATTACAGGCAAGTGGGCTGAGCGAAACACTGGCACGCGAGGCGCTTGATGAGCTGCTGGCAGGCGAACAGATCGTTGTATTGGGCCAGCCCGCGAACGCTGGCGAACATAGCGCACCCGCCACCTGGCTAATTGCATCGAAGGGATGGGCAGCGCTGCACGACAAGCTCGAAGCGGCGTTGCGCGTGTACCATCGGCGCTACCCACTACGGATGGGCATGCCGCGCGAAGAGCTGCGTAGCCGCCTCAAGCTTGATACCGAGGCATTTGATGTGGTAGTGGCGGCTGCAAGCGCTGCTGGGCTGATAGCGATTCAGGGGGTGAGTATTCACCTGCCCCAACATACGCCAGAGCTTACGCCTGCGCAGGCGCGCGCCGTACAGGCGCTGCTCGCAGCATTTCGGGCCACGCCCTACAGCCCGCCTGCTCTTGATCTTGACCCTGAGGTTGCGGGCTGGCTCACCGAACAGGGCACGCTCGTGCGGGTTGCACCCGAGGTGGCATTTCTGGCCGATACCTATGCCGAGCTGGTTGCCTGGGTGCGCACAACCATTGGCACCGGCGGGAGTTTATCGGTGGCGCAGTTTCGCGATCAGTTTGGTAGCAGCCGCAAATATGCCCTGGCGCTGCTTGAACACCTGGATGAGCGGAAAATAACACGGCGGGTGGGCGATGCGCGGGTGCTGTACTAATGTGCGTTTGCATATCGAAGGCTTCATTCATAAAGTAACTCATATGTGCAACATTACCCTGGCTATCATCGTCGGAAGGACAGGCATATGACAGCACAACGCGAGCGCATTGATTACCCGGAATTGCTGCGAGCTCTAGGCTATTTCATCCAGCGCGAGCACCTGAGCGAAGTAAGCATTGTCGAATTCGATCGCGGCTGGGTGGTCGCCGGGCTAACCTTCAAGAGTACCGCGCAAGGGTTCATCCGTGTACCGGCGGATTTTGTTGTTTCGCACGATGAAGTACGCAAGCTCGTTCAAGAACTGCAAGAACAGCAGACGCGCGAACAGCAGACGAAACGGGGGTGGCTCGGATGAGACTCTTTCGTGGTATGAAGCACAGCGATTACCAGGATGTGCTGCGGGCGCTGGGCTATTTTATCGATGAGCATGGCTACACCGATGTACGCATCATCGAAACCGAAGATGGCCTGGTATTGCAGGGCCGTGTGACCGAACGCCGTGGCCTGGGTGAAGCGAATTACGATACATTTTTGATTACCGACGAAGATATTAAAACTCTGGTGCGCGACGCGTTTCTGCGCCGCGGCCAGAAGCCGCCCGCGTATAGCGAGTGAGCTTGAATTGCAATACGTGGTGTAAGTTGCGAGTTGCGTTATTCTACGCCTCGGCGTAGAATTCAAACTGCAGAACACACTACTACCGAAAGGAATGGTTCGTGCCAGCAAAACAAACCCCGACATTACGCCGCATGGGCACCGTATTACTGCTTGGCGTTGTTGCCGGCTATGGTGTACGCTATGTGGCCTCGCGTATTGCCACACGCCCAAGTACGAGCACTGCCACCGGCCTGATCGATTGGGAGCAGGCGCGGAAGTTTGCGCTACGGGTTTCGCAGTGGGAACAGCATGGTATTCCCGATCGCGCGCGCCGCCGCGAGCAGTATACACGCCTGGTTCAGCAAAGCGAGCCGCTGATTGCCGAGTACTTAAATGTGCAGCTCCCGGCACCGATAAATCGTGTCTATGTTGTCGATCGGCGCGAGTGGCTAGAAGCAAACTTTAATTCATTTTCGGTGGTGTTCCAGCCGATCGAAGAGCTGTATGAACGGTTAGGTGCACGCCAGAACAGCCTGGGCGCAACGCTCGGCCAGATTAATGGCAAGCTGATTGGCTCGCAGATGGGCATTTTGCTGGGCTTCCTGGCGCGGCGCGTGCTCGGCCAGTACGATTTGAGCCTACTCTCGCCCGACCCCGAGATACGTGGAGCGCTGTATTTCGTCGAGCCAAACATTGCGCGCGTGCAAACGCAGCTGGGCTTGAGCGATGAGGATTTCCGCCTGTGGATCGCGCTGCACGAGGTTACCCATGTGTTCGAGTTCGAAGCGTACCCATGGGTGCGTACCTACTTCAACGATCTGCTGCGCCAATTCCTGGGCCAGCTATCCGACCAACTGGCTTCGGTGGGCGGCGGGCTGCCGCAATTGCTGAGTCGACTGGTGGGTGGCCGCGCGGGCGGGCAGCACTGGATCGAGCGGATGCTTACACCAGAGCAGGCACGCATCTTTGATCAGCTGCAAGCCCTGATGTCGCTGGTTGAGGGCTACTCGAACCATATGATGAATGTGATTGGCGAGCGGTTGCTGCCAAGCTTCCGCCAGATCGAGGAGCGTGTTGAGCAGCGCCAGAGCAACAAGCCGCTTTTTGAAGAAATGTTTAACCGCATTACTGGCATGGACTTGAAGTTGGCGCAATATAAGCAGGGCGAGGCGTTTGTGAATGCGGTAGCGAACGCGCGTGGGGTTGAGTTCGTTAATCGCGTCTGGGAGCGGCCCGAGCACCTGCCGAGCATGGACGAAATTCGCAACCCGCAGAAGTGGATCGAGCGCATGGGCGGGTAGCGCTGTTAGCATTAGGAGTTACGCAGTTGGCGGATTGCGCCTTCGGCAGAGCGATACGTTTATTTTCGTTATGTGGGGTTTTTCCGCGCTCCGCGCGGAAAAACCCCACATAACAAGATCATCAAGTACCATGCTGCCGCAGGCAAAAAAAGTTGCCTATTGAGCTGCTGAACAACGCAACTGCGTAAGTCCTAAGCATATTTGTATGGGCGCGGGCTGGCATATGCATATGTGCTGGCCCGCGTTGCGTTGGAATGAGATTCAGATAGGCGAATAGTCGGGCGTATGGCACAAATAGTCTTGACATACCAAAACACATGTACTATTCTAGCCCCAGATCACGCTACTTCCGCGTAAAGGATATCTGTATGGCCCTCGATCTCTCGGCGCTCAGCCGCCAGGTACGCGCCATGAGCGGCTCGCTGGTTGGTGAGGCGAACGACAAGCATGGGCGGCAGGTGCTGGCGCTTGGGCGCTACCTTGAATCGGCCAGCGCACATGAGTATTGGGCGCAAGCCGCCGACTTGAGCCGCGAGAACTCGGCGTGGCTGCTGGCCCGCCCGATCGAGCCGCTGAACGCGACGTATGATGCGCCCGCGCGCCCCAGTGAATATGCCCTGATCGCCACCGACGGCTCGCAGATCGATGTCGAGCGGCATGGTATGGCTGCCTGCTATGTGATTAACATTGGGCGCGTCTACCTGCGCTATGGTACCCGCCCGGCGGCGCGGCTCAGCTCACGCCCGGCGCTCTATTATCGCGACGAAGACCTCTACCTCTCGGATGGGGTGCGGCGCATTCCGATCGAAGGGAACTATTTGAGCACCCGTCGCGATGTTGAAGAAGGGCAGGCATTGGTCGAGCTAGCCGACGAGTGGCTGCCGCGCTCGCCTGCCCACCCGGCACCGCGCCAGGGTAGCTTCGACGAGCTGCTTAACGGCCCGGCTGCGCCACACCTCCCGGCGCTAGCGCTCCAGGATGGCACACTGGTACGCTGGACTTTAGCCAACGCCGAGACGTTTGTGCAGCAGCACTTCTTACAGCCCTACCTACGTTACCTGAGCGCTATGCGCGAGCGAGGCATACCCGTTGCATCATACATTAGTCGACCACGCGCACCCGAAGTGGCGGGCGCAATCCGCCTGATGTTCTGCCCCGATGTTGATGTAGCGCAGGGGCGCGGCGCGAAATGCAGCGCCTGTAGCGATGCAGCCGCCAACCGCGAGCCTACGTGCATGGTATGCCAGGGCCTCACCGACGCCGATATTCTGGCCGATATGCTCGCAGAAGGCCAGCGCGGCCCGATCTTCGCCTCGCTCTCGCGCATTAATGTCGAGGCGTATGGCGAACACCTCATTCACTTCTTCTACATGCGGGTTGGCCGCGAAATTGCGCGGGTCGAAATCCCGCGCTGGGTCGCCGATGACCGTGCGCAGGTTGATGTGGTGCATGCCCTGGTGTACGACCAGTGCATGAAAGGCCAGGGCTACCCGGTGGCATTGGCGCGTGCCCACGAGCAGGCAATTGTACGCGCCGCCGACCGGCGTGCATTTCTCGGGATTGTCGAAGGGAGCCTGCTACGCGCCGAACTACCCGCCAGCGATTCCCGCAAACGTGAAAGCAAAAAGCGCCAGGCACTGTAACAACGTGCGCTGGCGCATGGATACTTGAGCTACCTGAAAGTATGATGCTGCGGTTGCGTAAACGAGTCACGCGATCAAGTGTTGGAGTACCGCATCTTCACGGTGGCGCGCCTGAGTGAAGCTATGCTACGGATTGTACGAATTTTATCGCTTGGCTTATTACTTACCTGCCCAGCCTGCCAGCATGGCCGTATGTTTCGCTCGCGCTTCACCATGAATGTGCGCTGCCCGGTGTGCGGCGTTATCTTCGAGCGCGATGCCGGTGAGGTAACCGGCGGTATGGCGATTAATATGACCCTTACCTCTGCCTTTGCGCTGGTGGCAGGGGGACTGCTCAGTGTGTTTACCACCCTCCCGGCGCTCCTGCTTATCCTGGCAATCGGCATGGCGACAGTGACATTTGGGCTGCTGTTCTATCGCCATGCTCGTGGGCTGTGGACGAGTATTCTCTACCTCACCGGCTCGATTTTCGAGGACTGATCGAGCCAGCACCCCTCGGGCTACTGCACTTCGAGCGGTACGACCATACCATTTTTGAAATGCGTGGCAATGTTGCACAGAAGCAAGTAGTGCCCTGGCTTTAGATCAACGGTGAGCGAGCCGCTTTTGCCAGCGTCTAACTCAGAGACCTCGCCTACTGAGTTAATATCCTCTTCGTTCAGTCGCCCAGCAGCTGAATCGTAGGGCAGAGCATCGGGGGATGAATCTGTTCTTACCACCAACATCTCATGTTGTACATCGTTTGCCTTGTTCAGTGCGTTAAAGGTAACTTTGCCAGCTTTTACCCTTGGTGTACTCGCTTCAATCCCAAAAGAATGAAGCTGTACATCTACCGTTGAAGGAAGTGCTGCTGCGGGTGCTCCCCCACACGCCCCGAGCAAACCAACCATACTCAGGCACACCACCACTACACCGCCAACCCGACGCCACGTCCAGTCACTCATGGGGCCTCCTTACCGCTCATTCCACTAATCCAAGTACCCAGCACCTGGGTACAGTGCCTAGCAAAACCATACGCAGCCCAGATATGGAGAGGCAGAGCTTATAGCAGTGTACTGTACACAATCGGTCGATCGCTTGCTTATGCAGTATACGTAATGGCGTGTAGGCTTAATGGTTCGGCCAACCGCTATAAGAAGCTCTCTATGGTAATAGCCTGTCGCGATGAGGTCGCCGTGCTTTTAGGAAAAACAGTGAGCTACCCGAAAAGCAACCATAGACACAAGCAAGCCGGGGCTGATGGACGACATGGCCGACCCTGAACAAGCCCAAGGCTGGGTTGAGTAGCTGGCACCACGCCAGGCGGCGCGCCTGGAGGCCTTGTAGAATGTATTTATAGAAACCGTGTGGGTTTGGTGTGATGCATAATGATACGCGCTGTCCCAAAAAAAAGCAAATTTTGCCCACCCCCTCTGCGCTTCTCAGTAGTTTGCAGTATGGTCAGGAAACCGCAATGTACGTATAATAGGAAAGATGGTATTCTAGCTGATACAGATGCCTTGTTCGTTGAGGTTCCCATGCCACATACGCGCTATCGTTTGGCCGGTACCCTAATTGCAGCTACATTGCTTGTGGCCTTGCTTGTGCTGGCGCCACATGCCACTGGTGCTCGCGCACCCGCCGTTGCCGATTTCGCGGCACCTATGCCGCCCGCCAATGCCCACGCGGTTGTGGCGGCAGCCCAACAGGCCAATGTGCAGCAGCGCGATGCGCTGGCCAGGCAGTTAGGCGCAGCCTCAGCCGCCAGTTTGCCGCTGGTTGAGAATATGTTCTTCTCGCCTACCGGCCACCATGTGAGTAACCGCGCGGGGTTTTTGGAGTTTTGGCGTGAGCATGGCGGCCTGCTGGTGTTTGGCTACCCGATCAGTGAAGAAATTATCGAAGATGGCCGCGTAGTACAGTATTTCGAGCACGCACGCTTTGAGTACCATCCCGAGCTAGCGGCCGAAGGCAGCCCGGTGCAGCTTTCGTTGCTGGGCCGCGAGCTATTTGCCGATCGCACCTTTGCCCCAGGCAGCGCATCCAACGGCACGCGCTTCTTTCCTGAGACACAGCATACGCTGAGTGGCAAATTCCTTATGTTTTGGAATAAGCGCGGCGGCCTGGCGGTGTTCGGTTACCCTATTAGCGAACCGATTGAGGAACCAAGCCCCACCGATGGGGTGGTGCGGGTGGCCCAGTATTTCGAGCGCGCACGTTTCGAGTATCACCCCGAAGAGCTTGGCAGCTTTTATCAGCAAGAGGCGCAGGCGCTGGGCCTGAACTTATTGGGATTACACGAAGTGCAGCTTGCCGATCTAGGGCGCCAGGCAGCCCTGAAACGCGATGGCGCATTTGCGACGAGCGCGCAGCTGGCAGGCACGCTCGATTGGTCGCCCAACATCTGGCAACGGCATATTGATGTTGATTTGAGCGCCCAGCATCTTACGGCTTACGAAGGCGACACGCCGGTATTCACTGCACCGGTGGCTACGGGTAAGGATGGCTTTAATACCCCTACGGGCACATTCGCAATCTATAGCAAATACCCTATGGAAAATATGGCCGGCTCGGCGGGTGGTGAAACCTGGTATGTGCCGAATATTCCGTGGGTACAGTACATTGTTGGTGGTGTGGCCTTCCACGGTACCTACTGGCACGATCAGTGGGGAACGGGCTTTCGCCTATCTCATGGCTGTGTAAACTTGAATATCGATGATGCCCAGTGGCTGTACGAGTGGGCCGATATTGGTACTCAGGTCAATATTCACTATTAAGCGCATATTTTATTACAGCTTACGCTATATTTCGACCGTATGTGTGGTTTTTCGCGCTACGCGCGAAAAACCACACGAAAAGAGAGAACATACCTCGCTGCCCGTGCAGTTCTGTCATCAACACAAGTTACGTGGCGGGCGTTTTTAGCTTTCGGAGAGCAGTACATTTCGATGAACGTGCGCTGCTGTTGGCGCTCCGCGCCAACAGCAGCGCACAAAAGGGGGCCTGCTGGCGCAGGCAGAACAAGCCAGCGACGCAGGCAACTGCGTAACTTGTGTCCTTAACCACAATGCCAGCGCGAAATGCGCTGGCATTGTGGTTTTGTATGAATGCCCTAAATTTTGCTGCTGGTCTCGAACACCTGGAGCAGCTCGGTAATCACCCGTTCGCGTTCGCCCGGGTCGTCGCTGCGAATAGCGGTAGTAACGCAGCCTTGCAAATGGCGTTCTAGAATAATGCTATTGAATTTTTCCAGCGCACGCTGCACTGCCAGCGCCTGTTTGATAATATCGACACAGTAGGCATCTTCATCGACCATCCGCACGATGCCGCGCACATGTCCTTCGATCGATTTGAGCCGGTTACTGAGCTGCTGTTTTGTTTCCATCATCAATCCATCTTTTATCCCATCCCAGGGGGGTAGGGTTATTGTAGCATCCCACACTGGCCGCGTCAAGGCAACATGCACAACGAAATACAACCGACCTATAGGTCGGCTGCACTTTGCACTGTATCAAAATCTTCGGCTTACCCGCTGATTGTCGCGTTCAAGCGGGTACGCATGCGGCGGGGAAGAGCGCGCGGCGCATCTTGCCGGAGGAAACGAATCAGGGTTTCGTTAAACAGCTCGGCCTCGTCGAGGAAGGGGAAATGGCGGCTTTCGGGCATCACCACTACCTCGGCGCTAGGAATATGATCAAACAGATCGGCCTGATTGGGGTGGACAATTTCGTCGCGCCCGCCGTGAACGATCAGGGCTGGCACGCTCAGGCGGCTTAGCTCGGGGCGCAGGTCGGTGCGCCACATCGAGCCTACCGAGCGGCGCAGCGTGGTTGAGCTAGATTTCACGCTATCGTCGAGGATTTCGTTGACCGCCGGGTCGTTCGTTTCACCCAGAAATAGGCGAAACATATAGCGCCGAAACCAGGGAATGCGCACAAACGCATCGGCGAGGACAGGCCGGTCGGTCAGCTTCAGCAGCCACGAGAGCGAATCGCCAACGATTGGGGCACCAACGGCCACGACGCGACTAATGCGCTTGGGATGATTGATTGCGGTTTTCAGCGCAACCATCCCACCCATCGAGTGACCGACTAACAATACCCGATCGATACCCAGCTCGTCGAGGAAGCGGATGACCTGATCGGAATAGCTCTGAATGCTTTCAGGGGTCGATTGACCCAGGCGGGTATCGCCGAACCCCCAGAAATCAAAGGAATATGTGCGGAAATGCTCCGACACGCGCTCGATGGTGGGGTACCAGTAGCGCCAGCTTCCTAGCCAGCCATGCAGAAAGAGGACTGGTTGCCCGTAACCGAAGACTTCATAATGAACGACTTGTTGGTCCACGACCATGATACTCATAAGAGTGTCCGTCTGTATTGGTGGCGGTTCGGGCGATAGGGTATCTGTGTGTCGTTCACAGCAGTACTATACCATAAGAACCGCCAAGGCTTGTATGTAGTTATGGGTGTGTAGCCAATTCAGGACTTTCAGTCCATGAGTAATACGTTTGAACGTCCTTGCCGGGAGGTGTGCGCTAATCGCCGCTCATAGCGCGAGTGCGTAATACCGAAATGTTTGATTCGCGCTCATTAAGTGAGCGACGCAGCCGCCATTGTAGCATCGCAATCTCTTCAGAGATGCTGCGGAGATTGCGCATTTCGTGCTCAAGCTCTTCAAGCAGGGCACCAGCTTGCAGCCCAGCCATTACCTGCGCCCGATCTTTTGAGAGCGCGCCGACCCGTTCTTGAATCGTGGCGAGCAAGCCCATTAAATGCGCCCAGGCTTCGTTATCTTGTGCGGCTTTGGCGCGTGCGCCGTGCTGGCGGCCTTCCGTCCAGTCTTTGATCTGGGTCTGAATGTCGGACAAGCGCTGCTCAAGCTGCTGAGCCGTCTGTTCGGCCATTGGTGGGGTTTGTGTTTGCTCGGCATGCATGGCAGTTGCGCCCTGCACAATTTCGGTCAGCCGATCTTGCAGCTGCGCCATCGACGAGCCAAGCTGCGTCTGGCGAATAGTCACAGCCTCCTGCTCGCTGAGTAAATCGAGCAGCATTTCGCGCAGCTTGCCGGTTTCGCCAGCCACGCGGGTAGCCTGCTGCTGGAGCAGATGGGGCACAAACCAGAGTAGTAGAGCTAAGAGCGCGAGAACCATTATTCCAAGAGCGACAAATAATGCACTCATACGGTAGCCTCCTCATATGTAGATGGATTATATGCAGAGCAGCCACGTCAGGTCAACGGTTCGTGGGGCCTGCAAATGACATGTGGATTACACCATCGCATGCTGATGCGTTGACAACTTGTGCGGCGGCTCCTATAATGCTGCGGCGATAGCAGGAAAGGCTTGAGGGCGTTTATAATGATCGATAGCAACCTGCGCAAGCTGGTGTTAATATGTGGGCTGCTTAGTGTGCTGGTACTCGCTGCTTGCGGGCAAGACAGTGCGCTTTCGGTGCAGAAGCTGGTAAGCGACGCATCGCAATATAATGGTAAGCAGATCACGGTCAACGGTTTCTACCTGAAGGGCGGCGAGAATCCGGCGGCGTCGGTGCTGGCTCCGGTGATCAGCACGCTGGATAATGGGCTGAGCGCCCGTGCCAATGGCGATATTATCTGGGTCGATGGCTTTCCCGATGCGGTGCTGAGCCAGCTGCACCAGCCGGGCGATTCGACGTATGGGCTGGTGCGCATGACCGGCCAGTTCGAGACTGGCGGAAAGTATGGCCCCGAAGGGCGATACAAATACCATATGCAGGTCGCCTCAGCCGAGTCGATCGAGCGGGTGCAGCGGGTTGAGCAGCGCGTGAACAACAAGCCGCTCGGTGGGGGCAAAGTGAACTTGCTGGCGCTGATGAGCGACCCTGGGAAGTACAATGGGCAGCAGGTTACCACCCAGGGCTATTATTTCTGGAATGGGTTGATCTTTGTCCTCGCGGAGGGCATTTCTACCGAGCAAGATGGCAGCAGCCCGCAGCCGGTGGGCAAAACGATCTGGATGGAAGGCTTCCCACCCGATGAATCGGGTAAGCTGCATCTTGGTTCGGGCTCGCCGCCGGGGTATGTGTGGGGGTTGGTTGAGGTTACTGGCGATTTCAAGAGCGGTGGCAATTTCGGTAAAGATGGCAAATATACCGAATTTCTCCAGGTAACTACGGCAAAGGCGATCCAGCAGTAGAGCGGCGGGCACAGGCCGGGTGAAGGCAAACCAACGGCGAGGCGACGGTGTACTATTTCATCGAGCCAATGGTCGAGAGCGATATTGAACAGGTGCAGGCAATCGAGCACCACAGCTTCACGACCGCATGGTCGGCCAATACGTACCGCCACGAGCTGCGCCACCCCGCCAATAGCCGCTATATTGTTGCGCGCGCCTCGCCTACGCCGCCGCCACCGCGCACGAATACCCCGGTGCCGAAGCGCCGCTTCTTCGCCAGCCTGCTGCCCGCGCTGTTTGGCAGCCCGCCCGCGCCGCAGATCAGCCCCTACCCCATTGTGGGCTATGGCGGCCTGTGGCTCAGCGTTGATGAAGGGCATATTACCACGATTGCGGTTGCGCCAGAATACCGTGGGCGCGGCATTGGCGAGCTGGCATTGAATGGACTGATCGACCAGGCGATGGCGCTGAATGCCGATATGCTCACGCTGGAAGTGCGCGTAACCAACGTGGTGGCGCAGCAGCTTTACCTCAAATATGGCTTCAAGCCCGCTGGCACGCGCCCACGCTACTACACCGATAACGGCGAAGATGCGCTAATTATGTGGACTGACTCAATTCACGCGGTGGCGTACCAGGAGCGCCTGCATCGCCTGCGCGAGCGGCTGTTCGAGCGGCTGCGCACCGAGGCGGCCGAGCTGCCGCCGCGCCCGGAGCGTGGGCCAGTGGTGTCGGCGCGGTAGCGCACCTGAGGGTAAAGCAGGACGCGGGTGAGAGCCAATGTGTGCTCTCACCCGCGTTAGCATCTGCGGCTTACTAAAATGCTGCTGTTTAGCTACACCTCCATCACTACCGGAATAACCATCGGGCGGCGCTTGGTCTGGCTGTACAAGAACTCGCTCACCGAATCCTTGATCTTCCGATGAATGAAGGCCGTGTCGGTTTCGGTCTGGCCGTCGCCCATGTGGCCGTTTAGTGCAGTGCGCACTGCCTCCTTCGTCGCCTCAATCAGGTCGTCGGATTGGCGCATATACACGAAGCCGCGCGACACCACATCGGGCCCGGCCACCATCTCGCCAGTGGTGCGGTCGATGCTCACCACCACCATGAGAATGCCATCGCGCGAGAGCAGCTGGCGGTCGCGCACCACAACATTGCCAACATCGCCCACGGTCGTGCCATCGACGTACACATAGCCCACCGGGGCTTTGCCCGTGATCTTGCCATAGTTCTGGCTGAACTCAAGGATCGAGCCATTTTCGGCCAGGATGACATTGTCGGCCTGAAATAGCCCACCCATGCCCAGCGCTAGCTTGCGGTAGAGCACCATATGGCGGAAATCGCCATGGAACGGCACCACGAACTCGGGCCGTAGCAGCGTCAGCACCATCTTCAGCTCTTCCTGCGCGGCGTGGCCCGATACATGCACGCCCGAGGTACCGTAGATCACGTCGGCACCCAGGCGAAACAGGTTGTTGATCACCCGGCCGACCGACACCTCGTTGCCGGGAATAGGCGTGGCCGAAACCACCACCGTGTCGCCGGGCTTGATTTTGACATGCTGGTGATCGCGGTTGGCCATGCGCGCCAGCGCCGCCATTGGCTCGCCCTGGCTGCCGGTACACACAATCGCCACCTGGTCGTCGGGGTAGTTGCCGGTTTCGTGCGGGCGAATGAGCGTACCTTCTTCGGCGCGCAGGTAGCCCAGCTCGAACGCGATCTTGCTGTTATTTTCCATGCTGCGGCCAACCAGCGCCACCTTGCGGCCATACGCCTCAGCCGAGTCGATCGCCTGCTGCACGCGCGAAATATTCGAGGCGAAGGTCGCCACGATGATCCGACCGGGCGCCGTGGCGAAAATATTGTCGAACGCCTCGCCAACCGTCTGTTCGCTCGGCGTGTAGCCCTTCGACTCGACGCGCACGCAATCGGTGAGCAGCACCAGCGGGTTGCGCCGCCCCAGCTCGGCAATGAAGGTCGTGTCGGTCGGCTGCCCATCTACCGGCGTATGGTCGAACTTCCAGTCGGTCAGGTACACAACCAGCCCGGCGGGCGTGGTAATCGCAAAGCCAACTGTATCGGGGATGGAGTGGGCGACATGAAACGGTTCGACGGTGAATGAGCCGACAGTGAATTTCTGCCCGGCCTGAAAGCGCACGAGCGTCGCGCGATCAAGCAGACGATGCTCTTTTAGCTTGCCAGTGACCATGCCGATCGTGAGCGGGGTGCCGTGGATGGGTGGGAAGCCCAGGTCGGCAAGCAAGTGCGGAATCGCACCGATATGATCTTCGTGCCCGTGGGTCAGCAGAATCGCCTTAATCTTCTCTTTTTGCTCGCGTAAGTAGGTGACGTCGGGCAATACCAGGTCAACGCCCAACATTTCGGCTTCGGGAAACATCACGCCGCAATCCAGCAGCAGAATCTCGTCGCCGCATTCAAGCACCCACATGTTGCGGCCTACCTCGCCAGCCCCGCCGAGAGGTATGACTCGCACTCGATTTTTTGCCATAGACTGTTATGAAGCCGGTGGCGCTGCTTACCAGGCCCCGCCTTCGCTCCTTTCTGTACGGCTGCGCAGCGTACACGATATACCAAACAAACCGGCGTGCGCTGGCACGGAAGCCACGCGGCCGGTGGTGTACAGCCTATCGTGATTGCTGCTGCAACCACTAATGTAGAACAACAATATCCTCAGGGTGCCACGCTCGGGCCACCCTTATGACCATGCATATGGGCATACGAGGCCCGGAACCGTATCGTACAGTTATCCACGCTCAAGCGCGGGTGTTTCCAGGGTAGGTAGCGGCTGCTCTTCCAGCCCACTGCGCCGCCGAATTTCGGCCAGCAGCTCGTCGCGCTCGGCCAGTCCGGCATAGATCGGCAGCCGCTGCCGCCCATACGCTTGCCCATGCAAGAAGCGCATAAGCGGGTTGCGAATCTGCCCGGTGTAATCGCCGCGCAATACTAGCTCGTCGGTAGGCTCGTCGGCATCGTCGCTACTGCGGCGGAGGCGGGTAATGCCATCCCAGGGGTAGGTTAACGCCACCCCCAGCGACTCGAAGCGCAGACCGTTATCAGTGGGCGTATAGGTGGCGGCCCACTCTTCTAGCAAGTTCCAGATCACCAGCGGCGTCGCAACAATCAGCACCAGCATCAGCAGCGCAGGCACGATCTGGCTGATCGACAGGCCCGCTTCGATGCTGGCACGCAGGCTGCCCCAGAAGGCGACCGGGTTATAGCTTATGCCGAGCGTGGTTTGGAAGACCCAGAGCGCAAAGGCCCAGATGATCAGCGCACTGACGAGCAGAACCAGGGCGACGCGCCGCCCCGCAGGCGAAAGACGGTAGGATTTCATAGTGAATTAGCTTCGGCGCTCAGGCCGAATTAAAACATCGACAGTTGTTCAAGCTCAGGCTCATCGGGCGTGCTCGGCGCGGCAGCGACGGGCGGCGACGCAGCAGCGGCGCGCTTGGCATATTCGCGCTCAGCCTGGGCCAGTATATCGGGCAGGCGCTGGAAATCGGCTTCGAGCAGCGGGCGATTTTGCGGCTGGTGCAGCGCCGCCGCCGGGTGCATCATCGGCACAATCAGGCGCTCGCCCACCCAGCGCGGCTGCCCATGAATGCGCGTAATGCGCTCATTCGGAAACCACTTGGCCATCGAAAAGCGGCCCAGCGTGACGATCACGCGCGGGTCGATCACCTTGATCTGGCGTTCAAGGAACAGCCCGCACGCGGCAATTTCGTCCGGCTCGGGGTCGCGATTATTGGGCGGGCGGTGCTTCACCACATTGGCGATGAACACATCCTGCCGCCGCAGCCCGGCCAGCGCCAGCAGCTCGGAAAGGAACTGCCCCGACGCGCCGACGAACGGGCGGCCCTGGCGATCTTCGTTGAAGCCGGGGGCCTCACCAATAAACATAATCTTGGCAGTGGCAGGGCCTTCGCCTGGCACGGCCTTGATTGTGCCACGGTGCAGCTTGCAGGCCGTACACACATTCACTTCAGCGGCGATCTGCGCTAGTTCTTCTGTTGTGCTCATTTCGCCCTCTGAACTCGAATGATCTGGCACATTATACCATCTTTATGCGGCGCTTGGATCCTCGGCCTGAGGGCGTTCGTTTGCAGGCAACCGCCTTTGCAGGAACTCTGTGCGAGTTGCTCTGCTCACATGAGGCTATCTGTTCACCCTAATCCACGAGTGCCAGCCCATCCTGTAGCGTGGCACCCGTGCGCAGTCGCCCCAAGTCGCCGCCCAGGCTGATCAGTGTTTGTGCTACCTCGGGCCGAATACCGACCAGTATTGTCTGAGCACCCAGCAGGCGCGCAGCGTCAGCCGTGGTGAGTAGCGCCTGCGCCAGCTGAATATCAACCACTGCTACGCCAGTGATATCGAGAATGACCGCGCGGGCATGGCGCTGTTCAATCTGGCGCAGCACCTCGCTGGTGAGCTGCTGCACGCGGGAATCATCGAGGTTGCCAATCAGCGGTGCCACCAGCACATCGGATCGCACGGGGATAAGCGGTAGCGAGAGCCGGTTGATCAGTTCGTTGAGCGCCTGCTGCTGAGCCAGGCTGGTGCCTAATTCAGCTGCCTGAACCTGCTGAGCAACCAGCGCGCGCTCAAGCTCTTGCGTGCGCGCCGCCACTCGCGCCTCAAGCTCGGTGTTCATATGCTCAAGCTGAGCGGCCGACTGTATGGCTAAGGCTTGGGCATGCTGGGCAGCGCGCAGCCACACCCGCGCGCTAATTGCGCCCAGCAGGCTGAATAACCCGACAAAAACCAGCATCGCGCTCGAGTCTTGCAGTGTTTCGCGCACCACCGGGCTGGCCCGTGTTTGCGCTGGCAGCGCCAGCACCGAGCCGAGATAGGCGAGCGCCACGAGGAGCAACACCAGCGCTACCTGGCGCGGCGGCAGCAGCAGGCCTGCAATGATTGGCGGCAGCAGGAGGAAAAAGGGCGCGTTCGAAATATCGTCGCTCAACACAAACGCGGCCACAATCACCGCGATTAGCACAACGATGAGTGTCCAGGCAGGCGCGCTGACATAGCCGTAGCGCGCGGTGAAGACGCCAACGATGCAGATTGCGACTGTGATGGCAGCAGCCACCACACTCATGATAAGGCCATCCGAGAGCCAGATTACCAGTAGGAGCGACGATATTACGCTCATCGTCAGCGCCAGCGCCACAAAGTTGGCACCGCGCCGCCGCACATCGTCATCGGGGTGATGAATGGTCAGAAGCCATTCGAGACGCTGTCGCATACGCTCTCGCATCGAATACGCTAATCCTCAAAGCGCGAGACCGTTGGGTACAGATTGCGTGCACACCAGCTGTCCCTGGAGTGGTAAAAGCGCTCTTTCCAGCCTACGCTTCTCCGCCGTGCATTATATCATATAGAACCGCGCAAAAAGCCGCAGGAAGCTATTGCGCCGCACGCTATAATGCAGGTACGTGTCACCCAAGCATGCGAGGGCCATATGAGCGAACCCGACGATGCCGACCTTAAGCTACTGGCAGCGCACAAAGAGATGCTCAGCGTGCTCCTAATTCAAAAAGCTAAGTTCGGCGCGCACTGCCCGCCGTATATTGAGCTACAGATTGCGGAGAACGAGACCAAGATCGCCGAGCTTGAGGCGCAGCTGGGCCTGGCCGCGCCGCCTGAAACGCGCTCGAACCTGCCGCGCCTGCCGTTCTTCTTCGGGCGCAGCGACGAGCTAGAACAGATCGCTGCCGAGCTGGCGCCCGAGGCGCGCGGCTGGGGCATGCTGATTGACGGCGCGGGCGGCATTGGCAAAACCGTGCTGGCGATTCACGCCGCCGAGCTGGCACCGCCCGCGCAGTTCCCGCTGAAGCTGTTTATTTCGGCCAAGGTGCGCGAGCTACATGCCGATGGTGAGCAGCCGCTGGCCGATTTCGCGGTGAGTGATTTCCCGGCCATCCTGACCGAGCTGGGCCAGGCGCTGGGCGATGCCAATATTAGCAAGAGCGACCCGGCCGCGCGGCCACAGCTGGTGCGCGCCCTGCTGGCCCGCCAGCGTGTGCTGCTGGTGCTCGATAACCTGGAAACGCTGGCCGAAGCCGAGCGCGCCCGCGTGTTTCAGTTCCTCGACCGGCTGCCGCCCAGCTGTAAGGCGCTGGTAACCAGCCGCCGCCGCAGCGATGTGAATGCACGCGCGTTGCGGCTCGACCGGCTGGATCGCGCGGCGGCGTTGCAGCTGCTGGATACGCTGGCGCAGGCTAGCCCGCTGCTGGCGCGCGCCAGCCTTGCCGAGCGTGTACAACTATACGAGGTGGCACAGGGCAACCCGCTGCTGCTGCGCTGGATTGTGGGCCAGCTGGGCCGACCGGGCAGCCAGTGCCGCACGCTGGCCGAGGCCTGCCGCTTTGTTGAGCGCGCGCCCGCCGGTAACGACCCGATGGAGTATATGTTTGGCGACCTGCTGGGCACGCTGAGCAGCGCCGAAACGGCGGCATTAGCCGTGCTGGTGCATTTCACCGAGCCAGCGCGCGTGGAGTGGGTGGCCGAGCTGGCCGCTATTGCGCCGGGCGTAGCGCGCAATGCGCTGGAAGATTTGCGCGACCGCGCGCTGCTGGTGGGCGACGCTGAGGGCAGCCTGTTTATGCTGCCCGCGCTGGCCGCCGCCTTTGTGCGCCGCCGCCTGCCCGCCCAGGCCGCCGAGCGCGGCGCGCGCCTGGCTGCGTATGTGGCGGCGTTGGTGAAAGAGAATGGCTACCAACAACATGCGCGCTTCCCGACACTCGAAGCCGCATGGCCGCTGATTGCTGCTGCGCTGCCGATATTGCTGGAAGGCGAGCATGCGCGTTTGCAAACGTTCTGTGATGGAATAGGTACATTTCTCGAATTCTCTGGCCGCTGGGATGACTGGCTGCAACTGAGCGAAGCTGCAGAAACCCGCGCAATTGCCGAAGGTGATTTTTATAATGCTGGCTGGCGCGCTTATCAGGCTGGCCGGAGCTATCAATTGCGTGACCAGGCCGCGCCGGTGCTTGCCGCCGCCGAGCGCGTGGCTGAACATTGGCGGCGTGCAAGGGCAGGCGTGCGCGAGCAGTCAACTGCTTTGCAGTTACAAGGACTAGGCTACCGATTGCAAAAGGATTTTCCGGCGGCAGTTGTGGCATATCAGCAGGCTGTTGAATTAGATAGGTCGCTTAATTCAGAAAGTGCAGATGTAGCGATTGCGCTTAACGACCTGGCCGGTGCCAAGCATATGAGCGGCGACCTTGCTGGCGCTGAGCGCGACTACCACAAAGCGCTACGCATTGATCAGAAAGTAGGTAATCAAGAAGGCATAGTAATTCGTACTGGCAACCTGGCATCACTGGCCCTCAAGCGTGAGCAGTGGGAGGAGGCCGAAACGCTAGCGCGCACGGCACTACGCCGCGCCGAAGCAATTGGCCAACAGGAGCTTATTGCGTTGAATTGTGGAACTATTGCGCAGGCACTCGCGCGCCAGGGTAATGTGCAAGCAGGCGTACCGTTTGCGCGCCGCGCGGTGGACATATTTGCGCGCCTCGGCTCACCCCGATTAGATTGGGCACAGGAAGTGCTGGCGGAGTGCGAAGGGCGGGCGGAATAGCTTCCGGGAAGCGTGCCGCCTCCCGGAAGCTTTTGGTGCGCTAGCGCGTCTCGACATCGTGCGCGCCGCTCTCGTGCTTGCCTGCCGAGGTAATGCGCACGAACTCGGCATGCTCCCACAGCTCGGCAATCGTCGCCGCGCCCGCGTAGCTCAGTCCCGAGCGCAGCCCACCCACCAGCTGATAGATCACATCCTTCACCGGGCCGCGCACCGGCACCATGGCCTCAACGCCCTCGGGCACCACGCGCTCCCAGTCCTCGGGGTCAACCTCGCGGTGCGCCTCAACCGCCTGCCGGTCGATATTTGCAGTGAGCGAGGCCATGCCGCGCACGATCTTGTAGCGCCGCCCGCCGCGCACCACATTCGCGCCCGGGCTTTCGTCGGTGCCCGCCAGCAGACTGCCCAGCATCACCGTGCTAGCACCAACGGCCAGCGCCTTGGTAATATCGCCCGAGGTGCGGATGCCGCCATCGGCGATGATCGGCACGCCCAGCGCGCGCCCGGCCTCGGCGCATTCGGCCACGGCGGTGAGCTGCGGCACGCCAAAGCCGGTGACGATGCGCGTGATGCAGATCGAACCCGCGCCCACGCCAACCTTCACCGCGTCGGCCCCGGCCACCACCATATCGCGCACGCCCTCGGCAGTGGCGACATTGCCGCCCACTACGTCGATCTGCGGGAACTGCTGCTTCAGCGCGCGCACCATATCGAGCGCGCCATCGGAATGGCCGTGTGCAATATCCACCACCAGCGCATCCACGCCCGCATGAACGCATGCCGCCGCGCGATCGAGATCGCCGGGGCGAATGCCAACCGCTGCGGCCACGCGCAGCCGCCCGCGCGAATCCTTGGTGGCATGCGGCCACTGCTCGATCTTCATAATGTCCTGCGCAGTAATCAGGCCATGCAGCGCGCCTTCCTGGTCGAACACCGGCAGCTTCTCAAGGCGGTGGTTGCGCAAGGTTGCGCGCGCATCGTCGATCGAGCCGCCCGGCGCGGCGGTTACGAGCTTCGCACGCGGAGTCATCACCTCGCGCACCGGGCGCTGGGCATTTACCTCAAAGAGCAGGTCGCGCGTAGTGACGAGGCCCACCACCTCATCGTTGGCATCGTGTACCAGCAGGCCGCCAATATCGTATTTCGCCAGCTCGGTGCGCGCCGCTTGCACGGTGGCTTCGGCGGCAATGCTGTGCGGCTGCTCGACGACAAAGCCCTCGGCGCGCTTCACCCGCTCGACCTCGGCGGCCTGGCGCTCAATCGTCATAAAGCGGTGAATTACGCCAATGCCGCCCATCCGCGCCATGGCCAGCGCCATCGCCGCTTCGGTCACGGTATCCATGTTCGCCGAAATCACCGGGATGGCTAATGCGATTGAGCGGCTGAGCTGCGTGCGCGTATTCACCGCGTGGCGCGATCGAATGGCCGAGCGCTTGGGCACGAGCAACACATCATCGAAAGTGAGCGCCGTTTCAGGGCGTAGTTTCATCGCCATTGTTTGGGTTCCTTATTCTACTGGTTCACAGCGCGCCAACCGCGCCGCCGCCTATTATACCCGTTCAGCATGGGGCGTGCCGCGCCGTGGCTGTGGTATCATCAGCACCGATGAGCGCAGGAGTTATCTGCGTAGCAACCTTCCCCATCATCCGGCCATTGGCCGGGCAATAGCGGGCGCTGGTATTCTGCTACAATGGTTGCGTCGTTGTGGGTAGCACTGCTGACGCATTGACTATGGGCGCGTACTCCGGCCTGAATAAGGACATTGTGATGCCTGATCTGCCTTCCACTCCGCGCTATATCACTACTGTGGCCCCGGTGCGCGACGTGCGCCTGGTGGGCATTGGCGATCTCGCTTTCTGGCAACAATACCTGCACGTGCTTCCGCTCGTACCCTATGCGCTCAACGGCACTGCCCACGTTATTATCAGCTCCACTGATTTTGTCTGGCAGCGCATACCCGTGCAGGAATTCGTGCTCTCCCTTGTGGTAGCGCTGCCGCACGACCCGACGACGCCAGCGGGCTTTTACCTTGTTCATGCCTTCAACTCGTCCCGCCTGCTGGCGCTAATCGAACGGGTCTTTTTTCAAACCCCCTACACCCACGGCCAAACGCAGAATACGGCTGCCCCTCCGGCCAGCATCACGCTCACCACTGCGCAACGCACCCTATTGCAGGCGTTGATGTCGCCTAATGCGGTGCCGCAGCGGCACACCGACGAGCCATGGGAAGGGCGCATCTTCCTGCCGGTGCGCGCGCCAGGAAAGCAGCGCGCCCAGCCATATTTCTTTGCGAAGTTCACCGGTGCCTGCGCGATCTACCCCTGGACAGCTGCTGATACGCTTACATTTCTCCCCGACCAGGATGACCCGGTATGCGCCTGCCTGCAAGCGTCGCACTTTCAGGCCACCGAGTGGCGAGTTCATAACAACGCGAGCCACGCGCGCTCAAAAACGTACACGATGCCCTGGTGATGCAGCCGGCGCGCTTCCTAATCACATACAGGAGAACGAGTCATGTCCGACCCACATATGCCGAATTCCGCCCTCGAAGTCCACGACCCCGAAATTTTAGCTCAGGCGCGGGCTGTGCTGGATATGTGCCATTCGGGAAAGGCAATGCAGGACGCTGTGATTGCCGCTGTTAAGCGCAATGAGCAGTGGCGCGGTGAACAATGTATCAATCTGCTGGCTCCCGAAGCCCCCACCAGCCCGGCCGTTCGTGCGCTGCTAGCCTCGGAAGTGGGCACGCGCGCCGCCGAAGGCCATATTGGCAAAGTCAATCGCTGGTTTGCTGGCACGAAATACATCGACGAGATCGAAGCGCTGTGCGTAGAATTGCTCAAGCAAACCTTCCACGCCCGCTATGCCGACCATCGCCTGGTCGCAAGTATGATCGGCAATCTCGCAGTCTACACCGCGCTCACCGAACCGGGCGACATAATTATGAGCATCGCTCAGCCATTTGGTGGGCATTCGAGCAACCGGCCCGATGGGCCAGCGGGTGTGCGTGGCTTGAAGATCGTGGATGTACCGATGGATGCCGATGAGCTGGTGGTTGATCTAGAGGCATTCCGCAAGGTAGCGCCGCTGGTGCGCCCGAAACTGGTCGCGCTCGGCGCATCGATGACCTTGTTCCCATTCCCATTACAAGCGATGAGCGAGATAGTGGCGGAATGGGGCGGCAAAATTTTCTTCGATGGCGCGCATCAGATCGGCCTGATTGCGGGCGGGCAGTTTCAAGACCCACTGCGCGAAGGCGCGGCGGTGATGACGGGTTCAGCGGGCAAGACCTTCAGCGGGCCACAGAGCGGCATTATTGTGTGGGATGACCCGAACCTGACGCAGGCGATCACCCATTCGATCTTTCCGGTGCTCGCCGCCACCCACCAGGTGAATCGCGTGGCGGCGCTGGCAGTTGCTGCTGCGGAAATGATTGAGTTTGGGCGTGCGTACATGGCGCAAATTGTGCGGAATGCGCAAGCCCTGGGTGCAGCTTTAGCGCAGCGCGGTATTCCCGTGCTGGGCGCGCACAAGGGCTATACCCGCACCCACCAGGTTATTGCCGATGTCCGTGCATTTGGCAGTGGCCTTGATACCGCCCACCTGCTGGCGCGCGCCAATATTGTGACGAATAAGAACCTTATTCCCAGCGACACTGCGCACGATTGGGATCGGCCCAGTGGGTTGCGCATGGGCACAATCGAAGTGACGCGCTATGGCATGCGCGAAAAGGAAATGGACATCATCGCCGATTTCATGGCGCGCCTTCTGGTCGAAAAGCACTCCCCCGATACGGTGCTTGAAGATGTCATTGAGTTCCGGCAGGGATACCAGACGCTGTTCTACAATTTCGACCAGGGCTTGCCGCCAGAGTAAGCGCGTGCCTGGCGTGAATAGTTGATTTACAGCTTTACAATCAGCTCGAACAGGCGTCGCCGGTAGGTGCCGCTGTCAACCTTGCCCCACAGCCGCGGGAGATCGGCCAGTAGTGGTGCGCGCTCGGCAGTGCGCACGGCCAGGTATGCCTGTGCGCCCGGGTCATCGGCCAGGCCCAGGGCAGCGACATGCGCGTGCGCGGTGACGCCATCTTGCAGGTTGCCCAGGCATTCTTGCAGGTCAATCAGCGGGTCGAGCACCATATCAACGCGATTGCCCAGGGCCTCGGCAAAGAACTCAAGCGTGTAGCGCAGCCGCTTACCGGCAATCCGCGCCTGGTGCAGGGTTTCGTCGCCGCCGGTGGGCAGCGCGCTTTCGTGCGAGCGCCATAGCTCGTAGCGACGCCACAGCGCCGCGCCCGCAAAATCGCGCACGCGCTGGGTAATACCTGGCTCGGGCGATGGCAGCGTGCCACTGCCCGGTGTGCTGAGAAAGGCACCAAATTTGCGCTTGAACGTGCGGTAGCGCTTCGATTGCAGATCGTGCAGCAGCGCCGCACGGGCGGTAGTGCGTTCGGCAGTTACTGCATCGATGAGCGGTTGCAGCGCAGCACGCTCATCTTTGGGCAGCGTATCGCGATGCGCGTGCAAGTGTTCGAGAAACACATCGCCATCGCGCACGGTGCCGAGCGATTGGGCGATCTTGCGCAGGCCCTTGCGGTACCGCCGAATCAATGCTGGCTCGAACACGCCTTCGAGTGTTTGTAAAGCCGCGCGTAGCCGTCGTGTCGCCACACGCATCTGGTGTACGTCTTCCGAATCCTCATCCCTCAGCACCGCTTCTTCGCGGGCCAATAGCTTATCGAAGAAGCGCCGTAGTGTGCGCCGGGCTAGCTCGGCAATCGGCTCGCTGCCCAGGTCGCTGCCCAGTGGCTGAATGTGTGCCAAGAGGGCGGCGAGTTGCTCGTCATTGGTGGGTGTTGTTGTAAGCAGGGCGTTCTCGTCGGTGCTGGCGGCGCGCACCACCAACTCGCCAAGAACCTCGCGCCAAAGGGCTGCGGAATCTTCCACAGCGGCGACTGGTTCACTGCCAAGCAGCAATGTCGCTGGGGCGCTATCGTTCGCGGGTAGTAATGCTGCGGGTGTTGTGCCGATTGCGCGTGCCAGGCGTAGCACTGCCGCCAGTACCAGCGTCGTATGCTGCTCGCGTTCGCCCAGCCACACAAACGACGATTCGCGATTTGGGCGAATTTTTTCGCGCTGCAATGCCACAATGCTCGCGATCATCGATTGCTGCTCGGCATTGAGTCGGGGAATCGGGCTGGCAAGCACCATATCGCGCCCGGCGCGGTCGCCGCGTTCGGCCCCCGATTGGGCGGCGATTTCGTAGCTTGCTACTGCAAGGTGCAGCAGTTTGCGCGCCTTGCCTGGTAAGCGTTCTGCCTCGGCGATGCGCCCGAACAGCATGAGCGCGGTGTTCATAAGCGTGGGCATGCCCGCCTGAAGATCGCTTTCTGAGTCTGTAGCTTGTGCATGCTCAGCGGCATCGAGCAGGGCCAAGCCGCGTGCAAGCTTGCTCCGGTCTTCGGGCTGAAGTGCGAAGCGGGCGCGTAAGAGTTGGACTAAGGTATCGAGATCGGCGCGGCTGCCGTCGGCCAGCAGCTCAATTTCTAGCTCGCGGAAGTGTTGGGTTAGGCGGCCCGCGCTGATATCGCCCTCATCGAGGCTCATTTCCGCAATGCGGCTATGCTCACGCATGGCATAGATATGCTGGCGCAGTGTGCGCATGCTAAGAGTTGGTGCCAGTGTTTCGTTGCCAACCAGGGCAAGCGTGCGTTCACGCACCTCGCCGTTGGGCCAGGTAGCCGGGTCGTCGCTCGGCCCAACCTCAACTTCCCACTCATCGCGCTCGTACATCCCGTCGTGTACCTGGGCGGCACCTTTCAGGGTAGCAACCCGCCGATTATCGATAGTGCGCACGCGCAAGCCATACTGCGCTGCACGCAGCCGCCGGTCGGCTGTATCAAAGTAGACATTGCGCTGATCTTCGGGGGTAGAGCCTGCGCTGAGCGTAAATGGCCCAATTTCTGATAATGCCAGGAGCGTAGGGAAGGTCTGGTCGTCGTCGATGCGAAACTTAGCTTCGATTTCCATACCCATCTCCCTTTTCGTAATGCATGCACAGAATAGTATAGCACAATGCGGGGTTTAGCTGTTTACAAAGCGTAATGTTAAGGATTGATTAAACAACACGCACTGCACCGCGGATGTCTAAAGTTTCGTCTGTTCAGCACGGGGCTTCGCAGCTCATTACTATACCCGTCAATATCATAGAATTAGTAGTCGGTGTGTTTGCCTGTGGCAGAATGGCACGTTCTCGCTTTTCGTGGGTGAAGGCACGGGCAGTGCGAACTATGAGCGCCGCGTAAGTCCTGTCAATATAGCCTCGTTGGCGTTTTCTAAATTTGCAAAGATGGTGTAAGATATTAAATACACTCTCACAACTTTCATAGGTTAGGTGTGCAGCCGCGCTCGAGCCACCGACATCGTTCGTGGCTCTTCGGGAGCAGGTGCGTGTATCCGCGTCGATATAGTCTCGTTCTGGTTGATAGGGGCTCTGCATGAAACACCGATTGTTTCAGCGGCTGTATCTGCCGCTTGTGCTGCTCGGGCTGCTTGCGCTGATGCCAATGGGTGCGGCTGCCAGGCCGTTGGGCGAACCTCAACTCGCGCCCGCAGATGCAGCCGCGCGCGCACGAACATTGCGCGCCCTGGAGTCTGCTACCGGCGCAGCCTTGAATGTTCATTGGAATGATCACACTGGTGCTACCGATTTTCTCACCGGTCTTGATTCGCGTGTACGGCTAGCATATACCCCTACTCCCACCGAACGCGGCAACCCCGAGGCGATTGCGCGTGGCTTTCTGCAAGCCTACCGCACGTTGTTTGGGCTGCGTAGCGCCTACGACGAGCTGGCGCTGACGCGGCTAGAGCCAGATAAACAGCTAAACTACAGCCATGTGCGGCTGGGGCAGGTATATCGGGGTATTCCAGTGTTTGGAAAGCAGCTGGTAGTGCATCTCGATGCCCAGGAGCGCGTGGTTGCGGTGAATGGGCAGTTCACCCCGGCGGTTGAGATCGACACCCAACCGGTCGTAACCATTGCGCAGGCTGAAGACACAGCATTACGCTATATCCCTGGCGAGCTCGAAGACACCGAGCGCACAACCGTGCAGCTCACGCTTCAGCACGAGAAAACCAGCCTGATGATCTATGTTGACGCAACGGGCAAGCCGCGCCTGACGTGGAGCGTATCGGTTGCTACCGAGCGCCCGCTGGGGCGTTGGCAAGTGTTTGTGAACGCTAATCGCGCCAGGGTTGTGCATGCGATTGATAGCCTGGCCGATGCCAAGCGGCGCGTGACGTTTAGCGCCGACAATACCACCGAGCTACCTGGGCGGCAGCTTATCGACGAAGGTGAGCGCTCGCGCGACCCGGTGGCGCAGGCCGCACACGATGGCGCGGGCGTGGTGTACGATTACTACGCCAAGAGCTTCCAGCGTGATAGTATCGATGGCCGGGGTAGCCCAATCGTTTCGACCGTACACTATGGCAGCGACTCTGCCGATGCCGAAAATGCAGCCTGGATTGGCGAGGCCCAGCAGATGGTGTATGGCGATGGCGGCCGTATTTTCAAACCGCTAGCCTATGGCCTTGATGTGATTGGGCACGAGCTGACCCACGGCGTAACCGATAATACCGCTCAACTTATTTACGAAAGCCAATCGGGTGCGCTGAACGAAGCCTATTCCGATATTTTTGGCGCGCTGATCGATCGGGCCAACTGGACGATTGGCGAAACGGTGGTCAAGTCGCCGCCCTTCCCTGTGCCGTATATGCGCAGCCTCGAAGACCCTAACATGAACGGGCAATATAACCCGAACAACCCGCTGCGCGGCGTTGGACAGCCTGCCACCGTGAGCGAATATGCCGACCTGCCAGTAAGCCGCCGCGCCGATAATGGCGGCGTCCATATCAATAGCGGTATCCCCAATCACGCTGCCTACCTGGTGGCGCAGGCAATTACCCGCGAGAAGATGGAGCAAATCTACTATCGCACGCTCACGCAATACCTCTCGCCCGAATCTGATTTTCTCGACCATGCCCGCGCCACTGTGCGCGCGGCCCAGGATTTGTATGGGCAGACTGAAGTTGCCGCCGTACAGCAAGCCTTCCGGCAGGTTGGTATTGATGTGGGCGGTAGCAATAATGTGCCTGCGCCTGCGCCGCAGCAGCCTTCAACTGGCAGCAATGCGCCGCCACCACCAACCCAGCAGCTGCCCGCTGGCTGCACCGACGTGATTATGAATGGCACGTTCGAGCAGAACGGCGGCTGGACGGAAGAAGCGCAAGGCGCCTCGATTATTGCAACCGAGCTGCCGCATACGGGCAAGCGCAGCGCCTGGTTGGGCGGTACCGACCAGGAGTCAGTGCAATACTTTTACCAGGATGTGCGCCTGCCAGCGAATGCCAATAGCGTACAGCTAGCTTATTATCGCCTGCTCCATCACGAAGTTTCGGGTGTGATCGGGTTATTTGCTGGCGATGCGAAATTCAGCGTTATTGTTGCCAACACGAATGGCGATGCGCTCGCCACGCTTGAAGAACTTAGCTCGCAGCAGGGCGACGACAACTGGCGGCAGGCACAGGCCAACTTAGCCAAGTATGCGGGTAAAACAGTGCGCCTAGTGTTCACCTCTGAAAACCCGCGCGGCAACATCAGTAGCTTCTTTGTTGATGACGTGACCCTGGTGGTGTGTACGGGCAATAACGCCCCGAGTACGCCAGCACCAGCACCAGCACCCGCCCAGAATGGCGTGACGCTCGGCGGCACAATTACCAATGTTGATACTGGCCGCGGTGTTGAGGGCGCGCAGGTATTTGTGATGCAGCCGGGCGTCAGCGCAACCCAGGCCGCCGCCGATAATACACTTACCCGCGACGAAGTGCTTACCAGCGGCGTCACCGATGCGAATGGCTATTACCAGACCGATGACGCGTTGCCAGTGAATCAAACCTATAGTGTGATTATTATTGCATCGGGGTATCGGCCAATCATTGCCGATAATGGCATCGAGATTCCTGCCAATGCCACCAGCCCGTTTGTGGTGGATGCGACACTACGGCGGGGACGGTAACAAGTGACCATTGACGGGCATGCAGGCTATACTGTGCCAGATCTCCACAGTGAGAGCTTCACGATCGCCTGTAGCGAGTGCTCTATTTGCGTGTAATCTGCCAACCGGCAACCCGGTACGGAGTTTTCGATGAGCGAACAAGTCAGGTGCTGCATCTGTGGCGATCCGCTTGAGCCACCGTATCATACTATTGGCAAACGGGCGTACTGCGCGCGGCATTTTGCCCAGATCAATAAGCCGAATACAGGCTTCTGGCGCGCTGGCCTGATTCAAATCGTTCTGGTGGGGCTATTCAGCGGCATTATCGCCTTGCTGGCCGCTAACCTTGGCCCAATCAACCCCACTGCGCTCATGGTAATTGGCCTGCTCCTGGCAATTGTGCCCTCGGCGGTATGGCTGGTGTTCTTCTACCGCCAAGACCGGCTTGAGCCTGAACCCAAAACCAGTATTGCCCAGGTGTTTCTGCTGGCACTGATACTCACAGATGTGTTCGCCCTGCGCCTGTTTAACGATTGGTTTAAGCTGGCGAACTGGGCACCTGCGGAAACCTTTACATCGCTTCTGGCGAATATCCTGATCGTTGGCTTTACAATCGCCGGAATTGTGTATGTAGCTGTGCGCCTGCCGGTGTACGCCACGCCTGAATTCGATGAGCGCATGGATGGCATTGTGTATGGCACCGTTGCTGGCCTGGGTGTAGCGACACTCCTAAACTTGCACTATGTGCTCGATAATGGCGGTGTGGCGCTTGGCCCCGGCGTCATCCATGTGACGACGACGGCATTGGCTCAGGCATCGTTTGGTGGGGTATTGGGCTACTTTATGGCGCAGGCCAAGTTCGAGCATAAGCCCGTATGGTGGATTCCGCTCGGCGTTGTGCTGGCAGCGGTGCTGAATGGTGTGTTCAGCTGGTTGATGAGCGAGATTAGCGCGGCGGGCCTGGCAGTGCAGCCCTGGCGCTCGCTCGTGCTAGGGGTAGTGCTGGCGCTGATAGTGTTCGGGGTGCTACTAGCGCTGATGCGCCGCGCGATGCAAACTGTATTGGAACCAGCGAGCTAGCGGCGGCGCGATAGCGGCGTTGCTGCTGTTCACTCTTGCCTTTTGCATACGAGAACGATATGATTCAAACGACCGAAAGTGGCCCGCTTTATCGCTTACGCCTGGCACGTAAAGATCTTGGCGTCGCGCTGGTAGTGCTATTAGCGCTGGCGGCTGGCATGCTCTTGCGTTTGCAGGTTGAAGGGCGTACCCGGCAGTTCCAGGATGCGAATTCGCCATTTCGCATTACCTACCCGGCGAGCTGGAATGAGGCATCTACGCTGCAAGATACGCTGTTGAATGTAGCCGACCCGCTGACCGATTCGGCGTACAAAACTAACTTAATCGTCGAAGCTCGCGATATTGACCCGGCCAGCCCGCCCGATATGCAAACGCTGCTTGACCGGCGGGTGGAACAGCGTGCGGCGCTCACTGGCTATCATTTCCTCTCCAACCGCGATGTAACCGTAAATGGGGTGAATGGCTCGGTGATTGAGTACGCATATGTTGTCCAGCCCATCGACCAGCCGCGGCGGCCATCGCTACCAGTGGTGGTACAGGCGCGTGAATATATCGTTGCGGCCAAAGATCGGGTGTATTATATGACCTTGGCCGCCCCACAAGCTGCCTTCGAAGCCGCTAGCGCGCAATTCGACGGTATCATTCAGACGGTGCAGATACAATGAGCGAAACTTCTGAAAACCAGCCTAATCCTGAACCACCCGCTGGCGAGGTGCTCGCGCATATCTCGACTAGTGATGCCGACACCAGCCTGCAAGCCGCGCCTCCTGCCGCCAGCCATCGCAAAGATGCCGGGCAGCCCGCTCCCGCAGCATCGAGCGATACGCTTGCGCGGCCACGCGGTGCCCTGATTGCGATGCGCAAGAGCGGCGGCCTGTTCTTTACCTGGCGGCTGCTGGTTGTACACCAGGATGGGCGGCTGATCTACAAGAGTAATGAAATTGATGCGCCAGAAAAGGCGCGCGTCATCGGCGCGCTCGAAGCCCCGCAGCTTACCGCGCTACAGCAGCTCATTGCGCAAACCGACTTTAACGCGCGGGCTTATGGTGCGCGGCAGAACCCCGACGCGTATGCGTATGAGATTATTGCGCGGGTAGGCCGCAAGAATAAGTATGCTGAGGTATTTGAGGGCGGCGTGCCAGCAGCGCTGAAGCCGCTGATTGCACAGCTAAATGCGCTGTTGCCTGGGGCCACCCCTGCCGCATCCGAGGCAGATGCGGCTACCGAGGGCACTGCACCAACCGCGCCCGGCGACGCATCCGACAAGCCCGCCGCTGAGGACGAGTGAGGTGGGCGTAGCACATCCGCCCACAGGCGGATGGCGAACACCGCAGGGCATGGTATTGTATCGCTGTTCAATGATAAACCCGGTGATATAAGGGTGTTGCGCAACATGGTGATGCAAGCAGCCAGCAGGAAGCAATAACAGGCGTCGGTTGACGCCTTGGATGAATTGGTTACGTTCTACGTAGCCTGAACATCGCACTTCCTACTTGCTTGTATTGCGCCCATGTTGAGCCATTGCTTTACACTGTGCTATTGGCCGTGGGCGTACTCGCTCACGGCCTTTGTGTGCCTGTTCTACCAAGGAATTGCGGGAGCGACGCAGCCACCCGCGAACCTCCCACTCTACAACCAGGTATATATCGGATACGGCGCTAATTATCCACATTTGGAGTAGTTTATCCACAATCGTCAGCAGCGAACGAATTTGATGCAAACAGATTGCAAAATAATTGCCGATCGCATCCCGGTCACGAAAAACATGCCTGGTCGTTATGGTAAACCGTGCGAAAAAACACTTGACATCGCCGCAAAGCATGCAAGTTATCCACACTGGATACTCTCCGCTTGGGAATGGCATGACAGCGGATTCTAGCCGCTTTTTGGTGTATAGGAGGAACTCTATGACTGTACAAACTACTGCTGCGATGCTACGCCCCGCTTGTATGGCAGACCTTCCGGCGGTGGTGGATATTGCCAACGCCTGCGCCCGCGAAACCGATGGCCGCGATGAGCTGACGCTTGAAAGTTACACCGAAGAGTGGCGCGACCCGGCACTCAACCTGGATACGAACACTCGCGTGGCTGTGCTACCAGATGGCACAATTGCTGGATGTGTTGAGGTGTGGAGCAGCGCGCCATATGTTGATCACTGGGTGTGGGGGCGAGTACATCCCTCGCTGCGTGGGCAGGGCATTGGCACCGCGCTTATGGATTGGGCCGAGGCGCGCGTCGCTGAGTATGTCGAGCAAGCGCCACCTGAGGCGCAGGTTACTCTCACCACCGCCAGCGCCAGCGGCCACCAGCCCACGATTGATTTAATGATTGATCGCGGATTTGTTGCAATACGCCATTCCTTGCAAATGGAGCGGTCGCTGGCTGGCGAGCTGCCTACACCCGCATGGCCCGCTGGTGTGGCGCTACGCCCGTTTACATCCGAGCAGCACCTGGCGCTCTATCGCGCGATCGACGAGATCTGGCACGACCATTGGGGCTATGTCGAAACACCCGAGGATGAAGGCTATGCTTTATGGCTTCATCGCATGACCCAAGCCCGCGATTATGACCCATCGCTGTGGTTTGTGGCCTACGCGGGCGGCGAAATTGCGGGCGCGGTATTGTGCTACCCTGCACACTCGGGCGATACCAGCTTGGGTTGGGTTAGTCGCCTGGGTGTGCGGCGGCCCTGGCGTAAGCAACGCCTGGCCCAAGCACTGTTGTATCACGCATTCGGCGAGCTGCAACGGCGCGGATGTACGCGCGTGGGACTGGGCGTCGATGCTGAAAGTCTTACTGGCGCAACCCGCCTGTACAAAAAGGTTGGGCTACAGCCGGTGCAAAGCTCGGTTACATTTTCTAAAATTGTGCGCTCTGGTGCTGCGCTCACAACCGAAGCGCTGAGCGATTAGTAGCGCTATGGCGCTAGCACCGGGCTTAGCGATATGGTGCATTATGAATATTTCGCTTGGTAATCACCAGAATCTCTTCTTTACCTACCTGCGCCCGCAGCGGTGGCGGGTAGCGCTGCTTGCCGTGCTGCTGCTCGGTGGCATAGGGCTAGAACTGCTTAACCCGCAGATTTTGCGCACGTTTATTGATACCGCGGCGCAGGGCGGTGCAACTGCACAGCTTACCCGCGCTGCCCTGCTGTTTATTGCTGTGGCGCTGGTGCAGCAATTGGTGACGGTGGCCGCAGCGTATATGAGTCAGAGCGTGGGCTGGAGCGCGACCAACGCCCTGCGCGCCGATTTAGTCGCACACTGCCTGGGCCTGGATATGGCCTTTCACAAAGCGCATACCCCCGGCGAGCTCATCGAGCGCGTTGATGGCGATGTGAATGCGCTCGCTATGTTCTTCTCGCAATTTGTGATTTTGGTGCTGGGCAATGGCCTGCTCCTGTTCGGAGTGTTGGTGCTGCTCTATCGGGAAGATTGGCGCGTGGGTGGCGCGATGTCGCTGTTTGTGCTGATAGCGCTGGTTGCGCTGAACCGCATTCGCAGCTTTGCCGTGCCCCAGATGACTGCTGAGCGCGAAGCGAGCGCGGTGGTTTTTGGTTTCCTCGAAGAGCGCCTGGCGGGCCTTGATGATATTCGTGCCAATGGTGCGGGTGGGCATGTGCTGAATGGGTTTGCCCACGTAGGCCGCGACCTGTATCTGAAGGGACGCCGCGCGGGCATTCAGGGCTCGCGAATGTGGGCGGCGAGCATGGCCGTGTTTGTGCTGGGCTATACGCTGGCGCTGGGTTTGGGCGCATACCTGTATGGCGTTGGCGCAATCACGATCGGCACGGTGTACCTATTTTTCCAGTATACCGAGCTGTTGCGCCGCCCGCTTGAGCAAATTGCCGACCAGCTGCGCGAGTTTCAGCGGGCCAGCGCCGGGGTAGCGCGTATTGGGCAGCTGGCCCAGGTAGCGCCGAGCATTCACGATGGCACCGGCGCGCATATGCCGCCGGGCGCGCTGGCGGTAGAGTTCGATGCGCTTTCGTTTGGATATACCGACGAAGTGGCGATTGGCGACCGCGCTTCGGGGCTGGAAATTGCGCGGGGCCAAGCAAGCGAATTGGTGCTCGACAATATTCAGTTCACGCTTTCCCCTGGGCAGGTGCTCGGCTTGCTTGGCCGCACTGGGAGCGGGAAAACAACGCTTACGCGCCTGCTGTTCCGCCTGTACGATCCAACTGCGGGCGCGATTCGGCTGGGTGGCGTTGATCTGCGCGCGGTACCCCTGGCCGAGCTGCGTGAGCGTATTGGGATTGTGACGCAGGATGTGCAGCTGTTTGGCGCGACGATCCGCGATAACCTGACGCTTTTCGACCGCACAATTGACGATGCGCGCATTATCGCCGCGCTGGCCGAACTCGGCTTGCGCCAGTGGCTCGATGCGCTCCCGAATGGGCTTGACACCGCGCTGGGCGCAGGCGGTACCGGGCTTTCGGCGGGCGAATCCCAATTGCTGGCGTTTGCGCGCGTGTTTCTGCGTAACCCCGGCTTGGTCATCCTCGATGAAGCCTCGTCGCGGCTCGACCCGGCAACCGAGCGATTGATTGAACAGGCAGTCGGGCGATTATTGCAGGGCCGCACGGGTATTATTATTGCGCACCGCCTGGCTACGGTGCAGCGCGCCGACGAAATTATGATCCTGGAAGATGGGCGGGTGGTTGAGCACGGGCCGCGCGCGGCGCTGGCGGCTGCGCCCGATTCGCGCTTTGCGACGCTGTTGCGGGTTGGTATGGCGGAGGTGCTGGTATGAACCAATGGGCAATGACGGCCCGGCTGGCGCGCACGCGCCCCTGGCTGTTCAGCATATCGTTTGTACTGTGGGTGGTATTTGCGTTTATGCCGCTCGCTACCGGCCTGATTATGCGCGCATTCTTTAATACGCTCACTGGCACCGCGCCAGCGCAGATCGGCGTGTGGGCATTGCTGGGCTTGCTGCTCGGCTCTGAGGCACTGCGCATTGGTGTGTTGCTGGCCTGCATGGCGTGCTGGACGACCTTCTGGAATGCGGCGGAGTGGCTGGTGCGTACAAATATGCTGGGCTGGCTGGTGAGCGGCCCCGGCGCGCGCGTGCTGCCCGAGTCGGCGGGCGCGGCGGTCAGTCGCTTTCGCGACGACGTGCTGGAGTATGTCGTATTCCTCGATACCTGGCTTGATGTAACCGGCGAGCTGGTGTTTTCGGCGGTGGCGCTGGCGATTATGCTGCAAATCAATGCGCTCATCACGGTGGTAGTGTTTCTGCCCATGGTTGGTGTTGTTGCCGTCACTCATATTGCTGGCACGCGCATCCGGGCGTATCGTACTGCCAGCCGCGCTACTACTGGCCGTGTCACTGGCTTTATTGGCGAATTATTTGGCGCGGCGCAGGCGATTAAAGTGGCCGGTGCCGAGGCGCAGGTCGTAGCGCACTTCCGTGCCCTGAGTGAAGCGCGGCGGCGCGCTGCCCTGAAAGATCAGCTGCTGTCGTCGCTGCTCGATTCGTTCAATGTAAATACGGTAAACCTGGGCATCGGCCTTATTTTGATGCTCTCTGCTAGTGCCATGCGCGCGGGCGGCTTTACCCTGGGCGATTTCGCGCTGTTTGCGAGCTATATCGGCTGGGTGGCCGGGCTGCCGCGCTGGGTCGGGCGGCTGCTCACGCGCGCCAAGCAGGTCGGGGTATCGCTGCGGCGTATTGGCGAACTATTGGTTGGCGCGCCGATTGAGCTACTCACAGCACATAGCTCGGCAGCGGTTGAACCGCTAGCGCCCACCGTAGTGCCTGCGCTGCCTCCAGGTATCCCCACCTTGCTGGCGGTTCAGGGCTTGAGCTATAGCTTTCCCGAAACGCAGCGCGGCATTCGCGATATTGATATTGCTGTGCCCCATGGCTCGTTCACCGTTATTACCGGGCGGGTAGGCGCGGGCAAAACCACGCTGCTGCGCACAATCCTCGGGCTGCTACCCGCCGATGCAGGTGCGGTCCAGTGGAATGGTGTGGCAGTTGCTGATGCGGCAACGTTTCTGGTACCACCGCGCTGTGCTTATACGCCGCAGGTACCACATCTGTTTAGCGAAAGCTTGCGCGATAATTTGCAGCTAGGCACACCACTTACCCCAGCTGAACTTGCGTTCGCGGTACACGCGGCAGTGCTCGATCGCGATGTCGCTGCCATGCCGCAGGGCCTCGATACACTCGTTGGCTCGCGCGGGGTACGCCTCTCGGGTGGGCAGGTGCAGCGCGCCGCTGCCGCGCGCATGTTTACCCGCAACGCCGAACTGCTGGTATTCGACGACCTTTCAAGCGCGCTGGATGTCGAAACGGAACGGATATTGTGGGAACGACTGTTCGAGCGCCAGGCTGCCACTTGCCTGGTTGTCTCGCATCGCCGGGCAGCGCTGCGCCGTGCCGACCAGATTGTTGTGCTGAAGGACAGTCGGGTTGAGGCGCAGGGCACGCTCGACGAGCTGCTGGCCAGCTGCGCCGAAATGCGCTACCTGTGGGATGGCGGGGCAGTTGAGGAAAGCGCGCCAGAGGAGCTAGTCGAAGCTGTTCCATGAACTTTATCGTACTGAATCAAGCAGCACAGCCGCTTCAACACCTATATTGAAGCGGCTGTACTGCTTAATTGAGGTGAGTTACACGCTGAATCATCAATCAGCGGCATAAGCAATTTATAGTATGGCGAACTACCGCAAACGAGCGATATTGTCTTTTTGCCAATCTTCAACTATTATTCGCGCGGTGACCGACGGTAAAGGAGAGAGTATGCTCCTAAAATATCTACGCACACAGATCGAAAACCGTGTGAAAAATTGGCTTCTGCGCCTAACAAGCTCACCGTTGCTGGGCTACCTGCCGCCGTTCGTGCCATATGAGAGCGGACGGAACACCTATATGATCCCTGTGGCTGCGCATCCAGAAGGAAGGCGCGTATCACACGATTTCCCGGTGCCGCCGAAAGAACTATGGCTTGGCTATGGCACAACGGCCCAGGTTTATCTTGAAGCTGGTCGGCACCATGTCAATAGAATGTTGCAAATTACAGAGGGGAGCGGCTGGTCACTTCCTGCGGATGCGCGCGTGATGGATTTTGGCTGCGGGGCGGGCCGAATGGCGCGCTGGCTGGTGGAAAAAGTGCCGGATGGGGAGATTTGGGGCACGGATATCAGCGCGCCGCACATTACCTGGTGCCAGCAAAACCTCACACCGCCAATCCATTTTGTCACAACCACAACAATGCCACATCTTCCTTTTGAAGATAACTCGTTTGATTTTATTTATGCTGGCTCCGTTTTTTCACACCTTGATGATTTGGCTGATGCCTGGCTTCTGGAATTACGCCGTATTGCCCGGCCTAGCAGCAGAATTTTTATCACTATTATGGATCAAACCAGCATTTCCTTGTTTTCGCAGGATAAATGGAAGAATTTCTGGCTTAGCTGGTATGTGCTGGCGCATCGCGAATACCGAACGTACCTCTCTGCGCAATTCAGTAAATTCACGATTGGCCGGGCTTTACAGGCGCAAGTATTCTATAATCGCGACGAGCTTGCGCGGAAACTCACCCGCTGGTTTACCGTGCATAGCGTTGTACCAGAAGCCTACGCATTTCAAACAGCGCTCGTTCTTGAAAAAAACCGCGACGAATAGAGTTAGGACTTACGCAGTTGCGTTATTGCGCATACCAACGCTGTGCGTTTCGCCTGCGGCAGCACGGTAAAACCGATTATGTTTGTGTGCGCTTTTTCCGCGCTACGCGCGGAAAAAGCGCACACGAGGAAAAATCAAGTACCGCTCTGCTGAAGGCTCAGCACGTCAACTGCGTAAGTCCTAAGAGGAACAATTAAATAGCAGAAACAGGCACCACCCAACTTTTGGTATAAAAACGCTGCTGGGGCAGTTTCACATTTCCGCTCCACAATCTGTTCGAGCGGGTATGTAGGTTCTTCCGCGCCTTACAAACTCGCGGCGTAGCGCACGGCATTGCGGAAGATGATCAGGCCATCGCCTTCGCTGCGGGCTGGCTCGCGCGTCCAGCGTGGGTGCTGGTGCGGCAGAATGGCATCTTCGGGGTGGGGCATCAGCCCGAGCACATTGCCCTGCGGATTGCACACGCCCGCAATCGCGTCATCGGAGCCGTTGGGGTTGGCTGGGTAGCTTGCAGACTCGCCAGCGGCGGCAACATAGCGCAGCGCTACCTGCCCATTTGCCTGTAGCGCGGCAAGCGTCGCCGCATCGCGCGTGACGAAGCGCCCTTCGCCATGGGCTACTGGTACTTCGATCGGGTGTGCAATGCCTTGTGTGAATACGCAGCGGCTGCTCAGATCGGCGGCCAGGTGTACCCAGCGACATTCAAACTGCCCCGAGGCATTGTCGGTGAGCGTTGCGCAGGCCGTGGTTTGTCGTTCCTCTATTCCGGGCAGAATCCCCGATTTCACCAGCACCTGAAAGCCATTGCAAATGCCAATCACCGGGCGGCCATCGGCGACAAAGGCGGTGAGCTGTTCCGACAGGCGGTGCACCAGATCGACCGCAAGCAGCTTGCCCGCGCCCAGGTGGTCGCCATACGAAAAACCGCCAGGAATGATCAGCAGCGCGTAGTCTGCCAGGCGCACCCCGCCATCGACGATGCGATTGATGTGAATGCGCGCTGCCGCACCGCCCGCAAGCTCAATCGCAGCGGCGGCGTCTTCATCGCGGTTGATGCCCGGGGCGCGCAGTACCAGTGCTCGAATCATAAACGTACCTTGAAGCAACACAAAGCAGCCCGATGATCTGGTTGCAGGGTCTCACCTGCTTTCCCACCATCGGGCCGCTCGATTACACCTTAACTGCCACGAAATTCCATTTCCACTTCGCCGATCTTAATCCGGTCGCCGGGGCGCAGGCGCTGCGGCTGGCGCGGCACTACTTGCTTGCCATTGAGCAACGTGCCGTTGGTTGAGCCAAGATCGGTGAGGGTGTAATAATCGCCGTTGCGCTCAAGCAGCGCATGGTTGCGCGAGGCAATGCCACGATCGTGCTCCGCCAGGTCGATTTCAGGGTAGTGGTTCTGGCGTGGGTCGCGCCGACCAATACGGATGGGCGAGCGATCGAGCTTTTGCTCCCAGGCGGCGCGCGGCGATGTGACCAGCAGGCGCGCAATTGGCGGTGCGCCCAATGGTGCGCCGCAGCCCGCACAGAAGCGAGCACCGGCTTTGTTCACCCGCCCACAGCGGCTGCACGTGACGCCATTTTCGGGAATTGGCGGGCTAGAAATCACCGCTGGTGATGGTTGTACCGCTGGCTGGACAGGCAATGTACTGGCTGGCAGGGTTTGCACCGGCGATGCCTGCCGCGCAGGTGTAGGCGATTGCACTGGCGGTGGCGGCGATGCGCGCTCAATCGGGTTGACAAATGGCGCGTCGAGGCAGCCCATCATCGCCTGCTCGAAGGCTTGCATATCCTGGAAGCGCGCATTTGGGTCGAGCGCCATTGCCCGGATAATTACGCCTTCGGTGCGATCATCTACCGAGGGGTTAAGTTTGCGAATCGCGCCTACGGCGGGCGTTTGCAGTGGGATCGGCGGCATATTCGTGAGCAAGTGCAGCAACGTTGCGCCCAGCGCATACACATCCGAGCGCGCATCGGTTTGCCCTTTGCCATATTGCTCGGGTGGCGCATAGCCCGCCGAACCCATTGCGACCGTGTCTTTGGTTTTTCCGCGCTTGTGGGTGCGCGCCACGCCAAAGTCGATCAGCTTGAGCACACCTTCGGGCGTGAGCATGATATTGGAAGGCTTCAGATCGCGGTAGATGATTGGCTGCGGGCGCGTGTGCAGGTAGTGCAGCACCCGCGCTACCTGAATGCCATAGCCTAACACCTGCTGTTCGAGCAGTGGCGCATTCGCCTCGCGCACCCGGTCTTCGAGTGTTTTGCCCGGCACAAACTCCATTACCATGGTTGGCCGCCCCTGGTAGGTGAACAGCTCGGCGACCACGGGCAAATTGGGGTAGCTCAGCGATTCCAGCAGGCGAGCTTCCTGCTCAAATAGGCGGCGATTCTCTTCGACTTCGGGGAGCGGGGCATCGGGCTGAGAGCGCATCTCTTTCAATGCCCATACGGTGCCATCCGAAAGCCGTTGGGCACGATACACTGCGCCCATACCACCACGGCCAATCAGCGCCAGGATTTTATACTGGTCGCGCGTGCCAGGCACAATTGTTTCGGGAGTTAACAGGTCGTTTAGAGCGATCATGACGCCACCATAGCGAGCGATTCAGCGCACACACAGCGCGTGGATGATTGTACCATACTGCGCAGCTCTGTGTGATTGGCGGCAGCTGTGCTCATGGATGCACCAATGCACCGGGTTCGCTAGCCAGTGGCAGCCTGAGCGTGAAGGTGCTGCCCTGCCCTACTGTGCTTTGTGCGCTCACTTCGCCGGCGTGGGCCTCGGCCACCCACTTCACAATTGCCAGGCCCAGCCCGGCCCCGCCCGCCGCCCGCGAACGCGATTTATCGGCGCGGAAGAAGCGCTCGAACACATATGGCAACGCTTCGTCGGCAATGCCATCGCCGGTATCGCACACCTGGAGCATGGCGTGAGTATGTTCGCGCGCCAGCCTGATGGTGACACGCCCACCCGGCGGCGTGTGCTGCAGCGCGTTGGCGGCCATGTTTAGCAGCGACTGCTTCAGGCGGTCGCGGTCGCCAAGTACTTCTATTTGCTCGGTAACATCGGGCAAAAGGGTTACGCCTTGCGTCAGCGGGGCCAGGTCGCGCACGACTTCGAGCACCAACTCGTCGAGCGCCACCGGTTCGCGGCGCAGCTGCAAGCCCGCTTCGGTTTGGGCCAGCAGCAGTAAATCGCTGGCGAGCCGTACCAGCCGGTTGATTTCACGCTCCATCGCCGCCAGCGCAAGATCCAGTGCTTGTGGATCGCGGGCGCTATTGCGGCGCAGAATTTCCAGGTTGCCGTGCATAGCCGTGAGCGGTGTGCGCAGCTCGTGCGATACATCCGCAACGAAACGGCGCTGGGCGTTAAATAGCAGCTCTAGCCGCTCTAGCATTTCGTTGACGGTGGCGGTGAGCTGGGCCAGCTCGTCGCTACCGGGTGTGGTTGGCACGCGCTGGGCCAGGTCTTCGGCCCGCACAATTTGCCGGGTGGTGCTGGCAACCTGCCCAACTGGCAACAGCGCGCGTTCGGCCAGCCAGGCACCGCCGCGCAGTGCTGCCAGCAACGCAATCAGGCTGATCGCCGCCAGGCTGAAGCTGAGCAGCTGAAGCGTGCGATTGATCTCGCGCAGTGGCTGCGCTACTTGCAATATGCCGACAATTTGCTGGTTGTTGCGGATCGGCTGCACAAGGATGAGTACGGGTGCATCGCCGAGCCGGGCATCACTTAGTTGGGTGTGCCCGGCGAGCGCCGTCGTGCGGGCAGTAGCGTCGAGCGGGAGGCGCTGACCTTGCAGGCTGGCTGAGGTAACCACCACCTCCCCGGCGAGGTTGGCAGCCTGCACATATAGTGATGGCGATTCCAGCCCTTCGACATTGAGTGGGCGGGTGCGCTGCAAAAATGCGGGAGAATTAAAATAGTCGCCGAGGCCGGTATCGGTGGCGTCGAAATCTTCCTGTATCAGCTCGCCACTGGCATCGAGCTCGCGCTCCATCTCCGAGCGCAGCGCCGAACGCACGGTGAGGGTTACACCGATACCAAGCAGCAGCAGCACCACGCCAAAAAAGGCGGTGTAGCCTAATGCCAGGCGCGTGCGCAACGAGGGCGTCTTGCGGCGATTCATGCTGGCTTATCCCTCATCGCGCAGCACATAGCCAACACCACGGATGGTGTGAATCAGGCGCGCGGCCCCGGCAGCTTCGAGCTTCTGGCGCAAGGCCCGAATATACACCTCGATTACATTGCTCTCGCCGCCAAAATCGTAGCCCCAGATACGCTCGTAGAGTAGGTCGCGCGTAAGCACCTGGCGCGGATGGCGCATAAACAGCTCGAGCAGTTCGAATTCCTTGGCCGTAAAAGCCACCCGGCGCTCGTCTACCCGCACCTCGTGCGCCACCAGATCGAGGGCCAGTGGCCCAAAATGCAGGATTTCGCCGCTGCTCTGGGCCTGATGGCGGCGCAGCTGCACGCGCACACGCGCCAGTAGCTCTTCAAATGCGAACGGCTTCACCAAGTAATCATCGGCGCCGCGCTCAAGCCCGGCCACCCGGTCGGCAACTGATTCGCGCGCGGTGAGCATAATAATCGGCACATCTGACCCGGCGCGCAGGCGTTCGGCGACTTCCATACCATCCAGCCCAGGCAGCATAAGATCAAGTACGACCACATCCGGCGGGCGTTCGCGCGCGGCGGCCAGTGCCACCAGCCCATCGCCAGCCAATTCCACGGCATACCCTTCAAACACAAGCCCGCGCCGTAAGTAATCGGCGATTTCGGCTTCGTCTTCAACAATCAAAATACGCTGGCTCATACCTTTATTCCTACATTGCCAGATTCGCCGTTATGCTAGCACAAAGCCCAGAGCGATACAACTAAAGCCTGGATGAGCGTGCGGCATGCTCTCGGGTGGGGCGTGGAGTATGGTATTATTGCGCTGCATAAAGGAGCTTCGCAATGAGAACGAACCTGACCCATCGGGTTGTGATAACCGGCATGGGCGCGGTTACGCCGCTGGGTACGAGCGTGCCAGCCTTCTGGGAAGGTATGGTGGCCGGGCGCTCGGGTGTGCGGCTGGCGACGCGCTACGATATTGCCGATTTCCCATATGTCATTGCCGCCGAGGTTCACGATTTCGACCCGCGCGACTATATGGAGGCCAAGGCAGCCCGGCGCATGGCGCGCTTCGCTCAGTTTGCCGTGGCGGCGGCGGGCGAGGCACTGCGCGATAGCGGCCTCGACCTTGAACGGCTCGACCGATCGCGCGTGGCGGTGGATATTGGCACCTCGCTTGGCGGCACCGCCAATGTCGAAGAGCAGATTCAGACCTTCGTAGCCAAAGGCCGCAAGCGCGTCGATGCCTTTTATCTGCCCACGTTTATTTATAACATGGCTGCCTGCCAGGTGGCGATTGCCTATGGCTTGCACGGTCCAACCACCGCGCCGGTGCTGGCCTGCGCTACCGGCACCTACGCGATTGGCGAGGCGGCGCGCGCGATACACCGTGGCGATGCGATTGTGGCGGTGTGCGGCGGTACCGATGCGGGCGTTACCGCGCTGAACGCAATGGCGTTTGGCGTGATTGGCGCAATCGCCCCGCCCGGCGACGACCCGGCGCATGCCGTGCGCCCATTCGATGCGCGCCGCCAGGGTACTGCCGGTGGTGAGGCATGCGGCGTGCTGGTGATCGAGCAGCTGGAACATGCCATGGCGCGCGGTGCGCGTATCTATGCCGAACTGGCGGGCTTTGGTGCAACCGAAGATGCCTTTCATCTCACTGCGCCCGCGCCGGGTGGCGAGTATGCTGCCCTGGCAATGACGCGCGCGATCGAAGACGCCGAGCTACAGCCCACCGATGTTGATCATATTAGCGCGCACGGTACGGGTACGCCGCTGAATGATGCCGCTGAGACGGCGGCGATTAAGCGCGCCCTGGGCGAGCATGCTTACCGCATTTCGGTGAGCGGCATTAAGTCGATGCTGGGCCATACTGCCGGTGCTGCGGGCGCGCTGGCCGTTATTGGCTGTGCCAAAAGCATCGAAACCGGCATTGTGCCGCCAACAATCAACTACGAAGTGCCCGACCCCGAGTGCGACCTGGATTATGTACCGAACACTGCGCGCCACCAGGATGTGCGCGTGGCGCTAGCGAATGCCTTTGGCTTTGGCGGGCAGAACGCGGTGGTGTTGGTACGCCGCTTCGAAGAGTAAAGTAGACATACTACTGGTGGAATTATGCCAACAAAAAGTCGTTCATCGCGCAGCCAGCCGACGCGCCACCGCTTGCCTGAACGCACGGTGTACCGCCCGAGCGCTGCGCTGCGCAACGTCACTCTGGGCCTGATCTTGATATTGGGTGTGGCTGCAATCTGGTTTGCGTATATTTCTACGCGCTCAGTGCTTTCCACTGTGTTCTGTGCGCTGCCGATCGGGCTGTTTTTTCTGGTTGTGCTTTCGTATTTCTTCTACCTATCGCGCAAAACAACGCTGGTGCTGGCCGCCGATGGGCTAGAATACAACACCCCGAACCTGAGCATACGCACCAGCTGGGCCAATGTCGCGAAGCTGGTTGACGACCCGCTCACGCCGCGCCTGGTGCTGCATCAGCCAGTAACGGTTGATGCCCATACCGCCGCCGCGCGCCCGCTCGACCCCTCCGCCGGTGGGCGGGCCATCCCGCTGCGCATGTTCGGCTATGCCCGTGGCTCGGCGCTGGGCCGCGATCTTGCCCGGCGTGCCCCGCATCTCTTTGCGTCTGCCGAGCGATCTCCTTCATGACAGCGAACTTTTGCTTACCATAGCGCAGGCTTGACTTCCTTGGTGCGCACATAATCACCACGAAGGAAAGAACCGTGCCGCTGCAAGCTACATGAGGAGCAAACAGCCGTGCAACGCCGAACCTTCCTCGCAGCCGCCAGCATCGCGCTGGCGAGCTATGCTGGCCGCAAATGGTTGGTGGCTAGCCGCGCCGTAGCGGCTCCATGGTCGCGGGCGCAAGCCTGGCAGCCTAACCCCAATGTCCTGTTCGAGTGGCGCTATATCGCTGGCCATATCACCACTGCCACCAACGATTACGGCTTCATTGTGTCGCTCTCGCGCCCGGCATCGGTACTGGGCCGCTCGCCTGAGCTGCTGGTGATGCGCCAGGATGTGAACGGTGCCTTTTCTTCCACTGTGTACCCCGGTACACTCACCTACGATACTGGTACGGCTACCTACACCTTCCAGGCAAGCGGCGGCCAGGCCAGTGCAACCGCGCGCTACGACGGCCAGGTGTATCACCTGAGTGTTAATGCGCCCGCGCTTACCCTGGCCGATGCGGTGCTGCGCCCACGCGGTGATCTCATCCCTGAGGGTGGCGATGGCCTGATCGACGTTGGGCAAGTGCTGGGGTTTACCGTCGAATCGGATTATTATGCCGATTGGGCCACAGTCGAGCTCGGTGCACAAACTGTTGGTGTGGCCCGTGTCGATATGCAGGGGCTGCGGCCCAAGAGCCTTACGCCTGCCCCCACCAGCGATTACGATCACCACTGGTTTGCGCTGGCAGGCACCCAGGCCACGCCCGGTGGCCCACGCCCGGTGTGGGTAAGTGCCTGGCGCATCGTCTCGGGTGGCATATTCTGGAATGTGACCATCGCCACCGGGACAAGCGCGCAGGCGGTATCGTACACGGAAAGCAGTACGGTACAGGCGCCACTCGCAGTTGCTGAAACGGCCTGGCAGCCGGTGCCAACGCTCGCCGCCCAGCCAATCCGTTTCACTGGCACCGCCTGGCATATCACGGCTGGCGCGCAGGCGGCCGGCGATTTGCTCGATGTGCAGGTGGTGGTAGCGCCCGGTCAGTTCGCGAGTGGCGCGCGTGCATTCCCCGATGGCTCGATTAACTTTCTTGAAGAAGGAATCGGCTTTAGCGCGAGCGGCACCGTGCTGGGTATACCTTTGAGCAATATACAGCTGGTGGTGGCCGAAAGCACCGCCGAATTTGGGCTAACGTACCTGCCGCTCGCGCGCCGCTAATGTGAGCGAGCAATCTTATTCGAGTGCAAGGATCACCCGCGTTTCGCCGCGTCGTGTATCGGCGGTGTAGCGCATTCCCAACCCCGCAATCAGCCGCATAACGGGCCGATTTTCCACTAAGGTGTCGAATTGCAGCCGACGCACGCCGCGCGCATATGCTGCAGCCCCAATCAGGCGGCACAGCGCGCGCCCAATCCCCTCGCGCTGGTAGTCGTCGCGCACCACGAGCGCAACTTCAGCCGTTGTTGGCTCGTGCGGCTGCGGTACCAGCTGCATTAGTGCTACGGCGCTGCGTTCTGCACTTGTGCCAGTGGTCACGACTATACTGGTATGATTGGTTAAACCTGCATCCACAGCCCGCGACATTTCAGTATACAGCGCCTCATCATTCACATGGTTGCGCGGTGCACCGTAGCGCAGCCGAATAGTGCGTGCAGAGAGCTGGCGATACATTGAAACCAGCAGCTCGGTATCGGGTAATGCGCCGTAGCGCACAATCACTGGTCGCTGCCGCATTGTGGTAAATGTCCACCCAGTATGCGCTAAACCGGCCAGTGGTGCAATATCGAAATTGATCATCGTCCACCTCTCCACATCTTTTTCAGACCAATCGGTCGGTTTTTAACACCAACAATGCGACTGTGTTTTACTGCGCAAGTACGCTATCGATATACCAATTGAGGTGTTGTACGGCGCGCAGCATATAGCTTGTGTCGTCGTACAGCTTGCTCAGCATAATTGCGCCTTCGAGCGTTGCTGTGAGCAGCGTTGCTACTGCTGCCGGGTCGATATTGGCGCGTAGCTCGCCGCGCTCGGTACCCTTGGCAACAATGCGCTCCACCATTGCATGCCATTCATCCATTGTGGCGCGCGCGCGGGCACGCAATGCAGGGTGGGTGTCGTCGGCCTCGATTGCCGTATTTAGCACTGGGCAGCCGCCTGCAATGGCCGGGTTGTCGATCGTAGCCTGAAAGACATTGACAATCGCCCGCAACCGCTCAGCGGCGTTGTGCTTGCCAGCGAGTGCTTCCGCAAAGCGCTGCTGCTGCAGCCCAACCGAATATTCAAATGCAGCGAGGGCCAGATCATCCTTGCTGGCAAAGTGATTATAGATGCCGCCCTTCTCAAGGCCGGTGACGCGCATAATATCGGCCAGCGATGCGCCAAAATAGCCCTGACGATTGAAAAGCGGGGCCGTGCGTGCCAGGATCATTTCGCGCGTCTGTGCACCTTTATTCATTCTGTCGCCCTTGCATCAGACCAGTCGGTCGGAAATAAGTGTAGTAGAATAACGCATATGTGTCATCATTCATTTGGCTGAGTTTGAAGGTAGCCATGTTATTGATTGCTTCTGCGAATGGTGCGGTTGGTATGGCGGCGGGTTGGGCGATATTGCAAGCTGGTGGCACTGCGCTCGACGCGGTTGAGGCAGCGACCCGCAAGGTGGAAGATAACCCCAAAGATCATAGCGTTGGCTATGGCGGCTACCCGAATTTACTCGGCGAAGTCGAGCTAGACGCCTCGATTATGGAAGGGGCAACGCTACGAGCGGGCGCGGTCGGTGCATTGCGCGGTTTTCGCCACCCGATCAGTGTCGCGCGCCAGGTGCTTGAGCAGCTGCCACATGTGTTGCTGGTGGGCGAAGGGGCCGCGCGGTTTGCGACCGAGCTAGGTATGCAGCCTGAAAACTTGCTAACGCCGCCTGCCGAGCAAGCCTGGCGCGCAGGGCTTGCAGGCCGCTTGCCTGAGGAATTTCGCGATGCGCAAGGCCAAATTATGGAACGCATGCTAGCGCGTGCCACACGCCTGGCTACCGATCCAGAGCGGGTAGCTGGTACGGTGAACTTTATCGCCCAGGATGCAGCAGGCCATATCGCTTCGGCGGTAAGCACCAGCGGCTGGGCCTGGAAGTACCCGGGCCGCCTGGGCGATTCGCCGATTATTGGTGCGGGGAATTACGCCGACGACCGCTATGGCGCAGCTGCTTGCACTGGCTGGGGCGAGCTTGCCATCCGCGCCAGCACGGCCCGTAGCGTAGTAATGTACCTACAGCATGGCTATGCGCTCGAAGACGCGTGCCGCGCGGCCTTTCGTGATCTGGGTGCGCTGGGGCTGCCGCCTGAGCACTGCCTGATGAGCTTGATTGCACTCGATCGCCACGGTCAGCACTGCGCGGTTTCGACTGCGCCAGGCCGCACGTATGTGTACCAGGCACAGGGTATGGCTTCACACGCTGAGCTTCCCCGCCTGGTCGCTGAAGTATAGGGATGTTTGGACATCGTACACAATTACCGTGTGTGGCACCTTGCGCCTCACGCTTCCAGCATGCTATAATCACGCCCATACAAAACGATATGTGCCGAAAGCGCGGTTTTGCCGCGATCGAGCAGCGCCACGCTCGTCGTGGGCTGCTTTTTTTGTGTAGTATTGCTGTGCGCTTGGAAAGCGAATTGGTTTGACGCCCTGGCCTGCAACCATACGCCGCCTCGGTATTGTCCTGCTGTGTGCACTGCTGGTGGCAAGTTGCGCTACGAGCAATACACCCACCACGCCTGCGGTTACCCCTGCCCCATCCAGCATCACCCTGGTGCTATGGCATGGCTGGTCGGCTACTGCGCGCCAAGCGCTAAGTCGCCTGGTCGATCGGTTTAACCAGCAACATCCGAACGGACGTATTTTGCTGCAATCAATTCCGCTGTCCAGCTTCGATACCGATCTGCGGGCGGCACTTGCAGCAGGCGGCGGGCCTCATATTGTGCTAGTGCCAAATACGTGGGTGGGCAGTTTTGCCCAGCAGGGCGCGCTGCTACCGCTCGATGGACTCATTACGGCAGGCGATCGCCAGGCGCTACTGCCTAGCGCGCTAGGCGGCGCACAAGCACGCGGAGCCGATGGCAAGCAATCTATCTATGGTTTGCCTATCAGCATTGATACGCTCGCACTGTTCTACGATAAGCGCAATGTACTGCGCCCCCCTGAAGATACCGATACGCTGGTAAGTAACGCCCATGGCCTGGGCGACCCCACAATCCCGCGTTGGGGGTTGGCCTTTAACCTCACGCTCGATAATACAATTGGCTATTTATATGCTGCTGGTGGGCGCGTCTTCGATGAGCAGGGCGCGCTGGTGTTGGGCAGTACCGGCCGCGCTGGTGCCGAGCGCTGGCTAGCTTGGCTCAAGCAGCTGCACGATGATAACCAGCTGCTGGCCCGCCTCGACAGTAGTATCGAGGTTGACCGTGAGCTCAAGGGTGGCCGCGTGCTGATGAGTGTTGATTGGTCGCACCAGCTTGGGCTATACCGTAGCTTATGGGGCGAAAATACCGGCATCGCAGTTCTACCGCGCATGGCGGCTACAAACCAGGCACCGCAACCGTATCTGCGCAGCGATGTACTGGCGATCAACAGTCGGGTTGCCCCCGCCGAACGTGCAGCCGCACTAGAGTTTTTGGCCTTTATGGTCGGTTCCGATGTGCAAGCTGAATTACTAAAGAATAATCTTCAGCCAGCGCGCGATGCACTTGGCTTGAACGACCTGGGTCTCGATGCGGTGCAGTTGCGTGCCGCCGAGGTCTTTCGTGCACAAGCGCGCCAGGCATTACCAATGCCCAACTCGCCAACGCGTGAGCTGGTGCGCCGCGAGCTCGCGCAATTGCAGCGCCAAGTGCTGCGCGGCGAGGCCAGCCCGGCAGACGCTGTGGCGGAAACGGCTACCCATCTACAGGATTTATTGACATCGCCTAACCCCTAAAGCGGTAAAAATTCGGTGAAGCGCTATTGCGGAATGATGACAAAATATTAGCAGATCGGGCATCTACACCACATACCTAGTTGCTCTCTGTCAAAAAGTGTAGTAGAATGATTTTCAGTTGTCATTGGTATCACAATATTTGTTATAGGTTCGGCATACGGTAGTAGCCTCTCGCATACATCCCTGGTTTGCGTTTACGGCCTTTGAGGAGGATCTGAATGGCTAGCAGAACCGATGAAATGGTACGGCATCTGAAGGCCTTGCAGATGAATACGCCTGATATTGAAGCATCTGCCGTTGTGAGTGTCGACGGTTTGATTATGGCTTCCCAGCTGCCCGCCGACGTCGAAGAAGATCGCGTGTCGGCAATGAGCGCCGCAATGTTGTCGTTAGGCGACCGTATTGCGAATGAGCTTAAGCGCGGCCAGCTTGATCAGGTATTCGTCCGCGGCGAGGATGGGTATGTTGTCCTCGTGTCGATTGGTGAGGAAGCCGTGCTCACTGCTTTGGCATTAAGCCGCGCCAAGCTCGGTCTGGTCTTCCTTGAAATGAAACGCACTGCTAACGAGCTGAGCAACCTCGTATAGGGTATTTTCCTATTTAAGTATCGGTAAGGTCAGGTGGTTCGCCATCTGGCCTTTTTGGTGTGCTGTGCGGTTGCCCAGAGCGAGGGCGACGAGTATAATAGCGCCGCCTGGCTGCCCGTGGCCGCGGCAAGTGCCCACACAAAGGAGCGCGCAGTGACAACGAATCTGAGTGATCTCATTCGTACTATTCCCGATTTTCCGATTCCTGGCATCCAGTTCAAAGATATTACAACATTGCTGGGGAATGGCCAGGCGTTTGCACAAGTCATCGACACGCTAGCCGAGCGTTATGTTGGCCGGAATATCGATGCAGTGGTAGGCATTGAGTCGCGCGGGTTTATTTTTAGCGCGCCGCTGGCCTACCGCCTGGGCGTAGGGCTGGTGCCGGTGCGCAAGCACGGCAAGCTGCCTGCCGCTACACATCGCGTTGAATACGAGCTGGAATATGGCTCAAACAAGCTCGAAATTCATCGCGATGCCTTTGAGCCAGGCGCGCGAGTAGTTGTAATTGATGATCTGCTCGCCACCGGCGGCACGGTCGCCGCAGCGTGTGAGCTTGTGCGAATGGCTGGTGGCCGCGTTGAAGAAGTCGCCTTCATCATCGAGTTGGCTTTTTTGAATGGCCGCGAAAAGCTGAAAAACTACCCGGTTTACACCATGCTACAGTACTGATGCTGGCGATGCAGGGCAGAATTGCGCGCGGGATTTGGGCGCTAGTGCTAGCTAGCCTGGTCGCCTGCACCCCTACAGCTCCGCCGCCAGCCGCAACGTCAGCGGCGACAGCAGCGGTCGCGCAGCCGTCGGTACTGCCGACGGCACGGCCCAGTGCTACACCCACTGCTACGCTGCAACCTACAGCGACGAGCACGCCTTTTCCCAGTGCAACCCCATCGCCTTCGGCCACACCCTTGCCGCTCGGCCCAGGCGGCCTGCCTTACCCGCTAACCACCAAATCGCTGGAATTTGGTGTCGCTGCCCACCTGTTCTATGTTGGCAAAGCCCTGCCGCTCCGCCGCGCCAACGAGGCTGGATTCGGCTGGATTCGCCAGCAGATTCACTGGAAGGATCTTGAAGGCCCGCGTGGGCGCTACGCCTGGGGTGAGCTCGACGCGGTAGTAAACGCCGTGCATCGCGCCGGATTCAAGCTGTTGCTCTCGGTGGTGCGTGCGCCTGCGTTCTACACCGCAAATGGTGGCAATGGCATGCCCAAAGATGCCAAGCCACTGGGCAATTTTCTGGCGGCACTCACGAAACACTATGCTGGCAAAGTGCAGGCGATTGAGGTATGGAACGAGCAAAATCTGGCGGTCGAAAATGGCGGGCGCGTGTCACTGGCCGATGCGGGCCACTATGTTGAGCTGTTGCGCGAGGCATACACGCGTATCAAGGCGATCGATCCCAATGTATATGTCGTAGCTGGCCCGCCATCTTCAACTGGCATTACCAAGGCCAGCGTAGCGATTGACGATATGAGCTATTACGAGGCGATGTATAGCTATAAAGGGGGCGTCATCCGCGATTATTTCGATGCGCAGGCGGTGCATCCGGGTGGTTCGGCGAACCCGCCCGACACCATGTGGCCCGATAACCCTAGCCCGGCGCGCGGTTGGACGACGCATCCCACGTTTTATTTCCGGCATGTCGAAGATGTGCATGCGCTGATGGTTCGGCACAACGCTGGCGACCACCAGATTTGGATTACCGAATTTGGCTGGGCCACACGAAACAGCAGCCCCGGCTTTGAGTTTGGCAATCAGGTATCATTCGCCCAGCAAGCTGAATATATTGTTGGAGCGATGCGACGCACCAAGGAGCGCTACCCGTGGGCAGGTGCCATGTTCTTGTGGAACCTGAATTTTGCCCTATTCAAGCCGCGTTCGCACGAGCAGTCGTCGTTTAGTATTCTGAACGCCGATGGCAGCCCACGCCCATCATTTCGCGCCATTCAAGAATACCTAACCTCAGTGCAGGTTCATACGCCGCCTGGTTGATGCCCACACCGGCGCGGGCCTGCCGCACAGCATACCGAGGGCTAGCGTGCACTCACCTGCACCTGGCTGTTGCGCACGGCTGTGGCAATGAGCTGGGCATACAGCTGTGCCCCTTTGGGCCGCAGGTGGATCCCATCTTTCCAGAACAGCTCGGGATGATCAATCGTTGCGCCGCGCCAATCAACCAACAAGGTGTTTGGGTAGCGCCCGACGCCTTCAGTGATAACGGTGTTGTTCGGCCCTTCCCAGCGGCGCGGTACCTTCACATTCAGGAAGATAACATGCTGCACCCCGGAAAGAAGCTGCATAATCGTATCGAACTGGCGCGCGCTAAATGGGCCATTATTGCCCACTTGTAATACCACCACATCGCCAAGCTGGCGCTGCTCGCGGCGTTGCTGCAACACCTTAATCATGGCAGATGCCTGCCGCCCGCGCACGGCATCAACATCGATATGCCCGATGACCTTGCCCAACGATGTTGCTGCGCCTACCATCACCGAATCGCCAAGCGCTACAATATTTGCTTCGGTGATGGGTATATCCGTGGGTTGGAGGGTAGGTGGTGGGTTTGGCAGCGGCGTGGGTATGGCAACGGCAGCCGGCTGATGCTCGTGCACGAGTGCGGGGGCCTCGCGGGCAAAGGCTGAGGCCAGCAGTTCGGCAGGGGTAGACGTGCTTGCTGGTTGCGCAGTCTGGCTTATGGGAACCGGGGCGTTTGAGGGTTCTGGCGTTTCCAGATCGGCAAGGTAGGCTGGAGCTGCTGGTGGCTGTGCATTCACCACCGCGCGGCCCAGCAGCAATACTACCCCGCCTGCCGCCGCTGCTGCCGTAAGCCAGCGTAAGGCCAGCTGCTGGCGCTGTGCCCCCCGGGCCGCCCATAATGCTTGCCAGGCGCGCTGCATTGCACCAGTACGGAAAGGCTGTTCGATCAGGCGGTACGACAGCTCGGCGAACAGTACTGCCAGCGCCAGCCGTAGGGCCAGCAAGGGTAAACCTTCTAGCGAGCTATCGAGCTGCGGGCGCGTCACCATAAATATCGGCCAATGCCACAGGTACAGGCTGTACGAGCGCTGCCCCAGCCAGCGTAGTGGGGCACTGCCCAGCAGACTCGGCAGCAGCCTGGCACGGGGATGGGTTGCGGCGGCAATAGCCACTGCCGAGGCCAAGGCAACACACAGTAGCCCACCCCGGTACAAAAACGACTGAAATTCGTTGATCGTTGCCACCCAGTACCCAATGGCACATAGCCCGGCTAACCCGGCCAGTTCGTAGTGTGGCCCAACAAACCGGCGGGATTGAGCAGAACGCCAGGGCGGGAGCAAGAGTGCCAGCGCTGACCCAACCAACAACCCGGCAGCACGCGTGTCGATGCCGTAATAGAGCCGTGACGGATCGAGATCGGGCTGAAAGTACCAGGCCATCGCTACCGCCGAGCCGAGTGCGCCTAGCAGCGCTAAACCCAACAGCACGCGCCGCCCACCGCGTAACCCAAAAGCTACTATCAGCGGCCAGATGAGGTAGAACTGCTCTTCTACCGCCAGCGACCAGAGGTGTTGCAACAGCGAAGGCCGTCCCACCGTCTCAAAATATGATTGCTGCTGAACAATGAGGTACCAATTGGTGACATACACGGCGGCTGCGAGCGCATCGCGGCGCAGGCGGGCCACTTCCTCGGGCAACGCCAGCACGGCGAAGCCCAACACAACGAAGAGTAGCGTATAGAGTGCGGGCAGTAAGCGCCGCGCCCGCCGCAACCAGAAATTTGTGAGAACGATCCGTCCATTCCGCTGCCATTCTGCAAATAATAGTGCCGTGATTAGGTATCCACTAATAACAAAAAACACCTCAACACCCAGGAAACCACCTGGCAGCGCCTCAATATCGGCGTGATAGAGTACAACCGCGCTAATCGCCAGGGCGCGAAGCCCATCGAGCGCGGGCATATATGCCAGGCGTGAGGAAACTTCTTCTGTGGTGAGGCTTGGGGATGCGATATTTTTCGGATGCATAGTAATAGTTTACGCCGCAATCGCACACGAGCTGGATGCTAGCTGATACGCCTCATTATTCGGGTTACGTAGCCAGTATTTACCTGTGCCGGGATTGGCTTATAGCGCAGGGACATAACCCAAAGGCTTTACTATTATCATACCCTAGACGCTCATTCTAAACAACCTTGCACCGATAGCAGTTTGTAGGTGGTATGTTTCATTACGGTGCACTGATGGTGGCGTTCCGTGCCACCATCAGCCCACTTTCATCGAAATCTACTGCTGCATACAGTATACATAACTTATAGTACAATACGCTTATTCGTAACAACACGCGTTACGCGGTCGCCCGCGTTTGAGGCATAGCGCCTGCGGCAGCATGGTACCGAACTGTCTTTGGTGTTCCGCGGTTGGCGCTTCGCGCTAACCGCGGAACACCATGATAAAAAAAAGTACCGCTCTGCCGAACGCTACAAGCGTCCACCGCGTAACGGGTGTAACAAAAGCTTATGAGTTGATAAGGAGGTAGCATGCACGATTCTGCAAGCAATGGCTCACCCTCGCGCAAGAATTGGCAGGCGATTCTTGCCCCCTACCAAACCCCAAAATTGAGTAGTAGCCTCTGGCAAATTGTGAACACGTTCACCCCTTTTATAGCACTGTTATACCTTATGTATCTGAGCTTAGGCGTTTCGTACTGGCTTACGCTCCTGCTTTCGATACCTACTGGCGGGCTGCTTACCCGTATTTTCATTCTGTTCCACGATTGTGGGCATGGTTCCTTTTTCACGAGTCAGCGCGCGAATAATATCGTTGGTATTATCTGTGGCCTGGTGGTATTCACTCCCTATTATCAATGGCGTTATGATCACGCCATTCATCACGCCACCTCGGGCGATCTCGATCGCCGCGGTACTGGTGATATTACTACCTTAACGATTAAAGAGTACCTGGCGCTATCGCGCTGGGGCCGCCTGAAATATCGCCTGTATCGCAGCCCGGTAGTGCTACTGGGTTTTGGCCCCTGGTATAACTTTGTCATTTCGCAGCGGTTTATTAGCCCGAATTCGCGCCGCCGCGAACGCATGAGCGTGCATTTCTCGAATGCGGCGATTGTGGTGTTGCTGATTATTATGTGGGCGACAATTGGCATTCCCGCCTTTTTGCTAATTTATCTGCCAGTCGCGTTTTTTGGTGGACTCGGCGGTATCTGGCTGTTTTATGTCCAGCATCAGTTTGAAGGCACCTACTGGGCAACGCACGACGAATGGGATTATGCTACTGCGGCGCTACAAGGGAGTTCGTACTTCAAATTACCAAAGGTGCTCCAGTGGTTTACCGGGAATATTGGCTTCCACCATATTCATCATCTTAGCGCGCGTATCCCGAATTATGCGTTGCAGCGCTGTATGATGGAAAACCCTGAATTTATGGATGTGACAACGATTACCTTGCGTTCGAGCCTGAAATCATTGCGCCTCAACCTTTGGGATGAAGATCAACGCCAGCTGGTGAGCTTTGGGTACCTTAAGCAGTTGAGTCGGCAACAACAGCGTATGGCCTGAGCACTAAAATAGCCATTAGCCATCGCTTCGTTACGGCTTTGTCATTTGTCCGCCTGAAACCGCATGGTATAATAGGTAGAAATATTGCCCTGGCCCCTTGGGCTGGGGCAACGATGTATTGGACGAGGAGGGTGCATGAAGCCCACCATCGGTATTTCCTGTGGCGCATTTCGTGATCGTGATTGGTGCCCGCCCGCGAACTTTCTGCGCAAAAATTACACCGACGCAATTGTTACTGCCGGGGGCCTGCCGTTGATCATTCCGATGATCGATGACATTGAGGTGCTGCGTGCGCTCTACGATCGCATGGATGGCATTGTGATTTCGGGGGGCGGCGACATCGATCCGCGCTTCTACAATGAGCGTCCCCTGTCCGGGCTTGGCCCTACCGATCCTGCGCGCGATGAAATCGAGCTGCCGCTGGCGCGCTGGGCGGTAGAAGAAAGCAAGCCGCTTTTGGGCATCTGCCGTGGCGCGCAGGTGATCAATGTGGCGCTAGGCGGCACACTCTACCAGGATATTCCTTCGCAAATTCACACCCAGCTAGTACACGATAGCTCGTTTACTCGCCAGGATTGGACATACATGGCGCACGAGCTACAGCTAGAGCCTGATTCGAAGCTGGCGCACCTCTTTGGCACCAACTGCATCATGACGAACTCGCTGCACCACCAGTCGTTGAAGGATATTGCCCCGGGACTACGCCCAGTTGGCTGGGCACCGGATGGTGTGGTTGAGGCGATTGAGGGTGAGGGCGAAAGCTTCCTGGTAGGTGTACAATGCCACCCCGAGGCATTGCAAGGCGCAGCGGATGTTCGCTGGCAGGCGCTATTCCGTGATTTTGTAGCTAGCTGCGCTGTGGGCGTTCCGGCACTCTAACGCGCTACGACAGTATGCAGCCCAGCGGTGGGCCTTCATGCGCTGCGCGAGCCGTCAATTTGGCGGCTCGTGTGCGTTGGCGCTCACAACCCCGGGCTGTGGTATTATGCCATCAGCTCTGTTCCCTGCTCCTGAGGTATCTGCATGACGCAGCCGCATCCGCGCCCGGTGATTGGCATCCCATGTAGCAGCTACCCCGATTCGTGGTTCACGCCAGCCAATGGCAATGCTATTAGCTACCTGCGCGCGATCGAGGCGGCTGGTGGGATTCCTGCACTGATTCATCAGACGCGCGACACTGAGGTGCTGGCGGCACATTATGCCCGCTGCGATGCGCTGCTATTTGCAGGCGGCGAGGATATTAATTCGGCCCAGTATGGCGCGCACCCGCACCCACAGCTTGGCCCAACCAATCCCGTGCAAGATGAGAATGAAATTGCCCTGGCGCGGCGGGCTGTGTCCGAAAACAAGCCGGTGCTAGGGATTTGCCGCGGTGTGCAGCTGCTGAATGTGGCCTTGGGCGGCACGCTCTACCAGGATATTCCCAGCGAATATGCTGGCGCGCTTAACCACAACCGCTCGACCGACGAGCGGGATATGAGCTTTCTCGCGCACCCACTTGTGCTTGATGCAAACTCCTGGCTGGCTGAGTGCCTTGGCACTGCCGAGCTAACAGTTAATACACTGCACCATCAGGCGCTACGCGACCTCGCGCCAGGGCTACGGGTTATTGGCCGCGCTCCCGATGGCGTCGTTGAGGCAGTAGAAGGCAATGGCGCAGGCTTTGTACTTGGGGTGCAGTGCCACCCTGAGGAGCTGTGGGAGCGCACCGACACCCGCTGGGCGCGTGTGTTTGCGCGGTTTGTTGAAATTGCGCGCAGCAATCGTTCGGTATACTAATGTGGCATGCTCATCTTGACCTATGTAGAGGAATAAACCAATGCGCTCCTGGCATATTTTCGCTATTGTCGCGATTCTGATTGCCGGGATCGCTGTAGGTGGCTGGCTGCTCCGTGGTACACAGCCAACCGCAACCGGCATTGCGCAGACCGCGCAGGCGAATGGGCTGAATGTGACATTACGTATCGACGAGCAGGCGCTTGGTACACGGGTGCTCGATGTTGCAGTGACCAACGCAGCGGGCCAGGCGGCGGATGTAGGCGAGCTACGCCTACGCTTTTCTATGCTCGATATGGATATGGGCATTAGCGAAGTAGTGGCCCAGCCAACCGGGAAAGGGCGCTTTCAGGCGCGCGGTCAGTTCTTTAGCATGGTGGGCAGCTGGCAGGTCGATGCGGTTATTGCCCAGGTGGGCCAGTCCGAAGTACAGGTGCCCTTTACGGTGGCGATTGCTGCGCCCGGCGAAGCCAGTGGCCCAAGTAACCCGTTGCCAAACGATGCGCAAACGATTTTGGCCGGCCAGAAGCTGTATATTGCCAATTGCACGCCTTGCCACGGCGCGAGTGGGCGCGGCGACGGCCCGGCTGGTACAGCGCTCAACCCGCGCCCTAGCGATTTCGCCCAGCATATGGTACCCGGCAAGCATACCGATGGGCAGATATTTCTCTGGATTAAACATGGCTTCCCGAACTCGGCCATGCCCGTGTGGGATAAGCGCCTCACCGACGAGCAGATCTGGCAGCTTGTGCGCTACCTGCGTACCTTTGGACAGGCCAACCCGGCGCTACAACCAACCGGCCAGCCAGCGCAATCCACGGGTGGGAATGTACCGACGGTAAAGGCGGCGTTGCCCCCGCTGGTGTTTGCGCGGCGCGGGAATATCTGGCATAGCGATGGGAGTGGTAGCGCGCCCGCCCAGCTCACACAGCTGCCCGAGGGCGATTATGGCGAGTACCCTAGCTTCGCGCCCGATGGTAAGCGTATTGCGTTTATTGCGATTGCGCCTGCGCCGGTGACAGCAACCTTGCCCTTGCCGAGTGCTACCTTTTATATTATGAATGCCGATGGCAGCCAGCTACAGCCTGTTTGGAAGCCGTCTGAAGGGCTGCTTGGCCTATTCACCTGGGCACCCGATGGGCAATCGGTGTATATTGCGACCAATGGTGTGCCATTGGGGCTGGGTGATACTTCGGCTGAGCGGCAGCTTACCATTGCGAAATTCGACCTGGCGAGCGGCAAAGCTACCCCGCTGGTACGCGATGCCCTCGATCCGGCGCTCGCGCGCGATGGCACACAGCTGGCCTTCCTCAAGCTCAGCCCCGACGGCTATACCATGTCGCTCCGGGTTGCCGCACCCGATGGCAGCGGGGCACGTGAGCTGATTGGCGGCCAAGATTTCCAGGGCTTCTATGCGCCGCGCTTTACCCCCGACGGCAAAAAAATAATATTCGCTGGTATCGGTGGCCCCAAAACCGATGCGCAGGGAAAGCCAATCCAGGCAGCACTGCCCTCGCTATTCGACCGAATGGCAAACCTGTTCGCGCCAGCGACAGCCGAGGCGCATGGCTTGCCCTGGGACTTATGGGAAGTGAATACTGATGGCACCGGGTTGCACCGCCTCACAAGCTTCTACGAAGATCTGCCAATGGTTGCGTTCTCGCCCGATGGTACGCAGGCCGCTGTGATGGGGCTCGGCGGCATTTATGTTATGAAACCCGATGGGAGCGACCTTCAGCGTATCGATACAACCGGCGACCATGGCGGGCTGGATTGGGCGCGCTAGTAGTGGTGGGGCGCAAAAGAACACACTGGCCCGGAGTGCTGCTCCGGGCCAGTGCTATGTGAGCCGCCAATAGCTGCTACATGGTGGGGGCGATGGTGGCTTGCTGTGCCGCCCTTAATGTGCGTTCCCAATATGGTGCGCGGTGTAGCTGAACATTGCACTGAGAACGCACATTATCAAACAGATTTGTGTCAGCTGTAGGGTCTCCGCTTTATTTGTTCGCCATAGGAATGTACATCGGGCCTGATGTGTTGACCGGCCTGGTAGTGGGTGTGACCGTAGGCACTTTAGTTGGCACTGGCGTATTTGTCGCTGTTGGTGTTAGTGGGTTAGGCGTAACGGTTGGGCCAGCTGCATTAAGATCGATGTAGTTGTGAAAGTAGTAATCGGCATTAACGCTATCGATGCTCGATTCGTTGTCGTGGCTGGCAATAACCGCAATACCGGTGCTGCTATTCACAGTTTGCTTAGTGCTCGACACATTATTGATTGCGTAGCCGGGCTTGCTCATAAATGTGCGCGCCGTATTCGCGCCCACAGTAAAGCTAATGTTATCCATGCTGGTGCTCTTGTAATAGATGCTTCCGCCGCCTTCAGTGGAAGTAAATACATAGAGCATGCGGTGGCTGGTATCAATCATCAGCAGCGGGCGCGTTTGCCCTTCCTCGCGAATACTCGCGGTATACCAGTTCCAGGTGTAGTTGCCGTTGATACCTTTTTTCGCGGTGAGCAACACAAGCTGCGGCGTACCAGCGCTATTGAACGATGTTTTGACCATGGCATAAATATTTCCGCTTGGGTCGCTTTGTAATGCCTTAATATTCAGGTGATCATCGGCGACACTGGGCTGGCGATAAATTGGCCCGCTCGTCCAGCTTGTGTCCACCTGCCCATCGGTGTGGTAGGCAAAGTAAAAGGCCGTATCGCTTGAGCCAGAGAATTGACCAGGACTCTCGTTGCTCCACAATATGCCAATTTTGCCGTTGAAGGCCACCAGGGTTGAAATATCGTCGGGTGATACGCTCGTCCAGCGCGTGTCGGGCGTGGGTACGATCATCGCCGCATTGGGATTCCAATCCGAATCATATGCGCGGCTATGGTTCACATATACTTTGCCATTTTGCGTATACGTAATCCATAGCGTGCCTACAGAATCTTTATCCATCACCAGCGTTTCTGCGCCACCATTGCGAATAACAACTGGGCCGAAATCTTTGGTGTACTGCTTCGTGGCGCTATTATAGCTAAAGCGATAGAGCCAGCCGGGAAGCATAGCCGTGGTGCCATTCTTGTTGATGTCGAATCCTCCACCTGAGGCCACATACAGATATTTCCCATCCCATAGGCAGTCGGCCTTGGTTTGTGCACGGGTATCGAGCACAATGTTGGTATCAATCCAGGTTTGGGTTGAAAGGCTTAACCAGTAGATATGGTAGTTGCCAGTTTTGTTATTAAACAGGCTGCCCCACCAGCGGCCATCATTGAACCAGAGTTTGCTCTGTGGTTTCTCGCCCGACGGTGTCTGGACAATTGAAGAGCTGCCGACACCACCAGTGTAGAAATAGCCATCGTCGATATACCCATACGGTGCCGGCGCAGCAGTGGTGATGGGTACTGTCGCAGGCCATTGCGCAAAACCGAAGATGCCGAGCGCTATCAGAATACTGACGATCGAAACACTCACCCGCAATCGCATGCAATGCTCCTTTTCAATAAAAATGTTTTGTCGCTTTTTTTGGAGCTTTGGGCCTGGCTGCCAAACAAAAGTTTTTTTGGTACTGCGGTTGCCAAAACACATAAAAGCCGCTGGCTACGCGGCGGTGGCGCGTCAGCGGCAGGAACTGCGCAGCACATGTGCTATCAAAGAATGCTCGGGAACAGCGGCGTTCTGTGCATCTTACAAGCTCGCTGGTTAATGTGCACCATCTATTGGCTAGTATACCTAGCGCCGATGGTGATTTCAAATGACAAGTTCGTCAGTTGGTAGCTGCCGATGGAGGATAGCAAACTGCGGGGCATGCTGATACAAAGGATAGAGATGCCTTGAGTGGTGAGCCTTGGCACTTTAGCAGGCAGCAATACTTGTTAAAGGTTTGTTAATCCGGTTGCAGTACCAGGAGAAATGTATCGCAACAATGCGTAAAAAAGCCCTGCTGCGGATTACTCGGCTTCTATTTCAGATCTAGCAACGCAATGCGCTCAAGGCGATGGCAGCGCTCGTATGGCACGACAGTGTCAGGCCGCAGGGGAATCGTTTGCACGCAATAATTGATGGTTCGCATCAATCGTTGCGCGCAAGCACAAGCAATGGATACTGCTGGATTATTTCGCGCAAAACGATGGTAAGGCTTGTATGCACTGGTGTCATCAGGGCACGCGCTCAGCTGCCCACGCTCTGGTATTTCGATACGCCCACGCGCCAGAAGCCTAGCGCCACCGCGCAGAACAGCGCTGCTACGAGTGGTGCTGCCCAGGCAGCCCAGCTCGGTAGCCCCAACGGGTCGGTGCGGCCTAGCAAGTAGAGGGCAGCCGGGTAGTTGGCAAAAGCAACCGGAATCATAAACAAAAATATCCCACGCACCAGGCTGTTGTAAATACTCAGCGGGTAGCTCGATGCTTCGGCACCGCCGACCGTAAACACATTGATGACCTCGGGCGTCTTGATTGTCCAGAAGCAGATGGTAGCCCCCATCACTACCAGCCCACAGTAGATCGCCGTGCCTGCTAGCAGTGTCACTGGCAAAAGCAGCAGCTTGTCGAATGTCCAGGCGATGTGCAGGCGCAGCAGCGCATAGGCTAGCACAAGCAGCCCTTGCGTAATGCGCCCCATCCGCATGAGCTGGAATTCTGAGGCGAGTATGCCAAAAAAGCTGCCAATTGGGCGAATCAAGATTGTATCGAACGCGCCCTGCTGCATCAGCCGCTCAAATGGCGAATCGAAGCCACGGCTTACCATTTCGGCCAGGCCGAACGCGGTTGAAGCCAGCCCATAGAGCAGCGCAACTTCGGCCAGCGACCACCCGGCGATCGACTGGAAGCGCGCGAACAGAATGACCACCGTCACAAATTCAAGCCCAGTCACCAGGCCAAAGCCCACCAGCTCCATCCAGAACGAGACTTTATATTGCATCTGGGCGCGGATTCGTGCGCCAATCAGGCGGAAATAGAGTGCGAGCATGCTGCCTCCTGTGCTGTACGACGAACAACAACTGACGACCGATGACGGGCAAGCATTCACGCCAACTGTTGGCTGCTACCTATCCGCCTTGAATCGTCACTTTATGCATGGCCGCGCGCAGCAGCAGCACGCCCAGCGTCACCAGCACCACAGCCCATGCCAGCTGAAGCAGCAACGCCTGCCCTAGTGCCGCACCGTGTAGCTGCCCCAGGAAGATTTGCGCGGGCAAGCCGGTGATTGCCTGGAAGGGCAGTGCGCGCGCAACCGCCGCAAGTGGGGCGGGAAAGAACGCAATTGGCAGCAAAAAGCCCGAGAAGAAGCTGAGCATGATATTAGCAATCATCATCACGCCGCTGCTATCGAGCAGCCAGAAGGCGCTCATATTCACAATGAAGCTGAACGCGAACGACAGCACCAGCGCCAGTGCAATTGCCACTGCAATCCCCATCCATTGTGCTGCGGCTGGCACAACGGCGCGAAAATACAGCACGCCAATCAGGTAGGTGAGTGTACCGCGCACCAGCAGATTGAAGCCGCGCTCGCCCAGCGACTGGCTCAGCCAGTAGCCGTAGAAATTCCAGGGCCGCGTCAGATCGGTGATGACATCGCCGGTGCGGATCGATTGCATCAGCTCGCGCGAGAACACCCAACCCGCACCGATAGAGATTAGCGCCTGTGTCACCCAGGTATAGCTAATCGCGTCGGCCAGGGTGAAGCCCGCGACTGCGCCGCCCGCGCCATACAGCGCGATGTACATATACGAGCGCAGCACGCCGAAAAAGGCGTTGGTCAGGATGCCCGCTATGTACGAGCTGCGATACACCGTGGCACGCCGAAATGAGCGCCAGGCGATTTCGTAGTACAGGCGCACACACACCTCCTTATGCCATATTGCTGTGGGGCGTATTCCATGGGCACGCCGAAAGGCGCCTGAGCAGCCCAGCGGGGCCTGCCGAGGCGCACCAAACCTATGTCGCGCGACCGTTAGAGGATACTGCAGCTTGCCTAGTGAGGCATCGGTCTTTTGACGGAGCGCGGCCTGCACTCACTACCCTATAATATCGCTGGGTAGTAGAGGGGAGCGGGTAACATGAGCGAACAATCTATTCACATCCGGCCAGCCGCGCCCGGCGATGCTGAAGCGGTGCTTGAGCTGATTGTGCCGATCCAGCGCGAGGAATTTGCTATTCCAATCAGCGCCGCCGACCAACCTGATCTGCACGATATTGGCTGGTTCTACCAGCACGGGGCAGGGAATTTCTGGATAGCACTACGCAATGGGCAGGTGGTTGGCACGGTTGCGCTGCTGGATATTGGTGCAGGCAATGGGGCGCTGCGCAAGATGTTTGTGCGCAGTGATGCGCGTGGTGCTACGGCGGGTGTGGCGCATCGCTTGCTCGAAACGTTATTGGCGTGGGCCAGCGCGCAGGGGCTGCATACAATATACCTCGGCACCACGGCTAAATTTCTAGCAGCGCACCGTTTCTACGAGAAACACGGCTTTGTCGAAATCGAGCGCGCCGAGCTGCCGCCGAGCTTCCCGGTGATGCAGGTTGACAGCAAATTCTATCGCTATAGTATCGGTAGCCGCTCGGGTACATCGAGCCGGGCCACACCAATCGCCGAGTCGGCCATGCCATAATACACATCAAGCCGCCGATTCGCGCGCTGATCAATGCCGGTGGGAAAGACAACATTCGGCACAATGCCCTGACGCTCTTCGGTGGCCTCGGGGGCAAGCGTGGGCATGGGCGAGCGATAGAGCACACGGCGTGGGTCATCAATGTCCAGCACCATTATGCCAGCGCTGTAGTGTACAAACGGCTGATGGTCAACCTGTTCAATAATCTGGCCTGCCACGCCGTGGTAGATCATCAGCCAGCCGTAGGGGGTGCGCACTGGTGGCGCGCCACCGCCGATTTTGGTAATTTCCCAATCGCGCTGCGGAGTAGCCAGCAGCTGATGGTCGCGCCAGCGCAGCAGCGCACCACTATCACGCTGGGCGGCATCAATATCACAGTACGAGATCCAGATGCTGGCACGCTGCTCGGCGATTCCAACCGGCAGCACGCGCATGCCGCCCTGAACGTGTGCGGGGCGATGAATCAGCGCCAGTGCCGGGCGGCCTTGCGGGTCGCGGACAGGCTCAGGAAATAGGTACGCGTCTTTGTTGTCGTACAGGTCGAAATCTACGCGCATACGCGGGTCGAAGGCGAACTTGAGCGGCCCGATCCGTGCCCAGTGCAGCAGGTCGCGTGATTCTGCCAGGGCAATGCGTGGGCCGAGCGGGCCATAGGCCGTATACGTCATAATATAGCGACCGAGCGGCTCGACATAGGTCACCCGCGCATCTTCGCAACCAGCAGTATGGGCATTTTGCTCATATGACTCAGTTGGTTCCAGCACGTAGCCGCGCCGCTTAACGCCCACTGGCTCGCCCGCCGCGTCGAACAGAACCTCGGCCAAGCCGATACGCGAGTAGTTTCCAGCTGCCACGACCCGTGGAAATACATAAAGGCGGCTATTGTCACGGCTACGCGCCGCTGCCGGGTTAAGTACGCCCAGTGCCTCATCGGGATTCTGTGGGTCGCCACGCATGATGACACCCAGGCGCTGCATGTGGAAAGGTTGCATTTCATTTTCTCCGATAGTTCATGGGCTTTTGCTCAGAACCTGAGGATAATGATCATCCAACCATATTCTACGCCAACAAAAAATCGGGGTGGCAATGCCACCCCGAAGCGTACACCAAACTCGCCTCTGTCGCTGTACCGATTACTCGTAGCGCAACGCCTCGATCGGCGGCAGGAGCGCCGCGCGCCGCGCCGGGTAGAAGCCGAACCCGATGCCAATCGCCGAGGCAAACACTAGCGCCAGCATCACGGCGAGCCATGAGATCGGCGCGGCGAACCCAGCGAGCGCGCCCACAAGCAGCACCAACCCAATCGCCAGGCTGACGCCAATTGTGCCACCGACTAGACTAATCGCCACGGCCTCAAGTACAAATTGCCCGAGCACATCGCTGTCGGTTGCGCCCAGCGCCTTGCGCACCCCGATTTCACGCGTGCGCTCGGTGACAGCTACCAGCATAATGTTCATAATGCCAATGCCACCAACCACCAGGCTAATGCCCGCCACCAGTGCGATAAAGCCGGTAATTGCGCCGTTAATGCCAGCCAGGACGTTGAGCGCCTGGGTTGGCAGATCGAGCCGGAAATCATCGATTGCACTGGCAGGCACGTCGCGCGAGTCGCGCAGCGCGGCGGTAATCAGCTCGGCAGCGCGGTTGGTGTCCTGTTCGCTCTGCAAGCCCAGGAGAATGCTTGTCATTTGCAGGCCGCGCCCCGGCAGATCGAGGTTGCCCACCAGGCGCAGGCGCACCGCACTGAGCGGGGCATAGACGCGCTTGTCGGTGGAATAAGGGCCGCCGTTCTGCTTCAGTACGCCCACAATTTCAATCGATTGGCCGTCGATCTCGATGGTTTTGCCAATCGCCGCGCGCATTGCCTCGGGGCTTTCGCCAAACAAATCTTTGGCGGTGATGTAGCCCACCACGCCTACGCGTGCTACTGCCTGCTCATCGGCATCGGTAAGGAAGCGGCCATACGCCACCGGCGTGGTTTGCACTTGCTTGTAGGCCGCCGTCGTCCCGGTGAGCGTCGATTGCACAGCGACGGTGCCCGCCCGCACTTCTTTCGCCATCGACATTTCGGGCGCGATCGTGCGGAATATCTCGGGGTGCTGCGCGACCACCTGCTCAAGCGTGCGGTAGTCGGCGATTGAAAGCAGGCCGTAGCCCGGCACATCGCGCGCGCCCTTGGCATTTGGGTCGCCGGGCTGTACGGCGACGCGCCGCGTGCCCAGATCGATAAATTGCTCGAACACCTGGCCTTGTACCGCATTCCCAAGCGAAAGCACGGCAACCAGCGTGCTAGCCCCAATGATGATGCCAAGCATCGTCAGCAGCGAGCGAAATTTATTGGCGCGCAGGCTATCGAGCGCCATGATCAGCTGTTCTTTGAACATTGTAGCTACCCCACCATCTCAAGCGCGGGCGCGACATTGTAATATTCCTGCAAAATGTTCGGGCTTAGCCGCCCATCGCGCAGGCCAATCACGCGATCCATCTGCCGACCAATCTCGGGGTCGTGCGTCACAATCACAATCGTCAAGCCCTGCTCGCGATTGAGCGTGCGAAACAAGTTCATAATCTCACTGCCGGTGCGGGTGTCGAGCGCGCCGGTTGGCTCGTCGGCCAGGATCATGCTAGGCACGCCGACCAGCGAACGCGCCACGGCAACCCGCTGCTTCTGCCCACCCGAAAGCTCGTTCGGGCGATTGTTCAGCTTATCGCCTAACCCAACCGATTCAAGCGCGGCACGGGCGCGCCGCTCACGCTCGCGGGCGTCCATGCGTCCGTACACAAGTGGCAGTTCAACATTTTTCAGTGCAGAAAGACGTGGCAGCAAGTTGAAATTCTGGAATACAAAGCCAATTTTGGCGTTGCGCGTATGCGCTTGTTCAACCCGGCTCAGCTGGCTTACATCCTGACCATCCAGGTAGTAACTGCCGCTGGTGGGGCTATCGAGCAGGCCGATGATCGTCATCAGCGTGCTCTTGCCGCTACCGGATGGCCCCATAATCGCCACCATTTCGCCGCGATGAATTTCGAGCGAAACATCGTCGAGGGCTCGGAAGCTGGTTTCGCCGGTCGTAAAATCCTTGGTAAGTTGCTCAACGCGCACGACTGGCTCGGTGACATAATCGGTCGCAGCGGCCTCGGTTACGTAATCAAACATTGTTTGCCTCACTTATCAGGTGCAGACTGCAGGTTCGCACATGGCTCCTATTGCGTATGCGCGAACCTGATCGCCTCCAAACCTGTTATTTCACCAGTACTTGCTGCCCTTCATTCAGGCCGCTGAGAATTTCGATCTGATCACCGGCGCGCAACCCGGTTTGCACCTGCTGTGTGCTAAGCGTTTGCTTGCCATCCTTGTCGGTAGTAATGACGCTTACAACGCTTACGCCATTTTCAATCCGAACCGCCGCTGCCGGAATGTGTAGCGCATTCGCGCGCTTATCGCTGATAATGCTGGCGCTGGCGGTCATGCCTGGCTTAATCGGGCGGTTGCCGGGGTCAATCTCCACCACAACTTCGTATGATGTGACGCTCTTGCCCGCTTCCGATTGTGGAGAAATGCGGCGCACCGTGCCGCTGAGCGCAGGCGCGCCCAGTGCATCGAGCAATACATCAACCGGCTGGCCGACAGCAACTCGCGCAACATCGACTTCATCAACCGTCACCTTTACCTGGTAGCGGCTGGTGTCGAGCAGCGTGACCGGCACGTTCTGGCCGATGGTTTCGCCAGGCGCAACATTCACTGCGGCGACGGTGCCAGCAAAGGGCGCGCGCAGGGTCGCCTCGTCGCGCTGGATGCGGGTTTGCACAAGCTGGGCCTGGGCTTGCGCCACTTTTGCCTCGGCGCGCGCCAGGTCGCTGGTTTTAGGATCTGCCAGCAGCGCATCGAGCTGAGCCTTGGCCGCAGCCACATTGCCCTGTTGTGCCTGGATCGAACCCTGGCGCTGGGCACCCGTCAGCTGAGCCAGCCGGGCCTCGGCGCTGGCAAGCGCAGCGCGGGCGGCGGCGACGGTTTCGGTATTCGGGTTGCGCAAGGTATCGAGCGCGGTTTGAGCCTGGGATACCTTCGCTTCGGCATCTTGCAGCCCGGTAATCTCGTTCTGGCGCGCAGTTTCATAATCGATCCGCGCCTGCGCCAGGGCGGTGTCGGCATCGCGCATCGCGCGTTCGGCCTCAGCCGCAGCATTGATATATGCTTCCTTGCCCGAGTCGGTCAGCGGCGCGCCGGTACGTGGGTCACGCTCATCGTCCAGCGCACGCTGGCGGTCACGCTCGGCCTGGGCATAGGCGGCCTGGGCATCACGCAGGGCATTGGCGCGCGTTTCGATCGCGCGGTTGGCCTGCTCTTTCGCCGCCGAAAGGGTGCTGCGCTGACGCTCGAGGTTGGCCTGCGCCTGAGCAAGCGCCGTCTGCGCATTCGTCAGGGCGTCGGAGTTTGGCGAACCGGTGACAGCTGCCAACCGTGCGCGGGCTTCATCGACGCTGGCACGCGCTGCGCTAATATCGGCCGAAGTGACGCTGCCAGTGGTCTGGCGTAAAGCGCCCTGTGCCGCCGCGAGTTGCGCCCGCGCCGCAGCAATCTGGTCGGGGGTAGCGCCGTCTTTCAAGCCTTGCAGGTCGGCCTGGGCCTGGGCTAGCGCAGCCTCGGAGGCAGCCACCTCGGCATCGAGCCGCCGAGTTTCGAGCTGCACCAGCGGCGCATCCTTCGCCACGGTATCGCCCTCATTCACCAGCACCTCGGCCACACGGCCACCGGCGCTGTCAAACGTCAAATCGGCCTGCTGGCGCGGTTCAACCTTACCCGTAGCCGTGATGCTGGCGACCAGCGGGCCACGTGCAACGTTAGCGGTAGTGCCGCCTGCCAGCGGGTCGGCGGTGCGGCTTGTGGCGAACCGAATGGCAAATGTAATAATCGCCGCAACCACCAGTACGGCGGCAATAATCACGGGCAGCGGCGGGCGCTTGAAACGGCCACCAAGCCGCGGCTGTGGAATGGTTGTCATCGTCTATTCTCCTCGTTCTTCGTAAGTGGCAACGCCATGAAGAAATGTATTGACCAGCGCTTCAGGCGCAAAAACTGCTGGGCGCAGGCGACCAAGCTCGGATGGGATGGTCATACGATCAATCTGCGCCGGGTAGCCGTGGAAAGCTTCCATCAGCCCAAGAAATAGCATCGTCAGCTCGGCAGGGGTATGATTCACCAAATCGCCCTGCGTAATGCCTGCCTGCATCACGCTATGGAGTGGCATAAACAGGTGTTGATGAAACGCCACTCCCAGCCGCGCCTGATGCTCAGGTGGTAAATGTTCGGCCATTTCGTGGCGGAGCATCCGCATATCGCCATCGTCGGCGTTGAGCAGTACCGTCGCGAAGGATGCCAGACGCGCTGCCGTGCTGGTAGCCCCGGCTTGCCCGGCATCGAGCGCAGCGTGCAGCTGTACCAGCCGTTGGAGTGCCATTTGCACAAACAGCTCGGCTTTGTCGGGGAAGTAGTAGTACAACGTTGGCTTGGTAACCTCGGCTGCCTTCACAATATCGTTAATCGACACCGCGCTGTAGCCCAGCTGCATAAACAGCCGTGCCGCTTCATCGAGAATTTTTACTGCTGTAGGGTTGTAGCTTACGTCTGTCATTGGTGTACTTGTGTTTGCACAATTTTTGCAATGGAACCTTTATTACTGACCGGTATATAAAATATCATGCCTCAGGCGGTTTGTCAATACCTTGGAAAGCAATCTGTGCAATCTTCTAACCTAGATCTCATCACTCATTTCCTTGACAAGCGCTGGAGCGCTGTGGTACGGTGCAGCCTGACCCGTTTGCACCCGCCGTTGAGGAGAAGGGAGTAAGGGTTGTATCGTCCAAGCTCACCCTTACTGGTGCTGCTCGAAAACCGCATTGCCCTCGACCGGGTGCCATTTAGCGATCGTGGCTCGCGCTTGCTGGTGTATCGTGAACGGCACGATCTGTATGCCCTCTACATTAAGCTGGCCGAGCGCCTTACCGCGCTGACACCCGGGCTTTCAACCTACCGCAACCGCCCGCCATTCATCTCGAACCTGCGCTTTACCGATGGTGATGGTCAGCCGCTACCCTTCACCCTCACATCGTACCCACATGCGCTGCTCTTCGATACGCCACTTGGCGAATTTATTCTGGTCTTTCAGGATGTTCGCACGCTGAGCATCGGGCTGCCGCGCGGGGTTGCCAGTGGCGTGAGCTTCAGCGTTTCACCCGATCTGGTGCGCCCGGATGCAGTTGGCGGTGAATTCAAATCGGTACGCAATTGTGCGTATTCGACCAATGGCGAGGTTCTGCTCAATCGGGTGGCAAGCAATGGTGGCGGGTACGATGTTGTGTTTGTGGCTGGTGCGCAGCCAGCTCAGGCCGATGCCACTGCCGCGATCACACTCCACATCCAGGCCGGGCTGGAGCTTGATCGCACCGTTATGCCATTCCATGCGGCGCTATGCGCTGCCGAAGCGCGCTGGGAAGGCTGGTTTGCGCGCGTGCCAGCCGTGAATGAGCCGCTACGCAGCCAGTACTATTACGCCTGGTGGGTGATGGGGAACAACCTGCTTGCACCGCAGGGCTTCTTCCGCCGCGAAAGCGTGGCCCCGAGCAAGGCACATTATGTTGGTGCCTGGCAGTGGGATAACTACTTCCACGCCCTGGCATTTCGCTACACCGACACGGCGCTGGCCCGCGATCAAATCGCGTTTATGCTCGATCACCAGCAGCCCGATGGCATGATCCCCGACGCCGTGTACGATGAGGGCACAATCACCCACCTGCAAATTCCGGTAGCTGCGGCCGTAACCAAGCCGCCAATCCTCGGCTGGGTCGCCATGCATGTGTTCGACCAGAGCGGCGACGAGGGCATGCTGCGCGATATGTATGAGCCACTGGTGCGCTGGAATTCGTGGTGGTTTGGCCTGAACGACGACGACTCCGACGGAATAGTGCAATACTCGCACCCGTTCTCATCGGGCCTCGACGATAGCCCGCTGTGGGATAGTGGCGTGCCAGTTGAGGCAGTTGATCTGAACACCTACCTGTGCATCCAGATGCAGGCACTCAGTCGCATGGCGCACATTCTCGGGCGCAGCGCCGAAGCGGCTATGTGGCAGCGCAAATCGGATGCGCTGGCCGAGCGCATGATCGCACACTTCTATGATCGCAAGGCGGGCCTGTTCTGGAGCCAGAAAGATCACCAGCCGATCCGCGTGCTCACGCCGTTCAGCCTGTACCCGCTATGGACTGGGCACATGCCACAAAAAATCGCCGACCGGCTGGTTGCGCATTTACATAACCCACAATCGTTCTGGACGCGCTACCCTCTGCCAACCGTGGCAGCAAATGATGAAAAATACGATCCGTTCCAGATGTGGCGTGGCCCCGTGTGGATCAACATCAACTACATTTTTGTCGAGGCGCTTACGCGGGCGGGCTACCCGGCGCTGGCGCGCGAGCTGACCGAGCGCACGCTGGCGCTGGTGATGAGCCAGAACGATATTTATGAGTATTACCACCCTGATACGGGCATAGCCCCACCCAAGGCCGCGCCAATGTTCGGCTGGTCGGCGGCGTGTTTTATTGATCTTGCGATTCGTATGTCGCGCGGGGAACTATAAGCAATATTATCTGAATTGGACACTGGTCAGGTGCGGCGCTCAGCGCATCAGAACGCGACAATTTCACTACTGGCCGCACCTGACCAGTTTCACAACTGAGGTAGGATTGCTATATAGTGAACGTAGAAGTCTGCAAACTCCTTACTACGCAGGCGTATTAAATGACTTCCTATGCCTCTGAATTTTGTGTATTTCTGTGATTTAGGAAAACCACTAGGTGGATTGCTAGCAAAACATTTTCGGTTGCGAGGTAAGAAGCTGGATTGCGTAATACTATTGCTTAATCGGTCGTAGTGTAACTTTGTACCCCGATACAACGTATTTTATATCATCAGACCCAACAACAAAATCGTTCAAGGAGAGACTATGAGCCCGGTAACTTCAGTCCATCAAGATGACTACCAAGTCACAAATACCGATGTTCTGCTTTCAGCTCTGTTGCAAAAGTATGAGAATGAAAAAACGGCCCGAGCCACAAACCTATTAGCTGAATATAACAACCTACGGGAAGAGATTTTGCAAAACAATACATTGAGCATGCAAATAACAGCAGCGATAATTGCAATATGTGGTGCTTTGATGGGCTATGCCCTCTCTCAAGGTTTAAAAGAAGTTGAAAGATCATACCTCTTTATCGCTATCCAGTCGATTGGGTTTATCGGCTTATGGCAAAACTTAAATCGCTATCAGGCCGTCTATATTGCTGCTTCCTATCTTGAGGTATTTATTGAACCCGAACTTCCAGGGATTAGGTGGGAAACTCGCCTTGCGAAATTCCGTTCTTGGAATAATAACTTCAAAAGAACAAGCTTTATATCAAGTAATAGAACCACTTATATTGTAATTATATTATCAAATCTGGCACTCAATTGGCTTTATTATCCTAAAGGGTACGATAATGTTTACTTTTTTATATGGTTAATTATTGTGGTGATCGCAATTGCTATTTCTTGGCTACAGTACGATAAATTCGCAAAAAATCATACCAGTTTTTTTAAAAAAACCTGGAGGAAAATAAAAGAAGGCGAATGACGAGCAAAGGTATCCTATCATTTATTTTACTCATAACATGCTAAAAGCTTTCCTTTTTGCCGCCACGATGCGTAAGCCCTGTCTTTCATCCCACCGAAGCGCATCGTGCGTAGTGATTTGATCTGCGCCTGGCAGTACTGGCCCATATGGCCAAAGTCACCTACCTAGAACGCCTGCAAGCGCTACGCAATTGGTCAAAACCGGCTTGCTAATCGACTTACTCGAGTTCCCTGGTGTGAATGCGCTGGCACAGATCAATTTAGGAGGTACGCAGGTATAGTATCGTAATTCAGCGAAGCTGTAGCGGTTTGTAAAACAATTGTGCAGTGCACTACTGCCTATTCAACAGCAGCAAGCGCGCAATTACCCGCCTATGAGCGACAGCCGACTGCAGACCGCTATAGTATCACAGCATCTTCTCACGCGGCACTCATCGTTCGTTCCTGAAATTCTAAGTTTTTCAGTCTATCTTGTCTGGTATTCGCCCTACACATGTCGTAATATTCAACCCGGCACTGCTGCTGGATCAGCGCGACACCAACGATAGCAAAGCCGCGACAGTGATCTGGTCGGAGCGGCCAGCACGTAGGGTGGTAGACATGGTATCCATTGAGGGAGTACGATCGCCGTATATTGAGGAGGGCAATGCGTGAATAAGAAACTGCTGTATGGTGGAGCCGCACTGCTGTTGGTTGCAATCCTGGCCTATGTGATTTTCGGGGTTTTGCTGCGCGCGCCTGAAGCCGCCAGCGGCCCGATCTCGGCCATCCCAATTGCTACTCGCGCACCAGCTACCAGCGCCCCAGCTGAATCGAGCGCTTCCGCCACCAGCGCCCCAGCCGCAGCCGCTACCACAGCACCGGATACAACGCGTGCCACTAGCGCCCCAGCCGCAGTCACAGCCGACCAGCTGCTATTCCAGATTGTTCCCGACCAGTCCGAGGCACGTTTTAAGTTGTCGGAGGTACTACGCGGCCAGCCTACTAATGTGTTGGGAAAGACTAATCAGGTGGCTGGGCAGATATCAATTACTCCGAACGACCTGAGCACCTCGCAGCTTGGGACAATTCAGATCAACGCCCGTACTTTCACAACCGATAGCTCACAGCGTAATCGGGCAATCAATAACTTTATTCTCGAAACCGCCAACTACGAGTTCATTACCTTTAAACCCACCGCGATTACTGGTTTGAGCGGCAAGGCGACATTGGGCCAGGCATATAGCTTCGAAATCGCGGGCGACCTGACCATCCGTGATGTAACGAAGCCAGTGGTGTTTAAGGCTACTGCCACACCCGAAAGCGCCGATAAGCTTACTGGCACGGCTTCGGCAGCCATCAGGCGCGGCGATTTTAATCTGACGATCCCTAGCGTTCCATTTGTGGCCGATGTAAGCGACGATGTGACCCTAGAGATTGATTTTGTGGCTGCACCAGTGACATAAACACTAGAGACAGCTGAGGGCCGCCCGCAAGCGGTCGAGCGGAGCCAAACTCGCCGCGCGAGAGGATAGACGTGCGAGAAGCGTTCCGAAGTGTCCTGCTGCCAATAACCAGGCCAGCAGATAGGTGAGCGTCTGCCCATGAGACAGACGATTATGACGCCCGCCAGATTTCGGACGAGCATATCAAGCAGATTGTGCACCAGACCGCACGGGACGATCAGAGCATTGGGGCAATTTGTCGCTCCTATGGAATTGACGAAGCGACCTTACTACCACTGACACAAGAAGTTCGGCGGGATGAGATGACCCATAACCAGGTTCAGCGGCGCACCTACTAGCGCCTTCAGCTTCAACGCTCGACACTGCGCTCTCAGGCGCACCGGATCGAATCTCGAATTGCGCACGGCCAGTTCCTGCATGGTCGTGCGCGGCTGGACGTCATGACACGTTTTTCTGCGTATAGCACGGAGGCTATGCTGAGTTAATACCCTACATAAGCTGCGACTCTCTCATTCTTCCCTCAGGCTAAAAGCTTCTGTAAGTAGACAGAATATGATAGACTATCAAGGCGACCGACTTCTTCCGCCTTGCGCCCAGCGCCTGCGTTAGCATCGAAGGAGAAGCCGTTGAAACGGCTGTTTTGCCTCGCTGCCGCATTCTGCATATTCTGGCTACTTTTTCCAGCAGGGGCATATGCCCAGGAAACCGGCTGGCGCGAGCGCCGCACCGAGCGCTTTGCAATCCTGTATGCCGAGGGCGATGGTGCTACTGCTGAGCAATATGCGGGCTTTGTTGACACTATCTACGATGAAATAGCGGCAGTATTTGGGCACCAAACTGCCGTTCCCATTACCTTGCGGCTCTACCCAACGCTTGAGCGCTACCAGCAGGTCAATCCGCTCGCCCGCAGCCTGGCTGGTGTCGTAGCGCATGCCGACTTTCGCCGCCACGAAGTGGTGGTCATCCTCTCACAAACCGCCCGGCAAACGCCTGAAGAAATTCAAAATAATGTCCGCCACGAGCTGACTCACATTGTCGTTGCCGAGCTTGCCGACGATCGCCTGAGTACCGGTTTTCAGGAAGGTATTGCCCAGTACGTTGAGCAGCCCGCCCCCGAGCTAGAGCAGCGCATACAGCTGCTACGTCGCGCCTACGACCAACAACTGCTGCTGCCCTGGAGCGAGCTTGATGACCGCGACGCAGTGTATCGTGCGCCCGATGTGAGCTACCCCGAAAGCTTGTCGGTAGTAGCGTTTCTGGTTGAACAGTACTCATTCAGCGCCTTCCGCACCTTTCTCGATGTTACCGCCCGCAGCAGCGGCTACCGCTCGGCGCTTGAGCGCACATACAACACCTCACCCGACGAGCTTGAGCGCCAGTGGCGCGCCTGGCTGCCCAGCTACTTTGATGGTGGTTACAAACACAATGCGCTCACGAGCTACGATTTGAGCAGAGCCGAAACCTTGCTGGCACAGGGGCGCTACGCCGACGCGCAAACCGAGCTGCAGACCGCGCTCGAATGGCTGCGCACCGCCGATCAGCGCGACACCCAGCAGGCCGCCGAGGCCTTACTGGTGCGTAGCGAGCAGGGCTTGCAAGCCGAGGCACTGGCACGCGACGCACGCGCGGCCCTCGACGCTGCTGATTACGCGCGCGCCGCCGATCTGGTGAACCAGGCGCACGTGGCCTATGTAGCACTGAGTGATACCCGCCAGGATGCTGTACTCGCCGCCTACGCGGCACGCGCCGAAAGCGGCACGACCGCGGCCACTGCATTGGCAAACGCGCACGCACTCGCGCGCACACTGCGCTACCCACAAGCCCGCACCGCCGCCGACCAGGCCGCTTCCGCCTATTTAGCCCTGGGCGACCGCGTGCATGCCGAGCAGGCACTGGCGTTGCGCGCCTTTCTTGATCAGCGGCAAACCTGGCTGGGCGCCGCACTCCTGCTGTTCGGGCTGGGCGGCGTGGCCGCAAGCACCCTGCGCCGTATCATCGTGCGCGAGGCTGAGGCGTGGTAATACAAAAGATTGACTGGTAGCCTGGTTATCACAGTGGCCCAGTACCACGAAAAAACTACTATGCGCCAACGCCTTTTCAACCTATTGAACCAGCTGGCTACCGACCGGTGGGCGCGGCGCGGTGTGCGCGGGCTACTGCGCGCTGCCTGGCTCAGCGTATCGATCTGGTGTATTGGCCTGGGTGGAAGTATGCTGTGGGGCTGGCCGCTGCGCACAAGCCTGCTTGAAGCGTTTGCGCTCGCCGCCGTGGGTATCGGCGTAGCGCTGCTGTTGCGCCCGCGCCTGAAGCCGATCCAGGCTGCACGCCGCCTCGACCAGCGCTTTCACCTCGATGAGCAGCTTGCCACTGCCGCCGAAGTAGCGGCGCGCAACCCGGCACCCGGCAGCATTGGCGCGCGGCTGGTGGCCGAAGCAACCCAAACTGCTACGTTGCTGCAGCGCCGCATCGCGCGCCGCGAGCGCCCGCCCTGGAACGATCTGCTGACACTCGGGCTATTGATGATGGTCGCGTTAGGGTTATGGGTTATGTCCGGGGTAAGCCTGCCGCAGCTCAATCCCACCTCGCTACCCTTACCCCCATTAGCCGAAGCCCAAGACCCAGCCCAGCAGCTGCCCGCCGAACCAAGAGCAGCGCAGCCCGGCACCGCAAGCCAGCCCGGCGCTACCGGGCCTGGTAGCTCACAGCCCAGCATAAGCGATCCGCAGGTGCTGCAGGCACTGGCCGATGCGCTGCGCGACCAGGGTGCCACACGCCCAGCCGCAGCCGCGCTTGATCGCGGTGACATTGCGGGCGCGGCGCGCGAGCTACGCCAGCTCGCTGATCAGGCTAGCCAGCTTTCGGAAGCTACCCGCAATGCCCTGGCCGATAACCTGCGCCAGGCGGCTGATGCGATTGGCCCGCGCAACCCCGCGCTAGCCAATCAGCTTGAGCAAAGCGCGACGGGGCTTGAGCGCGGTGCACAGCGTGCGGCCCAGGCGCTGGATGATTTAGCGCGCGCAATTGAAAACGCAACTACAACACCAGCCGAGGCGAATCAGCCGAACGGCACGCAGGAAAGCAGCGGTGAGAGCCAGAATGGTGCTGCGACCCCACCGCCAGCAGATAGCAGTGATGCCCCAGAACAAGGCGGTGGTGGCACCAGTAACGGCCCTGGTGGCGCGCAGCGCCCGGCCAACACCTCTGATCGCCTGGGTGTTGAAGGGCAGCCGGTACCGCTCGAGTCGGCGGGCGCGGGCGAGGTACCTGCCGACTCGTCGGGCGCATTACCGCCCAGTCAGGGCGAACAGCGTCCCGGATTCAATCCTGGCGGTAGTAACGGGAGCAACCAGCCCGTAGATGTAGGCGACGACCCGCTGCGTGTGCCAATGGACGAACGTGATGTGGTTCAAGAATATTTTCAGCCGTAAAACCATCACCACCGAGCCGCCACTGTTCGATGAGGCATTTTTGCGGCGGCTTGAGCGCCTGAGCCTACAAGCCCAGCGCACGTTGCGCGGGCGGCCTGCCAGCGGCGAGCACCTGAGCCGCAACCAGCTACCTGCCACCATTTTCAGTGAGCACCGGCCCTATACCGAAGGCGATGATTACCGCTACGTCGACTGGAACGCCTACGCGCACCAGGAAGAATTCTTTGTACGGCTGGGCGAAATCGAGCAGAACGTCAATATTCATATTCTGCTCGACGCCTCGCGCTCGATGGATTGGGGTGCGCCGCCCAAAATGCGCAGCGCCCGCCAGCTGGTGGCTGCCATCGGCTACCTGGCGCTCGCCCACCACGATCGGCTGCGCGTGGTACCATTTGGTACTACTGCACAGGCATCGTTCGGGCCAGCTCAGGGCAAGGCACGCGCCCTCGAATTATTGCGCTTCATCGAGGGCGTGCAGCCCGAGCAGACGACCGCGCTGGCAGCAGCGCTAGACGCCTACGCTCGCCAGCACCCACACGGCGGGTTGCTCGTGCTCTGCTCCGATCTGCTCGCGCCGGAAACCCTTGAGCATGTGCTGAGCGCGCTCCCCCCGCCGCGCTGGCAAGTGCTGGTGCTACACCTGCTCGACCCACGCGAATTCACACCCGACCTGAGTGGTCCCTTGGAGCTTGAAGATGCCGAAACCAGCCAGCGCCTATCGCTCACGCTCGACGCCGCTACGCTGGCAGACTACCGCCAACAGGTGCGCAGCTGGCAAGAACGATTGGCGGCGACCTGTGCGCGGCGCGGTGCAACCTACGCCCAGATTCTGACCAGCTGGCCGCTTGAACGGCAAATTGTGCCCTATTTGCGCGCGCGGCAGATCCTTCGGTGAGGCAGCTTATGTTGGTACGACCATGACATTGCTCTGGCCGATTGGCCTGCTCGCGCTTCTTGCGCTGCCGCTTATTATTGTGCTGCACCTGCTACGCGAGCGGCGGCGGCGCGTAGTAGTGCCCAGCCTGCTGCACTGGCAGAACCTGCCGCAGCGCCAAACCGCCCAGCGGTTGCGTCGCCTGCCGCTAACCCTCCTGCTGCTCATCCAGCTCCTGGCCGCTGCCCTAATTGCACTGGCGCTGGCGCGCCCGCAGCTCGGCAATTTCTTTGGAAGTACGCGCCAGCTGGCGATTGTGCTTGATACGTCAACTAGTATGGCCGCACGCGAGGGCAGCGGCACACGCTTCGCCCAGGCGCAAGCCCGTGCTCGCGCAGCGCTGAATAGCCTGGGCAGTGGCGACCGCGCGATTCTTGTGGCGGCGGGCACCACCGCGCGCGTGCTGGCCACTGGCACTGGCGCAGATCTTCCCGCCCTACTCGCCACCCTCGATACCGTTCAGCCGGGCGGCACTGGCACCGATTTCACTGGCGCTTTCACGCTGGCCCAGGCCGCCTTTGCCGGGCAGGCACGCCGCGAGATCCTGGTACTGACCGACAATGGCCCCAGCACCACCGCCGTCCCGGCCAGCGTCGGCGCCGCGCTCAGCTGGCAGCAGCTCGGCACGGCCCAGCCCAACCGCGCGATTGTGGCGCTGGCGGCGCGCGCCTGGGGCGCACAGGTACAGGTTTATGCCCGCCTGGCAAACTACGCGCCTACGCCCTTCAGCGCTCGCATCGCACTCTACGCCGACGAGCGCACACTGGGCGAGCGCACGGCGAATATTGCCGCGAATGGCGAAACCGAGCTAACCTGGACGCTACCAGCGAGCTACGCTACCCTGCGCGCCGTGCTCGACGGCGGCGATAGCCTGCCGCAAGACGACGAGGCGCGGCTGAGCCTGGCGCAAACCCGCCCGCTCGCAATCGAACTGGTGTCGGCTGCGCCCGCTGCGCTGCGCCGCGCACTCGCCGCCGTGCCGAGTGCCCAGGTGACGGTAACCGCGCCCGCCGCCTACCAGCCAGGCAGCCAGGCAGCCCTGACGGTATTCGACAACTTTTTGCCCGCCGCGTGGCCTGCCGGGCCGGTACTGGTGATCAACCCGCCGATTGGCAGCACACTGCTATCAGTACGTGAGGGCACCACACCAGCCAAAGCCAGCCCCCTCGATACGCGCGGGGCATTGCTGGCCGGATTGAGCCTGGCCGGGGTCGATTTTGGCCCACTGCGTAGCATCGACGCGCCAGCAGGCTTTACCGCACAGCTGGCGAACGGTGAAACGCCGCTAATATTGCGCGGACGCAGCGACACGCACGACATGGCGATCTGGGCGTTCGACCCAAGTGCGGGCAATTTCACAACGCGGCTGGCGTTCCCGCTGCTCATCGCACGCACGGTGCGCGACCTGACGCCTGCGCCACTGCCGCAGAGCGTGCTCGCGGGCACACCGCTGGTGCTGCGCCCCGACGCGCGCGCTACCGCGCTGCGGATTGCCGGGCCAGCCGGGGAAACCAGCACGCTGCCTGCAACGCCCCTGCTCACGCTCGACCAGCTGACCCAGCCGGGAATCTACGCCATTGAGGAGCAGGCCAACGGCGCAGCGCTCTTCCGCAGCCAGCTACCAGTAAACGCTGGCGCCGCGCTCGAAGCCAATTTGTACCCGCAACCCGCACCCACAATCGCCGAGGCATCGCCTTCGAGCAATGCGCCTGCCGCCCAACAGCTCCACGATACCTGGCACTGGTTTGCGCTCGGCGCGCTGGCCCTGCTTCTGCTGGAATGGGGATATATTCACCGATGACGCTGCGCTATCCGCTTGTGCTGTTCCTGCTGGTGATGCTGCCCGCCCTGGCGCTGGTGTGGCGCTGGCGCGGCAGGCGCGTAAGCCGTGCGGTGCTGGCGGTGCGCTTGCTGCTAGTAACGTTGCTGGTACTGGCACTGGCGAACCCGGTGCTGGGCCAGGCCGCACCTACACCCGGCACGCTAGTCATTCTGCTCGACCAGTCGGATAGCCTGGGGGATGCGGGCAAGGCCGAGCTACGCGCCCAGGCCGAGGCATTCGCGCGCAATCAGGGCGAAACGGCACACATTCTACCGTTTGGGCTAGCCCCCCAGGCCGACGCATCCGCGCCATTGCGCGCCGACGGCACCGACATTGCCGCTGCGCTGCACGCGGCGCGCGGGCTGCTGGGCCGCAGCGGACGGGTCGTGCTGCTTTCGGATGGCGTGCAAACGCGCGGCGATGCCCTGGCCGCCGCCCGCGCGCAGGGTGTGCCGATCGATACGTTCGCTTACACGCCGAGCACGCCGCCCGAGCTATGGGTTGCAGCGGTTGAGGCGCCGCCGACACTGCGCGTTGGGGAAGAATTCGCCGTGACTGTGGTGGTTGGCAGCAACCAAGCCGCAACTGCACAGCTTGAGCTATTCGCTGGGGCGCGCCAGCTGGCAACCCAGAATATCACGCTCCAGCCGGGCGACAATCGCTTCACCTACCGCGACCGCGCGAGCACAGCCGGCGTGGCGCGCTTTCAGGCAATGGTCAACGGCCAGCCCGATACCTTCGCGCAGAACAATCGCGGCGCGGCCACCGCGCTGGTAGCCCCACCACCGCAGGTGCTCCTGCTCGAAGGCGCTTCGGGTGGTGGCGCGCAGCTCAAAAGCGCACTACGCCAGGCGGGCATCGTCGCCGATATTTTGCCCGCCGAGCGATTGCCAACCCGCCTTTCGGCACTCGACGCCTACGAAGGCATTCTGCTGCTCGACGTGCCCGCCGGTGAGCTTTCGCTCGACCAGATGGCGAACCTGCGCGAGTTTGTGCGTAGCGAGGGGCGCGGGCTGGTCGTTGCGGGCGGGCGCGCCAGCTTCACGCTGGGTGCCTATCAAGGCACACCGCTCGAAGAAGCCCTGCCGGTGAGTATGGAGCCACCGCCGCGCCCCGAGCGCCCGCCGGTGACGCTGCTACTAATCGTTGACCATTCGCTGAGTATGGGCAGCTCAAGCGAGATATCGAAGCTCGATATGGCGAAAGAATCGGCGCTGCTGGCAACCGACGCGCTGCGCCCCGACGATCGGATTGGCGTGCTGGCTTTCGACGATACCCAATACTGGGCGGTTGATTTCCAGGTTATTGGCACAGGCCTGCGCCTGAGCCAGGTGCAAGAGCAGATCGGCGCGATTACGCTGGGCGGCGGCACCGACATTTGCGCTGCGCTCGATCTTGGGCTGAACACACTCGCCCAGCAGCTCGGCAAGGTGCGCCACGCCGTGATCATGACCGACGGTCAATCGTTCCGCAACAACCGTTGCGGCCCATACCCCGCGCTGGTCGAGCGCGCCCGCGCCGCCGACATTACGCTCTCCTCAATCGCAATCGGTGCCGACGCCGATACCGAGCTGCTGCAAAACCTGGCGCGCTGGGGCGCGGGCCGCTACCATTTCGCCGCCCAGCCCCGCGACATCCCACGCCTCACACTGATCGAGAGCCAGATCGCTACCGCCGAGCCGCAGATCGAGGGCGAATTCCGCGCCCAGCTGCAAGCCCCGCACCCGCTGCTGCGCGATTTCGCACCCAACCAGATCCCCAAGCTCGAAGGATATGTCGGCACCACGCTCAAGCCCAACGCCGAGCTGGTGCTGAAATCGCCCGATAACGATCCGGTGCTGGCTACCTGGCAATACGGCCTGGGCCGCGCCGTCGCCTGGACGCCCAGCGCCACTGCGCCGTGGGCCGCCGATTGGCCGAACTGGCCCGAGTACGGTCGCTTCTGGGCACAGCTGGTGCGCTATACCCTGCCCGAACCCGATAGCGGCCTGCTGCAAGTGCGCGCCACACCCCACGGCGATGCCATCACAATCAGCGCCGACGCACTCGCACCCAGCGGCGAGCCGATCGACCTGGCCGACACCAGCGCAGCCATTACGCTACCCGATGGCAGCGCACGCCGCATTGCATTGCGTCAAACAGCGCCAGGGCATTATGAGGAACAAGTAACGCTGCCGCTTGAAGGGCCATATGGCATTGCGGTAACGCAGCAGAAAGATGGCAGCACGCACGCCGCCGCAGTGGGGTATGTGCTGCCACCCGCAGCCGAATACACGCCGTCGGGCGGTGGCCCCGGGCTTTTGGCAAGCATCAGCGCCGCCACTGGCGGGCAGGTGCTTCCCGCGAATGCCAGCAACACTGCGCCCGCCGTCACTGGCAGCGCCCCCGCGCCGCGCGAGCTGTGGCCCTGGCTGCTGGCCCTCGCCGCGCTGCTCTGGCCCGCCGAAATCGCTATGCGGCGCGGCTGGCTACGGCTGGGCGCGTGCTAACTCATTGCATGGGCCACCCCAATCGGCTATACTGCCAGCAACCGTATGCCATACCAGCGGAGGCACCGCATGACCACTGCCACCGAAACCACAAGCATGGGCCTGCTGCTCGCAGGCGATCGCACCCCGATCGACTTGAGTATCCTCCAGGGCCTCTGGACCGATGCCCAATATCTACGCCTCACGAACCAGACGAATCGCCTGCTTGAGTTTACCGATGGCGTCATCGAGGTGCTACCTATGCCAACCGATAAACATCAAACGATCCTCGAATTCCTGTTTCTGGCGCTACGCGAATTCATGTTGCCACGGGGCGGTAAGGTGCTGTTTGCACCGTTACGCTTACAGATTCGCCTGGATAAATTCCGTGAGCCAGACATTTTACTCATTCTTGCTGCGGATGATCCACGCCGCCAAAACAGCTTCTGGCTCGGTGCCGACCTGGTGGTCGAGATCGTTAGCCCCGACGGCCCCGAGCGCGATACGGTTGAGAAGGTAGCCGATTATGCCGAGGCTGGCATCCCCGAATATTGGATCGTCAATCCGCTGGAAGAGACCATCACTGTGCTTCAGCTTGCAGGCGAGCAGTATGCTGAATTGGGTGTATTTGGGCGTGGTGCGCAGGCCCACTCGGCGCTGCTGGCCGGGTTCGAAATCGCAGTTGATGTCGTGCTGGATGCGCGCTAATTCGCAAGCGTGACCCAACGCCCCGGAAGCCATACCCACCGCGCGCTAGAGCGTTACTATTCCGGCCTGCACCAATGCGCCAATCGTAATCGCCACTCCCGCCAGCGTCACGAAGGCAGCGCTCGCCACGGGCAAAGCGCGCAGCAGCCGCCCATCGGTGGGGAAGCGCTCGAACAGGCGGCGGGCATACACCAGCAGCAAGCCAATGCCCGTCAGCACACCCGCCAAACCCAGGCTAAATGCCACAATCAGCAGCATTCCAAACGCCACGCGGTGCAGCGCAATTGCACTCAGCAGCACCACCAGTGCCGAAGGGCACGGCAGCAGCCCACCCGAAATGCCGAGTGCCAGCAGGCTACGCCACGTCACTGGCTGACCATCCACGCCGGGCGGGAGGTGGCTGTGCCCATGCGGGCCATGGTCGTGATCATGGCTGTGGTGGCTATGATCATGGTCGTGCTCATGATCATGGCTGTGGTCGTGCTCGTGATCATGGTCGTGGCCGTGCGCATGGGTATGGTCATCAGCAGCATGAACGTGTACGGCAGGCATGCGCCGGAACAGACCCGACAAGCGGCTGCGAACGAGCATAATGCCAATACCCACCACCAGCACACCACTTAAGAATTCCAGCCAGGGATACAGCTGCTCGGGCAAAATATAATTCGAGATCCACAGCGTTACAAAGCCCAGCGCGAACACACCGGCGGTATGGGTAATGGTTGTAGTTGCGCCCAGGAAGATCGCATGACGGGCAGTGCCGCGCGCACCCACCAGGTAAGCTGCCACAATCGTTTTGCCGTGGCCGGGCGTGAGTGCATGCCCAGCGCCAAGCAGCAGCGCCAAAAGCAGCGCGAGCGCGATCACCGTCGGGGTTAGCTCTTGCGCTGCAATCAGGTTGGCGAACTGGTCGGGCATGCGCGCGCTAATGGGCTGGCTGGCATTCAGCGTTTGGGCGGTGCCCACGCCTGCCGCACCAAACGTGGCTGTCGCCTGGGCCGCGCGCACATTCAGCGGGCTGCTCAGCATATCTTGCGGGTAATCGCGCAGCTCGTTGCTCTGGTCGGTCGCTGGCACGCTCGCATCCTGCAGCACCACACCATCATCGGCACGCAGCACAATCTCGCGCCAGCCGATGCGCTCGGCATAATTATTGTCGCGGTAGGCAATTGCTACGGGCTGGGCAACATTCCCAAGCGGCGCTGCCAGATCGAGCTGCAACCGCAGCGTCAGCAGCCCGCCCTGCCCTTCCGGGAAGCTGAGCTCTTGCGCCACAACCGTGAGGGTAGCCGGACTGCCATTCACATCCAGCTGCACGCCTGTCAGCAGCGCAGGCACCTGGCGCGCCAGGTACACATCGCGCTCGGCGGCGCTCACCTGCCCATCACTATCAGCATCAATCACCTGGCGCTCCTGGAAGGCCGGTATCTCGGCCATGTCCACCAGGTAGCGCAGCCGCACCGCATCGCGCCCCACCTCTAGCCGACTATACTGATTGACCGTAAAGTTACCCAGCGGGTGCGCCTCGGCGCGGGCAGGCGCCAGCGCAAACAGCAGCGCCAGCGCAGGCAATAGCGAAATTAGCCATCGTCGCATTATTCAACCTCTTCCTGTACAACTGAGGCGGTGCGCAGTGCAGCCAGCGCCTGGCGCGCCTGGGGTGCAAACAGCGGCGAGAAGTGCGGGTTGAGCGTCAGCGCGGCATTCAGCCAGGCGCGCGCCTGGGCAGCATCACCCTGCGCCTGCGCGATCATCCCGGCGTGGTAGAGCATCAGCGCATCACGCGTGCCCAGGCGGAGGGCCTCGTTAGCATAGCGGCGCGCTTCATCCACCTGCCCGGCGCGCAACAGCGCCCAGCCCAATGTATCGGCAGCCTTGATGCTGGGGCGGCGCGCATAGGCCGCGCGCGCCAGCACCACCGTCGCGCCCGCATCCGCGCCATGGTCGGCATCGAACAACGCCAGCTCAAGGTCGGTATCCACACCATTGGCCTTGAAAAGCTGCTGCATGGCCTGCACAAGCTCGTACTGTTTGGCCGCCTCGGCTGGCTGGCCGTCGGCCTGGTACAGCTCGCCCAGGCCAATTACAAACTCGGGCAGTGGCATGCGCGCAATCGCCTGCTGATACAGCGCTACCGCCGCGCGTACCTGCCCCTGCGCCGCACGCACCCGCGCCAGGCCAGCCTGGGCATACACATAGTCGGGCAGCAGCGTAAGTGTGCCCTGGTACTGCTGCTCGGCGGCGGCAAGGTTGCCCTGTGCAAAGAACAGATTGCCCAACTGCACGCGTACCCAGGCGCTGTTTTCGCTGGCCGGGCCGCCCGCCTGCACCGCCGCCTGCATCATCGCAATCGCGCCGTCGAGGTCGCCGTGCAGCTCACGCGCATACGACACCCGGCTGAACGAGCTGAGGTCGGGGCGCATGTCGATCATGGTTTGCAGGGTTTGAATCGCCTGGTCGTACATACCAAGCTCGGTCTGCGCATCGGCGATAACGCCGTACACCCGCGGCACCGTCGGGTTGAGCGCGCGGGCCTGCTCGCCCAGCCGCAGCGCATCGTGGAACTGGTGGCGCGCATTCGCCAGTGTACCCGCGCCAATCAGCGCATCGACATTCTGGGGCTCGTGCTTGAGCGCCGTATCAATTGCCGCCTGGGCCTTGCCGTAGAAGGTCGGGTCGCCGGTATCGCGCGCCTTCTGCAAGTAGGCTGCACCCAGCACTGCATAGCTTTGCACATCGTCTGGGTTCTGGCGCACGCGCTGCTGGTAATCCCAGATCAGCTGGTCAGTCGTATCGACCGGGCGCTGGGCGGCGGCGGCGGCGAGGCGCTGCGTGGCAAGCGGCGGCACCTGCGCAGCCGTGTAGGCGCGCCACAGGCCGTAGGCGCTGGCAGCCACCAGGGCTATTGCGAGGCATAGCAGAGTCGCTTTGATTGCTGAGAGGCGCATTTTTTCCTCTTTAGTTTAGATTTCGCCTGCGGCGGACTTTGCTGGTTTGTAGGGTCTGGGGGTTTATCGCCCCCAGACCGCTACGCCGCTTGCCTATTTAATGGCTGGTGTGCTGGTGCTGCCAACCTGGTGGTGCGTGTGCTCGTAGCCCTGGTGCGGCGTCGCCACATACGGGAAGCTGCTCAGGAATGGCAGATCGTTCTGGTTCACGCCATCGCCCACCGCGTTGTTCGGGCTGTTGTTTGGCAGGCCAAACGCGCCATTCAGGAAGGAGCCATAGCCGTCGGCCACGGCGCGCAGCTCAATGTCGGTCACATCGTCTTCCAGGCGGCGGCCATTCGGGAAGCCCGCCAGGTCGCCATTCAGCACGCCCAGTACGTCGCCCTTGCCTACGTCGGCGGTTGGCGCAATACCCACATTTAGGCGCAGCAGGTCGGCAGGCGTTTTGCCAGTGAAGTTCAGACCCGGCACGCCAGTGAGCAGAATGAGCGAGAGATCGGTGCGGCTAGTGGTGCGCGCCGGTGCGCCGCCCAGCGAGCCAAGAGCGGTACCATACAGCAGGTTCACAATGCCCGCCAGCTCGGGGGTTTCATAGTTCTTGAGGAACTGTTTGTCGTTCGATGGGTCGCTGGCGTTCCAGTAGTCCTTCTTACCTAGCGGGATGATGACCTCATTGATGAGCGGGTTGCCCAGGCGCGATACCTGCACATACTTGCCCGAATCGCGCACGGTGCCATCGGCGCGCAGCACGCGGTGGCTCATGCGGCTGGCGCTGGCGTAGATGCCAATTGTCGCAGCCGGATCGTTGGCGGCAGGCTTCTTACCGGTGCGGGTCAGGTCTTTAATCGGCACCTGGATGGCGATCGTGTGGGTGTTGTAGCCGCCCACGCCATCGACGCCGGGGGCAGTAGCCAGTGGTAGCAGGTGCGCACCATTGAATGGCCGCAAACCCGCCAGGTCGAAGATCGAACCGAGGTCGACGAAGAACGGGTCGTCGCGCTGGCCGGCAAATACCATCACATTGTCAGATATTTTGCGCACAGCAGCGGCGGCTAGTGCCTCGTAGTTCGGCGTCGAGCGCGGGCCAACGTTCACTGGTGGCGTGGGGATATTCTCGCCGATCTTGCTGGTTTTGCCGTTCTTGATACGCGTTACATCGTAGAACTGCGGCATGTTCCAGTTCTTGTCGTCGAGAGCGGTAATTGGGCCAACGTTATATAGGAAGGTGTTCGGGTTGCGCAGCTTGGTTTTAAAGCGGAATTGATAGGTAATGTCTTCCTTGCTGTCGCCGCTGTTGTCGATTTTGATCTCATACAGCACGTCGTCATCGAACGCGGCGAAGTTTGGGCCACCGGCAGGTTCTTCCAGCGGGATGTAGTTGGCGATAATCGTCACCGTGTCGGGCTTGTCGGGGCTGACGAAGGCGTACAGGTCGGTGTTATCAGCGCCCGGGTCTTTGCTGATCAGCGGTGCTTCGCGGTGGCTCGATGCTTGCGTGCCCGCCGGTGCGAGTGCTACCAGCATAGCAACGATACCCATGAGCGCGAAGATTGAGAGGATAGCCTTTCGTTTCACGAGTTTTTACTCCTTATAGATGTATCAACGTATTTTTCCAATGCAATATCTATCGTAATCCTCAATTTCACCCCCTTTCATATAAAAAACCAACACTTTTGCGTATGCAGTAGCCCGCCTGCCACATTTGCAGGTTTACTGCATTTTCGTTTCTTCCTAGTGCACTACGCTATTGTTATTCTTTTGCGTATTGCCAGGAATAAAAGTGCCGATTTATTTAATTTTTGTGGCTCTGAAAATCAATGCGAAGCAAATTGGCCTGGTGGATGTATGTGCCGCACGAATGTGGTGCATGGCCCCACCCATTGCCGTACCTACCTCTTTGTTCATGCAATTGCGGGCAAATACGAGCCGAGTAGGACTCGTTCAAGACTGCGCTATGAAGCCGTCGCTACACTAGCGCCATTCGAGCGAGCTAACCCAGGCTCACGAAACAACCCGCAGATCCTGTTTTCACGGCAACGGCATCGCCACGGAGCTGCGATACCAGAAAGGCAGGTGTTCCATGCTGAATGCGGTAGCGCTCACACCATCAATCAACCGCACAGAAGGGAAACGACGCGTGGAACCGATTCGTACGCCATCCGCCCCACGCACATTCGCCGTGGGTCTGCCATCCGATGAAGAGCTGCTTGCACGTATTTGCTGGCGCGAGGAGCCAGCCCTCAGCACGATCTACGAACGCTACTACCGGCTGATTTTCGCGATTGCGCTGCGGGTTGTGGGCGAGCGCGAGCTGGCCGAAGAGGTGGTACAGGATGTGTTTCAGGCGGTCTGGCAGTCGGCCAGCAGCTTTCAGCCAAATGGCAGCTTCGCGGCCTGGCTGGTAGGGATTGCCCGCCACCGCGCCATCGATGCCACACGTTCACGGCGCTTCCGGGCGCGCGCGCGCGAGGATGTGCTTGATGACGAGCGGGTAAACAAGGGGGCGATAGCGCACGAAAGCGCTACCGATATGTTGATGCTGCGCACGGTTATGCGCGCGGCACTGGCCGAGCTGCCCACCAATCAGCGCCAGGTGCTTGAGCTGGGGTATTATGGCGGGCTTACCCACACCGAGATCGCGACACAGCTGGGCGTTCCCGTGGGAACAATCAAGTCGCGGGTGCGGATGGGGTTAATGAAGCTGCGCGATTTGCTGGGCGGATTTGATGCGTAGGGCAAAAACAATCGGGGGCGGTATAACCACCCCCGAAGGTATAGGCTGTGGTCTAGTTTCAGAAAAACCTACCCCTTGGCAAAGCGCCCCGAGACGCTCAGCACCTCGCCACTGGCGGCACGCTGGCGCAGCTCGGTGAGCAGCGCATCAACTTTTTCGGGCGTATCGAGGTTGCGAAAATATTCGAGGTTGGCCTGTAACATCGGCGCGCGGTCGCAGTCGGCCAGGCACTTTACGCGCTGCAATGTAAACATCTTGTCGTCGGTCGTCTGATCCACCACAATCCCCAGCTTGGACTCAAGCGTCTCGACAAGCTGCTCAGCGCCCAGGAAACAGCAGGGCACATCATCGCATACCTGTAACACCCACGTGCCTACCGGCTTATCGTAGAACAGGGTGTAAAAGCCCACCACCTCGAATACATCGGTTGGCGGGATTTCAAGAATCGCTGCAACCTCGCGAATAGCCTCATCGGTGAGGTGGCCATACTCATCCTGTGCGATGTACAGCAACGGAATAACGGCACTGCGGCGCTGGGCATAGCGCGCGAGAATCTCGTCGATCGCGGGGCCGTGATTATCTCTAAGAGCCATATCGTTCCCTAGCTACGTGAATACGTTGTTTGGCAGGTTTGCCGCTTTCGTGCCCAGCAGCGCGCGGCGGGCACTACCAGCAGCACTTACTCTACCGATCGACATCGCCCAGCACTGGATCCATCGAGGCAATCAGCGCCACCAGATCGGCCATGAGCCGCCCCTTTGCCGCGTGCGGCAATGCCTGCAGGTTGACGAACGAGGGCGCGCGGAAATGGACGCGATACGGCTTCGGGCTGCCATCGCTGACAATATATGTGCCTAGCTCGCCACGCGGCGACTCAATTCCCACATAGGCATCACCGATTGGCGGCTTAAAGCCCTCGGTCCACAGCTTAAAGTGGTGAATGAGCGATTCCATGCTATGGGTAATTTCGGTCTTCGGGGGCGGCGAGATTTTGCGATCGGTCGTTGTGAAGGGGCCGGGGCCAAGGTCTTTCAGGCGCTGCAAGCCCTGGCGACAAATCTTCACGCTCTCGCGAATCTCAGCCATACGCACCAGGTAGCGATCGTAAATATCGCCCTTCTTGGCGATCGGGATGTCGAAATCGAACAGCTCATAGCTTGAGTACGGCATATCCTTGCGCAGATCCCAGGGGATACCCGCCGCGCGCAGCATTGGGCCGCTGACGCCAAAGGCAATCGCCGCGTCGGCATCAATCACGCCAACATCAACGGTACGCTCAAGCCACACCGGGTTACCGCTCAGCAGCGCCTCGTACTCGTCGGCGGCACCGGGCATAATGTCGAGGAAGGCTTCAACCGTCGGGGTAAAATCGTCGGGCAGATCGTAGGCCAGGCCGCCAACCCGGAAGTAGCTCGTCATCAGGCGCGCGCCCGATACCAGCTCGAAGATATCGAGAATCTGCTCGCGCTCGCGGAAGGCGTACAGAAATACACTCATGGCCGAGAGATCGAGGGCGTGCGAGCCAAGCCACACCAGGTGGCTCGCAATGCGCTGTAGCTCGGTAAGCACAACCCGTGCAATTTGCGCGCGCGGCGGCACTACGCAGCTCAGCAATTTCTCTACCGCCAGCACATAGCTCAGGTTATTCGATAGTGGCGCGAGGTAGTCCATCCGGTCAGTCAAAACGACCGCTTTCTGGTACGTTTTGCTTTCCATAGTCTTTTCAACACCGGTATGGAGAAAGCCGATGTCGGGCGCAACATTGACAACGGTTTCACCATCCAGCTCCACTACCAGGCGCAGCACGCCGTGGGTGCTGGGGTGGTGTGGCCCCATGTTGAGCACCATCGTATCGCGGCCACCCGCCAACGCTGGCCTGGTTATCTCTTGCGGCGAAGGGACGGTATATGGGTACGCAGCCACGGTTGGTGGGTCGGCAACTGCTGTCATATGATTCCTCCGACCACTGACACCGAACTACCGGCCACCGAAAACGCTCGTCCTCGGTCGTCGGCTATCGGCCGTCGGTCGTCATTCTTTCGCGAACGGCTTGTGCGCGTAGATCTGATCCTCATTAAACGTAAACGCGACTTCTTCCCCACCGAGCGGCACATCTTTCCGCAACGGGTGGCCTTCCCAATCATCGGGCAGCAGAATGCGCTGCAACCCGGGGTGCCCAGCAAAGGGAATACCCATCAGATCGTAGGCTTCGCGCTCTTGCCAGTTAGCGGTGGCCCACAGGCCGGTGAGCGTAGGCACCGCTTCGCCCTCGTTCGCGCCGACTTTCAGACAGATACGATGGCGGTTCTTATGTGAAAGCAGGTGATAGACGACTTCGAAGCGTGGCGTGCGGCCCAGGTAATCGACACCACACAGATTTTCGAGGAAGTTATAGCTCAGCGTCGGGTCGTCGCGCAAAAAGCGCGTCACATCCACAATCGCGTCGCGCCGCACGAAGATGCTCAGTTCGCCTCGACTCTCGCTGCTATTTTCAACTGCCGTAGGCAGCGCACCCCGCAGCCGCTCAAGCACTGTTGCGTTATCCATACAACCCCATGTAAGATTGACGATTGATGGTTTTGGATGACCGATTGAGCGCATTCCGCCGCCAATCATAAATCCAAAACCGCAAATCCAAAATCGCTAGGCGTAAATCTTTTCGCGCTTTTCGAGCGGACGCAGCTCACCGTTGATGCGCATGCGCTTCACCTTCTCGTGCAGCTGCATGATGCCGTAAATCAATGCTTCGGGGCGGGGTGGGCAACCAGCAACATACACATCGACGGGCACAACCTCATCAACGCCCTGGACGATCGCATAGTTATTGAACACGCCCGCGCACGAAGCGCAGTCGCCCATTGCAATCACCCACTTCGGGTCGCTCATCTGGTCGTACAGGCGGCGCACCACCGGGGCCATTTTGCGCGATACCCGGCCAGCCACAATGATCAGATCGGCCTGGCGCGGCGAGGCGCGGTTAATCTCCATGCCAAAGCGCGAGAGGTCGTAATTAGCTGCTTGCGAACCCATCATCTCGATCGCGCAGCAGGCTAGACCAAACAGCAGCGGCCACATCGCATTAGTGCGGCCCCAGTTCACCACCGTTTCGAGCGAGGTGGTGACAATGCCCATATCGCCGGCTTTTTCTTCTAATCCCATTCGAGCGCCCCTTTTTTCCAGATGTAAATGAAGCCGAGCAGAAGGATGAGCATAAACAGGCCAATTTCGATCAGCCCAAAGACGCCGAGCCGCTTATACACTAAGGCATAGGGGAAGAAGAAGATGACTTCAATATCGAACAGAATGAAGATCATTGCGACAAGGTTGAACTTAATCGGAAATCGCCGCTGTGCGGAACCGATCGGCTCCATACCCGATTCGTAAGGCATGAGCTTACGCTTGGTGGGGCGCTGCGGGCCAAGCACGCCCGAGGCAACGATTACAAATACTGCGATAAAGAGGGCGACCAGGAATATAACCAGTATTGGCAAATAATCCGAGAGCATCGAGCACGCTCCTTCGTTTGCGAGGTGCTAGCCGCAGGTTGGTGCTATGCCATTCCGACGCGCAGGTTGCAACGCCGCGCACCCACCTGATACCGACTGTGCCGAGTAAGCTTATGCGCCCTGCATTATACTTGCTTTGCCCCTTGTGTCAAGAAGAACAAAGTTCGAATAGCGCATTCTGATCGCCAGTTCGCCGAATACAGTGCGTAAAAAACACAGACCCGAAGGCAGCTGATACGCCTTCGGGTCTGTGCAGTTACGTGAATATGAACGTTACGCGCTCTTCTCAGGCTCGGCACTCGGGCTGCGCTCGGTTTCGCCGACGCGGCGCAGGCTCAGACCCATACGCTGGCGCTGCTTGTCGAGGCTAATGATCTTGGCCGTCACCGTCTGGCCGGGCTGGAGCAGATCACGTGGCTGGGCTTGCGGATCAACATCCAGCTCGCTGGCGTGAATCAGGCCCTCGACCGCCTCTTCGATCTGCACAAACGCGCCAAATGGGGCCACGTTCGTCACCGGCCCGCTCACCACCTGGCCCAGGCTGTAGCGCTGGTCGATCGACTCCCACGGGTTCGATTGCAGGCGGCGCAGGCTCAGGCCAATCCGCTCGCGCTCGGCGTCGATTTCGACGACCATAACCTTCACTTCCTGGCCGGGCGTCAGCACCTCGCGCGGATGGTTTACGCGCTGCCACGACAGCTCGGAAATGTGCGCCAGACCATCCGCGCCGCCCAGATCAATGAACGCGCCGAAGTTGGTCAGCTGGTTCACGCGGCCAGTGAGAATATCGCCGGGCTGAAGCTCGGTGAGCAACCGATGCTTCTGGGCCTTGCGCCATTCCTGGGTTGCGCTGCGCTCGGAAAGTACCAGGCGGTTGCGCTCGCGGTCAACTTCGATCACTTTCAGCGGTATGGTCTGGCCGACCATGCGCTGTAGCGCCTGCTGGCGCTCTTCCGAAGCAGTGCGGCCATGCAGCTGGGCCACCTGCGAGGCGGGCACAAAGCCGCGAATGCGGTTGAACTGCACCAGCAAGCCGCCCTTGTTATAGCCGATGACCTGGCCCTGGATGATGCCGCCCTCGCCCTGGAGCCGCGCGGCCTCTTCCCAATCTTTCGCGACCTGCACCATCGTCAGCGAAAGCACCAGATCGCCTTCTTTATTTTCAGGATCCTGAACATACACCTGGATCGGCGCGCCGACCTTCAAGGTGCTCAGGTACTCGTCGCCCATCTGGCGCAGATCCTGCTGCGGGATAACGCCCTCGCGCTTCGTGCCGATCGACACGAGCACGCCGTTATCCTCGATCTGCATCACAACGCCATCACGCAGTTCACCGCGCTGGGGGCGGGCGTAATCGTACTCATCGAGTAGCTGAGTCCAATCAAGATCTTCAACATCATACATGTCGCTACTAGAAGACAAAGTCATTGAGGCAACCTCCGGGATTTTGATTAAAGATAGTCTGCCGCCCGCTTTCTCACGACAGATACGAAATCAAGCCTTCGCAAAGCGGTGGGAACCGAGGGCTTCGAGCGCTGCCCAGCTAAAACCGGGCTGTACACCGCGTAATAGCGCTGAACAGGCCCTGCTGACGCCCAGTGCCGGTGCCCGCGAAGGCTCCGCGCTGGTCGGCTAGCTCCTGATGATCTCGTCGTTGGTGCGGGCGAGGTGCGGGAGGTGAGCCGCTAGCGGGGTAAAATAAGTTTTACACTTTGCGCATTATACTGCAAGGCTTAGAGGCTGTCAAATATTGCGCATCGCTATGCAATCGCATATACTTGCGCGTTGAAGCACCGGGTTTGTCTACTATTTTTGCACGTTAGGTGTCAAAATATTGGCGCAATAAATGCGCAGTAAGCATCATGTTAGTATGAGCGTCGTGTTTGTCTTTCTCGATGGCGTGGGGCTAGCACCTGCGACTCACGATAACCCACTTGCGGCGGCGGCTACACCAGCGCTGCACGCGCTCCTGGGCGGCCCACTCACGCTCGAACAGGCCACGCAGCGTATCAGCAGCACACAGCGCATGCTGTTCAAACCCATCGACGCGACACTTGGAGTACCAGGGTTGCCACAAAGCGGCACCGGCCATACTGCGCTGCTGGCCGGGGTGAATGCTGCCGCGCTGCACGGTCGGCACCAGCCACACTTTCCACCGGTAGCGCTACGCCCGCTACTGGCCGAACAAAGCATCTTCCGGCAGGTACTCGCGCGTGGCGGGCGGGCAACCTTTGCCAATGCCTTCGGCCCAGGCTACTGGCAGGCGCTGGCGGCACGGCGTATCCGCAAATCGGCCAGTGTTATCGCTGCCGAAGGTGCCGGGCTACGTTTCCGCGACGGCAATGACCTGCGCGACGGGCAGGCCGTATCGTGGGATGTGACGAATGCAACGATGCAGCTACGCGAGCCTGACATGAACATTCCGCTGGTACACCCGGCAGAGGCCGGTGCTAACCTGGCCGCACTCGCTACTAACCACGAGTTCGTATTCTACGAAAGCTTTTTGCCCGATTTGGCCGGGCATGGGCGGCTGACGCCTGAAGCTCGTAACTATACACCGGGCATTGAATCGCAGGTTCAGGCGGTAATGGCCTTGCTGGATGGCCTGATTGGCGGCTTGCTTGGTGTGCTCCGCCCCGGCGACACAGTACTCATCACCAGCGATCATGGCAATGTCGAGAGCCTGGCCGAGCCAGTGCATACGCGCAACCCGGTGCCACTGCTCGCCGTTGGCCCGGGCGCAGCAGCCTTTGCCCAGGTAGAGGCTATTTCAGGCATTGCCCAGGCAATTATGAACGCCCTATAATTCCCTTGCTGGTAACCCAAATTGAAGTCGAGGAAAAACTATGCAACGCATCGGAGTGCTGTATAACCCATTTTCCGATGCCTCCACGCGCATCTCGCTCGAACTCGCGGAGTGGCTGAGCGCGCGCGGCATCAACACCTGGCGCGGCGTTTCACACGAAGGCCGCGAAGACCCGCACCGTGTCGAAGGTTTAGAGCTATTGATTGCGCTGGGCGGCGACGGTACGGTATTGCGGGCGGCGCGCCTAGCGATTCCGTATGGCATTCCGGTGCTGCCGGTCGCACTGGGGCGGCTTAGCTTCATGGCCGAGCTACAGCCTGAAGAGCTGATTAACGGCCTTGAGTATTTGCTGGCCGGGAATGGCTGGCACGATGAGCGCACCCTGATTGAGGCGACCATTCGCCACGATGGGCATAGCGGCCAGAACGAAACCGTGCTGGCGCTCAACGAAATTCTGGTTGCGCGCGGCGAGATCAACCGGGTCGTATCGATCGATGTCGAAATCTACAACGCGCCGCTCACAACCTATCACGCCGATGGCATTATCGCCGCAACCGCCACCGGCTCAACCGCCTACGCACTCGCAGCGGGCGGCCCCCTGATCGATCCGCGCTCGCATGCGCTGGTGCTCGTACCCATCGCGGCGCATCTGACAAATATCCCCTCGCTGGTGCTGCACGAAGACGCAGTAATTCGCTTGCGGCTGCGCAGCCGCCATGCCGCCGCTTTTTCTGCCGATGGCCGCACCAGCATGCCGCTCCACGAGGGCGATGTAGTAGAAATTCGCCGCGCGCAGCAAACCTGCCTGTTCGCGCGCGTGCATCCGCCCAGCACCTTCTATGCCCGCCTCACTCAGCGCCTGCGCCGTAATGAGTAGGTTGAACGTTAACCCGTAAGCTTACGCGAAGTCAGCAGCGCCACCAACCCGCGCGCCGCCGCCGATAGCTCGCGCCCAGCCCGCTGCGCATAGTTATAGGTGCGCGTATCGTCGGCCCCCAGCAGCGCCAAGGCGCGCAGGTTACCCTGTGCTACTTCGCGCTCGACGGCAATGCCCTGCACCAGCGCCACGCCCAGCCCAGCCTCAACGCTGCGCTTAATCGCTTCGGTTTCGCCCAGCAGAATGACATTATCGCCAGCTAGCGCGGGCGCGCCAAGCAATCGCTCAACCGAGGCGTGCAGCGCCGAGCCTGGCTCGCGAGTAAGCAGCACCCGGCTGCACAGCTCGTCAAGCACTACGCCTTCGCGCGTAGCCCATACGTCATCAGGCGCAACAATTACTACCAGCTGATCGTGCATAAACGGCGTAACGCTCAGCTGCGGATGGCTTGCGGGTGAACCTACCAGCGCTAATTCAACTGCGCCAGCCGCCACTAGTTCCAGCAGCTCGGCGGTATTGCCCACCGTGATGCGCACCGCGCAGTTCGGAAACTGCGCCCGATAATTACCCAATAGATCCGGCAGCAGGTAGGTTGCCAGGGTGTGGCCCGCCCCCAGCCGCAGCGTGCGATCGGCCAGACCAGCGGCGGCACGCGCCGCCTCGGCAGCAGCATCGGCCAGCGCCAGTATTTGCTCGGCATAGGGCAGCAGCGCCTCGCCCGCCGGAGTCAGCCGCTGGCGGCGCGGCAGTCGCTCAATAAGCGGCGCACCAATCTGCGCCTCAAGTGTCGCGAGCTGCTGCGAAACGGTTGGCTGTGTCAGGTACAGCAGCTCGGCAGCGCGCGTGAAATTGCCAAGCCGCGCTACCGTGGCAAAAATCCGCAATTTTGGAATATCCATTGGACTCCATTGATACCTTCTATCAAACAGATTGAGAATATCAGTTTGAGTTATGGTAGCGTAGCACCTATACTTTGTCTAGCCGCCGACGAGCAGCTGGCTTTAGCCTTGAACAGCATCCAACCACGACACGGATGACGGCATAAATTGTGAACTATCAGGAGGACACACCTATGGAAAGTGATATGATTAAGCAACGGGTACAGCAGCAGTTTGGTGCCGCCGCCCAGAGCTACGTCACCAGCACAAGCCATGCCCATGGCGACGACCTGGCGCGTATGGTTGCATTAGCTCAGCCACAGGGCCACGAGGATGTCCTGGATATTGCGACCGGCGGCGGGCACACCGCACTCGCATTTGCGCCCCACGTTCACAGCGTCGTCGCCACCGACCTCACGCCCGCTATGCTGGCCGCCGCCGAGGCGTTTGTGCGTGGGCAGGGTGCGGCAAATGTGCGCTTCGAGCTGGCCGACGCCGAAGCCCTGCCGTTCGGCAATGCAAGCTTTGACATGGTGACAACACGAATTGCCCCACATCACTTCCCCAACCCGGCGCAATATGTACGCGAAGTCGCGCGCGTGCTGCGGCCCGGCGGGCAGTTTGTCCTGAACGATAATATGGCCCCCGAAGATGCTGAGCTCGACGCGTTCATGAATCGCTTCGAGCAATGGCGCGACCCTAGCCATGTCCGGGCATACACGCTGAGCGAGTGGCACGGCTGGATCGAAGCCGCCGGGCTAGTGCTGACGCACGCCGACCCGCTCGCAACAAAATCGTTCGCATTTGGGCCGTGGGTTGAGCGCATGCAGATGCCTGCCGCCGAACGTGCTGCGCTTGAACAATGGCTTGCGGCGGCGCCAGAAGCATGCCGCCGCGCCTTCCACATGCGGGTGGTCGACGGGCGCATCGAATCGATTGCAACGATGTACGCGATCCTGGTGGCCCAGAAGCCTGCGGCTACTCAGCTCAGCAGCAGCGACACGGTATAAATTACCAGGCCCGCAAGCCCACCCACCAGCGTGCCGTTGATGCGGATGAACTGCAAGTCGCGGCCAATTTGCAGCTCGATCTTACGCGAAGTCGCGTCGGGATCCCAGCGGCTCACCGTGTGCGCAATCAGCTGGCCGAACTGATAGCGGTATTCCTGGCTGGCATACACAACCACTCGCTCAACCAATCGTTCGAGCTTACCGGCCAGCGCTTCATCGCGCAGCAGTAGCTCGCCAAACTGGCGCACCGCCCGCTCAATTGCGCGCTGCAACGTCGAATCGGGCCGTTCGCTTTGCGCCAGCAGCGCCACCTTGATGTCGAGCCACAACGAAGCCGAAAAATCGCGCACGATCGGATTTTGCAGCAGATCATCCTTCAGCGCCTCGCCGCGCGCGATCGTCGCCGGGTCGTGCTGTAGCCGCTCGATAAACTCATACAGCAGCGCGTTGAAGCGATCGTGAAACGGGTGGTGCGGATCGGAGCTAACCGCCTGCAAGGTCGTATCAATCGTATCGAAGAGCCGCTCGGCGATGTGATGATCGACCGAGCGTGGCAGCCACCAAGGCGTTTCCTGCTGAATCTTCAGGCGAATCGCCGCCTTATTTTCTTCGAGCAAGTGCGCGGTAAGGTTTGCCAGTTCATAGGCCAATTCGGTCTGGCGACGGCCGCCAAGCACGACGGCGAGCGTGCGCCCCACCAGCGGCGCAGGGTGCACGCTGCGCACCCGCGACACGACACTATGCTCAATGAGCGCCTGGACATCGGCGTCGTTTACCACACGCAGCGCATTATTCAGCGCCGTAGCGACATGCCGCGCCACCTGACTGTTCAGGTCAGTCTGGCTCAGCGCCGCCGCCGCCCGCTCGACCACGCGCTGCGCTCGAAGGCGGCCAACTAGCACGTCTTCGGAAAGAAAGTTATCGGCCACGAAGCGCCCAATACTCGCGCCAATGCTATCCTTACGGCGCGGAATAATCGCAGTGTGCGGAATGCGCAGCCCAAGCGGGTGCCGAAACAGCGCCGTTACAGCGAACCAGTCGGCCAGCGCACCAACCATCGCCGCCTCGGCAAATGCGCGCACAAAGCCCACCCAGGCATATTGGCGTTCGAGCAGGCGCGCCACCACGAACAGCAGCGCGACGCCGACCAGTAAGCCAGTCGCTAGCCATTTCATGCGGTTGAGCGCACGCTGGCGCGGATCATCTATCTGTAGCTGCGATTGCATACCGCAAGAATACCTTTCCGATGCAAAGACAAGCCACCGACCACTGACGAACGAAGATTGAGCATAAAGGCGCAGCGGTACAGCGTTTTTGGATCGCTTTATTTATGGTTTCAGCTTGCACTACCCTGTTCAAGCACCTGTTTAGACGAACAAATATGGCCGGATGACGCAGCCGAAGCCGCGCATTTTCCAGCATTTCTGTAGCCTATACGCGCCGCCCACACACCCGGTTGCACATGGCAGGCTATAATATGCGCACATTTGCACTGAAGTGCAGAAAGGAAGGATGAGCCATGCCTGCCTCTTACGACATTATTACCTTCGATTGCTATGGGACGTTAATCGATTGGCAGCGCGGGATTGCACGCGCATTTCTGGCCGAAGCCGAGGCCGCCGGGGTTGCCGCTGAGCTAGAGCTTGAGCCTGAACGGGTGCTTGGTATTTACCACGAAGTCGAGCCGCATGTGCAGGCTGAGGCGTTTCGCTCGTACCGAACGGTGCTGGCCGAAACGGCCACGCGCGTGGCCGAGTTTTTGGGGTGGGACATGGAGCCAGCCGCCGCCGAACGTTTCGCGGCCAGTGTGCCAGCCTGGCCGCCCTTCGCCGACACCGACGCCGCACTGCAACGCCTCGCGGCGGCTGGCTATGCGCTGGGCATTCTCTCGAATGTGGACGACGATTTACTGGCTGGTTCGCGCCAACACTTCGCCGCGCCCTTCGAGCTGATTGTCACCGCCCAGCAGGTGCGTAGCTACAAGCCGGGGCATGCGCATTTCTTAGCGGCGCGCGAGTACATTGGCGAGCGGCGCTGGCTGCACGCCGCGCAGAGTCTGTTTCATGATGTGCGGCCCTGCAACGAGCTAGGCATTCCAGTGGTATGGATCAACCGCCAGAACGAAAGCATTGAGCCGGGTGGGCCGCAGCCGCTACACATTGTGCCAACGCTCGCCGCATTGGCCGACTGGCTGGAAGCGTAAGAACGCCAGCATCATTTGCAGCCACAAACCTATGCTGCGCCCCCAGCCACGTTGTAGCTGGCGCGCTGCTCGTGCACGCGCACAAATTGCAGCGCACCGGCCTGGCGCACCAGCCCTTTCAGCTCCATCATCGCTAGCAGCGCCGATACTTCGGCGATCGGCAGGCCGCAGGCGCGGCGCAGCTCATCAACGTGCTGCGGCTCGTAGGAAACAAACTCAAGCAGTGCGGCCTCAGCTGGTTCGGCGGGGAAGGCGGCCTGCACTTCTTGCTGCACCGCAAGCGTGCTCAAATTCAGCGCATCGAGAATATCTTGCGCTTGGGTGGCGATGGCGGCACCATTACGAATAAGCGCATTCGTGCCCTGGCTCATTTTCGAGAAGATCGAACCGGGCACAGCGAACACCTCGCGGCCCTGCTCAAGCGCATATTCAACTGTAATCAGCGCGCCGCTGCCATAGGCCGCTTCTACTACTAGGGTGCCCAGCGCCAGCCCACTGATGAGCCGGTTGCGCACCGGGAACATCTGCGGCGTGGGCTTGGTGCCAAGCGGGAACTCACTCACAATCGCCCCAGCCGCGCAGATTTCGTCGGCCAGCGCCTGGTTGCGCTCGGGATACACTAAATCGGCACCGCAAGCCAGCACTGCAATTGTGCGCCCGCCCTGTTCGAGTGCGCTACGATGCGCCAGCGTATCAACGCCAATCGCCAGCCCACTCACAATTGTCAATCCCACACCCGCCAGATCACCGGCCAGCCGCTGCGTCACTTCCTTGCCATAAGACGTTGGCGAGCGCGTGCCAACCACGGCAATGCTCCAGGCATCGACAGCGGCAATTTGCCCGCGCACATACAACAAGGGCGGCGGCGCAGGAATGTGCACCAGCGCGGCCGGGTAGCTCGCATCTTCGCGGGTGAGCAGCTTTATGCCCGTGCGCGCCACGCGCTCCAGCTCGGCATCAAGATCAATCGTGCGCTGGCCTGCGCTCAACGCCTGCATACTGCGCGCATCCAGCCCGGACGCCAGCATATCGCCGGGCGTGGCGCGCCAGGCAGCCTCAAGCGAGCCACAATATTCGACCAGCCGATCGAGGCGGGCTGGCCCAATACCGTTGACGAGATTAAACCCCAGGTAGTAGCGCGTTGAATCCATAGCTCTCACATACTCAGCGTCGGCGCACATTTCCTACGCAGTATAGCGAGCGGCCGTTACCAATAGTGCAGGCCCTGGTCGCGCCAAACGCCAGTTGAACACTGCGCCTTTGCCAGCAGCACAAGGCAGATGCACTACGCCCTGTAATGAGGGCAGATGGTAAAGCGAATTGAGTATAATGCCCGTGATCGACGCAGGGCTGTGGTTGTCATCTACGTGACACTACACTTCAGTAGCGCTAATGTTATAATTGCACAAATGCGCACAACCATACGCTCCTGCCAGTACCTTGAGCGCGATTGTGCATTCCACAGGTTGCGGTGATTGATGGCAGGCGCACAAACCTGCATCGGGCGACGACGCTGTGCCCGGCGCAGGTATTTATGTTGCCTGGAATGAAGGGAATCTGGCGCGATACAGATGAAGCATGTGCTCAGGTGAGCGCAAGCCCTGATCTGAAAACGACCAATTATAGTAATCGCGCCGGATTCGGGTACAATAGCAAAGCAGCGATTGGTATAGTACGAATAGGCCAAGCGGGATTACAAGCACTACGCATGTAAATTTTACGCACGCGCTCGTTGTTCAAAGCAGAACACTGGTGGCAACGATAGGAACCTCAGGAGAAACCAGTAATGACACAGCTATGGCCGGGTAAACCCTACCCACTTGGCGCAACGTGGGATGGACTGGGGGTAAATTTCGCCCTATTTTCACAGCATTCCACCGGCGTAGAACTCTGCCTATTCGATACACCAACCGCCCAAACAGAGCGCGAGCGCATTATCATGCCCGAGCAAACTGATAATGTGTGGCATGTCTATATTCCCGGTATACAGCCTGGGCAGGTTTATGGCTATCGCGTCTATGGCCCATATGATCCCGAAGAAGGACATCGCTTTACCCCGGGCAAATTGCTCGTTGACCCATATGCGAAAGCCATCACTGGCGAACTGATTTATAACGATGTCGTATATGGCTATGTTGTGGGCAATCGCTATGAAGACTTGATGCCCGACATGCGCAATAGTGCGCCGTATGTGCCACGCGGCGTGGTGATCGACCCCGCGTTCGATTGGGGCGACGATCGTTCGCCCGCCACACCGCTGCACCAGTCGGTGATTTACGAAATGCACGTCAAGGGCTTTACCAAGCTGCATCCCGACATACCCGAGCACTTGCGCGGCACCTATGCGGGCCTGGCCCAGCCCGCCGTGATCGACTACCTGAAGTCGCTGGGCGTGACCGCAGTAGAGTTGCTGCCCATTCATCATCATGTCGATGAGCGCTTCCTAAACGACCTGGGCACAGTGAACTATTGGGGCTACAACACCCTCGGGTTCTTTGCCCCCGATGCACGCTATAGTAGCACGGGCAGCATCGGCGAGCAGGTTCCGGAATTCAAGGCAATGGTGAAAGCCTTCCATGCGGCGGGTATTGAAGTTATTCTCGATGTGGTATACAACCACACCTGCGAAGCTGGCCGCCTCGGCCCAACCCTGTCGTTCCGTGGGATTGATAACCTGGTGTACTACCGCCAGCCACCCGATCTGCTGCGCGAATATATCGACTACACCGGCTGTGGGAACAGCCTGAGCATGCTGCACCCGCGCCCGCTCCAGCTAATTATGGACAGCCTGCGCTACTGGGTAACCGAGATGCATGTCGATGGCTTCCGCTTCGATTTAGCCTCGACCCTGGCGCGTGGGCTGCACGCCGACGCGCGTCTCAGTACCTTCTTCGACATGATCCACCAGGATCCAATCCTCTCACAGACCAAGCTGATTGCCGAGCCGTGGGATATTGGCCCGGGTGGCTATCAGGTTGGCAATTTCCCAGTGCTATGGGCCGAATGGAACGGTAAATACCGCGACACCATGCGCTGCTACTGGAAGGGCGATGCCATCCCCACCGCCGAGATAGCGTACCGGCTTACTGGATCGAGCGACCTGTATAAGCACAATGGGCGGCGGCCCTACGCTAGCATTAATTTTATCACCGCGCACGATGGGTTTACCATGCGCGACTTGGTGAGCTACAACCACAAGCATAACGAGGCCAATGGCGAGAATAATCGCGATGGCGAGAATCATAACAACTCGTGGAACCATGGCGTTGAAGGCCCGACCGATGAGCCAATTATTAACGAGCTGCGCGCGCGCCAGCAGCGCAACCTGATGGCAACGCTGCTGCTATCGCAGGGTGTGCCCATGCTATTGGCCGGCGATGAGCGCAGCCGTACCCAGTATGGGAACAACAATACGTACTGCCAGGATAACGAGCTCAACTGGATCGATTGGCAGCTCGACGATGGCGGGCGTACCATGCTCGAATTTACCCGCAAGCTCATTCGTATTCGCAATGCCCACCCGGCACTGCACCGCCGCAAGTTCTTTCAGGGCCGTAGCATCCACGGCAGCAATGTGCAGGATATCGAATGGATTCGCTATGATGGGCAGGAAATGAGTGACAATGAGTGGAGCACTTCGCTGGCATTCTGCCTGGGAATGCAGCTCAATGGCCCGCTGATGAGCGACTGGGATGAGCATGGCAACGTCATTCAGGATGATACATTACTGCTGCTGGTGAATTCGGCCCCCGAGGATGTGCCGTTCACCTTACCAGGTGGCCCGAAAAGCCGGTGGGAAATGCTGCTCGATACTGCCCAGCCTGAAGCCGATGGCCCAACCACCACCACGCCAGGCCAGCCTTACGCGCTGCGCAGCCGCTCGCTGGTGCTCTTGCGCCAAATAGTATAGTGCATTGGAAAACCGTGTTTGCCATTGGTTGCGTGGGGCAATCTCACCCCACTTTGCTCCGCGTGGGTTAGTAAACATACACCAAAATCTCGTTACCGAGCCATAGGCACACGCGCGCTGTATGCTGCCCAATGAATAACCTCAGCCGCCGCTACCTTGTGCTTGCGCTCCTCACAATTGTGGGGGGCGTGCTTTCGCGCGTGTTGCACAGTGGTGTGCCCCTGCTCGATAAGTACCTGGGCGATGCGCTGTATGCGGTGCTCGTATACTTGCTCCTGCGCGCGCTCCAACCCGGTCGCCGACCGCTGCGCACTGCGCTGGTCGCGCTGGCGCTTATGGCCGCAATCGAAAGTTTTCAGCTTACCGGCATCCCTGCTATTATGGCGCACAGTGGCAACTTCATTCTGAGATTGGCAGCAATTGCCCTCGGCACGGGCTTTCACTGGTACGACCTGCTCGCCTACGCCATCGGGATTATGAGCGCCGCGCTGGCCGATATGTTTTTGCTTTGGCGGCCACTGAGCAACGTATAAGCCCACTAGCCTGGGAGAAATACGAATGCGAACAGAAGCGTGGCGAATGCCCACCGGCGCGCAGCCTAATGTACATGGTGTCTTTTTCCGGTGTAGGCACCGAATGGCCGCAGCTAGTCCATCCGCAGCGTAGCTGAACCTTCGCTGTTCGCGCTGTTCAGCGTTCATCTTGCAGTGCCTACTCAGCTCTTGCGCGCCACTGGCACATACAGCGACTGGCTGGGTTCCACTCGCGCCAGCTGCATCGCATCGCCGAGCAGAGCGTAGGTAGAAATCGCATCCTGGCAGCAAAACCCATTGGTGAACAGCTCGGTATAACCAGCTAGCGCTAGCGCACCCACGCGCGCACTCAGTGGCGGCGACGACCAAAGCTTGGTATAGAAGCCCAGTTGCAGCGAATCGTGGCCGTGCGACACGCCCTGGCCGGTTGGCCCCCACACCGCAATCGCCCCGCCCGCCGGGTTTAGCAGCAGCCGCTCGTCGATAGTACCGCCGTAGGAGGGTGTTTGGAACGCCGCCGTGAGGCAGGTCAGTTCTAGCAGAATTGGCTGGCGCGTGCCATTCGTCAAATCATCGGGGTCATACTGGCCCAGCAGGTAGGGCGGGTTGGCGCTGTAATCGGTTACCGCCCACTGGTACTGGCTGCCGTGACCGATATAATTCACCAGCCCGGCACCTGCATTCAGCAGCCCGAGCGTGCGTTGGTACGCACGCGCTGCGTTAGGCTCGCGCCAGGGTTGGGCGGGCCGCGTAGGTGAAGGATCGTAGTACAGCCGATTGATAGTCATACCTTCAGGTTGCAATGCCACGCTTGCATTGGCGAAGGCGGCAAAATCGCCCGCGATATCAGGCTGGTCTTGCGCGTCAAGGTAGTTGTCAGCCACGTATACCGCCTGCGAGCGCCATAGCAGATTAAGCGGGCTGGTTTCGTAGGTTACAATCTTGCTCACCAGCGCGGTCACTTCGCTGGGGCTGCGCACCGGCAGGCGCCCAAGCGTCATATCGGGCAACATATCCACGGTCGCGTCGTCACCATCGAGCCGCACGAAACACTGTTCGCAGGCAGTTTCACCCAGCCAGGGATCAACATTCGCTTGAAACGGCGGGATGTAATTCGTATTGTTGCGTTTCGTATAGTTCTTGGGGTCGATCGTTCCATCGCCCACTAAGGTCACTGCTATCGGCGGCGTAGCCCAAGTTGCGGCGGTATAGCGCAAGAAATCGCGGATCGCCTGCGGCGACACCTGGCCGTAGCTCCAGCGATCATAGATCGCCTGAACATCGATCGCGCGAACGCTGAGACCCTGTGTCTGCCGGTGGGTAAGTAGGGGCGCGAGGGCGCTACGCAGCGCCGCCGGGGCAATATACAGCACACGCGCGGGTGTCGCCATATCGAACGCTGGGCTGCGCGTAATAGTTGGCGCAAACAGGGTGCCGGGGCCAGCGAGCACATATTGATGCACTTCCGACCCATCTTCCGATCCATCTTCGAATTGCGTGTTAGCCGCATTCCCTACCAGCAAATTGCTTAGCAGCGCAGGCTTCAGCGGATCGCTCACATCGTACAACACGCTGCCAGGCGGAATATTCTCTAGCTGATAACGCCAGCTGCCTACACGCCCGGTAAACGCAGCCCCACGCTCATGCAGATCGAGCAATACCGGCACCTGCCAGGCGATGCTATCGATTTCGTAGCCATCGGCGGCGCTGGAGGGCAGCAGTGTGAGCTGAATACGCTTCGATGGCGCAGGAAACATCATGGTATGCGACCAGTCGCCAATGCCGCTCCAGGCTGCGCCCAGCGTTGTGTTCGCCAGGGTAACGTTCAGGGTGTGGGTGGTGTCGAGGTAGCTGCTGCCAGTGGTGGTAATCGTCGTGGTGTCATTCACTAACGTCAGCGTGGGCGTAATCAGCACCTGCGTTACCGCTGGCGGCTCGGGCGGCTGGCCTGCTACAAGCGGGGCAACCCGCATATCGGTGGCGAACCAGTGGTCGCCATCGGGGCCGGCCAATAGCGAATCGTACAGCTTATTGTCGCGCCACACGCCGCGCTCAAAGGCAAAGCCGCTTAATGGCGCGCTGCCGGGTGCAACCGAGCGCCCGGCCATGCGCAGCCCAGGGGCAGTGCCGAGCGTCAGCCAGTAGATATCGGTGCTATTCCAGCGGTCGCCGGGCGCGGGCGCGTAGAAACGGAATTCGAGGTTGCTGCCTGTGCCGCGCTGCTCAAGCGCCACTTCGGTGCCCGCATAGTGCAGCTGTAACAGCTGCGGCTGGGCCAGCGAAACGCCCGCCGCGCTGAGCGCCGCCGCTGTTACGCGCTGGATGCCTGCTTGCGCCACCTGAATCTTCCAGCCCACGCCTGCAGCCGGGTTACTTGGCGGTGCCGACACTAAGAATGGCCCAGCTGTGTCGAGCAAACTACTGGGATCGGCGGGCAGCGGCGTAGCACCCGGTAGGGTGAACGATAGTGACGCGAGTGAGCGCAGCCCTTGCGGTGTGGCAAACACACGGCTCAATGCTAACACCGCCACGCGCACACCACGCAGCCGCGATTCGCGCAGCACAACCACTGGTGCACTAGGCAGCGCGCTACTGGCCGAGGCAGCTAGCGCCGGGCGCGGATCGCCACCAACCAGGTGCGGCGTAATGGTGGTTGCGACAGGCAAGCTCCCATACCAGGGCGCGCTTTCGAGCTGCTCGATCTGTGGAATTACTGGCCCATCGCCAGAGATGCGCAGCGCCACAAGCTGCCCCGGCACCTGCATACCGCCGATCGTGATGAGCGGCGTTGCACCTGGACGTAGCTCGGATAGACGGGCGGCAGGTACATGCTGCCAGCGAATACGCACGCCATCAGTGAGTAACGTCACCTGTGGTGGGGGCGTGGTGCTGGCCTGAGCGACAGGCGGTGCCACCAGCAGCGCGCTGGCAAACAGTATAATAACCAGCAGACCAACCAGTTTCTGCTTCATAGCCTCTCAAATTGTTTACTTCTGCACCGAACATACAACCTTACGAGTATATCATGTGTGCCAAAAGTCAGCATACCAATCATGTAACCAGACTTACGCTGTACCTGCATGACGTACTGCTCTGGGCAGTTCGCGCTATACTACTATAGCCATCCTACGTCAGTTGTGAAACCTGGCAGGTGCGGCGCTCAGCGCATCAGAACACGGCACTGCTGGTCGCACCTGCCAGGTTTATAATTCAGATAAGATTGCTATAGCACTTACGCAATGACGTGGTTTTGCAGCTTACGGCACCGCTTTTTGCCTGCGATCACATAGCACGTGATAATAGTTTGGTGTGGGTATGGCCACGCTGCCCTAGGAAAGAATACCTGCCGTTAATCAATGCTAAGCGAGGTTTTCATGGCACCCAAAGATCGCTTGACCCGCCGCCCCTTGCGCCGCCACCAACACCGCTCTTTGAACCGCGCGGTGATTAGTGGTAAGCCTACCGAAGACGAACGCTTGCTGGCTACGCCGCATACGCCCCTCGATTTCACGCACTCCGACCCATGGCGCGTGCTGCGAATTATGGGTGAGTTTGTCGAGGGGTTTGATGCGCTGGCCGGGCTTGGCGATGCTGTAACGCTATTTGGCTCGGCGCGGGTGCGCGAGGGCGATGCTATGTATAGCGCTGCCGAAGAAACGGCGCGATTGCTAGGCGAGGCGGGACTCACGATTATTACGGGCGGCGGGCCAGGGATTATGGAGGCAGGCAATCGCGGGGCACGCGCCGCTGGTGTAAAGTCGGTGGGGCTGAATATCGAGCTGCCCTTCGAGCAGGGCGTGAACCCGTTTGTCGATATTGCGATTGAGTTCCGCTATTTCTTTGTGCGCAAAACAATGTTTGTGAAATACGCCCAGGCATTTGTGATCTTCCCTGGCGGCTTCGGCACGATGGATGAGCTCTTCGAGGCGCTCACGCTCATCCAGACGGGCAAGGTGCAGAATTTCCCGGTGATTCTGTTTGGCTCGGCCTACTGGCAGGGGCTGATCGATTGGCTACGCACGACGATGCTGGCCGAGGGTAAAATCGCCGAGGCAGATTTGAACCTGCTTGTGCTCTGCGATTCGCCCGCCGAGGTGCGCGATATGGTGATGCAATCGTTGCGCGAGCAGCGCTGGCGCACCGAGCACGAGGCCGCCGCACGCGACGTGACGCGCCAGGTGTTGAGCGAAGAAAAGCACTAAAGTGGTTTACCACCGAGGCACGGAGACACAGAGCACTGATGTCATACTAAATTCGCCAATCGTATGACGCACGACGCGCGAGCGGTTGGCTTTGTCGTGCGTCATGCGTTGTGCATAATATACACGCGTTACGCGGTGGACATTTGTAGCCTGCGGCAGCGCGGTACTTTGTGTATCATCGTGTCCCACGGTTGGCGCTTCGCGCCAACCGTGGGACACAAAAAATAGTTTGGTAGCATGCTTCCGCAGGCACTATTCCGCAAACGCTGGCCACCGCGTACCGCGTATATCTACACGTATTCAACCAGATTTGGTATAAGTGATCAGCAAGTAAACAATCGCTAACGGCTCCGGCTTTCCCTATGCCCCGGTGGTGTGGTGATTACGCAAGCGCGGCAAACAAATCCAGTACGGTGCCGTCGGGGTCGGCGACCTGGGCGTAGCGCTGCCCCCAGAATGCATCCCACGGCGCTTTGTGGCCGCGATACCCCGCCGCAACGATCTGCGCATACAGCGCATCGACCTCAGCCGGGCTATCGCACTTGAAGGCCAGACCAACCCGCTGGCCGACCGGGCGCTGCCAATTGGGATCCATGTCGCGCATCAGATCTTCGCTATCCCAGGCGATGCGGTAGCCGTTCGGGGTCATCACTTCAACGTGCGGTTCGTGCTCCTGGCCGGGCGCAATGTTAAGCCCAAGCATGCGGTAAAACGTGAGCGATGCGGCCATATTGCTCACAATAATGCCCACCATATCGGGGTGAACTGCCATGATGGCCTCCTTCTCTACCCTATCGGCGTATGTGGTTTGGATGCGCTGAGCGTAGTGTAGCAGAAGAACAGTGACAGAAGTATGTCACCATTTATTCTGAATATTGCGCAAGCAGTTGGCGGGCATGGCGGGCAATGGCGATACGCAGATCGGGCGGCTCGAGCACCTGCGCCTCGGCGCCAAGGCTAGCGAAGTAGCGCGCGTACCAGGCGAGTTCGGCAGGCGGGCAGCGAAAGCAGAGCCGACCATCGCCGTTGGGCAGGCGTTCGATGTGCTGGCCGAGGTGTGGCTCGCTTTCTACCAGAGCGACGCCGCGCGCGGTAAGGGTCGCCTGTACCTCGGGATGGCTGGGATGTGTATACGGTGTAGCGGTGGGCATCGGGCCAGGCGTGAAGCTAAGCTCGGGGCTTGCCACCGTGCGAATACGATCGATACGAAATGTGCGCTCTTCGGCCGGCTCGTGGGCGAAGGCACGACAGTACCAGAAGCCTTCCTGGGTGCTGATGTGCAGCGGCAGGATGTGCATTACCGATAGACGCGTGGCTGATTGGTATTCGATACGTAACCACTGGCGGGCCTGGGCGGCGGCAATCATCCGGTCGAGCCAGGGCGCGCGCTGGTGGCGCTGCGGTGTGTCAATCGCTACCGATCCCAACAGGTTTTCAACCTCGGCAAGCTGTTGGGGTGGCAGCAAGGCGCGCAACTTAGCCAGCAGCGTGCTGCGTTCGGCGGCAAAGGGCGCGTCGGAGAGGCGGGTGATGGTTTCGAGCGCGAGCAAGAGCAGGAAGCTTTCGCGCGGGTTGAGCTGCGGCGGGGAAATGGTGTAATCGAGCGGCAGGGCATAGCCGCCGCCCACGCCTTCACGCGCAACAATCGGCACGCCGATCTCGCATAGGGCTTGAACATCGCGCAGAATCGTGCGGCGCGATACCTCGAACTGGCGGGCGATGGCGCTAGCCGTGCGCGGGCGCTCTTGCAGCAGCAGCACGATCGCGGTCATGCGGTCGATGCGATTCATACCAGGCCCATTGCAAAAAACTCCGTGTTCGGCGTGCTTTGGCGGTGCGTGCTCAGGCGCTAGCGGCGCACAATTGGCACAAAGCGCAAGTATTGCCCGTGCGGTAACCCTGGCGAGCCGCTTATGGGCATAACGCTTACCTGCCCCAGCCGAAATTGCGCCGCCGCCGAGCTGGTATCGTCGCCCACAAACAGAAAATTAGGCGTCTCGTATGGGTCGGGCTGGCCGATAAAGGAGGCATAGCTGCGCACTGGCCCACTGAGCAGGCGCTTGCCACCGCCGCGCAGCTCGTAGCGATCGCCTTTGATACTCAGGTCGTAGCGCGCCAGTGCTGCGGTTGTATTGTACGCCACGGCTTCAGCCTGCGTAAACAGCCTGGTGGTGCCGCCCTCCTGCGCCCAGATGCGATCCGCCCAGAAGCCCAGCTCAATGCCGTGCGCATCGCTGCTTAACACAATAATACTGAAACCAGCGCGATTGTTGCTGGCACTGTGGGTTTCGGCCAGGAGCTGTAAGGTGAACGTTACCGTAAACCCGACCGTGCGATCGAGCGTTGGCACGGGTGCGGTGCTCCCAACAAAGCCTTGCTGGCTGGCGAAGTAGCCCGCCTTGAGCGCGACTGTGCTGCGTGTATCCAATGTCACTGTGCGCTCGTCCATCTGCTGGGATGGTAGGCCATGCGAAAAGAGATACGACCAGCCCTGAGCCTGCGGCGGGGTGCGCAGCAGCGCATCGTACAGCACAACCGAGGTGTTTGAGGGCGCACCAAGCCAAAGCGCACTGGCGAGGAGCACGGCCAGCAGAGTAGCCCGCACGCGAATGTGCAACATAACGCCCCCAGTGCTTGAACGACTGGATGAATGTGCGGGGTACTATCAGTATAGCACGCTTAGTAGTCTGGTAAAGCAAATCGTTTTACCAGGCACTAGCGCGTCACAGCGAGCACAGTGCCGCCGGTCAGCGCCAGCAGGTCGGTGGTAGCTAGCGAAATGAGCACGGCCGGGTCGCCGGTACCGCCATACACGCGCGGCAATACCATTACCACCGGGTCGATGAGCGTGAGAAGATGAGTGCGGTGGCCGAACGAGGGCATGCAACCAACGACAAAGCCGCTCACGTCGTAGGCTTGCTCGGGGCGCGCCAGCCCGACTTTCTTGCGGCTCAGCCCAAAATGCTGCGCCAGCGCGCGATCGTCGATGCGCGATTGCCCGGCGGCGATTACTAGCACTGGCTGTGTATCGATCAGGCAAACGATATTTTTTGTCATGGATTCGACGGCAATGCCCAGCGCCGCCGCCGCTAACTCAACTGTGGGCATGGGCTGGCCGGTGGGGTGAAGGGTAGCAGTAATACCTTGCGCAGATGCTAAGGCGCGCAGTTCAGCCGGGCTGCGAAATGGGTTTGTCATTGTCATCCTTCAAGCATTCACAGGTACAGGCAGGTCGTGTATACTCAGAATAGCGAAGCTACAGCTTGCTGCATGATAGAGGCGCTGCCGATGATCAGCAAGGATTCTGCCGAACATTATACCTGGGGCGCAGGCTGCAACGGCTGGCGGCTGGTAGACCAGCCCGGACTGAGCGTAATTCATGAGCGTGTGCCGCCTGGCGCATTTGAGGTACGCCACTTCCATCAGCAGGCGCGCCAATTCTTTTTTGTGCTCGCTGGTACGGCAACGCTCGAGCTGAATGGCACCCGCGAAACACTTGGCCCACATCAGGGCATTGAGATATCGCCTGGCGCGCCTCACCAGCTGCTCAACCTTTCGAATAGCGATATTGAGTTTCTCGTCATTTCGCAGCCCACCACCCGCGGCGACCGTGTTGTTGGCGGCGGGGATGGATAACAGGTGGCGCGTTGCTTCATTGCTGATTTAGCGATACTACCTTATTGCTTTTACCGTTGAGGTAGGCGCATTTGATGGACGAATTTCAAGCATACCGGCCGTTAGTATTCTCGATCGTACCCAGGCAATGCCCTCGGTTCTCAACCCCGAGAAACTTGCGTACCTGATGCAGCAACGACAGAATCATAGCGAGTAACTATGCAGCAACTAGGGAAATATCAACTTGGGCAGCTCCTTGGGCAGGGCGGTATGGGCGCAGTGTACCGCTCATTTCACCCGGTGCTCAACCAGCCTGTCGCGGTGAAGGTGATGCAAAACACGCTCGCCGCCGACCCACAAGCACAGCAGCGCTTTCTGCGCGAAGCCCAGGTAGTAGCGGGGCTAGCCCACCCCAACATTGTCAATATTTTTGATGTTGATATTCAGGATGGCCGACCCTACATTGTGATGGAGTACCTCGACGCGGGCAGCCTCGCCGACCGATTGCAGGCCGGGCCGCTCACGCTGGCCGCGGCGCTTCAGCTTGCCGCGCCGCTAGCGGATGCTCTTGAGTACGCGCATCAGCGTGGCCTGGTACACCGCGATCTGAAGCCCGCGAACGTGCTGCTGCGCCCCGATGGCAGCCCGGTACTCGCCGATTTTGGGCTGGCGCGCCCGGTGCAGGCCGATAGCGCTGCCCAGATCACGGCCACGGGCGCGGTGATGGGCACCTTAGCCTATATGGCTCCCGAGCAGTTCAGCGGGCAGCCAACCGACGCACGCGCCGATATTTACTCATTTGGGGTTATGCTCTACGAAATGCTGACCGGTCGCCTGCCCTTTACCGGCGACTCGGCGCAGATTATGTATGGGCATTTACAGCAGCCGCCACCGTCGCTGCGCGTCGCCCGCCCCGACCTCCCCGAGGCAATTGAACAGCTCGTGCAGCGTATGCTTTCGAAAGACCCGGCCTGGCGGCCACAGCGCATGGCCGAGGTTGCGAGCGCACTGCGTGCCATTACCGCAGGAACCGCAGCCACCGGCCCGACGGTGCAAGCGCGGCCTGCCACCAACCCCACGCTCGCGGCACAGCCCGGCCCCACGGCAGCGCGCGGGCTGGTGCTCGGGCTGGCAGCAGGCGGAGTAGTACTCGTTCTCGCCATCGTGGCAGCCGTGTTGGTCGTGCTACCACTCCGCCGCAGTGCTACGAACAGCACTCCCACTGTCATTGCAACTGTGGCACTCCCGCGCGCCACCGTCGCCGAGTTCGATCCGCCTGCAACCGCGCGGCCATCGCCCACATCGGTGCCGCTCGCCGAAGTACCCGCAGCGCTGCTGAATGCGGCGCAAGCGGTTGGCCCCGAGCCATTCAGCATTGGCGGGGTAAGCGTGCGCAAAGATACTGACACCGTCTGGTTTTTCGGCGAGGTGCGCAACGATGCCAAAGAGGCGCGCGAAAGTGTTGAGGTGCGCGTCATCCTGCGCGATAATGCCAAGCAAGAAGTTGGCAGCAAGCGCGGCTTCGTCGATCAGCACTACCTCAAGCCCGGCGAAGTCGCGCCTTTCAGCATACTGTTCACTAAAGACGATAGGACGCCGCCCTTCACGACCTATGATTTCGAGGTTATCAGCAAGCCCGCCGATTTTCAGCTCGGCTATTCGTACCGTGAGCTCACGCTTTCGGATGTGCGCGCGCAGCGCACTGATCTTGGCTTTATCGAAGTACAGGGGCGCGTGCAGAATAGCGGGGAACAGCCAACCAAATTTGTGCAAGTATCGGCGATCTTCTACGATGCCCAGGGGAAGGTAGTAGGAACCAGCTCGGGGTTTGCCCAAACGCCAAACGATGATCCGCTGGCCGCCGGGGCGACTGCGCGTTTTGAGATTTCGGCGGTGGTGTTCAGCGCGCCGCCTACGCGCTATCGCCTGTTTGTCGAGGGCAGCCAGATCAGCTAGTCTTCGCGCATCACTACCGAACCAAACACGGCGCTCAGCCCAACCAGAATTAGAATACCCGGCCACCACCAGCCAGTAGCGGCAAGCACTGCAATCCCAATCATCCACATAGCTCCCTGGATCGCGCCCAGACGCGCGGCGGGGCTATTCGCATGTGCCAGCCCACTCAACAGCGACGACAGCCCAATAAGCACCAAAATACCCGGCCACCACCAGCCGTTTAGCGCAATGATACCCAGGCCAATCAGCCATACCCCACCGGTCAGGCCATCCCAGCTAATGGTTGGGCGCGCTGGCGCTGACCCAGCGGCCACCGGCTGGTTATGGGTGGGAACCAGCGGTGCCGAGGGTTGTGGTTGCGCGAGTAGCGGCGGGGGCAGTGGCTCTGCCACTGGGCGCGCCGCTAAGGCCCGCCCACAGCGCACACAGAAATCGGCACCTACCGGGTTACGGGTGCCACAAGCCGTACACATCGGGCCATCGGCTGGCTCGGGCAAGCGCTCGGTGGGACCAGTGGTTGCTAGTGGGGCGGGTGCCCCACACTCAATGCAGAAGCGACCGTCTTCGGGGATGTCGGCATCGCACTGCGTACAGCGCATCAGCTATCCTCCTCTTCGCGGCGTTGGAGCTGTTCGGCATTCTGGCGTTGCACCCACAGCGGCGGCACGCCATACAGCGCGCGCTGCATATCGGTGATACGCGGATCGACCTCGCCCAGCGACCACCGCCCGTTTTCACGCACAAACTGTGTGCCAAAGCGCTGAGGTTTGCCGCGCCCCAGCAACGAACGATCCCATGCGGCAGCAATCACCGACCAGGCGCGCGGTTCGCCCAGCACACTGGCGCGCTGACCAAACGTTTTTGCCAGCTCAAAGTGGGCAATATCATCGCCATATAGCATAACCAGCGCAGCAAAATAGTTATCTTGGGCTGAACGGAGCGCGCCCTGACCATACAGTGCCAGCACGCGCTCGCGCCGCTCGCGCCCACGCCGCGTGCGCTCGTCGCCGGTTGTGTCGAGGTCGTTGATTTGCTCTTCTGCTAGCCGTTCAAGCTCGGCGCTTGGATCCTCGAAGCCGCGTGGCTCCATCCCGCACCTCCTGCGCCGCTGAGCACTTTGCCGCTGCAGCGCCCGTTCGTCGCGTACATTATAGCACGCGCACTGGCAATATTACCCTGGCGAGGTGATGCTATAATGCTAGCGCGTCGTGGTTGCCACGACAAAGATGTTCAAGCTACTGGGGAGTACGCATGGGCCTGTATACCAGCCGCCACCCAATCGCACGTATTGGGCTGCCCTCGCGCCTGTTCCTGGCGTTTGTGCGCTTCTATTGCCGCCTTGAAATTGATGGTATCGAACATGTGCCTACCAGCGGCGCATTTATGCTGGCCTCGAATCACGCAAGCCATGCCGATACCGCAGTAATCTTTTCGGCACTGCCACGTGCCCTACGCAAGCGCGTCGTTGCAGCAGCTGCTCAAGAGTATTTTTTTGATAATGGGTTTCGCCAATTTATTTCGCGGGTATTGTTCAACACCATCCCAGTGCCGCGCAAAATTACCACCTCCGCCGACCCACTACGGCATGTGGTGCGGGCACTGCGCGAAGGGTATGGCGTCGTGCTCTACCCCGAAGGTACGCGCAGCCGCACCGGCGAGCTAGGGCCGTTCCGTAGCGGCATTGGGCGGCTGGCGGCAGAATTCCCCGATGTGCCGATTATTCCGGTATGGCTCGAAGGCACTGCGCGGGTGCTGCCCACAAAAGGGCTGCCCATCCCGCGCCCGGTGAAAGTAAAGGTGCAATTTGGCGAACCGCTTAAGAACGAGCAAGCATGGTTAACCAATAAGCGCACCTGGAAAGTTGTGTCGAATCGGGTGCGCGATGCCGTGATACGGCTGCGCTCGCGCGAGCAACCCCCGGGCGAACCATAGGCAGCCACTAATCAACCTCGGCATTATTGCCCGACATATACAAAAAGCTCGCCCACATGCCGCGCGACGAGCGGTAGAATGCGATTGGGAACAACACCGCAAACGCCCCTAGCCCCAGGAGTAGCGGCAGCAGCGGTACCGTTGTAGTAAGCCCAAACACAAACGAGCAAACCGTGATGACGGCGAGCGTGACGACGGTATTGATCGCCATGCCGCCGGTTATTTCGCCAACCGCACGCTCAAATTCAAGCCCGCACTGTGGGCAGGTGCGGTGCATGGTAAAGCCGCGCTCGAACATTGCTCCCCGGTGGCAGCGCGGGCAGCGCAGCCGTAAGCCATCGAACACGGCGCGGATGAAACGCAACATGACATATGCTCCTTCTGGCTATGCTGCGCTATTATAGCGCGCTTCAGCCCAATGAGCCCTACAACCACCGATCGCTTTCCCCCGGTTCATTCCATATAGTGTTGACACCAGCACCTGCGCGTGGTATCGTACCGCCCGTTACAATCATGATTGCTAGGGGTGCCAGGTGAGCCTGGCTGAGAGCGCGGCCCAACCGATGCCGCTGACCCTTCGAACCTGACCTGGGTTATACCAGCGTAGGGAAGCGCCAGCGCGACACAGATCGCTGACTATGCTCCCAGGTCAGCGATCTTTTTATGTGTGCCTTGTGGCACCTCGTCAACAAGGGAGATGTTCATGAACCGACGAATGATTGCCATGCTACTGTTCGGGCTACTGCTCGCCGCCTGCGGCAGCCAGGCTAGCACGAGCACACCTACCACTGCGCCAGCCGCAGCCACCAACGCACCCGCACCCACTGCCATTGCCGATACTGCTACCGCAGCCCCAGGTGCCGAAACCACCACGCTTACTATTATGACGCACGATAGCTTTAGCGTGAGCGAAGCGGTGCTCAAAGCCTTCGAGCAGCAAAACAATGCCAAGGTCGAAGTCCTAAAATCAGGTGATGCGGGCCAGGCACTTAACAAAGCTGCCCTCAGTAAAGACGCCCCACTCGCGGATGTGTTTTTCGGCGTCGATAATACCTTCCTTACGCGCGCGCTCAAGGTGGGTATTTTCGAGCCTTATGCCGCTCCGGCGCTTGGCCAGGTACCTGCACAATATAAGCTCGACCCCAGCAATAGCCTGCTGCCAATTGACTATGGATTCGTGGCGATCAACTACGACAAAGCTTACCTGGAAAAGAATAATCTAACCCCACCCGCAACACTTGAAGATCTGACGAAGCCCGAATGGAAGGGCAAGCTCGTGGTGGAAAATGCCGCCACCTCCTCGCCGGGGCTGGCCTTCCTGCTGGCAACGATCGGGCACTTCGGCACCGAAGGCAGCTACACCTGGCTCGATTACTGGAAGGCTCTGCGCGCCAATGATGTGCTGGTCGTTGATGGCTGGAGTGATGCCTACTATACGCAGTTCAGCGGATCCAGCGGGCAGGGGCCGCGCCCGCTGGTAGTATCGTATGCCAGCAGTCCGCCCGCCGAAGTGTTCTTCAGCGAGGGCAAGCTTACCGAGCCGCCAACCGCAGTGATGGCTGGAGGTAACTTCTTGCAGATCGAGTTTGCTGGCATTCTAAAAGGAAGCAAGCACCGCGCGCTGGCCGAGAAGTTTATCGACTTTATGTACAGCAAGCCGTTTCAGGAAGACATGCCGCTGCAAATGTTCGTTTATCCAGTCCTTCCCGGCAGTGCCCTACCCGAGGTGTTCACCAAGTTTGCGGCGGTGCCTGCGCAGCCAATCAGCGTTCCACCCGAGCAGATCGACCAGAACCGCGAGCAGTGGCTCGATGCCTGGACCAAGGCGGTGCTGCGCTAGCTCGTTACGACTGCCGCGAGCTGCGTGGCGGCTGGCACGCAAGTTGCTAATGTGTTCATTGGTTTGTACTGCGGCGCTTTTATTCCAGCGTTGAAGGTAAAAATCGAACTACTGGACGCCGCACCCAATTCTGGTATCATGAGCATTGTGCTAACAAGGCTGTGTTAGCCCTAAGAGGAGGATGTACTTCGATGGAAGACAAAGGTTTCATCAAATATCTGGGTGTACTCGTGGCAGTTGGATTAGCCGCGTTTGGCATTACCAAGCTGCTGCAGCGACCACGCAAACCGCGCAGTTTCCGCGAAGACCCAATCGGCGCACTGAAAGATCATAGCGAGATTGTGGCGAGCAAGGCCCAGGCCGCTGGCGAAGACGCGATTGAGCGACTGCAGGCCACACTGGAAGAAATTCGTGACCGGCTACCGGATGTGAACAGCAAGCAATTCCGCCGCACGCGTAAAGACCTGAACAAGCGCGTAGCCGACCTGAGCAGCCAGGCCCAGGATCTGGTGAAAGAGCTGCGGGCGAATGGCATGTTCAACCGCTAAGCTTCGTAGATGTATTTCATGCGTAGGCCCGCTGTGTTACGCACAGCGGGCCTACGTGTTTGTAAAGCCTTAGAGCAAATAAACGCAGCAACCAATAGATTATGCCAGCTGCCGCCAATCGGCGGGGCGGCTAAGCGAACCCGCAATAATATGCACACCCGAGAATACTAGCCCCAGCGTGCCCAGTAACCCAATTGCCCCGGCCCACGATTGCGCTTGCAGCAAGAGCGCCGTGTAGAGCGGTGCACCAAGCAAACCATAGACCAGCAAGCTCAGCGCAAATGGGATGGGTAGCACAATCCACAGCAGGCTGGTGAGCGAATAGCGCCGCGTTAGTAGCAGCGCCGCGAGCACTCCCAGGCTCAGCAGCCCGCTCATCAGCGCCGAAAGCAGCTGCTGCGGCACCCCCAGCGGCAGCAACACATTCCCAAGGTATAAGAGCCAGCCCTGCCGTTGAATGATCAGCTCTAGCAGCAGGTGATACGCCACAAAGAGCGAGAATGTAAGAATATTGGTGACATAGGTAGGGAACCACCAGCGATGCCGATAGAGGTAAAACACCACTAGCGCAGGCAACAGGCTCAGCCACGCCCCGAAAAATACCGGCTGCGGCAGCGCATATTCTTGCAGGCGGGTTAACGATTGTAGCCGCTCGTCGATATGCAGGCGATACACTGCGGCCATGGTTGGGTTGTAGCTAAAGCCATACAAAGCCTGCCAGAATGGCGAGAGTAAGGCAGCAACATGCGCGCTGAGTAATGCCACAATATAGGTTGGCGCATGTTCGCGCAGCCACAGGAAGACCGCCAGCCCATAGGCTAGCAAGGTGAACAGAATGACGCCAAGTGCCATAGTGCGCCTTACTCCCAGTTATATTCCTTCACAATGCCTTGTACCAGGGTAAACAGCTGTTCGGTGAGTCCATACTGCCGCTGCGCCGCGTCGGACTGCACCTGCGCGATTACTGCGTGCAGAATTTCGGGGTTGGCATCGCTGAATGCGATCAGGAAATCGCGGTTGGGGATGCCAATCACCAGATTCCCGGGTAGCTCGCGCGCCCATCCGGCCAGCACATCGGCCAGCAAGAGGCGCGTAGCATCGTACCCATCGCCGCTATTGTACATGAATAGCCGCTGCTCGCCTTCACCAACCACAGTATATTTCACCTGTGCATCAGTGCGGCGGCGCAGGTTCTCAATCGCCTGCTTATGTAGATCTTGCACGCTCACACCCCAGCGATCCAGGTGTTCTTCATTAATATAGGCCGCACTACGGCCTTCATCAACGACATAGGTAATCATCAGGTCGCCCAGGAATTCGCGGTAAGCCAGCATCGGCAGGTGCCGCTCGTGTACTTCGAGCAGCATCGCCAGCGGCTTAATCATCGGGAAGATGCGCTCAGCCAGGGCGGCATAATCACTCGCGCTGCGATCGGGCTGAATGCCGAGCACCGAGCGTACAAAGGTCTCAACTACCACATCGAGCTGGCTGGGGTCGCGCAGGTACGCGCTGTAGAAGGTACCCAGATCGGCGGTGACATCGGCACCACTAGCGCGCAGCCGCAGCTCAAGCCCCTCGCGGTCGATCACCTCAATATCGTCGTACACGGTCAGGCGCTTTTCCATATAGCCAGCAAATTGCTCGGCGCTCATCGTCGGCATGCTGCCATTGCCCTGCGCAGACCGATGAGCGTTGCTCTGTCCATTACTCATAGCGCATCCTTGTTTACGCTGACCTACGTGCTTCGCTTGCGCAGCTATACATGCAACACCGCGCAGGTTACGCGACTGCTGTGCGCTGCCAGGCCGCCTTCAGCTCGGCAATGCTAGCGCGCAATACCTCGCCGCCTGCCGTGCCAGCAAAAACCAGCTCAGGAGTAGCGCTCGCTACCCCGATGCGCGCGCACGGCAGGCCCGCCAGCGCTGCCTCGAAGGCAGGCGCAGCGGCGGGGCGTACCTCTACTAGCAAGCGCGTGGGCGATTCGCTGAATAACACAATGATATCGTCGTTCAGGCCCGCCGGGCGTGGCACCGCCGCTAGATCGAGCTGCAGCCCTAGCGCACCGGCAAACGCCATTTCGGCGGCGGTCACCGCCAGCCCACCCTCGCTCAGATCGTGGCAGGCGCGCACTAGGCCGCCCGCAATTGCACTGTGTAGCGCGGCCAGTAGCTGTGGCGCACGCGCAAGATCAACCTTCGGTACTGACGTTGTGCGGCGCGGGGCGAAATGCGCCCCGCCTAGCTCGTCGTTCGTTTCACCAACCAGATAAAGCAGGTTGCCTGCTTCTTTTAAGTCCATCGTCACGGCACGGCGCACATCGGGCACATGCGCCAGCGCGGTAATCAGCAGCGTGGGCGGAATGGGCGTGCGCTGGCCCTGGGCGTCGCGGTATTCGTTGTTCAGCGAATCCTTACCCGAGACAAACGGCGTGCCAAAAGCCAGCGCCGCATCGTAGCAGCCCGCCGCCGCGCGCACCAGGCCCGCCATCCGATCGGGCTGGCGCGGGTCGCCCCAGCAGAAGTTATCCAGAATCGCAGTGCGGCCCGGGTCGCCGCCAACCGCTACAACATTACGCAGCGCCTCATCGACACAGGCCAGCGCCATCCAATACGGGTCGATCTGACCGTAGCGCGGATTGATACCGCAGCCCAACGCCAACCCTTCGAGCGAGCTACGCAGCGGCTGCAATACGGCGGCATCGCCTGGGCCATCGCAGCCAGCGCCCACCAGCGGCTTCACCACAGTTGCACCCCGCACCTCGTGGTCGTAGGTGCGAATAATAGGCTCTTTCGAGGCAATATTGGGATGCGCCAGCAACGCTTTCAACACCTCGACCGGCGACAGCTGAGCATCTGCGGTTGAACGCTGTGGATCGGTCGTCGGCTGTCGGTTGTCAGCTACCCACACGGCTTCGAGCACGCGCTGGGGAATGCCCTTGTGCAGGAAGTGCATGGACAGATCGACCACACGCTGACCGTGGTGCGTAACTGTTAGCCGCCCATCATCAGTGAAATGGCCGATCACGGTCGCTTCAACATCTTCACCAGCGCACAGCGCTAGCAGCGCAGGCAGGTGCGCCTGTGGCACCGCCAGCACCATGCGCTCCTGCGCTTCGGAAAGCCAGATCTCCCAGGGCTGCAAGCCAGCATACTTCAGCGGCACATCATCCAGCACCACCGCCGCACCACATTCGGCCCCCATCTCACCCACCGCCGAAGAGAGGCCACCCGCGCCACAATCGGTAATCGCGCTATACAGGCCCGCGTCGCGCGCTTGCAGCAGCACATCGAGCACTTTCTTCTCGGTAATCGGGTCGCCGATCTGCACGGCACTGCCCACTTCACTGGCAGTAGTGTGCGTCAGCTCAGCCGAAGAGAACGTTGCACCGTGAATACCATCACGGCCAGTGCGCCCGCCCAGCACAACAATCGCGTCGCCGGGCCGTGTGTTGTGCGGGTTGCTGCCGCGCGGTGCCAGGCCTACCGTGCCGCAAAACACCAGCGGGTTCGCGGTGTAACCAGGGTCGTACAGCACCGCGCCATTGACGGTGGGAATTCCCAGCTTGTTGCCATAATCGCGCACCCCGGCTACTACGCCCGCGGCCACGCGCTGCGGGTGCAGCACGCCGGGCGAAAGCTCGGCTTCGGGGAGGGTCAGCGGCCCAAAGCACAGGACATCGGTGTTGGCAATTGGCAGCGCCGACACGCCCAGCACATCGCGCACCACGCCGCCCACACCAGTGTTTGCGCCGCCAAACGGTTCGAGCGCCGAGGGGTGGTTATGGGTTTCGACTTTAATCGACACTTCGTGAGCGTCGCCAAAGGCCAGAATGCCCGCGTTATCCACGAAGGCAGAGAGGACGAATGGGCGTGAGGGAGGTAAGTCAGGCGATGGCGATTGGGAGTTAGCGCGCTCCAAAATTTCTTGGGTTGCTACCATCAGGAAGGTACGAATCAGGCTATCGATTTCCACATCCTGATTGAGCGTTTGTAATGCCCGATACAGGCTCGCGTTGCCTTTCGCACTTTCCCCGCCCCCATCTCCCATCCTCTGATATTTTACGCGCGCCTTAAACGTTTTATGCGAGCAGTGTTCGCTCCAGGTTTGCGCCAGCGTCTCTAGCTCGCCATCGGTAGGCAGGCGCCCTTCGTTGCGGAAATATGCCTGGATCGCACGCATTTCGGCGAGATCAAGCGAGAGCACCCCATCGCGGCTGATACGGGCTAAAGCATCGTCGCTCGCATCGAGCAGTGGCACACGTGCAATCTGCGGGGTGGTGTCGGCGGGTGGGCGCAGTAGCTCGGCGTAGAACGGGGCGCGGCGGGAAGCTGCTTCGTCGCCCGATTGGTAAGCCAATACCGTTTGAATCAGCGGGTTATATAGCTCGGCGAGCGTGTGTTCGTCGGCAGCTACCCCGACTGAGTAACGCCGCAATGTTTTCACTGTGTGCAGGCCGCACAGGCCTAGCCGCTGCGCGCCAATCAGTATGCTCTCGGCTTCGTTATCGGTGACACCGGGCTTAAACGCTACTTCAGCAGCAGCACCTGCAATTATGTCGAGCTGCGCTAGCTCGCACCACCTGGCCTGCTGCACCACCGGGTCGTGCAGTAGCTCGGCAGCCAGTGCTTCAATATCGCGCGCGCTAAGCTCGCCATCGAGCAGGTAAAGGTGCTGGGGGGCCGCGTCGTTATGGCGCGCCTGCACGGTGACGAGAAATTGAGCCATTGATCTCCCTATATATCATCGCAGCGACAGCTTGCCGACCGGGTGTATGTCCTACAAAGGCACAGCGTCGCAGAGGGTTTGCCTTGTTCTTTTTGTGTGTACGAACCAGGCGAGTGCCTTTAGCTGATCACGATCGCTTCGCCGTTCACGCCATCGCCAGCGGGGCTAGCCAGCCGCACAACCTCCGCAGCAACCGCTTCGGGCGGGATGATGCGCTGCTGGCCGGAAAGGGCAAGAATACTGGCGCGCGCCTCGGCATCACTGCGGCCCGTCTTCTCGCGAATATTCGCCACTGTATCACGCACCATATCGGTTTCGACCCAACCAGGGCATAGTGCATTGGCGGTAATCCCATAGCGCGTCAGCTCAAGCGCCAGCGAGCGCGTTAGCCCCACCAGCGCATGCTTCGAGGCGCTGTAGGCCGAAGAAAACGGCATGCCAACCAGCCCGGCGCGCGACGCGATATTGATGATACGCCCCCACTTGCGGGCGATCATATCGGGCACGGCGGCGCGGCAGCAGAAGAACGGCCCGCTGACATTCACACGCATGATCTGCTCCCAGGTCGCATCGTCCATCTCGGCGAACTTAACGCTGGCCGTGATGCCAGCATTATTCACCAAAATGTCGATCGGCCCAAGCGCGGCGCGTGCGGCGGCGAATGCCTGGTTCACAGCGGCCGAATCGGTGACATCGCCGGGGAGTGCAAGCGCGGTATGACCAGCAGCCGCAAGCTCGGCCTGCACAACCGCCAGCCGCGCCGCGTCGCGCCCGGTGATCGCCACTGCTGCGCCCGCTTCGGCCAGCGCCAGCGCAATTGCCTGGCCAATGCCACGGCCACCGCCGGTCACCAGTGCGACTTTCCCCGAAAGTAGTGCCATTATCTTTCTCCTTGTAGTGCGCAGTCTACCGCAGGCGTTGCGCATGGTCAAGCGCAGGCCGTATAGCAACCGGCAAGCGCAAACTTGACGCATGTGATACGATCGTTTCGCCGAACGGCCAGCACACGGAGCAGTTGCATGACACGCAAGCTCTTCTGGGAAAACCCCTACCAAACTGAGCTAACTACCACGATCACATCGCTTATGGAGAACGATCTCACCCTGGCAGAAACGATTCTCTATGCGTTTTCGGGCGGTCAAGAGGGTGATGCCGGCACGATTGCCGATCGCGTAGTGCTGGCAGCGCGCAAGCAAGGGCGCGAGATCATCTACACGCTGGCCGATACCGCCGGGCTGCGCGTGGGCGATACCGTAAGCGTTCAGCTCGATTGGGCGAGCCGCTACACGCTGATGCGGCTGCACTTCGCCGCCGAAATTGTGCTTGAGCTGGTTTCGCGCCGCTTCCCTGGCATTCAGAAGATTGGCGCGCATATTGCCCAGGATAAGGCCCGTATTGATTTTCTCAGCGCAGAAAGCCTGGCACCGGTTCTGCCAGCGCTGTGGGCTGACGCGCAGGCGATGATCGCTGCCGATGCGGCGATTGTGAGCGCCTTTAGCGACGAAACTGCGGAGCGCCGCTACTGGGAGATCGCCGGGTTCGCGCGGGTAGCCTGTGGCGGCACGCATCTTCGGCGCACCGGCGAGGTTGGCCGCCTTGAGCTGCGGCGCAAGAATCCCGGCAAGGGGAAAGAGCGGATTGAGATATATGTGCACGAGCGCTGAGAACAGCCGGGCATGCACATGCCAATGAAGCATATACCTCGCCGCCGCGCCGTTGACTACACGCGCCGCCGCCATTTCAGCGAGCAGGTCATCGCGCGCATTCTGGGGAATGGCTGGATGCCTGCGCTCGCACAGCGGCTAGGGATAGACGCACCGCTGCGGCTCGACCACTACACGCTCACCCTCCCGGTGCTCCAGGGCTTGCCACCACTGCGCCTGGCGTTCGCCGCCGATTTCCACGCTGGCCCCAGCACGCACCCACGGACACTGGCGCGGGCCTGCCAGGCGCTGCGTACGCTTCAGCCCGATGTGCTGCTGCTGGGCGGCGATTTTGTGTCGCTGCATGAGCGCTACATCGAACCGCTTGCCACCGCGTTAGGGCACATTCCCGCGCCGTTTGGGCGCTATGCGGTGCTTGGCAACCACGATCTCTGGGCTGATGATCTGGTGATTGAGCAGCGGCTGGCTCAGGCAGATGTGCAAGTCCTGGTCAATCAGCATTGGCAGCTGCCCGCGCCATATGATCGGATCTGGATCTGCGGCCTCGATGATCCGGGGTCGGGCCGCCCGAATGCGCGGGGGATGTTTGCGGGCACGGGCGATACGCGGATTGTGCTCATGCACTCGCCCGATGGGTTAGCGTCTATTCAAGGCGAGTGCTTTGCGCTGGCGCTGTGCGGGCATACGCATGGCGGGCAAATTTGCCTGCCGGGCGGGCACCCCATCCGGCGACCGCATGGACGGCTCAGCAGGAAATACATCGCCGGGCATTTCCTGGTTGGGGCGTATGCCAGCCAGCACCTGATTGTCAGCCGGGGCGTGGGCTATGGCGGCATACCGCTACGCCTGTTCGCGCCGCCCGATATTGTGGTGTGTACGCTTGTGGGATATACAGATAATTAGGATTTTCGCTTCTATGCCTGCGGCAGCAAGGTAGTTGGTCTCTTCTTCTTGGTACTTTTTGCGCTATGCGCAAAAAGTACCAAGAAAGTAAAAAACCTGCTCAGGTAAGCGAAGGTCCTGATGACATACGAGAGGTGAGAACGATGGACGCGCAGCTCATTCGCTTCAGCAAATTTATTAGCCTGGTGTTGCGGCACCAGCCCCAACACTATGGGCTTACGCTCGACGCACAGGGATGGGCTACCATCGACGACCTGCTCGCCGCTGCCAATCGCGCGGGCGTACCGCTCACGCACGCCCTATTGCAGCAGGTTGTCGCGCAAAACGACAAGCAGCGCTTCGCCATCAGCGCCGATGGGCGCGCGATCCGTGCGAGCCAAGGCCATTCCATCGCCATCGACCTAGCGCTTACACCGCGCGAGCCGCCACCACTGCTCTACCACGGCACCGCTAGCCGGTTTGTCGCATCGATCCGCACGCAGGGATTGCTCCGCCGCTCACGCCAGCACGTTCACCTCTCTCCCGATATTACCACCGCGACCAAGGTGGGGCTGCGCCATGGCAGCCCGGTAGTGCTCACCGTTGCGAGCGGCGCAATGCACCGCGATGGCTACCAGTTTTACTGTTCGGAAAATGGCGTATGGCTGATCGAGGCGGTTCCAGTAGCATACCTCGCGTTCCCCAAGCAATAACACGCGGTGGCGCGTGTCAACCCTACCCCGCGCGTTACTGCAACAGCCGTAGTGGGGTGTTCGCCAGCAAACGGCGTATCCCTTCGACATACGTAGTTGGCGATTTATAATCGGGGTGGCTGCGGAAGACGCCCGCAATCTGCCCCAGCGCCACAATTTCGGCCCGCGCCGCCGTCGTTTCCGCATCCGACAAGATCGGGTGGGAGGCATACGCCAGCTGCTGTGGGTTCAACATCCCCACCTGAATCGCCGGGCCAACCTGCCGATGGCACTGGCATTCCGCCTGTGGGTTGATCAGTCCGCAGCGCCGTTCCATAAATGCGCGCAGCATACGGCGGGCACGCGCCAGCCGCTGCCGAAAAGCCGCCGGGCTAATCGCCAGAATGTCAGCCCCTTCGGTGCTGTTGAGGTTAAACACCACCGCAAGAATAAAGGCCAGGCGATGAGGCCGATCGAGGCACAGCAGCATCCCCTGTGTACAGCTAATGCGCATTTCCTCAATCAGGGCATACTCGTGCGGCGTTGCGCCATCGTCGTCGCCCGCCATGGCTAGCCCCGCTTCGAGCAGCGTATCGAGCGCCTGGAACGAGGTAGTCTGCTGTTCGCGGCGGCTGGCGCGTGCACTCAGCAGGTGATTGGCGGCAATACGATAGACCCAAGTTGTTACGGCGCTATCGCCGCGAAACTGCCCCAGGTGCGTAATAACTTTAATCAGAATTTCTTGCGTCGCATCGGCTGCATCGTCGGGGTGGCCCAGCATGCGCATTGCAAGGCCATAAATCCCATCCTGGATCGCCTGCACAATCTGATCGAGCGCATCTTGATCACCGGCGGTCGCCTGGGTGATCCATTCAATTGGTACACTATGCATGATCTCTGCCTCCTGCGCTGAGTCCCAGCAATGCCGTTTTGCAACATTAGACTCATCAACGCGCAAAGTGTGACTCGCGCATTAACCTGGGGCAATTATTTCCTGCGCGTGGCCCCGAGTCACACTTGGGCCAATTTGCTGTCTCATATTGTATGCAGCATGATTTCACCAGCACGCGCTGGCACCGAGACATGCACATGGATATGAGGAGAGAGCAATGACAACATCATCGATTTCGAAACCGGCAGCGGCACAGGCCAAACCCGCCTGGCGTTCGGTGGGCGTATGGCTCAGCATTGTGCTCATCGCATTCATTTTGTTTAGCGCAGTGCGTGCACTGCTCGCCCCAGCGAGCTTTGCAGCCACCTTTGGCCTGGCGTCGGCGGATGCCGCACAGAATGGTTTTATTGCCGTCTATGGAATTCGCTCGCTGTTCCTAAGCTTGTTTGCACTGAGTTTGCTGGTACAGCGCCAGTATGCTATGCTAGCGCGCTTCATGCTGATCGCAACCATTATCCCGATCGGCGATGCCTTACTGGTAGCGCAGCGCGGTGGGCCACCCCCGATCGTCATCCAGCATAGTGCGACGGCGGGCATCCTGCTGCTAACGTGGTTTCTGCTGCGCCGCTGGGCCGAACGCTCGGCCGCATAGCCCACAAGCATGGTAGTGCAAACGTAAAACCGGTCGGATGCGGCAGCAGTGGCATAGCTTCTTTCTCCGCCGCCAGGGCCACATCCGACAGCTGTATGCCGTGCGTTTGGGAATTATGATTAGCGCTTTTTTGCTTTTGCCGCAGCCCGTTCCTCAGTATCTTTGCGGCGCAGCGCTACCATCCAGCGCAGTAGATCGAGGGGCAGCAGCGCATCGAGCGGGAATTGCAGCGTCCCTTTGCCGGTGCGGTAGGTTGCCGCAGCAGCCGCAAAGTCCTCGTCGCCCCAGGGCACCGGGTACACCCCAATATGCTGCTTGTAGCCAGCGAAATAGATCAGGTTATAGCCATTAAGCCGAAAGGCTGGCATGGCATAGCTAATCGTTTCTTGCGCGCCAGGCGCAGCATCCTTAATCGCCTGCCGCACCTGTTCCAGCAATGCCTGCACCGCGGGCGGAAACCCGGCAATATATTCGTCGATCGTTTGGGGTTTGGCTTGCGATGCTGGCATTGCCTTTCCTTTCAGTGCTTATCGGGTTTCAGGTACAGCCCGATTTCTCTTCTCGCGCAATAGCTGAATCAGGGCAGCTGTGGTTCGCTCACGGCATATAGATCAGCTCGGGCCAGTATTGCGCGGCGATATTGCGTACCCCATCAGGCGCGGTTGTAGCAACCTGAAGATATGCGGCTGTTTGGTTATTGTATAGTACCAGAAGCTGATTGGTATCAACAATATGCGTCGCCCCAGCAGGCACATTCACTTGCCCAACCACCTTACCGGCAGCGTCAATCTGCACAATCTGTGCGCCCTGCTGTGTCACAATAAGCAGGTGTTGCGCATCATCGAACCAGGCAACCGAACCGCTGCCATAATTGGTTTCGGCTGGCGCGCCACTATTGCGCACGAGCGGCGTCGTGGTGTTGGTGGCTGTATTGTAGAGCATAACATCGTATGATTGGTTCTCGCTGTTTACGGCCTGGAAGAAAGCCAGGCGCACGCCATCCACCGAGAGCGCATACGCCGGCGTTGCTGCGTTGCTCACGGTGACTTCGTGGTTGGTTTGCAAGTTGCGCACCCGTAGCTCCGGTTTATAGATATTGCTCACATACGCGAACGACGTGCCAGCCAAAGCAATATCCCAGCCTTTAGGAAATGCGGTTTCGCCAATTGTCAACACCTCGGCTACTGGCGACGACGCCCTGCTGCTTACCTGTATACGCCCAACCACCGTGCTCGCGCTGATGGTTGTGATGGTATACAGTGTATCGCCATCCCATATGAGCGGTTTCATCCAAGCAAGAGCGCTTTCTGGGTTGGCGGCGAGCACAGCATCACCATCAAGTATAGTGTGCAGCGTACCAGTCGTAAGGTCGAGTAGCAAAATACGGTTGCCTGATTTTGCGCCGCTAGAGGAGGTGGGGTAGGTTGCGCCGATCGCTACATACTTGCCATTGCGCGAGGCCACAAACGTATCAAGTGCGGCATCGTGCGGCACGTCTAAGGAAATAGCCCGGCCAGTTTGCGGGTTGAATATGGCCTTGTGCTCAACCGAATTTTGCAGCAAGAGCGGTGGCAACGAAGGGCGTGAAATCGCTGCATCCACCGGCATGCGGAGCTGCTGAACAGCCCCCGATGAGTCTATTGCAAGCACATTCCCCTGGTGCAAGAACCATGGCTGGGTAAGCGGCAGAGTATCAACCAGAGTAGGCGCAGTGGGTATTGCCGTCTCTGGTAGCTGCGGCGCCGAAGTACCAACAAGTGCCTGGGACGTAGCAACCGTGGTCGCATCCCCAAGTGGCATGGTACTCACACTGCGGGTTACCGTGCTGGTTGGCTGTGTTGCGCAGCCGCTAAGCAGAATGCACGCGACCATACAACGTATAACAATGCGGCAATAGTTCATACAAAGCCCCCCTATCACTCTACGCAGATTATAATTATAGATACCCATGATTATATGTTTTCTATCGCACTAAATCACTGAAACAAAAGTGATTGTTTTATGAAAGGTTTTAACCCTATAAATGCTATTATACTACACCAAACAACCTACACGCCCTCGTTTCAGCGCGCAGCGGCGCACGATACCCAGCACCGAAGCTTGAGGAGCTTGGTATAATGGCAACCTGAACTATGGCTATGAGCGATGGGAGAAGATATGAACTGCTGGCACTGCGAGCGGCCAGCCCACGGCACCTGCATCTTCTGCGGGCGGGCAATATGCCGTGAGCATGTGCAGGAAATGCCGCATATTGTGGCGATCTATCACGATGCAAAGAACGCCCACAAGGCGATCGTTACCGCGCGGGCGCTGTTTTGCGGGGTGTGCGAGCCGCGCGAAGACCCGGTAGAGTTGCCCGAGCTAAAATAATTGGGGCCGTTTCCTGGTGCGGCCCGGGTCTTACTGCACCAGGAAACACACGCCGTGTAATTTGGCAGGATCCAGGCCAAAGAAGAGTATCGTTGCCAATCGATAGCGCGCATTCCGCCATTGCTACCACGGCGCGCTTCACCTCTACTCAATCCATGTGTAGCTTCGCACGCTCCTCGTCCCATAGCTTTGTAAATCGCTCGAACACATCAGCAATAATTTCCAGCTCGTGCTCTGAGTAGCGGGAAATCAACTCGTCTTGCGCGGTTCTCGCCGATGCAAACCATGAGGCTGCTTTTTCGGCGGCTGATGCTGCGGGCGTGATCAGCGTCCCCCGGCGATCATTCGGGTTGGGCTGCCGCACAATTAAACCGGCCTTTTCCAGCCGATCGAGCATGGCGGTCGCTGCACCAGATGTGAGCCCGGTTTGCCTGGCAAGCTCAGACGGCGTGGCAACACCTTTCGAGAAGAGCAGCCGGAGGCACTCCATGTCGGTTACGTTGAGGCCAGCCCACTCACTCATTGCGTTGCGGAACAGCATGAGGTGAATGCCATAATCGCGCACTGCCATGAGGGCGCGTTGCTTCAATTCTGCTTTCGTCGATGTTGTCATAGAATTTACTCTTGACATTATCTTGATTTTCAAGTATCTTTATTATATAACTAAATCCAATTGAATGCAACTGTAAATACGAGCAGCAAAGGAGATTGCCATGAGTCCCAAAGCAGATACGAAAACTTCAGCCAAAAAGTCCGATGATGGCTTCACAGCCGAAGAAAAAGCCGCGATGAAGGCGCGCGCCCAGGAGCTGAAAGCCGAAGCCCGCGCAAGCAAAGATCGGGCCGAAGGCGAAAAGGCGATCCTTGCGGCGATCGATGCGATGAATGAGCCAGATCGTTCCATGGCACAGCGACTTCATGAGCTCATTACCATCAGCGCGCCAGAGCTGATGCCGAAAACCTGGTATGGAATGCCGGCCTATGCCAACGCAGATGGCAAAGTCATTTGCTTCTTTCAGGCTGCGGGCAAGTTCAATGTGCGATATGCAACCTTCGGCTTCCAGCCCGATGCCAGGCTAGACGCGGGCAATATGTGGGCAACTGGCTTTGCCCTGCTTCAGTTGACCGCTGCCGAAGAGGAGCAGATCAAGACTCTGGTGAAGAAAGCGGTGAGCTAGGCACCGCACTATATAACAATATTATCTGAATTGTAAAGCTGTCAGGTGCGGCGTTCAGCACATCAGAACGCGGCAATTGCACTGCTGGTCGCACCTGGTAGGCTTCACAACTGACGTAGGATTGCTTGGGCTTGTCAGGTGTCTAGCGGCACGCTGCAGGCGCGAATACCTGAATCCAGCGCGTAGAGCAGCATATCGATGCGGCTCTTGCCCACTTCACGCGCAGGCATCTGCCGCAAGACCGCGCCTGATTCGGCGGGGGCATGTGCAATCGCCCAGTGAATCGCGTCATCACTCACGCGCGTGTCGCCAGCGCAGTCGAGCTCAAGCGCCAGCGCAGCATAGGCCGCCGGGCCGACAATGTGCTTTGTCTGGTGGACATCTACCAGGGGATGGGTGTAGGCGCTTGCCGCGGCGGCACCCGCAGCGCGGGCGGCGGCGGCAGCGGCGGGATCGCCAACCTCGCGAGCGGCGGCATGCGCGGCCAGCGCCAGGGAACGCAACCGCGCGGCACGCTTTCCGCCCGCTGCAAACTCGCGGATGCCTTCAATCGCCGCACGCGGCCGTACATCTGTAGCAGCATGCTGCTCGTACACCGCAAGCGCCTGCTCGGCGCAATCCGCAGCCCAGCCGCCAATCGCCCTGAGTGAATCCAGGCTCAGCGTGAAGTACCTTGATGCTGGCTTCATCCGTTCTTCCTACGACCGAAGAATCTTTGCGATTGGTCTGCCTTTGGCAAGTTCATCGATCAGTTTATCTAAATAGCGTATGTTCTGCATCAGCGGATCTTCGATCTCTTCCACACGAACACCACATACGACGCCTTTAATTTGCGAACGGCCTGGGTTGAGGGCGGGTGCCTGGGCAAAAAAGGCTTCTAAATCGTTGCCCTGCTCAATTTGCTGTTGTAATCCCACCTGGCTATAACCAGTCAACCAGCAGATGATCTGGTCAACGTCTTCTTTCGTGCGGTTTTTGCGTTCTGCTTTTTGCACATACAGCGGATAGATGTTTGCAAATTGCATTGCGAAAACTCGATGTTTAGGCATCATTATTCCTCCTTGCGGCGGGGCTCGTATAGCAATCTTATCTGAATGGGAAACCTGTCAGGTGACGTCAGCAGGGCAATTGCCGCATCCTGATGCGCTAAAAGCCGCGCCTGACAGGTTTCAGAACTGATGTAGGATTGCCATAAGTCTTGTGTTACCACAAAATGCCCAAGCTAAGCCCCCAACATGCGCTTGTACTCTTCCAAGGTCTTCCGGGCGACCACCGGCCAATCGAAAGTGGTGCGCACGATCTCAACGCTGGCCGTACCCCAGGCGGGCCACTGTGGGCGCGCTGCCAGCGCGGCGGCTATTTTCGCCGCAAGGTCTTCGGCGCTGCCAGGGCGCACTAGAAAGCCATTCCTACCATCGAATACTTTGTCGGGGATGCCGCCCGCCGCCGAGGCAACCACCGGCTTGCGGTGAATCATCGCCTCAAGCGTCACCAGCGACGAGCCTTCGTACAGCGTGGGATGAATAAACAGGTCGATCTCTTCATATAGGCTGTGCAGCTCGGTGTCGCTGAGTTTACCCACAAATGTCACATGCTCGGCAATTCCCAATTCGCGTACCTGCGCCTCAAGCGCTGCCCGCTCTTTGCCCTGGCCCACCAGTAGCCAGCGCCAGCGCGGCGGCAGCTGCGGGTGCAAGCGCGCCAACGCTTCAGCCAGAATATGATAGCCCTTGTTGCGTTCCAGCCGACTGACGCTTAGCAGCACCAGGTCAGCCGCATCCAGGTTCAGACGGGCGCGCATTTCACGGCGTAGATCGTCGTGCGTCCAGGACAGGCACTCTTCCACATCGATCGCGCTCGGAATCACCACTACGCGCTGTGGGTCGACGCCCAGGTAATGCGGCAGATCGCCGCGCGTGCAGGCATCGGTCGCAATCGCGCGGTCGGCGGTGCGCGTGCCATACGAATATAGCGCACGGAACGGCGCGTAGGCGAGCCACTTGCGCCAGTCGGGCGTGCGGTATTCTTCCAGGCCGTGCGGGTTAGCAATGAACGGCACGCGCTGCAGCAGCGGGTCGCGCGTGCGAATGGCCCCATAGCCTGCTGCACATAAACCCTGGGCATGGACAACATCGAACGCGCCCGCGCGCACCGCCGTAGCAACTTGCCGCCCCAGCTGCCAGGTATACCAGGGGTAATTCATCTGCCGCCCGAGAATCGAATTGGGACGGAGCACAGGCGATGTGTAATCGTAGCGTAGAAACACCACCGACCAGCGCCCGCCAATTGCCGTTTCAATGTATTCCTGGTCGGGTGTAGTCAGCTCGCGCGCCTCGGTCGTCGGGGGCTGCACATACAGCGTCACATGCGTGCCAAGCCGCGCCAGGTGTGTCACAAGGTGAAACACATGCCGCTCAATGCCGCCAAAGCCGTGCAGCGGAAATACCACACGCGCCAGCATTGCAACACGAATGGGGTGGGAATTTATCATGCAGTGATCAGTCGGCATTCAACAAAGTAGCGGGTAGTGCGCTGTTAGCGGCCTGCGCTGGCAGTGTCGCCAGAATATGTGGTAAAAAACTCGGTACCGGCGCATTGTAGCACACTCGGGCCATTTTCCATGCTACAATACCGGCTCGCATCATTGGCCCACATCCAGCCCAGCCAATCGCCAGCAAAAGCTACACCATTGCGAGCCGAGGGACAACTTTGGACGAGGCGATCACCGAAACAGGCAGCCGAACCGACCTAGAGCTGATGGCGCTGCTGCGCGAACAGCCCACCGCCGGTATCGCTGCGCTGTACGATCGTTACGGGCGGCTGGTGTTTAGCATGGCGATGCGCGTCGTCAATGAGCGCGGCGCGGCGGAAGAGATTACCCAGGATGTATTCATGCGCTGCTGGCGCAATCTCGATCGGTATCAGCCCAGCCAGGGCACCCTGGCTGCCTGGCTGCTTTCGATCACCCACAACCGCGCGATCGATGAGCTACGCAGCCGACGCGGTAAAGATGCTCGCCGCGAGTTGCCGGGCGAGACGCTCCTGCTTCAATCGCTGATCGAGCCGGGCTACGATGAGGCGTTATTACGCAGCGAAGTGAGCGCCGCCCTACACGAGCTTCCGGCAGCCCAGCGCGAAGTAGTGGAGCTAGTATTCTGGGGTGGGCTAACTCGCCGCGAAATCGCCGATCAGCTGCAGCTACCGCTGGGTACGGTGCATACGCGCCTGCGCCTGGGTATGGATAAGCTGCGCGAGGCATTGCGGGCGCTTATGAGCGACGAATAGACTCTTTTGCCGTGCGCAATCGTAGACTCTAGTATAACTGATATAAAACACTGGGTAGGGCACATAGCGCTAAACGCTTCGATTGTAATCGCCCTACTACCAAATACCGTGAATGCGCGAAACGAACGTGTATGGCTGCTGAAACCACAACCGCGTGCGATGAATTACAACCCTGGCTCGCTGCCTACGCTCTTGGCGAGGCTGAACCCGAGCCAGATGCGCTAGCGCACCTGGCAGGCTGCCTGCGCTGCCAGCACGACCTGGCCGAATACCGGGCCGTAGCCGGGCTGCTCCCCTATGCCGCCCCGCAGCACGAGCCAGCCCCGGCACTGCGCGCGCGCTTGATTGCCGCAGTTGAACAAGCGGCCCCAGCGCCACATACCAATATTGCACCTGCGCCGCCAACACCCTTACGCCGCCCACGCTGGCAACCCGCCTCACGATCCGCCTGGGCTGCCTATGCGTTCGCAGCACTGGCACTGGCGCTGCTGGGCTGGAATATATCGCTGCGCAGCCAGATCACCGCCCAATCCGCCGAGCTGAGCTTCCACCGCCAGACCTGGCAAAGCATGGTCGCACTTTTAAACGACGATGGACTCCACTGGTATAATGTCACTGGCGAGCAAGCATACGGTCATGTATGGCTCACCGACCAGAGCAGTGTTGCATGCCTGGTGGCACAACAATTGCCGCCCCTAGCAATTGGACAGGTATACCAGGTATGGCTCGACCAACATGGCACGCCGATCAGTGGGGGGACATTTGAGGCACACGATGGCAGCGGCTGGGTGCTGGTACAAGCCGATGAGCCTATCGCCCAGTATCAAGCGGTCTATGTCACGATCGAGCCTGCCGGGGGCAGCCCCACACCCACAGGCCAGCGAGTACTCGCTGGCAGCGCGAGCGCGGGCATAACCCCGGCTACCGACCGCTCGGAGCTGCAAAAGCTGCTGGTTGCAACGTTTAATTCATAAGCCCACTGCTTTTATTTGCGGTTCTGGATAGGATAAGGAGGATGTGCATGGTTCGTAAGATCCGTACCGTCGGGCTGTTCGTGGGAATGCTGGCACTGCTGGCGCTGGCTCCGGCTGTAGGCGCGGCCCCGGCCCGCCAGGCCACTGGCAAGGTTACGGCTAGCGATCAGCCGATCGCCAACAACACCATTACGGTTGCAAACGTCACGGCTGGGCAAGATGGCTGGATTGTCGCGCACCTCGACGAGGGCGGGCAGCCGGGCAAGGTGCTGGGCGAAACGGCCGTGAAGAAAGGCGAGAACCCCAACGTAAAGATTACGCTGAGTGAGGCGGTGCCGGTGGGCGGGAAGCTGTGGCCCATGCTGCATATTGATGCGGGCAAGATCGGCACGTATGAATTCCCCGGTGCCGATTCACCAGTGATTGCGGCCAACGGCAAGCCCGAGATGGTACAGATCACGGTGACGGCGGCAGCTGCTGCAGCTACACCTGCGCCAACAACCACAGCCCCAGGCAACCTACCCAAGACTGGCGGTGAGACAAGCGGTGCCGGGCTGCTGGCTGGCGCGCTGCTGCTGGTATTGGCCGGTGCGCTCGTATTGGGCCGCGCCCGCCGCGCATAATTTCGTAATTCGGCTCTGTCTTACTATACAGGGGGGAGCGCAGTGCGCTCCCCCCTGTATAGTGTTGATGTTATTCCCACTCAGGCAAGCCGTGTGTCGAAGGAATTGAGCGCCTTCATATAATTCGCGCGCTCGAAAGCGGCTGGCTCGGCGACGGCGCGCTGGCTCATGCTCCCGCGCATCTGCTCGATCGACTCATATTCATGCTCGATCATCCAGGCGCGCAGGTCGGTCAGAATATCGCGGATGCGGTAGATGCCATTCGATAGCAGTTCCGACGCCATCATCGCTACGTTCGCGCCAGCCATCATGGCCTTTAGCACATCCTGAGCGGTATGCACGCCGCTGGTAAGCGCAAAATCGAGCGGCACGCGCCCATAGAGCATCGCGATCCAGCTGAGCGGCAGGCGCAGATCGTTCGAGCTACTCAGCGTGAGGTTCGGCACTACTTCCAGGTGTTCCAGGTCAAAATCAGGCTGATAGAAGCGGTTGAATAGCACCAGCGAATCGGCCCCGGCATCCGCAAAGCGGCGCGCCATATGCGGCAGCGCAGTAAAAAATGGGCTAATCTTCAGCGCGAGTGGGATGCGCACGCTAGCCCGCACGCTACGCACCAGCTCAAGGTAGCTCGCCTCAAGCTCGGCGCTGCTGAGATCTGGATCCGTGGGCAGGTAGTAGATATTCAGCTCAAGCGCATCGGCACCGGCAAGCTGCATCCGCAGTGCGTAATCGACCCAGCCACCATTCGAGACGCCATTGAGGCTAGCAATCACCGGGATTTTGACGGCCTGTTTAACCCGATGCAAATGCTCAAGGTATGGCTCAGGCCCAATATTATAATGCTCCAGGTCGGGGAAATAGCTCAATGCCTCGCTGTAATGTTCGGTTCCGTGCGTCAGGTAGTGATCAAGCTCGCGGCTTTCGTGAGTAATTTGCTCCTCGAACAGCGAGTAGAGCACAATCGCGCTCGCGCCCGCATCCTCAAGGCGTTTGATACGATCGAGTTTTTTCGAAAGCGGTGAAGCCGACGCAATGATCGGATTACTAAGCGTAAAGCCCAGGTAGTGGGTAGTTAAATCAACATCAGCAGAAAAAGCATCGCTCATGATCTGGCTCCTCATTGAGGTGGTTGGGTTGCAGGTAGACATGTGCGGCGTTTACGATCGCCCCTACCTGCCTGCAACCCACCGAACCCATCATTATTTCGCGCCATTTGTCTCGGTGTGTGGCTCCGCTGCTAGCTCCTGGTAGTGTGCCCAGCGCGCCTTGATATCTTGCTTCGCCTCGGCCAGCAGCTCTTCGGCGCGGTGCTCATCGCTCTGCTGCAGCATGCGGTAGCGGGTTTCGTTATACACATACTGCTCCAGCGGCACACTCGGCGCTTTCGAGTCGATCGCGAGTGGGTGCTGGCCCTCGCCCGTAAGCTCGGGGTTATAGCGATACAGCATCCAGTGGCCGCTCTGTACACCCAGCTTCTGCTGCGCCAGGCCCTTGCGCATGTCGATGCCGTGCGCGATACAGTGGCTGTACGCCACAATCAGCGAGGGGCCATCGTAGGCTTCCGCTTCCAGAAACGCCTTCAGCGTCTGCTGATCGTCGGCACCCATGGCAACGCGCGCCACATATACATTCCCGTAGGCCATTGCCAGCAGGCCCAAATCTTTCTTTGCGGTTGCTTTGCCTTTTGCGGCAAATTTAGCCACGGCACCGAGTGGTGTTGATTTCGAGGATTGGCCGCCGGTGTTGGAATAGACTTCGGTATCGAGTACCAGGATGTTGACATTGCGGCCCGAGGCCAGCACATGATCCAGGCCACCAAAGCCAATATCGTAAGCCCAGCCATCGCCGCCAATGATCCACACATCTTTCTTCACCAGCGCGTCGGCCAGCGAGAGCAGGTTGGCGAGCTGGGTGTTAAGCTGCGCATCGTCGAACTCGCCGATCGAGCCTTCCCAATCGATAATACGATGCTTGAGCTGCGCCACGCGCTCGCGCTGCGCATTGATACCGGCGTCGGTGCGCTGGTCGGCGTTCAGTAGCTCTTGCACCAGGTCGCTGCCCACAATATCGCTCACCTGCGCCAGCAATTCGCGGGCTTGCTCGGCCTGCTTATCGAGCGTCAGGCGCATGCCCAGGCCAAACTCGGCATTATCCTCGAACAGCGAGTTCGCCCAGGCCGGGCCGCGCCCATCGGTGTTGGTGGTGTAGGGCGTGGTGGGCAGGTTACCGCCATAGATTGACGAGCAGCCGGTGGCGTTGGCAATAACCGAGCGATCGCCAAACAGCTGGGTTACCAGCTTGATATACGGCGTTTCGCCACAGCCCGCGCAGGCCCCCGAGAATTCGAACAGCGGAATCATCAGCTGCGAGTTCTTGATCGTGCCAACATTCAGGTCGGCGCGATTGACATCGGGCAGGCCGAGGAAGAAATCCCAGTTCTCGGCCTCGCGCTCGCGCACCGGCGGCTGCGGCACCATGTTGATCGCTTTGCGACCGACCTGGCGCTTGTCTTTCACCGGGCAGGCTTCGACACACAGGCTACAGCCGGTGCAGTCTTCGGGCGCAACCTGCAGCGTAAACTTCTTGCCAGGGAATTCTTTGAAGCGCGCGTCGGTGCTGAGGAAGGCTTCGGGCGCGCCCTGCAAATCGTCTGTGTCGTACACCTTCATGCGGATGACGGCATGGGGGCACACCAGCGCGCATTTGCCACACTGGATACACAGATCCGGCTCCCACTGCGGAACCTCCAGCGCAATGTTGCGCTTCTCCCAGCGCGCGGTGCCACTGGGGTAGGTGCCATCCATAGGCAGCTTGCTCACCGGCAGGTTATCGCCTTCACCGGCGATCATCACGCCCAGCACGTCGCGTACAAATTCGGGCGCGGCTTCGGGCACCGATGGGCGGCGGCGCAATTGCGAGAGCACCGGAGCGCCATTGGCTCCAATCAAATGCCCAAGATCGACCTCGTACAGGTTCGAAACGGTTTCGTCAACGGCGCGGTAGTTCTGCTGTACCACCGCTTCGCCGCGCTTGCCGTAGGTCTTCTTAATGCTGCGCTTAATCTCTTCGATCGCTTGCTCGCGCGGCAGCACGCCACTGATCGCGAAAAACGCCGTTTGCATAATCGTGTTGACGCGCCCGCCCATACCGGTTGCGCGCGCGACTTTATTCGCATCGATGACATGCAGGTGCAGGTGTTTTTCGAGAATGGCCTCCTGTACTTCGCTGGGCAGCTCGTCCCACACTTCCTCGGGGCTGTAGGTGCTATTCAGCAGGAACACCGCACCCGGCGCGGCATATTTGAGCACGTCGAAGCGCTCAAGGAATGAGAACTGGCTGCACGCCACAAACTGCGCCTGGCCAATCATATAGGCGGCGCGGATGGGGTGCGGGCCAAAGCGCAGGTGCGAAATCGTGACGGAACCAGATTTCTTCGAGTCGTATACGAAGTAGCCCTGGGCGAAGTTTGGGGTTTCCTCGCCAATGATCTTAATCGAGTTTTTGTTTGCGCCCACCGTGCCATCCGAGCCGAGGCCCCAGAACACACAGCGCACGGTTTCGGGCAACTCGATCGAGAAGGTCGGGTCGAAATCGAGGCTGGTGTGGCTCACGTCGTCGTTAATGCCCACCGTGAAGTGGTTCTTCGGCGCGGGCTTGCTCAGCTCGTCGAATACCGCCTTAACCATAGACGGTGTAAACTCTTTGGATGAGAGGCCATAGCGCCCGCCGATGACCCGAGGAAGTTTGCGGCCATCAGGCACAGCTTCATTCAGGGCAGCAATAACATCGAGGTATAGCGGCTCGCCCGAGCTGCCCGGCTCTTTTGTGCGGTCGAGTACGGCAATAGATTTTACAGTTGGCGGCAATGAGCGCACCAGATGCTCAGCGGAGAAAGGCCGGAACAGGTGAACCTGCACCACGCCAACTTTTTCGCCGCGCGCCAGCAGGAACTGCGCTGTTTCTGCCACAGTTTCAGCCGCCGAGCCCATCACTACAATGACACGTTCGGCATCGGGTGCGCCAATGTAATCGAACAGGCGATACTGCCGACCCGTGATTGCGGCGAACTTGTCCATATATTTCTGCACAATCGCCGGGCAAGCCGTGTAGTAGGGGTTGGCACTCTCACGTGCCTGGAAATACACATCCGGGTTCTGCGCCGTACCGCGAATCACCGGGTGCTCGGGCGAAAGGCCGCGGGCGCGATGGGCGCGCACCAGCGAATCGTCGATCATCGCACGCAGGTCGGCGTCTTCCAGCTGCTCAATTTTGTTGATTTCGTGCGAGGTGCGGAAGCCATCGAAGAAGTGGATAAACGGCACGCGCGCCTCAAGCGTAGCCGCGTGCGCAATCAGCGCCATATCGTGCGCCTGCTGCACCGAGTGCGATGAAAGCAGCGCCCAGCCAGTCTGGCGCACGGCCATCACATCGGCATGATCGCCAAAGATCGAGAGACCCTGCGCCGCGATCGAGCGCGCGGCGACATGAAAAACCGCCGAGGTTAGCTCGCCCGCGATCTTGTACATATTCGGAATCATCAGCAGCAAGCCCTGCGACGCGGTGAACGTGGTGGTAAGCGCGCCCGTTTGCAGCGCCCCATGCACTGCACCAGCCGCACCACCTTCCGACTGCATCTCGATCACCTGCGGCACTGTGCCCCAGAGGTTTTGGCGGCCCGCCGCCGACCATGCATCGGCCAGCTCGCCCATTGCCGTCGAGGGCGTAATCGGGTAGATCGCAATGACCTCGCTGAGCTTATGTGCAACCTGGGCAGCCGCCTCGTTGCCCTCGATTGTCACGTTTGTTCGCGCCATGAACTTCCTCCAAGATCTGTTGATCGACGCCTTGGCGCCGGCAGAGAGCAATTTGATGCAGTGTGAGTTGAGCGCATTCCAATGCGCGGTCAGGCTCAGTATAGGAGCGTGACCCAGGCTGCGAGTGAAGGAAAAGCAACTACACGTAATGATTTCGTGCATGGCGCTACAAAGAATCGGGTAGGCGCTATGGCTTGTTGTGCGCTACCCGATCGGGTACAATGCGGCGCGAACCAACCACTATTCGGACGATTGCAATGAGCACAACCACAACGATCGATGCTGTACGCGGCATGCGCGATGTACTGCCAGCCGAACTGGCCGCGCAGATCACGGTTGCGGATCAGCTAGAACGAACCCTGGCGAGTTACGGGTACCAGCAGATCGAGCTGCCAATCATCGAGCAGCGCGATTTGTATGGCCGTAAATTGGGTGAAGAGCTGGTGGGCAAGGTCTATGAGTGGAACTTCAATGGGCGCGACCTGGCGCTGCGTCCCGAGTGGACGGCCTCGGTGTTACGTGCATACGTCGCCCGCCTGCAAGATCAGCCGCTACCGCTGCGCCTGCGCTACACCGGCCCAGTGTTTCGTAACGAGCGCCCACAGCGCGGCACCTATCGCCAGTTCACGCAGGTCGGGGTCGAATTAATTGGCGGGCCAGCCCCACGCGCCGACGCCGAATGTATTGCGCTGGCGTGCGCCGGGCTGGATGCGGTGGGCGTAACCGGGTATCGCGTGCAAATTGGGCATATTGGCCTGGTACGCCAGGTGCTACGTCGCCTGGGGCTAGCCGAACGCACGCAGGGCATCTTAGCCTGGAGCCTGGAGCGGATGCGCGAGCACGGCGTTGCAGCGGTGCGCGAGCGGCTCGATGCCGCCCACAGCCCACTCCCCTTCGATGCGGCACTCCTCGACGGCATGAGCGACACCCAGGCCGAAGCGTTGCTGCTTGGCTCGCTCGGCGCCATTGGTGTAAACCTGCAATACGGCACGCGTGCGCCCGAGGCGATTGTTGGGCGGCTTGTGCGTAAGCTGCGCCGCGCCGATCCACAGGCACAGATCGAGCGGGCGCTGGCATTGCTCGAACGACTCTGCGCCATTCAGGGGTATGCGTCGGCGGCTTTCCCGCAAGCGGCGGCGCTTCTGCGCGAATTCGACCTGCCCGAAACCCTGCTCGATGAGCTGCGCGCCATTCTCACCACTGCTGCGGCGCACAACGTGCCCGATGAAGCGCTCGTCCTCGATTTCGGGCTGGGGCGCGGGCTGCACTACTACACCGGCCTAATTTTCGAGATTTACGACGCCGCCGGGATGCAGCTGTGCGGCGGTGGGCGCTACGACGACCTGGTGACAACCCTGGGCGGGCGGCAGATGACACCGGCGGTGGGCTTTGCCTACGGGCTGGAACGCGTGGTTGCGGCGGCCCACCCGGCTACGCCAGCACCGCCACCTGAAGTGCTCGTGTCGGCTGCCAATGATGCGAGCTACACCTATGCGCTTCAGGTGGCCACCACACTGCGTGCACGCGGGTATACAGCACTGGTAGACGTGCGCGGGCGCAGCCCGACTAACAATCAGCGCGACGGTGCACGGCGCGGTGTGGCGGCCCTGGCACTGGTGGCAGATGGCGACGAGGCACGTGGCGAGCTGCTCTGGCGCGACATGGCCGCGCGCACCGAGCGCCGCATCGCTCTGGCCGAGGTGCCTACTGTTCGCCCACGCGATATGCAATAAAATCGCCAGGATTCTCTATTGCCATAAGATAACCACAACCCAACGATTGCACACTAAACCATATGCGCGTGCGCCATATGCACATGCCGATGGCCCGGCACGCAACCTGCCGAGCTGGTAGTGCGTAAGAATAGATATAACAGATATCCATGGAGTAATGTATGAACATATTGCAGGGCGCGCCGATCATCGAAGCGGCTGGTCTTCAAAAGCGCTATGGCGATACATTTGCCGTGAAGGGCGTGGATTTGCAGGTACGGCCAGGCGAAATCTTCGGGTTTTTAGGCCCGAACGGTGCCGGCAAAACCACCACGATCAAAATGCTCATCGGGCTGCTGCGCCCATCCGCAGGCGTTGCGCGCATCGGCGGGCACGATATCCAGCGCGAGCCGGTAGCCGCCAAATCACTGATTGGCTATGTGCCCGACCAGCCATACCTGCCCGAAAAGCTCACCGCGCGCGAGTTCCTGGAATTCATCGCCGGGCTGTACCAGCTCGACCGAGCGGCGGCGCGGCGGCGTGGCGAAGAGCTGCTGAAGCTGTTCGACCTTGAAGGGCGCGGCGATGAGCTGGTTGGCGGCTATTCCCATGGCATGCGCCAGAAAACCGCACTAGCCGGGGCGCTGCTACATAACCCCCAAGCATTCTTCCTCGACGAGCCAACCGTGGGGCTTGACCCGCGCAGTGCCCGCCTGATCAAAGATATTTTGCGCAGCGTGGCCGAACGTGGTACCGCCGTGTTCCTCACTACGCATATTCTGGAAATCGCCGAGCGCATGTGCGACCGGGTGGCAATTATCAGCGGCGGCCAGGTGATTGCTACTGGCACGATGGATGAGCTGCGCGCCGGGCATACTGGTGCAAGCCTGGAAGATATTTTCCTTGAGCTCACCGGCGGCTCGGAAGAGGCCGAAATTGCGGCAGCGTTAGCCTAACACATCGGCAGCAAAACCATCCAACCGCTTTCAATCGCCCATAGAGTATGCCTTACACACTTCCCTGGGGGCCTTCACAAGAAGTTATGTGTATAGTGGAATAGATACATTATTACCAATATGATAAATGCTATTAGCGTGCTGATCCGCACGCAACTGGTAATTGCGCGCAACACCTTCTGGCGCGGGAAAATTGCGGGCAAATTTGGTGCAGTCGTGCTGATGCTAGGCTTATGCGGCGCATCCTACGGCCTATACTGGGCAACACGCGGCATCGTGCGCGGCCTTACTAGCCCCGAGTTCGCTGAGTTACTGAACCAGATTGCCCGGCAAGGTAATGGCATTCCGCAGGGTTTCAGCGTTGATGTCAGCACCTATTTGCTCGCCGTGCCAGCGCTGGTGCTGTTTGGCGCGCTGGTGATTATGGTGCTTACTAGCTTCACAACGGTGCTCTCATCGCTCTACCTTTCTGGCGATATGGATATGCTGCTGGCCGCGCCGGTGCCAATGCGCGCCGTGTTTGTGGTAAAGTTTTTTGGTGGCTTGCTGGTGCCGTATCTCTTGCTGTTCTTCCTGCTGGGGCCATTTCTGCTGGGGTTTGGGCAGGGGCTGGGGTTTGGCGCAGCCTACTTCGTTATGGCAATAGTGGTGGTGCTGCTGCTGCCGCTGCTGCCCACTGGTATCGGCGCACTGCTCACCATGGCGGTGGTGCGCGTTATCCCAGCCCGCCGCGCACGCGAGATCGTTGGTGTGATCGGCGGTATGGTTGGCGTGGCCTGGTATATCTTCTCGCAGTTCTCGCGTGAACTGACGCCCCGCGTGGGCAATGCGCGCATGCTCGATTATTTGCGGCGCTTCGATACTCCGCTCGCACCCTCGGCCTGGGCCAGCCGCGCACTGATTGCAGCGGGCAAAGGGCAGTGGCCCACATTGGCGCTGTATGGCGGGATGTTTGTGCTACTGTCGGTTGGCATGTTCGCAGCGTGTGTGCTGCTTGCCGAGCGCCTGTACTATGCGGGCTGGTCGAATATGGCAACGCAGGGCGGGCGGGTGCGGCAGCGTGCCACCGGCGAGCAACCGACAACCAATGGGAACAGCGGGTGGGCCACGCTTGGGCAACGCCTGGCGTTCTTTCTGCCCGGGCAATCGCAAGCCGTGCTATACAAAGATCTGAAGATATTCCCGCGTGATCTGCGCAATTTACAGCAGCTCATCTTCCCGCTCGTGCTGGCCGCGATCTGGTCGTTCCGGCTGGTTACAGGCGGCGGTGTGCAATCCGGCCCCGAAATGCCGCCCTGGGCGGTGTCGTTACAGAACTTCGCGTCGGCGGGCATCAGTTTCTACATTTGCCTGGTGCTTTCGGGCGCAATGGGTGGCGCAGGCGTCAGCCGCGAGGGGCGTGGCTACTGGCTGCTGAAAACTGCTCCTATCAGCAGCTTGCGCGTGCTACTTGGCAAGCTTACACTAGCCTACTTGCCCTACCCAACGGTTGGCGTGCTCTTCACGCTCGCGCTGGCTATTCTTCAGCGCAGCGGCCTGGCCGATAGCCTGCGCGCCTTACTGCTGGTGCTGGTGGCCGGGCTAGGCGTTACCAGTATTACGGTTGGCATGGGCGCGGCCTTCCCTAAATTCAATTGGGACAATCCGCGTCAGCAGAACTCATTCCGCGCTGGCTGCCTGGCACCAATTGTGTATCTGATCTATCTCGCACTGGCAATGATGTTCGTAATAGTATTACCGGGCCTCGCGCAGTTTGCACCCGATCTGGCGGTGTTACTGGCGATTGCGGGCTGGGTGTTGTTTCTGCTGCTGACCGGGGCCGTGGTGTGGGGCGCGCTTTCTATTGGTGCGGCACAGCTTGAACAGATTGAAGTGGGGTAAGCGAATGCCCTAACGCATTAGTCGCAGACTTTATGCATGACCACTAAAACGCGCCAGGCACCAGCCTATCGGAGAAGGGTTTGCTGATAGGCTGGTGCCTGGCGCGTATGGTTCTTCAGAATTGTTTAGCGCCGGGCACCCCGCCGCGCCAGCAAGCTTAGCCCAATCGCAAGCAGACCAGCCAGCGCCACAAACGGTAGCACACCACCATCGCTATCGCCGGTACGTGGTAATGTACGCGGCTTGGGCGGTGTGGCCGTGGCAACAACAGTAGGCGTGAGTGGCACCAGCGTTGGCGTCACGGTCGGCTCGCCAACTATGCCAAACGTCACCTGGCTACTGTTGTTCCCTGGGTCGTCGCCAGAGCTGCTGGTAGTAATTGTGACACCATTGCGGCCCGCAGGCGGCTGAGCACGCTCATTCACTCGTACCCGAATACGAATAGTTACCACATCGCCCGGCGCAACACTACCAATATCGACCCGCACCGTGCGGCCGCTGCTCGAAATATTGCCGCGCGTGGTAGTGGCCTGAATAACATCGAGATAATCGGGGATGGAATCGTTGACAACGACATCTTCAGCGGTACCAGGGCCTTTGTTTGTAACCGTAATTGTGAACGTTATCTCGTCGCCGATGCGCGCTTCGGATACATTGACCGACTTGGTGACCGCCGGGTCAGCAGGTTCGGACGGATTGGGGCGCGTGGTGGGGCGCGACGGAACCGGTGTGCTTGTGCTAGTGGGAACACTCGTTGGGGTACGGGTAGCTTGTTCCGTTGGGGTGCCGGTAATAGCTGCCAGTGGGACAGCGACGCTACGGGGCAAAGTGGTAGCAAGCATACCAACAACCAGTAGCACAACCCAAAACGTCAGAAAGGCGATCTTCAAACCCGATTGCTTCATGCAGCACACTCCTTGTGCGGGCTGTCAAAACACTGGCCCGCATGTTTCACAGGCTTCACAGTATAAATTGCAGGCATTGTACTCTTGAGTGTAGGCGTTGTTACTAGCCTATATTCCTAAATCGCCCGATTGAGATCAATTTCCCGCAACTAATATAAGTATATTGTACAGCGCTCAACCTGTGTGTCAATCTGTTCGTAATTGGTACCGCTCGTACCACGCCCCTGCGCAAGAATAATGTTAGGCGTAACCCGTACACTAGCGCTGTGATTGGCGGTACTACTGCACTATAGCTAGAAACTCCAGGCATTCAGCCTGATGCCAGCTGCTTGGCAAACTACAACCGTTAGGCCTTACCAGAAAGCCACAAAGCGCGACACCTGGCCAGCTGGCGTGTTTCTGGCGCGGCATACCACCTGCACAATAATGTGCTGAACCATTTTGAATTTCGAGCTTTGCCACAAATGTAGGCGGCAAGCAAACATTAACGTTTTGCTGCCACGTGCTGTTTTTCCATTGCACTCGCTATATTTACCACTTGTTTGAAATGAGGATGTACGCAGTGGTTATGCTGTGGCTTGGGCAAAACTGCTCGAACGTACCTGGCTGCCGCAGGCAAAAAGCACGGCATCCTCGTGCAACACTGTGCGCCTACTCCCTCATAGTAGAAATAAGAACCGCAGCCCACCAGATACATGCTACATTTCGTATATCTCTTCCACAATTTCCACAAAATGTGGATAAATCTCATTAATAATGCTTATGCGCTCGGTGTTTTTGCCTGCGGCAGCATGGTACCGAACTGTTTTTTGATATTCCGCGGTTGGCGCTTCGCGCCAACCGCGGAATATCATGATAAAAAAGTACCGCTCTGCCGAAGGCGAAAAACGCCCACCGTGTAACTCGTGTCATTAAAAATCGGTAAGCAGGTCCACGAACGGTGCACAGCGTTACCCAAGCGGTAGAATATCGGCAAATCCATAGGGGCAGCTGGGCCATCCCAGGAAACCTGGGCTAGCAAAAGAGTTCTGTATAATTCGGCATATAATGCACGTGCATACGAGGTCAGCAGAAACGACCGCTGGACATGCCAAACAACAACCCGCATAAACGCACTTACGGTCAATATTTCACGCCCGGCCCGGTCGTGCATTGCTGCTACGATCTGCTTGCAGGGTATGTACCGGCAAACCTGCGTATCGCCGACCCGGCCTGCGGCGATGGCGCGTTCCTCAAGGCCGCCTGGGAGCGCGGCATCGCCGCGCCACCGGCACTTCGCGGCTGCGATCTCGATGCTGCGCTGGTTGAGGCGCTTCACCGGGAAGGGCTGGCTGGCGTCTATTGCGCCGATGGCCTCGATGCAGCAAGCTTACCGGCGGCCACATTCGATCTGGTGGTAGGTAACCCGCCGTTTGGCGTCGCTACCTCGCCAGGGAAACACCAAATCGCCAGCGAAGTGCGCTTTCTGCTGCGCGCCCTTGATCTGGCACGGCCTGGCGGCTATGTGGCGCTGGTGCTACCCAATGGCATATTTGCCAACGAACGGCTGCAAACACTACGCGCCGAACTGCTCGCCCGTGCAACTGTGCTAGCGGTGGTCGCGTTGCCGCGCGAAACGTTCCGGGGCACGGGCACCCACGCCGCCTGTAGCCTGCTTGTGGTACGCTGCACGCCGCCGCCGCCAGGGCATCAGGTGTTCTGCGCGTTGCCTGCAAGCCTTGGCGAGCTGCCTGCGGTGGTCGCTGCATTTCGGGCCAGGCCGGGGCTAGCCGCCCCGCCGTCGGGCGCACACTACTGGCAGCCCCAGGGCAGCCCATTGATTCAGCGGCTTGATGCGCAGTTCTGGCAGCCTGCCCAGCGCGCATTGCACGAACACATGGCCGCGCGCTGGCCGTTGCGCGCCCTGAAGCACCTGCTCGATCGGCGGCGCGAGCTGATTGCGGGCGATCATGTTCGCCGATCGCGCGGCGAAGCCAAGGGGCCGCTGCTGCCCTACGAGTACTACCAAACCCGCGAATTTCTGCCTGCGGGCTATAACTATGCGCAGATCGAGCACTGCAACGCGCAGGCGTATGCGCGCCTTAAGCGCACTGCCGTTCAGCAACACGATATTCTGGTGTCGTGCGCGGGGGTTGGCGGGGCCGGGCGCGGGCGCGTGTGCCTTGTCACGCATGTGCCCGGGGCGTCGTGCACCGGCGATGTGCTGATCATCCGCGCACACCAGATCGAGCCGATTTTTCTGTTTCTCTTGCTGTGCTCACGCGCTGGCCGCGAGCAGCTGTTGCGGCTGCAAAATGGCGTAGGGACGGTGAACCTGAGCACCGCCGAGCTTCTTCAAGTGCAGGTACCGCTGCTGCCAGCCGCGTATCAGCGCCACCTGGCGCAGGGCTACCAGCCAGTAGCGACGGCTCACGCCTACGCAATGGCGGCGTTAGGCGATGAAGATATGCCCGGCTACGTGGCAGCGCGTGCCCAGGCCGAAGCATTACTCCATGCGCTGATCCGGGATCTAGAGGCGGAAATATTGGGAGAAACGTAACCCGAGATTTGTGATCGCTGCAAGAAAACAACGACGCACTACGCATTAGCCATTGTAGTGCGTAGTGCGTAGTGCGCGATAAAGGCCGACTTACCCTGCGATACCCTTACTGCCCGTCGATATAGACGGTCTTGACCTTGGTGAAGAACTCGACCGCGCCTTTGCCCATTTCGCGGAACATACCCGAGCCGCTATTCTTGAAACCGCCGAATGGGGCCTGAATCGACGCGCCGACCGTGCCCTGGTTCACCTTCACCATTCCGGCTTCGGCGCGCTCGGCAAAGCGAATCGCCCGCCGCAAATCGGTGGTGATGATGCCTGCCGACAGGCCATAGCTGGTGTTATTCGCGATCGCCAGCGCCTCCTCCATGTCGCCCGCTTCGAGCAAGCCAATCACCGGGCCAAACACTTCTTCCTGAGCAATGCGCATATTGGGCGTAAGCCCGGCCAGCACCGTGGGCTGCACGAAATGGCCACGCGCATAGACGCTGCCCTCAGGCGCGCCGCCGCCCGCCAGCACCTTGGCACCTTCGCTACGCGCAATCTCGATATAATCGAGGTCGGTAGTGCGCTGCCCGGTGCTCACAGCTGGCCCCATCTGCATGCCATCGCTCAGGCCCGGCCCAACCTTCAGGTTGCGCGCGGTGGCTACCAGGCGCTCGGTAAATGCCTGCAACACCGGCCGCTCGACAATCACGCGGCTGGTGGCAGTACAGGCCTGGCCGGTCAGGCCGAAGCCGCCCGCTGCTACGATCTGCACTGCCTTATCGAGATCGGCGTCGGCGGCAACGATCACCGGGTTTTTGCCGCCCATCTCCAGGTGCGTGCGCGTCAGGCGCGGCGCGGTTTTCTGGTAGAGCGCGTGCCCAACGCTGTATGAACCAGTGAACGAAACCGCATCGATGCCCGCATCGGTCACGAGTGCATCGCCCAGGGCGCCGCCTGCGCCGGTAACAATATTCAACACACCAGCGGGCAGGCCAGCCTCGTGCAGCAGACTGGTAAGCATGATCGCCATAATCGGCGTGGCCGAGGCCGGCTTGAACACAACGGTGTTGCCTACTACCAGCGCGGGCGCGATCTTCCACACCGGAATCGAGAGCGGGAAGTTCCACGGCGTGATGATTGCACACACGCCCAGCGGCACGCGCAGACTGTACAACAGGGTATTCGGTGTATCGGCGGGCAGCAGATCGCCGCCGACGCGCCAGGCTTCGCCCGCAAAGTAGCGCAGCAGCTCAACCGAGCGCACCACCTCACGCTGCGATTCCATGCGCGTTTTGCCTTCTTCCCGTGTCAGCGCGCTCGTCCAGGCATCGACCTGGGTTTCGAGCAGGTTGGCCGCGCGGTGCAGCACGCGCCCACGCTCCGGCGGCGTGAGTCCAGCCCACGCCGGGAAAGCGGCGCGCGCGGCGGCAATCGCCGCCTGCACATCGGCGACGGTGGAGGCGGGCACCTGGCCGAGTACATCGTCGGTGTCGGCCGGGTTGCGCACCTCAATCCAATCCCCGCTCGACGCGGCGACCCACTCGCCGCCAATGCAGTTGCGGTATTCCGGTACCATTAATATCTCCTTGGATATTGCAGATTGCCGATCAGGCTGATGCAAATCAATCTTAGGATTATCGCTTGCCTGTTTATGGGCCTGCGGCAGCAGGGTATTTTTTCTTCTTCTTGGTGATTTCTACGTGCAAAAATCACCAAGGAAATTGAGAATTTGCCTGGGTAAGCGAAAGTCCTAAATCTGCAATCTACAATTCTAAAGCTCCGGGTTTTCCCACACAATCAGGCTGGCCTCGCTGCCATGCTCGGCATCATCGAGGTAGTGCCACAGAATGCCGCGCACCACAAAGCCGCTCCGCAGCTGCGGTGTCAGGGTCGGGTCGGCCAGTTCGCCGCGCACCACCCGGTCAATGTATTCTTCCACACTCAGCTGATCGCGATAGTGGTGATAGCCCGGCATCTGCCCGCCCGCGACCATGCCGCGCAAACCCAGGCGGCGAATCAGGTCTTTGCGCGCATCGTACAGCCGCTTCGAGAGCTTCAGCCCGCGATACTCGGGATGGACACTCATATCCGCGCCATACAGCCATTCGCCTGCGGGGTCGTGCGTGCTGAAGGTAACATTGCCGGTGATGCCCATGAAACTATGCTGGGCGAATGCTTGCTCGCCGCGCACTCGCAATGTGCTGCTCTGTCCCACCACCCGGTCGCCGCCATCAAGGGCCACATGCTGGCCTTCCGGGAACACCTGCATCTGCGCCAGAAAATCTTCCGCCGTCATCCACGCCTCGGGATCGAGTGTAGGAAAGCAAATACGCTGATGTTGTGCCAACGCCTCGGCGTGCTCGGGCCGGGCGGTGGTAATCGTTATGTCACGCATGAAGCCTTATCCTATGACTGCGCGCAGCGCATCTTCCAGCACGTCGAGTCCTTCCTGCAGCTGGTCGTCGCTGATGGTCAGCGGCATTAGGAGGCGCAGACAGTTGGCGTACAGGCCCGCACGCATGGTTAGCACGCCATGCTCGGCGCAATATTTCACTACTGCCAGCACATCATCGGGCGTAGGCTCGCGCGAAGCCGGGTCGCGCACCAGCTCAAGCGCGATCATCGCGCCCAGGCCGCGCACGTCGCCCAGGCGCGGCATCTCGCGCTGCCAGCCGAAGGCGCGCTCGCGAATCACTGAACCAACCTGATTCGCACGCTCAAGCACGCCCGGCTGCTGCATCCACTTCAATACCTCGATCGCAGCCACGCAGGCCAGCGGGTTGCCGCCATAGGTGCCGCCAATGCCGCCGACATGTGCGCGATCGAGCAATTCGGCGCGGCCTGTGGTGGCGGCCAGCGGCAAGCCCGCCGCAATCGACTTCGCACTAACCAGGATGTCAGGCTCGACGCCGAGCTGTTCAGAAGCGAACAGCGTGCCGGTGCGGCCAAAGCCACACTGCACTTCGTCGGCAATCAGCAGGCTGCCGTTGCTGGTGCAGAAGGCGCGCAGCCGCCGCATGAACTCGGCTGGCACCGGGATGAAGCCGCCCTCGCCCTGCACCGGCTCGATGATCACCGCGGCGATCGCCTCGGCACCAACGCCCGCCACCAGCATGCGCTCGAACGCCTCCCAGCAGCGCACAACTGCTTCGGCTTCGCTCAAGCCCATGCGATAGGCCGCCGGGAAGGGTGCGCGGTAAATCTCGGGCGCGAAGGGGCCAAACGTCTTTTTGAAGCTGGTTTTGCTGGTGAGCGAAAGCGTCATCAGCGTGCGGCCATGGTAGCCGCCTTCAAAGGCGATGATCGCCTGGCGGCCGGTGGCGGCGCGCGCAAACTTGATCGCGTTCTCAACCCCCTCGGCACCACTGTTCGAGAGGATGGTTTTGCAGGGGCCGCTGATCGGCACGGCGACATTGAGTCGTTCGCATAGCTCAACATACGACTCGTAGGTGCCCACCAGCGCCGAGAAGTGCAGCAGTCTGGCAGCCTGCGCCTGAATGGCAGCAACCACCTCGGGCGGACAGTGACCGGCGTTCAGCACGCCAATGCCGCCAATGAAGTCGATAAAGGTGTTGCCATCGACATCGGTGACCAGCGCGCCGGAGGCATGATCTACGGCGATCTGGTGGGCTTTGTATAGCCCGTTCGGCACTGCCGCCTCGCGCCGCGCAACGATCGCGCGCGAACGCGGGCCGGGAATCTCGGTGCGGATGTTAATACTGCGGGTGAGCGCCGTCATATGCTGCCTCCACGCTGCTATTCAATTTCTACCTTGCTGCTACCGCATGATAGCACACTCTACCGCGCGCGTTGCGCAAGGGCAAGCGCCACGGAGGCACAGCGACACCGGGTGAGCAATGAAGCAGAAAGGCCACATTGCCACTTACGGATCTGGCTTCTTTCCCAGCACAGCGCAGTGGCTGTCAGGTTTTGCCTTTACGCCACCGCTCACTCACTGCCAACAGCCGATTGCTCGGCGGGCATGCTATTGCCATGCAGCGCCACAATCGCCTGGTCGGCGCTCCAATAGATATTTTCCTCGCCCACCTTCGCCAGCAGCCCGGTGCGCGCAAACATCTCACGCACCGCCGGTTGCAGGCTGCTGAAACACACCTGCGCGCCACGATGCCGCTCGGTTTCTACAATCTGCTCTAACGCCTGAATGCCCATTGCATCTATCAGCGGCACCCCGCGCATGCTAATGATCAGCGCGCGCCAATCACCCGCGTTCTTAAATGCTTCCAGCACGGTATTCACGCTGCCAAAAAAGAGCGGCCCAGTCAGGTAGTAAATATGCACCGCCGGGTCGGTGGTGAGCAGGCGATAGCCGATCTGGCGCAGGCGCGTTGGATCCACTGGCTCGCTGGTAACGCCCATGCTGCCTGCCGATTGGCGCAGGTAGATTAGCGCCGAGATCGCGATACCAATCAGAATCGCCTGGGTCAGATCGAGCGCGACCGTTGCAATCATCGTTACCAGCATGCCGATCAGCGCGTGCTTGAGCCGCGAACGGGTGAAGAACCGAATCGCTTCCCACTCGTTCATGCGCCAGGCGGTTACCAGCAGCACGCCTGCCAGCGCCGCCATGGGGATACGCCCGATCAGTGGGGCCAGCACCAGCACGCTGAGCAGCAGCACGCCCGCATGCACAAAGCTCATCATGCGCGTCAGGCCACCACTCTTCACACCCACACTGGTGCGCGCAATTGCAGCAGTAGCGGGCACGCCGCCAAAGAAGGGAATCACGATATTCCCAATGCCCTGGCCGATCAGTTCCTGGTTGCTATCCAGAGGCTTGCCGGTCATTGTTGCGCCAACCGCACCGCACAGCAGGCTTTCGATACCGCCCAGCGCAGCGATTGAAATCGCGGCGGGCAGCAGGTCGGTGAGCGCGCCCCAGGGGATGCTGCCCAGCGTCAGCCGGTTGTCGAGCAGAATCGTGCGCGGAATGTCGCCAATAATTGGCACCTGCCAGCCGGCCACTACTGCCACAATCGCCGCGAAAATTAGCCCCACCAGCGAGCCGGGAATGCTCTTATTGATGCGCGGAGCCAGCAGCATAGTTGCCATCACAATGCCGCCCAGCGCCAGGGCGTGCCAATCGGGCACTACCAGGTGGGTGACGTAATACAGCAGCTTTGCCAGCGAATTATCGGCCTTGGGCGTCTGCACGCCCAGGAAGTTGTCGATCTGGCCGATCGCAATGATCAGCGCAATACCGCTGGTGAAGCCAGTAATTACCGGCGAAGGGATGAATGCAATATAGCGGCCCAGCCGAAACACACCGAGTAGCACCAGGAAAATGCCCGCCAGCATACCCGCCACCCAGATTCCCGGCAAGCCATAGCGCTGCGCCAGCACAATCAGCACCGCCGACATCGCGCCGGTGGGGCCGCTGATCTGGTAGGATGCGCCGCCCAGCCCGGCGATCAGGATGCCGGAGAGAATGGCGGTAACCAGGCCAGCGGCGGCGGTGGCCCCACTCGCCACGCCAAACGCCAGGGCTAGCGGCAGCGCCACTGCGCCAACCGTCAGCCCGGCCAGCAAGTCGCGCTGGAAGATCGCCCAGCTATAATCGGCGAATTCGCGCTGCCAGATCGCAAACAGGGGAAACCGAGTGAGCGCAGCTTTCATGCAGTCGTTCCTTCTGAAGTGAAATAAAAAACCAAGCACGGTGCTGTTATGCCCCAATGCTCGGCTGTGAGCTGGTGCTATGGCTCGTTCGCATACCCGCTCGCGTCGTCGATCTGGACATCGTAGCCGCCATCGGGGCGGGCGCGCAGGCGAATGTGGTAGGCACCGCGCACAATCTGGCGGCGGCGCAACTCGTCATCCACCTGCTGCCGAATGTCTTCCCATAGCTGGGCTTCACCGCGATAGTAGCGGCGAATCAGCGCATTGAGCGCGTCGTCGGCGGGCCAGCGCATCGCAGTTCCTCCTCGTTATATTTCACGAAGAGTACCATTGAATAGCCCGACATGCAAAGGCCCCTTGTTTCTAAAACAGGAACAAGGGGCCTTGGTTCACTCTTCAGGCCAGAACTTAGCGCCGCGCGGTGGGCATAAACACAAAGCTATACGCCGAGAGCGCGCCTTTTGCGGTGTAAGTGGCAACATTGCCCGCCCGGTCGGTCGCGCTGATCATGATCGCTATATTCTTCCCGCCCCAAGGAGCGTTGATCATCACGCTGTATTTGCCGGGTGCAATCAGCTTCAGCGGCAGCTCCTGCCACGTTGCGCCATCGTTGCTGTACGTGGCAACCGCCTCAGCCACACCGCTCGCATCGTCGCTAATATCGGTATTCAGCAGAATCTGCATAGCAATTGGCTGGAAACCACCTGAGGGTAATTGCAGCGTGACATTGCGAATATCGGGCGGCGCGGTATCGGTCATCATCACTTGCGGCGCGCTCTGCGGATCGATGTACGTCACTTCAAACACCATTTGCGCGAAGCGCCGCAGCCGCCCGGTGCGCGCGGTTGTGCCCCAGAACTGCGCCGGTGCCATCAGCAGCCGATCGGTGAACTGCCCGCCTTGGGCGCTGCGCTGGTAGGTAAAGGGCTGCTCGGGCAGCCAGCGCCCGCGCACCGAAAGATTCGGGTCGTTCTGCTGCTGCAAGAAGGTTGTATCGGTGGTGATAGTGGTAATGTGCGGGTTATAGCCCGATTGCTCAGGCAGCACCGTGGCGCTTACCAGCCGCACCCCACGCGGCTGCGGAATACGCGTATCACCGCTATTGCCGCTCTTATCGGTGGGGTTAAGCGTAATATCATACGCTAGCAGCGGCACCACCGGCTTGCCCGCCGCCACCAGCATATCGATCGTTGGCGTCAGCACCTCGCCCTGGCGGAAGCTATCGAGAATATCGGCGCTATCGACAGTTGGCACGCGGTCGCCGTTCAGATCCTGCTCGTTATACACGACATTCGTCAGCGTAATCAGGCGGGTGAAGGTTGGCCGCGCTGCCGACAGGTCGGCTAGCACACCGGGGTCAACCGGCTGCGACGGCGGGTCGAATGAACCCTGGAAGTTGCTGATGTATGGCGCAGGCGTCGGGTTCGGCACCTTCACGCGAATGAACGGCAGGCCATACAGCGTCATCTCAAGCAGCGCCTTCTCGTCGTAGATGCTAAAGCTACCCGGCCCAGCCTGGCGCAGGTATTCGCGCTTGGCCCGCATCAGCGATTCGCCCAGCGGCGCGCCAAGGTAGGTGCTGTCGGTATTCGTTATGTTGCGGCCTAGCGCCTTGGTAAACAGCACCGCCAGCTTCTCGCTATAGGCCACCAGGTCGCTGTCGCCATAGCCAAAGCCGGTATTCCCCACCCAGTTACCGCCCTGCTTCAGCACCGCGCTGGGGAAATCGAACTGGTAAGCCCCGGCGGTGCTGGCAATGTCACCATTGATCACCGTCAGGCCCGAATGGCAGCCGATTGAATAGCCTAGCGAAGTAGAGGGGAAGCTGAGAAGCTGAATTCCATCGCCGCTCGGATCGATAAAGTAGCTACGTCGTTCCGCGCCGCTGACCACGGTTGGCTCGTACAGCCGCTGCGCAGTGAGACCACCCACACCATTGGCCGGGATCGCCAGGTGATGATCGAAGTGGCCGTTAATCGACATCAGGTGGTAGAAGGTATTCACCGTGCTGTATGGCGTCACAAGCTGCGGCAGCTGGTTGCTAAACCAGGTGTTCGTCAGGTTGTTCTGCGTCCAGCTATCGTTCACTAGCGAATTGAGCGTTGGCGTGGTGCCTAGCTGGCCGCTAGGCGAGAAGCCAAATTGCTGATACAGCCCCGCAATCTCGCTCGCCTCGTCCTTCACAAAATCGTAGCCGGTTACGAATGCGCCGCCCGCACGGTTAAGCGGCAAATTCACCGACGGAACCTTCTCCTTGCTGGCATCAACCGTGTAGGGGTCATTCATCTCAGAGTACGTTTCGAACGCCCTGAGATAGTGCCAGATATCGCCTGGCGTTTCAACTAGGCGGCCAATGCCCAGCTCGGGCAGGTACAGCCCGCGCCCGCGCCAGGCGGTTGGCCTGCGGTCGGCATAGTAATTATCGGTGAGGATGGTACGGTAGAAGGTGCTGCCGCCCAGGTAGGTCTTCGCCGCGCTACCCGCTGCAAGATTAAACACGCCGCTATTATTCATCTGTGTGAAGTAATCGGCCTCGTTCGAGATGCGTGTTTCATCAGGTACGCGGAAGAAGGGGATGAGGTTATCGCCACCCACCAGCACAATATCTTGCACATTCGGGTAGTAGCTATCGATCGCGCGGTTGATGACGAACAGAATCTGGCGTGCCAGCTCGTTCGCCAGCAGCGGCTGCCCGCGATCGCCATCCCACTGCGTATACAGCGCCTTTATATTATTCCACAGGGCGGTATCGCCGGTGGGGTTGATCGGCCCAAAGCCGCCGCCCAGGTCAATCACCAGGCCGTTGCTGCGTGCCAGCAGCTGGCTGCCTGAATTACGCAAAATTAGCTCAAGATTGGTTATAGCGCTCTGATCAACGGGCGTCTGGTAGCGGCTACTCATCACCAGGCTGTTGTAAATGAACAGCGTGCGGATGCTGGTGTTTGGTGCGGTTTGCCCCGAAAACTGGGTAACTGGAATAGCGCGCACGGTTGGGCTAACTAAGCTGCCCTCGGTGAGCTTGACGCTCAGCTGGTAGGGGGTATCGCTATACGCGCCCGCCGCGCTATATACGAAGATGTAGTACGTCCCTGGGCGCGGCAAATATGCTTCAACCTTCTCGCTTTGCGTGCCCGAATTTGTGGAAAGCGATTGTAAATTCCCGAGCGATTGCAGGTTGCCCAGCGATTGTAAATTCCCGAGCGATTGCAGGTTGCCCAGCGATTGTAAATTCCCGAGCGATTGCAGGTTGCCCAGTGAGTCGATCGCGCCGGTATCGCTGACATTGCTCAGGTCGACCCCATCGCTCACAGTAAGCGTGCTGGTAAGTGGGTTACTGAACAGCGCCATATCATAATCAGCGGGCAAATTCGCCAGCTGGATCGACACCGATGCGCCGCCTTTTTGCACAATAAACTTGTACCAGTCACCCTGTTTCGCCTGGCTATCGTTTACTGCATCGATCGTACCCGTAAGTGTGCGCGTGAGGGTCTGCGGCTCAAGCAGCACCATCGTAGCGTCGCCAAGGGTGTTATTTGGCTCGCATTCTTTGGTGGGGTCGGCGGAACATGCCTGGGGAGTACTCTGCGCCAGTGCGCGCGGGTGGCTGATCGCCTCGGGTAGGCTGCCAGCGAGCAGCAGCACCATGATGAGCGCCAGCAGTGCCCGCCGGGCGGAAACAGAGTGCGGTGTAGAGTTCATAGAGTCTCCTTGTAGTGATAGCGCTGCACTACCACCAGCGCGTCATCAAGATCGCGCTGGGCACCCATGTCGCGCAGAGTGGGTAGTGCTTCGGTAATTGCGCGTTGCCCCGCCTCATAGCGCTCGAGCGCCGGAGCCAGGGCGGCAATTGCCACCAGTGTGCGCGCAACCTCGTGCCGGTTTGTGGCTTCCCGCAGCAGCTCCAGGCTGCTTGTCAGTTCGTTCCAGGCATCTTCGCGTTTGCCCGCCTGCGCCAGAATTTCGGCGTACACCCGGCGCGACATGCCTTCCTCGGCGCGCGCTTCCAGGCGCATTGCGGTTTCAAGCGAAAGCTCGATCGCCAAGCGCGCTTTGGGCATTTCACCGCGCCGTAGGTGCAGCTCGGCGATGTACCGCTCAAGTTCGGGCAGAAAATCTTCAGCACCGACCTGATTAAACAATGCGGTGCTCTGGTGCAGGCTGGCTTCAGCACTAGCCAGATCGCCGCGCTGCAAATGAGTTGCGCCAATATTCATATGCAATAGCCCGGTGGCATACACCGAGCCAAGCCGCTCGAAGATCGCCAGGCTATGGCGATACTGCGCAATCGCCGCATCTACCTGATTTTGCAGTTTGAGCACATTCCCCAGGTTGTTCGCGATCATGGCTTCGCCATAAATATCGCCGATCGACTGCTTGATCTGGGCACCCGCTTCGTAGTGCTGGCGCGCATCGACCAGGTTGCCCATTTCGAAGTAGGCAATCGCAATATCATTGTGCGTATCGGCAAGGTCGCCCAAAATTTGCTCTTGCTGGCTTAAGGTGAGCGCCTGCTGTAATAAGGTAATGGCCTGCGCCATATTGCCCAGGTTGATCTGAATTCCGCCCAGCTTACGTAGTGCATAGGCTTGCTCGCGATCATTGTGGTGCTGAATTGCCAGCTGCAACGCTCGCTCGCCCCATTCCTGGCCCTGCACAAACCGCCCCTGCCGCTGGTGCAGGCTAATCCCCAAATTCAGGCAGCGTACCAGGTTGAGGCTATGCTCGGCCCCCGGCAAGGCCAGCGCGCGAGCAACCCACTCAAGCGCGGCATCAATTGCGCCGCGCAGGCCGTGTACGCGCGCGATATGGTGGTGCAGTCGCACTGTCTCATCAATGGTTGCGTCGGGCTGCTGCCCGAGAATATCGAGCGCGCGGGCGTAGTGCTCAAGCGCCGCATCGTATTCACCAATCAGGGCATATACCACGCCCAGGCGCTCGTTCAGCTCAACCAGCTGCCCACCCGGCACGGCAAAAGCTGCGCTAGATACCGCGCCCTCGGGCTGTGGCGTATGGGCTTCCTGGCGCTCTGCAATCTGTAATGCGCGCTCGAAAAGCGCAATGGCCTCGCGGTTGGCGTAGCGCGCCTGAGCTTGCCGCCCGGCCCGCAGGTGGTAATCGAATGCACGACCCCAATCTTCGGCCAGCAAATAGTGGCGCGCGAGCAATGCAAGTTGATCATCGAGCCGATTCGCGTGGAGCAGCTCAATCCGCTGCGCGACACGGCGGTGCAGCCCGCGGCGGCGCGCATACAAAATGGCCTCATATGCGACATCGCGGGTAAGCACATGGCGAAACAGGTACGCTAGCTCCTGGTCAAGCTCCTCGGCGGCGATCAGATCGGTTTGGGCCAATATGTGGAGCTGCGCCTGCAAGCTCTGCGTATCGCTCATTACGCCCGAAAGCACCGGGTAAGGGAAGCGCCGACCGATGACAGCTGCGGTTTGTACGACATCGCGGTTGCGATCATCCAGCCGGTCGAGGCGCGCCGTAATCACGCCCTCAATACTATCGGGCACACTCGCATCGTCGAGCGGGCGGGTGAGCTGCCAGGTAGCACCCTGCTGCGCCAGCGCCCCGGTTTCTACCATACTGCGCACAAGCTCTTCAATGAAAAACGGATTTCCCTGCGTTTTATCAACCAGCGTTGCCAGCTCGGGCGGCGGTTCGCCGCGCAGCAGCTCGTGCATCAGGCGCGTGCAGCTCTCGGGTGGCAGCTCGCGCAGCTCAATCCGCATACAATTGGGCTGCTCGCGCCATGGCTCGGTAATACTTGGGTCGAGGCGGTAGCCAAGCAGCAGCAGCAGTGGCGCTCCGGCAACATTCCCCGCGAGCCGTGCCAGCAGCTCGCGCGACGAAGCATCGGCCCAGTGCAAATCGTCGGCGATCAGCGCGAAGGGGTGGGTGCGCGCTTCAGCCAGTAGCAGCTCTTCAAAAAGCTCAGCCGTGCGTGCATGGCGCTGTTGTGGCGTCAGCGCGGCGATCAGTGGCGTTTCGGCGAATGGTAAGCCGAGCAAGTCGCCCAGCAGCGGCGCAAAACGCAGCAGCTCGGGCGTAAGCTCGCGCACCCGCCGCGCAACCAGATCAAACACCTGACCCGGAGCCTGTACGAGATTCAGGTTGAAAAATTGCACCAGTAGCTCGCGAACCAGCGCATACGCATTATTTTGATCGTAGCTCTGGGCCTCGACACTATACAGAAAAAACGCGGCGAGCCCTTTAGACGCACCAGATTGAATCACCATCTGCTGAAGCGCCGCCTCGATCAGGCGCGTTTTGCCCGTGCCAGCCTCGCCCACCAGAGCAATAACCTGCCCCTGCCGCGCATTAAATGCCAGCCGCGCCTGGTCGAGCATCTGCTGCACTTCTGTGTCGCGGCCAACCAGCTCAGGGCGCGCCAGGCTGTGCCGGGCTTCTTGCAATACACCGAATGGGCGCAGCACTCGCGCAATCGGCACTGGATCTGCCACGCCCTTCAGCCGCACGGGCGCAAGCTCTTGCAGCTCAATATGGCGCTCAATCGCGCGGCGCGTCGAGGGCGAAACAATAATTGTGCGTTCCTCCGCAGCCGACATTAAGCGGGCTGCGAGATTGACATGCTGCCCCATCACGCTATATTCGTGGCGTTGATCCGAACCAACCTTCCCAGCAAATACAACCCCGGTATTAATACCAATGCGCTGCTTGAAAAGCTGGCGATCAACCTGGAGCAGCCGACCAACTCTGGGATGCAGGAGATCGTACACCGCCTGGTTGGCCTCGCTCACCACCTCGTTCAGCTCAAATGCCGCCCGCGTGGCACGAAGCGGGTCGTCTTCATGAGCAACCGGCGCACCAAACAGCGCCATCAGCTTATCGCCATAGGTGTACATATCAACTTTGTTGACAATGCCGCCGTAGCGATGAATGACTTCCTGAGCGCGCCGATAATAGGCATTGAGCACCTGCACTGCGGTATCGCAGTCGTCGCCAATCATATCGAGCACACGCGTGAAAGGGTAAAAGTGGGCGAACAGCACGGTAACTGGCCGAAATTCACCCGATGCTTGCTCGCCGTCTGGCTCGATAAAGCGCCGTGGGAGGCCGCGCGGCAAGTACGGGCGCAATGAGTCAATCTGCTTCGCCAGTGTAACAAGCTCACGCAGATCGCTACGCCCTAATCCGCGGCCCCACCTACTGAATGGCGGCGGTATCGTTATGTGTGGGATTTGGGACAGGTGGAAAAACCCCGATTGGCGTTGCTCCACCACTGCATCGGGCACTAAATCGCGGGTTTGGCGCGAAATCACCACTTCGCCTGGCTCGGCAATTTCCTGCGCCAGCGCCACCCGGTTGATATTCCGCCCAGTAACCACCAGCTCGATATGGTCGGTATCGCCCACCTCGGCAGCAAACACATGCCCACTGTGCACACCAATACGCAGGCGCAGGGTGAAGGTGCCAGCGCGCGTTTGCAAAGCGCTGAACTCGCGCATGCGCTCTTGCATCGCCAGCGCCGCCCGACTCGCCAAGCGCGCATGGTCGTCCTCAAGCGTGGCAGCATCGAAAAAGGCCGTTAGCGCATCGCCACCAAATTTGAGCAGCCCGCCCCGGCAGCGGTGAATCTCTTCTACCAGTGCCGTAAAAAGCGCATTAATGATTGCCGAGATTTCTTCGGCCCCCTGCTTACCCAGCGCACTCAACGTGCCGGATAGCGCCGTAAAGCCCGACAGATCGGCAAATAGCACTGAACCATTCCAGTAGGTGCCACGCACCCGCCCCGGCGCTGGCGCTGCCAACTGCTCGCGCACCAGCGCCGACGGGATGTAGGTTGCGATCGCGCTCAGCTCGTTACGCAGGCGGGCTACCTCGGCCCACACGGTATCCTCTGGCAGCATGCCAGTTTCTTGCAATACGCGAACGCGCTCGGGGGTAAGGTATGCCTGTAATAAGGCAATATCAGCAAATTGCGCGCGATCGGATTCGGCCACAACATATATCCTTAAAATCGATGACCACGTTTATGTAGCAAACAAACGCCAACACAACGGCGATTGTCAGTGCAGCCAATACGCCTGCATCGCAGGGCCGCATGGTTGCAGCATGTATGGTATCACAGCCTGCCGTACCAAATTGTACAATTTTGTGATCGACCCTGATCAGGACTGAAAACAGTCCACACCAATTAAACGAGTCATGCGCGGGCGTTTTTCAATCGCATTGCTGCGACACAGCCTCGTAGTTATGCATACGGCATCTGTCTGATTCCTTGGTTTTATACAAAATCCAGTTGAATATGTGTAGATCATGTTCGACGCATTACGCACTACAAAGCCAAGCGTCAGTGCGTAGCGCATAATATCACTGGCGAATTTGGCATTACTCGTGTTGTTCGTGGCGTAGTCAAGCACTGCACAAGCAAAGGAACAACAAGCGATGCACCGATTTTAGTATTCCGCGATCAAATAACATTATGTAAATATAAGGTGCAAATAAAATAGCGCAGGCTCGTGCGAACCTGCGCAGTGCGTGCGCGTTCCTCTAACTGACGATCAAGCTATGCCACTTCCTGGCGTTTACGAAAGCGCGGCTGATCACCAAGAATAACCCGCCGGGCGTAGAGCAAGCGCTGAAGCGCCGTAATATGCGAAAAAACGCCGACGGCAATGACGGCCCATTGTAGTAAACGTAATTGTGGAAAGAATGGCTGGAGCAGCAGTCCAATGCTCAGGGCAATTATTTTCTCAGGGCGACCCGCAAAGCCAACATCGCACGAAGCCACTTTGCCGCTTGCTTCGGCGCGCGCGCGTACATAGCTCGCCATCACCATCCCAAACAGCGCAAACATGGCCCAGCCCGGGGTTGAAGCGCCGCTCAGCATAATGCCGAGCAGAATGAAGAACTCGGCATAGCGATCGACCACATGATCAAACAGCATACCCGCCGGGCTTGAGGTGCCGCCCGCCCGCGCGGTTGCGCCATCTAGCACATCAGCGGCGGTCATGAGCAGAATAAGCACAACCCCCAGCAAAAAGGCGCGCCGCGATATGGCAAATGCCGCGCCACCGCCCAGGAACAGACTCAGCAGTGTCAGCATATCGGGCGTGATACCAGCACGCACGAACAACCCGCCCAACGGAAGTGTGAGCTGCTCATACCCTTTTCGAAAGCGCGTGAGTGTTGGTTTCATACAACCTCCGTTACAAGGTAAGAAGCTTTTCAACCCGCCGCTCGACCGCTTCAAGCCGAATTGGCGCATCAGGGCCAGTATGTTCGATCCAAATTGAGGCGGTAGCCGCCCCATAACATCCCGCCCGATAAAGATCCGCTGGGTCGTTCAAATAGGCATGAATAAACCCCGCCATGTAGGTATCGCCCGCGCCGGTCGGGTCGTGCGCGTCGGTACGATATGCTGGCACGCGATAACACCGATGACCATCATCAATCAGCGAGCCAGCCTCGGCGAGGGTGACAATCGCAAGCTCGCAGCCAAGTGCCCGCAACCGGCGCGCCGCCTCGGGGCCATTGGTGCGCGGGTTCACGCCAGTTATTACCTCGGCTTCAAGCTCGTTGGCCTTAATCACCCGAAACAATGGCGCAATCTGGGCCAATTCAGGTGGGTAGAAATGTTCGATACGGCCCAGTTCACCGATACGTCGCAACAACCCTTGTGGATCGAGAAAGAGCGGTGCCTCGCTCAATGCATGCACACGTTCTATCAATTCAAACGATGTTTCTTGCAAAATTGGGCCAATAATTATAGCCGCGGCCTCCCGGCATACTTCAGGCACCATTTCAATCGGCGCGGCAACACCCAGCACATCGAGTGTGCGATTGCCGCTTGCATCGTACACTAAGCCAAAGCCGCCAGTTTGTTCGCACAGTTCGGTAATAGCCGATACATGGTAGCGCGTAAGATCGGCTGTAAATCGCTCATAATAATCGGCACCAATACGGCCTATAAGGGTTGTTTCGTGGCCCAGCCGTGCGAGTGCAAGGCAGCCATTGGTTGAGCAACCGGAAAGCACGCGCTCTCCGGTTGTGATGGTTGGTGTTTTAATATAATCGTAGACAGGGTTGCCAAACGCAACAATCATGAACAATAACTTTCTATATCCTGCTCAAGAAACCGTGCGAAGCAAATCGAAAAACTCTTGCAGTTTTTCATCGGTATGAAACACAATGGTAACCCGGAGATCTTTGTCGGTGCGTGCTATTTGTACGGGTGTACCGAGTGCCTGCTCTAGCTCGCGCTTTACCTCAAGGTCATCTGCCGAGGGCGATGAGGGCGCTGCTGCCGCGCTCGCCGGCTTGGCCGCCTTTCTGCGCACAGCTGGCGTGTCAGAGCGGCGCTGATGAAGCGCTTCAAGCGCACGCGCAAAATCGTCGCCATACTCCTTCACCAAATCGCTAAGGCGCTCGGTATCTCGTACTGTTAAATCTTCGGCGAGAATAGCCGCGAGCGCCTGGCGTTGCAGCTCGGCGTCTTTTAACCGTAGCAAGGCGCGGCCATGCCCGGCACTGAGTGTACCTTTCAGCAACGCTTGCTGCGCATCATCGGCTAATTGCAGTAAGCGACGGGTATTTGCAATTGCCTCACGGCTTTGCTTGCCCAGGCGGCGCGCAATTTCCTCATCGCTGAGCACAAAATCATCCTTCAGCGACTGATAGGCATGCGCTTCTTCAATCGGGTTTAAATCGGCCCGTTGAACATTCTCAATCAAAGCCAGCTCAAGCAGCTGCTGAGGGGTCGTTTCCCGCACAATAACTGGCACCCGCTCAAGGCCAGCACGCTGGGCAGCGCGCCACCGGCGCTCACCAGCGATCAGTTCATAGGCTTCTTCACTCTGCTTACTGACAATCAGCGGCTGGATGATACCGTGCTCACGAATTGATGCGGCCAGCTCATCCAGGGCTAGCTCATCGAAATACGTTCGCGGCTGCCGCGGGTTCTGTTGAATACTGCCGGTTGGAACCTCGCGCACGCTGCTTTCTGGCGCAGCCGGTGCAAACAATGAATCGAGGCCACGGCCCATACCTCCGCGTACACGTTTATTCATACCCCAACCTTTTTCCTAAACGTCGTATTATTTCTTGTACCAGCTGATAATATGATTGTGCTGCCCGGCTTTGCGGATCATACTCGAAAAGAAGTTGGCCATAACTTGGCGCTTCGCTTACCCGTACACTACGCGGAATCAGCGTGTTGAAAATACGCTGTGGAAAATAACGGCGTACTTCTTCAACCACCTGCTGCGCCAGGTTCGTGCGGCCATCGTACATAGTCATCACTACACCCAAAATTGCCAGGCGCGAGTTCAGCTGTTGTTGCACGCGGTCGATGGTGCCCTTGAGTTGGGCCAAACCTTCGAGCGCCAGATACTCGCACTGTAACGGTATCAGCACATAATCAGCGGCACACAGGGCATTGAGGGTCAGTAGCCCTAGCGATGGTGGGCAATCTATCAGCACGATATCGTAGTGCGGTGCCACCTGGCGCACAACGCCGCGCATGCGCCACTCGCGCTCAGCGGCACTGGCAAGCTCAATCATTGCACCGGCCAGGTGTTCGCTTGCGGGAAGCAGATCGTAGCGTTCCCGGCCCGTGGCACAAATTGCGGCTGCCGGGTCGGCAATACCCATCAATACTTCATAGGTGGTTGCTTCGAGCGCGCGCTTATTAATGCCCAGGCTGGTGGTGGCATTCCCCTGCGGATCGCAATCGACAAGCAATACCCGTTTTCCAGATCGCGCTAGTTCGCCAGCAACATTCACCGACGTGGCCGTTTTGCCCACCCCGCCTTTCTGGTTCGATAACGCAATAACGATAGAATCTAGCACTTGTTTGGGCTGTGTCACTATCACACCTACCAGGCATATCTACAAACACGCGGGCAAAACAACCCGAACTGTTTCACGTGAAACGCTTATAAGTATACTTCAGCTTTTCGCAAGTGTTTCACGTGAAACACCTGCATCGTACCAGTTAAAGCCGTCTTGTTGTTCAACACGCTACATATCACAGTGCCAGCATTGTAGCACGCAGGTACTCTCTTGCCAATTAAAACAGCACCGATAAGAGTATCGGCGCTGAAAAAAAGTATCGTCAATTGTGAATAGTTCTATGTAGGCGCTACACAAAGCGTATTGTTACACAATGAACAATCGCTCTACGGCAGAAATTTCATCGGGTTAACTGCCTTGCCATTGATCTTTACCGTAAAGTGCAGGTGCACGCCAGTTGAATATCCACCGCCGCTCCGATCGTAGGTGCTACCCATATAGCCAATTAAGTCACCAGCTTCCACCATCGTGCCTACTTTCACAGGCGGTTTTTTGATCATATGCCCATAAATAGTGGTAATGCCATCGCCATGATCAATTTTTACACAATAGCCAAAGCCACTGCACCACCCAGATTCATACACCTCTCCCCGGCGGGCTGCATAAATCTTCGTCCAGGCAGCATTTGCAATATCGAGGCCATCGTGGAAACTACGGAAAGGTGCTGAGCGCCACCCAAATTGCGATGTAACCGAGCCGTGTGCAGGCCAAACCCAAACGGGCGGTAGGGCTGGGAAGTCGTTGGTTTCGGGTACCGCAGCGATCGCATTGGCACTTAAACCCAGCAGATCAGCACGCACCCACCCGGTTTGCCCAATTCCATCTTCAACCTTAACCCACTGCTCGTGGCGCGCAAGCAGCTTAAGGCGCTTGCCAGCATCGAGGGTACCAATTTTCGCATACGCCCGGCCTGGCCCAACGCGTAGATTGGTCTCGGCTTCCTGCACCGTGCCTGCTGCTACCGCCCGCAGGCTGGCAATCCCTGCTTCGCCGCCTAAGCGTGTGAGTATATCGGCAGGGTATGGCGCAGATCCATTCGGAATGAATATTTCGCCCCCAACTAGCAATGGCTCGCCAGATTGAAGGTTATTCGACTTAAAGAGGGTGATCGCCTGCGGGCGCACGCCAAACTGCGCGGCAATCGAATCAAGCGTTTCGCCTTCAGCAATCACGTGCGGCACACCGGCCAGGCGCGGGATGCGCAGCTCTTGCCCGGCGGCGAACACACTTTCTGAAGCAATATCATTCGACCAAAATAAAGCGGCAACGCTTGTGTGATACTGCGCCGCAATTTGCCCGAGGGTTTCACCTTCAGCCACGACATGGGTTTCGACGAATGCGGGAGCAAGCACTAGATCAGGGGTGCGTATTTGGGGCAGCGCCTCGCTCTCGCTCATACCGCTTTGCATACTACCGATTGAACGCTGTATCTGTACGTCAGCAACAGTAGCGGGCGCGGTTATAGCCGGTACCGGGCTGGCTGCACCAGCTGTATCAGAAGAAAAAGAACCGAAGACGCTGCTAATAATTACCAGGAATACAATGCTAAGGGTGACAAGATGGGCAGCCAAACGTAGGGGGATTCCAGAGCGGCGCAGCAAGAAGCGCCAATTTGACTGCCAGGAAATGCGCGAATGCGGGGCAGCAATATTATCGCTGCCATGGAGTGCCGCTCGTGCGCTGCGCACTGCTTGAGAAACTGTATGGGTACGGCGCCATAACGCCGAAACACACGCTACAATCCACGTATTCCAGACCCGCTCGGTCTGAGTAAATACGTGCCGTGCCGGGAGTTGATCTGGATTCCTACCAGATGCCGAGCTACGTCGTGTACGTGCACGGCGCGCTCGTACTGCCCGTGTTGGTTGAGCCATATCCTGCGCTCACTCGTGCGGAATGCCAAAGAAATTACTTCTACATTCCACAATGTTACCAGAAGCGCTTGACATAACGTCAAGAAAACGCAATATTCCTACCAATACGTACACTTGCACTAATCGCGGCAAAGATAATACGGAGCACTTGTTTTGTCAAACAAAAACATACCCCACGCCTTGACGTACCCTTTAGCGGCGTGTTACTATACTGTGCACAATACAGTTCCATCCTCTCCCACCCCACACATAGGGAGACGCACCGGGCACTCTACCAGCGCGCTTCCCGCGGAAAGGTCGATATTCATGATACGTGTAACTGTTGACAGTATCCGCGTGAGCCTGTTGACTCAGCACCGCGTCGTAGTGCTCCGCGAGGCGGATAGCCGCAAATATCTGCCGATCTGGATCGGAGCATTCGAGGCCGATGCGATCACATTAGCGATCCAGGGTCACCCGCCCCAGCGCCCTATGACCCACGATCTGCTCAAAACCGTCTTTGGCGAGCTCGGCGCGGCCATTAGCCATATTGTCATTAACGACATTCACGATAGTACGTTCTACGCGCGTATTATTGTCGAACAGGCTGGGCATACGATCGAAATCGATGCACGGCCGAGCGACGCGATTGCATTAGCTGTACGCAGCGAAGTGCCAATTTATGTTGAAGAACATGTGCTTAACCAGGCGGGGGTACCTTTAGAAGATGAAGAAAACACGGATAACGAAGAGCCGCAGACAGCATCTGATGAGCCTGAGAAAGAACCGGCCGATGAGGGTTTAACGCTTTTCCGTGATTTTATCAATACCCTTGATCTGGAAGATGATGAGGGTGGTAAGGAAAAGAAATAAGCCTGGTAAAGTGCGCGCTACATTACGCGATATCTACGTTCGATCGTAGGTACCGCGCTTTTTTCTTCAAATATGCTGCGCTCTACATAAGGATGTGGATAAGTGCCGATGTTATGTGGATAACTAAAGGGCATTGTGGATAATTTGCGGGATATAGTACAAATATCATGTGCACAACGCCATTGAATGTGAAGGGGCGCGCGGCACCATGGGTACATGTGTATAGCCTTCAACAAACTATTCATTGCGCTCCATGGCACTAGAACGACATGATTGCGCGTTTTCCACCTATGCACAAGCACTACTAACTCAACGGAATTCTTTATATATTCTATGAACATGAAACCCTAACTCCTTGGTGTTGATGAAGCAACTTTGATTATAAGTATGAAGGCTTTGGGGCATTACACCAACCATCGTGAACACAAAATTTGCCAGTGGCGCACTACCAACACCACGCGGTCAACTGGCTCAGTTGACATATAGCGCGCGCGCGTTATAATACCCCCCGGCGCCGAAGAACGGCAGATACTTGCTTAACCCCGCCAGGGCCGAAAGGCAGCAACGGTCGGCGAGTTCCTCTGGGTGTTCTACGGTGCCTTTTATATACCTGGCGTAGTGGCTTGCGCATATTCCCTATACTGCTCAATTGCCCTGCGCCCTAGCTCGCGAATATCCTCGGCAATCGTTTCCTCGGCCAGATCTTCCCAGCTAAACCAGCGTGCAGCTTCAACCTCGCGTTCCGATGGATTCAGCTGACCACCACACACGTGCGCAAAATAAATAAGATCGATATGTTGATGCCCAGGGCTAATATCTTCGAGCAAAAGGCAAAACGGCTGTGGCAATATCGAAATATTCCCAATTGGCCGCCCCTGAGTGAGCAGCTCGACTTCTAGCCCGGCTTCTTCGCGCACTTCACGCAGCGCCGCCTCGTTCGGCAATTCGTTTGGATCGATATGCCCACCGGGCGGAAACCACTTCCCAAGCTTTCGATGTAATAACAGCAGTGTTTTATTGTGCTGCACCACGAAGGTGGTAGCAGTAAAATCGCGCGTTATCTCCATAGCTTCTTCTCTACAGGAATCGATAATGCCATGTTTTTGTTACTATTTGGCATCTGTATGCCTGGCAACATATGCTATACTACGATCATATGGCTGTAAAGCCCGCATAATAGTAAAAGTAGTTTGCTCAGTTTTCCCCAACCCCTGCACCTATAGAGTTCGTTACGTCACCTTGTAGTGTAACGAATGCCTATGTTCTAACAGGACCAGCGGCATATGGACGAAAGTGTGTGCGCTTCGTATAATCGCATCTGGATTCATTAGGCTGGTTGGGCTATACTCGTGCATTAATACGCTCATCTTCAAATTGTATACCCTAGCTACAGGCTGTAGGAGCATATAGGTGGAAAGCCTTCGTATTCCAATTCTGAAAATCGGTGAAGTGCTTATTGCGTCGATTCAGACTGCCTTGCATGACTCGTCAGCAGTGCAATTTAAGGATGATCTACTTCAGCGTATTTATGAAACTCGCGCCCGCGGTCTTATTGTCGATCTTACTGCAGTTGAAGTAGTGGATAGCTTTATTGCGCGCCTGATCAGCGATATTGCATCAATGGCTGGGCTTATGGGCACGCGGGTTGTTATTACTGGCTTGCAGCCTGCCGTGGCAATTACCCTGGTTGAGCTTGGCCTTGAATTGCCCCAAGTGCTCACTGCGCTGAATCTGGAAAAGGGTCTGGCTGCTCTTCAGCGGCAAATCGAGGAGAGCAGCGATGGCGCAAGGTAAAGCGGCAGTGATCCGCAGCGACCTTGATATCGTCATTGCCCGAACCCTTGCGCGCGATACCGCGAAGAATATGGGCTTTGGCGCGATCGACCAGGCGCGCATTGCAACTGCTGTGAGCGAACTTGCCCGCAATATCTTTTTGTACGCGGGCACAGGTACCGTCACTGTGCGCGAGCTTGATCGATCTGGTCGGCGTGGGATCGAAATTATGTGTGAAGATCAGGGGCCAGGGATTTCCAATATTGAAGTTGTGATGCAAGATGGGTATAGTACATCGCGCGGTATGGGAATGGGGCTGCCGGGCGCAAAACGGCTGATGGATGAATTCGAAATTCGCTCGCATGAGGGGATTGGCACGACGATTGTATGCCGGAAGTGGCGTGTGTAATCGGCAGCGTGCTTTCAGATGGTTTGCGTTTGCCCGCTATACGAATAGTTGTTGAAAGGTATAGTTGTATCAGCCGCCTGCACGTAGGCGGTTTTTTTGTGTGGAATTACACCTGGGGTGTGGTTTGAATCATGAGCTTTTGAATGCGATCGATGAACTCGGCAATATCAAATGGCTTAGGAAGATGATCATCTGCCCCGGCATCCTGGCTGCGCTCAATATCAATCCGTTCGGCCCGAACGGTCAGCAGTAGCACTGGTACGCTGCGGCGCGCCTTGATCCGTCGGCACACTTCCCATCCATCCAGTGTTGGCAGGTTCACATCGAGAATGACCAGATCGGGCTGGCTGGTACTTTCCTGCTGCAGCGCCTCTAACCCATCGCGGGCAATAACAACGTCATAGTTATAGGTAAGCAGCACCCGCTGTACTAGATCGAGAATATCACGATTATCATCGACGACAAGAATGCGCATGAAACACCTTGCTAAATATAAACATAGCGACCTCACAGTGTGAGGGATGCTCTGCTCGATTATACGGTGTACGATGGCTGAGGTCAATGATACACATCGCGCGCTCAGCGCCGGTGCCCTAGCTGTGATGCCATCGTAATCCTTGTTTGGCAGATAGACAGCGGCAATAATTCCATTTACAATAGCCATGCAACAAAGTATGCACCTCTATCGTCATGAGTACAGGTAGCATACGTGCCGGTGCGTCGAATCGCGCCGACATGATGAGGGGGTTGACGGTGGCTGAGCCATCTGCTGAAATCATTCGACGCGCGCAAGCTGGTGATACGGAAGCTCTGACCCAATTGATTGTCAGTCAGCAGCACTACGTCTACAGCATTGCGATGAGTGTGCTGAAAAACCCTGACGACGCAGCCGACCTGACGCAAGATGCATTTATACGGCTGGTGCGCGCGTTGCCACAATATACTGGCGAAAGCCGGTTTACAACGTGGCTGTATCGCCTGGTAGTGAACTTAGGCCGCGATGAGCTGCGCAAGCGGGGCCGCCAGGTACCGATCGCACCGCCAGCCGATGATGCCGATGAGCAGGATCCAATGGCGAGCGTTGCCGACGATGATCGCTGGGCCGACCCGGCCCAGGTACTCGACTCACAGGAATTGCGCAATGAAGTTCGCCGCGCGCTTGCGCAGCTGGATGAGCATCATCGGCTGGTACTGACTCTGTACTATTTCGATGATATGAAATACACCGATATTGCCGAGATTATGGATCTGCCGTTAAATACGGTGAAAAGCCATATTCGGCGCGGCAAAGAGCGTCTTGCGGCACTACTCGGCACGCAAGAGCAGCCACCAACAGCCCGGGCAGTGGCACAGCCGCTGGTAACCGATCGCGCCCAACAGCGGCTGATTAACCCCTTTACGCGGTTATCGCTGCAGCTGGGGCGGGGAGGTGCACGATGACTCAGTGTGATACCGTGCGCGATGCGCTGGCATTGCAGCCACTCACTGACGATCCACAGGTTCAGGCACATGTAGAGGGGTGCGAAGCCTGCACAAAATACCGCCGCCAGCATCAATCGCTGGATGTTGTGCTGCGTGCCGAAATGAGCTGGGATGCTCCATCAGTGCTTACGGCGCGCTTGCTGGCGATTGTGGCGAACCCGATAATCGCGCAGGATTCGCAGGCTATGCCTGTACAGCAGCGTGCCGCCACCGCCTTGCGTGTTCCTGCCGTGCCTCCAACGCGGCCTAAGCAATGGGTTGTAACTACCGTATACGCACTAACGCTGATGATTATTGCGCTTTCGCTGCTAATCGCCTGGCAGGTTGTTGGGGCGCTGGCGGCGCAGGTAGAGCCAAGTGCGATTATCATCCAGCTGCTGGCATTGCCTGCTCAGGGCCTGGCGTACCTCAATCAGAAGCTGCCTCAGTCGCGCTATGCTATCGATTTTTTCTTGCGCGTGCGGGTGCAGCTATTGTGGCTGCTGTTGATTGCGGTGCTGTGGGCCGTACTGGATAAAATGAATATTCAGTTTAGCTTCCGTGGGCGGCAAATTACCCTGTAACACAGCTGTTGTTCCGAGCGCAAGGGCGGGTTTCAAACCCGCCTTTGTGATTCTCAACGCAATCACTATTGCCGTGTTCCGCGGCTTGCTCCGGCAGTGGGGTGGCACAGCCGCGATAGTAGGGCTTAGTTCGCGTTGGGTTAGTGTGCGCCAGGGCTGTGCCGCCGACGCAAGCCTTCGGCCATCAGGCTGAACGCAACGATCGATAGCGTAAATGCGAGCAACGGCTCGATCAGAATCCAGTAGCCCTGGTTGCGTTGCCGCAGACTAAGCGCAACCATACTGCCCCATTCCGCGTACAGCGGAATGAGATATTTGCTTCCATTTAAGTCTTCCGTGCCGCCACCAATAAAAATTCGCAGGAATCCAAGCTCTGCTAGCAGCAATAAGGCCGCAGCCAGCGCATTGATTGCTTCCGGAAGCAGCAGGGTATGTAAGTTCGGCAGCACATGCCGCCAGAGTACTGTAGCGCGTCGCAGCCCGATTACTTTGGCTGCTTCGATAAATGGCTGGCGGCTCAAGCCGATAGTGGCCGTCTGGCAGCGTATAGCGATTTCGGGCCAGCCAGTCAGGCTCATAAATATCGTGAAGATCATTGCGTCGGTGAGCAGCACCGACGCGTTTTTTGGCCCAAAACGGGGCAGCTTAAAAAAGATGCGTGCCAGAATTTCGAGCATAAATAGCGCGAAAAATATCGGCGGAACAGCCGACCATGCGCTGATGATGCTGTTCATCAGCCAACGTAGGCGTGGATACCACCCCGCGAGTAAGCCGATCGTCGTGCCAATGAGGATGCGTGCTAGCGCGGTGATTGTACAGATAATCAGGGTGTAACGCCCGCCATAGAGCAGGCGCGCCAACATGTCGCGGCCTTCTACATCGGTGCCAAGTGGGTGACCGGGAGTGCCCGGCGGCGCGGGGTAGGCAATATGGCTGTTGCCTGCCGTTGGCAGGTTCATTTTCACCGGGCTCTGATCAGTTATGAACGGTGCCGCGAGTAGTGTTGTGATGATAAACAGGGCGAGTACTGCACCAATCACCAGTGGCGCATTCAGGGTAAACACGAATGCGCGAACCCGATGACGCAAAGCAGTGTGCATAAGCTCATTCCTGATCGTTCAGGCGGGGGTCGGCAAAACGTAGGGCTGCTCGCCCAGCTGTATCGACCAGCACGAAGAGCAGCACGAGAATGAGCGCCGATGTGAGCGCGACAGCATTTTCGGGCCGGCTGGTCAGGCCGAACTCGTAGTCGAGCATACGCTGTCCAAGGCCGTTCCAACTATAGATGTACTCGACGATGATGATCGCGCTGACCATCTGGCGGAGCATGCTCAGGAATATCCCGATAGCTGGCAGCCGGAGCGCAGGCAGTACCTGCCGCCACCATAGCTGTAGACCGCCCAGGCCGCGCGCCCTGGCTGCGCGTATCCACTCCTGGTGCATAATGTCGTCTTGTGCAATTTGTAGCGCCCGCGCCATCGTCGCCGCTCCACGTAGCGCCAGGGTGCCAGCGGGCAATATGAGGTGGCGATCAAGACCATAACCCTGTACATACGTGAGCTGAATGCCGGTGCGGTAGGTCATATTCGCCACTGTTTCAACCGCCAGCAATAGAATTGCGACCGCCGGAAGCGAGAGGAGTAGCGTATTTAGCGCAAGCAAGAACAGGCGTAGACGCCGCCAGCGCGACGTGGCCATAAGCCCGCCCCAGAGTATTCCCAGGGGAATAGCAGCGGCCATACTGATAGCCAGCAGCTCCAGTGTGTGACGCGTGCTTTCTTGCAGTAGCCGCCAGGCCTGGGCATTACTGCGCAACGGCGTGAGCTGGCCCTGAAACAGCCCGGTAAAATATGCCCAGATATCACTAACATACCTGCTCAGGCCGCCGGGCTGGGCACCGCCATAGGTCGCGAACGCCGATGGTGCAAATACCAGCAAGGCAACAAACAGCACACTGAATACCAGCGTTGCGACAACTGCAATGCCTGCGCGCAGCAAATTGCGACCGACAGAACTGGAACGATGCGGTACATGTGTATTCATATAAAGAAAGACGAACGCCGCGCGCACCTATTTCGTACTGAAATGTGTGCGCGCGGCGTCGTGCTTATGCAGGCGCTACTCGATTGCCAGCGGTGACTTAGCGTTTGACGTTGAACGCCTCACGACCAGCGTATTTCGCGATCTCGCCCAATTCCTCTTCGATCCGCAGCAGCTGGTTGTACTTCGCTACCCGATCGGTACGGGCCGGAGCACCCGTCTTGATCTGACCGGCGTTGGTTGCCACCACCAGATCGGCGATCGTCACATCCTCGGTTTCGCCCGAGCGGTGCGATACAATCGCGGTCCAGCCCGCGCGCTGCGCCATGCTAATGGCGTTGATGGTTTCGGTGAGTGAGCCGATCTGGTTCAGTTTGATCAAGATCGAATTGGCTGCACGCTCGTCGATGGCGCGCTTCAGGCGCTTGACATTGGTGACCAGCAAATCGTCGCCGACGAGCTGCACACGGTCGCCGATCATGGCGCGTAATAATGCCCAGCCCTCCCAATCGTCTTCGGCCAAGCCGTCCTCAAGCGAAATCAGCGGGTAGCGGCTGGCAATATCGGCCCAATAATCGACCATTTCGGCGCTTGAGAGCACCTGATTATCGCGCGTGAGGTGATATTTGCCATCGCGATAGAGCTCGGTACAGGCCGGGTCCATCGCCAGCATCACCTGCTCGCCTGGTTTCAAGCCTGTATTCTCAATTGCTTCCATAATGACTTGTAGCGGTGCCTCGTTGCTGGGCAAGCTGGGTGCAAAGCCGCCCTCGTCGCCAACGGTGGTGCTGAAGCCGCGCCCGTGCAGCACTTTCTTGAGGCTCTGGTAAATCTCAGAACCCCAGCGTAGGCCCTCGCGGAAGCTTTCAGCGCCAACTGGCATCACCATAAATTCCTGGAAATCGGTGCTGTTGGTTGCATGCTGGCCGCCGTTCATAATGTTCATCATTGGCACGGGCAGCACATGCGCGTTGACGCCGCCGATATAGCGATAGAGTGGTAGGCCAGTGGCCGCCGCCGCCGCCTTGGCACATGCCAGCGATACACCGAGAATCGCGTTTGCGCCCAGCTTGCTCTTAGTTTCGGTGCCATCAAGCGCAATTAACTCGCCATCGATACCAACCTGATCGGCAGCGTCGAGCCCTACCAGTGCTTCGCGAATCGTCGTATTAACATTCTCGACCGCCTTGAGCACGCCCTTGCCGCCATAGCGCTTTTTATCGCCATCGCGCAGCTCAAGCGCCTCGTGCGCGCCGGTAGAAGCGCCCGAAGGCACAATCGCACGCCCAAGATCGCCGCTTTCTAGCCGTACATCCACTTCCACAGTTGGGTTGCCGCGCGAATCGAGCACCTCGCGTGCTACGATGTCTTCAATAAGGCTTGACATACAAACTCCTTGTTCGGTGAAGTGATCCTGCCTTCACGAATATAACCGCTACACCATCAAGCAAGCCAGGGCCTCGTTTGCCCCAAGCCAGGTATGTTAACGGGCCAGTCGCTTTATCGGTACAGTGTGCAAACCGCGCTTATTATGCCCGAAATCTTTTGTTCTTGGGTAATGTATTACCGCCAACATGTTGTGATTACGCTACCCACTGGTTAAGCCAATCGCCTGATAGAGGCGGTCGAAGTCACAGGCAGCATCCAGCAGCGCCGTGAAGCGCGCAATCTTCGCCGCCTGCTTGAACCGCACCTGCCCAAAGATGCCCTCCGCTCGCTCCACCGCCGTCAGCGTGTCGTCCGGCACTACAATAATCG
>WBZP01000021.1_pt1 | contig 212306 bp, 166 predicted proteins | sample 5204301 | NCBI WGS metagenome assembly WBZP01 (sample SAMN12412401, study PRJNA552823) | activated sludge metagenome | isolation source: activated sludge from nitrification reactor of wastewater treatment plant... | place: USA: Pennsylvania | collected 2017
ACAATCGGGCTGGCGGGGCATCGGGTGTTCCTTTCTTGGTCGTCTAGGCAACGCCAAGGATACACCCGACCCCGCTCCTCAAGCGGTGGCCCTTTCCCAAAGTACAGAAGCTATGTTACACCGTCCAAGCGGAAAAAGAGCATGTTTAAGTCAGTCATTCGTCTGCTGTCATTCTTCAGCAAAGAAGTCAACGAAATTCGCCGCCAGCCCAAGCTGGTACTAAGCCTGCTCCTTGGCCCGTTCCTGATCCTGCTGCTTTTTGGGGTGGGGTATCAGGGCGAGCGCCCGAAAATACGCACGGTGCTGGTAGTGCCGCAACAGGGCCTGCAAATGATAAAAGTAGAAGATTTGCAGCGGGCCATTAGCGCCAACTTCACGCTTGTTGACACTACCAGCGACGCTCAGGCAGCCCAGGCCATGCTGCAAACCGGCCAGGCTGATGTGATTGAAACGTTGCCAAGCGATATTGAGCAAATACTCACGAGCGGTAAGCAAGCAACGATTAACTTCGCGTATAACGAGATTAATCCGCTGAATGAGCAATGGATTCAATACCTGGCATATGCCCAGGTAAATGAGATTAATCGCGCCATCCAGACCAAAGCGGTGCAACAGTTGCAAGGCGAAATTCAGGCGGCTGGGGTGCGCACGACCTACAATCCTGAAGTTCTGGTGACGCCCGTGCGCTTTGATTACAAAAATGTGCGGGGCAAGGCGCTTGATTTTATGACGTTCTATGCACCGGGGGTTCTTGCGCTGATTGTGCAGCACATTGCGGTGACACTGGGTGCGCTTTCGTTGGTGCGCGAACGCCTGCTCGGTGCTATCGAGCTATTTCGGGTTGCGCCGGTTTCGATCAACCAGTTGCTCTTAGGTAAATACCTGGGTTTTACGCTGTTCATCGGGCTTATCCTGGCAGCCCTGGTAGCGCTGCTCGTATTTACGCCTCTCGCCGTGCCGTTTCTAGGCGATATTGCGACCTTCCTGGCGTTTGCGCTGCTGTTTACCCTGGCATCGCTCGGTATTGGCTTCCTCATCTCGGCGTGGTCATCGTCAGACAGCCAGGCAGTTCAGCTTTCGATGCTCGTTTTGCTTATGTCAATCTTCTTTAGTGGGTTCTTTTTACCGCTGGAGAATTTCGCGTCTGAGGTGCGCTATGTGGGGTATGCGCTGCCGCTCACGCACGCCATTACGGGGTTTCAGGCCATTATGCTGCGCGGCATTGCACCAACCTTATTTGCCTGGGAAGCGCTCGGTGCCATCGCTGCCATTACATTTGTGAGCGTGCTATTGTTTATGCGGTGGCGCTTTACCCAAATCGCCTGAGGCAATCATATCTGTAGGAAAGACTGTGCAGGGACGAAGCACCGGCTATGGTTAGGGCTTCGCCCCTGCGCTTTCTTCAATACTAAGGTCAATGTCTGGGCCATCGTCATTCAGCAAGAGCTGTTCGGGCACATTCCGGATCTGCGCGCTGCCGTCGGTATCGAAATGCGCGCGGGCAGAAAATTCGCCCAGCGTTGCGACGAGCCAGCCGCTTGGGGCGGGCTGCACCGTGGCATCAATAGCCCACGAACCATCGCGCTGCCGCTGAATGCGTACTGTGAGCTGTGGATCATCACCAGGCTCGGAATCAGCAATAACAATTGGCACTCCAGCGCTGCCCTTGCGCCCACCGCGAGTTATATAGCTATTCCCAAGTAGCCCGGTCAAATATGCGCGTTCAAAATAAAACAGTGGTTGATAGCCAGCCAGGTACGATAATGCGACGCCTAGAGGGGTGCTCTGCATAGGCGACTGCGCTGCTAGAAGTTCGCGCGTCATGCGGTAAACGTCGGCGCACTCCTCACACCCCCATAAATGCCACCAGAGGCGTGGGTAGTAGCGCCGTGCGACTTCGGTGCCTTCGGCGCGCTCTACATCAATAAATGCAGCAATATCATTCGTACTTTCCTGGCAACGTATTGGCTCTTGCGCCTGGCCCACCACCGAAGCGATCTGCAATGCCAGAGCGCCTCGGCACAATGGGCATGCAGCGATATGGATATAGATATCAGGTGCGGGCGTTACAGCGCGGCGCTCAACAAATATTCGCTGGAAATAATTGCGCACCTTCGCGCACATTGGATCACTCATACTCGTTGTCTCGCATCAACACAAGCGATGGCTTTCAAGTTCTGATTCATCTATCAAACGTACTATACACCGAATTTTATTCTTTAGGGTTTTCGCTTACCCAGGCAATTGTTTCATTTCTTTGCTGTATTTTGCGTGTAGGGCAAAATACGTAAAAAACGAAAGCTCAATCCTATTAGGATCTAGGATTATCTAGATTGTCGAGTGCTGCCTGTGCCTCGGCTAGCTCGCGCCGCATGCCCAGCCGATTGAATAGATCAATCGCAGCAAGCAGATTGGTTCGCGCCATTGTCGTATCGCCTTGAAGCAGATGCAGGCGCGCCGAAAGCCAATGCAATTCGCTCAGGCGTCGGCGGTCGCGCAATTGCTCGGCCTCTGCTCGGCATTCGGCCAGTGCCACCGACGCAGCATCAGTGTCGCCTTGATCTAACGCAATACTCGCGATTTTGAGCGTATTGCCCAGCACCGAGCGAACATCGCCAGATGTGCGGGCATCGGCCAGCGACGCGTGAAAGAGCTGAAGGCTTTCGTCAATATCACCTTGCTGATAGCGGCTTATTGCCAGCCATCGCCGGTTAACAATATACTTCTGTGCCGCCAGGGTAGCCGAAAGCCCAAGCATACGACGCCAGATCTGTTCAGCGCTGGTATTATCGCCACAGGCGCGGGCATAAAGCGCTTGCGCGTGCCCGATCTCGAATTGCACATCCGCCGAAAACGTAGGATCGTCAGCAAGCGCATTCAATCGTTCAATCAAACCAGCCGCCAGTTCAAGCAGACTCTGCTTACTATAGATCTCAATATCGAAGGCAAGGCCCAGCGCTTCGTTCGCGCTATCACCCAGCTGACGTGCCGACTCAACGCGCATACGGTTAATCGTCAAGCGGTTGTCCCATAATCCACGTACATTATAATAGTAGCGCACCCCTTCTATCAATGCGATCGTTTCCGCATAATGCTGGTGCGAAAATGCCCATTCAATCGCTTGATGAAGATTCCCATGCTCCGAGTCGAGCAATTCGAGCCGACTGAGATCATTCCAGCAAAATCCCACTTTATTGGCCAGCTCACCATACCAGCGCAGCCATTGCTGGCGGGCAGCTAGCTCAAATGCAGGCGCTTCGGCTAAACGCGCCAGAGCAAAAGCCCGTACCAGTGGGTGCTGTGTGAAACGCGGCGGTTGCTCAAGGTGAGCTTGCTGGCGATCAAGTAATGCAAGATCATCGAGCAGTGCAATCGCGCGCGTGCAGGCCGATGCTGGCACCTCAGCAATAGCGCTTAGGGCTGTGGCATCGGCACCCTCGGCGCAGAACGGCAGCACCATGAGTATGCGGCGCGCGGGCTCATCGAGTAGCGCCCAGCTGCGCGCGAATAAGTCGTCGAACAATTCGCCACGCGCGGCATAGAGCTCATCGCTGGCCTGCCGAATGTGCCAGTGCTCGTATTTCATAAGCCCAAGTGCCAGCTCGATCGCCTTGGGGTTGCCCCCAGCCGCCGCAAGGAGTGGGCCGAGCAATATGGCATCGGGCGCAGTAGGCCCGAGCTTTAGCGCGCGCAGTCGGTAGTTTATGAGTGCCAGGGCTTCGTCTTCAGTCATACCGCCCAGATCGACCAGCCAGCTTGCGCGAAACATGGCCGGAGCCTTGCGCGTGGTAATCAATACTTTGGTCGGCTCGGGCACACGTAATAGCCAGCTATCAAGCGCTCCATCGGTGATCGTCTCGTAATTATCAATCACAAGCAGCGCGCAGCGATGGCGCAAAAGTTGCTCAACTGCCAGGCGCTTTTCGTCGTAAGCCAATTGCAACAGGCCAGGGTAGTCGAGCGTGCGAGCAATCTCATCGAGTAGAAGGCTCAGATTCGTTGTGCCAGGACGATCCTTATCGCTCAGCCATACAACCGTATCGAAATATGGCCCCTCGCCATCGGCAACCATACACTGTGCTGCAATCTCGCGCGCCAGGCTGGTTTTTCCCATACCGCCGAGGCTGGTGATGAGCACCACAGGGGTGCGCTGACCCAACCCTTCTACAACATCGGCATAGGCTTGTGCACGCATCACAAACTTACTATAGGTTGGCGCTGGTAGGTTGGCATGCGACCCACCGCCTGCAGCGGCAATGGCAGGAAAGAGCTGGCTCATTAAGGCTTCAGGATGATGATAGCGCGCCGCTGCCAGAAAATGTTCGAGCCAGGTACGATTAAGAAATCCACGCTGTACACAGGCTTCGGCTAACAAACGCACGGTACGTGGCTCGGCAGGAATACTGCCCGATTTATAGCGCTGAATAGTAAACCCGGTCACGCCGATCTGGCTCCCCAACCACTCCTCAACTACAGGAGCAGTCTTCCCTTCGCAATGCGCAATACTGCTAATACCAGCTTTGAGCAAGCGGCCAAATTCGTCGCTACGTGGCGCCATAACCTCAGCCCTGCAATACACAGCACAAAGCGTGGCTTTATCAAATGAAGGATTACGCAGTTGCACTATTCCTCGGCAGAACATACTGCTTTGCCGAAGGCTGAACGCGCCACCTGCGGAAATCCCAGCCGCTATAGGCGAAGGTGTGTTCTAAACGCAAGCCCTGAAAAGATAACGTGAATTCCTGCAATATGCCAGGTTTATTGAGCAATAAACGGCGCAAATACCATGTTGGGCATATACCCAACGCGCTTATACAGCCGTTTCTATTGTACCACCTTCTATACAATGCGGAAAATTCCGCATATGGCAATGCTCAACTTTCAGCATAGTACAACGCATATTTCAGCAGCCGGTTGGAATGTAATACGGGCAGCACTCGCGGATTGTGAAGATGAGGTAGCCCATGATGACCGGCATCACCGCCACGCAGGCACACTCGCCAACCGCCACAACTCGCCTTGACCTTGCCAAACGCCTTGCCGCGCTCGTATCAGCTCGCCTCAACACCCGGGCGGCTACCAGCGAGACCTTGCGGCTTACCCTGGCGTGCGCTGCGACGCACTCGCAAACCAGCCCTACAACCATTATTGTCGATGACTTCGCGCAGCAAAACCACCCCAATTATTATGCGATGGCTCTGGCATTGCAGCGCACGTACAATCAGCACGTAGAAGCAATGCACGCCCTGGCTGCCGCAGGCATACCCGTACCACCGACCGATGAGCACCAACTGCTGGAGCTGGGGCGCGCAGTAGCCGGGCTATTGCCGCCTGCAACGCGGGCTACGATCATTGCAGCAATTCACCACGCACGTGCGCATGGGCGTCATCTTCGCCTGCTCTTCGAAGCACAGCCCGCCGTGCATGCGGCCCTGGCAATTCCGTGGGAACTTATCGCGCTGCCAATCGGCTGGGGCGCACCAGGAACAATGTCTACCGACGATTTTGTGCTGCTCCAACCCGATATTTCACTTGTTCGGCAGGTGTGTGGGCTGGGCTTGCTACCGACTGCCCCGCTTGATCGCCCGTTACGGCTCCAGGCATTTGCAGCAACGCCGCCCGACGCACAGGCAATTGATGAAGTTAGCCTTCACAATGCAGTGGCCGCTCTATGTGGCAGCGGATGGTACAGGGGGGCAGGCACTTTACGCACCATCCACGAGCAGGTACACACTCACCAGCCGCAGGTGGTGCATGTGCTGTGCCACGGGGAGATCTGTGACACTGGCCGCGCTACGCCTCACTGCAACTTCTTGCTTACGCACCCCAGCGGGCACACGCAGTATAGTACGGCGCTTGAGCTAGCGCGCGGGCTTATACAAAGCCGCAATATCCAGCTGGTCGTGCTGCAGGCGTGCCACGCTGGTCGTATCGTGGTTGGGGCCACCCATGCAGCTATCGACCAGACGATCTATACGCTTCTACGTTACGGTATACCGGCAGTAATAGCAATGCAAGGCGAAGTGGCACAACCAGCGGCCCAGGCATTTGTTCAAACATGCTACACCGTGCTTGCACAGGGCTACCCCATCGAGCAGGCCGTGGCAGCCGGGCGGCTCGCAATGCGCACTGCCGGTGGTATTGCCGATTGGAGTTTGCCCGTACTTTATACTGGCACTATTGCCAGAGCTAACAGCTTCTGGCGGGTTTGAGACAAGCCGCAAGGCGCTGTAAAGACCAATAAAGAATACTACTATTTATAGTATTAATACGTTACTATCCATTCAAAGTGAGGGCACGCGATACCAGATTTCAATCGCTTACTCGATAGAAACCGTGCTACAATAGCTCGGCTATGGATGCATTTGCCACGATGCCACGGGAAACGCAGCGCCTACTCAGGATCGCCGAACGCGACCCGGGCCGCGCCGTGGCGATTGCACGCCACTACCTCAACCAAACACCGGGCAGCGCCTGGCGCAGCTATACGCTTGGCCACGCATTGCTCATATGGGAACGCCTCGACGATGCTGAAACCCAGCTTACCGAGGCTGCCGCACGTTTTGCAACACAGAGCGAACCACTCTCCGCGCTCTACTGTGCCTATAATCAGCTGCTGATCGCCTTTCACCGCGCACAATACAGCACGCTCGACAGGCAATTTGAAGCTATTGCGAGACAGTTCGCTCAACTCGGCGACGATCCTGCTGCCTTCCGCGCCTACCTGCAACAGGTGTTGCTCTACGACACACTAGGCGACAATACAAGCGCTGCTAACCTGCTTGCCCAGCTGGCGGCTGAGCTTCCTCAGGTACTAACCCTCGACCATGCGCGCTGGCTAGCCGCCGACGGTGCTGTGGCCATATCGCGCGGCGATTTCACCACTGCCGAGGTACAGCTGGCGGCAGCGCTCACGCTATTCAGCCAGCAACACGCCAGCATTGAACAAGCCAAATGTCAATTTCAACAAGCCTGGCTAAAGCTGAAACAAGAACAACTTGAGGAAGCAGAAGCGCTCTATCGGCATGTCGAGCAGGTCTTCGTGCGCCTCGATCTGCCAATTCGCCATGCGCTGGCTGCCCGCGGCCTGGGACTAGTGCTCATGCGCCGGGGGCGCTACGATGCGGCCCTGCACTATACCCTGCAGGCACAACGCGATTTCACGCTCCTTGGGCGGAATTCTGATGTCGGCCAGTCGCTGATGAATCTGGGGAATATCTACTACTATGCGGGAGAGTGGGCTGTAGCGGTAGCGCATTATGAGCGTGCCGAGCAGCTTATCCATACGATGCACTGGCAATTAGAGGCACGACGCAATTACGGCATGGCCTTGCACCGTAACGGCAAGCTGAAACCAGCGTTGGCGCTCTTGCGCACTGTGCGGCGCCAGGCCGAGGCAAACGAACGACCATTTCTTGCAACGCAGACCCTGGGCAATATTGCCAATGTCCTGGGTGATATGGGTGCCTACAATCGCGCCCAAATCTACTATACCCACGCGCGCACCTATTTTCAGGCGCACGGGCGGGATTTTGAGGCTGCCGATAGCGCCATTGATCAGGGCTGGATGCGGCTCAAACAGGGCAATATTGTAGGCGCAGCTGAGCTATTTGCATTCGCGACCCCGCGTGTATCCGCCCATCCTGGGCCGCGCTGGCGTGTGCAGCACGGCCTGGCGCGTTGTGCCGAAGCGCGTGGCGACCTTGGTACAGCACTGAGATTTTACCGCAATGCCAGCCGCACCGTGGCTGACCTACGCGGCACCCTCGCGCGCGAAGCAACATCAAGCACGCTCTTTCTTCAGGCCACGCAGCTCCACACCGACGCACTCCGCTGCGCCGCGGCGGCTGGCGAAATTGAGGATTTGATAACCTTCGATGAATGGCAACGTGCACTAGTGCTACAGCAGGCGCTGCATAATAGCCCGGTGCGCACGACATCGGAATATCGCGCATTTCTCCAAGGTCAGCAGCAACAGCTCACCGCCCTTTACGAAGATGAGCTGCTCGATGATGCAGTACGCGAGCAGCGCATTCGTGACGCGCTCGATATCTATAGGGATCTTTTGCTAAAAGCGCGCTACGAGTCCAATGTGTCGAATATTGAGCAGCCACCACCACCGAAGGCACGCTTCAGCGTCGACCGACTGCGTGCCCAGCTGAATAAAACCTATAGCAACGACTGGACAGTGCTGTTCTACATGCGTAGTGCCAGTACGCTGCTGATCATTATTATGACACCCGATGATCTTATTCTGCATCAGACGCCGTATGATGGATTGCTGCAGCGGATGATTGAGCGTGTCACGCAATCACAGTATCAATTCTATATCTTTCGCGATGCACCTTTTAGGAATAAACAAACAAAACGCCAGTGGGATTTGCTACACAACCTGGCCGATCGCTTGCTTCCATCGCAAGTGCGTGAACGCCTGCACCCCACGCATCGGCTACTGATTGTACCAACCGAACAGCTCCATACGGTACCCTGGGCAGGGTTGCGGCTCAATACCCACTGGCTGGCTGAACAGGCGATCGTACAGCTTACCCCATCCCTCACTGTATGGCAGGCGCAGGCGAAACGCAACAGCAGGTATAACCATAAGGGGCACGCACTACTATTAGGGTGCAGCCAATTCGGTACGCGCGCCGACCCACTGCCCGGGGTGAATACAGAGCTGAATCTTGCCGCTGCAGCCTGGCCGGGAACATACACGCGCTTGCAAGATGATCAAGCTACTTGCGAAGCATTGCGCGCCTGCTCGGCAAATGGCGAGCTTGCACGCGCCCAGCTATTCCATATTGCTACGCATGCTATTCTCACACCGCAGCAGGGCATTAGCGCCCACCTGAAATTGTGTGATGCTGATATGTGGCTGGACGAAATTGCCGAGCTGCAGCTCAACCGCGCGCTTGTAGTGCTCTCGGCCTGCGATGGGGCCGGGGCCGATACACTGCCGGGGAACGAAGTACTTAGCCTGAGCTGGGCGTTTCTGGCGGCTGGGGCGCGGGCCGTGCTGGCCAGCCTCTGGCCGCTAGGCGATCAGGCAACCCCACCATTTATGCAGCACTTCTATGCGGCGCTGGCCCACACCCATGATGCCGCCCACGCCCTGGCTCACACCCAGCGCACACTCATTGCCAACTACCTGGAAACTTCCGACCCGCTGGCCGAACCAGCTATGTGGGCCAGTTTTGTGCTAACAGGGGTATAGTTATCCCTTGTGCAAAAAAATTCGGGGGCGGCGCTGCCACCCCCGAATTCATGCCAACAGCACATAACACTAATGGCCGCCGCCACTGCCACCAGGATCATTCACTTTAGCTGGTGTCGGTGTTGGATCGCCCGCATACACCTTGGTTGGGGTACCACCGCCCGCCAGGAACCCCGCACCAACCGCCAACGCCACCAGCATTGCCGCAACCCAGCGCACTACATTTCGTTGCATGTCGGCCTCTCCTTTTCGTAGCGGCTACCATTTGGTAGCAGCACAGGAGAAGAGGAAGCGCGACAAAAAACGTATCAACCAACGCAAAGGCGGAAGCCTGCTGAACATTGATGTTCGTCAGAGCTTCCGCCATCGGTTCGTTGGGGCCAGGTGTATGTAGCTGCTCAGGGCCTTCGCTTACTGCCTATCTGCTTGTAGCAGCATTTGTTTGAGTAACAGGACTCACGCGGTCAGCGTTGTTGCCTACAGCTGCAGGTACAATCAGTACGCGATACAGGCACTGCGTAACTCGTAGGAGTAAGCAAAAGCCTACGGGTATTCAGGGCCACAGCAGCTTTAGTTCCAAATACGAGGATAGAAGAATACGAAATCGGCACTTACCGGGCCAGCGACGGCAAAATAAATACATCAGCTAGCATCGAAAACATCGTCAGGCCATGCAGTAGCACTGCCGCCCAGACATTGCGCGTTTTCAACACCATATAGCCGCCCAGCAGGCCAATCGGCAGTGCCATTGCCGCCATCATGCCACGTTCGGCGAAGCCAACCGGTGCAACCGCGTAATGATTCAGCATATACAGCACGGTCGTAATCAGCACTACCAGATGCCGATTGACACCGCGCGCTAGCAGGCCAAAGAACAGCATCCCACGCCAAAGCCATTCTTCAGCCAGCACGAGCAATGGAAAGAGGTATACCATCCGCATACCCACCAGAATATGCTCCATCTCGGCCATTGGCGCGCCACCACCACGATAGTAGAAGAAGGTGTTCGTCATATCCATCAGCATCAGGGCACCGCCAACCAGCCCGCCCCATAGCAGCGCAGCGCGCAGATTAGCGCGTGTTAGGCCAATTTCGCGCCAGGCGTGGTACCGTGTGCAATACCAGAGCGTTAGCCCAATACTGCCAAGGCCATACACAAACAGCGCAGGCCACTCGGCGAGCGGCGTAAAATGGCCCAGGAAGCCCACAACCCACACCAGTGCCATAAGCCCCAATGCCAGGCGCACGGGTCGGCGGCCAGGTATATCGGCTGGCCCGGCTACCGCAGGCGAAAATAATGCGGCCATAGTTCCCCCTTTATTACCAGTGAAGAACAGCGGTAACCTGAGTGTAGCGTTTATCGCGCAATACGACAAAACAACTACACAATCGCGCGTTATTATTCCGCAACGCACACAAACCCTACGCAAACGTAAAAACCCTTGACATGGTCTTATTTCACAGTATAATCGGCAGTACGGTCGAGCCGATTAGAAAGCCTTATGCTACAGGTGGTGCTATGATTTACCGCCAGTATACTGTCGCCGCTTGCGCGTTCGTGCTGCTGCTGGCGTTGTTCGCTGTGCCGCCTGCCCATGCCCAGGATGGCCCACTCTACTTCCCATCAACCGGGCACCATCTCACCGATGAGCAAGGCTTTCTCTCGTTTTGGCGCGCGCAAAATGGCGAGCAATTACTCGGCTATCCGATCACCGAAGTTATTGAGGTGAATGGTGTAGCTCAGCAATATTTTGAGCGTGGGCGGCTAGAGCAGCAGGCAACTGCTGACGGTGGCACCCGTGTTACCACGGGGCAGGTAGGTGCCGAGTATGCAGCAGCGCTCTGGAAGCGTTTTGCGCCTGCGCCACCGCATATGGCGAATGCCGATGAGCAGGTATTTACCAATGGGCATACGCTGCGTGCGCCATTCCTGAGCTTTTGGCGGGCGGCTGGTGGCCTTGAGTTTTTCGGCCCGCCGCTCAGCGAGATGAGCTGGGAAATGACGACCAGCGGGCGACGGCTGGTACAATATTTCGAGCGCGCACGATTGGAGCGCGATGTGCAGACAGGTGTGGTAGTTGGTGATCTTGGGCGCGCACTTGCGGCACTTCGGGGCATTGATACGACCCCAGTAGCAAATGTTGGCTACGAGTCGTATGGGCCAGATGCCCCCGCGCAGCCCGATGTCGGCCAGCTGCGCCCACCAGCCCCACCGCCGCAACCAGCTGCGGCTCCTGCCCCGGCTGCGCCCAAGCCACCTGCCGCCCCGGCTGCGCCGCCGCGCTCCCATAGCCCGGGCGGGGCCAAGCTTATCGTCGTTAACCTGAGCGACCAGTGGATGTATGCCTTCGAGGGCGGCGAGCAGGTGTTCGACGCGCCCGTATCGACCGGGCGCGATGGGATGGAAACGCCAACCGGCACATTCGCGATCTATTCCAAATTGCCCGTACAAACGATGGACGGAGTGACGAATGGCGAATATTGGGTAGTTCCTAATGTTCCCAACGTTATGTACATTCACGGCGGAGTAGCGCTGCACGGTACCTACTGGCACAATCGCTTCGGCACCGGCGCGCGGCTTTCGCACGGCTGCGTCAACCTGCCGCTCAAGGCGGCAGCGTGGCTGTATAACTGGGCGCCAATGGGCACGCCAGTGCAAGTGACCTACTAGCCCTCAATTGCACGAATATAGCGCTCGGCTGAGGCATAAACCGCGCGTTTCGCATCGTGCTGAATTATAGTCTCCCACCACGCCCCATAGATACGCTCGAAGGCATATGGCTCAACTGCAGCCACAATCGCGCGTATTGCGCTGGCTGGCAGCGGAATCTGGTTGGGATAACTACGCATGAAGCTGACAAAGCGCCGATCCTGCACAACATTGATCGTGTCACCCGTGAGTAGCGCGCCACCACCGTGAGCACCAGCCGCCCAATGCAGCACCGTACTCCCCGCAAAGTGCCCACCGCAGTGAACGATCGTCAGGCCCCCAGGCAGCGTTTGGGCATCACCCTCCCAAAACATAATTCGTGAGTCGGGCCGCATCACCCATTGCCGATCGGCGGCGTGTAGGTAGATGGGTGCATCGAATGCCTGACTCCATTCGACCATGCTGGAATAATAATGTGGGTGCGAAATCGCAATTGCGTGAATACCGCCAAGTGCATGCACGGCTTCAATTGTCGCATCGTCGAGCAGGCTAATGCAATCCCACAGCACATTGCCCGCAGCGGTTTGCACCAGCAGCGCGCGCTGGCTAATCGCGAAGCGCGGCTCGGTGCCAATACCAATCAAGCCTGGCTCATGCGGCTCGATGCGATTGTGGTGCCCCGCCTGAAGTTCGGCGAGCGAAAGCCACTGCTGGCCCTGGCTACCAATGTATTGGCGCTCATCGGTACAGATTGGGCAATCGTTGGGGTAAGCAATTTGCGGCGTAAACTGAGTTCCGCAGGTAGCACACATTGGGGCGATCATGGTCATTCCTGGCTAGGCGGCCATTGCAAACGGCCAGCGGCGAATACACCAGCGTAGTATGGTGTATTCGCCGCCCGCGTGCATCGCCCATCGCGCCGACGTACTACCTGAACAAATGGGCAGTACTTACCCAAGAAACTGAACGACGTAATCTGCAGCGCGGCGGGCGCTCTGTACCGCGCCTTCCATCGAGGCCATATAATCTTGCGCCGTCCAATCACCCGCCAGAAACAAGTTAGTCAAGGGCGAACGCTGGTCGGGGCGGTAGCGATCGGCACCTGGCTCTTCGCGATAGAGCGAATTAGGAATGCGCGTGGCCGTGCCTTTAAGCAGTCGCGCACCGTTCACCTCGGGCCACAGGCGCGCCAGGTCGCGGCGGCACATTTCAACGATCTCGCTATTGCTCTGCTGCCAGAAGGGTGCCGCCGGCGCAACACACATTTCCACCATCGAGCCGCCGTGCTGATCGTACTGTAACGGGCTGGTAAGCGCCAGATCACCAAATACGGAGAAGCATGCATCTGAGGTAAACCAGAAGTTATCGACGGTGGTGACATAGCGATCAAACCACAGCTGCACGTTGATCGTCGGCACCGAACGCAGCTTCCACAGGTTATTGAAGTAGGCAATACTGCGCAGGCTGCTGGGCAAAAGCTGGCGGGTGGAATGCACCGGTGCCGCCAACACATAGGCATCGCCGCGCACCAGCGAACCATCGGCCAGGCGCACGCCCGCCACGCCGCCGTGCTCAAGCTCTACCGCAGTAGCTTTTACACCAGTGCGCAGCGTGCCGCCGTGCCGCACGATCCACTCAGCGATTGGCTTGAAAATACGCTCGTTTGGCGAACCATCGAGCGTGCCAAATTGCGAAGCATCGGCGACGGTAGCGAAGTAGTGGAAGATGGTTGCCATTGGCCGGGCGCTCATATCTTCTGCACCAATAAACCCGAGCGAAAGGCAGATCGCATTCCACAGCTTGCGCTCAACACCTTCGGCAATGCGGTGCTGCACACGCCACTCGCGAAAGCTCATATTGTCGAGCGTTTTAATATAATCGAGTGTGCCAATCCAGGTCGTTGCCAGGCCCAGCAGGTTACTCAGCTTCTCGCTCAGCGTAAACAGATCATTGTTTGTGAATGCGACCATCCCATTCAATGGCGCCGGAATTTTGGGGAAATGCAGCCGCACATGATGACCGCCTGGCCGCGCAATCAAAAAGGTATGTTCTTTCCAGCGAATGTTATCGTACACACCTACATGCCGAAAGAAGGGCAGCAACTCTTTGTAGCAGCGAAAATAGCAGTGCAGCCCGCTTTCGATATGATCACCGTCGGCATCAACCCACGATGACGTTTTGCCGCCCAGTACATCGCGCTTCTCAATCAGCTCAACCGCAATGCCTGCGTCGAGCAGCTTGACGGCGGTAGCCAGCCCTGCCAGCCCGCCGCCAACAATAATTACTTTTGCCATGGTCGTCTCAATCATCTTTCAGGTATAGTAAACGAATACATTGTTCTACGTATCACAAAATAAAACGGATCGCTTCTGGAAGCGATCCGTGTGCAGCAAGCTACGTGCATTAGCGCCCCGCCGCCAGGCTCAGCAGCCGCAGGCTCTGGTCGCCCAGCGCTAGGGCCAGCTGCTGACCATCGGCGCTGAACGCCGCCGCATACACGCCACTCTGGTTGGTATCGAGCGGCGGTAATGCTGCTACCTGCGCACCAGAGCGCGCCTCCCAGAAGGTAAGCTCACCGGTCGGCGAGCCTGTGACAAGCATTGTGCCATCGGGGCTAAAGGCCAGCGCGGAAAAACGCCCTTGCTCAGGCGGCACGGTGATGGTTTGAGCTAACGCGCCCGAACGTGCATCCCAAAGCTGTAGTTTGCCTTCAGCCGTAGCTACCGCCAGTGCTCCACCGCGCGGCTGAAAGACAATTGCGATTGCTGAACCATTATCAGCAGGAATGGTATGAAGGAGCTTGCCACCCACGGCATCCCAAATCTCAATCTGAGGATCGCGCGCTGGGCCAGCCGCCGCAATAAGCCCACCATCGGATGAAACTGCCAGCGCATAGACAAACCCCAGCTTCCCATGCAGCACCGGCTGCGGCTGGCCATTTGTGCTGTTCCAGCGCATAATTGCACCAGTATCGCTCCCAGCGGCCAGCAGCGTGCCATCGGCGGAAGCAGCCAGATTGACCGCATTGCCCTCGGCACCTTGCAACACATTACCATTCCCCGCGCTCAGGTCGAGCAATGCTACCGTCCCATCATCGGCAATCGAGGCAACATGGCGATTATCGAGGAATACCAGCGAATTGAGCGCCAGCGGCGAACCAATCAAGGTGCGAAATTGCTTCTGTTGCAGCAAGTGCATGTGGGTCGCGCCATTATAGCCCACAGAGCCCAGGATCGTGCCATCGGGCGAGAAGTGCAACCCGGTCACCACGCCCTGCCCCACCCGCAGGCTGCGTTCAACACGCCCTGTCGCTACATCCCACAGCAGCAGCTGCCCACCCTGATCGCTGGTAGAAGCCAGGTGCGTGCCATAGGGGCTAAACGCGACCGCCAATACACGCAGCCCATGTCCTTGCAGCACCGCTTGCTGTGTACCGGTAGCTACATCCCACAGCCGCACCGTACCATCAAAGCTCCCACTTGCTAGCGTGGTGCCATCGGGCGAAAATTGCAATGCACGGCTCACAACAATACTAGTGTGGCCGCGCAAGGTTCGCGGAATACTTCCTGTAGCTGCATCGGACAGCGCAATCGAGCCATCTTCCATGCCAACCGCTAAGGTTTTACCATCGGGCGAGAAGGCAAGTCCGGTTGTCCATAGTGGTTTGCCTGTTGCAGGATTCGGCGTTGTAGCGAAAGAAAAGCCATCACGCCTGGCGCCACTGAGCAGATCCCACATTTGCACGGTACCATCGGAAGCACTGCTCGCCAGAAACTTCCCATCAGGCGAAAAAGCAACAGTGCTAATAAAGCCGCTGTGTCCTTGCAGGGTGCGAATAAGCTGGCCGCTAGCAACATCCCACAATTTGATGCTCGTATCAAAGCTACCGCTGGCGAGCGTTTTCCCATCGGGCGAAAATGCTACAATGCGAATCCAATCATTATGCCCACTCAGCATGCGTACCTGCGCTCCGGTCGCAGCATCCCACAGCCGCACCGTATTTTCGTCAATCGCCCCGGAAGCAAGTAATTTGCCATCGGGCGAAAATGCGAGCGTAAACAGCTTGCCAGTGTGACCCAGCAGCGCCCGCGGCGGGCTGAAATCGGCTAATGTCTGCGCATCGCGCAATCGAATAACGTTGCTCACGCCTACCGCCAGAATGCTGCCATCGGGTGCAAAGGCCACTGGCCCAACCTCTTCACTGGTAATCACACGTGTTTGCGTAATTTGCGCGGCGCTCTGCAAGGTAATGGCACGCGGCCCCAACACCAATGGCTCAAGGGTAGGCAACGCCACTGCGGTCACTGCGCCGGGCATAGCCTCAGCCGTGGCGGCGCTCTCTGCCGGGGTCGCAAGCTCAGGCAAAGGCGTGGCTTCGGCTGCCTGGGGCACAGGTACCGCGCTTGGTGCGGTGCGCCCAAGCAGGCCAGGCAGCGGACTACCAGGAATAAACCACGCCAGCGCGGCACAGATCGCAATTGCCGCTAGCGCCAGGCCCAGTGCAAAGGCAACCAGGCAGCCGGTGCGCAGGGCATTTTTCGACGACGCGGGTGGGCCAGCTTGCGGCAAAGGTTGCGGCTCGGGTAGCGGTATCGTCGTGCCTGGTGGTGGGGCAGCATAGCCCATAGGTGCAGCAGGTGGTGGTGGGCTCGCAGGCATGCCCTGCGCCGCGTCAGAGGTCGGCGGCACTATCAGCGGCGGCCCCGCCGAAGGCGTGGGCGGATAGGGCAGTTGTGGCGCTACGGCTGGCAATGGTGCATCGGCACCCAGCGAGCGGCCTGCCATCAGCTGCACCATATCGAGCGACATACGCATTTCGGTGGGCACCTGGTAGCGGTTCTCGGGCTTCAGCTGCAAACCGCGCAGTACTACCTGCTCCGTCAGCGATGCTAGCTTGGGGTTGAGCGACCGTGGCCCGGTCAATGGCGTGCCAGCCTGGCGCTGCGCCGGTGTTGGCGGTGCCCAGCCGGTGAGTGCGTAATACAGCAGTGCGGTAAGCGCATAAAGGTCGCTGGTGGGCGTTGGCTCGGCCTCAGACTGGTCGAGCTCGGGTGCGCGGTAGGGCGAGGGCGTATGGCTGAGTGGGCGAATCATGGTGAACGGGGTCAGCCGCCAGGCTCCATCGTCGCGTACCAGAATATCTGAGGTAAACGGGTCGGCTAGAAAGAGAGCAGGCCGCTGGTTATGGATGTATTCGAGCGCCTCAAGCAACTGCCGCGTTTGCGCCAAACCATCGGCTTCGCTTACTGGCCCGCCCTGTGCGCGCAGCGTTCGCTCAAGATCCTGGCCGCTAACATCTTCACACACCACATAGTAGCGGTCGTCTTCAGCAAAATGATCAAGCACCGGCAGAATCATCTCGTGGCGCACCGTGGCAACCTGGCGCACCAGCAGCCGCAGATCCTCAAGATCAGCGGGCGCAACCAGCAGGCTCGCCATAAGCATGAGGCGGTTGGTCTGCTCGTCGCGTACGCGGTACACCGTACAGCCGGGGCGCTCGTCCACCGTGTAGATGATGCGATAGCGCTCGTGGATCGTGCGCTCGGGTGGCAACATGGCAGCTACTCTTTCCCACACAGCCGCCGGCAGTATCCCTGGCCGGCCAGGCTGGCACTAGGGCGCGGTGACCACCAGCTCGGGCTGGCGCACAACCGCCTGGTCGATACGGTCGACTGCGCGGCGCGCACTACGAATCGCACCTTCGATCGAGGCCATAAATTCCTGGCGTGTGTAATCGCCCGCCAGAAAGAAATTCGGTACTGGCGTGGCCTGATCGGGCCGATAGCGATCGACACCGGGGCGCGCCGAATACACTGAGTTGGGGATACGCACAATATGCTGCTTCAGCAGACGCGCCGTGCGAGCCACCGGGTGCAGCCGGTAGAAATCGTTCAGCACAGTTTCGAGCACAACCGCATCGGGCGCGTTGATCAGCTGCTCGGCAGGAGCAACCACCAGCTCAACAATCGAGCCGCGCCCGGTGTGGTAATCGGGCGAAACGCGCGGCAGATCGGCATAGACGCTCAGGCAGGTGTCAGCGCTGAACATGAGGTTATTTACCTCAGTCACCATTTTGTCGAAATACAATACCGCTGTAACAACCGGTTGGCCCTTCAGGTAGCGTAGGTTCGCAAATGGCTCCAGCGCTTTCATTGGCGCAGGCAGCCGCTTGCGCAGGTTGTGTACCGGCATGGCCGATACATATACATCGCCGGTGATCGTGCTGCCATCGTCAAGCGCAAAGCCAGTCACACGGTTATCCAGCGGGTCGTACATAATTTCCTCAACCCCACGGCCCAGCACCACACGCACACCGCGCGCCTCAAGTTTTGTTATGAGCGGTGCCCACAGGCGCTCGTGCGGCGAGCCTTTCACCAGGCCCATTTTAGGGGCGTTGGTTTCCTGGGCAAAATGCAGCAGGGCTGTCAGCACCAGCTTGGCCGAAACCCGATCGGCCCGCTGAAAATTCAGCGCCAGCGCCATGGTGTGCATAACATCGTCGAGCGTGCGCGTGCCCATACCGTGCCGCAGATGCCAGGCCGCGTAGGTCTGGTTATCCTGCTGGTCGATATACGCCTGTGAGCCGAAAATCGGGCGTAATAATCCCAGGCCCATCCGCAACTTATCGGCGGTGCTCATCAGCGGGCTGATCGCCACGCCAGCTAGCCCATTCAGCGGGGCGGGCAGGCCAGGCACAAAGCGAATCGGCGCTAGCGCGTGCCCCGGCGCAATGAATACCATCTCGGCGGGCTTCCAATCGAAGCAATCGTTCAGATCACACTCAGCGAGGAAGTTGAGCAGATTGTGGTAGGCCCCAAAGAATACATGCAGGCCACTCTCAACCCAATCGCCATCGGCATCGCGCCAGGCCGAAACCTTACCGCCCGGCACACCGCGCCGCTCAAGCAGCACGACCTCGTACCCACGATCGTTGAGCCATTTCGCGGTGGCAAAGCCAGCCGGGCCAGCCCCGGCAACAATTGCGCGCATTGGTTGTCCCCTGTTCTATTTACACAGCGTGCATAGGCGCTGGTAGAACCGTGTGGTAGTTAGCTTGCCAGCGTATGTCTTCCAGCGCTTGTGATACTACGCACAGGTAGCGCACATTGGATGGTGAAGGCAGGTTCAAGGCTTGCGCACGCGGTATTATACCACCTTGGCTGCGTACCACTCGCTACAGGTAGCAGGCCTACGTAGCTACGCGGGAATGAAGCACTTGCTCGGGTACACGAAATCCCACTACTGTATCGCGTAAAAGCTGGCACTGCTTTGCAAGGTTCGGTATGCTATACTCCGTACAGGCATAATGCTTGCAGGTCAGGACTTTCGCTTACTCAAGCAAATTCTTCTCTCTTGGTGATGTTTTGCGCTCCGCGCAAAACATCACCAAGAGAGAAGAAAAAGTACCGTGCTGCCGCAGGCAAATAAACAAGTAAGCGAAAGTCCTATAGGTATGCTCTGGCCTTCAGCAGATTGGGCCGTATAATCATATGCGCAGCAACACCGATACTTCAACGTCATTCTCAGTGCGGCAAGCCACACGCGCCATGCCCACCCTAGACCATGTCTGGCTGGCGGCGGCACTGCTGCTGATCGCCTTACGCCCCTTGCTTACCCCCATCCCACCGAACGACTTCTGGTGGCACATGGCAACCGGGCGCATCATCGCTACCACCGGGGCAATTCCCAGCATCGATACCTTTTCGTTCACGCGCGCCGGGCAGCCATTTTTCAACCAGGGCTGGCTGGCGCAACTGCTGATGTACTGGCTGCATCAGCTCGGCGGAATTCCGCTCATTCTGTTTGTGCAGTCGCTGGTTATTACGCTGGCCTATGGGCTACTGCTGCGGCTGTGCATCCGCCGTACTGGCCGCCTACGCTTGAGCGTAGGCTTGGTACTGTTGGTGACGCTGCCGCTCTCCTTCACCAACTGGATCGTGCGGCCCCAAAGCTATGCCCTGCCGATCTTCGCCGCGTTCCTCACGATTGTCATTGAATACCGGCTTGGGCTGAGCCGCAGGCTCTGGCTACTACCGCTGTTAATGGCGCTATGGGTGAATGTTCATGGCACCTTTGTTCTGGGCCTGGCGCTGATCGGGCTTACCTGGCTGGGCATGCTATTTGCACGCAGCGAGCAGCTACCCGATGCCAATCAGCAGCAAGCATCGGGCACGCGCCGCAGGGCGCTGATGGAGCTAGCGCTGTGGGGTGCAATTACTGCCGCCGCTATGCTGCTCAACCCACGCGGCGTCGGCGTGCTGAGCTATGTGCGTAACCTGCTGGGTAGCAACGCCGTTACTACACTGGTTACCGAGTGGGCACCGCCGACCATTCGCGACCTCGAAGGCATTATCTTCTTTTTGTTTCTGATCCTCTGTGGCGCGGTTCTGGCCTATGCGCGCCGCCGCCCGCCACTGGCCGATATGCTGCTGTTTGGCGCATTTCTCTGGCTAGCCCTTGGCGCGAGTCGTAATGTCGTATGGTTCGGCATGGTCGCAACGCCGCTGCTGGTGGTGCAGGCGGCGAGCCTCGGCGGCGACAAGCCACTGGCGCGCACAACTGCGGGCAAGCCGTTGCTGAATGGCATACTGATCGGGCTATTGGCGCTACTGGTGCTGCTGGCGCTGCCCTGGGTGAAGCCCGCACTCGATCTGCCGCCATCGGTGGGTGCCCTGATTGCCGAAGACACACCGGTAGCGGCGGTAGAGTTTTTGCGCGCCCAGCCCGCCCGCCCGCGCCACCTGTTTCATACCGAAGCCTATGGCTCGTACCTGATCTGGGCCACGCCCGAGCAGCCAGTGTTCGTCGATACCCGCATCGAGCTGTATCCATTCGAGCAATGGCGCGACTATATCAACCTGGGGCAGGGCAACAATGTGGCCGCACTGCTGCGCAAATATGATATTGATGGGTTATTACTCAACGTGAAACAGCAGCAGCCACTCATCGCAGCCATTCGCGCCGATAGCGGGTGGATCGAGCGCTACCACGACACACAAACGGTATATTTCACTCGCGCGGCACAATAGCCGATGGCGCAGCACAGCCTGTGGTATGATACTGTTCTAATCAATCGACAGCGACGAGGCCAGGAATGTTTCGGCGTATGTTCGGAAAAAAGAAGCATCTGACCGCCAGGGGTGCCGAGCTTGGGCGTGAGTTCAGCGTGGGCGATGTCGTTGAGCAGCGCTACGAGATCGAAAAAACGCGGCGCGGCTACATGGGCATTGTGTATGTTGCCTACGACCGCCAGCGCCGACGGCAGGTAGTGCTCAAAACGTTTCAGAACAAATTCCTCTGGGATGAAGAGGCGATCAACCGCTTCAAAACCGAGGCCGAGCTGTGGATGCGCATTGGCAGCCACCCGAATATTGTACGCGCCTACGATCTGCGCACCTTTATGGGCAAGCCACATGTTGTTGCCGAATATGTCCATGGCGGCCCGTTGCGCACTCTGATCGGTCACCTGGAACTGCAAGAAGCGCTTGATTACGCCATCCAAATTTGCCGCGGCATGACCCACGCCGTCGATCAAGCCAACATCCTGCACCGCGACCTGAAGCCTGACAACATTATGGTAACGCTCGACGGGCAAGCGAAAGTGACCGACTTTGGGCTGGCGCGCGTGTTACCCAATATGTTGCAGTGGGCCGCGCGCGACCGCGCCCGCCAACGGCCAGTGCTCCGCCTGCGCTCGACCATCGCCAAAGACCTGATCGGCGGAACCCTGCCCTATATGGCCCCTGAGCTATTGGAAGAGACGGGCTTCGTCGGCACTTGGACTGATATTTACGCCTTTGGCGTGATGCTCTACGAGTTCTTCACCGGGCGATTACCCTTCGACTCAATGCGCGACGAGTCGCTGATTCGGATGCACCGCACAGCGCCAGTGCCCGACCCGCGCCACATTAAGGGCAAGCTGCCCACCGATGCGAGTGTGATTGTGCTGCGCTGCCTGGCCAAACGCCCCACCGATCGCTACCAGAGTTTTGCCGAGCTTGAGGACGATCTACAAGCATTACGGGCCGCGCATGCGGGCGGCTACTACAACAAAATCTGGCCCGAGCACAACACCGCCGAACGCGACCGCTGGACTGAGATTGGGCGCACGCACATGGATCTCGGCGAGTATAGCGAGGCGCTAGCAAGCTTTCGCCGTGCCGTAGCGGTCGATGCCGACCAGGCCGATAGCTGGGCCAACCTGGCGCGCGCGCGCCTGAAGCTCTGGCAGTATAACGAGGCCATGCGCGACGTGAATGAGGGCCTGCGCCGCGCAGTGCGCCGCGACGAATTTAGCCAGCTGTATGGGCTGTGCGGCGAGATCCATAGCGCGATGCAGATGCCACCCAAAGCTATGGAAGCCTATAACCAGGGGCTTTCATACACCCCCAAATCCCCTTATCTGTGGCGCGCCAAAGGCCAGCTTATTCAGAAGATGGGTATGTCACGCGAAGCGCAGGAATGCTTCGAAAAAGCCATTCAGTACGATAAGCACGATTCCCAAGCCTGGCAGCTGCTTGGCGATTGCCTCCGCGCCCAGGAACGTTACAAGCGCGCGCAAGAAACCTATGCCGAGGCGCTCAAGCTCGACCCACGCTCGGCGGAAAGCTGGGCGCGCTATGGCCTGTGCCAGCTTGAGCAAGGCTACGCCAAAGAAGCCCTGCTTTCGTTCGATGCGGCGCTCAAGCTCAACCCCGATCTCGAAGAAGCGCTGGCAGGCGCACGCACGGCCCGCCAGAAGCTGAAATAGCCCAACCTAATGCGCCATTGCCCCGCCTCTATGCCTCTGGTATAATGGCCCGCGCATGAATTCGCTACTGAGGAGGCCAGGCCGATGGAACGGCGTGTCGTCGTGACAGGAATGGGCGCCGTCAGCCCACTCGGGCTCGATGTGCCAACATTATGGCAAGGGATACAGGAAGCCCGCAGCGGCGTAGGCCCGGTGACGCTCTGCGACGCGACCGGGCTAGAGTCGCGCATTGCGGGCGAGGTAAAAGGCTTCAACGCCCATAACTATATGGATCGCAAAGAGGCGCGCCGCAACGATCGCTTTATCCATTTCGCCATTGCCGCCACCCGCGAGGCGCTAGCAATGGCCGAGCTGAGCATCACACCCGAAAATGCTGAAGGTATTGGCGCGATTATCGGCAGCGGCATCGGCGGTATCGAAACCTTTGCCGACGGGCTCCACACCTTGCGCGACAAAGGGCCAGGCCGCGTCAGCCCCTTCCTCGTACCCGGCATGATCACAAATATGGCGGCGGGGCAGGTATCCATCCAATTTGGGCTGAAGGGGCCAAGCTTCTGCCCAACCTCGGCCTGCGCTACTGCCGCCCATGCCATCGGCGAGGCCGCCGAAACCATCCGGCGCGGCTGGGCCAAGGCAATCGTTGCCGGTGGGAGCGAAGCACCGATCACCCCGCTTGGGATTGCGGCATTCGTCAGCGCGCGCGCAATTTCGACGCGCAACGATTCGCCCGAAACGGCGTCGCGCCCCTTCGATGCCACCCGCGATGGGTTTGTGCTGGCTGAAGGCTGCGCATTGCTGGTGCTCGAAGAGTACGAGCATGCGGTCGCGCGGGGCGCGCGCATCCTGGCCGAAGTTGCCGGGTATGGCGCTTCCTCCGACGCCTTCCACATCACCCAGCCGTGTGCGGGCGGCGAGGGCGCGCTGCGCGCTATGCGCCTGGCGCTGAAGCATGCCAACCTTACACCCGCCGACATCGACTACATCAATGCCCACGGCACGAGCACGCCCGCTGGCGATATTGCCGAAACCCAGGCAATCAAAACGCTGCTCGGCGAGCGCGCGTATGCGGTGCCGGTCAGCTCCAGCAAATCGCAGCTGGGTCACTTAATTGGCGCAGCCGGGTCGATCGAGGCCGTGATTACAATCCTGGCGCTGCAAAATAGCGTGCTGCCGCCAACCATCAACCTGCGCACGCCCGACCCAGAGTGCGACCTTGATTATGTACCAAATGCCGCGCGCGCGGGCGAGCTGAACATCGCTATGAGTAACTCGTTCGGCTTTGGCGGGCATAATGTCTCGCTCGTCTTCAAGCGCTATCAGCAGTAGGTCGGCTGAAAGCACAGCAATCGGCATGCCAACACTCGTAACCTTACAACAGCATCTGGGTTTGTTTTTTAAGAACCCGCAGCTCTTACAAAGCGCGCTGGTTCACCGCTCGTTCTGGCACGAGCACCCCGAGCAGGTAGTCGGCCTGACCGATAGCGAGCGGCTTGAGTTCCTGGGCGACGCTATTCTGAATTACCTGACGGCCACATTGTTGTTCGAGCGCTACCCCCAGCGCGGCGAAGGTGGCCTGACCGAGCTGCGCGCAGCACTGGTAAAAACAACCACGCTGGCAAGCTTTGCGCGCGACATCAACCTGGGCGCGTATGTGCGGCTGAGTAAGGGCGAAGAACAGAGCGGCGCACGCACACGCGAGGCGCTGCTGGCCGATACCTTCGAGGCGCTAATCGCCGCCATATACCTCGACCAGGGGGTTGAGGCAGCGCAGCGCTTTATCGAACCATTTTTCGACGCACAATTGGCACAGATCGAACAGCACGGTCTGGCGCTCGATTTCAAAACTCAGCTTCAACAACGCATCCAGGCCGCGCGCAACATCACACCGCGCTACCATGTCATTGCCGAAACCGGGCAAGACCCACGGCGAGAATATACTATTGCCGTGCTCGCCGACGACGAGCAGCTCGGCGTCGGTGTTGGCCCGAGCAAACAGGCTGCCGCCCAGGCCGCTGCGCGCCTGGCGCTCGAACAGCTCGATGCCAAATACGAAGCCCACTAGCGCACGCTGTGTATAATTATAATAAGAGTGAGCGCGGTATCAGCCAACCATTTTCGTAATTTTATCTATATGCAACAGCTACTAATTACCGGAGGTGCCGGTTATTTAGGGTCTGAACTTGCTCGCCAGGCTAGCGCGCGCGGTTGGGACGTTGCCGCCACCTACTTGAGCACGCACCCGCCGCTAGCGCAGGTACACTGGCACCAGCTCGATCTTCGCGATAGCGCTGCAACAGCCAGCCTCGTAACCAAGCTGCGTCCAGCGTTCATCATCCACACCGCCTATCGGCAGAATGGCCCTGATTTGTGGGCAGCTACGGTACAAGGAACTGAACATGTTGCACATGCGGCGCAGACTGCGGGTGTACGGCTAGTGCATATTTCAAGTGATGCGCTGTTCGATGGCGAATTAGCGCCGGGGCAATACTATACCGCTGCCGACCCGCCAAGCCCGATTTCGCCCTACGGCAAGGCCAAAGCCGCCGCCGAGCACGCCGTTGAGACAATTCTGCCCGACGCGCTGGTGGTACGCACATCGCTGCTGTATGGCGGCGCGCAGCCTGGCACGCACGAGCAGCTTGTACTCGATGTGCTTGCAGGCCGCACCAACCTGGCATTCTTCACCGATGAGCTGCGCTGCCCAATCGCCGTAGACGACCTGGCAGCCGGGTTGCTTGAGCTGGTGGCCGCCGAGCAGCGCGGGCGGCTGCACCTGGCCGGCCCGACAGTGATGAGCCGCTATGAGTTTGCATGCGCAGTTGCCACAGCCCACGGCTACGATCCTGGCAGCTTACAGAGCGCCAGCAGCGCGAGCAGCGGTGTGCGCCGCCCACGCAACTGTGCCATGGATAGCAGCCCAACCTATGCGCTGCTCCGCACGCACATTCGAAATATTGCGGAAGTACTTGGAAACCATAACCAGGAAGCGCCGCACGACACGCACTAATAAGCAACCGATATACCTATAAAGCGAACAAAGCATAGCGTAACAAGCGAGGTACCGATGGATCGCACACCTGAGACGATCACACGGCTGATTGACGACCTCCAGAGCGATGATGACTTTCAGCGCGCGCAAGCGGCCTTTGCCCTGGGGGTGCTAGGCGAGCCAGCCGTACAGCCCTTAACACGCCTCCTGGCGCATCCCGAGCGCGATATCCGTATGCGCGCTGCCTGGTCGCTTGGCGTGATTGGGCATGCTGCCGTTGAACCATTGCTTGAGCTCGCCGAGTCGGATCAGGCTGGGATGCGCGTGGAGGCTATTCGTGTATTAGGCGTCATTGGCGAAGGGCGTGCGCTCAACCAGCTGTTCCACGGCCTCACCGACCGCGACGCGCTTGTGGCCCACCGCGCCGCAACGGCGCTGGGTAAAATTGGCGATCCGCGCGCGTTCCACCCGCTGCTTACGGCCCTGCAACATCCTTCGCCAGATGTACGCTATGCCACATGTAATGCCCTGGGAAACCTACACATCCCCGATGCCATACCTGCGCTTGAAGCACTCATCGTCAACGACACCCATACCACGTCCTGGGGGGCCAGTGTCGCCGATGCTGCCCAGCGCGCCGCGCAGGAAATTGCCGCGCACCCACGCGAGCGCGAAGACGCCTTCGAGCGCGTGAGCGCGCTGTTACAGCGCCATAACAACGAGCCATGATTTGCAATTTCCAGGCGACCATGCTATAATCCGGCCCGTTGTGAAACGGGCCGCTAGCTCAATTGGTAGAGCAGCTGACTCTTAATCAGCGGGTTGTAGGTTCGAGTCCTACGCGGCTCACCAGCATTAGAAAGCCCTCGAAGCAAATATGCTTTGGGGGCTTTTTCGTTGTTTTTCCAATTATTTTCGCTCATTGCCACAATTCTTTGGGAATAGCGTTTGACTTTAACGTAGCGTCAAGGTTTATAGTATGAGCACGATCCGAATTGGTAACTTTGCCCGTATCGCCCAGGTATCGACGCGCGCGCTGCGCCTGTACGATAAGCTCGGGCTACTCAAGCCCGCGCTGGTCGACCCGGCGACTGACTATCGCTACTACTCAATCGAGCAGCTGCCACGCCTGAACCGCATCCTGGCGCTGAAAGACCTGGGCTTTTCGCTTGAGCAGATTGCCGAGGTGCTGCGCGGCGACCTTTCAGCCGAACAGCTGCGCGGTATGCTGGTAATGAAACGCGCCGAAGTTGAGCGACGTGTCGCCGCCGAGCGCGCCCAGCTCACGCGGATTGCGGCGCGGCTACACCAGATCGAGCAAGAGAATACGCTGGGCAATTACGAGGTGGTGCTGAAACGGATCGAACCGCAATGGGCAGCATTGATTCCTGGTAACATCCCCGATTACATCACATCCGAGCCAATCTTCATCGCGCTGTACGCCGAGCTGGATGCGTACCTGGCGCAGCAGGGAATCCGTGGGGCTGGGCCGCGTCTGGCGCTTTTCTACGATAACGAAGCACGCGTCCAGGGCATTCAGGTTCAAGCTGGCATCTGCTTGCCCACCCGCATCGCGAGCGCGGGGCACATTACCGTGAGTGAGCTACCTGGCGTAGCGCATATGGCCTGCGTGGTACATCACGGGCCATACGACGAAACTTTAATTCAGGCGAACACGGCAATCTTGCGCTGGATTAGCGCCAGCGATTACCGCATCACTACGCCAACACGCGAAATATACTTGCACTATCAGGTCGGCGGCGACCCGGCACAGTTCGTTACCGAGATCCAGATTCCAGTTGAAATGAAGGGTGGGCCATGAGCGCTTCTGATCAGCGTTTCGACACAATCATTGTCGGCGGAGGCTCGGCGGGCTGCGTGCTGGCCGCGCGCCTGAGCGCGAACCCCGGGCACCGCGTGCTGGTGCTCGAAGCCGGGCGGCGCGACGCGCGCTGGGATATTTTCATTCACATGCCCGCGGCGCTCACCTACCCGATCGGCAGCCGCTTCTACGACTGGCGCTACCAATCCGAGCCCGAGCCGTTTATGCACAATCGGCGCATCGCACACGGGCGCGGCAAACTGCTAGGCGGCTCAAGCAGCATCAATGGTATGATCTTCCAGCGCGGCAACCCGCTCGATTATGAAAAGTGGGGGAATGAGCCAGGTATGGCCCACTGGGATTACGCCCACTGCCTGCCCTACTTCAAGCGTATGGAAACAAGTGTGTATGGCAGCGACGAATTCCGCGGCCATAACGGCCCGCTGGTGCTGGAACGCGGTGCCGCCAACACGCCCCTGTTCGCCGCCTTTTTCGCCGCAGTTCATCAGGCGGGCTACCCGCTCACCGACGATGTCAACGGCTACCGCCAGGAAGGGTTTAGCGCCTTCGACCGCAACGTGCATAATGGGCGGCGGCTGAGCGCCGCACGCGCCTACCTGCACCCGGTGATCAATCGCCCCAACCTCACCGTACACACGCGCGCGTTCACCACCCGCATTCTCTTCGCGGGCAAGCGTGCTATAGGCGTAGAATATGTGATTGGGCGCGGGCCGGTACAGCGCGCCTACGCTGGCGACATTATTTGCTGTGGTGGGGCGATCAATTCGCCCCAGCTGCTCCAGCTTTCGGGCGTGGGCAATGCCGCCGAACTGGCGAAGCTTGGCATCGCGGTGGTGCATGATCTGCCCGGCGTGGGCGAAAACCTGCAAGACCACCTGGAAGTGTATGTGCAGCACGCCTGCACCAGGCCAGTATCAATGTATCCAGCGCTGCTGTGGCACAACAAGCCCTGGATCGGCTTCCAATGGCTGTTCTTCCGGCGCGGCCCAGCGGCAACCAATCACTTCGAGGCAGGCGGCTTTATACGCAGCAATGAAGATGTTGATTACCCGAATTTGATGTTCCACTTTTTGCCGCTGGCGATTCGCTACGATGGCACCGTACCCAAGGGCGGCCACGGCTACCAGGTACACGTTGGCCCGATGTACTCCGACGCACGCGGCTCGGTGAAGATCACCTCCGCCGATCCGCGTGTCCACCCGGCGCTGCGCTTCAATTATCTGTCCACTGCGCAAGATCGCCGCGAGTGGGTCGAGGCGATTCGCTGTGCGCGCGCGATATTACGCCAGCCCGCCTTCGATGAATTTAATGGCGGCGAGTTTTCGCCGGGTGCCGAAATACAAACCGACGAGCAGATTCTTGACTGGGTGGCACGCGATGGCGAAACGGCCTACCATCCATCGTGCAGCTGCAAAATGGGCACCGATGCGATGGCAGTCGTCGATCCAACAACCATGAAGGTGCATGGACTCGAAGGCTTGCGGGTGGTCGATGCGTCGGTAATGCCGTATGTCACGAATGGTAATATTTACGCACCGACGATTATGCTCGCCGAAAAAGCCGCCGACCTGATTATGGGCAATACGCCGCTGCCGCCCGCCAAGGTCAATTTCTACCGCCACCAGAAAGCCAACCTGGCGGCGGAAGCGGTGCCGGTTTCGCCATAGGATGGCCCGATATGGAGCACAACAATGACCGCAATGCCCACACTTGAAACCGAGCGACTGATTATTCGCCCGTTCGCGCTGAGCGATCTTGATGCCCTTCATCACCTGCTCGACCTTGAGCAGGCTGACGCCGAAACCGGCACCGCCGGCGCGCAAACGCGCGAGCAGCGGCAGGCCTGGCTCGAATGGAGCGTGCTGAACTATGCGCAGCTGGCGTGGATGTTCCAGCCACCCTACGGCGACCGCGCAATGGTGCTAAAATCGAGCGACGAGCTTATTGGTGCGTGCGGCTATGTGCCAGCACTCGGGCCATTCGGGCTGTTGCCCACTATCCAGGCGAACGAAGCCCTGGCGCGCGCGGCCCGGTTTGCGCCCGAGGTTGGGCTGTACTGGCAGGTAGCCCGCGCGCACCAGCGGCATGGCTACGCCAGCGAGGCCGCACGCGCCCTGATTGCATACGCCTTTGCGCATATCAACCTCAAGCGCATTGTTGCCACCACCACCCACGATAACGCGGCCTCAATTGGCGTGATGCAGAAAGCGGGAATGCGCATTGAGGCTAATCCCCTGCCGGTACCGCCCTGGTTCCAGGTTGTCGGTATTCGTGAATTTGATGATTGAGTAGCCCGCATCAGGTCGCTGGCAGTGCTGCCAATTATGGGTTTTATTGCCATATTCCCCCTCATGTACACACGTTACGCGTTCGCTCGCGTTTAAGGAATTTTGCCTGCGGCAGCAAGGAATTGCTTTCTTTTGTGCGACGATGTTGGCACACCTTCATCGTAACGTATCGCGCTGCCGCAGGCGAAAAACGCCCACCGCGTAATCTGCGTTACTCGGCTGATTGCAGACCTTGCCCTCGCCAAGCTAAAAACATCCTGTGGTACAATAGCCACCGTTTGCGGCGTGCAAAAATTCACGAACCCAGCAATAACCGAGGCTACTGTGACGAATATCTCGACACATACAATGGTTGCGACCCAGGGCTTAACCAAGCAGTATGGCAGTGTCAGCGCACTCGATGGTGTCGACCTGACCGTGCCGGGCGGTACGATTTACGCTTTGCTTGGCCCCAACGGGGCGGGAAAAACAACGACGATCAATATTCTCACCACCCTTGCCCAACCCAGCGCCGGTAGCGCGCAAGTCGCGGGCTTCGACGTGGTGCGCCAGCCCGATGAGGTGCGCAAGCGTATCGGTGTAACCTTTCAAGATCTGGTGCTCGACCCCGACCTGACCGGGCGGCAAGTGCTTGACATTCATGGGCGGCTGTACCGCCAGCCAACCAGCTTGCGCCGTCAGCGTATCGACGAGTTAGTGGCCCTGGTGCAGCTGAACGACGCGATCGACCGGCTGGTAAAAACCTACTCAGGTGGCATGAAACGGCGGCTTGAGCTGGCACGCGGCCTGATGACCGACCCACAGGTTGTGTTTCTCGATGAGCCAACCCAGGGGCTAGACCCGCAGAATCGCGCGACGATCTGGGACTATGTGCGGATGCTGCGGCGCGAGCGCGGCCTGACCTTGCTGCTTACAACCCATTATATGGAAGAGGCCGAGGCGCTGGCCGACACCGTGGGCATCATCGACGGCGGGCGCAAGGTGGCTGAAGGCACCCCGTCCGCGCTGGTGGCCGCATTGGGAGCAGATCGCATTCGCATCAGCGGAAGCGGCGACGCCAGCCACCTGCTATCCGAGCTGCGCGCACTCCCCTTCGTCGATAGCGTGACGCCATTCGAGCGCGGCCTTGAGGTAGGCGTAGATAGTGGCAGCCGCCGCATCGCCGAGGTGGTAGCAAGCGCCAGCGGCAACGGCTTTACAGTAGAAGATGTTTCGGTGCTGCGCCCCAGCCTGGGCGATGTGTTTTTGCAGTATACAGGCCGCGCATTGCGCGACTAAATGTAGCTCTACTTATAAACACCATAGAATATTATGAATGCAACAATCACAATCTGGTCGAAGCATATGACCAAGTTCTTCCGCAATCGCGAAGAGCTGGGCGGGCTACTGCTTCAACCCATCCTGTGGGTGGTGTTGTTTGGCGTAGGTATGGGCGCGCTAGTGCGCAACGTCGATGGCAGCGACTACATGTCGTTTATGCTACCGGGTGTGCTGGCGCTTACCGCGCTGGGCGGCGCAGTTGGCGGCGGTATGGCGCTGCTCGATGAGCGGCTGCGCGGCATTCTGAAGGAATATCTTGCTGCACCCATTCCGCGCCTAAGCATTCTGATGGGCAACGCCGCCAGTACCGTCACGAAGGCGCTGTTCCAGGCCACAATTATTCTGGTAGTCGGCGCGCTGATGGGTGCGCATATTACCGGCAATCCGCTTGGCTGGGTGGCGCTAGTAGTGCTGCTTGCGATGTTCACCATTGGCTTTGCTGGCATTGCGCTCGCATTCGCTGCGCGATCAAAAAGCATTATGGGCTATCACGGCCTGATCTTCCTCTTCAACCTGCCACTCCTCTTCGCCTCGAATGCGCTCTACCCGCTGGTGAACATGCCCGGGTGGATTAAAGCCATTGCGCTGGCGAACCCCACCACCTACCTGATCGATGCGCTGCGCGGCCTGACGTTTGGCGGTACCGCAAGTATTGCGCTCCCGATCTCGTTTGCGGTTACCACACTCTTTGCGGCATTGGGCATGGCGCTGGCGCTATGGTCGTTCCGCCGCACTATTCGCTAGCTACGCATTTCTATTGCAAAAACAACACGATACGACTACAATAGACTTAGGGCATTTTGCCCTTTTTTAACCTTCGGTTGCGGAGTGCTTGCATGAGTGAGCAGGCGCATATTCTTGTTGTCGATGACGACCCTAGCATTCGGCGAATGCTGCAGCTCCTGTTGAACGAAACCGGCTATCGTGTTTCTACCGCTGCCACTGGCGAAGAAGCGTTAGCCTATCTGGATTTGGTCACACCCGACTTGGTGCTGATGGATTTGATGCTACCCGGCATTAACGGCCAGCAAGTGACCGAACACATTAAGGCGCAGCCCGATAAGCCCTTCGTGCCAGTAATTCTGGTGACGGCACGCAATGATGCCAAATCGAAGGTGCTAGCGCTCGATGCCGGGGCCGACGATTTTCTGGTAAAGCCGGTTGAGTTTGCCGAGCTACTCGCTCGCGTGCGCGCCATGTTACGCTTGCAGCGCAGCCAGCGCTCGCTACGCACCGAGCAGCGTAAGACCGAGCTACTCCTGCATCTGACGCGCGAGCTCGGCACCACACTTGATCTGGAAGAGCTACTGACGCACTTCCTCGATCGGCTAGCCGATGCGGTTGGCGCGGTGCGCGCGAGCATCATCCTCACAACCGACCAGCAGCCACGGCTCTTTTCCAGCATTCGTAACCGCCCCAAGGTGGTACCGAGCGATATTTTACGCGATGGCATTGCAGGCTGGGTATTACGCGAGCACAAGCCTGCCATTATTAACGATACGCGCGATGATACACGTTGGGTGGCAATAACCCCGCACCAGCAGATGGTTCGTAGCGTCGCAACTGTGCCGATTATTCGCGAAGAGCGGGTACTGGGGGTTATTACCCTGGTACACCACACCCCTGGCTATTTCACCACCGAACATCTTGATCTGCTCAACTCGGTAGCAGCACAGAGCGCAATCGCGCTTGAGAACGCCGAGCTATTTCGTCTCACACGCACACAAAACGATTTGCTCGAACGCCGTAACGAGGAATTACAGCGCATTAATCAGGTAAGCCGCTTGCTGACCGAGCTGATGCGCCCCGAGCAGCTGGTGCGCCTGGTGTCGTACCTCGTACACTTGACCTTCGGCTACCCAAGCGTGTCGATGCTGCTGCGCGACGGCGATGATCTGGTGGTGCGCGCCATGGCAGGCATTACCGATGAAGAGTCGCGCATGGGTCAGCGGCTGCCGATAGGCCGGGGCATTGTTGGGCAAGCTGCCCTACAGCAAGAGCCACTATGCGTTGGCAATGTACACGCCGACCCGCACTTTGTGGCGGAGTTGAGTGCTAAAACCACCCGCTCACAGCTGGTGGTGCCGATTCTCACTGCGCGCGAAGTCTTTGGCGTGCTGAACGTTGAGAGCGACACACTTGATGCCTTTGGGCCAAACGATATTCGGCTGCTCGACACCCTTTCCGGCCAGCTTGGCGTTGCTCTCGAAAATGCTCAGCTCTTTGATAACGAGCAGCGCCGCGTTCGCCAGCTCGGCCATGTGAATTCAATGTCGGTTGCGGTAACTGCCCAGCTCGATGTAAACGCCAATTTGCGCGTTGCCACCGCCGCAATCGCGGCCATTTTCGGCACCGAGCATTGCGGCATTGTGCTGCTGGGCGACGACCGGCGCGGGGGGCTGCGCATTGCAACCCACAGCGCTGCGGCTGCAACGGCAGGCTCGCAATTGCACTTCCCACTTCCGCTCCACGAGCTGTCCCTGCTCGATATTCGCACTATTCAGATCAGTCCGGTGGTAGCCTACGATGAACGCCTGGCAACTGTGCAGGGGGTATTACAGCAACATGCGATTGAATCGTTAGTGCTCGCCCCACTGATAAATAATGGCCGCCGCATCGGGATTATTGTGCTGGACTTGACCGGCCGCTCTAAACAGTTCGGGCAGGCCGAAACAACCCTGCTCGAAACCGTAGCAAGCCTGATGGCGCAAGTGCTCGAAAATGCCCGGCTCTATCGTGAAGTGACCGAAGAGCGCAGCACACTCGACGCAGTGCTGGGCGGGGCCGCCGACCCCATTTTGCTGATTGGCCCCGACGACCGCCTACTGCTCGCCAATCGCGCGGCCCACGAGCGGCTTGGCCTTAACGATCATGCCGAGCAGCAGCCAATCAGCGCGCTCTTTCAGCATACCGATTTGCTCAATGTATTGAGCGGCCAGCGTAATGGTCACGGCCCATATCCCTTAAATGAAGTAATGCTGCCGCATGGCGAAATCTTCAATGTGAGCGTTGCGCCCGTGCGCGGTGCCGACGACGAGCTGATTGGGCGTGTAACCGTATTGCAGGACATAACCGCAATTAAGGAGCTGGAACGCCAGGAACAAGAGCGCCTGCGCAGCGTGTTCCGCCGCTACGTGTCGCCGCAGGTTGTGGAAGAGGTGCTGGCTGGCGGTGGCGACCTGGGCGCGCCAGTTGAGCGCGATGTTGCCGTAATTTTTGCCGACATTCGTGGTTACACCGCCCTCACCGAGGGGTTGCCACCGCGTGTTCTGGTTGAACAGGTGCTCAACCGCTACTTCACCGCTATGACTGAGGTGCTGTATAGCCATGGCGGCACAATCGACAAATTCATGGGCGATGGCCTACTCGCCGTGTTCGGCAGCCCGATTGCCCGCGATGACGATGTTGAGCGCGCATTACTCGCAGCGGTTGATCTGCAACGCGCGTTTGCCATGCTCAGCCGCCGCTGGAAGCTCGATTTGAAGCGTGAAATCGGCATGGGCATTGGCGTTGCATATGGGCGCGCCGTGGTTGGTAATATTGGTTCCGATCAGCGCATGGATTACACGCTCATTGGCGATGTTGTGAATACGGCCAGCCGCCTGAACGGCATCGCGCACGCTGGGCAGGTGATTGTCGCTGGCCCACTCGTCGATGCGCTGCCCCCAAACTGGCAAGCGCCCTGGCCATTGCGCAAAAGCGAGCGCGTATACCTTAAGGGCAAACAAGAGCCTGTGCAGATCTATGAGGTCGAGTACGAGGCGAAAGAAAACGCGCATTAGCGTTCATACACTAGCCAGGCTTTCCAGCCGGTGAATTATCTGATGCGCACGCACCGAGATAAGAAGACGGTTTAATTATGCGAGTTGCTGCGCTGTACGATATCCATGGCAACCTGCCTGCGCTTGAGGCAGTGCTGCGCGATATCGTTGCGGCGCACGTCGATCAGATCATCATCGGTGGGGATGTGGTTGCAGGCCCAATGCCTACGGAAACGCTCGACTGCCTGCTGAGCCAGACCATCCCGGTGCATTTCATCCGTGGCAACGCCGATCGTGAGATCGCCGCACAGATGACTGGGCAGGAAATCGGCGACCTTCCTGCGCACGTGCGCGAAATCGTTGTATGGGTAGCTGACCAGCTCAAACCACAGCACCAACAACGAATCGACAACTGGCCTGCCACGCTAAACTTGATGGTTTCCGGTGTTGGCCCGGTTCTGTTCTGTCACGCAACGCCCCGCAACGATACTGACGTTTTCACTCGGCTAACCCCCGAAGCGCGCTTGCTGCCACTATTTGCAGGGCTCGATGCCGCGCTGGTTGTGTGTGGGCACACCCATATGCAATTCGATCGGCAGGTGGGCAACGTGCGCGTACTGAACGCTAGCAGCGTTGGCATGCCTTATGGCGAGCCAGGCGCGTACTGGCTGCTGCTTGGCCCAACCCCTGAGCTGCGGTGTACCCACTACGATAGCGCTCAAGCTGCTGCGCGCATCCACGCAACTGCCTACCCGCAGGCGCGCTATTTTGCCGACACGAACGTCGTGCATCCCCCATCCGAAGCCGAAGCTCTTGCCGTATTCACTCGTATGGAAGTATGGTCATAACCCTACTCGCACACAGGTGCTACAAGCACACTAAAATCCGCAAATTTGTTTGCAATCAGGGTCGATTCTTGCCGCTTTTCCTGCTACACTGGTGCCAAAACAACGCTCGCTCAGTAGGAGAAGTGCATGCTCGATATTACGACGACCAGCGGCACTATTCGCGCGTACCTGGCACTGCCTGCCAACACACCAGCACCAGGAGTGCTTGTGCTGCACGCATGGTGGGGGCTTACCCCCTTCGTTCATCATATCTGCGACCAGCTAGCCGAAGCCGGGTTTGTCGCGCTCGCCCCCGATATGTTCCAGGGCCGCACTGCCAACACAGTCGAAGCCGCCCAGGCGATGCTCGAAGAACACGACGATGCACATGTGCAGGCGGCTGTCGCGGGTGCCGCCGAAGCCTTGCTGGCGCATCCCGCTGTTTCCGGGCCAATTGCGGTGCTGGGCTTCTCATTTGGCGCGGCGTGGGCGCTACTGATGACCAGCGAGCGCCCGGAGGATATACACGCAGCGGTACTATTTTATGGTAGCTATTCAGCCGATTTCAATGTATCGCAGGCAGCCTACCTCGGGCATTTCGCAGAAAACGACCCGTGGGAACCGCTTGATGGCATCCATCAGATGGAAGCTGATTTGCGCACGGCTGGCCGCCATACTCGCTTCTATATTTACCCAGGAACACAACATTGGTTTGTCGAAACCGATCGGCCTGAATACAACCCAGCCGCCGCCGCATTAGCCTGGGAACGCACTATTACCTTCTTAAACGAGCAATTCAAGTAGCAACGATACATCGATGAGCGAAAGCCAGCAGATAGTACCTCTTGACATTCTACCGGCTACACCTGCGCGGTGGAATGACTTGGTAGAGCTGTTTGGGCCGAATGGCGCATGTGCCGGATGCTGGTGTATGTTCTGGCGCACACCCCATGCTATGTTCAATGCAATGGGCAATGACGAAAGGTATGCTGCGCTCCAGTCACTCACAACATCAGAACTGCCGCCAGGCGTGCTGGTATATCAGTATGGAAAGGCAATTGGTTGGTGCGCGATTGGCCCGCGTGAGCACTTCGCTGCAATTGAGCGCTCACGAAGCTTAAAACGCATCGATGAGCAGCCGGTTTGGGCAATTGTTTGCTTCTTTGTTGCCAAGCCTTATCGTCGGCGGGGTGTAACCCAGGCTCTCATCCGTGGCGCGCTCGAATTCGCCCAGAGGCATGGCGCGCGCATTGTTGAGGCATACCCATTAGATCTAACATCGCACAAATATACTAGTCAGCGGCTTTCGGGGGCGGCTGGCTTTGAAGGTAGCGCCGCCACATTTCGGGCTACTGGCTTCAGCGAAGTGCGGCGCGCCTCGGCCAGCAAGCTCTACATGCGCTATGAATTTACTAATGTGGAGAACCAACATCATGAGTGATACCCCAGGTACCAAAGCCGAGCTACTAGAACGTATCCGTAGTTCGTATGCGGCGCTCAACGCGCTTGTGCTGCAATTGAGCACCGCACAGCTCACTCAGCCAATCGACACAACCTGGTCGGTTAAAGACATGCTGGCGCATATTACTGCCTGGGAGCAGATTATGCTGCATTTCCATATTGGCAAAAGGCCATTCGAGCAGGTAACCCAGCTGGGGAATATTGGCTACACCGCGCTAAATGTCGATGAGCTGAATGAAGCCTTATTTCAGCGCGACCAGGCGCACACACTCGACGAAGTGCTGGCCACATTCCGCGCTTCGCACCAGGCAACGCTGGCCAGGCTTGAGCAAATCGACGAAGCTGAGCTGTACCGCGAGTATACGCCACCTGGCCGTGGCCCCGATAGCACTGGTGTATTGATAGACTGGGTAACGGGCGACACCTACGAGCATTACGACGAGCATCGCGCGACCATCGAACGCGCCTTTCCCCTTTGACGAAGCATCCGCGCAGTGCTATACTTCTCGCACACCCGTTCATATTTTACGACGCCGCATCGGAGCGAATGCGCCCGCACAAGCGGCGTTTTATCTTGCTTACCAAGCTTCAGGAAGAGCAGCTATGTCGAAAGACAAGATCATCATCAAAGGTGCCCGCGAGCATAACCTCAAGAATGTTGATATCGAGATACCGCGCGATAAACTTGTGGTACTCACCGGCGTCTCCGGCTCGGGCAAATCGTCGCTAGCCTTCGATACCCTGTACGCCGAGGGCCAGCGCCGTTATGTCGAATCGCTGTCGGCATATGCGCGCCAATTCCTGGGGCAAATGGAAAAGCCCAAAGTTGATTACATTGGCGGCCTCTCGCCAGCAATTGCGATCGAGCAGAAAAGTGCCTCGAAGAATCCACGCTCAACGGTCGGCACCGTCACCGAGATTTACGACTACTTGCGCCTGCTGTTTGCGCGGGTTGGCACACCACACTGCCACCAGTGCGGGCGCGAGGTTGGCTCGCAAAGCGCCGAGCAAATGGTCAACCGTGTGCTGACACTGCCAGCTGGCACGCGCTTTATGGTACTAGCCCCGCTGGTATCGCAGCGCAAAGGCGAATACAAAGATGTGTTTGCGGAAGCCAAGGCCGAAGGCTTCTCGCGGGTACGTGTCGATGGACAGATGATGGAGCTGAGCCAGGACATTAAGCTCAATAAGAAGTTGAAGCATACGATCGAGGTGGTAGTCGATCGCCTGGCAATGCCGACGCGACCAACCGCCGAGCCAGGTAACTCTGCCAGTAACCGTCAGCTATCCTCTGGAAAGGCCCAGGCTAGCGAACCCGACGATTGGAGCGCGTTCATCACCCGCCTCACCGACAGCATCGAGCAGGCGCTACGTGTCGGCGAGGGCATGATCGTTATCAGCATCCAGCCGACCACCGACCACCGACTATCGACCACCGAAAACGATCCGGGGCAAGAAAATCGTCAGTCGTCAGTGGTCAGTGGTCAACCCGAAGAGTGGCTGATGAGCGAAGAGAACACCTGCACCCATTGCGGCATTTCGTTCCCCGAACTGTCGCCGCAGATGTTCTCATTCAACGCGCCGCAAGGTGCCTGCCCCAGCTGTAGCGGCCTGGGCACACGGCTTGAACTCGACCCCGAGCTGCTGGTGCCGAACCCATCGCTCAGCCTCCACGAAGGGGCAATCCCCTACTGGGGCGAGCTGCGCAAGAAGAAAGACTCATGGGCCTACCGCTGCCTGCTATCGATTAGCCGCCAGTATGGTTTCGAACTCGATGCACCGTGGGAAACAATGCCCGCCCGTGCCCGCGAGGTGGTGATTTATGGCAGTGGCAAGGAAAAAGTGCGCTTCAGCTGGAACGACACGAACGGCTCGCATGGCGAGTTTTTGCGGCCCTGGGAAGGGTTAGCCAGCGAAATCACCCGGCGCTACCACCAGACCGACAGCGACTGGACGCGCGAAATGTACGCGTCGTATATGAGCGAGCAGCCTTGCCCGGCTTGCCAGGGCGCGCGGCTGCGGCCCGAAAGCCTGGCGGTTACAGTTGGCGACCTTAGTATTCGCACTGTCTGTGAGCTAAACATCAAAGAATCGTTTGACTGGGCGTTGGCGCTTACCGGGCAAGCACCCGAGCAAGCCGCTACGAATAGTGCCAATCAGCCAGCAAGCAACAACGGCCTTCGGACAGAAACAAATGGGCACGCGCCACAGTTGTCGGTCGCCAGTCGTCCGTCTTCAGTGGCGCTCACGCCGTACCAGCTTGAGATCGCTGGCGAGATTTTGAAGGAAATTCGTGAGCGGCTCGGCTTCTTACTAAACGTTGGCCTGCACTACCTCACGCTACAGCGCCCGGCACCAACTCTCTCCGGCGGCGAGGCCCAGCGCATTCGGCTCGCCTCGCAAATTGGCTCGGGGCTGGTGGGCGTTATGTACATCCTCGACGAGCCAAGTATTGGCCTGCACCAGCGTGATAACCGCAAGCTGCTCAACACCCTAATCAAGCTGCGCGACCTGGGCAATACCGTCATTGTCGTGGAGCACGACCTGGAAACGATGCAAGAGGCCGATTGGCTGATTGACTTTGGGCCAGGCGCAGGCGTGAAAGGCGGTAGCGTGGTGGCCGCAGGCACGCCGCACCATGTCGCTCAGGTACGTGAATCCCAGACAGGGGCCTACCTGGCGGGCAACCTTGAGATCACCATCCCAGCGCAGCGACGTACCGCCCGCATTGATGGCACCGAAGAAGCGAACCCGGCGCGGATACCGCTGAGTAAAAAAGCGCAGAAAGCGGTTGCCAAAGGCAGCAAAACCGCCAGGCTACCCGCCGAACCCCAGTGGCTTGCGCTTGAAGGCGCAACCATGAACAACTTGCGCGATGTGAGTGTGCGCTTCCCGCTTGGCGCGTTTGTGTGCATCACCGGCGTTTCTGGCTCGGGCAAATCATCACTCATCACCGAAACACTCTACCCATCATTGGCGAACCGCCTGAACAAGGCCCAGCTGAAGCACGGCCCCTACCGCGCATTGCACGGGCTTGAGCATCTTGACAAGGTGATTGATATCGACCAGCAGCCGATTGGGCGCACGCCACGCTCGAATCCAGCAACCTACGTCAAGCTGTTCGATCTTATTCGCGACCTATTCGCCAAAACCAACGAAGCCAAGCTGCGCGGCTACGAGGCCGGGCGCTTCTCGTTCAACCTCAAGGGTGGGCGCTGCGAGGCGTGCGAAGGTAATGGCGAAAAACGCATTGATATGCAGTTCCTGGCCGATGTGTGGGTGCGCTGCGATGTGTGTAAGGGCAAGCGCTATAACCGCGAGACGCTACAGGTAAAATACAAAGGCAAGAATATCGCCGATGTGCTAGAGATGGATGTCCAGACGGCGCTGGAGTTCTTCGACAATGTGCCGCGTATCAAGCGCATCCTGAAAACGCTGCATGATGTTGGCCTTGACTATATTGCCCTTGGGCAGCCCGCTACCACCCTCTCGGGCGGCGAGGCTCAGCGCGTTAAGCTGGCGAAAGAGCTGGCGCGCGTTGCAACCGGACGCACGGTCTACATCCTCGATGAGCCAACCACCGGCCTGCATTTCGCCGACGTACAGCGCCTGCTCCAGGTGCTGCACCGCCTGGTCGATGCCGGGAACACTGTGGTGGTGATTGAACACAACCTGGATGTGATTAAGACTGCTGATTGGGTGATCGACATGGGGCCAGAGGGTGGCGACGGCGGCGGACAAGTGGTGGGGGTAGGCACTCCCGAAGACGTGGCGCAAGTGCTGGGGTCGCACACCGGCGAGTTCCTGCGCGAGATTTTAACACCAGCGCACGCGGAAGTAGGCGCATACGCAGGGTAGCTAGAATAAAAGCAAAAGCCACCTGGGAAATGATCCTGGTGGCTTTTGTTTGTCGGCTGAATGCTGCCTGCCGAACAAGCAACGGAAATTCGGAGTCGGCTTCGCCGCCCCACCCCCTACCATACAACTTGGTATTAGCCTTAGCGGCGCGCAACGGGCACAAAGAGTACGCGCCCCCCAGTCAGTATCGCCGCTTTCACCCTAACACTAATGGGCAATCCAACGCCTGGCTGGTTGATCCCATCAACCGCACGATAGCCGGTATTGATAATCTGAACGCCATCAGCCACAGTGGCGCGCACCCGCACCACCAAGGTACGCAGTATCGTCTGGTTGGCGTTAAACGGTGCTACCGACCAGCTAATGACCGAGCCATCGGCGCTCGCCACCCCGCTGTGCGAGGCGCGTACCATGTCGGTACCAACCGGCACGGGGTCAGTAATCGTCACTGGCTGACTGAGCGTGCGGTTGGTATTCAGCGCCAGGGTGTAGGTAATCAGACCGCCAGCTGCCACTTCGAGTGATGGGGTTGCGCTCGCCGTTAGGGTAAGCTGCCCAATATTACTTAGCGCGCCGCTCACGGCCAGCGCATAGGGCTGGCTCTGTATCGGTATGTTGTACCCCTTCACGCGGATGGTATAGTGACCTACTGACGGGTGCGGAATGATCACGCCCTCGACGTTATTAGTGCGGTCGCTGCTGGTAACATTATTGCCATGATATTCGGTATTATTCGGCCCGAAAACCGTAAGATCGAGATCATTCACCAGTTGCTTGGCTGCCGAGAGTGAGGCAGGAGGATCCGTCCAGCTTAACATCACGCGCAGCGGCTGCGCGCTGTCGAGCACGTCAAGCGAACGATCGGGCGCGGAAGCATATTCTACCTGCTGCCCAGTAGCTAGCCCTTGGGTATGATCGTCGACCCAAAACGTGTAGGGCAGCGGCGCGCTTACAAATGCCATATCGGCGCGGCCCCACCCATCGACGCTATTTGGCCTTACGGCAGGAATTTCGCGCGCGGCCCCGGTGCCATATTGTCCAGGCGCAATATCGGTGGTAGTGTTAAGTAATACAGCTTTTACCAATGCGGCACTAGGGTTCGTAAGGCCGCGCGTGCCCAGCCACTGGCGCACCAGCGCACCTGCGCCCGCCACCAGCGGCGTAGACATTGATGTACCACCAGAATAGACATAGTTTTCGTCGTATGCGCCCCATAGCGTGCCAGCAGTGGGCATATGCGAGCGATTCGATATGATGTTGGTGCCAGGTGCCACAAGGTCGGGCTTGATGCGCCCATCGTCGGTTGGGCCGCGCGACGAAAATGCCGCCATTCCATCGGCATTGTCCGATACCGGGTCGGAGGCGACCGGGTCGGCAGAAAGGCAGAATTTCTCGCCGCCAAAATACACCCACAACACCTGGCTGTAGCCGCCGGTATTGCGATTACTCTCGCTTGCACCCACGGTAATCACGTTCTTGGCCGTGCCCGGCGAAACCAGCGAATCGGGGTCAACCACACCATTGCCGCCCATGCAGAAGCCATACTCGCCGCCGGGCACACCATCGCGGCCAGAATTGCCCGCTGCAAAGAAGATCGCCATATCGGGATGATCCCACACGAATTGGTCGGTGCGGCGCGCATTCGCCGGGTAGCCGCCAAACTGCTTCGCAAGCGGGGCCGTGGTATCGATCGTATCGCCCCAGCTGTTGGAATGAATGCGCGCGCCATCGGCATAGGCCTGGGCAAACAGCGTGTAATAATCATCACTCAGCCCAATCAAAAAGCCATTGGCATCGGCTTCCATCGCCTGAATGACAAGCTGCGCCTCGGGCGCAACCCCGGCAAACGAGCCGCTGTAGCTATGCTGCCCGGGCTTCGCGCCCGATTGCACGCCCGCACCCGCCGCCGAGCCAGCAACGTGGGTGCCGTGCCCATCCTCATCGGCGAGCGTACCGCCCGGCGCAAGCACATGTATCGCCCGTAACCGCCCGGCGAAATCGGGGCTGAGCGTGGCGGTATTGCCGGTATCCAGCCCGGTATCGGCAATAGCGATCGTCTGCCCAGCGCCAAACAGGTTGCGCGCCTGCCAGGCCGCATTCACATGCATCAGCCCGCGAGCGACATCGTTCAGTAGCTGCGGCTTGCTCAATGGCTCAACCCAGCGTACCGCCGGAAGCGCAGCCGCGCGTAAGACCGTAGCCGCATCGGCCGGGGTAATCGGGTATAGCGCGGCTGCGCGTAGCTGGCTGGCGAGTGCGGCTTCCTGGCCGGGCCAGGCCACCACTCGTAGCGAACCAGGCAGGTGCATACCCTGCTCAAGCGCATCAAGCAGCGCAGGCGCAAGCTTATCGGCAAGCGTGAAGGGAGTATGCCGCACCACTTGCGGCAACGCGACGGCAGCGCCAAGCTGGGCAGCTGTGCCCTGAACGAGGTAGGCGAAATCGGGGATATATTCCAGAATAGTAACGCCGGTCGCCGCAAGCGCGGCGCGGTCGGTACTGAAAATTGGGCCACCAAACTGCACGATTGTGTAGCCGCCTGGCGCTGCTGCACGAAGCTGCGTGGACAGACGAGCAGGCAGTGCTTGCGCTGTACCCAGATGCGCGCGATACAACGCAAGCTGCGGGCCAGCCGCCGGTTGTGCGGCGACAGTGGCAGCAGCAGTAAAACACAAGACAAGCAGGCACAGAATCGTTATAACGCGCATGCACCCTCCTGGCAGGCGTGATCAATCATCGAGTGATTGTCAGGCAGACAATTGCTGGATCGCGACCATGCTACACACAATCGTGGAGCTGTACCATAGCCCATCGATCCTAATCTTGCTACCAGCCAGGCAGATACGCGCGATGAACGAAGTGTGATACGCGCTGTTACCGGGCTGACGCAGACTCACCAATCTGCTCGCAGAAAAGTAGCGTGCCCGCAGTAACGCACAATGGGATCGCCAGCAGGTTGAGGAAGGGAATACTCACCAATCCCAGCGCGACTAGCCCAAAGCCAGCGGTTGAGGGCAGTGCGCGCCGGATCACACCGAGCTTCTGGCGAAAGCTTAGCAGCCGCCGTTCAAGCGGGTAATCGAGAAAATCAAGGCAGGCGATCGTTGCGCCTAATACAATGCCGCCTGCCGTCGCCAGCACCTGGCCCACACCAGGTATAAGATTAAGCAGCAGCAGAATACCACCAACCACCAGCACAAGCAGTAGCTTCTTTAGCTCGAACAAAAGCGCACGGCTAAGATCGCGCAGCGCCGCTGCAACACCGCTGACTTGCTCAGGGGCAACGCCGCGCTGCATCAACTCAAGCTGCTCGGAAAGGCGGGCATACCATGGCGCACCTAGCACCACACCAAACCGCACCAGCACAAACCCGGTAGCAATGAAAAGTAACACAATCAGCAGCACACGAAGCAATGAACCAAACAGCGCGGCCCAGGCTGGTAGCGTCGCCACCGCGCCATCAATCGCGCGCAACCCGGTAAAGAGCAGCGCCGCGTATAGCGTTGCACCGACCAGCATGTTCACCAGGATCGGGATCAGTACATAGCCCCACAAGCGCCGCGTGCGTGCCAGCTGCCCTAATGCGCGAAATGGATACGCCAGGCCAGCAATCAATGCTTGAATCATTGCCCTCGCTCTCCCCCAGCAAATCACTCTACCTCTACCATATACAACAGCGGGTAGAACCAGTGGCCCTACCCGCTGAGACGTGCTCATTATACGAATGGTTGCGTTACATGCCAGTTTCTAGCGATGGATCGCTGCTACGCGCGGGAGCACTTTCATCTGCGCTAATGCGGCGTGTTTCACCAATCGCAGGGTGCCCCGCCGCAGAATCATCGAATGATGGCGCATTGTTGTTCAGCCAGCTTTGGATCTTATCGCGGTTACGCCATGCATACAGTCCACCCGCTGCGAGTAGCGCCAGCAACGCGCTCGAACGATTCTTTGGGTACATATACCTTCTCCTCTCGCCCTACAGCCACAGGCTGTTGGCTTATCTCTTTACCCACAGCTGTGTAGGTATGATTGAAGCGTTGCAGGAAACGTACCATCGTTCTACTGCGCATATCGCCTGTCAACATTACCTGGCGGGCGGCTCAACAATCTTAAAGTTCGCGCCGCCCGAATCGGCCAACGCTGCGATACGGCCAAACGGTGAATCTTCGATTGGCCCCATGATCTTGCCGCCGTGCGCTTTCACTGTTGCTACTGTCTCGTCGGCATTGGCGACAATAAAGTACGTAATCCAGTGTGGATGAAAATCGCCCCATGCTGGATCGATCTGCATAATCCCACAAATTGGGGTGTCGCCATGGTTCAGCACATAATACTCCATACCGCCTGGCATTGGGTTGGCACTAGCCCCAAGCAGCGCAGTGTAGAAATCGCGCGCCTGCTGCGCATTAGTGCTGTACAGTTCGTACCAGCCTGCCGCACCTGGCTCATCGGTCACTTGTGCGCCGATATGGCTACCCGCCTGCCACAAGCAGAATACCGCGCCAGTCGGATCCTGACATACGGCCATACTACCAAAGTCGCCCACTACTACTGCCGGGGCGATCACGGTTGCGCCTAATGCGATAGCGCGCGCCACATCGGCGTCAATATCATGCGTCGCAAAGTACAAATTCCAGGCAGGTGGCGCGGGTTCTGGCGCATCGCCAAGTAACCCGGCGACTGTGCGGGTACCAAGGCGCGCCGTGGTATAGCCGCCATACTCGGCGGGGCCAATGTCGTATTCCCACCCAAACACCGCCTGGTAGAAAGCGCGTGCTGCAGCAGCGTCGGGTGAGGCCACATCAATCCAGGTGGGGGTACCGGCCGGTTTGGCAGCAAGATGCGTAGTCATACTTCCTCCTAACACTAGGCCAAACACAAAGTACGCGTCGACAATAGCACTGCGCTGTGCGCACAATGCAGTATTATGCCGATCAATATGGTTAGCAAACTGTAAACAACCCTATTGTCGTTCTAGTATATACAGCTATTAATTCCATACACCAAACGGCCTATATCTGCTATACTAGAAGAAGAAAGCCTGATAGGGGGCAATGTAAAGGGCAGAAAATATGTTCTACTTGCATTATAACACTATCCTGAGCGGCCAGCAAGCCGCTACTACCGAAACGCGATACAATGCTCCCACGCCTATAGGTGATTGCAATGAGCAAATTGCCGCATGATCCGCAGCTGCGCAAGCTTGAAATGTTTCGGCAGAACTTTCTCTTCCTCATCTCAGATGGCACCTACCCGCCACATCGCCAGCAGCGGCTGTTTCAATGGTGCCAGCAGATCGCGCTCGATTGGGACGAGGCGCGCGCATATATCGCGCAAGATTCAACCACATTCCTCAAGCTGATTATTGGGCACATTATTGCGGATGGGCGGGTGACGCCGCTCGAGGTTGCCAGCCTGCATAAGCTGCAACGGCGGCTTGGGCTAGGCCAGGTGCGTGTGCCGCCCGTTGAGCAGCTCTACGATGTTGTGGAGCGCAAGATCGAGGCAATGTTGATTGAGCGCGCCGCCTACCTCAGCTCGCCCGGCCTGATCACATCGCTTACCCAGAAGATCGCCGACTACCACTTACCCGAGGTGCGCCAGCAGCGGCTGCTTGATGTACTGGCGCGCCAGCACGAGCTAGCCAAACTGATGGCTGGGCAATTACCAATTGTGCAGCCGCAAATCGACCTGTACGCTGATGAGATTTGTCACCTCGATATTGATGCAACATTCGCGCCTGCGCAGGCCGCAGCGAAAGAGGTAAGCACTGGTCGGCTGGTGGTAACCAATCTGCGCATCATGGTTTTATCGCCACAGGGCGGGCTGGCGCTGCCCTGGCCGCAGGTGCATGCAATTGTGCCGTTATCAAATGGCATTACGATCTTGGGTCAGAGCAAAGCGCATACGCCCTCCGGTGCCGCAGGTGAGTTTACGTATGGCACGGTGTGTTGTCCAGACCCACAATATATTGCGACGCTGATTGGGGCGGCGCGCCGTATTCGACTCACCCCTACACCGCAACCCATTCCCACCAATAAGCGGCTGCTCCAGCCGTAACCATTCTCTACACGTTATTTATGTGCCGTGCTTGCGCCCAGCCCGCAAGCGCTGACGCAGCCGCGCCATAATGCCGCGCTGCTGCTGATGCAAGGCCGCAACTGCGCGCTGATACTCGTGCTCAACATGGGCCACATAGCGCCCACGCTCGGCTAGAGCCGCCTCAAGCTCAGCCGCGCGTGCATCGGCGGCGGGCGTGATCGCCGGTAGGCGGTGTGAGCTGGTGCAGAACGTCAGTAGTGGCTGCGCGACCTTTTCCCAGGTCCATTGCTCAGCGAGGGTATGTGCGGCGCTACGCATTGCCTGGCGCGTTTCGGTTTGCTCATAGAGCTGGCGAAATGCCGCCGCCCAACCAGCGAGATCATACGGCGGCACCTGGCGCGCGCAACCCGCCGCCGCAAACGCCGCGCCCAGGCTATCGCCCGCCGTGCAGAGCACCGGCAAGCGCGCCCACAGGTAATCGAGCAGGCGCGTGCGAAAGGCGAAGTGCGTTTCGATGCCGGGCAGGTGCGCCGATACGCCGATGTCAGCTTCGGCCAGGAGCGCGCCGCGCGCAGCATAGGGCACCCAGCGATCCAGGAAGATAACCGACTGGTCGAGTACGCCTAGCTCAGCGGCGCACGCCTCGGCCTCGGCGCGCAGGCGGGTGGTGATCGGCGGGCCATCGGGGTTGGGGCGCGCACCAGCAAAGAACACCAATCGCAGGCGCGGGCAGGCATCGCGCAGGGCAGCGACGGCGCGCACCAGCAGCTGCGGGTCGAACCATTCCCACAGCCCACCAGCCCACAGCGCAATCATGGCGTCGTCGCCGAGCGCGGGGTGCGTGCCGCGCAGCGCGGGCGGGCTGGCGGCAGCGGGCGGTGCCGACGCAATACCGGAAGGCACCAGCCCAATTACCTGATGCAGCTCGCGATCGGCGGCGCGCACCACCGCCGGGTTGATTCGCCCAACCCCGGTGAGCGCGCCAAGCCAGTAATCGCGCTGGGGTTCGGTGGCGCAGAAAAAGAAATCGCCGCGCCGCAGCTGCGCCTCGGTCAGCGCCTGGTAGCGCACATGCTGGGCTTCGGCAACTGCAAGCTCGGCGCTGGCATACAGATCAAGCCCTTCGATGATCAGCGGGTCGTAGAGATCGATCGCCAGTGGCAGGTCGCAGGCCAGCAGCTCGGGCTGGCGCTCGAAGACAAAGCCCTGGCCAACCACCACATCGGCGGCGGCGAGCGCAGGCGTGAGCGCACCAGCTTGCCCGGCGCGGTAAGGCAGCACGCGAATGGCGGCGCTATGCGGCGGCGTTGCACTATCGGGGGCGGCCAGCGTTACCGCGCAGTGCGCGGCCAGCGCGTGGGCCAGCTCCCAGGCGCGAATACCAGGCCCAGCCATGTCGCTGCCGATGATGTCGGTGCTGACGAACAGAATCTGTTGGCGGCGTTCGGGCATAGCTGTGATCCTGAGCCTCGTCAGCGTTCGGTTACAGGCTCGGCAGCACCGCTCCAGCGCCAGCTGTGGGGAATGGCGAACATACCATAGCGATCGCGCACATCGTCGCTCTGCACCACCAGGCGGAAGCGCCGATCGTGAACGTCGTAGGCATGCAGCTCGCTCTGATCGTGGATGGCGGCGCTGATCAGGTAGCGCCCGGCCAGCAGCGGCAGCGCGGGAATATTAAAATCGACATAGCCGACGCCATCGACCAGCGGGATTTCGACATTATCGAAGTGGGTGTTCGGGCCATACACCCACACCCCATTCTCGTGATGAATGCCCATGCCAAACACTGGCCGGGTGATCCGCTGGTGTGCCATATAATGGATGCGCACAGTGAGTGGGGAATGCGTTTGAAAGACCAGCCGCTCGCGCCCCTCAGCATCGAGCAATTCGACTCGCGTAATCTCAACTTCGCGCGTGCCGTGGCGGTTACCTACGCCTTCTTCAACTACCGACGATTGCCCTAGCGCTTTGGCCTGTTCGCGGCGGTTTACATCAGCCAGGTAGGCATCAATCACCGTGCCAGCCGGGCCAGCCGCACGCGGCGTGCCGTGGTCGAGCCATACCGCCTGGTCGCACAGCGCGCGCACAGTATCGAGCGCATGCGACACAAAAATGATCGTTTTGCCCTGCTGGCGAAAGCGATAGATACGCTCCATACATTTGCGCTGGAATGACTCATCGCCAACGGCGAGCACCTCATCAGTAATCAAAATCTCGGGGTCAACCGCAGTGGCAACCGCAAAAGCCAGACGCGTGTACATACCCGACGAGTAGTGCTTCACTTCCATATCAATGAATTCGCCAATCTCCGAAAACTCGATAATCTCGGGCAGCTTGGCGCGCATCTCGCGGCGGCTAAAGCCCAGCAGCGAGCCATTAAGGAACACATTCTCACGCCCGCTCAGCTCGGGGTGAAAGCCGCTACCCAACTCAAGCAGCGCCGCCACACGGCCATGCATGCGCACCTGCCCGCTGGTTGGCTCCAGAATGCGCGTCATCAGCTTCAGCGCCGTGCTTTTACCCGCACCGTTATGGCCTACCAGCCCCAGGCTTTCGCCCTTCGCTACGCGAAAGCTCAGGTCGCGCAGCGCCCAGAATTCTTCAACGTGGCTGTCGCGGCGCAATAGGCGGGCAAAGCGCCCCTGGATCGTATCGGCGCGCTCGCGGTTGATCACAAAGCGCTTACTCACATGGTCGAATTCGATGACGTTTGTCATAAAAGTTTCGTTTACCCAGCGTACACTGCATACCTGTCAGGTGTACACTTCAGATACTATTGCTCTATTGCGCCCTGCCGCCGCACAGCGCGGCCATAGGCAAACCAAGCGCCGAGTATACCACACACACTACGGCTACGGGCCGCGCTTAATTTCGATACGCTTGATGCGCGGGCCTTGCATTTCGAGCACCGTCAGGCGCACGCCATTATATGTGAGTGAGTCGCCATTATTCGGCAACCGACCCAGGCGCGCTAGAAGGAAGCCCGCCAGAGTTTCGTAATCGCCGGGTGGAATATCAAGACCAAGCTCAGCGTTCACATCTTCAACTCGGATTTGCCCTTCAACCACGCTCGTATGCTCATCGATGGTCTTCAGCTCGCTTTCATCATGTTCTAGCTCATCGTCAAGCTCGCCAACAATTTCTTCAATCAGGTCTTCCATCGTCACCACGCCGGCCATGCCGCCATATTCATCGATGAGGATCGCCATGCGAATATGCTTGGCGCGCAAATCTTGCAGCAAATCGCCAATGCGCTTACTCTCGGGCGTGAAGAACGCCGGGCGAATCAAAGTATCAATCGGCTGATCGAGCGTAACCGAGCCATCGCGCAGCGCTACAAGCAAATCTTTGGCTGAAATAATGCCCTTAATATCATCGATGCCAGCGGGGCCAAGCACCGGGAAGCGCGTATGGCCGGTTTCGGCAAAACGCTCAAGGAATTCGTTCAACGTCGCATCGTGGTCGATCGTCACCACCTCGGTACGCGGCAGCATCGCCTGGTAGGCGGGCCGGTCGGCAAAGGCGAAGACGTTGATCAGCATCTCCTGCTCTTCTTCATCGAATATGCCCGCTTCGCCGCTTTCTTCCACGAGCAGCCGCAGCTCATCGGCCGAATGCACTTTGGTATGCCCGCCGCCCTCGCGAATGCCAAACATCCGCAACACCAGCTCGGTCGCCCAATCCAGGAAGCGAATGATCAGGCCAAATAAGGTATTAAACAGTGCTAGTGGCCGAGCGATGAACAGCGCGGTGTCTTCGGGCGCGCGGATGGCGAATACTTTTGGGGCCTGCTCGCCAAGCACAATGTGCAGCGAGGTGATGATAAAAAACGATACGGCAATGCCGACGGCGTGGCTAATGGTCAGCGCCATGGTTTCGGCCACGGCGAAATTGCCCAGCAGCCAGGTAATCAGCGACTCGATCGGCGGGTCAACCAGCTCAGCGATGGTGCTCTCCCCGATCCAACCCAGCGCCAGGCTCGCCAGGGTTATGCCGAGCTGCGCCGCCGCAATATAGCGGTCGAGATCGTTTTGCATGCGCCGACCGAGTGCGGCAGTACTATTTCCTGCGGCGGCCAGCTGTTCAAGGCGGGTGCGCCGCGCCCCAACCAGCGCAAACTCGGCGGCAACAAAAAAGGCGTTAAGCGCCACCAGCACCAGGACACCAGCCAGCCTAAACAAAATATCTAGTACCGCTGAAACTTCCATGCTCGCTCCTACCCATCAATCGCAGCCCTCCCGGCACACACTCCACAGCACCCATAAGCGAATGGGCGTATCAATGGCATTCCTTGAGGGCTAGGCCGGTAGTATACCAGAAGCGTGCCCGATAATTGCGAAAGCAATGTGCAAACGCGCGTTCACAAGCTTGCATAGGCCGTGGGAACGTGGTAGGATTATTTTACACGGGCCGCTAGCTCAATGGCAGAGCACGTCGCTCATAACGACTTGGTTGCAGGTTCGAATCCTGCGCGGCCCACCAGCCTCTCTAGGATGCAATACTGGCGACCCTGAGTGTGGTCGCCAATTTGTTTGCCTCACACAACAGCGCCTCCGGCATTCTCGCGTTTGATACGACCCTAACCCAAATGCATACGTGAGCCTTACCCGTATTTAATGCAATCCTAATGCGCCGCGCCTATGATGCCGTCGGTTGGTTTGCGCTGACAACAACGCCCTATAGACAAGGACGACACCATGGCTTCAATGAACCCGCTAGCCCACGAATCGGAAAATGCCTCTACACCGCTGATCAAACAAATTATTATTCTGGCAGCGGCAGTGCTCGTGTTCCTGGTAATCACCCTGGTGCTGGCCCAGCTGCCATTTGAGTATAATATGGCAGTGACCTTGGGCATTGTACAAGGGCTAGGCGAATTTCTCCCAATCTCGTCTTCAGCACACCTCATCCTGACGCCATGGTTCTTCGGCTGGCCCGACCCTGGCCTGACCTTCGATGTCGCCCTGCATGTCGGCACGCTCGTCGCAGTCGTCGTCTACTTCTGGCGCGACTGGCTCCGGCTTGTGGGCGGCGCGATTCACCCGCGCTCAGGCGATGGGCGGCTGTTCTGGCTGCTCATGGTCGGGGCCGTGCCAGGTGCGGTTGCAGGCCTGCTGCTCGATGATCTGGCTGAGGCCGCGTTGCGCAATCCACTACTCATTGCTGGAACGCTCACAGCTATGGGCTTGCTGCTGCTAGCAGCCGATTACTGGGGGGCACGAAACCGCGAAATGCGCGATATTGGCTGGGCAGATGCACTGGTGATTGGCAGCGCACAGGCGCTCGCGATCATCCCTGGCGTCTCGCGCTCGGGCATTACCATTGCGGCAGCTCGTATGCGCGGCATTGAGCGCGAAGCAGCGGCGCGCTTTTCGTTCTTGCTCGGCACACCGATTATCGCCGGGGCAGCCCTGTTCAAGCTGCGCCACATCTTCATCACGCCAAGCGCTATCACTGGCCCCTTTGTGACGGGCATAGTAGTTGCTGGTGTAGTAGGTGCGCTGACCATTGGCATGTTACTGCGCTATGTTCAGCGCGCAGGCCTGGGGATTTTCGTGCTCTACCGCGTGTTGCTCGCCCTGGTCGTTCTTGCCACAGTTATTGCTGGAACACGCTAGCAACACCTTGCATATATGAGATAAGAGAAGAGAAAAGCATGCGGCTATTACGTTCCACTCCATTGGTGGCCTTGCTCCTCATCCTCCTCCTTGGAGCTGTACTCATCGCCTTTAGCGCCGGGGCCGCGCGCATCACGCCCAACCCCTCGGCAGCAGCGACACCTACCGGGCCAATTCCAGCCCTCTCACATGTGTTTGTGATTGTGCTCGAAAACACCGCGTTCGACGATGTGGTAGGCAACAAAGACGCTTCGTATTTGAATGCACTTGCGCATCAGTATGCTATGGCTGAGCAATATTATGGCGTAGCCCACCCTAGCCTGCCAAACTACCTCGCCCTGATTGGCGGTGATACCTTCGGCATTGCTAGCGACTGCACTGATTGCTTTGTCAATAAGCCCAATCTCGTCGATCAGCTTGAGGCTAATGGCAAATCGTGGAAGGCATATATGGAATCGATGCCGAACCCCTGTTTTGTAGGTGATGCGCCACCGCTCTACCGGCAAAAACATAACCCGTTCATTTACTTTGACAACATCCGCAACGACCCGGAGCGCTGCGGCAAACTGGTACCTTTTACCCAGTTCCAAACTGATCTTGCAGCAAATACCCTGCCCAATTTTGTGTGGATCACACCCAATATGTGCCACGATGCACACGATTGCCCGGTAAGTGCCGCGAATGCATGGTTGCAAGGGGTGATACCACAAATTCTGAATTCGCCAGCGTGGAAGGATAATGGGGCACTCTTTATCACCTTCGACGAAGGCGAAAAGCTTGATGGCGGCGGCTGTTGCCAATACTCGCAAGGCGGGCACATTGCAACCCTCGTTATTTCGCCGCTAGTGCCAGCAGGCTTCCGCTCCAATGTGGGGTATTCACACTATTCGCTGCTGCGCACCATCGAAACGGCGTGGGGCTTGGCACCACTTGGCAAAGCTGCCTGCAATTGTTCGCCAACTATGGCCGATTTCTTTGCGCGAACTAGCGCCCAACCATGATCGTCGTTTATAGCCATCTACCAAACAGTGTAACCAGCCTAACAACACACCGACCCGGTAGCGATCAGGCTACCAGGTCGGTGTGCGCACAGATCTTCAACCAACCATACATCCCCTTTTGGCGGGTGTGGTACGAACTATCTGTGCATTGTCTTACGCAACGTCATAGCTGTATTGCAATCCCCATTTGGCGGGGTACGTTACTCGCGCGGCGTGCGGTAGCGAATACGCTCGTTGCGCTGGCGCGCGGCCATTGCCAGGCGTAGGGCTTTACGCTCACCGTGCTTCGCGATTGAGAAGCGGGTACGCCGCACGCGCCCTTCCGGGTTGAGCCAGGTGGCCTCGTAGTACTCAGTATGGTTTTCGCGCCGCCGCGACACGCCAACCACCGGGTTTGCACCGCCAGGCTTGCCAAATACCATGCGCTCAGTGCGCGGTTTACCAATCTCGGCCTCGGTACGGTCGCGCCATTGAATGGCAGCATCCAGCGCGGCCAGCCGGTCGCCACAGCGCTTATCGGAAAAGAACTTCTGGTGAATCTCGCCCTTCCAGGCAACCCGCACCATATACCCAAAAGTACGCTTGGCCGGGTGATCGATGCGCGTAATCCCCTTGTGGCGGGTCGTTTTGCCGCTCCGCGGCTTGCGCGCTGGTTTCGATTCATCCTCGGGTGTCGCCGGTGCCGCAATTGGCTCGAAAAGCGGCGGTGCTGGCACCCATAGCACATAACATGGCCCAGTGCCTTTGCCGCTGGCTAGGGTGACACCTTCGGCTTCCCACTGAACAAACGAACCTTCGCGATACATTGCCCACAGATACAACTCGTGATGTTCAGTGCCGTACTCCCCAATGACGAACGCCTGATCGCCGCGCACACGCAGGCTCGGCTTGCTACTGTGCTCGCTCATCAAAGATCCTATTGTGACTAGACAATGCAAAAGATAGCGTATTATACTATAAAACTGACAATAGGGTGGCAAATTCAGCCTCTTCATGCGTTCTATTCATAGGTCAGATGCAAAGCAGAGCTTCAATTCAAAGCATTTAGCGCCAGATCTTCTGCCCGCACTAGCCAAACACCGTATCCTCCTGCCAGAGGTCATGCGGTTCACTATTGGGCAAACACACCGGCCCAATCGGTTAGGTACTGCCAGGCCTACGTTTTGCCAGGCACGAGCATAGCGCGGTGAAACAATGCGCCGGTAGCCGCGTATATACTCTCTGAAATCGGCCAGATCCGGCACGATGTAGATGTATTCAAGGAAGGACTGGACTCACAATGGTCGACGAGCAAATTCTCAGTAAAGCCCAGGGTGGTAAGGCAAAGGCCGAAAAACTGAAGGCGGTGCGCACCAAAGAGCTACAGGTTGAGAAAGAACTCGATACTGGTATGTCCGATTACCTCTCAACCGTCGAGCGGTTAACCGCCGAGGGCAAGCAGAAGCAGGCTGCGAACGTCGCCGACCTGAGCAAGCTCGATACCGCCATCGCCAGCGGTCGCCAATACACTGGCGACTTGCAAACCCTGATTGAGGATTTGACCGCTGAGCTAGACGACCTGGGCCGCAATGTGGCGACAATGAAGGACGCGCGCGGCCTTGAAAGCCTGGTTGGGCGTTTCAACAAAAAGTGGGCGCGCCAGATGATGGTGAACCGCATCCGCGAGCAAAATGTCGATGGCTCGATGAAAACTATCCTGGCCTATGCGCGCGGCACCGTCGAATCGCTCAATAGCGCGATTGCAAAAAATGCCGAGATGTACGGGAAGCTGCAAACCACCGATGGCGACCTCTCGCGCAAGCTGGTAGAAAATCAGCCGAAGTACGAGCAGTGGCGGCTTGAGGCCAAGCGGCTTGAGCAAGAGATCGCCGAGATCGACCGGCGTATCCAGGTGGCTGACGAAACGACCTATGCCCAGCTACAGGCCGAGCGCTCACAGCTGCAAGCCAAGCTCGACCAGGCCAAGATTAACGAGACGCAGTATTTCGAAATCCTAAAGAACGCCAAGGAATCACAGCCGATTGTGCGCGCACACATGGAAGGTTTCAAGCAGGCAATTGCTGCGCTTACTCAGAATAAGGTGAAAACGCAGGAGAAGATCGCCAACCTCACCAGCGTCTTCGAAGGCATTTACCAGATCATGGAGACAGCGCTTGAAGTAAAAGGCTTCTCCACCATCGACAAATCGCTGAACTATGCGGCCGATAGCGCCACGCGCGTGATGACCGAGCAGGTGCAGGGTATTCTCGCCGAAACTGCCGATCGGGCCGAGAAGAAGCTAATCGACGACGCCAAGCTGAAAGAGTATACCGACCACCTGGAGCAAATCATCACGGTGTTCGACGACCGTATGGCACAGTTGCAGAACGAATACGCGGAAAAGCGCTAACGAGCTATGGTCATCAATCGCAACTCTTTGCAGGCCGCTGGTGCCGGCCAGAATTCGCGCGTACTGCCTGACGAAGCAGTCGTGAGCTATTGCGATACGCTGGGCGAGCGGCTGGGCTGGCTGGCTAAAGCGCTCACCGAAGAGCAGCGCGCCGGGCGCTTGAGTATTGCCGCCTGCCAGGCCGCGCAAGCGTTCATGCAGGAAATCCGCGCAACCGTGCTGGTGATGGCGCTGAAGCATGGCCGCCAGCTGCTTGAAGTCGAGCCGGTACCGATGACGATCGACCCGACTGAATCGGGCATGCCAACATTCAAAGATTTTTGGATGCTGCGCGATGATCGTGATCATGCCGAAGAGCAGCTCAAGCAGATTCCGCAGCGACCCGAGCTGATTGAGCAAGCGCTCGACGCAATCTATAACGGCCACCGCCCGGTGAAGCAGCAAATTCTCTGGCTGCAACGCGCGTATATGGAACGGCTGGCCGCTACCCCGGTGGTGTCCGATTTCCGTCAGGGCGAGCCAGTAAAGCTCAGTGCCGAGGCAAATGGGCGGCTATATGCGATTAGCTGGACGGGCGTAATCCGCAGCCTGAGCTTGTTTGAAAGCGTCACGCTCTCGTTTGAGGAGCGCGGCGGCTGGCATGTAACTGGTGGTATCGGCGAGCTGCGCGACCTGATCGACGACCTGGCGGGCGGACGCAATACTTTACCCGAGATGATTGGGTTGCTCAACCAGGCACCATGGATTGTGCCGCGCGCGATCGAGCGCGTGACGCTCGGGCCGTATCACCACCGCTGGACTGAGAACGATGACCTGATTCAGCGCGCGTTAAGCGCCGCCCACGAGGGCGAGCCGTGGATGTTGCGCGCGGCGATTGAGCGCGCTTCGACCACCAAAGCCGCCCAGCGCAGCAAGATGGATGTGCTGTTTGGCCGCGAGCCAATGGAATCGGGGCCGATTCTGAATTACCGCGTGCTGCTCGCGCCGCTAGCAATTAAGCAATTCCTTGGCGACGCCGATGAGGATGGGCAGGCATGTGAGGTGTATGGCGTCACGAAACAGGGCGACCTGATTAATTAGCATTGCAATTGAATGCGCGCTCATTTGCATTCAATCCGGGAGTAGAGTTCATGTCAACCCGCGATAACGTCCATCCCATCAATGATGCCGACCTCGACGCCCATCGCGACAGCGCCGAATTTCGCATGCAGAACGTGCCGATGCGCGGCGTCGCCTACGACGTACTGGCCGAACTGCGTAAGCTGCCTGGCGTGGGCGGCTACCTGCTCAACGAGCCGGTGAACCACGTGCTGCACGCCATCCGGCGCGGGCTGTGCCTGTATTACGAGCTGTATGAAGAGCTGAGCAGCACGATCGACCCGCGGCAGGCCGCCTTCCTGGGCAGCTTTGCACTGTTTGGAGCCAGCGCGCTGATTGCACACAGCCTGCCAATGCCCCAAGGCGAAGGGCTGGCGTCATTTCCCAAGCCCGGCGGGCAATTCTTCCGGGTTGGCCTCGGCCCCGACGACGACCTGAAAGGTGTGCTGTCGTTCTACCTGAAAGCGGTCACTCAAACTACCCCCGACGGCAGCCCGATTGTCGAGACCACCGCCGACCTGGTGAACCTGACGCGCGACTACTTCATTGCTGCGCGCGACCAGATGATTACCGACGCCGAGCGCCTATCCGCCGAGCTGCTGGCTCATGTTGAAGGTGTACCTTTCCGTATCGGCGATCTTGAGCTGCGCGGCTTTAGCGCCTCGGAGCAAGCGGCTAGCGCCAAGGTTGAGTTTACGCCCGTGCTGCCCGACCAGATCGTTGGCAATAGCTCGGCCAAGCGCGCGCTGCTGCGCTATGTCGATCGGCTGGCGCTGTACGATGTTGCGCATGGCTTCAACCCGGTGCTAGAGCTGGGTGGGCTGCCGAGCACGGTGCTATTCGATGGCTTCCCCGGCACGGGCAAAAGCTCGCTCTTCCGCATGGCCATGACGCGCATGAACCAGCGCAGCGAGCAAGTCGGCATTCCAGCGCGCTTTGTCTCGATCGACCCGAGTATCAAGGATGAATATTACGGCAAAACTGCCAAGCTGCTGGCCGAAAAATTGGCTATGGCGCGCGATCGCACTGCGCTGACGCTGCTGTTTTTCGACGACATCGACCTGCTGCTGCTCGCGCGCAGCGACCCGGGCATTGGCGGCTCGGACAAGGATGTGTTGAACTTGACCATGCAGTTTCTCGATGGTGCGTTTACGGTGAACGTGGGCAATGCACAAACATACGCCGCCACCAACGAGCCAACCGCCACCGATTCGGCGCTACGCCAACGCTTCCACCACCGCGAGCAGATCGGCGGGCCAGAAGATTGGGACGACTATGCCGCGCTTATAGGCATCAAGCTGGCGCGCCAGATCAAGCAGGGCCTGGTGCAGGTAGCGGGCGAGCTGCCCACGCCGCAAGCCGCCGCGCACACTGGCACAGCGCCGGTAACGGCGGCTGCCGCCAGCCGTTTTAGGCTGAACCCATTTGCAGGCCAAAAAGCGCTGAGCTGGCGCGAGCTAGGTGAGCTATGTGCCGAGTTCAAGCGCAAAAATCCGCGCTTCACCGGCCGCCCAATCGAGAGTGTCACGCAGAAGCTTCTGGCCGAGAGTGCCGATTTCGAGATCCCCGAGGAGTGGTTCACCAACCCGGCGCTGTTTCTTCAAAAACAGTACGACGAAAAAGTCGCGCTGGTGAAGGCGCTCTACCGACCCATTACTGGTGACATGATCGCAGCCGAGCTGGAGCAGTATTTCGAATCCGAGCAGCGCTACGCCGACGATGCGCGCGTTCAGCGCGCCGAGCGGGTGGCGGCTGACCTTGAGGCGCAGCTTGCTGCCCGCGACCTGCTGACCCAGCGTGGTGCAGATCATGATAATTCATAGCTTTTTGCACAGAAGTAAACTCCTATGAGCCGATTACCCTGGGATGGCCCGCTGTTCCTCGTGAAGGGCCACCTTGCCGACCGCTATAACCAGGCGCTTGAGCATTGCGTCAAGCTCAGTAGCCCGCTCACCGAATTCACGATTGACCGGATGGGCTGGAGTCCGCAGCTCGCCGCCAACCTGGGCGAAGATTACCTGGGCGGCGATGCGCTGCGCTATGCGATTATTCTCTCGCCCGATCAGGTCTCGGCTCCGCCGGTGCGCCGCCGTTTCTCGTATGAGGCCGAAGTCATTGAGCAGGTATACCTGGATGCGCGCGCCACCCTGCTCAGCCTCGTTGAATACGAGCCTGTGGTTGTTGAAATGGATAATGGCCTGGTTTTTTGCCGCACCGCTGGTGACATGCTCGGCATCACCAGTGTGACACCGCGCATCGACACACCGCGCGCAACGCTTGTACAGTCGCGCACATTGCTTGAGCTTGGAACCGGCTTGAGCGAAAAAGCGCGCCTGCTCGATGAGCAATATATCGAGCAAATGCTGGCGCTGGCTACGCAAGTAGGCGACCCACGCAAACGGGTGCTGCCACCCGCCTTACAAATACAGGTTCATTCGTTGTGGGGCGAGGTGGCGGGCACAACATATATCCTGCGCCCACCGGCTGGTGCCGCCACCAATATATTACTGATCGCGACCCGCATCGGGCGGCTAGCAGCAGGCGCTGGCGTCACCGCCTTAGAGATTGACGACCCGCATGTAGTGAATGTACTACTTCAGCAGGGCTATATTCACTATGCTAACGTGCGTATGCTGCTGCCGAAGCGCCTAGCCGAATTGGAAACCGAGGCGCTGCTTGCAATTGGCGAAGCCGCCCCCGCGCGCGATGGCACGGCCCGCCGCCGCCAGCTTGCCAGTAACCCCTCAGTGCGTAGCGCGCTGCCGTCGCTGTACTGGGAATTAGATGCGCTGCAAAAACAGCTGGGCAGTAGCGCCAATGGCGGTATCGACCCGGCGCGACTTTCGGTGGAGGCACGTTGGGCACTGGCAACGCCCGCCTGCGAGGCCGAGGTTGTGGGACACCTGATTGCCCGCTTTGTACGTTTTTCGCATCCGATGATGGCGCTGCACCATCGGCGCATTCTCGGCGCAGAGTGGGCACGCTACAGCGAAGCAAAACGGCGCTACCTGTCCACTACTTTTCCGTACATGGTACAGGGTTTCATTCCACCCTCAAACGCCAGCAGTTGATGCGGGCGTTTGGCAAGCAATGGCGGCGCGGCGCCCACTACACCCGCGATGATGGAGGCAGGCGCAGCGCGCCTGAAACACAATGGGATCATACGATTTAGTCAATCAGGCGATTACGCATCTCTTCATCGGGTTTGGTTTAGCGCTGGTGAATGTAATCGTAAGCTACTTTGTACCAGCCATTCCGCATGTCATTACCGTGCTTGAGTGGAAACGCTTGCGCCGCGCGCTCATTGCTGCCTACTTAATTGCGCTAGTACTTGAGCTGGCGACCTCGCCATTCTTCTCATCGCTATTGCACCCGGTCTCGGTCGAGCTGGCCTGGTCGCCCTACCAGGCGATCTTCAATGTGCTGGGCGTCATCATTATGGATCTCATCCTGATGGCGTGGCGTGGCATCCGCAAGGGTGCCGCCGCCGGTCAGCGTCAGATCGCAACGGTAAAAGAGCGCGCCGCGGATAGTATGAGCGAAGTTGGCTCGCGGCTCGCAATGACGCCTGAAAGCCGCGCCGAGCACGCCGCAAAAGAACAGGCGAATGCCGAAGCAGCAGCACAGGCAGCGAGCGAGCGCCAGCAGCGTATGAATGATCGGCTGAACGATTATTAGTCCTACAGCTAATTCGCCAGTACATGCAACGTGGTAGCGAAGCGGGATACAGGTGCTTTGCTACCACGTTGCATTTGCATGATTCCTCATTGCAATGCTCAATAAGCTTATTCGCCTGGCTACAGATCCCCACGCATGTACAGAAATAAAGTCGGCCCGATGTTCTTGCCGTTGGCCGGGCTTTCTGCTACACTATACTCGTTTCACTCCGAGCGAATGTGGCCCGATTCTAATCGGGCGAACATATACATAGCTAGAGCAGGCGTATAGGGCCGCCAGGCTCTGGTGGCATGATCAATGCGTTTTTATCCCCGCTGAGGTGAGCTGTGCGCGAGACACGCTCGACCCCGTGGTTAGCTAACCACATTATATTCTTCAGCTACCGCTGGCTGGCCTGGGCCTGTACCGCACTGGTATTGCTTTATCAAGGCCGGGCCTGGAGCTATATGGCTGTGCTCGGCGTTACTGCGCTGGCAAACTTCGTAACAACAATTATTGCGCGACCATTTACGCGCCTGGCACAGCGCAACTCGCTGGCGCTTGGCGCCGATATGCTGTATACCTTACTCGTGTTAGCCTGGAGCGGTGGATGGGACAGCCCGTTCATTTTCTATACCTTTAGCAGCCTGATCTTGCCCGGCCTGCTCAGTGGCCTGCACGGCTGGGTTATGTCGAGCCTGAGCTTCGTTGCTGGCGCGGCAATGCTGCTATGGGCAACCGACCAGCCGCCCGCGACTGAGCTGGTAGAGCACGGCTGGCTCAATCTGGCGATGGTGTTATTGGCCCCGATTGCAGTGGGGTTTATCGTTCCCTGGCTGATCGAATCAGCGCGGCAAATTATTATGAACCGCCAGATAGCGCGCCAAACCCCACCGGTGCTGCCGCGCTTCGAGCGCATGCCTAATGCAGAACCGCCGCGCTTTACCGGCGGTACGCGAGCATCAGCCGCTCAGCGCCAGCGCCTGCTCGACGATGCCCCACTAGCGCTTCAGATGCTCAAAACCCGAACAGCCGAACAGAGCGTCGAAGATTTGCGACGGATCATCTTTATGCCGCTCAATGCGCCCGATATGGAGCTAAGCGCGGCGCTTGATGCTCTGGCTACCCGGTTTGGCAAGCATACGGGTATGCCCATACAGGTAACCTTCCTTGGCCGCACACAGTCAGTTCATCCATTACATCGCGATCTGCTGGTGCGCCTAGCACAAGAGTCGCTCCTAAATGTACAGCAACATGCTCACGCCGACGCAGCGCTGCTTACCTTGCGCTACGACGCCACCTCGGTCGCGCTGATGATTCAGGATAACGGGGTTGGGTTACTCGATGGCACTCACGAGCGGCCCGGCCTGCGTGCGCTACGCGCCATGCAATACCGCCTAAGCGAGTTTGGTGGTCGCCTCGATGTATTCGAAACGGAGGGTGGTGGCGTGACAGTACGCGCTACCATGCCGCTCGATTGAGTACCCTATACTACCGCCCTCCGTTGCCAGGCCCACAGCGGTGGCTTCAAGCGTTTTCCGCCTGCCCCAATAACAGCACACCTCACGTTTTTATCCGCTTTTCGGGTATAATCCCTGTGCGAATCACCACTAAGGTACTGCGAGTTACGCGATGGAAATGTGTAGCCTGTGGCAGCGCTCCTTTTGTACCATGGTGTTCTGCGGTTGGCGCTCCGCACCAACCGCAGAACACCAAAAATAGTTCGGTACCATGCTGCTGCAGGCACTATTTTGCAAACGCGGGCGACCGCGTAACTCGTGTAAGGTAAGGGTACTCTAAGCATTATGCGTCATGTTGCACGTATCCTGGCATTTGCTAGTGCAGTTGCACTCATCGCCTATGGAATGTTCCAGCCAGTTGAGCAAGATAGCGGCTGGCTGTTGGCGCTGTGGCTCGCTGCACCGTTATTGCTCGTAGCAGCGCGCCTCTCGTTGCCTGCGCAACCACGCGGGATCTCGCGCAGCATCCAAAACCTGGGCTTACTCATAGCGCTGGGCTTTGTCCTGCTGTCGGTACAGCTCCTACGGCAGCAGTTTGTGCGCGCGAATGATATTGCCGATACCGTGCATGTAGACGAGGCCACCGGGCAGACGACCAGCAATGTGCGCCAGGTCATTCAGTCGCTGCGCGTGCAGCGCGGCAAAATGCGCGATCGTAACGGCCTGCTTCTGGTCGATACCGAGATTGTCGATGGCAAGTACGCAGTACGCCGCTACCCGCTCATGCAGCAGTTCGATCCTTCGGCGTTCAGCAATATCGTCGGCTTTTTCAGCGACCGGTTTGGCCCTTCGGGCCTTGAAGCGACCTACGATAGCTACCTGAGTGGCGAGCGTGATTCCTACAACCGCCTGCGCGATTCGCTGATGGGGCGGGCACAGGTTGGCGATGATCTTCAGCTCACGATTGATGCACGGCTGCAAGCCGCCTCAAAAGCGCTGCTCGACCAGTATGGGATTGGCTCGGTTGTTGTGATCGAACCGAAGACCGGCGCAATCCGCGCCATGGTAAGTAACCCGGGGTTTGATCCAAGCCAGCTCGCATTCAACCCAGCTGCCGACCGCGAGGCGGAAAATGCACGAATTCAAAGTTATTGGCGCCAGATTAATGGCGATGATGCGGGCCAGCCGTTGCTGAATCGCCCGACGCAGAGCCGCTACCCACCTGGCTCGACGTTCAAGACTGTGACGGCGGTAAGCGCACTTGAAAACCCGGCCCAGGCCAAACCCGACGATATTCGCTGTTTCAATTCGCTCGATACCGAGGCGGGTGCGCCACCAGTAGTGAATGCCGTGCCGGATCTCTTTAACCGCACCGGCGACCCTTCGAACCTTGAGCGGGTCTATGCCTTCTCGTGCAATGTAGCGTTTGCCCAATATGCGCTGCGCCTCGGCCCCGACCGGCTGGCAAGCACTGCGGCTGACTTCGATATTTTCGCGCCGCGCGATGCCCCCGATACGTATGGCGGCTTCACCGATCTGCCAACCGTACCGAGTCTGCTGTACAAAGACGCTGGCTTCCTTAATCGCCCGGCGGCGCTAGCCGATACCGGGTTCGGCCAGGGGCAGCTCCAGATTACGCCGCTGCAAATGGCGATGGTCGCGGCGGCAATTGGCAACGATGGTTGGATGATGCAGCCGTATCTGGTAGAAAAAATTACGCGACCAGATGGCAGCATTGTTGTTGCCCGCGGCGCGCGCGCGATTCGGCATGCAGTATCGAGCCAGATAGCGGCACAAATGCGCAAAAATATGCGCGCCGGTGTAGAATACGGATTTGGCACTGCGGCCCAGCAGGTCAGCCCGAGTGTGGCGCTGGTTGGCGGTAAATCGGGTACTGCCGAGCACGGCGCGGGTACAGTACCGCATGCCTGGTTTATTGCGATTGCACCGGTCGATCAGCCGCGCTACGCTGTGGCTGTGATGGTTGAAAATGGCCGCGATGGTGCCGGCGTTGGCGCACGGCTGGCGGGCGATGTGCTCAAAGCCGCGTTTGATCTCGAAGGTCAATGAAAACGGTAGGGCATGCTGTAGACATCGTTAGGCGACTTAGCTCTGTGGATGTGAGGATTTTGCATGGTACAGCAAGAACGACTCCTGGCTACGTTTCTTGATTTAGTGCGCATCGATAACCCCTCAGGTGGCGAAGGGCCAATCGCGGCGCACATCCGTGGGCTGCTTGAAGGCATGGGCTTAACCGTCATCGAAGATGCAATGCACAATCTTCTCGCACGCGTGCCCGGCGACGGCGAGCCGCTACTGCTCAATGCACATATGGACAGTGTCGCGCCATGCCACGGGGTAAACCCGGTGGTTGCCGATGGCGTTGTGCGCTCAAGTGGCGACACTGTCCTCGGGGCGGATGACCTGGCCGGGGTTGCGGCCATTATCGAAGGGGTGCGCGCCACGCTTGAGCAGGGCGGCCCACACCGCGCCGCCGAGCTAGTATTTACTGTGCAAGAAGAAATTGGCATGCGCGGTGCGGCCCAGTTCGATACCAGCCAGCTGAGCGCGCGCGAAGGGGTAACCTTCGACTCGGGTGGTGAGTTTGGCGGTATTACCATCGCCGCACCCTCGCAAGATAGCCTGCATGTAGTAGTTCATGGCCGGGCGGCGCATGCTGGCGTTGCCCCCGAGCGCGGCATCAATGCCATTACAATCGCTGCCGAGGCGCTTACTACCATGCCGCTTGGCCGGATCGACCACGAAACAGCCGCCAACATTGGCATTATTCGTGGTGGCGCGGCAACCAACGTTGTGCCCGATCAGGTCGAATTATGGGGCGAAGCGCGCAGCCACGATCAGGATAAGCTGGTAGCGCAGGTGCAGGCGATGGTCGCAGCCTTTGAGCAGGCCGCACGGGCGCGCGGGGCGAGCGTTCAAGTAGAAATTAGCCACAAATACGACGCCTACCGCCTTCCCGATGATGCACCCATCCTGGAGCGGGTGCAAGCCGAATTACGCGCTATGGGTTTCGCGCCAAAGCCACAGGTAAGCGGCGGCGGTAGCGATGTCAATATGTTCGCCCAGCGCGATTTACACATTGCCAATATCAGTATGGGGTATCGCGAAATTCACTCGACTAGTGAGTATATTGCGGTGGAAGATATAGAACATGCGGCTGAGCTAGTGCAACGATTGCTAGCCATTCAATCAGCATAGCCACATTTCTGGCTGCGGTAAAGCATAGGGTGGCCTTAAGCATGATAAGCTTGGATTGGACTATTCGCACGATGGTGTTGGTGTATGCGTGATGCTGTGGGGTGCGAGGGAAATTGTGCCCGCCGGGTGCAGCCAATAATGGTGCGCGCCTGGCTACTTATGAGCACCCTTAGCCTGCTTGCTGGCTGTGGAACCGTACCGGCAATTGCATCGCTTCCTGCGACAGCAACTGCTGAGCAGCCTTCGGCTGTGCCAAGCATTACCGCGCCCCAACGTGCAAACACACCACCAACTAACCTACCTACCTGGACACCCCAACCAACCACGCTCGCCACACCAATCCCAACCGAAGCACCAACCCCCGAGCTGCTAAACTATGAAGAGCGCCGACAAATCTTTGAAGAAGTCTGGCGGACGGTCAAAGATCATTACCTCTACACCGATTTTCACCATCTCGACTGGAACGCGGTTCATGATGAATATACCCGCATGCTTGAGCAAGCGCAGAGCCGCGACACCTTTTATGCCATGATGGTAGAGATGGTTGCCCGGCTCAACGATGAGCACTCGCGTTTTCTGCCGCCCGCCGAAGTTCAAACCGAAAATGCGACGATTAGCAATAGCGAGGTAACGGTTGGGATTGGCGTACTCACCCGGCCACGCCCCGACGGCGGCTTTATTCAAAGCGTCTTCCCCGATAGCCCGGCGGCGCGCGCTGACCTTGCCCCGCGCGATCGTATTATTGCGGTCGATGGCCGCCCCTACACTGCCGACGATGGCAACCTGCTAGGCGAGGCAGGCAGCTCGGTGCGGCTTACCGTGGTGCGCCCGGGCGAAAAATTGCGCGATGTGGTGCTGACGCGACAGGAAGTACAAAACCATATTGTCCCATCCTATCGCCGGTTCCCTGGTAACATCGGGTATGTCGCTATTCCCACCATGTGGGTGAACGACATGGACGAGCAGGTGAACGGTGCGCTCACCGATCTGGTGGCCGAAGGCCCGCTCGATGGCGTGATTATTGATGTGCGCTCGAATGGCGGCGGATGGTTATATGTGCTATCAGGCGTGCTCAGCCATTTTGTACGCGGCCAGGTTGGCATGTTTTTTAGCCGCCAGGCAATACGCCCCCTCGAAATTGGTGCACCTGCCGGGCCAGATCTACGCCATGCCAAAGTCGTTGTCCTCGTCGATAACGAAACCGCATCATACGCCGAAGTGCTCGCCGCAGTGCTCCAGCAAGAGGGCCAGGCTACAATCATCGGCACGCACACGGCAGGCAATACCGAAACCACCTACGCCTATACCCTCACCGATGGCTCGCGCCTCTGGCTGGCGCAGGAGGGATTTCGCCTACCAAATGGGCAGAATCTCGAAGGTGTGGGCGTGCAGCCCGATATTTTGCTCGATATCGACTGGACACACTATAGCGAAGATGATGACCCACAGCTACTCGAAGCATTACGCCAGCTCGGCGGCGGCCCAAAATAACTAGCACTACACAGCATGTTTGCATCACTCTTGCTTGGCATTTCGTATGGGTTCGCGGCTGGTGTTAGCCCCGGCCCCATGCTCGGCTTAGTCATTACCCAAACCTTGCAGCGCGGATGGCGTGCGGGCAACCTGGTAGCCCTCGCGCCGCTGTTCAGCGATCTGCCGATTATTCTTCTGGCAATACTGATTATCAAGCAGCTGCCACCAGCAACGATTGGCTGGCTTGGCATCGTCGGCGGCTTATTTGTGCTGTATCTTGGGGTTGAAACGGTACGCGCCACCCCACCCGAGCTAGCCGAGCGAGCCACTACCCTGCAAGTACAGCCAAAACGACTGCTGGGGCAGGCTGTTCTTACCAATTTTTTCAACCCACACCCATACTTATTCTGGGGCACAGTTGGTGCGCCGCTCCTGGCGCAGGCATTAGCCAGCGGGCCAGGCCACGTCGTGCTATTCTTAGGCGGGTTTTACCTGTTGCTCGTAGGCTCAAAGCTAGTAGTGGCGTTAATCGTCAACCAGAGCCGCAGTTGGCTGCGCGGGCGCGGCTATCGGCGGCTGCTCATCACCAGCGGCGTGCTGCTGGCCGGGCTGGGCCTACTATTACTGCGTGATGGCATACTGCTGGCCTTCACCTGAACCATCGTCTATCCATCAAACCCACCGAAAGGCGAAATTTGTCTCCCATTTGGAACTTGCTTACGCTATACTCAAGGCCATAAGGAAAGTCTATTCTCTACGCTTCTACCGACATAACTATTCTTTTGAATAGCTAGAGTAAAGAACCCACTGTCGGTGCTCATACTACAAAGGAGGAACGGTATGGCGGATTGGATGCAGCAGGCCGAAGAGGTAATGAAAACCTGGACGAAGGCGCAGCAGGATTTGTGGGATACGTGGCGGCGCTCAATGCCACTTGCCAGCGCTACCAAGGCCGATGAAACCTGGGGCAAGGCGGTAAGTTTCTGGAAAGAAACGGTTGATCGCTCGCTTGGCGCGCAGATGGAATGGGCAAAGCTGTGGGTCGATAGCATCAAAGCCCAGAAGAGCCTGCCCAAGGAAATGGAAAACTGGACTGACCAGATGCTCGCAACGATGAAAACCTGGAACGAAACACAGGCCAAGTTCTGGGAAGGCATGCTCGAATCAGTGCAATCAACCACGCCCGAAACCTTACGCCAGCGTATGGACGAGGGCGCACATACCGCATTCCAGGGGTGGCAGGATGCGATGCAGCGCGCGATCAGCGCCCAGCAAGAGCTGAGCAATTTCTGGATTAAGGGCTTTAAGAAGGATTAATCGGTGGCATAGTTTCTGCTTAGCTGGTAGGGGTAGGAAATTATTCCTACCCTTATTAGTGAAGTGAGAATGCTATGAAAGCAACAGTAGCAGCAGAAAAGGTTGATATTGGCCTGAGCGATAAGCAGCGCGATGGCGTTGTCGAAATTCTGAACAACACGCTCGCTGATCTGCATGTTCTCTATGTGAAAACACGCAACTATCACTGGAATGTCACTGGTATTCAGTTCCGCGATTTTCATAAGCTACTGGAAGACCAATACGACCAGCTATCTGAAGCGATTGATGAGGTAGCCGAGCGTGTACGCCAGCTTGGTGCCCCGGCACCAGGGAGTATGCAAGAATACCTCAAGCGCGCGCGGCTGAAGGAAGATAGTGGCACACCGCCAGACGCAATGACGATGATTGCGAACCTACGCGACGACCACGAGGCGGCCATTCGCCAGCTGCGCGCGGATGCCGATGCCTGCGATAGCCAGTTTAACGATAGCGGCACCAACGACTTCCTGATTGGCCTGATGCAGCAGCACGAGAAGACAGCCTGGATGCTGCGCGCTATTCTGGAGTAGCAGCAGACACTACAAATAGTACAACAACGCCGGTGCGTAGGCACCGGCGTTGTTGTATGCACGGCAGCCGGGGCTAGGCCGGGCTTGTGGCGGCAGGTGATGCCTGGGCGTGTACCACCCGGGGTACCCGTGCCGATAGCCGCATATACAGCGCAACCACCAGCCCGGTTGCAAGCAGCATCACCAGCACATAGAGCGCCAGTGTGGCGAGCTCAGCGGCGGTGGCGGCGCGTAGCTGCTGCCGGAAATAGGCGTTATTCAGCCAGCCGCGCACCGCCCAGAACGGCAGCGTATCGCGGCTAAGGTAGAAATAGGGGGCCGGGAGCGCACCAATTTCCTCGGGCACATGGGGAATAAGGAAGAGATCGTAGCGCACTAGCAGCAGCATTGTCCATACCGCTGCCAGGGCTGCCGGCGCGACAGGCGCAATTGCACGCCAGCGCCGCAAGGCTGCAAACAACAGCGCCAGCCCCAGCATAAACCAGGGCGTGAGCACGGTAAAGCGCCGCAGCCCAAACGAGCCGCCGCCAAACCAGCGCGCCAGCGAGGCATTGTAGCCAAAATACACCGCAAACCCGGCAAACAGGCAGAGCGCCAGCCAGCGATTGCGCCACCAGAGCAACACCAGCCCTAACAGCCCGAGAAAGAACGCCGGGGTCCACGGCAGTAGCCCATACAGGTGCGAAAATAGCAGCTTCCACCCCTGAAACCCGCGCGGCTGAATATAATCGGTGCCATGCGGGATGGCGAGAAAGCTGCCATAGATAATCTTCCAGGCAATAAACTGCGGGCTGAGCACCACCAGCAGCATGACGGCGGCAGCCACACCGCCCAGCAGTAGCGCGCGCATCTGGGCCGCGCGCGCCTGCGCCGGTGCGCGCAGTGCCGCCAGTGCCAGCCGCGCAAAGGTGAACACCGGCAGCACCAACACCAGCGCAGCGATCCAATACATCAGCGCGGTTGCCCCGGCGGCGGCACCCAGCAATGCCCAGCGCGCAACCGTGGGCCGCTCTTCGAGCCGCAGCCAGGCCAGCACATACAGCGTTGCCGCCAGCCCCGAGAGCGCATGCGCGAAGCTGCCCTCGCGCATTGTGTAGTACAGCAGGTTCGAGCCAAGCAGTATGGTTATTGCAGCCAGGGTTGCATCGGGCGGGGCCACCCAGCGCCGGGCAATGCGGTAGCCTGCCAGCATAATCGCCAGCCCGGCGAGCGCGCTGGTGAACACCGCCAGTACCACATACGGCGCGGCGTAGCCGTCGGGCTGCCAGGGCATGCCCAATGCGCGGCCAGCCAGCACGAGCAGGTGGCCGACGCTGTACAGCGGTGCCCACACCAGTGCCGGGCCAATCGCGGCCAGATTTTCGTAATGGCCGGTTTTGGTTGGCTGAAATTTGGAAGAAATCTGTGGGAATGGCGTCTGATGATATTCGTTCTCGAAGTTGAGATCGCCATCGATTGTGGGCGAACGCAAGTACGCATAATATTCAATGCCATCGCTACGCACGGTTGGGGTGAACGTTATGGCAAACGTTATGGCAAACGCCGCGACCATCCACCCCAGTGCGCGGCGGTCGTCGCGCGGCATTATACCCGGCAAACGCCGCAGCACCGCCGCCGTCGCCAGCGCCGCGCAGGCCACCCCGGCAGCAACAACCAGGTACCACGCCAGCAGCAAGCGCGCATCGTGGTAGCGATAGTCGGCGGCATACAGCGCGGCCAGCGCCAGCGCAGGTAGCCCGCCAAGCCGCAGCGGCCCAAGCCGCAGCAGCAGCGCGCAGCCCGCCAGCAGCAGCATCCCAAGCGGCAGGTATGGCGCGCTCCACAGCTCGCGCGCGATCATGGTCGCATCGGGCGCATCAATGATTTGTAGCTCAATTGCGTCAACCGCCACGCCGAGCGGGCGCGAGTCGTTTATATTCTTCAGGGCAGCGCTGCGCAGCTCAATCTCAAGCGGCGCGCTCGGCGGGCCAGGCAGCACAAACCGCACCATGCGCAGGCGCGGCTCGGCAGCAACATCGGCCAGTAGCACGCCGTTGGCGCTGAGCACAACGTGCTGTGGGCCATCGGGCTGGGACGGCGCGAACATCCGCAGCGTAAGCTGCGCCAGTGCGCCGGGCGGTGGCGCATACAGGCGCAGGCGCGCTTCTGGACGCGACCAGCGGTAGCTAAAACTGCCCTGTTCGGGTTCGTGAAAATCGATTGTACCAATATCATCAAGCGGCGCGCCAACATCAATCCGCTGCTGCGCCCGCCCCTGCCACTGCCAAACAACGCTGCCCGCAAACGCAGCCAGCAGCAAACACACCCCAAGTGCGCGAGCGAGTAAATTGCGCACGGGCATACCACGCGACGATGCGTTGTGCATACCGAGGCCCACTATTCACCATTGCTTAACGATGAGAACGCGCCGATTATACCATAACGTACGCACGTTTCTGGTGGCTGCTAAGGCATATACGGCAGTAGCACGCAATCACGGGAGGCGCATGCGCGTGCTATAATAACCATATGCCACAATCAACCGAGCAACTAATGCCGATTGCCGAAGCGGGCGATGCCTGGGCCGCCGCGCAGCGAGCGCGCCGCAAGCCGCTGGCTGAAATGACGATCGCCTCGTATGGGGATGCCTGGCGCTCGTTCGCCGCCTGGGCGCAGCGCCAGGACAAGCGCACTGTGGCCGATATCGATGTGCGCGACCTGGGGCGCTGGATCGATTCGCTGACGCGTAAGGCCGACGGTACAGCGCTGACCTACAGCCACGGCGCGCTGGCGGTGTGCAAGTTTTTAGCCGAACACGACGCGCTGCCCTGTGAGCTGGCGGTGCTGCGTATGCACCTGCGCGATGCACTGCCGCGCGCACCGGCGGGCCGCGCGCCCGATGTGCCCGATTTGCGGCGGCTGGTGGGTTTCTACGATGCCGAGATGCCAGCAGGCGAGGCTGGCACCCTACGTGAGCGCGAACGGCTCAATGGCCTGCGCAACGCGGCGCTGCTGCATATGCTGTTTTCCACCGGCGCGCGCATTTCCGAAATTCTGGCGCTCGATACCCGCCACGTGCGCGACGATAACGGCGCAATTGCGCCGCGCACCTATGTCGTTGGCAAGGGCAACCGGCGGCGCGCCGTATTTGTGCGTGCCCATGCGCAGCGCGCGCTCGAACATTACCTGCTGGCCCGGCGGGTGAGCTTTCCCCACGCCGAAGCGCTGATCATTTCGCATGGGCCGCGCGGCGCGGGCGGGCGCTTCAACCGCGTGGCGGCGTGGGCAGTGGTAACGCACGCCGCGCAAACGCTCGCCGACCGGATTGAAACCGAGGGGCGGCCCAGCGAGGCGCGCCTGCTGCGCGAAACCACGCCACATACTTTTCGCCATTTCGTGGCAATGTGGCTGCTGAACGAAGGCGCGCAGATGTCCGAAGTATCGGTGCTGCTGGGCCACGCCAACACGCGCATCACCGAGCAGTACTATGCGCGCCACACCGACGAACGCCTGCAAGAGATGCACGATCAGTTCGCGCCTGAGCCGGAGAAATAGATGCAGATTTACGAGGTAGAAGGTTTGAACATTTTTCAAAACCGCAACGTGCAACATACATCCTTGCCACCCTCTGTGCCCCTGTGTCTCAGTGGTGCATCCTAGCCGAGCCATACAGAGTAAAATGTGCGCGCTGTGACTCAGTGGTGAATGTCTTCGCTCGTCGCTGGAAACCATATGCAACCAATCCGCACCGTTTCTGCCACCCGCTATATCACGCCGCTGCGCGAGGGCGGCTCGCTACCGGCGGTCATCGAGGCCGACGATGGGCAGCTGTATGTGCTGAAGTTTCGCGGAGCCGGGCAGGGCCGCAAATCGCTGATTGCCGAGCTGGTGGCGGGCGAGCTGGGGCGCGCGCTCGGGCTTCCCATCCCCGAGCTGGTGTTTGTCGAATTCGACGAGGCATTTAGCCGCAGCGAGCCGCACGAAGAGATTCAGGAGCTGATGCGCGCCAGCGTGGGCTTGAACCTGGCGCTGGCCTTCTTGCCGGGCGCGCTCGCCTTCGAGCCAGCGCTAGCTCCGCCTGCCGCACTGCAATTGTCCTCGGCGATCGTCTGGTTCGATGCCTACATCATGAATGTTGATCGCACCGCGCGCAACACCAATATGCTGCTGGTGAATGGCAAGCTCTGGCTGATCGACAATGGCGCATCACTGTATATTCACCACACCTGGGCGAACTTCCGTGCGCGCAGCCGGGGCGCATTTCCGCAGATCAAAGACCATGTGTTGCTGCGCTATGCTAATGCGCTGGCCGAAGCCGATATTGTGCAGAGCGCGCTGCTAACCCGCCCGCTGATCGAGCAGATTATTGCCGAGATTCCCGCGATCTGGCTGGAAAACGAGCCGTCCTTCGGCAGCGTGGCCGAACACCGCGCCGCGTATATTGAATACCTGTGTACCCGGCTAGCAGCGCCGCGCGCATTTGTGGAGGAGGCGCAGCATGCCCGCGCGCAGCTCGTTTGACTACGCGATTGTGCGCGTGGTGCCGCGCGTCGAGCGCGGCGAATTCCTTAATGTCGGCGCGATTGTGTATGCGCGTGCCCGGCGCTTCCTGGCGGCGCGCATCGCGCTGGATAGCGCGCGGCTAGCGGCGCTCGCGCCCTGGCTCGACCCGCACGACGTGCAGCGCCACCTCGATCTGCTGCCACGCATTTGCGCGGGCGACCCCAGCGCTGGCCCGATTGCGCTACTGCCGCTGGCCGACCGTTACCACTGGCTAGTTGCGCCGCGCAGCGCCATGATTCAAACCTCGCCCGCGCACGTTGGCATGTGCAACGACCTGCCCGCCGCGCTGGACGACCTGATGCGCCGCTTTGTGCTGCCCCTGCCGCCTACGACGACCGACGACCGACAGCCGCCCAGCGACCAATCCTAGCGGCTGCGCTGTTTAGCGCGCATCGTTTTCTCCGGCAGCCATGAAGAAATCGCATTGTTAGGGCCTGCGCTTACCTGAGCAGGTTATTCCTTTCCTTGAGTATCTTGATACTCAAGAAGAAGAGAAAAGTACCGCTCTGCCGCAGACTGAACGCACCACCACCATAAGCGCTGATTGTATTTCACCAGGCCCGGCAATTTCGTGTATGATGGGCGCGCATTGCATCGCGGCATTGCGTAGAAGGAGGAACCCGATGGTTGTCTTTATTCTGATTGATGGCCTGCGCCCCGACGCGATTGCGCCCGCCGCGTGCCCAAACCTGAAGGCGCTGATGGCGCGCGGCGCGGTGACGCTGCAAGCCCAGAGCGTGATGCCCTCGATTACGCTGCCCTGCCATACGTCGATCTTCCATAGCGTGCCGCCTACGCGCCACGGTATTACTAGCAACCTGTGGGCACCGCTGGCGCGCCCGCTGCCGGGCCTGTTTGAGGTGGCGAAAATCGCGGGTAAGCACTGCGCATCGATCTACAATTGGGAAGAGCTGCGCGATATTGGGCGGCCGGGCAGCCTGGCGTTATCGCTGTTCTGCAACACCTCGTACCAGGAAGATGGTGACGATAGTGTCGCCGCCGAAGCGGTGCGCGTGCTGCCCCAAGGTGGCTATGATTTTGCGTTTGTGTACTTCGGCACAGTCGATACGATCGGCCATTTTTATGGCTGGATGTCGGAAAAGTACATGGCACAGATCGCGCGGGTGGATGGCGCGCTGGGCAGGCTGCTAGCTGCGTTACCCGCAGATACGGCAATTGTGCTGCAAAGCGACCATGGCGGCCACGAGCGCAATCACGGCTCCGATGCGCCCGAAGATATGACGATTCCGTGGCTGGCCGCCGGGCCGGGCATTCGCGCGGGCTACACCCTCACCGAGCCGGTAAGCTTGCTCGATACTGCGCCCACGCTGGCGCGCTTGCTCGGCTTTGCGCCGCATTACGAGTGGGAAGGGCGCTGCGTTGAGGAGATTTTTGCTGAAACTCCGGCCAGCACCTAGCGCGACAACAAACACGCGCGGGGCAGCAACCCTTCCCCGCGCGTGTTTAGCTCTCAATGGACAAACTACCTGCCGCGTGCCAGCGGTAAAAAGATTGAGAAAAACTTCTGCAGCGAAACCGGTGGCGGCTGAATAACTGATACCGTCACGGTATCCCTGGTTACCCCAGCGTCGCTATCAGTTGCGGTAAGCGTGATTGTGTGCTTGCCAAGCGGCAGGCCCGCTGGCAGCGAGAGTGTTTCGCCCATGCCTAAAACCTGCCCATTCTCGTCGGTCCAGACGAGACTATTGCCCTGCAAGTAGCCATCTTCCAGATCAAGCGCCACTGCCTGCAAGAGCAGCGCCTGGCCGCGATACTGCTGGATATTCGAGCTACCGGCGATACTCAGCACTGGTAACTTATTCCCGATCGCCCCGACATTCAGCGACACGGTACGCGTGCGCGTGGTGTTTTCGGCAATAACCTCCAGCCGCCCGCCAGTGCCGCCCGGCAAGTTACGCTTATCGATGGTATAGCTTGTGCCGGTTTGTTGTAGCGCAAGTACCCGCCACGATAAGCCATTGTCGGAGCTATAGCGCAGCGCTACGGTTACAGGCGCGCCATCGGCACTAGAAGCCTGCCAGTTAACCGTGAGCGTATTTGCGGAATCGCGGAAGGAGGCGCGAAGATCAGGCTGAATGTTCGACGCGCGCTGTTCGCTGAGAAGTATGTTCCCTTTCCAAAGCTGAATCCGTGCCAGATTATTAACCAGTGGAACCACGAAGCTGAAGCCGTAATCGGGCGCCTCGGTATGCGAATCGATAGTCGGCGGGGTGAATGCGCGGCTGTATTCCATCACACCACTGGCATTACGCAGCTCGATGCGGTACTCACCATCGCCACCAGCGGGCAGCGTCGTGGTCGATGAGAGTGGCACACTCGCGTTGAGCTGGCTGGTGAGTGTGTCGCTGTAGACATTCCCCGAGATCAGCATGCCATCGCTTAGGGCGGTTGTCGCGCTTTGCGCTGCGGCCCCCGGCGCAAGCACTTGCAGCATTTTGTTGTAGTGATAGGCCGAAACCCAGATCGGCTGGCAGTAGCTCATAAAATCCTTGTCGGTGGAAGGGTGAAACTGCCGCGTATAAGCATCAAACCCTACGTCGCCAATGCGGGCATCGGCAAATGGGTAGTCCGGGTCGCCTGCGACGCCACAGGGCGCATGATTCAAGCCCAGGTTATGGCCGATCTCGTGCGCGGCAACGCCAACCGACTGTTCGAGGCCAACGCTGGTGAGGATATTGCCGCCAACCCAACCGATGCCAGCGGTGAATGACGCCAACCCAGCAACCGCAGCCTGGGGTACCACGCCATAATACACGACCTTTGATGTGCTAGCCGCGCCGCCAAGCTCACGGTTGCGAACAGCCGTAAGTTCATTGAGAAGTCGACTCCACCCGTTGCCACTGAGCACCCCGGTGAAGAGGTATTCGTTGTGCAATGTCGTTTGCACATCGGCAATTGGGAAGAGATTTTGCAGATTGGTAAGGCCCTGATTGTTTTGCGTAAGATCGGGCCGCATAATTGGCCCGACAGCATTGGGCTGGTAGGCAATTGGAATCAGCATTACCTGCAAGGTTGGAACACTGACGAACCTGAGCGTTAGATCAGGGCTGCGATTATCGTTATAGTCGCCTTCGCCAATCGTATGGTTCGGGTTGACCTCGGCCCATAGCACGAGCTGCCCACCAGCTGTCCAATCCGCTGGTATTTGGAAGTTCAACGTACTGGCGAAACTCTCACGATTTTGTGCGAGCTGCGCAACAATGCTGCCACCATTATTGAATGGCGTGAGCGGCGAATTCGGCAGTTCGCTGCCATTACGCGCGCCATGCAACCGGCCAGTAACGCCTAACACTGGCTCGGCGCTATTCTGCACGTTAACACTAACCCGTACAATCGCTGGCCGCCCGGCAACCAGCGGCACACTATTATTGGTGGTTTGCACCGCCTGGCTGGTATCGATACCACCGACTGTCAGGTTAAGCGCTGGTGCTGCTGGAACATCAGTCGGTGTGTTGGTGGGCGTGTTCGTCGGCGTATTAGTAGGAGTATCCGTTGGTGTATTGGTGGGGGTGTTAGTGGGTGTGTCGGTAGGGCCAACCGGCGTATTGGTGGGTGTATCGGTAGGGCCGACCGGCGTGTTGGTTGGCGTGTTGGTTGGTGTATCGGTTGGCGCGCTGGTTGGTGTGCTCGTGCGCGTATGTGTTGCGGTTGGCGTGTTTTGCACGCTCTCCAGCGTAATGTTATCGATGTTGAAGCCAATATCGTTGACTGATGTATCACTGATAAAAAAGAACGCAATCGTGACGTTCGTTTGGCCGAGCATGGTAGTGGGCTGGCCCGGGCAGTTCAGATCGCTGAGGTCGAGCGTTCCCTGCACATAACCCGCAGCATAATCACCGCTATATGAGCTGCCGCAGTAATAATAATCGTCGATTGAGGCCGCGATATACAAGGTATCGTAGCCTGCTTCGCTAACCCCGGTAAACGCAAACGATACGATTGAGCTTGCGGCATTGGTGAGATCGAACGGGCCATATGTCGCCAGTGTGTACACATTATTTGCGTACTTGGCATCACAGGCCAGCTTTGCGCCATCGGCACCACCGCCACCGCCCCAGGAGGCGAATCTGCCGCTTTGCGGATTACAATCGCGCTTTCCAAACAGGTATTCGCCACCGCTGGTTCCATAATCTTGCAAGGCCCAGCCTGCCGATGGCCAGGCGCCTTCGAAGTTCTCCGACATTGTGGCGGGGAAGCTGGTTGCAAGCGTACTCGCCTGTGATGCAACCAGGGTGCGCGGCAGCATAGCGGGGCGTGTTCGGGCAACGTTCGCCGGTGCAAAAACGCGCTGTGGCCGCGCTTGCGTTGGCAGTAACATCGCGCTAGAGGCTATAAGTGGAAATAGGACTGCCACACATACGGCTAACCAACGTGGGTAGCGTAAGTTCATCGAGGATGCCTCTTTCATTGTCAGAGCAACTAACTGGCACCAAGGCCAGGCCAAACCGCCCACTGGCAACCATCACCGCCCACTGATGCTCGAACAAGCAGTCAGACTCCGCAGGTTCACGCCATTGCTGTTCCTCCTATGTAGCAAATGACCGGGTCAAAAGATGGGACACTGAAACACGCCTAAAACCAGCTCGTTCAGGCGAATAATGTAGGCAAGTGGCATGGCCAAGCATAATCGCGCGCCTTAGCCGCAAAGGCTAACGCAGCAGCGCAGCGGCAAAATGTGTATGCGCGCTCTGTCGCTGGTATTTTGTTCCAAATAGTACGATGAATATGCGTAAGTATAATCGAGCGCGAGCGCAAATGAAATACGTAATTTTCCTGATCTCTCACGAATCGAGCGCCACGCACATAATCGGTTCGCGCATCGGCCCCTGTTTACATTGTATTTGGTATTGCGAATTTACCCCAGCACTACAACAACCCACCCTGGCCTGCATGCAGGCCAGGGTGGGTTAAAAGCAAGGTTGGTGAGAACACTCGCCAAATTGCTGGTCGTCCTACAGGGTAGGCCGGGCTAGGTAAGCGGTACGCTAGTACGGCGCGCGGGCCGCCGCCGGGCCGATTTCTTTTTTAACCCCAGCGATGCAACTTCATTTGAATCATCGCCATACTGCGCAATCACCTGGGCTTTGGCCATCAACACAGTATTATGCAACTCCCAGGCCGATGTCACGGCTTCGTCGTGCGCGTTGGCGTATTGCATCTGCGCCAGCTGCTCGGCGCGCTCGGCATTCGCCAGGCGAGTTTCGAGCGCGGCAAGCGCGGCGGCGTTGCACGCCGGGTTGATCGGCTGGTAGTCGGGCAGACTGAGGATTGCGCGCAGGGCATCGAGCGAAGCCTGCAAACGGCGTTGCCCAGGATGGTACGTTTCGTTGAGCGCCATACAGTTCTCCTTGGCTAAAGTGAATTGATGATGAGGGACCAGGCGGCTCCTCTGGCGCATACAATAGCATCGTTAGGCAGAAAATACTACATGCAATAATAGTCGATTTGATTGCAAATCTGCTTCATTGCAGCGCTACGAACCCTGGCAAGCAGGCCGCTGCGCTGGTTGCACGGCTGGCTCGATAGCAAGAATACTGGCCGTAGCTGACGGCTTTTCTCGACAGAGGACGACGCGCCTGAATCGTAGAATGAAGCCGCTGAATCGTCGAACGACGCGTCTGCATCGTGGAACGACGCGTCTGCATCGTCGAACGACGCGCCTGAATCGTAGAATGAAGCCGCTGAATCGTCGAACGACGCGCCTGCATCGTCGAACGACGCGCCTGAATCGTAGAATGAAGCCGCTGAATCGTCGAACGACGCGTCTGCATCGTCGAACGACGCGTCTGCATCGTCGAACGACGCGCCGGTAGCGTGGAATTCAGGTGCGGCTCTCAGTACATCAGAATGAAACAATTCACTACTGGCCGCGCATGACCGGGGCCAGTTTATCAGGCTGAACGAAGCGCTAGTGCAGCACGCTATAGCTGTACGGGTATTGGCCGTACTCATAGTAACTAGGCGCTTGACGCAACAAAAATAGTTGGGCTATCATACACTATACCAATCGCGTTCCGCGTAATCTTCGCCTGCTGCCCCGGTTGCCAGTTGGTGCCAGTGTTCGCTGTAGCTGCATCGCAGCCACTTTCCGCAGGTGCTCACATGCCAATCAATACATACCTTGCCGCCGTACAAGCTGAAGCCGCGCGCGGCGTTGCAACAGAACACACATTTCGCCCGGCGCTGAAGGCCCTGCTTGAAACGCTGGATCAGGGAATAGCTGCTACCAACGAGCCGCGCCGAATTGCCTGCGGTGCGCCCGATTTCCAGGTGACACGCGGCAATTTGCCGGTAGGTCATATTGAAGCAAAAGACCTGCATGTTGATCTTGATAAAGAGCTGCGCAGCGCACAGATGGCACGCTATCTGAAAGCCTTGCCAAACCTGATCCTTACAAACTACCTTGAATTTCGCTGGTTTGTGAATGGCGAGCTGCGCGAACAGGCGCGCATTGGCCGACGTGACAAACATGGCAAGGTGCTACGCGAACACGAAGGCGAAGGCGATTTGCGCCGCTTGCTGGCCGGTTTTTTGGCGCAAGAGCCACCAGTGGTTGGCACGCCGCGCGACCTGGCGCTGCGCCTGGCCGAACTAGCCCGCCTGACCCGTGGGCTGATTGCTGAGACATTTGCGCGTGAGGGCGAGCGCGGCGAGCTACACGAGCAATACGAAGCATTTCGTAAGGCGCTCATCCCCGGCCTGGATGCTAACGAATTTGCCGATATGTACGCCCAGACACTCGCATATGGCCTGTTTGCCGCGCGCGTGTCGCAGCCTGCCAGCACAAACTTTACACGCTATAGCGCCGCGCAGCTGTTGCCACGAACCAACCCGTTCCTGAGTAAGCTGTTTTACGAGATCGCCGGGCCGGATTTAGACGACCGGATCGCCTGGGCGGTTGATGATATTGCCGCGCTGCTGGCCCGCGCCAATATGGATGAGATTCTGCGCGACTTTGGCAAGCGCACACGCCAGGAAGACCCGGTTGTCCACTTCTACGAAACATTTCTGGCGGCCTACGATGCCAAAATGCGCGAGAGCCGCGGGGTGTATTACACCCCCGAGCCGGTGGTATCGTTTATTGTGCGGTCGGTGGATCACTTGCTGCGCACGCGCTTTGGCAAAGCACTGGGCCTGGCCGATCAGGATACGCTGATTCTCGACCCGGCCACAGGCACAGCGACGTTTTTGTATTTCGTGGTTGAGCAGATTTATACGACGCTGCGCCAGCATGGGCTTGAAGCCGGGTGGAATAGCTATGTGGGCGAAGGCCCGCGCAGCTTGTTACGCCGCCTGTTTGGCTTTGAATTGCTGATGGCGCCCTACGCAGTGGCGCACCTGAAGCTGGGCTTGCAGCTACGCGAAAAAGGCTACGACTTTGCGCGCAACGAGCGCCTGGGTGTATACCTGACTAATGCGCTCGATGAAGGCGTGCCCGCGCAGCTGGCAATGCCGTTTGCGCGCTATATTGCCGAAGAGAGCGCCGCCGCCGCCGAGGTGAAATCGAGCAAGCCGATTATGGTGGTGCTGGGCAACCCACCATATTCAGGCCATTCAGAGAATAACAGCCGATTTATTCGCGGCTTGATAGACGATTATATGAAGGTAGATGGAGCACCATTAGGTGAGCGCAACCCCAAATGGCTACAAGACGACTATGTCAAGTTTATTCGCTTCGGGCAGTGGCGCATCGGCCAGACCGGCGAGGGCGTGCTGGCGTATATTTCAAATAACGGCTACCTCGACAACCCGACCTTTCGCGGCATGCGCCAGAGCCTGATGCAAAGCTTCGACGATATCTATATTCTCAACCTGCATGGCAACGCCAACAAAAAAGAACGCGCGCCCGATGGTGGCCCCGATGAAAACGTGTTTGATATTCGCCAGGGCGTGGCGATTGCCTTGTTTGTGAAACGGCGCAGCGCGGCGAAACCCCAGGCCAGCGCTACCATCCACTACGCCGACCTGTGGGGTGTGCGCGCAGGCAAATATGCAGCGCTGGCCGAGCACGACATCGCCGCCATCGAGTGGGCTACACTTTTGCCCTCCAAGCCGTTCTATTTATTCGTGCCACAAGATATCGATCTGCGCGAGGAGTATGAACGCTATGTGGAAGTCCTTACTATTTTCCCAATAACAACTGTAGGTGTTGTAACAGGACAGGATGGAAAAGTAATATCCAAAGATAGAGAAGAGCTTGCCTTGGCAGCTCCATCTATGTCTCTATCTGAGGAGGCTATTAAACCAATTCTCTATCGACCTTTCGATAACCAATATATTTTGTACGATCCATCAGTAGTAACGAGAGGCCGATTTTCTGTCATGCATAATGTTGTTGCGGGAACGAACATCGGTCTTATCTTTATGCGGCAAGTTGCATTGCAAGATAATTACTCTCATTTTGGCGTGAGTGAACATCCGGTTGATAATCGAGCATTTTACAGCAACAAAGGAATCATGAGTTATGCGCCTCTTTACCTCTACCCATCTGCCGAGAAAAAGCAAAGCCAGGCATCGCTGTTCGATGATGCAAGCGACGAAGGCGCAGGGCCGGGCGGGCGGCGGGCGAATCTCAGCGCGGAGTTCATCAAGGCACTCACGGCGAAGCTCGGCATAGCCTGGGTACCAGATGGGCGCGGCGACCGGCGCAGCACAATTGGCCCGGAAGACGTGTTTCACTATGCCTACGCGGTGTTCCACAGCCCGACCTACCGCACGCGCTACGCCGAGCTACTCAAGATCGATTTTCCGCGCCTGCCACTTACCAGCGACCTTGCGCTATTCGCCGACCTGGCCGCGCTCGGGGCCGAGCTGGTTGATCTGCATCTGCTGCGCATCCCCGGCGCGGTGCCGCCCGATGCGGTCGGTGGGAATGGCGGCCACCCCGCGCTGGTAAACCTGCGCACGCGCTTCGTGGGCGGCGGCGCAAACATGGTGGAAAAAGTAAGCTACGATGCCGCCGAGCAGCGCGTGCATATTAGCAAAACCCATTATTTCGCCGGAGTTGACCCAACAACCTGGGAATTTCGCGTCGGCGGCTACCAGGTGCTCGACAAATGGCTGAAAGATCGCAAAGGCCGCGCCCTCTCATTCGACGACTTGCTGCACTATCAGCGCGTGGTCGTTGCGCTGATGGAAACGCAGCGGGTGATGGCGGCGATTGATGCGCGCATTGGTAGCTGGGAAGCGTTGGCACGTGAGTAGCGCACAACCGCTCATCCCCGCTGCGTGGATGAAACGCGGGGCAGGCGCAGCAGCACCCGGGGTGCGGTATCCTCAGCTTCCCAGAAGCTCAATCTGCGGTTGGCTTCTTCTGCCGCCACTGATTCGCACGGATATTCTCGGCAGCCAGGCGCGCAGTTTCCTCAATGCGCCGGGCGCGAGTGGCCGGGGTTTTCGCCGCCGCAATCCATTCCAAAATGCCGCGCTTGGCCGAACGCGGAAATGCAGCGAAGTTGGCCTGCGCCGCGCCATACGCCTGCAGCGCCGCCGTCAGGTCGGGCGGTACTTCCAATGCCTCTACCGCATCCAGCGCATGCCACGAACCATCGCGCTGCGCCGCATCAATCTTCACCTGCCCGGCCAATGTCATCAACCCAGCGGATTGCAAACGTGCTACCCGCGCTTTATTCACGCGCGACCAGCCGGTGCCGGTTTTGCGCGGCGCAAACCAGCGCATGGCGCGTTCGGCATCCAGCGCATTTGGCTTGCTATCGATCCAGCCAAAGCATAGCGCCTCGTCCACGGCTTCATCATACGTAACGCACGGTTTGCCCGTGGCCTGTTTATAGCTCACCAGCCACACGCCTGCTGAATGCGCATGATGCGCCTCAAGCCAGGCGCGCCACTCGGCGCGGCTCAGCGGGTGGATCGCGTTTTCGGGTACAGCGGGCACGGCCTGCCTCCTGAGCATGCTATGATGGGCGCAATATCTGGCGGTAGTGTAGTATAAAGGAAACATCAATGCCAGCGGTAATGTTTATTCACGGGCAAGAGAGCAGCAGCCAGACCTACAAAGCCACACTGCTGCGCGCCGCATACCCCAGCGCGCTCGTGCCCGATTTCAGCGGGCCGTTAGACGAGCGTATGGCACAGCTCGCCCCCTTGCTTGCGCAGGCGAACGATTGGGTGCTGATTGGTTCGAGCATGGGCGGGCTGATGGCGGCGCTGTGGGCGTATGCGCACCCGGCGCAGGTGCGGCGGCTGGTGCTGCTGGCACCGGCACTGAATGCGCCCGAATTCACCAGCCAGCTTGGCGCGCCGATTGCGGTGCCGACGGTGGTGTACCACGGCGTGCGCGATACCGTAGTGCCGCTCGCGCCGGTGCGGGCCGTGGCCGAACGCACCTTCACCAACCTGGCCTTCCACGAAGTAGATGACGACCATCGCCTGCACGCCACTGCCACAACCATCGACTGGCGCGCGCTGGTAGCGGGGTAAGGTGGCGCAGCGCGCGGTTGAAGGGTAACAACGCGCGGTTATGCGTTTTTGCCAATTGCGCGTAAGCGCTCAGCAATTGCGCTCACGCCGCGCGCCCAGGGCCAGCGCTCGGCTTCCTGGCGCGCCGCCCGCCCCAGCGCGACGCGCTCGTCGGGGTTGCGCACCGCGCGCCGCAGCAGCTCGACTAAGGCAGCCTCATCGGGCACGGCCCATTGCGCATCGCGGTAGTGGGCGGCGGCGCTGCCGGTAGCCGCCAGGCCACGAATCGGCAGTGGGTAGCCATTCTGCGCATGCAAAAATGTGGTTGGCGCGCTCCAATCGGTGGCGATTGCTGGCACACCGCAGGCCATCGCTTCTAAAATAGGCATACCCCAGCCCTCGCCGCGCGTGGGCAGCACAAAGCAATCGACGCTCTGGTACAGCTCAATTAGCTGCGCGCCGCTAAGCGGCTGATTATAGATCAGCCCGACGGGCGGGTGCGGCGCGGGCAAGGCGGCGGCAAGCTCGCGCACCGGGTTGGGCAGCGGCATACGGCAGTCGATCTTCAGCAGCAGCAGCACCGGGTCGGTTGGCGCAAACGCGGCGCGCCAGGCGTGCAACAGCACATCCCAGCCCTTCCGCTCGCCCCACTCAAATACCGAAAGAAAGATTGTGCGGTCGCGCAGGCGCGCACGCGGGCCAGCCGCTGGCCGAAAGCGCACCGCATCGATGCCGAGCGGGATGACATGCACCGGCGGGCGCACCCCACTTGTGCGGAACACTTCGGCGCCCCACGCGCTCGGCGTCCACAGCTCATCCATCTGGTTGGCCTGCTCAACCCAGCTCGCGGGCAGGCGGTCGGTTTCGAGCATGGTGAAGCCGATGCGGTAGCGCCCGCTGTTCTTGCTGAACCGGTCGCCGGGCGCATATACCACCTGCGGCACATCGAGGCGTAGCGGCGCGGCTTGCAGCTCGCGGATGCGCGGGTGCAGGCCACCGGCCTGCACTTGCTCGTCGTAATCGGTACCATACAGGTACAGCGGGCGCACTGCGACGCCTAGCGCATCGAGGCCCAGCACATACGCCAGTGACGAGCCGCTGTAGCCGGTGAGCGCAGCAAACGACGAATGCCAGACGATGGGGAAGGATGAAGGCGGAGGGATGAAAGATGAATTTGCGCTGTCGATCATGAATTATTCATCCCTCATGCCTCATCCCTCGCTGCAAGGTGTTCCTCAATCTGGCGGCGTGCGCTGCGCTCGGCATCAAGCTGCACAATCAGGCTGTCGGCCAGGCGCACCAGCGTGGCGTGGGTTGCGCTAATTTGCGCCAGCTCGGGGCCAAGCAGCCACCAGGCCAGGCGTGTGCGCACGCGCGCAAGCAGCCCGCGCGGCGCTGGCGGGCGCAATTCCCAGCCGCTATGCAGGCTCGCTAGCTGCTGCGCCAGGTAGGGGTCGCCAAGCGCGACATTGGTGAGGGTCGGCAGCGAATCGAGCGGCGACACCGGCGCGGCCAGCGCGCGCTCAACCGCCGCCAAGAGCGGCTCGCTTTCGGATGAGGGGGTAACCGTGAAAAGCTGCGGTGTGGGTATCATAGAATTGTATGGGGTCACTCCATGTAGGCAGTAGAACCATTGATCCGGTTGCTAGTCAGAGAACAACGGTGCAGGGCCAGGCGCTAATTCGACCTGGGCGTAAACGTCGTGTAGTTTCAGCTGCATTGCAAGCGTGAGAAGCTCCACCGTGGCATCGAGGCCAGATGCATCGTTGAGGAGCCAATGTTGCCCCTGACGAGTGTACCATTCTACATATGGGCGATCCTGGGCAACCAGCACATATATTTGTAACGACTCGATGGTGCGGTAGTGCTGAAATTTCAATCCACGGTCATAACGTTCGGTCGATGGAGATAGAATTTCAACCAGCACAACGGGATTGGTGAGGGTGTCACGCTTTGTTGGATCGGTAAATTGTGGGGGGCCGCAAATAATTGCGAGATCAGGATAGGTATTTAAGCCAGTGTGCAATACTTTGAGCCGCATATCGCTTGCGTATATGCGGCAGGCCCGACCACGCAACTGGGTGTGAAGACTAGCCAAGATATTGCTAGCAATCAAATTATGCTGCTCGCTTGCGCCAGCCATAGCATAAATCACACCAGCATAATATTCATTCCGGCTAGTACTTGCGCGTTCGGCGGCCAGGTATGTCGCCTCATCAATATATGAATGTGGCTGTGCTACCATATACATTTCTTTCGCACAAGCAATACTAACCGCCAGATCATAGCAGCTTTTCACACTCCAAGCAACCGCGTTGTCAAGCCTGGGGCGCTATGCTAGAATACCGCGGGTTCCCGCTAACGCAGCACAACGCCCGATGGATTGAGCAACACCGTATGGATGACGCAACCCGCAATCAAACACTCCAGCGCCTCGACGAGCTGTGGCATACGCAGGCCGATGCGCCTGCCGAAGGCTCAGCTCTGCTGGGGCCAGCGAAGGGGCTGGCGACCAGCGCCACCCAGCGCCTGCTTGGGGGCCTGATTGCGCAGCAGAATAGCTTCAATGCCGCCGTCGTGCATGCCTTCCAGGCGCTGGCCGCCAACGACGACCGCCGCCACAGCGAGCTGCTGGGCCAGCTGCGCGAGCTGGCCGTACAGCTCAATGGCCTGGCCCGCCGCGCCGCGCTGATCGAGCAGCACCTGGCCGATATTGACGATGCAGAAACCGCGCTGGCCGCGCGGCTGGTGCAGCTTGAGCTGCGCCTGGCCGAACACGACGAGGCCACGCGCGCATGAGTGTTGCGGTCATCATTCCGGTTCGCAATGGCGCGGCATTTCTGCGGCCCTGCTTGCACACCCTCTTCGCCCAGGCATACGCGCCCTTCACCGTGATTGCGGTCGATAACGGCTCAAGCGATGCCAGCGCCGAGATCATCGCGAACGACTTCCCGCAGGTGCAGCTCATTCGCAGCGCTGCCGCACTCGGCTTCGCAGGCGCAGTCAATTGTGGGTTGCGCGCCGCGCTTGCCACCGACGCGCCGCCCGACGCGCTGCTTGTGCTCAACCAGGATACCGCCGCGCATGCGGGCTGGCTGGCCGCGCTGCTTGCGCCGCTGGCGAACGACCCGCGCATCGGCATTGTTGGCAGCCTGGCGCTGTTTCCCGATGGCACCATACAGCACGCGGGCGGCGAATTGCTCTGGCCGTTGGGCTATGGCCGCAACCTTGGCTACGGCCAGGCCGCAGCCCCAACTGCGCCCGCCGAACCAGAATATGTTGCGGCGGTGGGCGTGGCGCTGCGCCGCACCATGCTCGACGCCATTGGCCTGTTCGATGAGGGCTTCAACCCGGCATATTTCGAGGATGCCGACCTGTGCCTGCGCGCGCGCGCGGCGGGCTGGCGCGTGCACTATGCGCCCGACGCCGTACTCACTCACCACGAGGGCGCGCTGGCCGCCGCAGGCGATTACCGCCACGCCGCGCTGCTTGAGCGCAACCGCCTGCGCCTGCTGCTCAAACACATGCCCGCCGCGCAGCTGCTAGGCGCATTCCGCGCCGCCGAGGAACGCCAGCTGGCTGAACGATTGCACGACGGCAGCGCCACCGTGCTGCGCCGCGCCTACCTCGACGCGCTGCTGATGCTACCCGAGCTGGCACCAGCGGCACCCTGGCGCACACAGCACGCCGAGGTTGCAGCGCTGCTCACGGGGCTGCGCGAACAAGCCACCCGCAGCCAGCGCCCGGCTCAAGCTGCGGTAGCGGCACACACCGCCATACCCACGCCCGCCCCCCAGCTCGACCCGCGCCCGGCGCAGCTGCCGCCGGTAGCGATTGTAATGCTCACCTGGAACGGTCTCGCCTACACCCGCGAATGCCTTGAGAGCCTGCGCGCGCTCACCGAAGGTGTGGAATACCAGCTGATTGTGGTCGATAACGGCAGCAGCGACGGCACGCGCGAATACCTGCGCACACTCGACTGGATTACGCTGATTGAAAACCCCACGAATGAGGGCTTTACACGCGGCAATAATCGCGGCTTCCTTGCGGCGCTGCCCAACGCCGACATCCTGATGCTCAATAACGACACGCGCATCCTGCATGCCGACTGGCTGGCGCGCCTGCGGGACACCGCGCATAGCAACCCAGGCTACGGCATTGTGGGCTGCAAGCTGCTGGCACCGAATGGCCGCCTGGCGCACGCCGGTACCTACATGCTCACCGATGCGCTATGGGGCTGGCAAGTTGGCGGCGACGAAGAAGACATTGGGCAGTTCCCCGGCGTGCGCGTGGTTGAGGGCGTGCTTGGCGCGTGTATGTACATTCGCCGCGATGCCTTCGACGCAATCGGCCCGCTCGACGACCAGTTCTTCTCGTATTACGAAGATACCGACTACTGCCTGCGTGCCACTGAAGCGGGCTACACGATCGTCGTTGACGGCGATGTGCGCGTCATTCATTATGAAAATGTCAGCACAAAGCTGAACAACGCTAATTTCTGGAAGATGTACGGCACATCGCAGGCGATCTTTCGTGCGAAATGGGAAGACTATTACCGCCGCAAATACCGCCGCCACCTGCTGTGGCACACGCAGGTGAGCGCACCCAGCGGCTATGCTGTCTCGTCACGCCAGCTCGCGCTTGCCCTCGATGCAGCGGGCGTAGACGTGCGGCTGGCCTACCTGTATGGCAACGCGTATGCCGAGCCAAGCAGCGGCGACCCGCGCATCGAGCAAATGCGCCAGCGCCCGCGCGATACCAACCTAACGCAAGTGCTGTATGGCCCCGGCGATCTCTTCCACAAGAATAGCGGGCGCTACCGCATTGGCTATACCATGCTCGAAATTGATGGTTTGCCCGATGAATGGGTGCGCCAGGCGAACCAGCTCGACGAAATCTGGGTGCCGAGCCAGTTCAATCGCGAAACCTTTCGCAGCAGTGGCGTGAGCCGCCCGATCTCTGTCGTGCCGCTGGGCTTCGACCCGCATTACTTCCACCCGCACATCGCCGCGCGGCGCATGAGCCAGCGCTTCACCTTTCTGTCGGTGTTCGAGTGGGGTGAGCGCAAAGCGCCTGAGCTGTTGCTGCGCGCCTTTCACGCCGCTTTTGGCCCGAACGACGATGTGGCGCTAGTGCTGAAAGTCGACAACCGCGACCCTGACATCAACGTGCGGCAGGCGATTGCCGCGCTGAACCTGCCCACCAATGGCCCGCGCGTGGCGCTGCTGCTCAACCAGGATTTGCCTGCCTACCAACTGGGCAGCCTGTACCGCAGCGCCGACTGCTTCGTGCTACCCACGCGCGGCGAGGGCTGGGGCATGCCGCTGCTTGAGGCCATGGCCTGCGGCCTGCCGGTCATTGCCACCGATTGGAGCGCGCCAACCGACTTTCTACGCACAGATATCAGCTACCCGCTGCGCGTGCGCGGGCTGGTGCCCGCCGTGGCGCGCAACCCCTACTATGCGGGCTTTTCCTGGGCCGAGCCCGATTTCGAGCACCTAGTACACCTGTTACGCCATATCTACGAACACCGCGACGAAGCGCGAGCTACGGGCGCGCGCGCCGCCGAAGCTGTAGCGCACGAGTGGACTTGGGCGCATGCCGCCGCGAAGATTATCGCCCGGCTCGATGCGATTGGATAGCCGTATGAAGCGCTCGCTAATCTGGCAATCGCGCTGGGGCATTCCAACCAGCTATGCAATTACGTCGGAAGAAATGGCGCTCCAGCTCGATGCGCGTGGTGTTGAGCTGCTGCACCGCCCTACGCCCTGGCCCGTGCCCGCCCGCATCACCAACCCAACACTCCGTGCCGCCGCCGCCCGCCCGCTACGCGATGACCTGCCGCAGGTGAGCTACGACCAGGCCGACCTGTTCTACACCGCCCACCCCGGCTATAAAATTGGCTACACCATGCTTGAGGTCGATGGGCTACCCACCGACTGGGTAGCGGCTTGTAATGCCATGGATGAGGTGTGGACGCCCAGCCGCTGGGGGGCTGAAACCTTCGCTGTGGCAGGCGTGAAGCGGCCCATCCACGTCATGCCACTGGGCTTCGACCCGGCGCGCTTTCACCCGGGCTTGCCCGCCCGCCCGCTCCGCGATCGCTTCACCTTTCTGTCGGTGTTTGAGTGGGGCGAGCGTAAAGCTCCCGACCTCTTGTTGCGCGCCTATAGTGCCGCCTTCGGCCCCAACGACGATGTGCTGCTAATTATTCGCACGAATAACTTCGATGGCGATGTTGATGTAGGGCGGCAGATCGCCGAGCTGCGGCTGCCGCGCCGTGGCCCGCCCGTGGCATTGCTGCTCAATCAGCAGATCGCTGCCGAAGAGCTTGGCAGCCTGTATCGTAGCGCCGACTGCTTCGTGCTGCCCACGCGCGGTGAGGGCTGGGGCATGCCGCTGCTTGAGGCCATGGCCTGCGGCGTGCCGGTAATTACAACCGACTGGAGTGGTCAGACCGAATTTATCAACCCCGACCTCGGCTTTATGGTGCGCGTACGTGCGCTCGTTCCCGCCGAAGCAAAATGCGAGTACTACACTGGCCTGCGCTGGGCTGAGCCTGATTTCGAGCATCTGGTGACACAGATGCGCTATGTGTACGAGAATCGCCAATTTGCCCGCGCTGTAGGCGCACGCGCCGCTGCATATGTGGCCGAACACTTCACATGGCGGCATACTGTCGAGCGAATCATAGCGCGACTGGAGAATCTCTAACAATGCGATTTGGCTTCGATATTTCGGTGCTGCGGATCGCGCAGGCCGGCGTGCTTGAGTATACGCGCGCCATTTTGGCCGAGCTCTTGCGCACCGGCGCGCAGCACGACTGGACGCTGCTCGATGTATTGCCGCTCAACCCGGGCCGACCTATGCAGGCCGCGCCACAGCTGTTCAACGCGCCGAACGCTCGCGTGGTGCGCGTGTCGGCTTTGCAGCGCGGCTACGTGAGCATGCTGCCGGGCGCGCGCACTGGCCCGCTTCACACTCTGGCTGAGCGCGTGGATCGCGCGCTTGACCGCCCGTGGGAACTGGCGGCAGTTGGCGCAGTTGGCTTGCAGCTGCGCGCTGCACTCGGCCGCACCGATGTGTTTCACTGCTCGGAGCAGTTTCAGTATGTGCCGCCGCGCGGCGCTGCCGTGCTCACGATCCACGATCTTACGTCGCTCTCGCACCCAGAATGGCACGTAACCGATACTACAACAATGCACGGCGGCAAAGAGCGCTTCGCCGCCACGCGCGCCGCGCACCTGATAGCAGACTCATACGCCACTAAGCGCGATGTAGAGCACTACTTGCAGGTGCCAAGCGAGCGTATTACTGTGGTGTACCCGGCTGCCGGTTCGCAATTTCACACCTACCCACCCGATCTAGTTCAAGCCGCGCTCGACCGCTACGGCCTGCAGCGCGACGGCTACATCCTCACCGTTGGCACACTTGAGCCGCGCAAAAATCATGTGGGCCTGATCAATGCCTACGCCCGCCTGCGCTCGATGCTCGCCGCCGAAGGTGTCGACGCGCCGCCGCTGGCGATTGCTGGCGCCAATGGCTGGAAGTTTGAGGACATTTTGGCCGCGCCCGAGCGCGCCGGTGTGGCCCAGCACGTGCAGTGGCTCGGCAAAGTGCCCGCCGCCGATTTACCGCTGGTTATGGGTGGCGCGGCGGTATTTGTGTATCCATCTTTCTACGAGGGCTTTGGCCTGCCGGTGCTCGAAGCATTGGCCTGCGGCACACCCACAGTCGCGACAAACACCAGCTCGCTGCCCGAGGTGCTGGGCGATGCCGGAATCTATTGCGAACCATTGCAAATTGAGAGTATTGCGCAAGCGCTGGCCCAGCTGCTCACCGACAATACGTTACGTCAGCGCTTGCGCCAGGCTGGCCCGGCCCGCGCCGCCCAATTCTCGTGGGAGCGTGCCGCCCGCGAAACGCTGGAGGTGTATGCTCAGGCAATTTATGCAATGCAAACCCATCGCGGTAGTCGGAAGGAATAATCATGAGTACATTCCTAGCAGGGCTTGCATCCCGCTTGGCCAAGCTGTTTGGGCCAAGGCTCAAGCTGCAACATCTCCCGCAGCAAACCACAACTGCTGAAATTACACACGACCATATTACCTGGGCATATCGCTTATTCCTCGATCGTGAACCGGAGAATGAGGCTGTAATCACCGAGAAGTTGCACAGTTGGTCTACTACTCAGGGGCTACGCGCAGATTTTATGACATCGTCGGAATTTCAGCAAAAAAACTCGGGGCTTGGGCGCACGATCAAAGAAACGATCGTCATTAAAGAGCTTGATAAGCATGCACGTCTGTTTGTTGATCTGTCTGACTACGTTATTGGGCTTGGGATTGTTCAAGATGCCTACGAGGTTGAAGAAATTCATCTCGTGAAGCAACTGGTTCGGGCTGGCGATATAGTGCTGGATATTGGTGCGAATATCGGATTATTTACGATTACACTCGCAAATCTTGTTGGTGAACACGGTCATGTGTATGCCTTCGAGCCATTACCTCGCAACGCAAACTTACTCGCACGTTCGATAGCTGAAAACAAATTTGCCGAGCGAATCACACTTGAGAAAAGCGCGGTTGGCGCTATTCCCGGCCATATGCATTTAATTACGCCCCGAATAACCCTCAACTGGGGCGGCCCATATCTTCATCGCCCCGGCACTGATGTACCTACCGGGCACGATTTGTTAGAAGTGCCAATTATTCAGCTGGATGCTTATTCGCTGCGGCGACCAATTCGGCTGATCAAAATCGACATTGAGGGCGCTGAACCATTAGCCTTGCGCGGCGCTTCACAACTGCTTGAAGCCGATAAGCCAATAATTCTTTCAGAGATCAATCCGGTTCAACTTGAAAAAGTGAGCGAATGTAGTGCATTTGCGTTTATCGAAGAAATGCGGAGCCGCGGATATATCTGCCACAGACTCGAACATGGCCAGCCAGGTGCATTGGTAAGCGGCGAGTACATTGATGGTATTATATCGGTGTTATTTCTTCATCAACAGACTAAAAGAATTAAATAACTCTTGAAAGAAGCGATTATGAACCGTATTGCCAAAGTCATACGCTTACATCCCAACCAGCCGCTCCTTCCGCTCAAATTACGCATTGCAAACCAGTACTATTATCTTCGCGAACGGTTGCGCGGCATACCTTTGCCCCCAACGACGATGATGAATCTAGTTACGGGCAATTACATTGCTCAATGGTATGTCGATAGCGGGGCGCGCGCCGCACAAAGCGTGCGTGAGACGATTGAGAAAAGTCACTTCAGCATGAGCGGAATAACGGCGATCCTCGATTTTGGTTGTGGCTGCGGACGGGTACTACGCCATTGGAAACCAATTGCACAACGCGTACAATTGCACGGCACCGATTACAATAGTGAATTAACGTATTGGGCCAGAAAAACCGTTCCATTCGCGCAGATTATGCAAAATAACCTAGCACCGCCCTTAGCCTATGCCGACAATACCTTTGACCTGATATACGCGCTTTCGACATTTACCCACTGGACGGTTGAGCTACAAAAGCGCTGGATTCGCGAGTTTACCCGCATTCTAAAGCCGCAGGGATTCTTACTGCTCACAACGCACGGCGACTATTACCTCAACGCACTCACCCCCGACGAGCAGAAGTTGTACCAGGCTGGGCATCCGATCGTTCGTTATGATGAGCAAGTTGGTACAAATACATGCGGGGCGTTCCATCCCTATCAGTATGTCACTACTGAATTGCGGCAGGATTTGATTGTTGAACAATTTTACCCACGTAGTGCGCTTGGTAACCCCTGGCAAGATATCTTTCTGCTACGAAAACCTGCCTGAACATATGTTCACAAAATGCATCCTTCTTGCTTCATAAGGTAAAACGGTATGCTGCCGATGCTATAATGCACCCGTCGCACATCTGCTACGACACTATTGCAAGCCCAGCGAAGGAGCACTTCTGTATGATCAATCCGCGTCCCCGTAGCATTTTTTCCTTGCTCACTCTGGCGATCTGTTTACTGCCTGTAGGCCTACTTACACCAGCAGCTATGGCTGCACCCGCCCCCGCCGCAACCCCCACCATGCACACAGGCTTTCCGCTCTCGCTGAATGGCGGGCTGGTACGGTTTGGCTCAGTGGCGCTGGGCGATGTGAATGGCGATGGTGTGAGTGATATTGTGGTTGGCGCACGCGATGGCAAAGTTCATGCCTACACCGGAAATGGCGCCAAGCTTTGGGAATACGATACTGGTAATATGGCGATTGAAAGTAAGCCAGCGATTACCGATATCGACGGCAATGGTACCAATGAAGTGATCGTCAGCGCTGGAAGCACGTTTACTGCCCAGAAAAGCGGCGCGGGTGTGTATATCCTGCGCAACAACGGCACGCTGCGCTGCGCCTTTACCGGCACCAGCGACTTTGACAGTAATGGTGTTGCCGATGGGGTATATTCCTCGCCAGCAGTGGCCGACCTGGATGGCGACGGCCAGATGGAAATCGCGTTTGGCGGTTTCGATGGTAACGTTCGGATTATGAACAACAATTGTATTGGCATCAAAACCCGCTTTGTGCGCGATACGGTCTGGTCATCCCCCGCGATTGCCGATATCAATGGCGATGGCAAACCCGAAATCATCATCGGCGTCGACTCGCACATCGACCCAGGCAAGGGCACGCTTGATGGCGGCATTTTGCATGTGTACGACAGCAACTTAGTCGATATTGCGGGCTTTCCCAAGCAGATCAACGAGGTCATTTACTCATCGCCTGCGGTTGGCGACATTAACGGCGATGGTTCGCTCGATATTATTGTCGGCACGGGCCGCTGCTACAATAATGTACCAGGCTGCGCACCAGGCGGGCGGGTGAACCCCGGCGCTGGCGAATATATCAACGCCTGGGATGCCAATGGAAACCCCTTACCTGGCTGGCCGCGCGCGATTCCCGGCCAGTTCGCGTTCGCCTCGCCCGCACTGGCGAATATGGATAGCGACCCGGAGCCGGAAGTAGTGATTAACACTGCTGAGGTGAAAGACGGCCTGAGCACACCGCCCGATGGATGGGTGCATGTGTTCAACGGCGATGGCAGCGAGGTAGCGGGCTGGCCCAAAAAGCCATTCATTCCCGCAGGCGCAACTGGCACCGTAAGCTGGAGCACCAACGCCTCGCCGATTGTGGCCGATGTGAATGGCGATGGTGGCCCCGAGGTGTTTCTACCCTGCAACTACGATATTGTCGCCTGGAACAAGAACGGCAGCCAGCTTACCCGCACCACTATTCCACCGCAGGCCGGGCAGTGGGCACTGAACACCGAATACACAATTAATGGCGCGCCTGCCGTGGGCGATATTGATGGCGATGGCAAGCTGGAATTAGTCGCGGCGGGTGCGCGCGCCGATCAGAATACGGGCGGCCTGTACGCCTGGGATTTCGATGGCAATGCGACCGCGAATGCCTTGCCCTGGCCGAGCTTCCGTCGCTCAGCAAACAACAACGCCATCCTGATTGCACCGGGGCTGCGCACAAGCTCCGACGTAACGTTCATAGTACAAACTGGCCGCAGCCGCACCATTACGCTTGAAGTAAAAGATTTGGCTGGCGGCGCCATTAGCTGGTCGGCAAGCGATGACCAAAGCTGGCTCACGACCAGCCCCAGCGCTGGAAGTACGCCTGGCACGGTGAGCATCATCGCGAATGCCAGCGGTAAGAGCCCGGGCACCTACACCGGCACCGTCACGCTCAGCTCGGCGGTGAACACGGTGAACATCAATGTACAGATGGTTGTCGCCAACAATGTATCGGATGTATTTGTGCCAATGAGTCGACGTTAAGCTGGCGGCATAATACAACTGGCAAAGAAAAGCGGAGGGGCATGCCCCTCCGCTTTTCTTCATCCCCGCCCCTGCTGTAGCTTAGGGAAATATAAAGCTTTGCCCGCGCAGCTGGTACGCAAGTGCCCGGCGCTTTCCTACAGGCTTTACAGCGGCCCATTCCTGCGAATCCCTGGCAATCGCCGCATCAAAAATTCCCAGGTAGTAGAACTGGTGAATATTCTTTGCACGCAAGGCTGCCATGAATTCATCAAGCGACTTCCCCGAGTCGACCAGAAAAACCAGATGCCCATCGTAGATTAGCGGGGCAAGTAAGGCAGGCGCAGGCCAGGTATCGGTGACAATAACCTGTTGTTGGCTTTGCGCTGCACTGTCGAGCACTTGATAATTTGCATTCATCGCCATGCGCAGCTGTCGCATTCCACCGATCTGAGCAGTCGCTGACGCATAACCGACTACCGCCAGTGTAAGCAAGCAGGCAGTGACGGCACGCGGTACCGTATGCTGGGCTAGCCAATTACGTGCGCGCCACATACCAACGAGGAGGAGTGGCACGATTGCTGGCAAAAGCATCCGTGGCCCCTGCTGAACACCACCATCAGGCAGGCGCGCGAGCCAGCAGCACAATATAAAGCTGACACTGAAAACTGAGAGCAAGCGCACAGCTGGCGGTATTGTGCTCATACGCGGGCGCGCGCTCACCGGCAATAGGCACAGCAGCAGAAGCGGGCAACCGGTTAGCAGCGACGTATACCCATCTTCGTTCGAGGGCGGCGCGATTTGTAGCAGCAGCGCCGCAACGAGCAGACAAAATCCATAATGCAGGCGCACATCGTTCCGCAGTTTGTTCGAATAGATACTGAGCGCCCAAAGTAATATCAGGGCGAACAACAGAAATAGCACAAATACCGATGAGCTAGGCACCAGCAGAAACTCTGCCCAGGAGAGCCAATCGCGCCGCTGAGCTGCCCCCGTAACCACAACATGTGCACCAAGCATCGCGCCGTATGTTGTTTGATTAAAGAAGAGCAGTGGGCCAATCGCAAGTGCACCGCCTATTCCTAACCATATGGCACCCCAGAAGCGCACCACCCCGGCCGCGCACCAGATACCGAGCAATAAGGCGGGAAAAACCAGAGCTGTTTCGTTGCGGAACCATACAGCTAGCCCCACACACAGGCCAGCCGCGAAAAGCATTGCCAATTGGCTACGATCGATGGCGTATACACTAAATAGAAGCGCAAACAGTACCAAACAGAGTGCGGTTGTATGTTCCCAAAAGTTAGTTGCATAAAATATAAGGGGCGAGCATAGGCCCACTGCAACGACCAGAGCAATGTTCCATTGCAACGGCAGCACGCGCTTACCCAGCAGCGCCAGCGCGAATAGTGCGGCGCAAGCAGCCAGCACGGGCACGATGTATAAGCCGCCATATCCAAAAACAAAGAGAAAAGGCGCGCTTACGGCACTGAACGCCTGCGGGAACATCCCAAACACTTGCTCGCCTTGCACGAGATATTGGCCGCGAAATGGCATAAACTGCCGGTTGGGATCGATTGTGATACCGGGATAGACAAGCGCACTGGTATGAAATTTGGTAAGAATGAGGCTTTGGGTTTGTACCAACTTTACGCCCTGGTCGGTTGACCAGAATGCATTGAGCGGGTCGAGATAGGCCATAACAAGTAGTGCATAGAACAACCCAATGGCAAGAACAACGCTTGCTAACAGCCAGATTTGGCCGCGCTGCGAACGAGCCATTTCACGCACACGGGCATAGTATGTCTGGGTACTGAAATGATCCATGGGGTATTTTCGGGTTTATGCTAGGCGAATAGTATAGAGTTTTGCAGCTTCACGCCTGGAGTATACCATGTAATAGGCCGATGCCAGCACTCTGTGGATAGCATATGCTCTTGCACGGCACGGCGCAAGATCAACCGCACGTTCAGCGCCCCAGATGATTAACCGCTGCACGGCTTACGGCGCACCCTCGCCCCACCCCTGCTTGCACAGTCGCGCGCCGCCGTGTATACTCCGGCAACATTGCGCACTATGGGGCAGCGATGCGAGTCGTGCTGATTTCGACATACGAGCTTGGGCACCAGCCATTTGGGCTGGCATCGCCTGCTGCCTGGCTCGAACAGGCCGGGGCGCAGGTCGTGTGTCGTGATCTCGCCATACAGCCATTCGATCCCGACATTGTCGCAGATGCGGCGCTCGTTGCGTTCTACCTGCCGATGCACACCGCCACCCGCCTGGCTGGCGAGGTTATTGCCCGGGTGCGCGCCATTAACCCGCACGCGCATCTGTGTGCCTATGGTCTGTATGCGCCGCTGAACGAACCCTGGCTGCGCGCCCACGGTATCAGCACAATTCTTGGCGGCGAATTCGAGGCAGGCCTGTTAGCACTGTACCAACGGCTGAGCACCCACCCCAGCACACCGCCACCCAGCACCCAGCCCGAACCGCGCATATCGCTGGCCAAGCAGGCGTTTCTGCCACCGGCGCGCCACGCATTGCCCGCGCTGCAGAGCTACGCGTATCTAGCACATGGGCCGGGGCAGCAGCGTACTGCGGGCTACACCGAGGCCAGCCGGGGCTGCAAGCATAGCTGCCGCCACTGCCCAATTGTGCCGGTTTATGCCGGGCACTTCCGCGTGGTGCAGCCCGCTATTGTGCTCGAAGATATCCGCCGCCAGGTGGCCGCCGGTGCCCAGCACATCACCTTTGGCGATCCCGATTTCTTCAATGGGCCGGGCCATGCAATTCCACTCGTCCAGGCGCTGCACGCCGAGTTTCCAGCGCTCACCTACGATGTGACGATTAAGATCGAGCACTTGCTGCGCCACGCGGCGCTGCTGCCCGCCCTGCGCGCTACCGGCTGCCTCTTCGTCACCAGCGCGGTTGAGGCGGCTGATGATGCCATCCTCGCGCGTTTCGCAAAGCGCCACACCCGCGCCGATTTTGTACGTGCCGCCGGTCTGCTGCGCGAGGTGGGGCTAGCGCTCAATCCCACATTTGTCACCTTCACACCCTGGACAACCCGCCAAACGTATATCGAGCTACTGGAATTAATTGCCGAGCTTGGCCTGATCGAACACGTTGCGCCGATTCAATACGCCATTCGCCTGCTTATCCCCGCGCAATCGCGGCTGCTGGAGCTTGCCGACGTCCGTGCGCTGGTGCAGCCCTTTGATCAGGCGGCGCTGGTATACCCCTGGGCACATCCCGATCCATCAATCGATACGTTATATCGGCAGCTGCTGCGCGCAGTGAAGGTGCGCCGGAACACACGCCACGAGCATTTCGCCGAAGTCTGGCGGCTGGCACAGGCAACACTCGGCGCACCGCCCAACGAGCGCATGCAGCGTGAGCTAGCTCGCCGCGCCGACTGGCGCCCGATCCCGCACATGAGCGAGCCATGGTACTGCTGAGCCGAACCCGATGAGGAGCCGTCGGCCCCTGAGTTTGTATAATATAGAAAAGGAAGGGTATGAAAGTCACCTACATCTTCAGCACCTCGGGCCATACTGCCAGCTATAAGCTCGGCAAAATGATTTTGCCGCAGCTCGAAGCGCGCCGCCACGGCGCCGACGTGGTGGGCATAATGTTCTTCGACGACAACAACTACATCCTCCGCGCAGGCGACCCGATCGGCGAGCGGCTGGCACAGGCTGCTGAAGAGCTGGGCATTCTGCTGATGATGTGCGACCAGTGCGCGCTTGAGCGTGGCCTGGCCGAAGGCGAACCCGGCAACTGTGTACCAACTGGCACGGTGAAGGGCGTGCGGGTTGGCTGCTTCCCCGATCTGTATGCCGCGCTGGCCCCGAACCCGCCCGACCAGGTTATTACCCTCTAATCGCTGCCAGGCAGTGTAGGCCGATAACACGATGGAAACCCAACGCATTCTGCTACTCACAACCGCCAATTCATATCGCAACCCCGCGTTTCTGGCCGCCGCCGCGCGCCTGGGGGTTGCGGTGATCACCGCAATCGATATGCCCGCCGCGCTGGCGAGCAGCAGCACCACGCAGCTCGGCCTCGATTTTGCCGACCCGGCGCGTGCCACCGCCGCAATTGTTGCATTCGCCGCACAACAGCCGCTGCGCGCGATTATCGCCGTTGACGATAGCGGCAGCCAGCTCGCCGCCGCAGCCAGCGCGGCCCTGGGCTTGCAGCATAATGATCCAGCCGCCGCCGAGGCCGCGCGCGACAAATATGTGATGCGCACCGCGCTGGCGCGCCATGGCGTGCCGGTGCCAGATTTCCGGCTGTGCTCAACCGGCGACGATCTAGCCGCGCTGGCTGAGCAGATCGCCTACCCCTGTGTGGTGAAGCCGTTGCGCTTGAACGGCAGCCGTGGGGTGATGCGCGCCGATGACCCGGATGAATTTGTGGCGGCGGCGCAGCGGCTGGCAGCGCTGCTCGAAACGACCGAGCCGCAACCCGGCCCCAAGCCCTTCCTGGTTGAACAATTCATCCCCGGCTTCGAGGTAGCGCTCGAAGGGCTGCTCGATCAGGGTGCGCTGCGCGTGCTGGCATTGTTCGATAAACCCGACCCGCTCGATGGGCCGTTTTTTGAGGAAACGATCTATGTGACGCCCTCACGGCTGCCCGCCGAGGTGCAAACCGTGATTGCGCAATGCGCCGCGCACGCCGCCGAAGCGATTGGGCTGCGCACCGGGCCAATGCACGCCGAGCTACGCATCAATCGCCACGGGCCATGGATCGTCGAACTCGCTGGCCGCTCGATTGGTGGGTTGTGCTCACAAACGCTGCGGTTCGGCACCGATGCGTCGCTGGAAGAGCTGATCATTCGCCAGGCGTGCGGCTTGCCAATTGAGTCGTTGAGCCGGGTGGGCAGTGCAGGCGGCGTGATGATGATCCCAATTCCCGGCGCAGGAATGCTGCGCAATGTTTCCGGGGTGGAGGCGGCGCGCGCCATTCCGGGCATTGAGGATGTAGAGATTACTGCACCGCTGAACAACCCGATTGTGCCGCTACCCGAGGGCGAAAGCTACCTGGGGTTCATTTTCGCACGCGGCGCGCGGCCTGCAGCTGTCGAGCGCGCGCTGCGCGAGGCGTATGCCCAGCTTCAATTCGAAATCGTGCCAACCATCCCGCTCGCGCTTGGGTAGCGTTGCGCTACTTGCGGCGCGGCGCGCCACCCTTGGCTGGGCGTGCGGGTGGTGCCCACCCTTCGGGCAGCGGCGCGTTCGCGCCAAAGAAGAAGTCTTCCATTGCTTGCAGCAGTAATTTCTGCGCCTGTGGGTCGGCCAGGTTCAGGCCATAGTGATTGATAATCAGGGTTGCCTGCGCCGGCCAGAGGTTCCAGGCCTGCTGCGAAACCCGGTTATAGATACGTTCGCCCAGCGGGCCAGGGAACGGCGCTGCCGCGAGGCCCGGCAGCTCGCGCCCAAACTTGACACACTGCACCATGCGCGCCATGATCGCCCTCTCGTTCTCTGCAGCACAACCCGTGAATTGGCAAACACCCAAGTAGCATGCGCTGCGCATTTCGTGGCTGAAGTATAGCCCGTTTCGCCCGAGTGTCAATATGCGTGTCCTCTTTTTTGGCATGGCCAGCATCACCTCAACGATCGTGCTCGAAAGCCTGCTGGCGGCGAATATCGATGTGTGCGGGGTTGTGCTGGCAGCCGGGCGTTTCACGCGGGCCACGCAGCCCGCGCCAATTGTGCAGCTCGTGCCGCCGCTGCTAACGCTGCAGCCTACAGCTCACCAACCAACCATCGCAGACATCGGCTGGGCGCGCGGCCTGCCTGTGTTTGAGCTGCGTCACGCCAGCACTGAGGTAGCTGCAACCCTGGCGGCGCTCAAGCCCGACATCGCCTGCGTCGCCTGCTTCCCGCTGCGTATTCCGCCAGTGCTGCTAGCGCTGCCGCCGCACGGCTACTTCAACCTGCACCCATCGCTGCTCCCGGCGCATCGTGGCCCCGCCCCACTGTTCTGGGCCTTCCATGCGGGCGAGGAACGCACGGGCGTCACCATTCACCAGATGGATGCGCAGCTCGATAGCGGGCCAATTGTGCGGCAGGCGCGCTTTGCCCTGCCCGATGGTATGACCGAGCATGCTGCCGAAGAAGGCACCGCCCGGCTTGGCGCGAAACTGCTGCTCGAAGCGCTGGCCGCCTGCGCCACTAGTACGTTGTCCGTACAGCCTCAGCCGCCCGGCGGCAGCTACGAGCCCTGGCCCACCGCCGAGGCCTGGCGCATTGGCGCAGATTGGTCGGCGCGACGCGCGTTCAACTTTATGCGCGGCACCGCCGGGTGGGGCCAGCCCTACCGAATAAGCGTGGGCGGCCGCGAGCTAACTCTGGCCCAGGCCATGCGCTTCGATGCGGGGGCGACATTACCCGCGCCGTTTGCTCTGCGCGGCGAAGAAGTGGCGATTCAGTGCGCGCCGGGGGTATTGGTGGCGCAGCTGGCAGAAACAACGGGCGTGGTATGAAGAGTTTGCCCCTTCACACCACGCCCATCTTCGCATACGAACATTACCGCACGACTGCTGGCGTGTCGAGGCCATCGCGATTCCAGTCGCCTACCAGCGGCGTATCGCTCGCCAGCCCATAGCCAAAGAAGATATTCGCTACGCCAGTGCTATTGAAATTACGCAAATACCATGTGTTGCCGCGCACCACACCCGGTGTGTCAATGCCGTCGCCATTCCAATCGCCGACAACGGGTCGGTCAGTGGGCATTCCATAGATGAAACCGATATTCGCAGCCCCTGAGCTATTGAAGTTGCGCAGGTACCATGTGCTGCCGCGCACCACACCCGGCGTGTCGATGCCGTCACCATTCCAATCGCCCACGATCGGCTTATCGGTCGGCAAGCCATAGCTGAAGGTGCTATTCGCAACCCCTGAGCTATTGAAATTACGCAGGTACCAGGTGCTGCCGCGCACCACACCCGGCGTATCAATACCATCGCCATTCCAATCGCCCACAATCGGCTTGTCGGTAGGTAGGCCGTAGGTAAAGACAATATCGGCTACACCGCTGGTATTCGAATTGCGCAGGTACCAGGTGTTGCCGCGCACCACGCCTGGTGTGTCAATGCCGTCGCCATTCCAATCACCCACGATTGGCTTATCGCCGGGCAAACCATAGGTATAACCTACATTCGCCACACCGCCGCTATTGAAATTGCGCAAATACCATGCGCGCGCGGCGGTTGCGGTGGGAGATGCGGCCTGCGCGCCCTGGACGGGAAAAGCCGCCAGCGTAAGCACTGCCAGTGCAGCGAGCGTGACCCGCAAAACGATTGATAGCTTCATGATCGTATCCTTCGCTAACGATCCACCTTTCAATTGACGCCATATGCCGGTGCCGGTAAAACCTCGCTCTCAAGCTCGAAGTTGCTACAATCATACGCGCACCATGGACGCCTTATCAATGATATGTTGGTGATCATCAGCATGTGTAGCTGTGAGATTCGACGTTGGGGCATTCATTCGGGTATCATTTAGCGATCAGCTAGGGGCAGCAGCAAGGAGCCAGTAATGCTTGACCTGAACCATATTGCGACAAACGCACCACTCAAAATTATTATTGGGGCAGGACAGCAAGCCTACCTTGGCTGGATCGCCACCCAGCGCGAGCAGCTTGATCTGCTCAACCGCGACGATTGGGCCGCGAGCCTGGGCACGCGCCGCGCCGATGCGCTGCTGTGTGAGCATGTGTGGGAGCATTTAACCGAGGAGCAGGGCCGTGCGGCCGCCCGCACGTGCTTTGAGTTCTTGCGGCCGGGCGGCTACCTGCGCGTGGCCGTGCCCGATGGCAATTTCCCCAATGCCGAATATCAGCGGATGGCGCAGGTGGGCGGCCCCGGCCCCGCCGATCATCCCGCCGCCGACCACAAGATTGTGTACGAGTACCGTCGCTTTAGTCGCGTGTTCGCCAGCGCGGGCTTTATCGTCGATCTGCTGGAATATTGCGACGAGCGGGGACGCTTTCACTATAATCACTGGAACCCGGAGGCCGGGCCAATCTACCGCTCGCTGCGCAGCGACCACCGTAATCAGGGCGGGCAGCTGGGCTTTGTGTCGCTGATTCTGGATGCACACAAACCAGCGCTGCCTATTCACCCCGCGCCGTGACAATCTCGCGCGCCGCCGCCCACTGCCCGAGATCGTGGCGGTTAATTGCAGCCGCCATGAGTTCGGGGAAGAGATCGGGGGTGCAAGCAAAGGCCGGAACGCCCATGCCAGCGAGCGCCGCTGCAATGGTGTGATCATAGCTCGGCGCGCCTTTATCGTTCAGCGCAAGCAGTGCGATCATTTGCACACCCGCACTCGTGAGCGACGCCGCGCGCTTCAGCATTTCTTCGCGGTTGCCGCCCTCATATAAATCGCTCAGCAGCACCAGAATGGTTTCTTGCGGGCGGCGCACCAGCCCCTGGCAGTAGGCCAGCGCACGATTAATATCGGTGCCACCGCCCAGCTGCACGCCAAACAGCAGATCCACCGGGTCGTGCAGCTCGTCGGTTAGGTCAACTACCTCGGTATCGAACACAACCATGCGCAGCTGTATCGCTGGCAGCGAAGCCAACACCGCGCCAAATACCCCACTATACACCACCGATGTGCCCATCGAGCCGCTCTGGTCAACACACAGGATAATATCGCGCAAGGCGGCGCGCTTGCGCCCAAAGCCAATGCGCTGCTCGGGGATAATCGTGCGGTGCGCGGGCTGGTAGTGCTTAAGGTTTGCGCGGATGGTGCGCGGCCAGTCAATCTCATTATGCTGCGGGCGGCGGTTGCGCACAGCCCGGTTCAAGCTGCCCAGTACGGCCTGACGCGTGGGGTTCGCTAGCCGCCGCTGCAACTCTTCTACCACGCGGCGCACTACCTGGCGCGCAGTATCGAGGGTTTGCGCGGGCAGCACACTTTTCAGCGCCAGCAGATCGGCCACCAGATGCACATTCGGCTCGACCACAGCCAGCAGCTCGGGCTGAAGCAGCATCTGGCGCAATTTCAGGCGCTCAAGCGCATCGCGCTGCAACACCTGCACCACCTGGCTGGGAAAGTAGGTGCGAATATCGCCTAGCCAGCGCGCCACGTTCGGCTGCGAGCTGCCCAGCCCGCCGGTGCGTTCGGCATCGTACAGCGCCTGCAGCGCCTGGTCGGCACCTAGATCACTGTCGCGCAGCTGCACGCCCGTACCATCGGCGGCACCAGCGCCCAGCACCAGCCGCCAGCGCCGCAGCTGTTCGTCATCGACCTGCGTCATACATTTTCCTCAATTACCTGCAACCCCATCAGCTGCGTAAGCAGTGGCAGTGTAGCCTTGGCGCGCGCAACATCGAAGCGCTGGTTTGCCCGTTCCGATACTGAAAGAGTCGCCGCACCAGTTCGGGCGCGTTCACCCAACATACGCCGCTCGGCTGGCTGAAAGGTGGCAAAGGTGCGCCGCAATAACGGCAGCGTTGGCAGAAATAGCGCGGCGGGCAGATCGTGCAGCCAGCCGTCGATGATCTGCCAGAGCAGCGTGTCGTGTAACAGCAGCGCGCCGCTATCGCGCAGTAGCCCTTCGATCCAGGCCGCTGCTTCGGGTGGGCCGCTCGCCGCCGAAAGCGCCAGGCTCAGTCGGCGCGCGCCCTCGTCGGCACTCAACGCGCCAGTATCGAGCAGGATGCGGCAAGCGCGACCACCTACCAGGCCATGGACGACGCGCAGATCACAAACGCGCTGCAAGACCGCTTGCCACGTGGCCGTATAGTCGGTGTGCTGAAGCAGCGCCAGTGCGCTATTCACAGCTAATACGCGCTCAAACATCGCCTGGGCCGCATCATCGTCGAGCGCGGCGCAGGCCGCAGGTAAGCCCACCCCAATCCGCAACACTAAGCCATCGATGACGTGCGCAACCGCAGCCGTATCGGTACGGCGCACATTCCCGTAGCGCTGGACATTCGCCAGCGGCGGCAGCGCTTCCATCAGCACACCAACGTCGCTTGCTAGCGCAGCGCGGTCGTGCAGCCGGGCCATTACCGCGTCAATCGCGGCGGGAAGATCAGCCAGCAGCACCTGATCGACCAGCCGGGTGAGCACGGGCAGGTCAGCGGCGGTTTCGGCATCGGCGCAGGCACGGGCGGTGGCGGCATCGGCGATCGTATTGCCCCAAATCCCCGCCTCAATCAAGGTAACCGCTAGCTCGGGCTGCCACTGCACACGCCACAGCTCGTGGAAAGTGCCTTTGCCGCCATTGCTGCGCTGGAGCTTACCCCATGGAATCGCCAGCAGATTCAGCCGGTGCAGCAAGTGGCTGCGTTCCAGGTCGGTCGGCTTGCGCAGATCGAGGTCGTAATCGCGCCAGCTGGCGCTTGCAGGCAAGCGCAGCCGTTTCTGCTCACGCGCCAGGTCTTGCTGAAGCGGCGCGAGCGGCGTCTCGGCAGGCACTGCGCCAAGTGTCTCGCCAACAATCAGCTGCTCGTGCACCAGCCGCATCGGCAGCACACTACCGCCACAGAACACGGCCTGCACCGCTTCGTTCAGCTCGGCTAATCCCGGCAGCGGGCGATCGCGCAGCGCGGCAAGCGCTTCGGCCAGGCGTACCGCCTCAATCACATGCGCCGACGACACATCGAAATCCTGCTCGCGCAGCAGCCGCGCCACCCGGACGAGCCAGCGCGCCGCCACTTCGGTGGGTGTATATCCCGCGCTGGTGGCGTGCCACAGGTGCTCGTACCACCCAGGTGACTCGATGCCAGCGCCGTAACCACTACCATACGCCAGGCGCCCGTGCGTCCAGGGCACCCATGTTGCCTGAAGCTTCACCTTGGGCAGCCCCTTAAGCAGCGTGGTATCGGCCTTTGTACCCGCCAGGTCGGTGAGTGCAGGCGCGTGCCAGGCCCCACACACCACGGCAATCCGCTGGTAACCTTCGGCCTGGGCAGCGCGGATCGACTGGCGCATGTACGCCTCGCGCTGTGCCTCGCGCGGATGGGGGTCGGGTGGCAGCTCGGCGCGCAGCGCGGCCATGGCCTCAAGGATTGCGGCAAAAATCTCGCTGCCATCACGGCGATGCTCAACCATCTGTTCCCACCAGCGCTCGCCATCGCTGTAGCCAGCCGCCTGGGCCAGCCAGCCAAGCGGGTCGGCGCGAGGGTTAGGGGTTAGGGGTTGGGGATTGGAAGATTCGTGGTTTTCGCCAATATCGTCGTGCTGTGAGGGTTTATCTTCATCCTCTATCCCTTGCCGCATCTCCCCCAGCTGGCATGCCTGCGGCAGATCCATAAAGCGCGCGGTGATGCCCTGCGCCAGCGCGTAGCTCAGCGCCTGCCACTCGGGCGAAAACAGCGCGAAGGGGTAATACACGGCCTGGCGCGGCTGGTCGGGCATATACAGCAGCAGCGCCACCGGCGGCTGCATATTGGGATGCGCCAGCAAGGGAATCAGCGCATCGGCGTCGGGCGGGCCTTCGACCAGCACACAATCGGGCTGAAGCTGCTGAAGCGCAGCGCGCAAGCTGCGCGCCGAACCCGGCCCATGGTGGCGAATACCAAAGATATATGGGGATGGAGTCATGATCTATCTCCCATCCCCTATTTCTCGGCAGGCGCGATAGATATCCTTCCAACCATCGCGCTCTTTCACCACGGTTTCCAAATATTCCTGCCACACCAGCCGATCTTGCACCGGATCTTTCACCACCGCGCCCACCAGGCCCGCCGCCATATCGGGCGCGCTCAAGCGGCCATCGCCAAAGTGTGCCGCCAATGCCAAGCCGCTATTCACAACCGAAATTGCCTCGGCAGTGCTCAGTGTGCCGCTCGGCGACTTAAGCTTGGTCTTGCCGTCGGCGGTGATGCCTGCGCGCAGCTCGCGAAATACCGTCACAATCCGCCGAATCTCATCGAGCGCAGGCAGCTCGGCGGGCAGTTCAAGCGCGCGGCTCAGCGTTGCCACGCGGCCCTGCACAATCGTCACCTCTTCGTCGAGCGTATCGGGCAGCGGCAACACCACCGTATTGAAGCGTCGCTTGAGCGCGCTCGAAAGCTCGTTCACGCCCCGATCGCGGTCGTTGGCGGTGGCGATGAGATTGAAGCCGCGCACCGCCTGTACCTCAGTGTTGAGCTCGGGCACGGGCAGCGTCTTTTCCGACATGACGGTAATCAGGGTATCCTGCACATCAGCGGGGATGCGCGTCAGCTCTTCAATCCGCGCAATCTTACCCTCGCGCATCGCCCGCAGCAAGGGGCTGGCAACCAGCGCCGCCTCCGACGGCCCATCGGCCAGCAGGCGCGCATAGTTCCAGCCATAGCGAATCGATTCTTCGCTGGTACCAGCTGTACCCTGGATGAGCATAGTCGAGTCGCCCGCAATCGCCGCCGCCAGATGTTCAGACACCCAGCTTTTGGCGGTTCCAGGGACGCCAATCAGTAGCAGACCACGGTCGGTTGCGAGCGTGGCGATCGCAATCTCGATCAGGCGCCGATTGCCTATATACTTGGGCACAATGGTTGTGCCATCGGGCAGCGTGCCGCCGAGCAGATAGAACGCCACCGCCCAGGGCGAAAGCCGCCAGCTCGGCGGGTGCGGGCGCGTATCGTACTGCGCGAGCGCTGCTAGCTCGGCGGCATATTCCTGTTCGGCATGTTCACGTAGAAGGGTTGCCATGTGCGATACTCCTACATCTACCGACCACCAAAAAGTGCCCGGATAAAACGCTGTAGAACAAATAAGGCAAGCGCTCCCACAGGTAAAGCAATGAAAAGCGCAAACCCACATAGATTGATCATACCATGTTTACAAGCAGGGTATGATAATACTAGAGCCATATGCGCCGCTGCGAGAATACATCGTAGCAATAATGTGCTATATTCGTCTGCGCTGATGTCGAATTCGCGCTACCGCTTGCGTCGGTATAGCAAAGGGATGGCACCTGGCCGCCCGCATAGCTAAAGGAGCAGCATTATGCAGTACCTCATCCTGATCTACAGCAACGAGCAAGCCGACGCGAACGCAACCAAGGAAGAGACCGAAGCCTGGATGGGCGAGTATATGGCCTATACCGAAGCGCTGAGCCAGTCGGGGTTGATGCGTGGCGGCGAGGCATTGCATCCAACGTCGGCGGCAACCACGGTGCGCGTGAAGGATGGCAAGACGCTCACCACCCACGGCCCCTTCGCCGAAACGAAAGAGCAGCTTGGCGGCTTCTATTTGCTTGAATGCGAAAACCTTGACCAGGCGATTGAGTGGGCGGCGAAATGCCCCGGCGCGCGTGTCGGCTCAATCGAAGTACGCCCGGTGGTCGACTTCAGCCAGGCATAAGAAACCCGCGCGTGGCGGCAAGCTTGAAAGCTTACCGGGCTTGCCGCCATACGCTGTGCAGCGATGCCCGAATCACTCCAACAGATCATCGAACGTGTTCACCGCAACGAATACGGCCAGCTGCTTGCCACGCTCATCGGATGGCTTGGTGACCTGGAGCTAGCCGAGGAAGCGCTGCAGGATGCGTTTCTGGCTGCCCTGGAACACTGGGCACACGCAGGAGTTCCCAACAAGCCGGGTGCCTGGCTTACCACCACAGCGCGCCGCAAAGCAATCGACCGGCTGCGCCGCCGCAAAAGCGCGGCCCTGGCAGCCTACCCGCTTACAGCGCTTCCACCTGCGCTGCTGGCTGTGGCCGATGCGCCTAATGACGCCAACGACATCCCCGATGATCGGCTGAAGCTCATATTCACCTGCTGCCACCCTGCGCTGCCGCCCGAGCAGCAGGTGGCGCTGACGCTGCACACGCTGGGTGGCCTGAGCACTGCCGAAATTGCAGCGGCGTTCCTCGTTCCCGTGCCAACTATGGCCCAGCGGTTGGTGCGCGCCAAACGCAAAATCAAGGATGCAGGCATACCCTACTATGTCCCGCCCGCCCGGCTATTAGCCGAACGGATCGACGCCGTGCTCACCGTGATCTATCTAATCTTCACCGAGGGCTATGCCGCCACCACCGGCGAAGCGCTCATCCGGCACGAGCTATGCACTGAGGCTATTCGGCTTGGCCGCGTGCTCGAACGGTTGATTCGCAAGGCCGATACCGATGTTCCGCCGGCACAGTATGCCGAAGTGCTAGGGCTGCTGGCGCTGATGCTGCTGCACCACTCACGGCGCAGTGCGCGTCTGGGTGCGCAGGGCGAGCTGATTGTGCTCGCCGAGCAGGATCGCTCGATCTGGGATAAGCGCGCGATTAACGAAGGGCTGGCGCTGGTTGAAAAAGCCTTACACATGCGCCACGTTGGACCATACCAGATTCAGGCGGCGATTAGCGCGTTGCACGCACGCGCGCCCTCTGCCGCAGCCACCGATTGGTTACAAATCGCCGGACTGTATGGCGAGCTGCGGCGGCGCGCCGATTCGCCGATTGTGCAGCTCAACCATGCCGTCGCCAGCGGGATGGCGCTTGGCCCGCAAAGTGGCTTAAACCTGTTGGCGCAACTGGGCGACACGCTTAACGACTTCGCGCCCTACCACCTGGCCCGCGCCGACATGCTGCGCCGCTTGGGGCAGGCAGCCACGGCCCGCGCTGCATACTATACAGCACTAGATTTAACCCAAAACACAGTCGAGCGCGAGTTTATACGTTCCCAGCTTGCAGCACTCGGCCCAGGCGGATAGACCATCATGAAGCGATTACCACCAGAGCACTCCAACCAAAAGCTGCCTTCGTGCTCTGGTGGTAAAAGCCACTTCGTAGCTATGAAGCAGGAGCACTACACCGCCTTCGGCCCAATGTATACAATCTCTACCAGAATGCGATCTGGTGTTTCAAACATAACCTGGTAATAGGTATTGTCTTCACTGCTGGTGAATTCAGGCCGGTGTCGTGGGGTCTCAAACAGCGCGGCCACACCGCGTTCGGCCAGCCAGGTAACGGCGGAATCTACATCGGCCTGGGTGGCGGTGCCAATTGCCAAGTGATTCAGGCCCGGCCCGTCATAATCGGTCACAACACCTTCGGCCTGCCCACCAAACCAGATACTAGTTTGCCCTACCCCCACACCCAGCATACCATCGCCGTCGTACAGCACCGCCCAGCCAAGGAACGAGAAAAGCTCGTTATAAAATCGCAGGTTACTGGGCTGAACGTTAAACACCAGGTGCGATAGATGAGTTTCCATACAACCTCCTCCACAATGCGCTGCGGCAATACCAGCCCCTGCTGGCCCACTTAATACATAAGCGACATAATTTTAGAACATACGTTCAAACCTGTCAATGCGGAAGTTCGGGACGGCGCGCAACAAATAGGTAGTTCTGGCAAATTGGCGCAGCCAGACGGCCGAGCAGATCGTCCAGCCGATCGTAGGCACTGGCAAAGCGCGCCTCATTGCGCACAAAGCGGCGCAATTTCCACCACCAGATATTACGCGGCAGAAGCGCATAGCGTTGTAGCATAACTGGCTGTAACCCTGCACCAGCACAGAGATGGCGAATATCACCTGCGGTAAAACGATATTGATGCGACCAACGGCCCATACGGCGCAGCACAAATTCGATCCAGCTATAACGATTGGGCAGATGAAAACAGATGAACACGCCACCCGGGCGCAGCACGCGCGCAATCTCGCGCAGGCTAGCCTGCTCGCTGCCTCCGCCTTCACGAACGTGCTCAAGCACACCAATCGATACGACCGCATCGAACGTGCCATCAGCGAAAGGCAAATGTACCGGGTCGTCGGTGCTAGCAAGCTGGTAGCTATATTGTTCAGGCTCGAAAGGCGCGCAGATCGTAGGAGTACCAAAAAAATCGAGGCCGGTGGTGTGGTAGCCGCTCCGAATCAAGAAGTATGAAAAGTGACCATTGCCCGTCCCCCAATCGAGCACCTGGCTACCCGTCGGCACATAGCGGCGCACCAGCGCATAGGCGCGCAGATATTGATGCGCACTGAGCAGACTACCAAATTGCAGTAAATTCGGCTGAACAGCGCGTGCCTGCATCAATTCGTGCAGAATTGTATCGAACGCGGCTGTGGCGGATGTGGTCATAGTGAAGTATATAGCGTTGGCACGCTATCAAGCCGTGCCAGCCTGCACCTCGCGCGCCTGCTCTTCGGGGAGTGCATTACGCACAATGTAAATTTCGCGCGCAAGCCGCCGATCAATCGGATGAACCGCCTCGCCAATCCGCACCGTCAGCGGGCCATCGAATGGTGCACTGGCTATCACGGCGAGCTGCGCGCCAGGCACCATGCCTAAATCGGCCAGGTAGCGCAGCCGCTCGGGATGCTGATCGCGCACCCGGCTGATACACCCGCTTTCGCCAACCCCTAGCTCGGCCAAGCGCGCCGCCTGGTCGGCGGGCATAGTGCCCTCGCGCGAAGGGATCGGGTCGCCATGCGGGTCAACAATCGGTTCACCCAGGTGCGCGGCGATGCGTGCCTCTAGCTTCTCGCTAATGTGGTGCTCCAGGCGTTCGGCTTCTTCGTGTACCTCATCCCAGCTAAAGCCAAGCGCCTCAACCAGATACAGCTCAAGCAAGCGATGATGCCTCACAACCTCTAAGGCGATGCGCTCGCCTGCTGGGGTAAGCTCAACACCGTGATACGGGGTATAGCTCACAAGCTGCATATCAGCCATTGTCTTCAGCATGCCGGTTACCGAGGCCGGTTTGAAATGCAGGTGTTCCGCCAGTAGCGAGGTCGTTACCTGCGATTGAGCGCGCCCCAGCGTATAGATTGCCTTGAGGTAATCCTCAATCGCTGGACTGATGCGCTCACTGAGATCACCAGTTTCGCCGACGGAGGTCATAGATTGTTCCTTTTCGAGTACACGAAATCCAGTATTTGGCGTGCCTAATTTATGTATAGCGTTACTATATCCTACGCCCAGGCTAGCGTCAAGCCGAACCGCCGGCCCGGCCACGCCGCGCCCGGCTGCGCCCGCTCACTGCCGCCGCAACTTCGCAATGTGCCAGGGTTGGGAGCAGCAATTCAGTGAGCTGTGCGTCACTGGCCTCATTGTCAGGCGTGGGCGAGGCTATTGTCGCAGTGCGCACAACAAGCCCATATGCAAGAAATGGTTCGAGCGTCAGGTGCACGGCCAGGAGATCATCGCGCGCCCACACCCGGCAACCGTTTTCTTCCCATACCTGGCGCGTAAAGAGCTCAAAAAGCTCGTAATTGCCCTCGGCCAGGCCCAGCCGATCGACGGGTAGGCTGAGCGTAATGGTGTGTTTATGCGGGCCGACATTCAGTATTCCGACAATATGCTCGTGCGCCAGCGTGCGCAATACCGCAAATACTTGCTGACTCGAACAGGGTAGTACATTATAGAGTGCCTGACCATAGCGTAAGGCCGGGTATTCTTCGCGCGCATGGAGCAAGCGGTACAAGAACTCGCCATCTACTTTATCCTGATCGTGCCCAATTAGCGGCACAAAGCCACACAATACCATACCAGCCAGCAGCATCCGGCTCAGGCGTGAGCCACGCAGGCCATCGGCCAGCGGGCTTATAAGGGGGGTACGATAATATTCGGTAAAGCAGATCGGCGCAGCGCTGCGTGGAATTGCCCGGCTAGCCTCTTCGAGCCATGCGCCTAAATCGCCTGGGGTAATGCGCCCAAGCCCGAGCTGCATGAACATATGATGGCTTACTTCGTGCAAGGCGCCATCGTGCACCATTTCATATAGTGGGCCTTCAAGCGCGCCAATCAGAGCCGCGCCCGATTGCGCACCAATGCCAGCTCGCAGCCGTTCGAGCAGATCGAGCACACCCATGCGCGGGGCTGGCAGGGTTAGCTCCGACTGCGGCATAGTCTGGGGTGCTGCCCGCGGAGGCGTAATACGAAAACCATCGAATTGGTAGTGCTGAAGTTGCTGTAGCGCCCAATCGAGCATATAGGCACGCAAACCTGCCTGTGCCCAATCAAAGGCAACACTATCGGGCAATTGTACACCCTGCTCGGGCTGCCCGGCAGTATCACTGCAGAACCATTCTGGATGTTGTTGCAGCAATGGGGCCTGGATGGCACAACCCTCAAGTGGCAGATCGAGCAGCACACGCATGGTAAGCACATGCGCCGCCGCAACCAGTGCACGCAGATCATCGGCGCTGCCCAACGTTGGATCGAGCTGTTCGAAATCGCGGAGTGCGTGCAGGTTGCCCGAGCCTGCCCAGTTACCATCCCATAGCTGGCCCCTGGTGTTTGCGAAATCCCATATTGGCAGCAAACATACGGTATTCAACCCGAGCGCCTGTAGGCGCGGCAGCGCGCGCGTCAGCGCCGCAAACCCACCCCACAGCGCCGGGTGCGTTTCGTAGATCGCCGCATCACGCAACCACGCTACTGGCTGCTCTAACACACGCATCCCACAGAACCGCCATGTGCGCTGAATTGCGCTTAGCGCGGCCTGCCAGGGTTCGTGTACCAACAGCAAGTATTGGGTAGCAACCACAATTTCGTCATCTGCTGCGAGCTGCGCGTCGATCTCAACTTCGTGAGTAAAGGTAAGTGCCCGGTCGTTACCCTGTATAAGAGGTAGCGCAGTATGATCCAGGCTGTAATACCAGCATGCCAATGTTTCTTCGCTGTCGGGATCGTGCAGCATAAGCACGCCTGGGCCTTCAGTAGGCGCGCGCTCAAAGCGCAGCTCGGTGGGTAAGGCTGCGCCTTCGCGGTAGCGGGCAGCCAGTGTCAGGGGTAGGTATGGTTGGGTGCGGTTACCCGGCGCATCAAAACGACACGATTCGAGCGCGCCAACACACACCCATGGGAGGAGCAAGCGCATACCATAAAGCTGAACGGGGTCTTCGCCAACGTTGCGCAGCAGAACAGTACGCGCTACTAGGGTTCCAGTGATACGATAGCGATCTTGTGCGATGAGCGGGCCAATACCGATTGTAATACACAGCTCAACCGCGCCATCGCGCTCGCCGACGGAATGGTGTAAATAGCGTACAAAGCTCTGGTTCGCCAGCCATCCGCGATCGTGCAGACGCACATCCACCACGGGCATGGGGCGACCAAAGCCCACTACATTCGAACCGTTTACACGGCGTAGCTCGCAGAGTCCACCATCTTCAAGTGAAAATGCGATACTGAGTTCTGGCGTAGCGACACAAATACGATTACGCTGTTGACTGGTGGTAAAAGCGACCATTCGGCGTTCCCTGGGCTATGGTCGGGCAGTGCGATGGGGAGCATATTGAGTAATCGGCAATATTCTACCACATGCATGTGTATTACCGCGCTGCTTGCCAACAATGCGCAGAATAAAGGTGCCCGCCAACACTTCCGGCTATACTATCACTGCTCGTTTGCTTCGCTGGTGCCAAATTACATTACAGCTGCAATATGGTATGATTGTTCTATCTATTTGTGCCCTACAATCCACAGCGCGGTAAGCTGAACATACCGGCGCAGCTATATTGATTTGCCGAATAGTTGAGCCTACCTGCAACGCTAGATCAGGCCTGAGGCGCACTACAGACCTTACCAAATATTTCTCCGATAGCCTTTGGTACAATATTATAGATAGATAACTATATCCTAAACGCTCCCCCCGTGCATGCCCAAAACGGCCTAGAGCATAAGCTGATACCGACACACTACGAGCCGCGTATATACTTTTGGTACAGCGCTTGCATGGCATGCACAGCCTGTGACAGTGAGTATGCATGAGTATCAGCAAAAAAATTTGCCTGCTTGGCGATAGCGCCGTTGGAAAAACCAGTCTGCTCCACCGATTTATATATCAGCGCTTCGATGATCAGCAGCAGCATACCTTCGGGATTCATGTGATGCGTAAACCTATGAGCATTTCTCTCGCAGGGGGTACAGTCGAAGTCGTATTACTCTTATGGGATGCTGCCACCGAACCGCAGGTATGCCAAAGCAATGCAAGCTATTTGCGCGGGGCGGCGGGCATGATGCTGGTCTGTGATGTCACACGCCCCGCAACGCTTCTTAATATTTCTAAGCATATGACTACCTTACAAACCGCATACCCCGGATGTAAGTACATTGTTGCCGCAAACAAAAGCGATGGTGAGCAGCAGATACTTACACGCGGTGATGTGCAGTCAGCGCTGCGCCATCACGAGGTACCATTCTATATGACAAGCGCAAAAACAGGGTACGAGGTTGAAAAGTTATTTCAGCAGGTAGGGCGCCTTCTCGTATCATAACGTATGGGCACGAGGCATACATGGATCCGTCGATCATCGATGCCATTCTTCACCATCACCAGATGGCGTATCTACTCCTCAACGCGCAATGGAGTATTCTCGCGACTGCGGGTACGCAATATATTGAGCATTGCGGGTTGAATCTGACTCCAGGCAGCATATTACTGGATGCCTTGCCCGAACTGCGCGATTGCATCACCCAGCTTGAGGCGGTGCACAATGGTGTAAGTCCCGAATTCACACTCGAACACCTCAGCCGCACGTCGCCGCAAGGGAATATAGTATATTTTCGCATCCAAATACAGGCGTATCACCGGCGCGATGACCCCGCGCCACAGTTTCTGGCCCTGATTACCGATACTACTGAACAATCGCAACAATCCAAGCGCGTTGCACAATACCAGGAAACAGTGCAACAGCTACATAACACCATCGAGCAGCGTACAACGGCATTACTACTAGCCAATAGCCAGCTGCGCCGAATGGATGAAATAAAAACAGACTTTATTACTATCGCTGCACATGAATTACGCAATCCGCTCACGCCCATTCTCGGGTATGTTGAGCTACTCTTGAGTGATGAGTATGGCCCGCTGAACGCTGAACAGCGCCACGCCATTCAAGCGACATTACAAAATGTGCTACGGCTGCGTAGCATCACCGCCGATCTGCTCGATCTGGCGCGCATCGAAACCGGACGTATCGAGCTGGTGCTGCGCCCCACCGACCTGCGCACCTTAGTAGAATTGCAATGCCTCAAATACAAGGCACAGCTCGCTAGCCGAAATCAGCAGCTTACCTTCATCGCTCACGCGCTCCCCCTCACCCTATGCGATGAACACCGGGCAGCGCAGATCATTGGGCATTTGCTTAGCAATGCCAGCAAGTACACGCCCGATGGGGGGGCAATTACAATACGCATCGAGCCAGGCGATGCGGGGTTTGCGCAAGTCGTCGTTGAAGATACCGGCATGGGTATCACCAAAGATGATCAGCAGCACCTCTTCAATGCCTTCTTTCGCGCGCATACTGTTACAACACCACGTACCGGAGGCACCGGGCTAGGGCTGCACATCGCGCGCCTACTAATAGAACTTCATGGCGGGCAGATCTGGTTTCACAGCACGCCCGGCGCAGGAAGCACATTTTATGTCAGCTTTATTGTCAGCGATGAACTCAATCATCAATCACACGATCTGAGCATGGTCACCATAACGCAGTGAGGGTTCTGATGAACAACGAACAGTACATTGACGAAGCCCGCCAGCGGGCGCGTGAAGTGTTGGATCGCTGCATCACCCCGTTTGGCTTTCGCGCTTCCGGGTTAGCAGCTGGCTACCCGCAGATCTGGGCGCGCGACAATGGCGTGGTCTTCCTCGGGGCCGTCGCCACCGGCGAGCAGCAGTTGCTTGCCACGGCGCGGGCCGCGCTCGAAACTATGGCCGCGCACCAATCGGCGCGCGGCCTGATTCAGCTGAATGTTAACCCCGATACTGGCTATGTCAGCACCGAAAACGCAGGCGCGGCTGATTCCAATCTGTGGTATATCCTCGGGCACTACCTTTATTTCACCACTACAGGCGATCACGCATTTGTGCAACAGCATTGGCCTAGCATCGATCGCGCCATGATCTGGCTAGAATACCAGGACATGAACGAATGCGGGCTGATCGAGATTCCTGAGGCTGGCGACTGGATGGATCTGCTGGCGGTACGCTATAACACCCTTTACGATAACGTTCTGTACTATGCTGCTGCCCTGGCCCACCACGAGATCGCCCGTACGCTGCCCGCCACAATCCCAGCACACCAGCTGGCAATTGATGCCGCCGGAATTCATGAGCGGCTGAACCTGCTAATGTGGATTGACCGCTGCTGGGTTGCCGAGCATTTCGCAACGCAGCTGGAACAGCTAAAATCGTTTCGGCTCGAATGGTTTATGCTCTACCATAATATCGGCACCATTTCGAGCCGCCCGTATTACCTGCCCTGGGTGGCCTTCCGCGAATATGGCGACTGGTGCGATAGCCTGGGGAATTTGCTCGCCATCCTTACCGGTGTCGCCGATCGGCATCGCGCCGAGCATATTCTGCGGTTTATGCGCCAGGTTGGCATGCACGAGCCTTATCCCACCAAGGCGATTCACCCACCGATTTACCCTGGCGAAAGCAACTGGCGCGAGTACTACCGCAGCCGCAACCTTAATATTCCGCATCAATATCACAATGGCGGCATCTGGCCGATGATCGGCGGCTTCCATGTGGCTGCGCTGGTGCGGCACGGCTGGATTCATGAAGCCGAACAGGTATTACTAAGTTTGGCGCGCGCCAACTACCAGGGCAGCAACAGCGATTGGGAATTTAACGAATGGATGCATGGGGATAGCGGTCACCCGATGGGGTATGCCCAGCAAGCCTGGTCAGCGGCGATGTTCCTCTATGCCGAAGCAGCGCTACGCACGCGCCGCATGCCCCTCTTCGATCAGCTACTCGCCGCAAAGCCTGCCGCTACGGTTGCCAGTGAGGTGAACGACGTGGGCGTGCATGCCGGTGGCGGGCCGGTGTAATATCAACGCTGTTGGATTACTTTGATGGACGGTGCAGCCTCGAGCTATGCTCGAGGCTGCACCGTCCATCGCCTGGCGTTCAGCCGCGCTGACACGGATGGTTAGGGAACACTTTGAGCATATGCTAGCATGTAAAATTCGCTTAATATTGCTCGACGCGAAGCAGCGTTGGTTGCAACGCAATGTTGGACGGCAATTACATGATGGTCGCTTCAGGTGTTTAGGCAGATGCAACATGCAAGATGTCATGGGACTTTGTCACACATCATTTAGGATGCTAATAAGATGCAAACCACCAGATGCAAAGCCGTGGGAGGAAAAGAAAGAGAATCCAACTCAAAACAAACAGCGTAAACACGCGGATTTGATGACGCACTGTAATGAGGTTCGGTAACACGATTACGCTGATTGGGATCAGGATGATCGAAAGTATGGCGGCGCTGAGAGTTCCGTCAACCAAGAACTGGAAAAGGGTCGTCAAATGATCATGCGGCAGCGCCTCAAGCGGATCATCAAGAGCAGCATATGCCGTATGGCCAAGAATCCAGCGGGCGCGCCCGGCAACCATGATCAGTATGAGCGCAGCCCAGAAAGGGGTGCTCGCAAAGGTATAATGGAGAGAAATAAGCACACGATCAGAGGCGGTACGCCAACCATCAGTGGTAGGTCGCTGGTTCTGCGATTCGGGCGCAATATGCAGTGCCATGAGTCGTCACAGGATTTCAGAATGAAACCCCGCCGAAAACAGTGCGCACAGATCAAACCTAGTACGTGCTCGGCGGGATAAATTGTATAGTAATCAACGGTCGGAAAGATTGCAAGTGAGAATTACTTCATTATTGCCATCCAACCAGCGATTAACCAGATTGAGCGCAATTGCAGGCGCAACCCAGATTAATAAAGATGTTGCTGGAAATAATCTCGGCGGTATACAGGTGCGCTCAATCACGAATGGCGTAGACTATTGGTTTTCCGTTAGACGAACCCAGCCAGTTTCTGTACCAACCTTTGCCAAAGCCTCGTTACTTGCGTAGAATCGCATCAGCCCACAATCCTTGCACAAAACCACCCGCATTTTGGCCCCGTAAATTGAGAATATTCCGCTCAAACCGGGAAGCAGATCTGGCCCATAGCCACCCCTTGCGCCAATTTCATTATGAGCAAAGACATTATCGCCCCCACATTCTGGGCAGGTTGTCTGACGTTCCATAAAAAGCCTCCTGTAATTCAACACTCTACTGGTAGTACGAACGAGAGCAGGTAAGGTTTCTAGCTTAATGCATGGTACCAAACTGTTTTTTGTGTCCCACTGTTGGTACGAAGCGCCACCAGCGGAACACAATGATACAAACGTACCAATCTGCCGAAGGCGAAAAACACCGACCGCGTAATTTGTGTTATTAAAGCATTCTCACCTCAGACTCTCCAACTACGCACATAGTAGCACATTTTCTTTACATCATCGATTTATTGAGAAACTCAAGCCCTATTCAGAACCACTAAACTCCGTTAGGTTATTGAATAAGAGTACGACGAAGCCATTGACAACATAGCACTATTGTTCTACACTCTATCTCCAATACCTGTGTTGAGGTAAATAGCACCTCGCGCGCTGGGTCGCGCCTCGAAGCAGCTAGTATAGGAGATGTACATTGGAACGACACGATGACGATCTCAGCCAGTTTGCCGCCGAAGGTGCGCTACCATTACCCACCACCGATGACCAGGGCAATGTTGCGCATGCCGGGGCGCGCATCTGGTATGCAAGTTTTGGCGCAGGCTCGCCCGTTATACTGCTCCACGGCGGCCTGGGCCACAGCGGCAACTGGGGCTACCAGGTGCCTGCGCTGGTAAACGCCGGGTACCGCGCCATCGTGATCGATAGCCGCGGCCATGGCCGCAGCACCCGCGACGAGCAGCCATATTCATATACGCTCATGGCCGCCGACGTCGCTGCCGTTATGGATGCGCTGCACCTCCCCGAAGCGGCACTCGTGGGCTGGAGCGATGGTGCCTGCACCGCGCTAGTATTAGCAGCGCAGGTGCCCGAGCGCGCCACAGGTGTGTTCTTCTTTGGCTGTAACATGGATCCCAGCGGCACGAAAGAGGTAGAGTTTACTCCCGTGCTCCAACGCTGCTTCGGGCGGCATGTCCACGATTACACTGCGCTCTCATCCACTCCCGAGCAGTTCGATGATTTTGCTGCCGCTGTAGAGCAGATGCAAAAAACCGAGCCGAATTACTCAGCACAGGATCTATCCCGCATCCGCGTGCCCGTAGCTATCGTACAGAGCGAGCACGACGAGTTCATTAAGCGCGAGCATGCCGAATATCTTGCGCGCACCATTCCAGGTGCACGGTTTATTGAACTTCACGGAGTAAGCCATTTCGCGCCTCTACAACGGCCTGCACTTTTCAACCGCGCCATGCTGGCATTCATCGATACGGTCTGGAAATAGTGCCATCTACCTTCGGTCTACTAAATATCACCCATCTGTTACCGCATCACGCATTACCCACGAATAACACTTGTGGTACAATGCCGCTCCACACACAGCACACCAACTTGCTATGAGCCTATGCACATGGCGCCATGTAAGAGCCTTGCGCCTATGTTTGCTATAGGGAGTATTCTCTATAAGGAGGATTGGAGTATGCACAAGCTCAGATTCCCATCGCTTGCGGCGCTGTTAGTAAGCGCACTGCTGGTGCTGGCGGCATGTGGCAGCAGCACCACACCAGCGGGCGGCGCGGCTACGAGCGCACCAGCCGCCGGGGAAGCGGCCACAAGCGCGCCTGCCGCGGCAACCAGCGCCCCAGCAAGCGCACCACCCACCGCTGCCGCCAGCGGCGAACAGCCTACGGCAGCAGCCAGCAGCGGCGCACAAACGACCATTACCTGGGGGTTCTGGGGCAGCCCCGAAGAGAAGGCCAGCCACGAAAAGGTGGCCGCCGAGTTCATGAAGACGCACCCGAATATCAAAGTCGAAGTTTGGCATCAGCCGTGGGATGATTATTTCACCAAGCTGAAGACCCTGTGGGCGAGTGGCGATTCGACCCAGATTCCCGACGTGCTGTTCTTGTGGCCAACCCCTAGCTATGCGGCTACGGGCGTGCTTGAAGACCTGACGCCCTACATCCAGAAGAGCAATTACAACACCAAGGACTACTGGCCCGCGCTGCTTGAATCGGCCAGCTACGACGGCAAAATCTACGGTTTCCCACGCGATATCGAAACCAACGTGATTTACTATAACAAGGCGATTTTCGATGAGGCGGGCGTACCCTACCCAACCGATGACTGGACCTGGGACGATTTCATGGCCGACGCGCAGAAGCTGGCGAAGATCGAGGGCAATGGCCGCGTGACGCGCTATGCGCTGGCTGCTGAGGGCGGCAAGTGGTCGAAGTTTGTGATGCAGAACGGCGGCAGCATCCTCGACGATATGCGCAACCCCTCAAAGTGCACGCTCAGCGATGCAAAAGCGCTAGCAGGTATTACCTTCTTCAGCGACCTGATGAACAAGAACCTGGCAATGCGCGATGCTGCCCTGGGCCAAGCGGGCGGCGACGCGGCGGTATTCCAGGCCGGCCAGGCGGCGATGATTCTGCAAAACTCCAGCCGCGTGTCGGCGTTCAACGCCGCCAACCTGAAGTACGATGTCGTTGCTGCACCAATTCCCAAGGGCGGCCAGCGCGCGAATGGCGCGGGCGGCGCAGCCTGGGTGATGTCGGCCAAGAGCGATAATAAGGATGCTGCCTGGGAATTCCTGAGCTGGCTGCAAAGCAGCGATGGCGGCGAGAAGCTGTACACCCAGTCGGGCGAAATCTTCCCGGCGCTGCAAACCGTCGCCAAGGATGTGTTCCTAAAGCAAACCACGCCGCCCGCGAACAAGCAAGCTTTCCTGATTGAAGGCGAGGCATCGAAGGTTGGCGCGTTCGGCTATTTCCCCGATTGGGACGAGCTGAGCGGTTCGATCATCGAGCCGGGCTTGCAGAAAGTCTGGTCGGGCGAGCAGAGCCCCGCCGACGCAGCAACAGCGATCTGTGGGCAGGTCGATACCTTCTTGAAGGATAAGGGCTACCCGAAGAAGTAACGTTCGTGCGACGGTAAGGGTGTGGCGAGGGATGGCGTGGCAGGTTTGCCTAACGCTGTCCCTCGCAGCATACTATGGCATAGCCGCAGGACAATGTATGGCAACGCAAGCGGAACAACCATCGCTGCCAACCGTAGCGAAGCGCAGCCGGGGCGGCTGGCGACCTGGGCGGCAGAATGAAGCATACTTATTTCTGCTGCCGAGTTTGCTGGGCTTTCTGCTCTTCATCGTCATTCCTGTGCTTGGCTCACTGGCGCTGAGCCTGATGCGCTGGAACTTGCTTACCCCACCCCAGTTTATCGGCCTGAACAACTACATTGAAATCTTCACCCGCGACCCGCTATTCATACAAGCCTTCGGCAACACGCTCTTCTATGCCGTAACCATTGTGCCGCTGCAACTAGTCGCCGGGCTAACCGTGGCGCTGGCGCTCAATCAGGGCATTCGCGGCGTGAAGTTCTACCGGCTGATCTACTTTATGCCGGTGGTGAGCAGCGTAGTAGCCGCCGCGCTGATCTTTCAGTGGATGTTCAACCGCGATTTTGGCATTGTGAGCGCGGTGTTCTGGTGGCTGGGTGATGTAACCGGCCTGCCAATCGCCCCGCCCGATTGGCTCAATAGCTCGGCCTGGGCCAAGCCAGCGGTGGTGCTGCTCACCGTGTGGAAGAATATGGGCTTCACTATGGTGATCTACCTGGCTGGGCTGCAAAGCGTCCCCGAAGAGCTGTACGACGCCGCCAAAGTCGATGGCGCGAGCCCCTGGCAGCAGCTGCTGAACATTACTCTACCCATGGTTAGCCCAACAACATTCTTCCTGCTGATTATTCAGATGATCGGCGCGTTCCAGCTCTTCAGCGAACCATTTGTGATGACACGCGGCACCGGCGGCCCAGCAGGCGCAACCATGTCGATTGTGATGTATATCTATCAGGCGGCGTTCAAATACAGCCAAATGGGTAAAGCCTCGGCCAGCGCCTGGGTGCTGTTTGCATTTATCTTCGCCTGCACGCTCGTTCAGAATTGGTTGCAGCGGCGCTGGGTGCATTACGAAACCGGAGAAGGCTAATGGCGACCGACTTGCTGAACATGCCGCCGCGCCGCCGCATTCAATCGCGCTGGGGTGCGGTGCTGCTGCATATCTTTCTGCTGCTGGGCAGCGTGGTGATGCTGCTACCATTTATCTGGATGTTGAGCACCTCGCTGAAAACGCCTGCCGAAACGTTCGCCTACCCGCCAGTGTGGATTCCCACGCAAATTGCCTGGAACAACTACAGCCGCGCGGTTTCGTCGATGCCGTTTGGTCGCTTCTACCTGAACAGCCTGATCGTTACGATCAGCGTGACGGTGCTGCAAATCCTCACGTCGTCGCTGGCGGCATTTGCGTTTGCCCGGCTGCGCTTTCCTGGGCGTAATCTGCTGTTTCTGCTCTACCTGGCAACGCTCATGATTCCATTCCAGGTCACGATGATTCCGAATTTTATTATCGTGCGGCTGCTGGGCTGGTTCGATACTTACCAGGCGCTGATTTTGCCGCCCGCATTCTCGGCGTTCAGCACCTTCCTGCTGCGCCAATACTTCACCGGCATTCCGTTCGATCTCGATGAAGCGGCGCGGATCGATGGCGCAACCTCGTTGCGCATCTGGTGGAGCGTGATTTTGCCGCTGAGCGGGCCGGTGCTGGCCGCGCTGGCGATTTTTGTGTCGCTGAATACATGGAACGAATTTTTGTGGCCGCTGATTGTGACGAACTCGGCCGCAATGCGCACGCTACCCGTCGGGCTGAGCACCTTCCAGGGCCAGTATAAGGTTGAATGGAATCTGCTAATGGCTGGCTCGGTGATTGCGATGCTGCCGGTGCTGCTGGTGTATATCGTCGCGCAGCGCTGGTTTATTCGCGGCATTGCACTTTCGGGCATGGGCGGGCGCTAGACGCAGGCGCAAGCCAAGGGCAAAAGTACAGATGAAGCAGAGCGTTTCTGCCATATTTGCCGTGACACTGCTGCTTGCGGGCTGTGGCAACCCACCGCAGCGCGCGCAGGTTGCACCGCTCAGTGGCCCACCAGCCGCAGTGCACGTGCAGTCGGTTGCGCTTGCCGCGCCGCCGGAACCATGCACCGGCGTGTTTGCTGCGCACGACCTTGACCACACTACTGCCACGCCCAGGCCGGTGGCGCGCATGTTCGAGGGCAATGGCGCAGGCGTGGCAATTGGCGACCTCGATGACGATGGGTGGCTGGATGTGGTGCTGGCACATAGCCATGGCGCGGCAACGCTGCTGTGGAATACAGGTGATCTACACTTCCGCGCCGAGCGCCTGCCGCAGCATGATACGCGCGCCGTGAGCCTGGTCGATGTTGATGGCGATGGTCGCCTCGATATTGTGTTTACGCGCCGACTGGCTGCGCCGAGCTACTGGCATAATACCGGCGATCCGGCGGCACGCTTTACGCCCGAGCTGCTGCCGAATGTAGCGCGTCCTGCCTATGCCATGGCCTGGGGCGACCTGAACGGCGACAGCGCGCTCGATTTCGTCGCCGCCTCGTATGATGCCGAGCTGCTGACCGCGCAGGGCAACAGCTTCCTGATGGGGCCAGGTGCAGGCGTGTATGTCTACACTCGCAGCGGCGAACGGTTCGTACCGCTGCAGCTGGCGCATAAATCGCAGGCGCTGACCCTGGCACTGTTCGACCTGAACCACGACGCCCAGCCCGATATTCTAGTAGGCAATGACTTTGCCACGCCCGACCAGTATTGGGTACGGCAGAACGACGGCTGGGCCGCAATGCAGCCATTCAGCGCCACCAGCCACAGCACCATGAGCTTCGATAGTGGTGATATTGACAACACCGGGCAGCCAGTGCTGTTCGCCACCGACATGAAGCCCTACGATAAGGGCGTAGCAACTCTGGCCGAATGGCAGCCCATGATGAGCGAAATGTGGAGCCCGGTGCCGCTAGGCGACCCGCAGATTGTCGAGAATGTGCTGCAAGTGCCGGGCGCAACCGGTTTCCGCAACCAGGCCTATGCGCGCGGCGTCGATGCGACGGGCTGGAGCTGGAGCGGTGAGTTTGCCGACCTCGACAATGACGGCTGGCTCGATCTGTATGTCGCCAACGGTATGATTGAGGCCGAACTGTTCAATTATTTGCCGAATGGCGCGCTGGTGGAACAAAACCAGGCGCTGCACAACGACGGCGCGGGCCATTTTGTGCCGATGCCGCAGTGGGGTCTGGGCTCGGCGCGCAGCGGGCGCGGCATGGCGATTGCCGACCTCGACGGCGATGGCGACCTGGATATTGTAGTGAACAACCTGAACGCGCCGAGCCAGCTCTTCGAGAACCAGCTGTGCGGCGGGGCCAGCCTGGCCGTCGATCTGCGCTGGCCGGGCAGCAAAAACACGCGCGCCCTGGGGGCAGCCGTGCAGCTCCGCACTGGCACAGCAGCCTATAGCCGCATGGTGCGCGCCGAGGCGGGCTACCTTTCCGGGCTGCCTGCACGCGTGCAATTCGGTTTCCCGGCGGGTGAAACGCCAAGGCAGCTGCTGGTGCGCTGGCCCGATGGCGCGGTATCGCAGGTAGCTGCGCCTACGCCGGGCACGCGCCTGACCATCACGCGGGAGTAGGGCAGCAGGGTGCCAAAGGGAAAGTGTTCCACCAATGAACATGTGACGTACACCATCTGCTATGTGCGCATTCCAGCGTCTTCGTGTCTCTGTGGTAAATAGCAAATCGATACTCGCTGCTTGGAGGCATCTATGGCCGCACACGCGCTGCCCGCGCGCAGCCCGCGCTTCCCCATCCTCGCACTGCTCCACCCGCGCAAGCGCAGCTGGCTGGTGCTAGCAGCGCTGCTGTTGGCGCTAGGCATTGGCACGCTGGGCGTGCGGGTGTGGGGATGGCCGCTGTGGTGGGCCGCCGCGCTCGGGCTGGGGCTACTGCTCGTGCCAGGCGCGCTCAAATGGCGCGACGACCTACGCCGCCATGGCAGAGTCATTATGGTATTGAGCATACTCCTGGCTGCGCAGGGCTTCCACACAATTGAGCACACCGCCCAGCTGATTCAGTATCACATTCTGAAATGGCCGCCGTTCGCATCCAGCGGCCTGATCTCGGCAGCCAATGCAGAATGGGTTCATTTCGTGTGGAATTGGCTGGTGGTTGCGCTGATTATGTACCTGGTGCGCGGCGGCATGCGCGGCATGTGGGTCTGGCTACTGCTGGCATGGGCTTTTGCGCACGCCTGCGAGCATAGCTATATGATGCTGCGCTACCTCGAAATGAGCAGCGAATTGCAGCGGCTGGGATTCCCGCAGCTTTCGGCACAGGGGCTACCCGGCATTTTCGGGCGCGATGGCTGGCTGGCGCGCAGCCCGGCGACGCAGGGAACCTTTCTCTGCCGCCTGCCCGGCGTTACCACTGCGCCGCGTATTGATGTGCACTTCTGGTGGAATGTTGGTGAGATTGCGCTGTTACTCCCCGCTGCGCATTCGTTTCTGCGCACGCATATAACGCTACAATTGACCATCGACAGCAGGCAACCTTAATCGACCGAGCCGGGTCAACTAGCAATCGTCACATATACCAGGCACGCAGTATGGCAAAACACAAAATTTACGCGGTTGTGGTCGGGCGCTCGCCGGGCCTCTACGATGAATGGTTCGGGAACGCGGGAGCCGAGGCGCAGATCAAAGGGTTGCCCAACGCCGTGTACAAAAGCTTCCAGTCGCGCGCCGAAGCCGAAGCCTGGTATCGCGAGCGTGCCGGGCAAGCGCCAACCAACATCCGCATCAGCCGCGCAGACGCGCCCGGCGTGGATTATTACCAGCTGCATCGTGAAGCCCTGGCCGCTGGCAAGGTAGTATGCTACACCGATGGCGGCTGCATGGTTAACCCTGGCGTCGGCGGCTACGGCGCGGTGCTGCTCTTTGGCGAAAAGCGGAAGGAGCTTGCGGGCGGTTTCGCGCACACTACTAACAACCGCATGGAGCTCATGGCCTGCATCATCGCACTGCAAACGCTGAAAAAGCCCGCCGCCGTGGTAGTATTCAGCGATTCGGCGTATGTGGTGAATGGGATTGCAAAGGGCTGGGCGCAGCGCTGGCGCGCGAACGGCTGGCAGCGCCTGGAAGATGGCAAACCCGAGCCGATGAAAAATGCCGACCTGTGGGCCGCGCTGTTAGCCCAATGCGAGCGCCATAACGTGCAGATCATTCAGGTGAAGGGCCACGCCGGTGCCGCCGAAAACGAGCGCTGCCACGAGCTGGCAAGCGCCGCAATGGCGCGCCCCAACCTCCCGCCCGATACCGGGTTCGCAGAGTAGCTACCCCCCTATGTGGCAGGCATGCCTGGCAGCTCAATATATGCCTGGGTGCCTTCCCCCGGCACACCGCTGCTAGTAAACCGTAGCGTGCCGTTATATTGGCGAACCACTGCCGCCACCAGCGCCAGGCCCAGGCCCACTCCCGGCACCTCACGCGTGTGTGCGCGATCGACGCGGAAAAAGCGCTCGCTAATGCGCGGCAGATCGCTCGGTGGGATGCCCTCGCCCGAGTCTTTCACCGCAATTTCAAGCGCATGGGCGTGCCACGCCACCGCCAGGCTAACGCAGCCACCTTCAGGCGTGTACTTAATCGCGTTATCCAGCAAATTGCCGACCATCAGCGTTAAATCGTTCGGCTGAAGGTACAGATTAGGAATATCGTCGGCGAGCTGGCTTTCAAAATGCTGATGTCGCTGTGCCAGACGCGGCGTAGCAGCGCGCACACATGCCTGCAATTCGTCGAGCACATTCAGCGGCTGCGTCGGCAGGGTGAATGCGCCGCCCTCAACTCGCGAGAGCTGCAGCAAATTGCCGACCAGGTCGGCAAGCTGGCTCACATCATCGTTAATTTCGGCAGCATATTGCTGGGCGCGCATACCACCAACATTCTGGCTCGCCAATGCCTCGGCGCGAATTTTAATCGATGCCAGCGGGGCGCGCAGCTCGTGCGAGGCATTTGCCACAAAATCGCGCTGTTGCTGCACCGTCTGCTCGATCCGTTCGGCCATATGGTTGAACATTGCGCCAACCGATGCTAGCTCGTTCACCGTATCGTCGATTGCCACCCGCGCATGTAGCTGCCCTTCGGCCATTTGCTGCGCAACCCCGCGCAGCTGCGAGAGTGGGCGCGTAAGCTGGGCGGCAACCCACATGGCAATGGCAAATGCCAGCACCAGCGCGCCCGCTGCCGCACCAATCAGCGCAAGCCAGCGCGAAAACAGGCGATTATTGACGGGCGCGGTTGAGGTATCGAGCTGCAGCGTGCCCAGTACATCGCGCCCCTCATGAACCACCGGTACCGCCGTATAGAGGCGGCCATCTATCACGGTGCTGACCACATTCCCGCTAAGGACACGCGCATTATCCACCACTAAGCGCCCGTTCGAGCTGCTACTCACCACAAGCGCGCCGCGAGTAGTAAACAGATTGACATTCGTGTCGGTGGTGAAATCGCCCTGAAGCTGATTGCGGCGCGCCATCCATGCGCCAAGGAGCTGCTGCGCGCTCTGGCGTTCGAATGCCTCGGGGAACGTATTTGCCAGTGCCAGCGCCTGGGCCTGCTGCTCGTGAATAAACGCTTCCATCGTCATGCGCGACATCTGATTGCCCGCCATGATCAGCAGCAGGCCCAGCCCGAGCGCCAGGGCAGTAAGAATAGCCGCCGCCAACTGGGCGCGCAGCGATCGCAGGGCATTCACAATCGCACTTCCTCGGGCGTTGCAAAGCGATACCCAACATTGCGCACGGTCTGGATGTATTGCGGTGCTGAAGGGTCGTTCTCAATCTTCTGGCGCAACCAGCGAATATGCACATCGAGCGTGCGGGTATCGCCGAGCCAATCGGTGCCCCAGATCTGGTTGAATAACAGCTCGCGCGTGAGCACTTTGCCAGCCTGCTGCATCAGTAGCGAGAGCAGCTCGTACTCTTTGTTGCGCAGCGCTAATTCCTGGCTGGCCTTCCAGGCCCGGTGCGCGCCCGGGTCGAGCACCACCTCGCCAATTCGTACCTGGTTGGCAGTCAGCAGTGCCTGGTCCCACTGTACCCGCCGCAATAATGATTTAATATGCGCAACCAACGCATGAAACGAAAAGGGCTTGGTCAAATAATCATCGGCCCCAAGTTCCAGCCCACGAATACGGTCGATTTCCTGGCCTAGCGCCGTGAGCATAATGATCGGCACCTGCGAAAACTGGCGCACTTCGTGGCATACCTGCCAGCCATCTTTTCCCGGCAGCATAATATCGAGCAGCACCAAATCAGGCCGTATGCTCATCACAAGCTGCACGCCCGCCGCACCATCGTGCGCAATCGCCACGGTATAGCCTAGCGCCTCTAGCTGAAATTGGATCGGCTCGGTCAGACGCGCATCGTCATCAATCAGCAGAATGGTCGTCATATGTGCGGTAGTTTATGCATGCGGCGCACCGAATATCGCCCGGGCGAAGCCTTGCAAAGCTCAGACCAGCCCAGCAAACAGGTCGGTTTTGATCTGGCTCGGCTTCACATGCATCTGGTTCAGCATATCCTTAAATGCTTCGACCATGCTCGGCGGGCCGGAAAGATAGAACGTACACTGCTGGTAGTGCGGCACTTCGGCCATAATCAGCTGCGGGCTGATACGCCCAACCCGCCCGCGCCACGCTTGCGGCAGCGATTTGGTGTCGCTGATAGTATAGATCGTTTTGATGCCAAGCTCGTAGTACGCCTGGTCGAGGACATCACGATACACAATATCTTCAACCCGCCGGTTAGCATAAAACACCACAATTGGGCGGCGCTGGCGCGTATCGATCAGGTATTTGAGCATGCTGCGGAATGGCGTAATGCCAATGCCGCCGGCAAGCAACACACACGGCTGCGCTGGGTCGCTTGGCAGCACAAAATCGCCTGCCAGCTGCGCTGCTACAATTTCTGTCTGCTGGTTCATCGCAAGGAGCGCATGCTTGAAGCTGCTCGATTGCTGATAGAATTTTACGCCCAGGCGCAAGGTATCTTCGGTTGGGGACGAGGCGAGCGTGAAATAGCGGCGGTTGCCGCGCCCATCGGCATCGGCGTGGCCCAGCGTCCATTCCATATATTGGCCGGGGGCAAACGCAAAACGGCGCACCGGGGCAAACACAAAGTCGTACACATCGGGCGCGATCTGGATTTTTTCGCGCAGCGTCAGCACCTGCGTGGCCTTGGGGCTTACCATAAACGAGAGCAGGTTCCCAATCAATATTGCTAGCTCGGGCGTGGTGTAGAATGAGCCAATATGAAATTCGGGAACGAAGAGCACACCCACCAGCGCGCCATACGCCAGCTGCTGGCGACGGGTTGGCGGTGCCGTCAGCGGTTCGGTAAGAATAATAAAGGCGAAGAAGAATAGCGGCGAGTAAAGCGCAGTTTGTTGCAGCGCCGCGCCGATGCGCTGCCCACTGAGCGCCGAAAGCACTACCACCGCCGCCAGTGCCGCACCCAGGAAGCTGAGCACCAGGCCAAAGCGGCGGAGGCGGCGTGCCAGCAGCAGCCCACCCAGCAGCACAAACGGCAACATTGGCGGCGTGCCCACCCACCAGCTCGCCGATTGATTCAGCACCAGGTAGGTCAGTGCCACCGCAAAAGCCACCGGGTTAAACAGGTGCTTATGGTGCCACGCCACAATATACTTCGATGCCATCGCCAGCACCCCGGCCCAGGCCACAAACCAGATATCCTGGGGCGAGCTAATTGGCGTGATAATCAGCGCCAGAATCAGTGCCGAGATAGAGGCCGACTCGCTATTGGCAGGCACACCATAGGTACGCGCAAACATCGCATTGGTAATGCCACACGCGGCCAGTGCCACGCCGATGGTAAACAACAGCGCATATGGATCGTAGGGCAGCACCCCGGCCCAGGCAAACATCACTGCAATCGCCAGCAAGAAGATCATGTAATACAGCGCCAGCCGGTACATGGTCAGCCGGTTCAGCAAGTTATCAATCAGCTTCATCATGGGCGATATACCTCATAAAACCGGTGGTGAACGTAGCCTGGCCGTGGGCATCGATCGCGTAGCCTTCCAGGCCAGTAAGCTGTTCGATGAAGAAAATACCTGTGCGCCCCATGGCAAATGCCGCAGTTGCAAAGCGGTCGGCCTCGTAAATATCCGGCCCAATCACCGTCAGGCTCACGATTTCGGTCAGTGGCTCACTCGGCGCAAACGGGTTGTAGATATGCTGGCCGCGGATCGAGGTGCCGGACGTTGCCACGCCACAGTCGGTCACCGCCAGCACCTTCACAATCTCATGCAGGTTGAAGGGATTGCGAATACCTACCCGCCAGGGCACGCCACTCGCATTCAAGCCCACAACCTGAATATCGCCACCGGCATCGACATAGAAATTAGCGCAACCACGTTCGCGTAATAGCTCAGCCGCCTGGTCGATCGCCCAGCCCTTCACAATGCCCGAAGGGTCATACTCGCCATTGCGCGTAATGTTGAAATAACCACCCGTTTCCTGGCGCGTCTGCTCGGCTAACCCGAAGATGGCCCGCATATCGGCGCTGGCCTGCGCTACCGCCAGCTCGCCCCGGTTAATCCGGCTAATCTCACTCTCGGGCTTGTAGGTGCTGAATGTCGCATCAACGTATTCGAAGTACGCAAACACTGCATCAAGCAAGTCCATAGTTGCGCCGGAATCGGCGATCTCAACCGTCACCGGCATGCCCATCAGAATGCGTGTTTGCCTCACGCCGCGCCTTTGTTTTTTGCGCTATTAAGTGCCGATTGCAGCGATTGCACAAATGCATCACTGCTCAGTGTCGCGCCCGAAATTGCATCGACATTGGCGCTCTGGGCCTGGATAGCCTCGCTAATCAGATAAGGGAGCGCAATGTTATTGATGCGAATCGAGGTTCTGCGGTCGTTGGGGTATTCCAAAATCTGCACGTCGGTGAGCTTACCAGCTTGAATAACTGCTTGAACCTGCATGTTACCGTAATACGCATCGGTGACCGGGCCAGCATACGAACCATCACGGTACAGCCCGTTATTCTGGGCAACCGGCGCATCCGTAGGAGCTTCGGTGGGGGCTACAGTGGGGAGTGCGCGTGCGGTTGGGGGCGGTGGCGCGGTAGGCACGGCTGCTTGCGGGAGCTTTGGCGGCTGCGCTGTTGTGGGCGGGCGCTGGGCCAACGCCGTGGGCTGGGCTGCAAGCGGGAGCGGCGTAGCATTCGCACTCGCAGGTGCGCCACCGAAGCGCTCGTGTAGCGCATAGGCTACGAAGGTGGCTACCACAAAGCCAGAGACGAAAAATTTACGAATGGTGCGGGCGATTGGGCTCACGCGGCGGGGCTGAATGTTCGACATAGCATCTATCCTTGCTCAATCATGCTATGCGTACTGTACTAAATTCAGCCCCGCCGCGTGTTAAATACCCCCGTGCACACCTTAAATTCAGCTTAAACTTTTAGCGCACATCACGCCAAAACGATGATCAGTCGTTTGCCGGAAAGCGCGCGCCCGTCAGCTGCTCAGAAATGGCCCAGAGCTGCCTCGCCACCGCTGGATCGTTCGCGCCGCGCGGCAAACGCGCCAGCTTGGGCATACCCGTCATTTCGCCAAAGCCATCGGGGCCATAATAAGCACCACCAGGTGCCAGCGGGTTGGTTGCGGCGAACAGCGCGGGCAGGCAACCCTGCGGCACCTCTTGCCAGATACCAGGGAGCGCCTTTGAGAAACGCATCATGAGCGGCTCATCGCTGCGCCCCGTGCCCATGGACGGGCCAGAACGCTGCAAGTTCGTGCGCGTTACACCCGGATGCGCGGCATTGCTGCGAATACCCCAGCCTTGCTGGCGGCTACGCCGATCGAGCTCGGTGGCGAATAATAAGTTCGCAAGCTTCGATTGAGCATAGGCCAGCGCTGGCGAATAGCCCTGCTGCCATTGCAGATCGCCAAAACGAATGCGCCCAAGGTGATTCACGCCGCTGCTCATGGTTGTTACGTGGGCCGATCCAGCCGCGCGCAGCAGCGGCAGCAGCCAGGCCGTAAGGGCAAAGTGCCCGAGGTGATTCGCGCCAAATTGCAGCTCGAAGTCGTCGGTGGTGGTATAACGACGCGGCGGCATCATCACGCCTGCGTTATTGATCAGGATGTTAATTGGGCGACCCGCTGCGCCCAATCGCGCGGCAAAGCTATGCACCGATTGTAGATTTGCCAGGTCGATCAGCTCAAGCGCAAGGTTGGCCTGTGGATATTCGGCCAGCAGCTGCTGGATCGCCTGACGCCCCTTCTCGGCATTACGCACCGCCAGAATCACCGCAGCGCCTGCGGCGGCGAGCCGCCGCGTTAACCCAAAGCCCAGGCCGCTATTGGCACCGGTAACAACCGCCAGCTGGCCGTGCAGATCGGGCATTCGTATGTCAAATGTGGGAGTCATCATATTCTCTCATCATGGAATTTTGCCTGCGACAGCATTGTTTATGCTGGGCTATTTCCCAGCGCGCAAGCAGTACGAAGCTTGTGTCAAAGATGATAAAGGCTACACCAAGCACCAGGGTGAAGGGTGCAAAAAAGCCAAGCGGCAACAAACCTGGCGCACATATTGAAGAGCCAGAGCGACGAAAAACGGAATACCAAATACAACTTCGAAGATTTGCCACCAGCGCCGATGCGCTGCATCGATCAGCATGAGTTGGGCCACCTCCAAATTCGCGCAATTTTCAAGGTACCACGCCAGGCACATAGAGATACTTCAGCAGATGCGCAGCATTATGTGCGGCACGACCAGACGGTAAGCGCTACCCGCCTGATTGGCGGCGCAGCTCATTCCGGCGAATCTTACCACTGACGGTTTTGGGCAGCTCGGTCACAAATACAATCTCGCGCGGGTACTTGTAGGGCGCGGTGATCTGCTTACAGTGATCTTGCAGCGCGGTGATCATTGCGGCGGTACCCTCAATGCCAGGCTTCAGCACTACAAAGGCCTTGATGCGCTGCCCGATCCGCTCATCGGGCACACCCACCACCGCCGATTCGGCGACGGCCGAATGTTCGAGCAAAGCCGACTCAACTTCGAAGGGGCCAACCCGGTAGCCCGAGGTTTTGATCACATCATCGGAACGCGCCACAAACCAGAGATAGCCGTCATCATCGCGCACAGCGCGATCGCCGGTAACGTACCAGTCGCCGCGAAATGCAACAGCATTTGCCCGCTCGTCGTTCAGGTAGCGCTCGAACAGGCCAACCGGGCGCGCAGGCGCGATGCGCACCGCGATATCGCCTTCCTGTCCATCGGGCACCTCATTGCCATGTTCATCAATCACTCGCACATCGAAGCCGGGCGAAGGTTTACCCATGGCACCTGGGCGCGGTTCCATACACGGGAACACGCCGACCATCAACACGCTTTCGGTCTGACCATAGCCCTCACGAATATCAAGCCCGGTGGCTTCCTTCCACACCGCAATCACCTCCGGGTTCAGTGGCTCGCCCGCACTCACGGCATGGCGCATAGCTGAAAGATCGTAGTGGGTGAGATCCTGCAATATGAGCGCACGATATGCGGTTGGCGGCGCGCAGAAGTTAGTAACACCCACGCGCTGGAGCAGATCGAGAATACGCGGCGCATCGAAGCGCCCACGAAAATCGTATACTACATTACACGCGCCCTGGCTCCACGGCCCAAACAGTTTGCCCCAGGCCGCTTTAGCCCAGCCAGTATCCGAAAGGGTGAGATGCCGATCCTCAGGCGTGAGATCGAGCCAATATTTCCCGGTAATCTGGTGGCCAATGCCATAGCTCGCCTGGGTGTGCCCGACCATTTTGGGCATACCCGTTGTGCCCGAGGTGAAATAAATCAGCAGCGGATCATCGGCGCGCGTGCGCTCGAAGGTGGCAGGTGTGTTCACCGCTGCGGCCAGGTCGCCGTAGTTCTGCCAGGGCGTGCCCGCGGTGCCAACGCTGATCCAGTGCTGTACGCTGGTGCCGGTTAGCAACTCGTTGAACTTTGGTGCGCTCTCGGGGTCGGTAATCACGGCCTTCGCATCAGAAATTTCGAGACGGTAACGTAGATCTTTGGAAGTAAGCATGGGCGTACCAGGCATAAACACAACGCCTGCACGAATACAGCCCAGCACCAGCATCCACCATTCGGGGATACGCGGCAGCATAATGAACAGCCGGTCGCCGCGCTTCAGGCCCAATTGTGCCAGCACAGTTGCAGCAATCTGCGATTCGCGCTGTACATCACGCCAGGTATAATCGCGCCTATCGCCAGCCTCATTCGACCAGAGCAGCGCGGGCTGATCGGGGCGCTCGCTGGCCCAGCGGTCAATCACATCGGCGGCGAAATTGAAGTACTCGGGCCGATCCCACGTAAATGCCTGGTAGGTCGCATCGTAGTCGGCCATATTCCGAGGTGAATAGGGTGCCATAGGTGTACCTCCTCACTGAGAGTCAGCAACACTGCGTCAACAATCCACATTATCAGGGCTTTCGCTCACCCAAGTACGTTATTCACTTCCTTGTTTGCGCTACGCACAAAAAATGACCAAGCTGCCGCAGGCACATCAGCGGCGAGCGAAAGCCTTGATTATAATTACGCGGTAGGTACAGCGCGCCGTAAACTAATAATCACAAACTTTGAGGTAGGCGTATTACTGCGTTCGGCGACACTTTCAATCGGTACCAGCACATTCGCCTCAGGGAAATAGGTGGCGGCACAGCGTAGCGGAATCGGATAATCAACGACGGTAAAATGCGCGGCGACCCGCTCAACCCCTTCAAAATAGCTCACCAGATCAACAATATCGCCAGCCGCCAAGCCGGACGCCTGAATGTCCTGAATATTCATTAGCACAATGCGGCGCTCGTGGTAGAGGCCCCGGTAGCGGTCGTGCAAGCCGTAAATCGTCGTATTGAACTGCGCATGACTGCGGATAGTCATCATCACCAGCTGTCCGGGGGCTAACTCATAGCGCGGCAGATCATATATTAGGAAGGGTGCGCGCCCGCCGGGTATATTGAAGCGCCCTTCACGCGCGGCGTTCGGCAGGTAGAAGCCACCGGCAACCCGCACGCGCTCGTTGTAGTTCTCGCAGCCAGGTATCACATGCGAAATATGGGTGCGTATCTGGTCGTAATTGGCGGCAAGCGCCGCCCAGGGGATTGTGCTGCGTGCGCCAAGCACCGTCTGGGCCAGCTCGGCCACAATCGCAACCTCGCTGCGCAGCTGCGGCGAGCCGGGTGCCAGCTTCCCCTGCGAGCGCTGCACCACGCCCATCGAATTTTCAGTTGAAACGAATTGCGGGCCGCTCGCCTGCATGTCGATCTCGGTGCGACCCAGGCAAGGCAAAATCAGCGCCTGTTCGCCAGTAACAAGGTGCGCGCGATTCAGCTTGGTCGAAACCTGTACCGTCAGTCGGCAGCGCCGTAATGCCTCGGCGGTATACGTGGTATCGGGCGTAGCCGAAAGAAAATTGCCACCCAGCGCAAATAGCACCTTCACCACCCCATCGTGCATGGCCTTAATCGCCTTCACCGTATCGTAGCCATGCTCACGGGGTGGCTCAAAGCCAAATTCGGCAGCCAGGCTATCGAGAAATTCAGGTTTAGGTTTTTCCCAAATGCCCATTGTGCGGTCGCCTTGCACGTTGCTATGGCCGCGCACCGGGCACAGGCCAGCACCAGGCTTTCCAATCTGGCCGCGCAGTAAATGCAAGTGAACAATTTCCTGAATGGTAGCGACAGCGTTTTTATGCTGGGTAAGCCCCATCGCCCAGCAGGTGATTGTGCCTTGCGAGCGCGCCAGGATTGTGGCTGCCTCGTGAATTTGCTCGCGCGCAATACCGCTCTCAGTCACAATTTCATCCCAGGGCATGGCACGCAGCGCTGCAGCAAATGCTTCAAACCCACTGGTTTGCGCCGCAATAAAATCATGATCGAGTACCGTGCCAGGGTTAGCCGCTTCCTGCTCAAGCATATCTTTCATAATGCCTTTGAGCAGCGCCATATCACCATTGATGCGCACCTGCAAGAAGAGATCGGTGAGCTTGGTGCTTAACCCGAGCATACCACGCACTTCCTGCGGGTGGTTGAAGGCCATCAGCCCGGTTTCGGGCAAGGGGTTGGCGGCGATAATCGTCGCACCATTGCGCTTGGCTTCTTGCAGCGCAATGAGCATACGCGGGTGGTTAGTGCCCGGGTTTTGGCCCAGTAGCAGAATCGTGCTGGCTTTGGCGAAGTCTTCCAGCGTAACCGTGCCTTTGCCAATACCAATCGATTCTGCGAGCGCCACAGATGTCGATTCATGGCACATGTTCGAGCAATCGGGCAGGTTGTTGGTACCAAACTGGCGCACAAACAGCTGGTAGAGGAAGGCCGCCTCGTTGCTGGTGCGGCCCGACGTATAGAATACCGCTTCGTTCGGCGAACTTAGCCGTCGCAGCTCAATCGCTATTAGCGTAAAGGCATCATTCCAGCTGATTGGGCGGTAATGTGTGGCACCGCGTGTTAGCACCATTGGCTCGGTGAGGCGCCCTTGCTTATTCAGCCAGTAATCCGACTGTTCGGATAGCTCGGCGACGCTGTAACGGGCGAAAAATTCAGGCGTAATCCGTTTGAGTGTTGCTTCATCGGCAACTGCGCGCGCGCCATTTTCGCAAAACTCAACTGGCGGGCGATGCCCATCTGGCTCGGGCCAGGCGCAGCTCGGGCAAACAATACCTCCAGCCTGATTAAGGCTTAGCAGGGTGATGGCACTACGCGCCACCCCCATTTCTTCCCAGGCATACTGCATCGACGAAAGCACGGCAGGCAAACCAGCTGCCGCATCTTTGATGGTACCGCGATCCAATGGGTCGTTGGTTATTGGCGGCTCGCTTTGCACTGGCCCATGCGAATCATTAGAATCATACTCAGGTTCCCGAATACTAGCCATGTGGTGCTCCTCATAGGGTATGGGTATGGGGAAGAACACGCCAGGGGCAGGTATAGACATTGAAGCGGTGATCACGAACAAAGCCAATCAGGGTAAGGCCATGGGCTTCAGCCAGCGCAACTGCCAGGCTTGAGGGCGCACCAACCGCCGCCAGAATGGGAATACCGGCCACCACCGCTTTTTGCGTAAGCTCGAAGCTTGCCCGGCCACTGACAAACAACAGGTGTTGGTTCAGCTGAAGCGACCCGGCAAGCAGCCGTGTGCCAATCAGCTTATCGACGGCGTTGTGCCGCCCGACATCTTCGCGCAGCAGCTCGATCTGCCCGGCGGGGGTTACCAGGGCAGCGGCATGCAGGCCACCAGTAGACTCAAATACCTCCTGGGCAGCGCGGAGGTGTTCGGGTAGCTGATGAATCGTTGTCGCTGGAATGTGCGGGCCAGTAGAAGGTAACGGTGGGCAATCGCTGAGTTGCAGCGCTTCGATTGAGGTTTTACCGCACACGCCACAGCTCGACGTAGTATAGAAATGGCGCTCAAGCCGTTCGATCGCAATTTCGGCAGCCGGGTCGAGCTCGACGCGCACGGTATTGCGAAGATGTCGCGGCCCAACTGGCGGCCCACAGAAACGGATGCGCAGAATATGCGCGGGGTGGCGCACAATTTGTTCGCTAAAGAGGAAGCCTGCCGCCAGCGCGAAATCATCGCCCGGCGTGCGCATGGTGATCGAGATGCTTTTCCGCGTGCGGGCTTCACGCGGGCCATATTCAAGCCGAATCTCAAGCGGCTCTTCGACCACCAGCTGGTCGTGCCCCGTGGTGGAACCGCTGTTGGCAAAGCGATAGACGGCTACATCAAGCATGCGCTGCTCCATGGCCCCACTCCTCTGTCGGATGCTGGTAAAAAATTATAGCATACGCATCATTGACATAGCACGGCGTATACGCTCAGTTTACCCGCTACGCATGCTCAGGCCAATCCGGCCCCGCGCAAGATCGATGCTCAGCACGCGCACATCCACAATATCGCCAACGTGTACGATATCGAGCGGATTTTTGACAAAGCGATCGGCCATTTCCGAAACATGCACCAGCCCATCTTGCTTCACACCAATATCAACAAACGCACCGAAATCGACGACATTCCGCACCGTGCCTTTGAGTTGCATTCCCGGCTGCAGGTCTTCCATTTTCAGCACATCGGCGCGCAGCAGCGGGGGTGGCGCATCGTCGCGCGGGTCGCGGCCCGGGCGAGCCATTGCATCGAGCATATCGGCCAGGGTTGGCTCGCCAATGCCCAGCTCAGCGGCGAGCAGTGCGGGCGCGATGGATCCACCTGCAACGAGCGTGCGCACATGTGCTGCGGCTTCGGGCAGGGGCGTGGTGGCATCGCCGTAGCGCGCCAGTAATGCCCGCGCCGCCGGGTACGATTCGGGGTGAACGGCAGTATTATCGAGCGGATCGGGGGCTTCGGGGATGCGCAGAAAGCCCGCCGCCTGCTCAAACGCTTTCGGGCCAAGCCCCTTAACCTTCAGGAGCTGCTTGCGCGCACCAAATGGGCCATGTTCGTCGCGGTGTGCCACAATTGCCTTGGCGGTTTTACTGTTCAAGCCCGCCACATAGCCCAGCAGCGCCGCCGAGGCGGTGTTAAGATCAACGCCAACGAAGTTCACGCAGCTCTCGACTACAGTACCAAGCTGTTCGCCCAGGCGCTTCTGATCAACATCGTGCTGGTATAAACCCACGCCTAGCGCTTTGGGGTCGATCTTCACCAGCTCGGCCAGTGGGTCTTGCAGGCGGCGCGCAATCGAGACATTGCCGCGCTGCGTGGCATCCAGGCTGGGAAATTCGGCCCGCGCTGCTTCAGACGCAGAATAAACCGAGGCACCAGCTTCACTTACCATGACATACTGTAGCGGGAAGGCTGCGGCCTTAATCACATCCGCGACCAATGCTTCGGTTTCGCGGCTGGCGGTGCCATTGCCAATCGCGATCACCTGCACGCCCCAGCGCTGCGCGATTGCCAAGAGCGTTTCTCTGGCGCGCTCGGGCTGGTGCAAGTACACTACGCCACCCTCAAGATATTTGCCCGTTGCATCGACCACTGCTACCTTACACCCAGTGCGGTAGCCCGGGTCGACACCCATTACCACACGCCCGCGCAACGGTGGCTGGAGCAGCAGGCCGCGCAGGTTGGCCGCGAAGATTGTCAGGGCATGGGCCTCGGCGCGCTCGGTCAGCTCGCCGCGCAGGTCGCGCTCAATCGCGGGGGCCAGCAGGCGCTTGTAGCCATCGGCCACGGCGGCGCGTACCTCATCGCCCAGCCAGCCTGGTGCTTTGGCATAGCGCCGCTGCAATGTCGCCACAAATGCTGCGTGGTTGGCATCGACCTCAACTTTTAGCGCGCCCTCACGCTCGCCGCGATTGATTGCCAGAATGCGATGTGGCGGCAGTGTCGCCAGATGTTCGCCAAATTCGTAATATAGCTGGTATTTGCCCTCGGCGTCAGTCGTTTCATCTTTGCGGGCCACGCGCAGCACGCCGGTTTTGCGTGTCGCTTCGCGCACTGCCTGGCGCACGGTTGCCGTCTCGGCAATGGTTTCGGCAACAATATCGCGGGCGCCTGCATACGCCGCCTCGATATCGGCCACACCCTGTTCGGACTGAACAAATGCCACCGCCAGATCATCGCGCGATTGGCCGCCGGAATCCTGGGCAAGCAGGGCGTCGGCCAAGGGCTGTAGCCCTTGCTCACGGGCAATTTGCGCGCGGGTACGGCGCTTGGGCCGGAAGGGCAGGTAAATATCCTCAATCGCCTGGAGAGTTTCGGCAGCGTCGAGCTGGGTCGCAAGTTCGGGCGTCAGGTGGTCGCCTTGCTCAAGCGCTGCACGCACCTCGGCCCGGCGCGCTTCGAGGTTGCGCAAGTAGTGCAGCCGTTCGGCAAGCACCCGCAGCTGCGCTTCATCTAAGCCGCCCGTCGCTTCTTTGCGGTAGCGCGTAATGAACGGAATCGTGTTCCCTTCATCGAACAGCGCGATTGTGCGCGTCACCTGGCTCAAGCCCAGCTTTAGCTCGCGCGCCAGGCGTAGTTCAATTGTGTCGATAGCGATTGACATAGGGCTTTTCTACTCTTACGAACGGGTATGTACCTGTCGTTATGGCTTACGCTGGCCGAGCGTCACCCCCGAACCGCGTTCAACGCGCGTACCGGGGCGCGGGTCGGAACTGACAATCAGACCTGGCCCGAATCTGTTACACAAGTCGCCCAGCTTATCGCAGCCCTGCTGATCAACAAACGAAACGAACAGCCCGGCGGCCTCAATCCGCGCGCGCGCATCGGCCTCGCTCAGGCCGGTAATTTCGGGCACAACCACCTTATTGCCAATGCTCACCACAATGGTAACGGTTTGGCCGCGTGGCAGCTTCACATTCACCGGATCCTGGCGAAGCACAAAGCCCTCGCTAAGTGTGCTTGGCTCTTCCTGCACCTGCACCTGGAAGCCCGCCGCGATCAGCAGGTTACGCGCATCGGCGGCGCGGGTGCGTTGAACATCGGGCACATCGATTAGCTCGGGGCCAAGGCTCAACGTGAGCGTTACGACGCTTGAAGCGGCCTGGGTAACTGGCATTTGTGCTGGCGGGAACTGTTCCATCACCAGCCCGGCGGTAATCGTATCGCTGTGGCGCGGCTCGGCGACAAACACGCCCAGGCCCGCCCCCTGCACCTGCGTGCGCGCTTCAGCTTCAGTTTTGCCCACAACATCCGGCACTGGCACTTGCGGCAAGGTGCTGGTTGAAGTGGTGGTAGCTGCAGGCAAGGCCGTCGGGCGATTGATTGCCCCGTTTGCGAGCGAGAACAGCCCATCGAATGCACCAATTGCGAAGAGATACACCAGCCCAAGCACGCCGCCAAGCAGTAATAGCCCCAGCAGAAAACCGCCGAAATTCCCACTACTAGTATTCGGCCGGGCCTCAGCTACTGCCGGGCGCGGGGGCGGCAACACCGGGCGCGGGGCGGTGGTGCTGCTTGGTGTCCGCTGCACTGGTTGCGCCGGGCGCGGGGCCGGGCGGATCACCGTTTCCTGCTCACCACTGTTGCGGTAGGTGAGCAGCTGCTGGGCAAATTCGCGGGCCGAGGCCGGGCGATCGGCAGGCTCTTTGCTAATGGCACGCAGCACAATCCCCTCAAGCTGCGGCGGCACGCGCGGGTTATACATACGCAGTGGCGGTGGCTCGGTGTTCACATGCTGCATCGCCACAACAACAGAGCTATCGCCAGTAAACGGCAAGCGCCCGGTGAGCATCTCGTAGAGTGTGACGCCAAGTGCATAGATATCGGATTGTGGAGTTGCGGGCAGGCCACGTGCTTGCTCGGGCGAGATATAGTCGGCAGTGCCAAAGGTTACGCCAGTTTCGGTCATTGCCGTCGACATCTTGCTTTTGGCGATACCGAAATCGGTAATTTTGACCACGCCGCCATCGCCCACAATAATATTCTGAGGCTTAATGTCACGATGGATCATGCCCAGGCGGTGGGCGGCTTCCAGGCCGCGCGCCACTGCTTCAGCGATTGTAACCGCCTGCTCAATTGGCAGCGGTGCCTGGCGCAGAATCAGCGCCTTAAGGTCGCTGCCGGGCACATATTCCATCACGATATAGTGGATGTCGCCATCTTGCCCAACATCATACACATCAACAATATTGGGATGGCGCAGGTTCGCGACTGCCTGGGCTTCGTGCTGAAAGCGCTGCAAAAAGCCGGTGTCGGACGCATACTGGCTATGCAGCACCTTAATTGCCACCGGGCGGTTTAGCCGCAAATCGCGCCCACGATACACGCGCGCCATGCCGCCTTCGCCAAGCTTTTGTTCAAGTTCGTACCGATTATTGAGAATTTTTTGTTGCATTGTGTCGTTTATTCTTTGAGAGCAATTCTGGAGTGGCCTAAAACAGCGGGTTTACGCAAACACGTGGCGTACTATTTCGCAGGCAGTATGCGGCTCGGACAAGCCAAGATGATGTTCTAGCAGCGCGAGGTTTACCACATCTTCGCGGTTGTATGCTAACAGCGTTTGCAACGCCAGCTCATCACCATTTACTTCGTAGCGGTGCCACAGGCGCGGGGCATCCCAGCCAGAAATACCGGCGGAGGTTCGCCCAATACCCAGCCGCTCTTCGATCTTTTTCAGGCCGCCGCGCAGGCCATGCCGTCGGCACACATGCATTAAGTCGCAGTGCTGAAATTCCCGCTTCAGGTCAGCGAACAATCGCTTACGAATATAGGGTAGATCAAACGAGCTGCCATTGAACGTAACCAGGGTTTGGATGCCTTCGAGCGCTGCGTACAGTGCCAGATCATGAACACCGCCGCCCACCAGCTGAATCGTGCCCTGATCGGGCCGGTAGATACCAATGACGCTAATTGTGTTACTAAAGGTTGTTTCGATATCCAGGTACGCGCGCATCGAACACGATTCCTTCCAAACGCCTTGCTCTGCCCGAGAGCCGTGTCATTATGGCATAGCAACGCGGCATGGTCAAGCCAATGGGGAAACATGGTATAATTGTTTTTCTCGTTTTACCTAGATGCAGGGTTCACTATGCCGCGACGTGTACTGCTAGATACCGACCCAGGAATCGACGATTCGCTCGCCATTCTGCTCGCACTGGCCTCGCCCGAAATCGACCTGGCGGGCGTGGGAGTGACAGGCGGTAACTGTCCGCTTGAAGATGGTGTGCGCAATGCGCTGAATGTTCTTGCCGTCGCTAACCGCAGCGACATGCCTGTATTTTCAGGCATCGGGCTACCACTGATTCGGCCACCATTCACCGCGCCAGAAACCCATGGCGATACCGGGCTGGGCTATGCGCGCCTTCCCGCTTCACCCGCCAGCCAGGCAAACGAGCACGCCGTCGACTCTATCATCCGCGAGATTATGGCGCACCCCGGTGAAGTCACCCTGGTTGCTGTGGCCCCGCTCACAAACGTGGCCGTTGCGTTACGTAAAGAACCGCGCATTATTCAAAATGTGCGCGAAGTGATTATTATGGGCGGCGCGCTGCGCGCCGATGGCAATACAACGTCTCTGGCAGAATTCAATTTTTATGTCGACCCACATGCTGCGCATATCGTACTTGAAAGCGGGTTGCCGATAACGCTGGTGCCGTGGGATATTACCAAAGACGTATTGCTCGTGCAGGAAGATATTGATCGCATGATGGCAGTTTCTTCGCCCATTACGCGCTTTATCGCCGACGCAACACGCTTCTATATTGAATTTCACGAGCAGTGTTTTGGCTTTTCAGGCTGCTCAATCAACGACCCGGTTGCGCTTGCATTATCGTTTATGCCCGAGCTGGCACGCACCGAGCCAATGCATGTCGCGATTGAGTACAGCAGTGAATTGACTGCAGGCAAAACCGTCATTACCTATATTGGCGACCATCAGCGCGAGCCTGATGCACACGACCAGCTTGGCTTCGATGTGGCGCGCTGGCCAATGCAGTGGGGGCGGCAAATTCGCAGTAAGCCAAACGTTCGCGCTGTGACTGAATTTGATACGCAGCGCTTCATTGCCATGTTTGTCGAGCGTATGATTGCGCTGGCAAGAGGAGATTAACCCAACAGGATACCCTTGCCCCAATACCCGCGCCACACACTCGGGTCAGAGCACGCCCATGAATCAGCCACTAACCGGCATGCGGAAGTTATAGCGCAGCGCCGCTAATCGCAAGAGTGTAATGCTGCCCACCGCAACCGGTAGCGCCACTACCGATGTCACGCCAAACAGATCGAGCAGCAAGTAGATCCAGCAACCAATAAACGCACATGTCGCGTACCAGTGCGTGTTGCGGAAAACATAGGGAATTTCGTTACACACCACATCGCGGATAACGCCACCAAACACCCCGGTAATGACCCCCATAATTGACGCTACAAACAGCGATGTGCCAGCTGCTTGCGCATAACCAGCCCCTGCCACGCTGAACAGGCCCAGGCCGAGTGCATCGGGCAGCACCAGCCAGCGCGCCGGAATACGTGTAAATGCCGGGAATAAGAGCGCGAGCAGAGTTAAGCCCAATACTAAGATTGCATATTCCTGGTGCTCTACCCAAAACAGCGGCGTGCGATCCAGCAGTAAATCGCGCAGGGTTCCACCGCCAAACGCCGTCATAAAAGCTACGGCATAAATTCCAACCAAATCCATCTGCTTGCGCTGCGCTTCGGCAATACCCGAGAGCGCAAACGCTATAATGCCCAGTACTTCAATTGTTTGCAGCATTCATCTTCACCTAAATAACACAAGTTACACGGTCGGCTTTTTCGCCTTCGGCAGAGCGGTGCGTTACAATTATGGTGGGTTGATGGTGGTGCTCTGCGCCACCATCAACCCACAAAAAGAAAGAAATTCCTTGCTGCCGTAGGCAAAAGCCCATGCGCTGCAGTTCACCGCGTAACTTGTATAAATAACCGGATTTACGCGGCACAGCTCTGGCCGCTGTGAGCAGCCCCAATCTTGTCCAGTATACCGCCGAGCCTCATAGAGACATTGTAATGTGTCATTATACGCTGCGTAGCACGCACATAGTGCCCCGATTTTTACACTTTTTTCATCTTTAATCGTCTCACTGTTCGTCCGAACGCATCAGAATGCGGTAACAGCGAATCAGGCTGTAGAAGCACCTCTTGATCGGTTTAGAAGGCAGTGTTATACTCATTTCACCCGCCAAATTGTCACTGTATATTGGGCTGCCACACACACGCAGCCCGAGGTGTGCTGCACGGCGCACACCTAATGGTGCCGAAGCGATATTGGTTTTCGTGCGAAGGAGCAAGTATGTACCATTCTCGCAATCACCGCTGGTTGACCCTGCTCGCTCTGGCTGGCATGCTGCTTACCGCGCTAGGGCTGCCTGGCGGCACGCCACGGGTGCAAGCAGCAACCACCCCTGCAAGCGTCACTATCGCTGGCTCGCTGCAAGATGAGGCTGGCTGCGCAAGCGATTGGGATCCTGCCTGCGCCGCGACTCACCTGACCTACGACGCCAACGACGATGTATGGCAGGGCACATTTACACTATTGGCTGGCAGCTACGAATACAAGGCTGCATTGAACGACAGCTGGACCGAAAACTACGGCCTGCATGCTGCCCCAGGCGGCAGCAATATTCCGGTGAACGTAGCCACCGGCGGCGCCGTGAAATTCTACTACGACAACAAAAGCCACTGGGCCACCGATAACCTCAGCTCGGTGATCGCAGTTGCGCCGGGCAATTTCCAGAAGGCGCTGGGCTGCGCAAGCGATTGGGATGCTGCCTGCTTGCGCTCGTGGCTGCAAGATGTTGATGGCGATGGCATCTACACCTTCGAAACAACTGCACTACAAGCTGGCTCGTATGAGGGCAAAGTTGCACTAAATGAAGGCTGGGATGTGAACTACGGCCAGGGCGGTACACCAGGCGGCGCGAATATCGCCTTCACCGTGCCCGTCAACAATGCCAAAGTTTCCTTCAGCTACAATGCCGCAACCCACGTCCTGAGCATTCTGGCTGGGCACGCCGCCGACAATAATGTCGAATGGGACGGCCTGCGCCACGACTCGCGCGATACGCTGTATCGCACACCGGGCGGCGCGGTATCGGCGAGCACACCCGTCACTATCCGCTTCCGCACCTTCCACAATGATGTAACTAGCGTGAAGCTGCGGCTCTACGACCTGAACGCGGGCGGTCAGCAGATTATTACCATGGCCCCAGCGACGACCGATGTTCCGTGCTTCCAGGCCGGGCTGGAAAGTGAGACCTGCGACTTCTGGGCCACTACCCTGCCGAATAGCGCGCCAAACAACTACTGGTACCGCTTTATCGTCACTGATGGCACTAAGACCGCGTACTACGCCGATGACACATCAGCGCTCGATGGCGGCCTGGGCAAAACCACCAACGACCCGGTTGATCAGAGCTGGGCGCTGATGGTGTTCAAGCCAGGCTTCAGCGCACCCGCCTGGGCCAAGGATGCAGTGATCTACCAGATCTTCCCCGATCGTTTCCGCAATGGCCGGAAGGACAACGACCCGAAGACCGGCGATGTGCGCTACGACGACCCAGTGCTCAAGCTGCCGTGGGGCACGCTGCCGGAAGGCTACTGCCGCAATTACGCTGGCGCGACGACTACGAGCTGCCCGTGGCGCTTCGGCGACCCGCCAGCCTGGGGCGTAGGCCAGAAAGAAACACCGCGCGGCCGCGACTACATGGGCGGCGACCTGAAGGGTGTTGATCAGCAGCTCGATTACCTGAAATCACTCGGCATCAACACGCTGTATTTCAACCCAATCTTCGACGCTGGCTCGAACCACGGTTACGACACCCAGGATTACTACAAGATCGACCCATATTTTGGCACCCAGAAAGATTGGGAAAACCTGAATAAGCATGCCGACAAGCTCGGCATCCGCATTGTGCTCGACGGCGTGTTCAACCACATGTCGTCCGATAGCCCAATGTTTGATCGCTACCATCACTACACCACCGTTGGCGCATGTGAATCACCCAGCTCCCCCTACCGCAGCTGGTTCACCTTCGCCGATGTAACGCCCGGCACGGGCACCTGTGTCGATAGCCAGGGCCGCGCCAATGCCGCCACCTACACCGGCTGGTTTGGGTTCGATAGCATCCCGGTGCTCACGAAATCGAACGCCGACGTGCAAAAATACTTCCTCACCAGCTCCGACAGTGTTTCGAAGCACTGGCTCAAGGCAGGTGCTGAAGGCTGGCGGCTCGATGTAATGGGCGATTCTTCGTTCCCGAATGGCTACTGGGAAACGTTCCGCAGTGTGGTGAAATCGACGAACAAAAACGCGCTAATCATTGGCGAAATGTGGCAGAAGGACAGCACTCTGCTGCGCTACCTGCGCGGCGACCGTGCCGACAGCACCATGAACTACCGCCTGCGCGATGCCGTGATCGGCTTGCTCACCCCTGGCCCATTCGACTCGAAGGGGTTTGGCGATAGTGGGCGCGTGCTGAAGCCTTCGGAATTTGCCGCGCGCCTGTCTTCCATCCGCGAGGATTATAGCGACGCCAGCTATTACGCGCTGATGAACCTGCTCGATAGCCACGACACCGAGCGCCTGCTGTGGACGCTGACGCCCGGCACCGACACAACTGCCGATAAAGAGCTTAATGCCACCAACCTCGCGGCTGGGAAGCAGCGCCAGAAGCTAGCATCGCTGATCCAGTTCACCGTGGCAGGCGCGCCAACCGTATATTATGGCGATGAAGTTGGCGTAACCGGCGACGACGACCCCGACGACCGGCGCACCTACCCGTGGCCTGATCTGGGCGGCACCCCCGACCAGAACTTATTTACGCACTACCGCACACTAGCTGCGCTGCGTAGGCAAAGCGATGCCCTCACCAGCGGCGATTTCCGCATGCTGCTCGCCGACGACACAACCGACACGGTTGCGTATGGCCGTAAGACGACATCGCAGGCCGCGATTGTAGCGCTGAACCGTAGCAGCCAGGCTCAAACCCTGAGCATCCCGCTAGCGGGCTATATCCCGAACGGCGTTGTATTCAAAGCGCGCTATGGCGTAGGCAATAGCAGCGGGGCCAACATAACCGTTAGCAATGGCGCACTCCAAGTGACACTAGCGCCGCTAAGCGGGCTACTCCTTACTACTGGCAGCACCGATTTGAAACCACCCTCTGCACCAACCAACCTGCGCGTCACAACCGAGGGCAATGGTACCGTGACACTAAGCTGGAAGGCGTCCAGCGGCGCGGCGGGCTATAACGTCTATCGCAGCGTCGTTAGCGGTGGCGGGTGGGAAAAGGTAAATCCAAGCCTATTTACCAGCACGACCTTCACCGATAGCGGCTTAAAGAACGCGCGCACTTACTACTATGCCGTAAAGGCGGTTGATAGTGTTGGCAATGAAAGTGCAGCCTCGAACGAGGTTAGTGCCCTGCCACACTACACAATCGAGTGGTCGAATTTACAGTGGCCGCCAACCCTGACGTATACGGTCAGCACCGCCAATCGCACCGATAATGTCTATGGGCAGGTCTACATCGCGGGCGTTACAAATATCCCTGGCGTAACTGCGAGCTTGCGCGCCCAGCTGGGCTATGGGCCAGCTGGCAGCAGCCCGACGAGTAATACCGCGTGGAGTTGGCTTGATGCAAGCTTCAACGGTGATGTAGGCAACAACGACGAATTCGTCGCCAGCCTACAGCCTGAACAGCCAGGCACCTTCGACTATGCCTATCGCTACAGCACCACCGGTGGTCGCGATTGGATCTATGCCGACCTAGATGGCTCGCCAAATGGCTATAGTCCAAGCCAGGCCGGGAAGCTGACGGTCAACGCGAGTAGCGATACCAGCGCTCCGTCGGTACCAGGCAACTTGCACAAGGTTTCGGCCTCGCCCGCCGGCATCGAGCTGGCCTGGGACGCTTCGAACGATAATGTAGCAGTGTACGGCTACGAAGTACTACGTAGCAATACATCCGGTGGGCCATATACGCGCATCGCGACCGTTACCACCGGCACTACCTATAACGACACAAGCGTTGCCGAAGGCGCAACCTACTCTTACGTTGTGCGCGCCGTCGACACCTCATTCAACCGCTCGGGCAACTCGAACGAGGTTACGGCCACCGCCCAGCTGCGCACGGTAACGCTACAATTCAATGTTACTGTACCTGCCAGCACCGACGGCACCGGACGCTCTGTGTATATCGCAGGCTTCCTCGATCGGCTCGATGGCGGGCTACCGGCATGGGATCCGGCTGGGGTTGCATTAACCCGCGTTGATGCGACGCACTGGCGCATTACCTTTACCGGCAAAGAAAGCACGCAGATCGAGTACAAGTATGCGCTCGGCTCGTGGGATTATGTCGAAAAGGATAATGCCTGCGCCGAGATTGGCAACCGCCAGTTGACGCTAAGCTATGGCAGCAACGGCACACAAACCGTTAACGATACGATTGAGAACTGGCGCAATGTATCGCCCTGCGGTAACTAATCCTACATCCGTTTGATTGCCTTGGTAGAAACCTTTCCCCGCATGATGCAGCCGGGGCCGATGCTTGCGCATCGGCCCCGGCTCAGTGTTGGCAGATTCAAGCGTTCATACAAATCGCTCGAATACCTGATTCCCAAGTAATCGCCCGCGTTCGGTGAGCCGAACACCCAGTGTGTCGCAATCGAGTAGCCCAAGTGCCGTAAGCTCCTGTAACTCGCTGGCATACACCTCGGCCAATTCTGCCCCACAGCGATCACGAAAGTGGGCATAGCTCACACCAATATTCAGCCGTAACCCCATAAGCATTGTCTCAGCGTACAGGTCGCGCTTGCTTAATTCGGTTATTTCAGCAATTGGTGCCTGGCCCGCCCGAACCTTGCTGATATAGTCGTCGATCCCTAGCACATCGGCATAACGTTGCGGGAAAATATGCCCATGCGCGCCCGCACCCGCCGCCAGATAATCGGCATTGAGCCAGTAGGCCAGGTTGTGGTGGCAAGCGCGCACCGGCAGCGCCAACCGCGAACCCACGGCTGCCTGCGGCGGCGGTTCGAGATGATCAGCTCTGGCCCAATTCGAAATCTCGTACTGGGTATAGCCTGCTGCGCCAAGCAGCTCAATCGCCCGCTCATACATCTCGCCGGTCACATCATCGTCGGGTACGCTCACGCGCCCGCCAACAACCTGCGCATACAGCGGGGTCGATTCTTCAAGAATAAGTGAATAGAGCGAAAAATGCGCGGCCTCCCAGGTCGTAATTTCGCGCAAGGTCGCTTCCCACTGCTGGATATGCTGGCCGGGCAGCCCAAAAATAAAATCAAGGTTGATGTTCTCGAATCCAGCGCGCATTGCATCAGCATAGCTGGCGCGCGCTTCAGCGGCGGTATGGATGCGCCCGAGCACGCGCAACGTCGGATCATGCAGGCTCTGCACACCCATGCTGAGCCGATTAACACCGAGGCCGCGCAAATCGCGCAAATATTCGCGCCCAAGCACGGTGCCTGGGTTCGCCTCGACAGTTACCTCGGCGCCGGTGAGCGAAATAAGCGCATCGGCGGCGGCCAATACCCGTTCGATAAGCGGCAACGGTAGCATACTAGGCGTACCACCGCCCAGGAAGATCGTGGGGCGCAAATCAGCGCGCAGAAGCGCTGCCGAAGAGGTCTCGGCTGGGCGCGTTAGCGCGCGCGGGGGAAGATCAGCAGGTGTGCGTAGCCCGGCAAGTTCGCGGCAAAGTGCATCAACATATACCTCCATGCGATCATCCATGTTGGCATAGGTGTTGAAATCGCAGTACGCACAACGACGATGGCAAAATGGAATATGGATATAGAGGTGGCGTACTCCTGCTGGGGCGGCAATACGAAGTTCGGCTGTAGATGCAGCGCGCAATTCAAGCGTATTCATAGCGGGCATGATAGCATATTCTCACGATAACCGGAGGCAGTCGGCAGAAGAAGTTGTGCATCCCTCACTGGCCCCGCGCATGCCCACAGGCCCAATAGTGCTGCAAACAGCCGAATACTTCGCTGAATAGGCTCACGCCATAACCATATTCGCGTGTACACTATGCTCGATCGCCGCCAGCAATTCGTCAAGCATAAACGGCTTATGAATAACGCCACATGCGCCTGCCCGCAGCATCAGCTCAACATGCTCGGCGCCTGCCTGGCCGGTCATCACCAGCAGCCGCACATCTGGATCAATCTCTTGGAGGCGCTCGAAGAGCGATAAGCCATTCATACCTGGCATAATTAAGTCGCTTATTACCAGATCGAAGCATTTCTGCCGATAGAGCTCAATTGCCCTGGCACCATCGTATGCCATTACCGCTGAGTGTCCATGTTCCGCTAGTATCCGAACAAGCACGTTAGCTACCACGCTTTCGTCATCAACAACCAGAATACGTAGCTTTGGCAAGCCATGTTGCTCTATCGATACTTCAGTTTGCGTGCTGGAAACACCGAGAATCGGCAAACGCACCGTCATGGTTGTGCCCTGTCCCAGTATGCTTTGCACGCCAATCGTCCCTTTATGGCTCTCGACAATGCCATAGCTAATCGCCAGGCCCAGGCCAGTGCCTGGCGTTGTACTCCCGCCAAGCGCGCCTTTGGTGGTCACAAATGGTTGAAATACCTGTGCCAGCATTTCAGGAGCTATGCCACAGCCAGTATCGCTTACAGTAAGCTCTATATATTGGCCCACCTGTGTCAGGCCAATTGTAATAATGCCCCCAGGAAGATTGGTAAGCGCATCACGTGCATTTGTAATCAAATTCAACACCACCTGCGCGATCTGGCCCTGGTCGCATACTGTCAGTGGAACCGCTTCGAGCTTACACTCCACCTGAATATTAAGTTTAGCCAGTTCACGCCCAACCAGCGCTACCGTATCTTCAACAATATCACGGAGCTGATACAGATCGCGTTGTGGGTCGCTCCGCCGGGCAAAGGTAAGCAGCCCACGGGTAATACTTTTGCCGCGCAAGCTGGTGCGTACTGCAACCTGAAGCGATGCATCTTTCTCGTCAATACTATCGCTCATCAACCCGAGTTCAGCATGGCCCAGAATTCCAGCCAGTAAATTATTGAACTCATGCGCAATCCCAGCGGAAAAAGTGCCGAGCGCTGCCAGCTTCGATGATCGCACAAATTCTTCCTGCTTGTCGCGCAGCTCGGCAAACAATCGCGCGTGCTCCATCGCCAGCGCTGCCTGGCCCGCAAACGCCAGTAGTACGCGGCGGTCGTCGCCCGCAAGATCAATCGGCATATCGCTTGCAAGAAATATCCCACCGAGTCGCTGCTGGTTAATCAGTAGCGGAATGAGCACCAGTGCTTGCCAGCCGGGAGCACAGGAAGCAACCATTGGAACAATTTGCGGCGGCGCAAATACCTGCACGCTCTGGCCCTGTAGCTCAGCAACACAATGCGCAATATCGAGCCGACATTCTGTAGGCACACCTCGCGCACTTACAACACGCGCCGGAGTCGTATCGAGCAATATTACCCAGCTCGCCGAAGCCTGCATCAGTCCAGCCAGGTGTGTACTAACTGTTTCGAGCATATCCAGCGGCTCGCGCGAGGCTAACATCGCTGTTGCAGTTCCTTGCAGCCGCTCTAGCTTATCGGCGAGCTGGCGCGATTCCTGGGCTAGCACCTGGTTGCGGCGATTTTCGCGCTGCCATGCCGCAAGCGCCTGGTACGAGCGCCGAGCCATTACCAATGGAATAATGCCGATCAAGGCTAGCGTTATATCAATTCGCCACATGACCGCCAGCAATGCGCCAATAGGCAATGTTACCAGATAAACCCATGTAGTTTGGCGGATACTTTCGCGATAAACCTGCAATGGGCTTTGGCGCTGCACCAGAGCGATGATCGTACCGACGAAGATGACACCGCCCAGAAAATTGATGCTTGCGACCATGCTAAACGTAAGCAAGCCGCGCAGCTGGGTAAAAGGGAGCGCATTGGCAGGCTGAAAAAAGCGATATGCCCACCACATGAATACAAACGTTATTACCCGTGAAGCACAATTAAAGAGGTTGCGAAACCATGCATGCCGATGCAACACATCAACAATCAAGGTTCCCAACAGCACAATCAGCACCGCGCTACCGCCACCAACCGCCACCAGAAATACGGTCACTGCGTCGGTAACCGTCATAATGGCTAGATTGCCATCACCTGCCTCAAACTCAACTTCAAAATAATCGGCAAGGACAAAGAGAACTAGCCAGAGGGCATAGAGAGGGGTCGCCGTGAACTGCACTGATGAGGAGGCGAGTGTTACGCCTAGCAATACAACGGCAACAGACCAGATTGCATACAGATATACCCAGGCGGTACGTGGTAATCTGATCATGAAGGTACCTCGAACACCACTTGAGCGAATAGCACGAGCGGCGTAGACTGTAAGCGGGCAAGCGTACATATATCGCTTGCAGACAATGCAAAACATTGCTAATAAGAATAGCGCATCAGTGCTAACCACGCACAGGACGAACTACCCTGGCACGTAATACAACGCCTTTTTTCCGTTTAAAGGTACGTGAAAATCCCGTCTATTATTGCAGTTTTGGTTCGAAATGCTCCTTATTTCTGACTCACGCACACTATGTAGTACTTTCGCTTACCTAAGCATGTTATTCCCTTCCTTGGTCTTTTTTTGCGCGTAGGGCAAAAAGATTAAGAAGAAAAATACCGCGCTGCTGCAGACACATCAACGTCGAGCGAGCATCTCGCTACTAGTATTTTGGCGAAAGATATTCAATCCGTGTACTGGCTTGTTTTTTCGTGGGGTGCCTGGCGTACCATACAACAGGCCATATACCCACTTCAGCATGAGCGCGCGATCGGGCAAGAGTGTGATACAAGGTAATGTGCGCATCATGCAAACAGGGAGGGTTAGCCCCTCCCTGTTGGTATGGATCGATACTATGTTATATGCTGCTTACGGCCCCCACTTAATATCTGCACCAGCCGCCATTGCAAGAGAAGCAATAGCCCCAAGAACCAAAGCTGCCTTCCAGTAGATTTGCTTTGCTTTCCATTTCATCGGGAGACCCCTTTCTTCGCTATACAAAGTAGCTACGAATTCTACCTGGGTCCCCTCCGCTCCGCTTCAGGCTATTGCCTCCCTGCATCATTAACCATTTTTTAATGTACCGACCCAGGCATAGTTATACAAGAATGCCTATTGGGAATCAAGCAAAAAAGCTTGCAGGATGGTCTCAAATCTATAACAATATCACTGTAGTGTGCTGTTATGCTCCGCCGCCCGACGCCATACTAAGAATGCGCTGGAGCCGTCGGTTGGCTGCATCCAAAACGCTTCGAGCTACAGCATCCGCTTGATCGCCACGCACCACACTCACACCAAGCAAGACATCAAGGCCATCGTTGGTATTAAGTGTAAGATGAGCCAGACACAGCTGAATCGCGCCTAATTCCTGGAAGGCAATATTTTCGAGCTGCAGCTGCCCACGCGCCCCCACCAACTGATCAAGCGCACGAGCGGTGGCAGCGCCTACAAGCCATAGCGGCGACGCACCCAAAGCACCTTCGCTAGATGCCTCCCCTTCGATCTGCTTGCCAGCAAATAACAGCGTTACTCGCGCCTGCGGTGATGCGCTCTCTACAAAAACAGCCCGCACCAGCTGAACCCGCACCAGCGCAGGCTGAAGCGCAGTTTCTTCAATTTGAACCAGGCTAATTTTGCGATGATCCAGGCGGATACCGCTACGAACATATAACATCGACTCAATATCGCGCACCATTTGTTTGGCGCTACGGCCCGGCGATGCAACGACATGGATTTCATCTATCTCACCCTGGCTATTTTTCACCACCCGCACGCCCGTGACGCCGCGTACTTTACGCACCAGGCTTTCGATTGCCGGTTCGTCCATAAACGCTTCGTGCTCGTTCATGTATACCCTTTCTTAAAAAATGCCCTACACTCCGACTGGTTGCGTTGCAGGTGGAGTATGCCGTACTGTTTGGTAGCAGAGAAACATTATGCCAATTACTAGCAAAACATCGCCAATACTAAAGACATTGGCTAGCGGAAACCACGACGGTAAAGGAATAATATCGGTCAATACCCATAAGTGTACCTGCGATGCATCGGCTAACTGGCTATTGTTTGAAACATCGGCACCAGCAGCAAAATTGCCAATTTTTCCTGCATATGCCGCGCTAGCAGCCGACACCGGCATATGACCGCCGTTTGCCACAATTGCCACCGCGTTCATCAGCAAGCCCAATGCAATCAGGGGCATACCAGGAATATGCCAGTTTCGTGCTACCCACACGATCGCCATCAACATCGACACAATATACAACGGCTCAACTGCTACCAAAATGAGCGGCTGCCGCCGAAAAGGGGTGAAGAGCAGTAGTTGCAGGGCAAAACTTGCTACGATAAGCGGAATCCAGCGTAGTGGTAAATCGGCGAAATGGCGGAGCGAGCCGCCCCGCAGCACACCAACAACGATCGACACAAGAATGAGCGTAGGAATAAGCATAACAATGCCTCGTTATCATTGCAGTAAGCCTTACATATCCTAGCATACATATACGCATCGTCCAAAAAAACCCTTCTAGCCTGGCAGATTGCACGCATACTGAGTACGCCGATCGATTTGTGCAAGCAGCTACACAAGGCGAATTCATGTAACTGTGATGTAACATTGCATTGCTATAATCGCGTTATGTAGAGATAAATAACGGGGAGAGCATCCTATATGAGCGTTGAACTAAGAAACCGTGTTGCCGTTATTACTGGTGGTGCAAACGGCATTGGGCGTGCTACTGCCTTAGCGTTTTCTCAGGCTGGCGCTGCAGTAGCCATTTGGGATATGGTGGAACAGGCCGGTGTAGCGCTGGTGGAAGAAATTAGTAGCGCTGGTGGGCAGGCGGTATTCTTCCGGGTCAATGTCGCATCGTCTACAGATGTTGACGCTGCCGTAGCAGCCACGCTTGATCGCTTTGGGAAGATCGACATTCTCATTAATAATGCCGGTATTACCCGCGATTCCCAGCTGATCAAGGTGAAAGATGGCGAAGTAATTGGCAAGATGAGTGAAGACCAGTTCGACGCCGTCATCAATGTCAATCTGAAAGGCGTATTTACCTGCACACAGGCGATCGCGCCAATCATGGTGCGCCAGGGCTATGGCCGTATTGTAAGCGCCGCATCGGTCGTTGCCTTGTATGGTAATTTCGGGCAAACCAACTATGTCGCGACGAAAGCGGCGGTGATTGGTATGACGCGGGTGTGGGCACGCGAGCTTGGAAAGCGTGGCATTACCGTCAATGCGATAGCGCCAGGTTTCATTGCCACCGATATGATCCGCGCAATGCCCGATAAGGTGATTGCAGCGATGGTGGAGCACACCCCGGTAGGGCGTATGGGCGAACCACGCGATATTGCCCAAGCATACCTATTCTTGTCTTCTGAAGAAGCTGGCTTCATCAATGGCACCGTGCTAAGTGTTGACGGTGGCTTGGTGCTTGGCACGTAAGCTTTTACGTACTTCGAATACCTGGCGCAACTGCGTCCATAGCCCTTGGTATAGCAGGGTTATGGGCGCAGTTGCATGGCTAGCTCAATTTCATCGCGCAGCGGAATACCATTCGCGCCGACGAAGGGTATTGCAGGCTTAATTGCCCGTGCCCGCTCGATTGCCCCGGGATAGAGTGCCACAAGATGGAAGTTGCGCCGCTGGTAGAAGCCAAGAGCGTGCAAATTATCATTGGTGGTTATCAGCCAAAGCCGCGTACACCCCACACGACGCGCCTGTGCAGCAACTGCGCCAATAAGCGCGCTCCCAATCCCCTGGCCTGCGCGCAAGCTGTCGAGCGTTACAATTTCGCATTGCTCGCCAGTAATGGTGTACGTGAGTAAACCCACACATTCTCCACCTACCTGGGCCATAAACCCCGGCAAGCTGTGCGGATAGTAAACCTGACCATGCACAACCACCATTGTATCGCCCCAATGCGCCGCCACGAAGCGCTGCACCCAATCGCTATCAGCCAATGTAATCGCGCGAATAGACCAATCTTCCATATCCATCCTCTAGCATTACCAATTCTTTACACATATATAAGGAATCGCAACTCAGGCGGCTTCCTACTGCGTAATACTACCATTGTGCCCAATATCACATTTACCAAAACTTTATTAAAATCTTGATCGCGCTTGATACTTGCACCGTATAGTAGTACCATATTTCAGCACCACACCCCTCACCTTTGCCCACAGGCCACACGAAGCTGGCGTCTTTGTAGACGCTTTAAGGAATGAGCCAAGAAAAGAGGTGCGATGATGCAGCCAGTCTCCCCGATCGTTCGTCGCTGGCGTCAAGAGGCAACCGATGATCCCGAGCAATTTTGGGCGCGTGCAGCCGCTGAGCTACCCTGGCTTCGCCGTTGGGATCAGCCATTTGAATGGGAATACCCAACCTTCCGCTGGTTTGTCGGCGGGCAAACGAACATAGCCTATAACGCGCTCGATCATCATGTGAAGCGCGGGTGGGGCGGGCATGCAGCGATGATCTACGCTACCGAGCGTGGTGAGCGCCGCGTGTACACCTATGCCATGATGCTGCACGAGGTTGAGCGCATCGCAGCGGCGTTACGGGGAATGGGGATAGAGAAGGGCGACCGGCTGACGATTTATATGCCGCCCTGCCCGGAATCAATTATGCTGATGCTGGCGACAGTACGCATCGGCGCAATCCATTCGGTAGTGTTTGCGGGCTTCGGTTCGGGCGCCCTCGCCGACCGCGTAAAGGCCAGTGAGTCGCGGCTGGTTTTCACTGCCGACAAAACGTATCGCAAAGGTAAGGACGTACCGCTCAAAGGGCTGGTCGATGCGGCGATGGATCTGGGCTGCGATAAGGTCGAGCGTGTCATTATGCTCAAGCGCGGCGGGGTCGATGCTCCCATGGGTGAGCGCGATATGAGCTGGGAAGATTTTATGGCAAAGGGCGAAGGCCAGAGCGGTGCCTATGTTGCCATGGAATCAAACAATCCGGCTTTCATTCTCGCAACCTCGGGCACAACCGCCAAGCCCAAGCTGGCAATTCATAAGCATGGTGGCTACCAGGTACACATCCACAGTATGGGCAGCTGGGTGTTTGACATGAAAGAAACCGATGTCTGGTGGGCAACCTCAGATATTGGCTGGATCGTTGGGCACTCATATATGGTCTATGCGCCACTGCTGCGCGGCTGTACTACGATCGTATTTGAAGGTTCGATCGATTACCCCGGCCCTGATCTGATCTGGAGTATTGTCGAAGAGTGTGGTGTTACCGGCCTCTTCACTTCGCCAACCGCGGTGCGCCTGCTGATGCGCTATGGCGAGCAATACACCCAGGGTCACGATCTTTCATCGCTCGAACGGGTTTTCTGCGCAGGCGAAGTACTGAACGCGCCAGCATGGGAATGGTTGCAGCATACCGTGCTGAAAGATCGCATTCCCGTTATTGACCATATGTGGCAAACCGAAACCGGCGGGCCAATTTTTGGCAACCCGTATGGCCTGGGCATGCTGCCGATTAAGCCTGGCTCCTCCGGTCTACCGTTGCCCGGGATTGAGGCCGTCATTCTCACCCCCGACGGCGAACCAGTGCCAGCAGGCGAAAAAGGCATTATGGCGATCAAGCGGCCCTTCCCCGGCCTTACCGCCGAGCTGTGGGGCGAGCCCGAGCGCTATGGCCGCGATTACTGGGAGCGTATATCCGGCGTCTACTCCACTGGCGATTCGGCACATATGGATGAAGATGGGTATGTTTGGTTTGCGGGCCGCGCCGACGAAATCATTAAGATCGCTGCCCACCGCCTCGGCACAATTGAAGTAGAAACCGCCTTCCTCAAAAACCCGGCGGTAGCCGAAGCAGGTGTTACTGGCCGCCCCGACGAATTGCGCGGCGAGGTCATTTCGGCCTTTGTGGTGCTGAAGCAGGGCTACCAGCCTTCCGAACAGCTACGTAAAGAGCTGCTAGAGACAGTGCGCAACGAGCTTGGGCCAGTGGCAGTTATTGGCGATATCGAGTTCGTCAATATGCTGCCGAAGACGCGCTCGGGCAAGATCATGCGCCGGGTGCTCAAGGCCGTAACAATGGGCGTGCCGCCTGGCGATACCTCAACGATCGAGGATGAAAGCTCGGTGGAAGAGGCACGCCACGCCTTCGATCAGCTGCGCGCCGAAGTCAAAAGCTAGTCGCGCGCCCACCAGATGCGCATCTCACCGGCATAACGCGGAGTGTGCCACTAGCTACACTCCGCGTTATCTACATCGCAGCCATTGGCGCTAATCCAGCCTGTCTTTGATGTATTCACATATCAATTGGGGGAAGTTGCAGATTTACGCACTTCAGCGTAAACTTGGCACATCCCAATTTGTCAACGCCCCGACAATTTCGAGGAAGGAGTTCGATGATGACCGCTGACCAGCAGCCCCCACCGCCTGCCATCCCCGAAGGCGAATACCCCAAATTCTACTACCCGCCTGAAGAGGTGGTGCAAAATGCCAATATTACCGCCTATGCGCGCGAAAAAGGGTTGGCAAATGCCGATGAGCTGTACAATTGGACAATTCAGAATCCGCAACAGTTCTGGGGCGAAATGGCTCAGAAATTCCTCGATTGGTACCAACCCTGGGATAAGGTGCTCGATGACTCCAATGCGCCGTTCTTCAAGTGGTTTACCAACGCCAAAACAAATGTCGTTCATAATGCGATCGACCGGCATGCGACCGGGCCAAATAAAGATAAGCTTGCCATCATCTGGGAATCGGAGCAAGGCGAAACGAAAACCTATACCTATGCCCAACTAGGGGCAGAAGTGAATCGCTTCGCGAACATTCTCAAATCGCAGGGGGTGCAAAAGGGCGATCGCGTCACAATTTACCTCTCGCGCGTGCCCGAGTTGCTGATTGCCATGTTGGGCGTGGTGAAGATCGGCGCAATTCACTCGGTGGTGTATGGCGGCTTCAGCACCGAGGCGCTGCACTCACGAATTGAAGATGCCCAATCAAAAGTGCTGATCACTGGCGATGGCGGCTGGATGAACAACAAGATCGTCGAGCTGAAGAAAATCACCGACGAAGCAGTTGACCGCGCCCAGGAGATCGTCAAGCGGGTCATCGTTTTCAAGCGCACCGGCCACGATGTTTACATGAAGGAAGGCCGCGATGTCTGGTGGCATGAACTCGCCGCCCAGCCCGGTATGGACGAGCCATGCGAAACCGAGCAGATGGACACCGAAGATCCGATGTTTATGCTCTATACCTCGGGTACAACCGGCGCACCAAAAGGGTTGGTGCATACATGCGGCGGCTACCAGGTGCAGGTCGCAACCACGTTGAGCTTTGTGTTCGATATTAAACCCGATGATGTATACTGGTGTGCCGCCGATCCGGGCTGGATCACCGGGCACTCGTACATTGTTTATGGGCCATTGATCTTAGGTGCAACCGAAGTTATTTATGAAGGTGCGCCAACTTATCCCAATCCCGGGCGCTGGTGGGAAGTGGCTGAGAAATATGGCGTTACAATCCTCTATACCGCACCAACGGCTATTCGTGGCCTGATGCGCTTTGGCGAGGATTGGCCGAACAAGTACAACATGAGCAAGCTCCGGCTGCTTGGCTCGGTGGGCGAGCCGATTAACCCTGAGGCCTGGCGCTGGTACCACCGCGTGATCGGCAAAAACCGCTGCCCAATTATGGATACCTGGTGGCAAACCGAAACGGGTGCCTTCATGATCACACCCAACCCCACCACGCCACTCAAACCCGGCTCGGGCACCAAGCCATTCCTCGGCATCGAGGCCGACGTACTAACCGAGGAAGGCGAGCCTGCCACGGGCGCAGATGATGGCCTGCTGGTAATCAAGAAGCCCTGGCCCTCGATGTTGCGCACAATCTATGGCGACCCACAGCGCTATGTTCAGCAATATTGGACCCGCCTCCCCGGCTACTATACGGCTGGCGATGCTGCGCGCAAAGATGAGGACGGCTATTTCTGGGTCATCGGGCGCATCGACGATGTCATCAAAGTTTCGGGCTATCGGCTAGGCACCGCCGAAGTAGAGTCGGCATTGGTATCACATCCCGCCGTGGCCGAGGCAGCGGCGATCGGCCTGCCGCACGAACTGAAGGGTCAGGCGATCCACACCTATGTCATTTTGCGCCAGGGCTTCGAGGCCAGCGATAGCCTGGCTGAAGAGCTACGCAAGCATGTTGGCAAAGAAATGGGGCCAATCGCCCGCCCCGAGACAATCAATTTCGTCCCAAGCCTCCCTAAAACACGTTCTGGCAAGATCATGCGCCGCGTGCTGAAATCGCGCGCACTGGGGCTGCCCGAAGGCGATACCAGTACACTTGAAACATAAAGCACCGGTGCCAGGTAGTGTGCTCATTGCACACTACCTGGCTTTTTATAAGGATGGCGACCCGGCATAAAATACCGACCTACTATGTAACTTTAGTCGTTACCATGGGTTGGCGATAGCGATCGTTTCTTCTGATCGCAGAGTAAGCCACAGTAAAGGAGTTTTGTATGAGTGACTCGCGGGAAGTTGTTGTACTCAGCGGAGTACGCACTGCCATCGGCACCTTTGGCGGTGGGTTAAAAGACATACCGCCCAGCGAATTAGCAGCCCAAGTTGTTCGTGAAGCAGTGGCCCGCGCCGGTGTTGAGCCACAAGAGATCGGCCATGTCGTCTTTGGCAATGTCATCCACACCGATGTACACGATCACTATCTGGCACGTGTGGCAGGCGTCAAAGGCGGCATACCCGTCGAAACCCCGGCGCTCACGCTCAACCGGCTGTGCGGCTCGGGCTTGCAGGCAATTGTATCGGCAGCGCAGGCGATTTTGCTTGGCGATGTCGACGCCGCAGTGGCTGGTGGCGCCGAAAACATGAGCCGCAGCCCATATCTATCAACCACTATGCGCTGGGGCGCACGCATGAACGATGCCAAATTGGTTGATGTCATGGTGGGCGCGCTCAGCGACCCCTTCGACGACTGCCATATGGGCATTACCGCCGAGAATGTAGCCAAGCGCTGGGAAATCAGCCGCGAAGATCAGGATGCGCTCGCGGTGGAAAGCCACCAGCGCGCCACCGCCGCCACCGATGCAGGCCGCTTCAAAGATCAGATTATGCCGGTTGAGGTGAAGGTCAAAGGCGGCACCGCTATGTTCGAAACCGATGAGAACGTGCGGCGTGATGCGTCGATCGACAAGATGGCGAAATTACGCCCGGTGTTCGACAAGAGCGGCACGGTAACGGCGGGCAACGCATCGAGCATTAACGACGCCGCCGCCGCTGTGGTATTGATGGATCGCAAAGCCGCCGAGGCACGCGGCTACAAGCCACTGGGTCGCCTGGTGGCGTATACCCATGCCGGTGTTGAGCCAAAATACATGGGTATCGGGCCGGTTCCAGCGGTGCGCAAGTTATTTGAGCGCACGGGCCTGACGGTCAACGATATTGATGTCTTCGAGGTCAATGAAGCATTTGCAGCCCAGGCGCTCGCCGTATGCCGCGACCTTGAGCTGCCCGCCGACAAAGTCAACCCGAATGGCAGCGGTATTTCGCTCGGGCACCCAATTGGCGCAACCGGCGCGATCCTGACTGTGAAGGCACTTTACGAACTACAGCGTACTGGCGGGCGCTACGCACTGGTAACCATGTGTATTGGCGGCGGCCAGGGCATTGCGGCGCTGTTCGAGCGGATATAACTATTGGCACGCAAGGGTGCAGCACTATTGCGGCACGTTCGCATTCTTTGCGACGATGGTGTTGCACCCCAATCAGGAAGTAAGGAGGAGCTTCTATGGGCAGACTTGACGGGAAAGTTGCACTGGTAACCGGCGCTTCGCGTGGAATCGGGCGTGAAATCGCGATCGAGCTGGCAGCAGAAGGTGCTAAAGTCGCACTCAACTATCAAAGTAGCGACGAGCGTGCACAAGAAGTTGCCGACGAGATTGCGAAATTTGGTGGAACCTGCCTGCTAGCCAAAGCCGATGTAGCCCACCCCGAAGAGGCGCGCGCGATGGTAAAGCGCGTTGTTGATCACTTTGGGCGGCTCGACGTACTGGTAAACAACGCGGGCATCACGCGCGACAAATCGATCCGCAAGATGACCGATGACGACTGGCTGGAAGTCGTGCAAACCAACCTAAACGCCGTATTCTTCTGCACTTCCGCCGCTATCCCGGTTATGGTAGAGCAGAATTATGGCCGCATTATCAATGTCAGCTCGATGAACGGCCAGACCTCGGCATTCGGGCAGGCAAACTATGGTGCCAGCAAAGGCGGCATTATTGCCTTTACCAAAACCGCAGCCATCGAGTTGGCCAGGTTCAACATCACTGTCAACGCCATCTGCCCCGGCTTCACAATGACCGACATGCTCTCGAAGGTTCCGGCGAATATCCAGGATCAAATCAGGTCGAAGATCCCATTAGGGCGCTTTGCGACGCCCGCCGATATTGCCAAAGCCGCGACCTTCCTGGTCGATGGCGGCGACTATATCACTGGGCAGCAAATCAATATTAATGGCGGCGCATATATGTAGTGTGCTCTATACCCCTATCTATCCTGGTTGCAATCTGCGTAGCATCGGGCGGCAAACCTGCCCCTTGCTACGCACGCTATTTACAACCATAGCGCATACACAAGTGCGCACCCCGTAATAAATGAAACCTCCGTGTAACTTTCAAACCTTACACTATATCTACACACTTACAGTATAAAGGAACGACAATGAGTCAGAAAAACGATAGTGTCAACCCCTTTGACCCAACCGGCATGTTCAAAAACATGCGCGACTCAGGCATCGATGCATGGTCGAAAATAATGATCCAGCTGGTAAACACCGATGCCTACGCGCAGGCCACCGGCGCAATGCTCGACACATGGCTAGCGACTTCAACGCCCTTCCGCAAGGCAATTGAGTCGACCATGACACAGGTGCTAACCAATTTGAATATGCCAACCCGCAACGACGTAACCAGCCTCGCCGAGCGCCTGACCAATATCGAAATGCGTCTTGACGATATGGAAGCGAAAGTTGACGATACCCTACGCGCTGCACGCAAACCAGCCGCGGCACCCAAAGCGAAAGAGACCAAAGACGCTGTGTAGCTTCTGGCATTCGCCCGAGCGCCTTTCGCGCGCTGTATGTGCGCACTCAACGGTATTAGAAGCAGGAGATTCTTGAATGACTGCGACTGAAACTCTAACCCCACTGCTGGCCGATCTCTATGCCGAGCTTGAGCGTATTACTGAAAATACGCGCACCTTCAGTCGGCTGCTTACCACCGATGCAAAAATCGCCCAAACTCCTAAAGAGGTCGTCTGGACGCTGAATAAAGCCAAACTGTATCGCTATGTACCCGTCGTACCACCAGCGCAGCGCCATCGTATTCCGCTCCTGATGGTATTTGCGATCATGAATCGCCCATATGTCCTCGATCTACGGCCTGGGCATAGCTTCGTCGAGTATATGCTCAAAAAGGGCTTTGATCTCTACTTGCTCGATTGGGGCATCCCCGGCCCCGAAGATCGCAATATGAAGTTCGACGATTACGCGCTTGAGTATTTGCCGCGCGTCATCCGCAAGCTGAAGACAGTTTCTGGCTCCGATGAGTTCAGCATGCTGGGCTGGTGCTTGGGCGCGCTCATCTCCACAATTTACGCAAGCGCCCGCCCCGACGATGGCTTGAAGAATCTCATCCTTCTCACCGCGCCGCTCGACTTTTCCGATAAACAGGCCGGTGGATTCATTCGCTGGACGAGCGAAAAAGCCTTCAACGCCGACCGGATCGTCGATACAATGGGCAATGTCCCGGGTGAAATGATTGACTATGGCGCGAAAGCGCTGAAGCCAGTCGAGAACTATGTTAGTAATTATGTCAACCTCTGGGATAATATCGAGAATCCCAAGGTTGTCGATTCGTGGCATGCCATGAACACCTGGGTGCGCGAAACGATCCCGATGGCCGGGGGCGCGTACCGCCAGCTCATCAACGATTTCTATAAAGAAAACCGCCTGATGAACGATACGCTCGTGGCGCGGGGCGAGCCTATTCACCTCGCAAACTTGCGTGCCAGCTTGCTGAATATCATTGCCGAATCTGATCACATCACGCCGCCCTGCCAATCGGAAAATGCCATGGTGAAGGTCGGCAGCACCGACAAAGAGCTGTTCAAGATTCGCGGCGGGCATATTGGCATGATGGCTGGGAGTGGTGCCGAGAAAAATACCTGGCCGCATATCGAGCACTGGTTAACCAAGCGTTCCGACTAGCTAGCTGCTCACATATCCACCCAACCAGCAAAGTGCGTAGGCCATTCAAGAGCCTACGCACTTTTATGTTTACTTGGTTTTTCTAGCGTGGCTGCGCCAACCTCGAACGCAACCATACCCTGTGCTGTGTTTCGTGCTAGCTGCGCTTAGTGAGGTTATCAAGCCGCACAATCATCCGATGGGCTAGCCAAAGCGGAATGAAGCCAACGATACCAAATGAACAATCAATCAGTCGCCAGAATAACGGAATGCCGCGGATTGGGCCAAAGACTAACGCCACAGGAATAACTAATACACACGCAATCAGCCCAAACTCAACAACCCAAATATTGCGCACTGGATCGCGATACGGCCCAACGAAAGCGATTGCCAGAACAATATGCGCAAAGGCCAACCAATCGGTGCCATAGCGTAACGACGGGTAGTCGCGCGTGACAATAGTGATTGCCTGCGCGAGGCTGGCAATCCAGTCCGTCATAGTCGGCCAGAACTGTTGCATCCAGGTGCCTGGGCCAATCCACCCATGCAGCAGCATAATTTCGCCAACTAATGGGATTGCTGTCAGGCCGCTTACCGCCAGGCCAGCAATCATAATCAACAAAAGCCAGCGGATACGCGTAGTGAGCACAGCAACAGCGTGGGGCGTAGCTTGCAAAATATGCGCGTCGTGAGATATTGCCGAGCGTGCAGGTAGTATGCTGTTCATGCACGTAGCTCCATTCGATGGCAGGTCGGTTCTCTGTACTCTGCGAGTATACAGAACAGCGCGAGGAGGCACAAGCACCCTGAGGTGCAGTTGTGCATCACCTATGTGCTTGACACAAGGCCTATATGCACACAAATAGCTTTCGCTGCACAAGCAATAAACCGGTGTGGTGTTACCTTCCCTTCCACTCGGGTTTACGCTTCGCTAAAAATGCGCACATGCCTTCCTGCGCATCTTCGAGCTGCGCGTTCGCAGCCATTACACCACTGGCATACACATACGCTTCGTGGAGCGGCATTTCGGCCTGGCGATAAAATGCTTGCTTCCCAATGCCAACCACAAGCGGGCTAGCCGCGGCAATCGTTTCGGCCAGCGCGCGGGTAGTTTCGGCAAGCTGTGCAGCTGGAACGACGCGGTTCACCAACCCGACCTGGCGCGCCTCTTCAGCCGAGATGAATTCGCCAGTGAGCAGCATTTCCATCGCCTTTTTGCGGCCCACTGCACGGCTCAGCGCAACCATGGGAGTTGAACAAAACAGGCCGATTTTGACGCCCGGGGTGGCAAAACGCGCCGCTTCAGCGGCGACAACCAGATCGCAGCTCGCCACAAGCTGGCAGCCTGCAGCCGTCGCAATCCCATGCACCTCCGCAATCACCGGCTGCGGCAGGTTCACAATTGCTTCCATGAGGTGTGCGCAAACGGCAAACTCATGCTCGTAAAACTCGCGCGACTGACCGACCATTTCGCTCAGATCGTGCCCGGCGCTGAACACCGGGCCATTGCCACGCAAAATCACCACTGCGATTGTGCGTTCGGCACCAATTGCCTCGAAGCACGCTGTCAGCTCCTGCATATGATCAACTGAAAGGGCGTTGCGCTTGGCCGTGCGGTTCATCGTGACATACGCAATTGCGCCATCGCGATCGAACAGTATATGCTGATATTCGGCTATCTGAGTCATTGCCACTCCCTTTCAGTTACCACAGAACTCGCTGATATATGCTGAGGTATTCGATACCGCCTCTGGTGCTAGAGAAGGTTTTGCCGCGCGTAGCGCGGCAAAACCTTCTCTAGCACCTATCAGGAAGCGCATTGCCACCGGCTGAACCGACTAATTGTATACCTTCCGATTGACACGCACTTTGGCCTTTAGCCCAGCTAATTGATGCGCTTGTTACGGTCGCCCCACTCTTTGTTACGCAGCACAAACTTCTGCACTTTGCCCGTCGAGGTTTTGGGCAGCTCACCAAATTCAATCGCAGCCGGGCACTTATAGTGCGCAATCTGCTCGCGGCAGAAGTCGATAATCTCACGCTCGGTAGCCGTTGCGCCGGGCTTGAGCGTCACAAAGGCTTTGGGCCGCTCACCCCACTTTTCATCGGGAATAGCGACCACAGCGCATTCGAGTACGGCGGGGTGGCGCGACACGGCTTGTTCCACCTCAATCGTCGAAATGTTCTCGCCGCCCGAAATAATAATATCCTTCTTGCGGTCGCGCAGCTCAATATAGCCATCGGGGTGCCACACGCCTAAGTCGCCGCTGTGGAACCATCCGCCACGAAATGCTTCGGCGGTGGCTTCGGGCTGGTTATAATAGCCTTTCATAACGATATTCCCGCGCATTACCACTTCACCCATCGTCTCGCCATCGCGGGGGACATCATTCATATCGGCATCGACGACCCGTACCAGATCGGATGTGATATTGCCCTGGCCTTGCCGCGCATTCAGGCGAGCTTGCTCGGCGGGCGGCAGGGTATCCCATTCACGATGCCAGGCGCAGATCGTTACCGGACCATAGGTTTCGGTGAGACCGTACACATGCAAGGGGCGAAAATTACGCGTGCGCAGCTGGCCCAGAAGCGTGGGCGATGGGGGCGCACCCGCCACAAGCACCGTCACCGGGCGCTCTAACCGGTGTGCTGCTGGGTGATTCATCAGGCCAATCTGCACTGTGGGCGCACCACAGTAATGCGTCACACCTTCGCCATCGATTAATTCCCAGATCTGACCAAAATCGACTTTGCGCAGGCAAACGTGGGTACCTGCAATGGCGGTAACGGCCCAGGGGAAGCACCAGCCATTACAATGGAACATTGGTAATGTCCAGAGATACACAGAATCAGGCGTCATGGCTGGCTCAGCCACCTGCGCGAGCGCATTAAGGTAGGCCCCGCGATAGGTATACATCACGCCTTTCGGGCGGCCAGTGGTGCCCGAGGTATAGTTAATCGAAATCGTCTCGTCTTCATCTTCGAGCCAACTTTCGACCGGCTCGGAAGCGCCAGCCGCGAGGTATTGCTCATATGGATCATCAAGGGTGGCAGTATCGGCGATGCGAACGACCTGTAGCCCGGACAGATCGAGCGGCTCGACCAGAGGCGCGAGCTCATCGTCAACAAACAGCATACGCGCACCAGAATGCTGCAAGATGTAGCCAATCTCGTCGCTATTCAAGCGGGTATTGATTGCGACAAGGATGCCGCCAGCCGCAGGGACAGCAAAATGCGCTTCAAGCAGCGGGGGAATGTTAGGGCAGAGGAATGCGACGCGCTCACCTTTCTGCAAACCATCGGCCCGCAAGTGTGATGCCAGGCGGTTGACGCGCTCGGCAAACTCGCGATATGAATAACGGCGTTCACCGTGGACGACAGCAGTCTTTGTGGGATAGATATAAGCGCTGCGTTGCAGAAAGCTCACGGGAGTGACCAGGGTGCGATAAACCAAAGCCTGTTGCTGCATCGCAACCTCCCTTTATATGGCAAATAACTGTGGATGCTCGATGTTGATGTCGCTATATATGATACGACAGAATCAACAGATTGTGGTAGTTTCCCTGACGATCGCGCGTATGTCGCGACAAAGCCCCTTCAACATTAAACCCTAGCCGCTCGAAAATCGCACGACCCGATTGTTGTTCTTCGACCATTTCGACAATAATTTTCTGCACCCCTAGCGATCGCGCGGCATCAAAAATCGCCTGCGCTAGCGCAACACCCACCCCAGATCGTCGCCAATCGGGGCTTACGAGCAGTACAATGTCGGCTACATGCGATGACCACCCCACCAGGCGCCGGACTGAGCTATAGCCAATAATCTGGTTATCGGCCTCGGCAACCACTTGGCGCCAGTTTTCGGCCTGATACGCATTGACCAGGCGCGAGATAATTTCGTTGCTTTGGAAATCATCTTCAAGATAGAGGATATCATCTTGAAGCAATTGCTGCCCAAATGCGAGTAGGGCGGCCCGATCCTCTTCGCCAAGTGGACGAATCGTGGCTTCACGACCATTGCGGAGGGTCGCGCGCGACGTTGCGACTGAGTGCTCGACCATCGCCTGCTCCTAATCATAGTGAACTTTTGCACGAGGGAATACCGCTGAGTATATGAATCCAGGGTTACATGAAGGTTACACGGTTCGTTATACTTTTACCTCCTCATACACTTGCGTTGTCTGTGCCAGCGGGGTGACATCGAGGTAGGCGCGCAGGTTGCGCACGCAGCGTTCGTAAGTCGCAATCGCCTGGCGCCGGTTGCCCTGGCGCGCATAGGCCCGCATGAGCAGGCGATACGCATCTTCCCAGCAGGGGTCGCGCGCAAGGATGCCTTCGCAGAAGCGGATAGCTTCGGAAAGTTGCCCGCGCTTGAGTAATAGCTCGGCCAGCAGGGTAGCCGCATCGAGGTAGCGATTAGACAAGCGTTCGCGCTCTTCACGCGTCCAATCTTCATATAAATAATCGCCCAGGTAATCGCCTTGGTACAGGCTTAGCGCCAGTGCTAACTGTTCGTGTACTTCAGTATTATCGCCCTCGCCCATTGACACTCGCTTTTGGGCAATATCGAGCTGGCGCTCGAATTCTACCACATCAATCCACACGCCTTCGGGCGGGCAGAAGCGATACGCGCCGCCCTGGCGGCGAATATAGAATGGCGGAGTACGTGGCGGGCGGGCGGGTTCAAGCACTGCGTTAAGTGCATTAAGCGTCACTTTGAATTGCGTTTCGGCATCGGCCTCACTATCGTCGGCCCATAGCCAATCGCAAATTTGCTCGCGCAGCAGCCAGCGGTGCCGGTTGGTAAGCAGCAGCGCCAACATTTGCTGGGCTTTTTTGCGTTGCCATGCCCGCGGTTCTACTTCTTCGCCGCCGCGCCAGACACGCAGCCGTTCCAGCACCTGAATGCGCAGCGTACTGCCGGGATGATAGGTGATCGTCGCATCATCCGCCGTGATCGACGGGAAGGCCTGTGCCAACAGCTCCTGCGACCATAATCGCAAATCCGCTGCGCCTTTGGAGGTATCGGGCAGGCGGCCAGCGAGCAACACCGGCACCAGCGCCATCCGATCGCGCGGGCCAAACAGCGTTGGGCGCGTAAGCAGCCCAACATAGCCGCCGCGCTGGGCGCGCCGTAGGGCATCGCGCGCGTGCTGCTGGGCTTTATCGAGCCGACCGCAGCGGTGGTGCCAGATCGACAAGCTTAGCTGCACCACCGTAAGGCTGTAGGCATCGCTACACGCGCGATGTCGCTGCTCGGCCTCGGCGAGCCATTCGCCAGCTTCTGGCGTAGCGTTTGAAGCCCCTACAACGCCGAGTGCTGTCCATAGGCGCGCCGCAGTCCAGCTATCGCCTGTGCGCTCTACAATGGTCAGCCCCTCACGCACGGCAGCGCGCGCGGCGTCGATATCGCCATTGAAACCGTGGAGTAGGGCCATGCCCAGATAGGCGGCGGCTTTACTGCGCTGCACAGTAAAAGCATCGGCAAAAGCCATTGCCTGCAAGTAGTGGGCATTGGCAGCGCTAGCATCGGGGTGAGGTTGCAGCTGAAGCGCGTGCCCTAAGCGAATGTGAGCTACTGCCTCAGAAAGCGCCGACCCAAGCTGCCGTGCCGATTCCAACCCTTCTTGCGCATAGCGAAGCGATGCTTCTGTATCGCCTAGCAATCCACAGAGCTGCGAAAGCAGTAGTGTTGGTTCGCGATGAGCCTCGGGGCTGCGCGCATAGGCGGCGCTGCGATCGTGGTTGAGCTGGCGTTCGAGAAAATCGCGCGCCTCATTCAACAAGCCCAGGCGCAAGAACACGCGCGGATCGATTTGTGAGGTGCCACTCATCCGCTCGGCCAGCCGATACAGGCGCAGCGCCTGCACCGGGTTGCCGCTATTCAATCGGTTCTCGGCGATGCGGCGCAGTAATGCAAGCCGCGCACCCGACTGCTCGGGCGGCAACAGCTTGTAGGCCCGCCGCAACAGCGCTGTGGCTGGGGCTGGCCGCACGGTGTCGAGGTAGATCTGAGCTTGCCCCTTGAGCGCGCGCGATTGCCCAATTGGATCGCCGAGCTGGGCATATTGCTGCTCGGCAGTGGCATACGATGCCAGGGCGGCCTCGAAGCGCGCTAGCAGTCGTTCAGCATCACCACGCGCGACTAATAGCTCGGGGTAATCAACCAGCGCGGCTGGCGGTAGGCGATCGAGCCAGTCGATCAGGGTAACCGAGCGGCCCTCGTCAATCCACGATTGCGCCAACCCCACCAGCTCGGCAGCCACGCCAGCGCTATCGTCGACGGCACTAAGATGATACAGTACGCGCTCACCAGCACCAATATCGCGGTAATAGGCTGCGGCGCGCGCATGCAATTCTGCCCAATCGGGAATTGCCGCGCGGGCACGCTGCTGCAAAAACGCATGAAAGAGTGGATGATAGCGATATTGGTCGGCCCCAATCGCTGTTAGAAATAACCCACGGCGGTAGAGGCTGCGTAGCCGTTCAGCCGAATCATCGCGGCCAAGCATACGGTCGCACACCGGTGCGGCTAGCTCGGCAAGCACCGAAGTGCGCAGCAGAAACACCTGAATATCGTCGGGCTGGCCGGCTAATACTTCCTGTGCCAGGTAGGCAAACAGCACTTCTTGCGAGGAAGCTGCGTGGCGGAGCGTCGCCGCATGAGTGGGGCTGTCTTCACCGGTTTTGCGATGCTCTTCATCAGCACGCTGCTGGGCGCTCTGCCACATCATCTGTAGCGCAATCGGCCAGCCGCCTGTTTGTTCGCTCACCTGCGTGGCGTTCGACAGGCTGATGGCATCATCGTCGTCGGCCTCAAACAGCAGCGCCACCTCTTCCGGAGTAAATGCCAGGTTGGCCTCATCGACGACAAACAGCTCGCCGCGCGCCTGTAAAATTGGCAACGAGGAAATCTGCGGCCAGCGGCGGCTCGAAAGTAGTAGGTGCAGTTGCGGCGGGGCCTGGCTGATCAGTCGCTCGACGAGTGCGCCGATCTCGGCTTCATCATCGACCATATGATAATCATCGAAAACCAGAATAGTCTCATCATCGAGCATGCGGGTAAGATCGTTGATCAGCGCATCGAGGGCTTGAATCCAGGCTTGCGTACCCTGGCTATGTTGCTCAAGCAGCGCAACCGTGCGCTCACCGGCTTGTGGGGCCAGTGTCCGGCAGGCGTGGGCCAGGTGTAGTAAAAACACCAGCGGATCGGAGACGCCTTCGCCCATGCTATACCATATAACCGGCCAGCCGCCGCGCGCAGCAAACGAGGCCAGCGCACTGCTCTTGCCATAGCCTGCGCTCGCGCTCACCAGAGCTACCGGGTACTCAACCGCGTTCGCCAGCAGCCGATCGAGCCGTGGCCGACGCAGCCAGCGACGCGGCAAGCGCGGTGGCATCAGCCGGGTATAGACGACGATATCATCTCCAAACATGATGCTAATGGACTCTGTACAGCGATCCTCATTGCAGCCATAAACTGGACAGCTACAGACCTTGAAACACGAAGCGGTCACGTTATAACTGACCGCAGCTGGCCGATTTTACAACCGCTGGAGGACGCTATATGCTGGCGGATGCGCCGTATTGTAGCATATCCTGTAGCCCAACCGAGCGCGTCCTATTCATTTGTCCTGTAACTCGGGATGCGTAACCACGCGGCGAAGCGAACTTGATTGTAACTTTACACGACTACGATACACACACGCAATGGAGCACATTATACGACCGCAGGTTGCTGCGGATATACGTTCAGGAGGATTTCACCATGACCGACCAAAAGACCGCACAGCAAGCTTTCCGTGAGCAGTACAAAGTCGCTGAGAATTTCGCCGGCGGCGCCTGGCGCGCCTGGGTCGATTTCGCAGCAAGCACAACCGAGTTCACGTTCGATGCGTTCGAGAAGAGCATGAACTACAATCTGAACGCGCGCGCGCAGGCCGATAAGTTCACAACCGATACGATGTTGGGCTATCGCCGGTTGTACGAAGATGGCTGGAAAATGTGGCAAGGCTATGTTCAGGGCGTGGGCGAAATTGTAAATCGTGCCGCTAAGAACTAAGCTCACTGGCATTCTTTGGCAGTCCCTCTGTAGGTCTAGAAGAGCCAAAACCTCTTCTGGGCCTACTCGAATCAAACGGGAATCTGTAATGAGTCTATGCACGCTGATGGAGAAAGGGCAGAGCAATGACGCGTGACCAACAGACCGAAGCGCTGGCAGCCTCTTGGATGTCTGATCCCCGCTGGAAGGGGATCGAGCGCCCCTACACTGCAGAAGATGTTGTTCGGCTACGTGGCTCGGTACAAATCGAGCAGACCCTCGCACGCCTGGGGGCCGAACGCTTATGGAACCTGCTGAATACCGACGATTATATTGCAGCACTAGGTGCACTCACCGGCAACCAGGCAGTACAGCAAGTAAAGGCTGGTCTGAAGGCGATCTACCTGAGCGGCTGGCAAGTCGCTGCCGATGCTAACCTCGCAGGCCATATGTACCCAGATCAGAGCCTCTACCCGGCTAACAGCGTGCCCCAGGTGGTCAAGCGCATTAACCAGGCGTTGCAGCGTGCCGATCAGATCCAGCATAGCGAGGGCAAGGGCGATACCTACTGGTACGCGCCAATTGTCGCCGACGGCGAGGCGGGCTTTGGTGGCCCACTCAACGTCTTCGAGCTAACCAAAGGCATGATCGAAGCAGGCGCGGCAGGCGTTCACTTTGAAGATCAGCTGGCCTCGGAGAAGAAATGCGGCCACATGGGCGGCAAGGTGCTCATCCCCAGCCAGCAGGCGATCAAAAACCTGGTATCGGCCCGCCTGGCCGCCGACGTGATGGGCATCCCAACCGTTATTATTGCGCGCACCGATGCTAACGCGGCCAACCTGCTCACTAGCGATGTCGATGATCGCGACAAGCCATTTTGCACCGGCGAGCGCACGGTCGAAGGGTTCTACCGCGTGCGTGCTGGCCTCGACCAGGCGATTGCGCGCGGCCTAGCCTACGCCTCAGTCGCCGACCTCGTATGGTGCGAAACTTCCGAGCCAAACCTGGATGAGGCCCGCCGCTTCGCCGATGCGATTCACAAGCAGTTCCCTGGGAAGCTCCTGGCCTACAACTGCTCGCCGTCGTTCAATTGGAAGAAAAAGCTGGATGACACCACCATTGCCAAATTCCAGCGCGAGCTTGGAGCAATGGGCTATAAGTTCCAGTTTGTCACGCTGGCAGGCTTCCACGCGCTGAACTACAGTATGTTCGAGCTGGCACGCGGCTACAAAGATCGCGGTATGGCAGCCTATTCCGAGTTGCAGCAGGCCGAATTCAGCTCTGAGGCAAACGGGTACACCGCCACTAAGCACCAGCGCGAGGTTGGCACTGGCTACTTCGACGAAGTGGCGCAGGTCATCGCGGGCGGCACTGCTTCGACAACCGCCTTGAGTGGTTCAACCGAAGAAGAACAATTCCACTAGCCAATTTGTGATTTACGCCGTATCATTGACAGCGGCGCTAACGACATGAGCGCCGCTGTCGGTATTCTGGCGTAAATTTGGATTGGTGCCACAATGCTTTCACGCCTCTGGGGGCTACCTTCAGCCACAACCAATGCGATGCTGCAAACGTTACAGCGTGAGCTTGAGCGCATGCAAGATCGTTTTGGGACGGTTTACAAGCTCATGCTGCGTGGCGACCCACAGCAGGTTGCCCAAACACCAGCCGATGAGGTGTATACCGAGGGCAAGGTGCGCTTATTGCGCTACCGTGCCGCTGAGCACCCTGCGCCCGTACCCGTGCTCATCGTGCCCTCGCTCATGAACCGCTACTACCTGCTCGATTTAGTTCCGGGCCGCAGCCTGACCGAATATCTCGTCGGGCGCGGTCTCGATGTATTTCTGCTCGATTGGGGCATCCCTGGCCCAGAAGATCGGGCGACCACCTTCGACCAATATATTACCGGGGCGCTGCGCCGGGCAACCCAGCGGGTGCGATCAATCACTGGGCAAGAACGCATTAGCTTGCTCGGCTACAGTATGGGCGGCACCTTCACCGCGATATTTGCCGCACTGTATGGCCGCTATGTGGCAAACCTGGTGCAGCTGGCTGCTCCCATCGATTTTCACGACGACGGCATTCTTTCGCAGTGGACGCGCAAAGAGCGCTTTAATGTCGATCTCGTGGTTGATACCCTCGGCGCGATGCCCGCCGCCCTGATGCAGGCCAGCTTCCGCATGCTAAAACCAACCCACCAGATTGCGCAGCAAATTGCGCTGGCCGACCAGTTTGGCGATATGGACGCTGTGCAGGATTTCCTCGCCTTGCAATTCTGGCTCGATGACAATATTCCATTCCTTGGGGAAGCGTACCGTACCTATATCAAAGATTGTTACCAGGAAAACTACCTGGTGCAGGGTAAACTCGTCGTTGGTGGCCGACGGGTTGACCTGAGCCAGATCGATGCCCCGCTGCTCACAGTTGTCGCAACGCGCGATGTTATTTCCCCCCCCGCATCAGCAACCGTGCTGAACGACCTGGTTGCTAGCCCCGACCGCTCAATTCTAGAATTGACTGGCGGGCATACCAGCATCGTTGCGGGGCACGAGGCAGCCACGCAGCTCTGGCCGCAAATCGCCGACTGGCTGCTGGAGCGTTCGCATGAGCCTGACGAAAGCTAATGCTACCTATTTCCTCTATACGTTAGGTATTCATCATTGAAATCTCAGAAATAAGCCTCAGCTTCTATGCTACACTCATAGTCTCTGAACTACAATTGTGCCTCAATACTTGCTAATAGAAGTGGTATGCGTAAAGCTAGATGGTTTGGCTACGCCTGTGCCCTACTATGCGCTTCGTTGCTGTTGCTGAGCTGTCATATATCCCTGCAATCGGCAGAGAATATGCCCCCACCCGCACCGAGCCGTATAGTGTCTGCCACTGCAATAATGAGAGCACCCCTACCGCAGATACTAACCTCAGGCTTGCCTCCTACACTACTCATTGAGCCTGCGCCAGAGGTACGTGCTGCGCAACTGCTCACCGCGAAGCACGGGTGGTTACTAACGAAGCAAGCACTCTGGTGGACCGATGATAACGGCGACCATTGGCGCACGATAACGCCTATGTTCGTGCCCGCGAGTACAATTGCGCAGGTAACATTTATCGACATAGCGCACGGCTGGCTGGTAGTGGCAGCTCAACTTGACACGACGCCTGGGCATGCTGAGATACGTGTACTGCAAACGCAGAATGGAGGGCAAAGCTGGCAGAGCTTTCGAGCTGCAACCTACACTGATTGTTTTTCATGCACAGGCCTGACGCACTCGTTATTTTTTCTCAATCCAGAAGAGGGTTGGCTCGTAATCAATCGCACTGAGACGATGAGTTCCGCACCAGCTGAGCTATTTCACACTGAGGATGGTGGGCGAACATGGCACCAATTGCCCGCACCGCCACGATTTGGCGCGGTGCGTTTTATAACACCGCAGGTAGGGTGGTTCTTTGACAGTTGTTGTGCTGCTTTTTCATATAAGCTTTGGCAAACACATGATGGTGGCAACTCATGGGAAGCGCTAACCCTTCACGACCTGCGCCCGTATTGGGCAATTGGGCTACCGGCATTCGCGGATGACAGCCACGGGTTACTCGCAGTAAATCTTATCGATAGGCAGGGAAGCAGTACCGGACAAATCGCGTTTTATCAAACTGATGATGCTGGAAAAAACTGGATACACACAGCCACATTCAGTGTACCTTCGCTCGTGGGCCAGCAGATTGACGAGGGCTTGCTCACTGGAAATATAGTTACGAGATCAACCTGGATGCTCACGGTCAATCAACAGCTCTATCTCACGGCTGATGCTGGGCGCACCTGGCAAGTTAAGGCGCTTGTGGAACATTCTGGCGGCTTCACGGCGCTCCAGCTTTTCCCTGACCGCAGCGGGTGGGCACTGCTCTTGAAGGATAATTGTGCTAGTGCGTGTACTGTGCCTATGCGCACCAGCGATAACGGCCAGACCTGGCAGCTGCTACCGCTCCCTACCGAGCATACGCCATAACGAAGCCCGCACCAGTCTTTCTAGTGCGGGCTAATCGTTTGTGTTACTTGTTGCGGCTATAAAAAGTCGTAATGGATGATTCCTATGTTCCCGGCTTTACATCGCTTACCCATTTACTGGCAGCGAGATGTTCTGGTTTCCAATACCATACAATCAGCATGGTGACGGCCCACGTGACAATGACGTGAGCCCATGTAAGTTGTTGAATTTGGAAGGGTAGGAGCGCGGGAACCTGACCGGCGAATACAAATCCGCCACTAGCATTCAAACTGGCATGGAACAAGATAGTAATCAACAGACTTCCGCGGCTGTTATTGAACAGCCAGACAAACAGGACGCCGATAGGAATAGTTTCTAGTAAATACCGTACCATAGCAATCGGTTGGCCTGTTTCGGCAATTGCAAGTGCAATTCCTTGTACATAGAAGGCAGGGAAGTGCCACACGGCCCATATGATGCCAACCACAATACCCGTTACAAAGGCGGTTGTTTTCTGTTGCAAAACGGGAACGAGGTATCCCCGCCACCCGCCTTCTTCAGCAATTGGGCCACCTACAACGCTCGATAAGAGTGCTAGCGGAAACAAGTACCAAGGTATCGCAAGCTGTGTATCGATTGAGAAAACAACCCGCGCCAACAGCGTCGCCACAATCCAGAGAAAAGGCGGTAAAATCAAAAGAGCGAGATAACACCACCATGTAACGCGCCACCGCACTACTCGCTTAAGGAGATCTTTTACCCCGCTTGCTCCTCGTTGCGCCCAGACAATGAGCAATGCACTCAACGTTGGGCCAAATGCACCGATGATAACCACACTGAGCGTCAGCGGAACATTTGTGGTCATTTCGCCCTTCAGGCTAATGGCTAGCGGTACCCACCATAACCAGGTCCATAAAAAGGTAAGTGTCAGGAAAGTAGCCACTGGATATTGAATTGAGAGCCTTTGAAGTAGAGTACGCATATGGCCTCCTTTCTATTTTCAGACACCCAATCGCGTATTTCGCCTCATAGGGATCAGTCTACCGGCTCCTCCACGCCCGCCGGCCACACTGCTGGAAGCGGCGCAGGCTGCGGGCAACCACTGCGCACATCTATGTGCTTGCCTTCGCGTGAGGCATCGTGAAACGCATGCATCAGATCGAGCACATGGTAGGCAAGCGCGCCACTGGCCCGGTGCGCACGACCAGTGCGCAGGCCATACGCCATATCGGCCACGCCTAAGCCGCGACTGTTAGCTGTGTAGCCATGCGTTATCTCACCCTCGTGCCATGCCTGCTCGCCCGCCAGTCGCACGCGCACCGGCCCACCAAAGGTATTCGGGTCGGGTACACTCAGCGTACCCAGTGAGCCATAAATTTCGATACGCGGCAGCTCGGCGTGCCACACATCGAAGCTGGTGATCAGTGTTGCCACCGGGCCGCTGGCAAATTCGAGCAGGCCAGCGACATAGGTTGGCGTATTCACCTTGATCATAGTGCCACTCAGCGGCTGGCTGGTAATTTTGCGTTCGGCGAACGACACGCGCGCCGAACCGGTAACCCGCTGCACTGGCCCAAGCAGCGATACCAGTGCGGTGAGGTAATACGGCCCCATATCGAACATTGGGCCAGCGCCACGCTGGTAGAAAAAATCGGGGTTGGGGTGCCAGCCTTCGGGGCCGTGGCTCATCATAAAGGCGGTAGCCGCTACTGGCATGCCAATCACACCCGCATCGATGAGCGCCCGGCAGGTTTGCAGCCCGCCCCCCAGGAAGGTATCGGGTGCACAACCCACGCGCAGCCCCTTTTCTGCCGCAAGGGCTAGCATACGCTGCGCATCGGCACGCTCGATCGCAAGCGGCTTTTCGTTATACACCGATTTACCCGCTTCAAGCGCGGCCAGCGCAACATCGCCATGCGCGGCAGGAATCGTCAGATTAATCACGAGTTCAATCGTTGGATCGGCCAGCAGCTCGGCCACACTGCACGCCCTGGGAATGCCGTATTTGGCGGCCTGTGCTTCGGCGCGCGCCAGCTCAATATCGGCACAGGCCACAATATTCAGAATATCGAATTTCTGGCCAGCTTCGAGATAAATTCCACTAATGTTGCCGCAGCCAATAATCCCAACATTCACCGGTGTGATGCTCATACAATTACCTTTTGTATTAATGCGAATACAGTTCATGCGAGCAAGCGCTGGGCACACGCCCAAACCCGCTAACCAAGCTCAAGCCAGGCCATTTCCTCGGGCGTAAGCCGTACCTCAGCCGCCGCCACATTTTCGCGGAATTCTGCGCCGGTGTTGCAGCCGACCAGTGCATAGATATCGAGCGGTTGGTTCAGCACATAGGCCAGCGCAATCTGCGCAGGGGAAAGCCCGCGCTCGGCGGCCAGCTGCGTTGCGCGTGCAAGCCGCCCAAAATTTTCGGCTGAGCCATACGTTTCGGCGCACAGTTTGTCCAGGTATGTCGAAAACGTATCCAGGTTATCGGGCTGAAAGCGGCCCGAGAAAAAGCCGCCCGCCAGGCTCGACCATGTGAACAGCGGCATGTGGTTGGCTGCGTGCCAAGCGCGCCCGGCCACGCCGTCGGGGCCGCTGAGGCTCAGGCAGCCCTCCCATGGGGCTTGAAGCTGCACGGCCAGGCTCAAGTTCGGGCTACTGGCAACGAAGGGCAGCAGGCCATGAGCGGCGGCGTAATCATTCGCTGCTTGCAGGCGCGGGTGTGCCCAGTTCGAGCCACCGAATGCATGAATGGATCCAGCCCGTTGTAGCTCGTTGAGCACCTCAACAATTGGCCCAATTGGCTGGCGCGGGTCGTCGCGGTGCAGCAGGTACAGGTCGATATACTCGGTGCCCAGCCGCTCCAGCGATTCGCGCACATCGCTGCGAATATCCTCCGGGGTCACACGTTGTTGGCCGTGCATTGGGTGCGCGCCCTTGCCAATAATCACCACCTGCTCGCGCAGCCCACGCTCGCGCAGCCATGCCCCGAGGGTGCGTTCAGCATCGCCCTGGCCGTAGACATGCGCCGTATCGAAGGTTGTGCCGCCCTGCGCAAATACAGCATCAAGCAGCGCAAAGCTGCGCGCGCGCTCGGCAGTGCTCAGCATCACGCTGCCTTGCACAACCCGCGCTACTGGCTTCGTCACACCAGTAATTGTTCCATAATTCATAGTACATCTCGGCTTTCTATTCGGATCGACGCACCTGTGTAGCATACTACAACTTTCATGACGTGATGTTAGCTTTGGGTGTTGCCAGTGCTGTATACTGCGCCTGTTTTCGTGTACTATATGTGCACGATGCCCCGATCCCTGGCCGCTCTATAGTAATGGAAGGAACCACGTATGGCGTTCTTCGATCTTTCCCCCGACGAGCTACGCACGTACACACCACCCCGCGACGAGCCTGCTGATTTCGACACATTCTGGCGCGACACAATCGCCGAGGCCGAGCGCACCCCGCTCGATGCGCGCTTCGAGCCGCTCGACAGCGGTATGCGCACCGTCGAAACCTTCGATGTTACCTTCAATGGGTATGGTGGGCAGCCAATCAAGGGCTGGCTCATACTGCCGCGGGTGCGCGATGGCGCGCTGCCATGCGTGGTCGAGTATATAGGCTATGGTGGGGGGCGCGGCTTCGCCACCGATTGGCTGCTGTGGGCCAGTGCGGGCTATGCCCATTTTGTGATGGATACGCGCGGCCAGGGCAGCGCCTGGAGCAAAGGCGACACGCCCGACCCCGAGCTGGATGGCGGCAACCCACAGCACCCCGGTTTCATGACGCGCGGCATTCTAAAGCCACAAACCTACTACTATCGCCGCGTGTTCACCGATGCGGTACGTGCCGTGGCCGCCGCGCGCAGCCACCCGGCCGTCGACCCACAGCGCATAGCGGCTTGCGGCGGCAGCCAGGGCGGCGGCATTACCCTGGCGATCGGCGGCCTGGTGCCCGATATTCAGGCAATTATGCCCGATGTGCCATTCCTGTGCCACTACCGCCGCGCCACCGAGATCACCGATGGCTACCCCTACCAGGAAATTGCGCGCTACCTGATGGTACATCGTGATAAGGAAGAAACGGTATTCAGCACATTAAGCTATTTCGACGGCGTTAACTTTGCCGTGCGGGCGCGGGCGCGGGCACTCTTCTCGGTGGGCCTGATGGATGAAATTTGCCCGCCCTCGACGGTCTATGCGGCGTATAATCATTATGCCGGGCCAAAAAACCTGACGGTCTGGCGCTACAACCATCACGAAGGCGGTGGCACCTACCAGAAACAGGCACAAATTCGCTTTTTGCGCGAGCTGTGGGGGTAAGCAACCAACGCCAGGAAGAATACGAGGTTTGGTAGCATACCGCGTCACAATTGACCTGGCTACTGCGAATCGCCTATAATACAGGCACACTATGAGGTCATGTAGTCGGGGGCACGGCGCTGCAAACTGAGACACAGCAACCAGAAGCGGGAACGAAGCTCACATTCCATCATTGGCTGGAAACGCGCAGCGGCTCCGAACGTGCGACGCTGGCGCGCTTATGGCGATTGCCCGAGCTGGTAGCGCAATCGCCGCACCGGCTCGCTGAGGCTATGCTTAACCCGGCAGCGATCGAATCCATGCTATCTGGGCTGCGCCCGCGCGAGCGTGCCGCACTAACCCTGGTACAGCAATACGGCGGCACGATTGCCGCGCCGATTCTTGAGCGCGAATATGGTGCGGTGCGCAGCCTGGCCGATTACCCTAACCCGCGCGAATACCTGCTTGCGCTTGAGCAGCCCCCCACCCCAACCGAACGCCTGTGGGCCTTGGGGCTGTTACTGACGCCGCGCGATCACCTGCGCAGCTATGTCATTCCGCACGATTTGCTGGCCCTTCTACCGCTCGTGTCACCGCGCCAGCGCCAGCTACAGCTTGCCACCGCGCCAACACCTGCGCAAATGGTACCGGGCGATCCACACCAGCTTGAGCAGGCGGTACTGGCTTTGCTCGCACTGGCGCAAGACGGCACCATCACAGTCACACCGAGTGGGGCCTTGAGCCGGGCGGCGCTCAAACTGCTCGCGCAACGCCTGCCGAATCACCCACCCACCGAGCGTGAGATACGCCTACAATTCGCCCGCCAGATCGGAGCGGGAGCCGGATTATTCAAGCACACTGGCGATACACTGCGGCCTACGCGAGCGGCGCTCGAATGGTTGCAGCTACCAGCCGCCGCGCGCACGGCAAGCTTGCTGGCGGGCTGGCGCGAATCGGCGTGGGATGAGCTGACACAGCTCGTAGGGCTACGGGTGCAACATGCGCTGTTTCGCGATATTGCCGGGGCCAAGCGTAGCGCGCTGGCACTGGTGAGCCAGGCGCCCGCCAGCCAATGGGTAGCACTGAGCGATTTTATTGCCCAGGTGCAGCAGGTCGAACCCGATTTCGCCCGGCCCGATGGGCGCTACGACACCTGGGGGCTGCTCAGCCGCACGCGCCTGCCGCTCGATGGGTTTATCCATTGGGAAGCTGTGGAAGGTGAGCAGCTGCGCGCGATCATCACCGGGACGCTTTTCTGGCTGGGCATCGTCGACCTGGGCTTTGAGGATGGCCGACCAATCGCGTTCCAGATCAGCCGACTGGGTGCGGCGCTGCTAGCCAATGCCGAACCACCGCCTGAGCCGCCTGCTGAGCGCCTGTTTGTGCAGCCAAATTTCGAAATTATTGCGCCGCCCTTCCTTTCACCCTATGCGCGCTTTCAGCTTGGTCGCATTGCCGAGCGCACGAGCGCGCAAACAGTTGAAACCTATCGTTTAACACGCCGTAGTATCCAGGCAGCCTTACAGCGCGGTATTGTATGTGACGATATGCTTCGTTTCCTACGCGATTACAGCACAGCCGAGGTACCTTCAAATGTTGCCGCCACGTTGCGCGATTGGGCAGGCCAGTATGGCCGGGTGTCGCTGCGCCGCGGTGCTGTGCTGGCTGCCGACGACGCATTATTGCTTGAACAGCTTCGGCGCGACAAGCGCGTGCGGATGCCAACGAGCGAAGCGCTGAATGAATATAGTTGCCTGGTACGCGAGGCCGATGTACCCGCCCTGGCCGAGCGATTACACCGTGCGGGCTATGGCGTTGCCGGTGATACTGAAGCGCCACAGGCACCATTACGCGATCACGATCTGGAAGTAATTGTGGCGGCGCTGGAATTTTACGCCGGTGCATGTACGGCACTTGGCACCGAGCACACTGCCAGTGCAGCACTGCGCCGCCGGGTGGCGCGGCTCCTGCCCGAGGCGCAGCTCAATCGCGCGCACCGTGCCAGCCGGGCAGCCCTGGCGCAGCTACGCAAACAGCTTGAAGCACGAGCGATGTCTTCTGAGGAAGTCGCAGCTTCTGATGAGCAATCTACGGATCATCATCAGCAATTCATTGGTTGAGGGCTATGCGCGAGCGTGTGTACCGAACTGAAGCAGTGATCATCCGGCGCAGCGATTTCGGCGAGGCCGACCGCCTGCTGACGCTGATCACGCCTGCGGGCAAACGCCGGGTAATTGCGAAGGGTGCACGCAAAACCACCAGCCGCCTGGCCGGGCATATCGAACTCTTTACGCATACCATGCTGCTACTAGCGGTGGGCCGCACGCTCGATATTGTTACCCAGAGCACGATCCTGCATAGCTTCGATGGCATGCGCGCCGACCTGGAGCGAATTAGTGCGGCCTACTATGCCGCCGAACTGATCGACCGGCTGCTGGAAGAAGAAGATGAGAACCGACCGGCCTTCGATCTGCTGGTGAGTACGCTGGCAGCGCTCGATAGCACGCGCAATATTGATTTAGTGCTGCGATTTTATGAATTGCGACTCCTTGGCTTCCTGGGCTATCGGCCACAGCTATTTCATTGTGCCAACTGCCAGGAGGCGCTTACCGAAGATACTCGCCGGTTCAGTACTGCGGCGGGTGGTGCGCTGTGCCCACGCTGTGCGCCACTTGAACGCACGGCGCTGCCAATGAGCCTGAATACCTTCAAGCTCTTACGCTTTCTGCAAAGCCAACCGCTTGATGCTACCGAGCGTATGACCATTTCGCCAGCCACACGCATCGAAGCCGAGCATCTGCTGCGTGCCTACCTACGGCGTATGCTCGAACGCGATCTCAAATCTGTCGCATTCCTCGACGAAGTCGGCCAGGCTATGCGCGCCCAGCCATCGGCGAGCGTGGCACGTTCCAGCCAGAAGGAGTAGATTATGGCCTATATTGATGAACTTTTAGCCCGCGATGAAAAAGTATTGTACGATGGCCGACAGCATGCCTTTGTGCTGATTGGCAGCATCCTCACCGAAATGATCTTGATTGCGGTGCTGATCGCCGCTGGGGTTGCCGCGCGCGCCGCCTTCGATAACCGCATTGCGCTGGGAATGCCGGTTGGACAGCTCATTCTGATCGCATGCGGCTTGATTAGCCTGATTGTAATGATCAGCGCCTTTCTCGATTTTCTGCGCTGGAACAACGAGCAATATATCGTCACCGACCAGCGAGTGATCCAGATTCGTGGAGTATTGAATAAAGACGTTATCGATTCCTCGCTCGACAAAATCAATGATGTTGAACTGCGGCAGAGCTGGCTCGGGCGCATTTTCGATTATGGTACCATCGAAATCCTCACAGCTTCGGATGTGGGCATTAACGAGATGCGGCGTATGGCCCACCCGCTCGATTTCAAGCGGGCCATGCTCGAAGCCAAGCATAACTTTGCGCGGGGCTTTGGCTACCTCGATCCTGCCGCAGTGGCCGCGTACACCCAGGCTGTTGCGCCCGCCACACCAGCCGATCTTCAGCAGACATTGCAGAAACTAGCCGACCTGCGCGACCAGGGGTTGCTATCGAGCGACGAATTCGAAGCCAAAAAGCGCGATTTGCTGAACCGTATTTAGGCTCGTGCGCGCCAATACGACGCGCAGAACCGAAGCCCTAACACATCAAGACTCGAAGGTTGTATGGTGAACGCCTTTTCGGGTCTTTGTGCTTTTCTGGCAAGCTGTTCTTGTAGTGGGGAGAAAACTTTATGGACGACCTATTCTCTCAGATCGAAACCGCCCGCGCGACCATCGCCGCCCGCTGCACAATCACGCCGCGTGTTGGCCTGATTCTAGGCTCGGGGCTGAGCGGCCTTGCCGACGAATTGGCAGATGCCACCATCATTCCATACGCCGACATCCCTGGCTTTCCGCGCTCAACCGTACACGGCCACCGTGGTGAGCTAGCGATTGGTCATCTATCGGGCCAGCCAGTGATGGTGTTACGCGGGCGCTTCCACTTCTACGAAGGGTACACCATGCAGCAGGTCACCTTCCCAGTGCGCGTGATGAAGGCGCTGGGCTGCGATACGCTGCTGGTGACGAATGCGGCGGGTGGGCTGCGCCCGGATTGGTCAGTTGGCGACCTCATGCAGATTAATGACCAGATCTTTTTTCCTGGGATGGCTGGGCATCACCCGCTGGTTGGCCCCAACGACGATCGGCTAGGGTTGCGCTTCCCAGCCATGGTCGATGCCTTTGACACCGAGCTGGCCGCACTGGCACATACGGTTGCCGCCGAGCAAGGTACCACCCTACGCAAAGGCTGCTATTTCATGCTCACCGGGCCAACCTTCGAGAGTGCGGGCGAGCTACGTTTCTGCCGAACCTTCGCCGATGCGGTGGGCATGTCCACCGCGCCAGAGGTGGTAGTAGCGCGTCATGGCGGCATGCGCGTGCTGGGCATTTCGCTTATTACAAACGTCGCGCTGCCCGATGGGCCACCTGCCAACCATATTGAGGTGCTCGAAGCAGGCGAGGCAGCCAAGCCTAAGTTTGCCGCCCTGCTGAAGGGCATACTGGCGCGCATGTAGTTCCGCACGACAAAGGCGTTTAGCCCAGGCGATAGAAGCGGCGCGCGTTCTCGGCCCAAAGCTTGTGGCGCGCCGCTTCGGGCAAACTAGCAGTGAGTGAATCGAGGGCATCAACCCAGCGCCGATATTCAGCTGCCAGCAATACCACCGGCCAATCGCCACCAAACACGACTCGATCTTCGCCAAACACCGCCAGCACATGCTGCACATACGGCGCGAGCTGCTCAACCGTCCAATTTTGGTGATTGGCCTCGGTAACCAGGCCGCTGAGCTTACACAGTACATTGGGTAGCGCCGCCAGCTCGCTCATCTGCGCCCGCCAGGGTTCAAGCTGGCCTGCTGCAATCGCTGGTTTGCCGCTATGGTCGAGCATAAACGCGACCTCGGGGCATTGCCGCACCAGCGCAATCGTCGCGGCGAGCTGGGTATGGTTGATACAAATATCGCAGGTAAGCCCATACGCAGGCAGTAGCTGCACACCACGCACAAAATTGGGGCGCAGACTGAAATTCACATCTGGCTCGCTTTGTACAATGCGGCGCACCCCTTTAATCAGTGGCGATATGCTGACCAGCGCATCAAGGTACGAGCGCGCACAGTCGCCATCTTCGAGCGGTGCCCAGGCTACAATTGCACCAATGCGCGGTTCGTGCTGCGCCAGACCGGCCACAAAGTGCGCTTCGAGCAGTGCATATGCGGGCGCAACATCGACCTGCACATACACCATGCCCTCGATCGGCAGGCCATCCGTGTGGGCGCGGTACGCATCGAGCACGTAGGGCTGCTTCAGGAGCGCGCTACTGTCGAGCCAGGGGATGCGAAAATGCGTAGGATCCCATAGGTGAACGTGGGCATCGACCATTGGCAGTATCGGCATGGTTGCTCCTTCGCACAAACGGTATCCTGTCGCGCTATTATTGAATGGCCCGGGCATCCTCGGCAAATGCCGCTGCCGCCTGGGCGGTTGGGTCGGAATCGAGCAGTTGAGCTAGAATCGGCGCGGGTAGCGTTGCAGATTCAATTCCCGCAAGCGCCAGCTGCGTTACCTCGTCAGGGTCGCGGATGCTGGCGGCTAAAATCTTCATAGGCGACGATTGAGCGCGCAATAGCGTCTGCATCTGGCCGACCAGTGCAAGCGCATCAAGGCCAGCATCACGCATACGGCCAAGGTAAATCGCGGCATAATGCGCACCAACACTATGAGCGAGCAGCACCTGGCGCAGCGTATACACCGCCGTGAGCGTCACACGCGCGCCCTGGTGCACCAGCTGCGCAGCGGCGCAGTAGCCCGCGGGCGTTGCCGGAATCTTTACAATCACACGGGTCGGGTCGATAGCAAGTAGCTGCGCCGCTTCGGCCAGCATCCCGGCAGCATCGGGGGCATAGACTTGTAGATGCAGCTCACCTGCACCCCAGGCTAATATAGCCTGTGCAAGCGCCGCTACCTCAGCTGCACGCACGCCAGCCCGGCGCAACAATGTGGGGTTGGTGGTAACACCAGCCACAAAGCCGCTCCTCAGGGCCGGCTGAACATCGGCACGCATGGCACTATCGAGCAAAATCTTCACAATCACCCCTTGCGCTTTCTTGACAGCAGCCTGATGCATAATAAAGCGGCAGATGCGGAAATGGCAAGTTGAGAAGCATATGGGCAGCTAGCAGTTCGCCCCTAATGATACTGTCATGCCGTTTCGTTTGAGCCGCTACCATACGCTCTATATTTATGGAAAGAAGTACGCCCTATAAAAACCGTAACGATTACCAAGCCGGAAGCGATGCTTCTTGCACACCGTAACCAGGCTCGCCCGGAGGATATTATCGTACAGCTCGCGAATGAACAAACATTTGTCCTTACCGCATTTGTACGAGAAAGACCTTCACCCGCCTGTGACTCGCAGCCAACGCACGCCTGTGGTATCCTACAGCCAACGGACACAAGGCAAGTCGTGATCAAAAAGGCAATGAAAAGAGCGTCTTACAAAGGATGCTCTTTTTCGTAATGGGCGTACAAACACAATCATCCTATGTTCAAGACCATCATCAAAACCAAAATTAATCTGCCTGCGTTTCGACGTAGTATGGTGTGGCGTCCGCGTCTGCTTGCTTCGATATCGGAGGGAATCACGCAAGGGCATCAGCTAACATTGATCTCTGCGCCTGCGGGTTTTGGGAAAACGACGGTCATTAGGGAATGGATTGCCGCTGGCGACATCCCTGTGGCATGGATCTCATTGGATGAAGGCGATGGTGATCCTATTCGCTTCTTGACCTACCTCGTAGCAGCTCTACAAACCCTGATCGCAGGTGTTGGCGATAGTACGTTGGCGGCACTGCAATCGTCTCAACCTGTTTCGATATCAGATGTACTGACCTCCCTGCTCAACGAGCTCGCTTCAACTGAAGATGACTTCGTGCTCGTTCTCGATGATTATCACACAGTAGCTTCCACATCGGTAGATACATTGCTCGCGTTAATAGTCGAACATATGCCGCCACCCATGCATCTGGTGATCACAACCCGGGAAGACCCCGCCCTGCCGCTGGCTCGTTTGCGTGCCAGGAATCAACTGACCGAAATCCGCACAGCTGATTTGCGTTTCACCGAAAACGAAGCCGCCGAATTCTTTCGTCAAGTGATGGGGTTGCATCTCTCCGCCGAAGAAGTTGCTGCATTAGACAAACGCACCGAGGGTTGGGTGGCGGGGCTGCAATTGGCAGCGCTTTCGATGCAAGGCAAAGCAGACACGTCTGCCTTCATCCATTCGTTCAGCGGCGCGAATCCGTTTGTACTTGAGTATCTGCTCGTAGAAGTGCTGCACAAACAGCCTGAATCGGTGCAGCGATTTTTATTGCCTACGTCCATCTTGAACCGCTTGAATGCCTCGCTGTGCGATGCATTGTTGCAGCATGAACACACAGCAGCACAGGACATGTTGGAAACGTTGGATCGGGCAAATCTGTTCGTCATTCCGCTCGATGACGAGCGCAGTTGGTATCGCTATCATCATCTTTTCCGCGACTTGCTGCGTCAGCGTTTAAGCCGAATATACAGTAAGGAAGAGCTTGCCGAGTTGCATACCCGCGCGAGTGCGTGGTTTGAGCAAAACGGTGAAGTTAGCGAGGCCTTCCAACATGCTATGTCCGCTTCGGACTTTGAGCGTGCCGCCCGATTGCTGGAGTCACATTGGCTCAGTATGGATGAAAACTTTCAGACAGGCATGTGGCTCGGGTGGGTGAAGCAGCTTCCGTTGAGTATAAGGCGTGTACGCCCGGTGTTGTTGACGCAAATGGGTTGGTCATACATGGATGCAGGCAACGCCGAAGCAAGCGAGTCCAGTTTGAAGGAAGCCGAAGCCAGTTTGAAGAATCCGCTTGAGACATTGACGATCATTGAAACAGAGCAATTCCGTACCCTGCCAGCACGTATTGCAATCGCGCGCGCCTACAACGCCCAGGTACAAAACCGTTTTGACGATACAGTGAAATATGTCGAGATAGCGCAAGATTTAGTGCCGCACGATGACGAGTTCATGCAGGCGCAGGCAACGGCTATTCTGAGCGGCACCTATTGGGCGAGCGGCGAACTGGATAGGGCATTTGGGTTTATGAGCCATTGGGTGGATGCGGCGCAGGATGCGGGGAATGTTGTGTTTGCGATTGCAGCGTCCTTTGGCAAGGCGGATATTTGTATCTCGCAGGGGCGCTTGCGCGATGCCATGCATGTGTATCAGACCGCGTTGCATTGGGCAGAAATGTACAACGAGGAACAGCATACGGCGCATCATCATTTGGGCCTGGGCTTGCTGCATCATGAAATGGGCGACGATGAACGTGCGACGCAGCATGTGCAAAAAGCGTTTGAACTTGGACAATACAATACCATTGTTGATTGGGCCTATCGCAAAAGTTTGGCGCAGGCTCAATTGAAAGAGGCCGAAGGTGATTATGATGTCGCGCTGAACTTACTCGATGAAGCGGCGCTTGCGTACGTGCGCACGCCGATTCCCAACCTGCGCCCTGTGGAGGCGATCAAGGCGCGTCTGTATCTCAAACAGAAGCGTTTCGATAAAGCGCATTCCTGGGCAAGCAAAAGCGGTCTTTCATTGCGCGATCAGCCTGATTACTTGCATGAATTCGAGCGCCTCACTCTGGCAAGGATTGCACTGGTAGATGCCCCCAATGAACAGCAGATACTGACTGTATTGAATTTGTTGGACGCTCAACTCAAACTGGCGCAGCAACAAAAGCGCCTGCGCAGCCAGATCGAAATTCTTACCTTGCAAGCCCTGGCGCTGCACACACAAGGCGAAACCAGCCAGGCTGCATCCGCGCTAGAGCAGGCCCTGAACCTCGCAGCACCTGAAGGCTATTGGCGCATCTTTGTGAACGAAGCTGAAGCGATTCGATTGCTGATTGACACTGTACGCTTGACGATTGGCAGAGCAGGGCACCCTTTGTCTGGGTATCTTGCAAGACTCTCTCAGCCAACACACCCTCACGAACAGACATCCAACATCGTACACCGTAAACCTGAAATGATCGATCCACTCAGCGAACGCGAACTCGAAGTGTTGCGCCTGATTGCGCAGGGGCTTTCCAATCAAGAGATTACTCAAACACTGGTCGTCGCGCTCAGTACGGTCAAGGGTCACAACCTGCGCATCTTCGCCAAACTGCAAGCCAAAAGCCGTACCGAAGCCGTGGCGCGCGCCCGTGCACTCGGCCTACTCTAACCCCAGCAATACCCAAAAACAATACTTTTGGTTCTAACGGCAATTCACTCCTGCCGCTATAGTTGCATGCGTCAACGATGAAGCAACGGCGCGTGATCTAAGCGTGCCGCTCGTTTCGGTGACAGTACTAAAGTACAACAATACCGTAAAGGACGCATAAAGATGAAGGCAACGCACACCATTAGCACAAACACCCTCCTATCCACTTTGTGGATCGTGGTCATGTTTAGCGTGCTCAAGGCAGACATCCTCTCACTGTTTATTCCGGGCACAACCGAGGAATTGGCAAAGGCTGCAAGCAGTACTGGCGCTTCCATCCCACAGTTGATGCTTTTCGGCGCAGTTATGGGAACGGTAGGGGTCGCTATGATCTTCCTATCCCACGCTTTGGAACAGCGTGCGAATCGCTGGGCAAATATGATCGTTAGCCCGCTGTACATTTTGTACATAGTTGGCGGCGGCGTATCGTATCCGCATTACATCTTTCTCGCCACAGTAGAAGTATGTTGCCTTATAGTGATCTTCTGGAACGCATGGAAGTGGTATCGCGCTTAACAGTGTGCTACAAAAAAGGGGAGTTTGAGGGCGATGCCCCTCAAAAATCCATCCTCCTATAGTATCGAAGTTATCTATCCTGAAACCTTGTCTGAGAAGGGAACAGTATGAAAGCCATTGTCAATACCCAATACGGTTCGCCCGATGTCCTACGCATGTTGGAGGTTGCAAAACCTACGCCCAAAGAGAACGAAGTCCTGATCAAAATTCATGCGGTTGCCGTCAACGCTGCAGACTGGCATTTATTGAAGGCAGACCCCTTTCTTGTGCGCTTGCAATTTGGGCTGTTCAAACCCAAGCACACCATTCTTGGCGCAGATATTGCCGGGCGTGTCGAGGCTGTTGGGCAGAACGTGAAGAATTTCAAGGTTGGCGATGAAGTCTTCGGCGACATCTCTAGTTCAGGTTGGGGCGGTTATGCCGAATATGCCGCAGTGCGAGAAGATGTATTGGTATTGAAGCCCGCCAACATCAGCTTTGAAGAAGCGGCGGCAGTGCCAATGGCGTCGGTCACGGCATTGCTGGGTCTCAAAGAAGGGAAGATCCAGCAGGGGCAAACGGTGTTAATCAATGGCGCTTCGGGCGGTGTAGGAACCTTTGCCATACAGATTGCCAAAGCCTTCGGTGCAGAAGTCACCGCAGTGTGCAGTACCCGCAATGTGGAATTAGCGCGTTCACTTGGCGCAGACTATGTCATTGATTACACCAAAGAAGATTTCACCAAAAGCGACAAACAATACGATCTGATCCTTGCCGCGAATGGCTACCACTCGCTCGCAGACTATCAGCGTGCCTTACGCCCCAATGGAAAGTATGTCGTGACCGGCGGCACAAATGCCCAGATGTTCGAAGTGCTCTTGTTTGGCCGTGCGAAGTCAAAGGGCAATCAGAAGATGGGCAACATTCTTTCAAAACCCAGTCAAAAAGAATTGGAGTTTATCGCGGGATTGCTCGCAGACGGCAAAGTAAAACCGGTTATCGCCAAGCGGTACACGCTCGCACAAACCGCAGACGCCATCCGCTGTGTTGAAGAGGGGCACGCACAGGGTAAAGTTGTCATCACCGTTGGGGAATGATAGCCAGAAAGCGTCAACCCATTTACAAGGATACAAATTGAACTCGCTCTATTCCACTGACAACGAAGCCTTTTTGCATTTCGCTGAGCAATCGGCTAGACTAGGGGAATGAAAAACAACACATAACCCTGACCGACACAGATCGCACGACGGTGGGGGAATACCTGGACAGGGGCACGGTCACCGCCAAGATGTTTCAGCGCGCGACGGCCCTGCCACCTGGTAAGCTTTCCCCACCAGTCATCTACCAGAAATGAGGCATGATGTGCTCAGTATCGTTCTTGCCCAGCAGCTCAAGCAGCGCGGTTTGCGTTGGCAGCCCGGCGAGCGCGATTTTTTTGCCATGCCCGAGCACAATCTCGAAGAGCAAGTGTTTGTGGTGAGTGCGCTACCGGCGCTGGTGCAAACACTTGGCGGCGAACAGACGATCACATTTCACGGTAGCATCGAATGGGCACTCGATTATGTTGTGTTAACCGAGGCAGTATGGCTGCCTACCGAAACCCAATTACGCGAGCTGCTGGCTGAGGCGATTGGCCCCGATGCGCCATTGCGGCTTGAGCGCCTTACGCAGGGCTACCGCTTAGTAGCCGGCATTAACGCCGCTCTGTGCGATTTCGAGGCACCCACTGCCGAAGAATGCTACGCGCAAGCACTGCTCGCGGCCCTCCCCTAATAGCTCCGTTAGGTAGGCAGCATGCCCACCATGTGACACATTATTCACATTTCTTTACATTCCTGCCTATTACACAGTATACTCCACATATATATTCTCGTCAGAACTCTAGCCAAGCCCACATTCAAAGCATTTTTTGGCAATGGTCAATACCATTGTTCTTTTATCGTCTCAGCCAGTACGTACTGAAAGGGTATACCGATGAGTGAAACAACGCTTACACAGCCTCGGCGCAGCTTTGAGCACCCACTGCTAGTAATTGAACGAATTTTGCGCGACCGGGAAGGCATTTGGCGGCAGATTAGTAGCGAATACCGACTCAATTCCTTGATTGTTCAGATGCTCGGAAGCTCGGTCATGTCGCTCGCTTGCTATGGCATTGTCTTAGGGTCATCGAATGGAGTTCTTCAGGCAATTTCGTCAGCAATTAAGCTGCCAATATTATTCTTCCTCACCCTCGTCATCTGCTTGCCAACGCTCTATCTTTTTAACCTGGTGTTTGGCGCGCGTCTGAGCATTCAGCAAGCAATGGCATTAGTATTAACAGCGATTACGGTCACGTCGATGTTAACACTTGCATTTGCGCCCATCAGTTTATTCTTTTGGATAACTGCCCCTAACTACGATTTCTTCAAGCTCTTGAATGTCGCGATTCTTACCCTTACCGGTGTAGTGGGCCTAAGCTTTTTGCTCAGTGGAATGCGCCGCATGAATACGCTGAACCAGCCAGAAGCAAGTGCGGCACCGGCTACAACGAACGATCAGGAACCAGCCAAACAAGAACCATCTAAACCAGTTTCCCCAGAGCAGCCAGTGAGCATGAAACTTCTTAATCTGTGGGTTGTACTGTATGGCTTTGTTGGGACCCAACTCGCCTGGACGCTGCGCCCCTTTTTCGGCGATCCTGGCAAGCCTTTCGAGATTTTTCGCAGCATTGAGAGCAATTTCTACATGAATATTATCCATTCGATCCTGAATGCACTGACGTGAGGCCATGCTATGGATAACCCAGTACCAATGCTACTCAACTTGGCAGCTGTGGCAGCAATTGCTATTGGCGCGGTTCTACTCATCTGGCGTACAAGTGGCCGCCAAACCGCGCAGCGCGCCACTATTGAGCTTGGCTACCCACCCGATCGTTTTCCTGCACACGATATTGTCGGGCAAGACGCATTGCAAGCACTTGCGACTACACAAGCGCGGCTGCTGACCGTCTACCATAGCCTGTCGCCTAGCAGTGATTCAGCACAACGCCTTAACACATTTCTGCACGAGCTGCGAGGCATTATGGACGTCGCCTACCAGGTAGCGGTCATTACCCGAGCTTACGGCTCATCGGCCCAGCTCACGCGCCTCGTAAGCGAAGTGCAACAGATCGAAGCACAGTTTTCGCAGCAGGTTGTTCACCGATTACTCGCGTACGAAGCCGATACCCAAGAAGAGCTACTGAATCACCGATTGACGACATTGCGCGCACTGGTACGCGATATTACACCTGGCACCGAAACAGCGGTACCACTGTTAAACAGTTAACACGCGTAACGCCCACGCCGCAGCACCAATATACCAGAGCAGCACCACGCGTCGCGGCTCGTGAGTCTGCTCTGGTGACATAATCAGCATCTCATTGCTGCATAAGTATCGCCTCCTTCCCCCAACCTACTCGCAGCTCAGTCGCATATCAGTATTATTTCAGCCAGATTCCTGATACTATCAGGGCAGTTTCTGCGTCTGCTTTATAAGTGGTTTTTTGCATACTGTAGGGCTTGCGAGCGCGAACGTTTTCGCCTGGGTGAGCATAGCGCATTCCCTTGCATTGGGTGTTGTTGGCGCTATACACAAACAATACCCAGGGAAATGAAGAAACTGCTCGGATAAGCGAAAGTTTTACCCTGGAATCTCTACTATCGAGGGAACGTTTTTGGCGCAAGAATCGTCTACTCGATCAGCGGCGTATGTGCGCTTGGGCAGGCTCTGCCACAAATTATCCAGGCACCTGCCCAGAAAACCGCCATGGTTCGCGTTCTGATAGGTAGAAACTTACAGTACACAGCGGCGTTGAAGCTGCTGGTATAATTCTGATAGACGATACAGTAAAGTACAGGAGATGCTATGCGCCGTTTTGTATCGCTTTTTCTGCTGATAGTATTTTTAGCTGGGTGTAGCAGCACGCCCAACCAACCCGATACCACCCCTGCCCCAGCGAATTCTACACCAGAGCAGGCAACCAGTGGCCCTAACAGCGAGGGGGATAAAGTTACGATCTCGTATGCAGCGTGGGATTACGAGCGACAGATTTACGAGCCGCTGGTTAAAAAATTTAATGAAGAAAACCCAAATATTACTGTGGTGCTTGTTCCACTCGACGACTTGATGAATATCTCCGGGCCAAACCCCGATTATTCGCCATTTGCACAGCTGCGCCGGGTGGTTTCCGGGGCCGATACTGCCCCGGCCTCGATTGCCTCACCTGAAACCTTGAACAGCAGCTTAATCCTCGACCTGACGCCGCAGATGGATGCGGACAGCAGCTTTAAGCGCGACGATTTCTACCCTGGCGCACTCGAACAATATACAATCAACGGTGCCACGCGCGTGCTGCCACGCTACCTGTACATCCAGCTACTGAACTATAACAAAGCGCTATTTAAGGGCGCAGGTTTGCCCGAACCCAAGCTCGGCTGGAGCTGGAATGATTTACTTGGTGCGGCGCAACAGCTTGCTAAGAAAAACGGCAGCAAAGTCGATACCTATGGCTATTTCGACCCGACCACTGGCATTCTACCAATGATGTCGTTGTTGCAGAAACAGGGTATCAACCTTTTCAACGCACCTCCAGGAAGCATCAAGCTTGATCAGCCCGAGATTGTCGACGCGGTGACACGCCTACAATCGTTGGTTGAAAGCGGTGCGCTGCTGCGACCTACCTATTCACAGCCAGCGGCCAATGGCGGGCCAATCTCGCAACAAAACGATCCAGCACAGCTTGTGCGCGATGGGAAGCTGGGCATCTGGCCCTCGGACGTGCTCAATAATGGCCCGGTTGCAGTTGATACTGGCGGGCAAGGCTCTTCGAGTACGCAGAGTTCCCCTACCGCCGACCTGAACTTCGAAGTCGGGACGATCACCTACCCACCCAGCACACTCAATTTCTACACAAATGTAGATGGTTACCTCATTAGCGCGGGCACCGAACACCCGGCTGAGGCTTGGAAGTGGATTGAGTTCCTTTCGCGCCAACAGATTGAACAGCAGTTTGTCGGCCCAGTGTTCAAGCAGCCTGGCCGCATTCCAGCGCGCCAGAGCCTGGCCGAACAGGAGGGCGTGTGGAAAGATCTTGATCCGCAGACGGTTGAAGCCTATAAGTGGGCGCTCGCCAACCCCACACCCCTGCTCGATCGCAGCCCCGACTATACCCTGCTGAACGGCTTGAGCCAGGCAATAGATCAAATTTTCAGCGCCGATAAGAAAGACCCCAAGAAAGCCTTGCAAGAGGCGCAAAAGCAGGTCGATCAGCAGATGGCCGAGCAACAGCTCACCCCGACCGCCACGCCCAACCTCGGCCCGGTAGCAGTGGCTACACCCGAACCACAAGTAGCCCCCGAAGGTGCCACAACCATCAAGTTTGCGGCGCTGGGGTATAACTCGCCCGATTTGCGGCGGCTTGCGCGCAGCTTCCGCGATCAGCGCCCGGATATTTATGTCGATGTTCGCTCGACCGATGTGTTTACTGAAAGCCCAACCCTGGCCCAAATAGCAAAGAGCAATGATTGCTTTGCCTGGTATTCGGCACCACAGGGCGACGATGATTTCAAAGGATTGCTTGATCTGCAGCCGCTCTTCGATGCCGACGCTAGCTTCCCACAAAGCGATTATTCCCCGGCGATGCTTGCCCCGTATCAGCGTGAAGGGAAGCTATACGGCCTGCCCTACGCAGCCACCATCCGCTCACTCAACTATAACAAAACGGCCTTTGATGCCGCAGGCATTCAGCCGCCCACTGCCCAGTGGAAGCCCGACGATTTCCTGGCAGCAGCGAAGGCGCTGACCAAAGGCGAAGGTGATCGGCAACAATACGGCTATGTGCCATTAGGCGGCCCCCAGCAAGATTTAATGTTCTTCATGAACCAGTTTGGCGCGCAGCTCACCACGGGCAGTGGCAAAGATGTTCGCCCCAACTTCAACGACCCGAAAGTGGTACAGGCCATCCAGTGGTATCTCGATCTATCGAGTACGCATAAAGTTATGCCGCCGCTGAAATTCCCATACCAGGCCAACGATAATTTCGAGGATCGTTCGTATGAGCTGGTGCAGAACGGACGCGCCGGAATGTGGTTCGACCAGGGGTATGGCATGTTTGGCGGGCCAAAAGGCCCCGACGGCCAGAACCAGACCTTTGAGATAGGACTGGCTCCGCTGCCAGTTGGCACAAGCGGGCTGCGTAGCGGCGATATCTACCTGCGTGGCCTGCATATTTCGGCCCAGACCGAGCAAAGCCAGGCATGTTGGGAGTGGCTGAAGTTCCTCTCGACTGATGTGACCAACCTGCAAGGCGGGTTACCGGCGCGCTCATCGATTCTTGCCAGCGATGCCTTTAAGGGGCAAGCCTCGCCCGATCTGCAGGAGCTTGCTAAAGTCTATGCCGATGTGCTCAAGCGTGCCCCCTCCGCGGCAAGCGGCGGCACCGACCCAAGCCAGCTGTATAGTATGGATACCTACTGGTTCTTTAAGGCAATTATGGATGCGCTGGATAAGAAGGCCCCGCTTGATCAGGGGCTGACCGAGGCGCAGAATTTTACTACTGCCTGGCTCGATTGTATGGTGCAGAAGCCGAATAAACCGGCAACCTGCGCGCAGCAGGTCGACCCAACATATAAGGGCTACAACACCGAGGATCCATCTGAGCAGCCGAATGTGCCAGGGATTCCACGCGGGTAGGAGAAATTTCTGATACAGATTGAGAGCATGCGCTGTATGGCGTTTCGTGCGGCATATGCTCTATTTTTACAATAATCAGCGATGAGTCATAGACATATTCGCGCTACACTGTTACGATAGCGTCGAGCAGTGCGTCTTACATCAGAGAGTATATGACTGAAGGCCATTTCCAGGAGCGATCATGATCTCGAAAATACGCCGTATGCTGCTGGCACTGGTGCTGCTGTTACCCCTGCTCACCGCCTGCGGCAGCTCCACAACCGCCGAGCAAGAAGCAGCCACGCCAACGCCACTGCCACCTGACCCGGCGCTCGAACGCCCGACCTATACCGTGAAAAGCGGGCCAATCGATCGTATTCTCGAAATTAATGGCCGCGTCACCCCGGTTGACCTGACACAGATATCATTCAAGCGCGATGGACGGGTAAGTATCGTGGCCTTCAAGCGCGGCGATATTGTGAAGCAGGGCGATCTGATCGCCGAGCTGCAGCAAGATGAAGCCAACGACGATCTGCGCGAGGCGAAAGACTCCTTAGTTCAGGCCAACCGCGACCTTGATAATGCGAAAAAGGCCCAGGCAAAAAAAATAAAACAGGCCGAAATTGACCTGCAACAGGCCAAAGACGACCTGACAACGGTGCTACCCGGCGGCGAAAACGACCCGATTCGCGCCGCCCAGAAGGCCCTGGCCGAAGCCCAGCAAGCCGCGAAGGACGCCAGCGCTAGCGGCTCGGAAGCAAAAACCAGCGCCGAGGATGCCGTGCAAAAAGCCTCCGAAGCGCTGCAAGACCAGCAGAAGGCCCGCGAGAAAGCCTACTGGGATAACGATTGGGCGCAGCGTTACGGCACCAACCCCGACAACCCCTACACCGTCGACCCGGTGACCGGCAAGCGCACCCCCAATACGCTTACCGACGACGAAAAGCAAGCCTACGCCGACGCGGTTGTGAAGGCCGACCGGGCACTGCGCGATGCTGAAAAGGCGGTAGAAGTTGCCAAGCGCGAGCTTGACAAAGCGCGCGAGAAGGAGGTTATTGGCAACACCGACGCCAACGATAAAGTACAGGAAGCCCAGCGCAAGCTCGATAGCGTGCTCCAGGGCAAAGGCAATAAAGACCTAATTGAGGCTCAACGCAAAGTAGAGGCCGCTCAGCTTGCCCTCGATGAGGCCAATACCGAAAGCTTCAACGCCGAGCTGAAGGCGGTTGAAACCGCGCAGCGCGCGCTTGAGAAGGCCCAGAAGAAGGTTGATGACGGACGCATTGTGGCCCCACAGAATGGCGAGCTGCTTGCGATTAGCCTGAGCGAGGGCGACACGGTTACCGCCTTCGACCCGGTGGTTGAGGTGGCCGACCCGTCGAATCTGGAAGTTGCCGCCGAGCTAGGAGCCGAACAAATGAAACAGCTCGCCGAGGGCCAGCCCGCCGAGCTTTCACTCTTATCTCGCCCCGATGTGATTTTACCCTCGATCATCCGCCAGATGCCTGCGCCCTATGGCTCGGGCGGCAGCGGCACCGTGCAAGAGCGCGACCGCACAACGCGCTTCAAGCTGCTCGATCTCAAAGGCCAGCAGGTTGAAGCCGGAGTCACGATTGTCAAAATTAAAATCGTGCTTGAACATAAAGATACCGTGCTCTGGCTGCCGCCCGACGCCATTCGCGCCTTTGAAGGCCGCCGCTTTGTGGTGGTGCGCGAAGGTGAGCGCGAACGCCGCGTGACGGTAAAAACCGGCATCGAAACCGACGATAAAGTCGAGATTCTCGATGGCTTAAAAGCTGGTGATGTCGTTGTCGGGCAGTAATCTGCGTGTTGAGGCTATAACCATCAACACAGTATATGCACCGCAGCAAACGCTATGAACATATTCTGGACGATCCTGTCGGTACTGACAACCGCACTCAAGCGACTTCAAGCCAACTTCGGGCTGGCACTATGCGCCCTGGTTGCCCTGCTGGCAGCGGTGGCGCTGGCCGTAAGCGTACCAACCTACGCCGAAGGCGCGAGCCTGCGCCTGCTGAAAAGCACATTGGAGCGCCAGGAAGCACAAACCAACCGCTCGGCATTTGCACTACTCTTTCGCTACCTTGGATCGAGCAAAGGCCCTTTGGAATGGGATCGCATCAAGTCCGCCGACGATTTCTTAAGCGGGCCGGGGCTGGCACGACTTGAGCTGCCCCGCCAGGGTTTGGCACGCCATGTCCGTACCGACGCGCTACGGATGCTGCTGCCGCCATCATCGGGCGCGCCCAACCCATTCCTGAAGAATGTAACCCTCGGCTTTCTGAGCGGTATGGACGACCAGATGCGCATCGTCGATGGTGCCGCGCCCAAACCTGCCACCGCGCCGATCAAGGCGGGCAGCCCACCGATTGAGGTGCTGATCCAGCGCGACATGGCCGACGAGATTGGCATTAACATCGGCGACCAGTTCTCGCTAGTGGGCACAATCGGTGGGAAAGTGGCATCGCTGACGATTAAGGTCGTGGGGCTATGGGCGCCGATTAACGCCCAGGATCCGGCCTGGTTCTACCCACCCAATGCGCTCAAAGACGTGGTATTAGTGCCCGAAGCAACCTTCACTGGCCCGGTGGCGGCCTACTTAAAAAATGAAGTTGGGCAGGCGCTCTGGTTTGCCCGCCTGAACGGTGCCAGCTTATCATCCACACAAGCCGCGCCGCTGCTGAGCCGCCTCGATAGTGTGAGCGCGCAGGCGGCTGGCCTGGTGGCGGGCCTGAAGCTTGAACAAAGCCCACGCGACTCGCTGGTGAATTACCGGCAAGAAGCCCAGGCGCTGACGCTCCAGCTCTTTGTGTTCAGCGCGCCAATTCTAGCGCTCGTGCTGTACTTCGCCGGGCTGGTGGCGGCGCTGCTGGTGAACCGTCAGCGCGGCGAGATTGCTCTGCTGAAGACGCGCGGCGTGCGCAATGCCCAGATTCTGGGTATTTACATTATTGAATGGCTGCTGATGGGCGCAGTTGCGCTGGCAGTTGGCCCATGGCTTGGCCTGCTGTTCGCCCAGTTTATGGGCCGCACCCGCTCATTCTTGCAGCTCACCGGCGATGCACCGCCACTCTCGCTCGCACTCACCTGGGAAAGCCTGCGCTTTGGTGTCGCTGCGGTGCTGCTGGCGCTGCTGGCGTCCTTACTGCCAGCGTTTATTGCCTCGCGCCGCACGCTGGTGGATGAGCAGCAGCAGGCTGCGCGCACACTACGCCCGCCATTCTGGCAGCGCTTCTTCCTCGATTTCCTGCTGCTCATTCCTGCGGTATATGGTATTTACCAGCTGCGCCGCACTGGCGGGCTGCAGCTCGGTTCCGCGCGCGGTGCCGACCCGTTTAGTAACCCGCTACTCCTACTATTGCCCGTGCTCTTTTGCTTCGCACTCGGCTTAATCGCGGTGCGCATCATTCCGCTTGTGCTCGAAGTGCTGGCGCGGCTCTCGAAGCGCCCCAACTGGGTAGCGCCGCTGGTGGCGCTGCGCACGCTGGCACGCCAGCCGGGGGCGTATCGCGGCCCACTGCTGCTGCTGATCTTAACCCTCAGCCTGGCGTCGTTCAGTGCCTCAATGGCAGCAACCATCGACGGCGCGCTGCGCACCGCGATTAGCTACCAGGTTGGCGCGTACACGCAGCTGCTCGAAACCGGGCAAAGCACCGCGCAGCGCAACCAGAACGGGCAGCAGCCTCGGCCCGATATTCAGAAAGAACCACGCTTTTTGTTTGTGCCAGTAAGCGATCATCTGAGTGTACAGGGCATTACCGCCGCAGCGCGAGTAGGCAGCTACCCAGATGTCTCGATTCAGCTTGGCGGCAGCGCGCCGCGTGCGCAGCTGGTTGGTATCGACCGGATCGACTTCCCGAAAGTTATTCCACGCTTCGATCGCGCCTGGGGTGGTGGGCAATCGCTGGGCGCGCTAATGAACATGCTGGCCGCCAACTACGATGGCGTGCTGGTGAGCAAAGATGTACTCGCAAAAGGGCTAAAAATCGGCGACCCACTGCCCGCGCTGGTGAAAATAGCCGACGACCAGCGCCAGATGACCTTTAAGATCATTGGTTCGTTTGATCTGTGGCCGGGCTTTTACCCGCAGGATGGGCCAATCCTCGTCGCCAACCTCGATTATGTGTTCGATGAGATGAGCGGCCAATATCCGTATGATGTCTGGATCGCGCGCGATCCCAAGGCGAATGTCGAAGATTTAGTAGCAGGTGTGCGCAAGCTCGGCATTTCGGTGATCGACACGCGCGATGCCGCGACGCTCATTCTGGATGAACAAACTCAGCCACGGCGGCAAGGCTTGTTCGGCCTGCTCTCGGTTGGCTTTATCGCTGCTGGTGGGCTCACACTGCTCGGCTTCTTGCTCTCGGCGCTGATCACTGCGCGCCGCCGGGCGATTGAGCTAGGCGTGCTGCGCGCGCTCGGCATGTCGGGGCGGCAGGTGGCGGTTGAGCTGGTTATTGAGCAGGTACTGCTGGTGATTGCGGGTGTGGGTGCAGGCACCGGTATTGGGCTACTGGCCGCGCAGCTGGTCGTACCACTCCTTCAGGTTGGCGCGGGCCCACACCCCGGCACGCCCAGCTACCCACCGCAGCTTGCCTGGGATCAGGTCGCGCTGATCTATGTGGTATTTGCCATAGCACTACTCATCACACTGCTGGCGCTGGCATGGATTATGGGCCGGATGCGGCTGTTCCAGGCGGTAAAATTGGGCGACGCAAATTAGCCACCTGCCGATTGTAGAGCCTTATGACTGAAAACGAAGAACATTTTATTATTGCCTCCGGCTTGGTAAAGATCTTCCAGGTGGCCGATCTGGAAGTGGTTGCGCTCCAGGGTCTCGATATCGAGATTGCGCGCGGCGAGATGCTGGCGCTGGTTGGGCCATCGGGTTCGGGCAAATCAACCTTTCTCAGCGCGCTAGGCGGCCTCGATCGGCCTTCGGCGGGCAAGCTCGAAGTCGATAGCCAGAACCTGCTCAAGTTCAACCAGGCCGAGCTCACCGCATACCGTCGCGACCAAGTAGGCTTTGTGTGGCAGCAAACCACCCGCAACCTGCTGCCCTACCTCACCGCGCGCGAAAATATTGAGCTACTAATGACCCTAGCCGGGCGCGGGCTGCGCGAGCGGCATGAATGGGCCAGCGAGCTGCTTGAGGCCGTTGGTATGCAAGAATACGCCAACCAGAAGCCAACGCAGCTTTCGGGTGGGCAGCAGCAGCGGATTGCCATTGCCTGCGCGCTGGCGAACAAACCCAAAATTCTGCTGGCCGACGAGCCTACTGGCGAGGTCGATTGGCCCACCGCCCAGATGATTCTCAAGCTGCTGCACGATCTGCGCGACCGCTATGATCTCACGATTGTACTGGTGACGCACGACCCACGCGTAGCCGAGCAGGCCGACCGGGTGATCGCCATCCGCGATGGACGAACCAGCACCGAGACGATCAGGGCCGAGGCCCAGGAGGCAAGCGCTGAAAGCGCGCTCGTCGCAGCTCCCACTCTTCGCGAAGAGCTGGTGGTGCTCGACAGTGCTGGGCGGCTCCAGCTACCCGGCGATCAGCGTACACTGGCGGGCATCGGCAAGCGCGCCAAGATCGAGCTAGTCGATGGCGGCATTCTCATTCGCCCCAGCGACGATGACCGCGCCGAGCGACCCGAAACCGAGCCAGAAGACGAGCAGACAAGCAGCTCGCTCTACCGCAGCCTGTATAGCGCCGACCCACTGCCTACCCCTGAACGCCGCAATGGAAAAGCCAAAGGGCGCACCTGGTGGCGCAAATCAAAATAGAATGACCGGAGCCGGTTATGGCCGAGCACACGCAATTACGCGCTATTGCGCTAGCCTTACGCCAATTCGCACTCAGCCTGCCCGAAGCGTATGAAGACTTCCCGTGGGGCGAGGTAGTGGCAAAAGTCAACAAGAAGATTTTTGTGTTCTTCGGGCAGGATGCGACGCTCGATAGTGAGCTGCGGCTTGGGCTGAAGCTGCCTATATCGGGCGCAGATGTACTGACGATGCCCTTCGCCTCGCCCGCTGGTTATGGCCTGGGCAAAAGCGGCTGGGTTACGCTGCAATTCCAACCCGATGATGTGCTCGCGCCTGAGCTTTTCCACAGCTGGATTCTCGAAAGCTACCGTGCGGTTGCCCCCAAACGACTCGCCGCCCAGCTTGCGACACCATAGCGCTGCACGACCACCAATATGAGAATAGATCATGAGCGAATCTGAACCCGTGATTACACTTACCGGCGTTGAGCGCACCTTTACAGTGAATGATCGGCAGGTGCGCGCCCTACGCGGCGTCGATATGGCGGTTCCGCGCAGCGCATTTGTGGTGCTGATGGGGCCAAGTGGCAGCGGTAAAACGACGCTGCTGAACCTGGTGGGCGGCCTCGATGAACCAACCGCCGGTACCGTAACCCGCGAAGGGCGTCAGCTGAACACCCTGAGCAATGCCGAGCTAGCCGCCCTGCGCCGACGTACCGGCTTCATCTTCCAGAGCTTTGCGCTACTGCCCACTGCTTCAGCCTACGAAAATGTCGAGCTAGGGCTGCGGTTGGCTGGCGATATCCCGCGCCGTGAGTGGGATGCGCGGGTGCGGCGCTGTATTGCAGCCGTCGGGCTCGGCGCATGGATCGACCATCGGCCCTACGAGCTTTCGGGCGGGCAGCAGCAGCGCGTGGCGATTGCGCGGGCGCTGGCAATTCGGCCAAAGCTCATCCTTGCCGACGAACCCACCGGCGATCTCGATACAAAAACCGGCGAGCAGGTACTCGGGTTATTGCGCGCCCTGGTCGATAACGAAGGCGTTACGCTGATGATGGCGACGCACGACCCCGCCGCTGCCGAGTTCGCCACCGACCTCTATCAGCTACGTGATGGGCAAATCGCCGCCCGCGAACAGCGAAGCGCCGCTATCGCCAGGTAGCGGGTACTCATGGTATAGTTACATATTCCTTCCACATAGCTAACAGAGATGCCATGATCATCGGGTTGCTGGGCATGTCGGGCGCGGGCAAAAGTTCGTGGGCGGCGCGGCTTGCCACTGCCGGGTTCACCTGGCTGCACTGCGATGATCTGATTGCCGCGCGTATTCGGGCCGATTACGATATCGGCAATGGCTCGGTGTACGACTTGGGGCAGTGGATGGGATTGCCATACGAAGCACACTACGCCGAACGCGAAGCGCTGTACCTCGAACACGAAACCGTCGTGCTGAGCACCATTGCCGACGCATTTGAGCAAGGCCCAGACGCACCCCAGAATGTGATTATCGACATGACGGGCAGTGCGATCTATGTCAATCCCAAAGTTATGCAGCGGATTCGGCAGCTCGCCACAATCGTGTACCTGGCAGTAGATCCCGAGCGGCAAGCCCAGATGGTAGAGGAATATATTGCCCAGCCGCGCCCGGTCTTATGGCACGGCCTGTACCAGCCCAAACCCGGCGAGCTACCTATTACTACGCTGATGCGCTGCTACCCCCAGCTGCTAAACACCCGCGAGGCGCTCTATCGGCAGCTCGGCCACATCACCCTGCCTGAAGCAGTACACCGCAACCCGGCCTATACCACCGCCGAGTTCCTGGCGGCAATACGATAACCCACTTGTCGTACTATGGCTATCCCAATTGTAAAACCTGGCAGATAGTGCTACCAATACAATGGCTGTTTTCTAATGTATCGAGGGCACTATCTGCCAGGTATATGTCTCCCACTAGCTCGACTTCTGCGCTATGCAGGATAGCAACAGCCACGTAACAGCCTGGCCGATTTACAGCTGCCGCCGCAGTAATCCTTTCACAAGAAATAACACCCCAAACGAGACGGCCAACAGAATCACCGACAGGGTTAACGCTACGTTCAAATCCTGCTCGAAGCCCTGGTAAATCGCTAATGGCATTGTCTGTGTGCGGCCGATAAAATTCCCAGCGAAGATGATTGTGGCCCCGAATTCGCCCAGTGCACGCGCCCAGGTCATTACCGCGCCGCCGAAGAGCGATGCCCACGATAAGGGCGCAGTGACATAGCGAAACACCTGGCGCGGGCTAGCACCATCAAGCGCAGCCGCCTGTTCAAGCTCGCGATCGACGCTGGCGAAGCCGGTGGCTGCCGCTTTGATATAGTAGGGTGCAGCCACAAACAGCTGCGCCACAACAACTGCGCCAGTGGTAAACGCTAGCTCAAGTCCCATTGCACTAAGGTACTGACCGAACAAACCCCGCCGCCCAAATGCAACCAGCAGCGCAATCCCGGCCACCGAAGGCGGCAACACCATCGGCAAATCGACCAGCGTGTCGAGTGCAGTGTGCCCACGAAAGCGGCGGCGCGCCAGTAGATAGGCCGCTGGTGTGCCACAGAGCAGCGTCAGCATCACCGTCATCGCCGTTGTAATCATGCTCAGGCTAATGGCCTGTGCCACCTCGGGATTGCCTAAATTCGCAAGCAGCTGCGCCACAGGAATGCGCAGCACCAGTGCTACCAGTGGCAGCACCAGAAAACCAAGCATTGGCAGACTGGCGAGCAGCAGCCAGGCCACCGCTCGCCCGGGTGGTTGTTCTGTTTTCTTCGTCACAGTCGCGTAAGCGCGGGTCAGGGGCGTTTCGGCCATCAGCATGTCGGGCCGCTAACTGTTGTTAGCGGCCCGCCTATCCCATGCGCTCACCTGCGCAGGGTTATTGCACGTCGAGCTTGACCAGTCCCTTCACCCAGAATTTTGGCATCTGAGTTGGGATAATATCACGGAATGCGCCATTCTGATCGGTGGCAATGATAGCATTTTTATCGGCTTGCAGAGCGGACAGTGCGACCTCAGCAGTATAACCATCGCCGCCAGTAAACACAACCTTTGTCGCGCCAGCCTGCACACCAGCCTGCTGCAACAATGTGGCGATCGGCACGCCCTTGTAGGTCTGTTCCGTGCCGCCTTTATCAGTCGCTTTGATTTCAACCTGCTGCAGCGTATTGAATGCATCCAGCGTTAACGTCATAGGCTTATCGACCTTGCCGCCAATAGCCAGTGGCGCGGCTGTTGGCGCAGCGCCGGTTGCGCTACCCGTAGTTGGGATGAAGCCGTACTGAACCAGCACTTGCTGGCCCGCTGGCCCAAGCACATACTCAACAAACTTCTTGGCAAGCTCGGGATTTTTGGCATTCTTTGTTGCGGCAATCGGGTAGGTGGCGATGGTATTTAGATTATCGGGAATCGTCAACGTTGCGATGCTCCCATCCTTCACCGTTGCGGCGTCGGTCGTATACACAATCCCGGCGTCGGCTTCACCCAGCGCAATTTTACTGAGCACCGCCTTGACATTCTCTTCGTAGGAAACAACATTCTTAAGCACAGTTGGGCTGTACTCGGTCGTGTACTCGGGTAGCCTGGAAGCCTTGGCTAAAAAATCGAGTGCGTAGCCACCAACCGGTACATTTTTGTTCGCCAGCACAATCTTCAGGCCCGGATTCGCCAGGTCGTTCAGCGCCGACAGCTTGCCCGGGTTGTCTTTGGGGTATACCACTACCAGGCGGTTGCGCACGAAGGTGCGCTGGGTACCGCTGATTACCTCACCCGCCTTGATCGTGACCTCCATCTGTTTGGTATTCGCTGAGGCAAATACATCGGCTGGCGCGCCCTGGGTAATCTGTGTGGCAAGCTGGTCGGAGCCAGCGAAGTTGAAGGTTACCGTTGCCCCGCCATTGGCGGCACTGAACTGCTGGCCGATCGCTTTGAAGGCATCGGTTAGCGAAGCAGCCGCGAAGACGGTCAGATTTCCGCCTGCGGCGGCGGGTTCCGCTGTAGTCGCAGGGGCGCTCGGTGTCGCGGGGGATATGGTCGCCGCCGGTGCGCTCGTCGCAGCCGGTGCGCTCGTAGGTGCGGCACTCGTCGCCCCACAGGCAGACAGCAGGGCCGCGAACAGCACCAGCGTGAACAACCATCCAAAGCGGGCCATGGTTCAGGCTCCTTTGCTACAGCAGAATACAGCGACAGGGAGCGGCAGGCGCGCGAGGTGCACTATCAGGCTAGTGCAGGCGCGACATGAGTCGCACAGATATCAAGCCAGGACAGAATGGCTTCGATCTGACCGATGCGAAACTGCAACACCAGCCAGTCGTAAACCTGAACGCCATACAACGCCTCAGCCTGTGCGTGCAGATCAACAAGCCATTCGCGGCAGGTAACTTGTTGGGCTGCGATCAGACTGGTTGCGCTCGTCGCGTCTTCCTGACTGGCAAAGTACAGTTTGGCCAGAAACTCAAGCCGAAAATCGCGGCCATGCGCGACCGGCGTAACCAGCCAATGGTCGAACGCCTGCTGACCATCCGGTGTCAGCGAAAGCAGCTTGCGCGGCGGACGGCTGCCCTGTGGCTCAAGCACAGCGTTGATGTACCCTTCGCTCTCCAGGCGGTCAAGCATCACATACACCAGACTCTGCTTGAGATGCCAGACCAGCCCGAGCGCTTCATTACGCATCAACATCTGGTGAATTTCGTATGCGTGCATGGGTTGCTGGCGCAAAAAGCCCATCAGCGCGTACTCGATCGTCAAGGGTTGCTTGATCATTGGACTCATAGGCGCTGAATTGTTTTATACTGATTAATTAAGTATCAATATTGCGATTATTGCACGGCTGAGTTTATCTGTCAAATTACGAAAAAAACAATTACTCTGGTAAAAATACTTCAACAAATTTCTGCTAGATTTGGTATCATACCCATATACGTGCCGGTAGCACATTCTGGCTGGCACCTGTGGTATCCGTTATCGCCGTCCTTCGTAGTAGAAGCGGCAGCTGTAGAACGCCGAGCATGTATCACCACTTCAATAACTTTACCTACCGATTGCGCCCAGATCAGCCAACTGCCGAGTCTGCCTACCTGCCAATTTCGGCAAATGCCCACCGACGGTATTTTTCTCGGGGCACACCACTGAATGTCATTGTGTGGAATACCTTCAAAGGTAAGCGCGAACGGTATTATGATGCGCTTACTGAGCATGCAACATCGGCCGATTTAATTCTCCTCCAGGAATTTCGGCACGACCCGCAGCTTGAAGCGGCGCACAGCTCGCTCTTCGCCCAGCGCGATGCCGACCTGGCGATTAGCTTCTACACCCGGCCTAGCCAGAGCGCGCCTACCGGTGTGTGTACCGCCTCAACAGTGCGCTCGCTCGAAACGCAGCTTGTCCTTTCGCGCTATTACGAACCAGTAACCCGCACGCCCAAAATGGCAATCTGCACGAGCTACCCGATCGATTGTGATGATTGTGCGCCGGAACAAACCTTGCTGGTGTTCAACAGCCATGGTATCAACTTCCGCCTGCGCAAACCCTTCCTCGACCAGATGCGCCAGTTTGAAGACCATTTGCGCCACCATCACGGCCCGATCATTCTGGTGGGCGATTTCAATACCTGGGAGCGCGGGCGGGTGCGCATTCTCGAAGCAATTACGCACCGCATTGGACTGCATCGCATTATCTTCCCCAATGGCATTAAAGCCGTGAGCGGCCACGAGCTGGATCGGGTGTATGTGCGCGGTGGGCAAGCACAGCGCCAGCGCGTTGTTGCCAACCCGGCAGCCTCTGATCATAGTATGCTTGCGTTTCAGTTTGTCATTGCGTAGCGCGCTTGAAACAAATTGTGTCACATGAAACGGGCGAGTGGATCATTCTACCCGCCCATTGTCTTATTGCCACTATTTGTCAGGCGGCGCGGATTGCTGCCATCGGTGCGGAAAATTGCCACTTTGGCATTGTTGCTGCTATCCGCCGACGGCGGATAGCAGCCAGGCTGTTGGCCCACAAACCTATGAAGCGTGGTAGGATAGCGTGTGTACTATCGCATCAACACTGTGTTTGCACTATAGTTATAGAATAGAAAGACCTTATTATGCTCGATCCTCACGAATTCGCGCACCATTATGCCAACATCAATGGTATTCGCATGCACTACGTTCAGGTGGGGTATGGGCCTGAGCTAATTGTGATGCTACATGGGTTTCCCGAATGCTGGTGGTCGTGGCGCTACCAGCTGGCACTCTTCCGCGACACGCCCGCGCTAGCCAAGCACTACACTGTTGTCGTCCCCGACCTACGCGGCTATAACGAGACCGAGCAGGCGAGCTGGGGCTACGAGCTGGATGTGCTGGTACAGGATGTGATTGAGCTGATTCGCGCACAGGGAAAGCGTAGCGCGATTGTGGTGGGGCACGATTGGGGCGGAAATATTGCCTGGTCGCTTGCCATCAGCCGCCCCGAATGGGTGAAGCAGCTGATTGCGCTTAACATCCCGCACCCGGCGCTGTTTGCCGAAGCGATTGGCCGCAACTGGCAGCAAATGCGGCGCTCGTGGTACATTGGCTTCTTCCAGCTACCCTGGCTACCCGAACGAATGATTAGCGCAAACGATTATGCGTTTATTGAGCGGGCGTTTCTTGGCATGGCAATCGACAAAACGCCCTTTACGCCCCAGGATATTCAAATCTTCAAAGCGGCAATGGCAAAGCCAGGTGCCGCAACTGCCGCCGTGAATTACTATCGCGCGCTGGTGCAGAAAGGCACACGCGGAATGTTTCGGGGCACTGGTATGCGCGTTACCGTGCCCACGCTGCTGATCTGGGGCGAACGCGATATGGCGCTGGGCAAAGAGCTAACCTATGGCACCGAGCGCTATGCGCCCAACGTGCGCATTCACTACATTCCCAATTGCTCGCACTGGGTACAGCAAGAGCGCGCGCCTGAGGTAAATGCGCTCATCCTCGATTTCTTGCAAGAGATGACGCAGAGCGGGAACACGTAAACGCCGGGTAAGGTGCGTTCCAAACTACTGCTATGAGGCGGCTCAATCGCGAGCTGATATTTGTGGTATACTAATAAATAAGAAACCCTCTGTTATCTACCCGCACACCCGAGCAGTGCTCGACTCGATCGCCCGGCGCATGACTAGCCCTCAGGCGGTTTGCGATAGCCAGGAACATACGGCGACGCACGAGCGTCCAGCATATTCCGTTTATACTTTTGTAGATATGGCAGTACCAAGCCTACGCTTGGCTGTCGTTTTTCTACGCGCTTAATGCACCGCCTCCTCCTCTCAACAGGACGGTGTAACATAGCTTCTGTACTTTGGGAAAGGGCCACCGCTTGAGGAGCGGGGTCGGGTGTATCCTTGGCGTTGCCTAGACGACCAAGAAAGGAACACCCGATGCCCCGCCAGCCCGATTGTA